>ENA-OVFO01000001-OVFO01000001.1-human-gut-metagenome-genome-assembly--contig:-NODE-1-length-468787-cov-9.988151_pt1 | contig 468787 bp, 401 predicted proteins | sample MGYA00237761_ERZ505401 | MGnify/ENA primary metagenome ERZ505401 (study PRJEB26158, sample SAMN06016330) | human gut metagenome | biome: human gut; feature: ankylosing spondylitis patient; material...
CAGGTATTCTATATCGTAAAAAGCCTGCAAAAAGACACTCAGAATGCCGTACTCTTTCGATCCCGGCGGCTCGGCGATACGTACCGCCACCTCGCGCTGCACCATGCCGACCACTTCGGGAATCAGGTCACGGTATTCGAGCACCTGGAAAAATATTTGCGAAGAGATATTATAAGGGAAATTGCCGATAATGTTAACACCCTGCGGAAACTGCTCCGCCAGGTTCATCCGCAGAAAATCGCCCTCCATCAACCGGGGGGCAAACCCGGGAAAATACTCGTGCAGGTAAACAATGCTTTCGGTATCGACCTCGGCACCGTAAAGCGTTATATCTTCTCTCTCAAGCAGGAAACGGGTCAAAACGCCCGTGCCGCACCCCACCTCGAGCACCGTAGAGCACCGGTCGGCTGTCAGACTGCCGGCAATTCGTGCTAAAGTGGACTGGTCGGTCAGGAAATGCTGGCCTAAATGCTTCTTGGGGCGAACGTTCATACTCCTAGTTCCCCATTTCGCTCATGAACTTGATCCGCACCAGGCGTATCTCCTCCTCGGTATATTCGCCGCCCAGCTCCGCCACTGCCTCTTCGAGCGAATCGGTCTCGGCGTCCTCCTTGAAATACAGATAGATATCCTCGGCTTTATCCTCGTCGATCACCTGGCTGACGTAGTAGGAAATATTGAGCTTGGTACCCGAATGGACGATCGCTTCGATCTCGGTGAGCAGTTCGTCGAGGTCCATGTCGCGGGCCCGGGCGATATCCTCGAAATCCATCTTGCGGTCGATGCTCTGGATGACGAAGACCTTGTTCCCGCTCTTATTGACCACGCTCTTGACCACCATGTCCTGCGGCCGGACAATATCCTTCTCCTCGACATACCGTTTAATCAGTTTCACGAACTCGGCCCCGAACTTCCGTGCCTTGCCGGCTCCGACCCCCGTGATGTTCTGCATCTCCTCGATGGTCACCGGATACTGTATCGACATATCCTCCAGCGAAGGGTCTTGGAATACGACGAAAGGCGGCAGTCCGTGCTGCTTGGCCACCTTCTTGCGCAAATCCTTGAGCATGGCGAAAAGTTCGGCGTCGGCCACCCCTTCGCCGCGCCCGCCGGCGGGTGCAGCTGCATCCTCGCCCTCTTCCCCGTCGTAATCGTGGTCGAGGGTGATATAGATATCGTAAGGCTTTTCGAGGTACTTCTCACCCGCATCGTTCACCGACAGCAGACCGTAATTCTCGATATTCTTGTCCACCAGACCGAGGATGAGCGCCTGCCGTATCACAGCCCCCCAGAAGCGGTCGTCGTGATTGGACCCGGCCCCGAACCATTCGCTCTCGTTGTGTCCGTACGACTTTATCATGGCGGTCGTCCGGCCTACGAGGACGTTCACGAGATAGTCCATCTTGAACTTGGGGCCTATCGCCTTGAGCGCCTCCAGCATCACCAGCGTCTCTTCGCGTGCCTTCACCTTGGGCCGCGGATTCACGCAATTGTCGCAGCTTCCGCAGTTATCCTCTCCGTACTCCTCGCCGAAGTAGTGCAGCAGCGTCTTGCGGCGGCACATGGAACTTTCGGCATACGACACGGTCTCCATCAGCAGCAGCTTGCCTATCTCCTGCTCGGCTATCGGCTTGCCCTGCATGAACTTTTCGAGCTTCTGAATATCCTTGTAGCTGTAAAAGGTGATGCAGCGGCCCTCGCCGCCGTCGCGGCCCGCACGCCCCGTCTCCTGGTAATACCCCTCCAAACTCTTGGGAATATCGTAATGGATGACGAAACGGACGTCGGGTTTGTCGATACCCATACCGAAAGCTATCGTCGCCACGATGACATCGGCCTCCTCCATCAGGAAGGCATCCTGATTCCGCGCCCGTGTGGCGGCATCCATTCCCGCATGGTACGGCAGGGCCTTGATGCCGTTGGCGACGAGCAGTTCAGCCAGCTCCTCGACCTTCTTGCGGCTGAGACAGTAGATGATGCCCGACTTCCCTTCGTTCTGTTTGATATACTTGATAATTTCGCGGGCGACGTCGATTTTCGGACGTATCTCGTAAAACAGATTGGGACGGTTGAATGACGATTTGAACACCGCCGCATCGAGCATTCCGAGGTTCTTCTGAATATCGAGCTGCACCTTCGGCGTGGCCGTCGCGGTAAGGGCAATCAGCGGTGCACGGCCGATGTCGTTCATGATAGGACGGATGCGTCGGTACTCCGGACGGAAATCATGCCCCCACTCCGAAATGCAGTGCGCCTCGTCGATGGCGTAGAACGAAATCTTTATCTTCCTCAGGAAAGAGATATTCTCCTCCTTCGTCAGCGATTCGGGAGCGAAATAGAGCAGTTTGGTCTTGCCGGCCAACACATCTTCCCGCACCTGATTGATGGCCGATTTATTGAGGGAGGAGTTGAGGAAATGGGCGATACCCTCGTGCTGGCTAAAAGTGCGCATGGCATCCACCTGATTTTTCATAAGGGCGATAAGCGGGGAAATCACTATCGCCACCCCCTCCATGAGGAGAGCAGGCAGCTGATAGCAAAGGCTTTTGCCTCCGCCTGTAGGCATCAGCACGAAAGTATCCCGGCCCGCAAGTACGTTGCGTATGACCGCTTCCTGATTTCCCTTAAACGCAGCAAAACCGAAATACTCCTTCAGTTTTTGGTGCAGCATGTCATGCAAATTGTCCATCTTCCTCTCTTCTTTCTTCTTCCCTATATTCCCGGCGCAGGGTAACCGTCCCCGCACGACGAGCCGAAACGGCTTCCATGCAAGCTAAAATGCCGAAATCATGCGTCCCCCAGGAATAAAACACCCCGAAAGACGTTACGATATAAAACGCACGAAATGACCTGACGATTATCCCCAACATTCTTTCGCAACATAAAGATAGAACTTTTTCTAATATTTGACTAACTTTGTAGAAAAGTTTTTTAAAAAAATGAGGCTTTACACCACCGGACTCGTCAAAAAATATAAGACGCGCACCGTCGTCAATCAGGTGTCCATCGACGTCAATCAGGGGGAGATAGTCGGTCTGCTGGGCCCGAACGGTGCCGGAAAGACCACTACCTTCTACATGATAGTAGGGCTCATCAAGCCCAACGACGGACAAATATTCCTCGAAGGCGAAGAGCGGACGGAAGAGATAACCAAACTGCCGGTGTACAAGCGCGCACAGATGGGTGTAGGCTACCTCGCACAGGAGGCATCGGTCTTCCGCCACCTCAGCGTCGAGGACAACATCCGGTCGGTACTCGAAATGACCGACTACTCCAAGGAGTATCAGCGCGAACGGGTGGAAAACCTCATCGAGGAGTTCAGCCTGCAGAAAGTACGCAAAAGCAAGGGTATCCAACTGTCGGGCGGTGAACGGCGCCGTACCGAAATAGCACGGGCAGTGGCCATCAATCCCAAGTTCATCCTGCTCGACGAACCTTTCGCGGGCGTGGACCCCATCGCCGTGGAAGATATCCAAAGCATCGTGCGGACGCTCAAGGACAAGAACATCGGCGTCATCATCACCGACCACAACGTACACGAAACGCTCTCCATTACCGACCGTACCTACCTGCTTTTCGAAGGGCGCGTCCTGAAGACCGGTACGGCCGAAGACCTGGCGAACGATGAACAGGTGCGCAAGGTCTATCTCGGGCAGGACTTCAAACTCAGATAAACATCTCTGCGGATATCCACCAGCCGACGGTTCTCCGGACCGTCGCTTTTCTGAAATACTTTTATGGAGAAGACTATTCATCCGTCGCAGGTTTCGGGAGAGGTCAGACCGCCGTGCTCCAAAAGCTACGCCCAGCGCGCGCTGGCCGCGGCACTCCTCTCCGACGGAGAGACGACGCTCAGCAACATCGAGCTCTGCGACGATACGCGCTACGCCATGAACGTCATCACGGGACTGGGCGCTTCCGTCCGGCAGACCGGCCCTACGGAATATGTCATCAGAGGGGGGCTCGCTCCCATAACCGACACCATCAATACGGGCGAATCGGGGCTCGCCACGCGGCTCTTCACCCCCATCGCAGCCCTCTGCGACAGGCGCATGACCATCACCGGCACAGGCACCATGCTCCGCAGGCCGATAGGCATGATGATAGACCCGCTACGGAACCTCGGCGTACAGGTCAGGTCCAACGGTTACCTTCCCATTACGGTGCAGGGACCGCTCAGGGGCGGTGAAACCGATGTCGAGGCCTACGTCAGTTCGCAGTTCCTCACCGGGCTGCTCATGTCGCTGCCCCTTGCGGAGGGCGATACCATCCTCCATGTGGAACAGCCCAACAGCCTGCCCTACCTTGCCGTCACCGTAGACCTCGCCTCGAAATTCAGGATACGGATGGAACACAACGGCTTCCGGGAGTTCTTCATTCCCGGAGGCCAGCATTACCACCCTGCAAAACTCCACATCGAAGGCGACTGGAGCAGCGCTGCCTTCATGCTCGTAGCGGGGGCGATAGCAGGCGAAGTCACGGCCAAACGGATGAACACGCTCTCGCTCCAGGCCGACCTGGCCATCATCCAGGCGCTTACCAAAGCGGGAGCGGTCATCATCACCACACCGGACGAGATAACAGTACGCAAACGGGAACTGACCGGTTTCGACTTCGACGCCACGCAACGGCCCGACCTCTTCCCTATTCTGGCAGTCCTCGGCGCCAACTGCGAAGGAACAACGCATATCCGGGGCGTGAACCGGCTGGTCTACAAGGAGAGCAACCGGGCCGAGGCAATCGTCTCCGAATACACGAAACTCGGCATGGACGTCGCACTGGAAGACGATGTCATGACGGTACGGGGCGGCAGCCTGTCGGGTGGAACCATAGACAGCTGCAACGACCACCGGATAGCCATGGCAGCGGCCATAGCCGCCCTCGCCGCATCGGGTCCCGTCACAATCACCAACGCACAGGCAGTCACCAAATCTTACCCGCGGTTCTGGGACGACCTCGATTCCATCATACGAACAAAAGCATGAACAGTTTCGGGCACAGTTTCAGAATAACCCTTTTCGGAGAGTCGCACGGCCCCGCGATAGGCGTCACGATAGACGGAATGCCTGCCGGCATTCCCTTCTCGGAGCAGGACCTCGCTCCCGACCTCGCACGCCGCCGCAGTACGGGGACGGCAGGCACTACGCCCCGGCGCGAACCCGACCTGCCGGAAATTGTATCGGGCATCTACAACGGACACACGGACGGCACCCCGCTGACCATCCTGTTCCGGAATGCAAACACGAGACCGCACGATTATGCCGCCTTCGTCCGTCATCCCCGTCCGTCACATGCCGACCTCGTCGCTTTCCGCAAATACGGCGGCTTCAATCATCCCGGAGGCGGAGGCATGTTCTCCGGCCGGATGACCGTCGCACTGGTCGCAGCCGGAGCCGCAGCCAAAAAGCTGCTCCCTGGTGTCCGGTTCTCCACACGGCTCACCGAAATCGACGGCATGACCGACAGCGGCAGTTTCGAACGAATCCTGAACGACCTGCGCCTGGCCGGCGATACGGCCGGCGGAGTCGTCGAAATCCGGGCACAGGGCGTCGCCGCCGGAACGGGTGAACCTTTCTTCGATTCGATAGAAAGTACCGCTGCTCACCTAATTTTTTCCATACCGGGTGTCAAAGGAATAGAGTTCGGAGCCGGATTCGCCGCTGCCCGCAGCCGGGGGAGCCACAACAACGACCTTATCGCGGACCGTCATGGCACGACCGCAACCAACAACGACGGAGGGATAAACGGAGGCCTCGCCAACGGAAATGAAATCGTCCTGAGAGTCGGGTTCAAGCCGGCCCCGAGCATCGCACAGCCGCAGGAGACCTTCGATTTCACGGCAGGACACCCCACCCCGCTGGTCATTCCGGGCCGGCACGACGTCTGCATCGCACTGCGCGGAGCCGTAGCTGCGGAAGCCGCCCTCGCCATTGCGCTCGCCGACCTCGCCCTGAGGGCGGGAAATGCAGCCGTCTGACAGGAGCCGCAAGGAGACACACCGGGTAATGCCGGATATTCCTCCGATTGGATACCGTATCTATCCGAGCTTCGCACCAACAGACCCTATTTCACAAATATAGCAATACCAACCAAATACATCTACCATACTGCAACACACAATCCATATTCCACTCATTGGCCGCAGGAGCTGACAAACGAAAACCCTCTTCCAAAGAATCGGAGAATACTTTGCATTTCAATTATATTTGTATAAATTTGCGGGCTGATAATGGAAATGAAGCTGCTCGACGCATACGATATCCCATGGAAAGGGCTTTCGAACGGATGCCATGATTTCGATTTCGAAATCGACGACCGTTTTTTCGGCGAGTTCGGAGACTCGGGCATTCAGGGCGGCCGAATGAAGGCGGAAGTCCGCATGGAGAAATCCGCCGCGATGCTCCTGTTGCACGTCACCATCAAAGGCGAGGTCACCGTGGAGTGCGACAGATGCCTGGGCGACCTCCGACTGCCGGTGAATTATACAGGCGACTTGACGGTCAAGTTCTCCGACGAGACGGAGGATTACGACGGGGAGGTCATGTGGCTGAATCCGGCGGAGGAGAAGGTACCGCTGGCACAATATATATATGAAAGCATCGTATTGAGCCTGCCCTACCGGAAAGTGCACGGCACCGGTCCCGACGGAGAGCCGCTTTGCGACAAGGAGATGCTTGCCCGTTTCAGGATAATCAGTCAGGCGGAGTTCGACGCTTTGGAGACGGAACAGCACAGCCTGGCCGATACCGACGAAGGCGGCAAACTGCAGCAGCTCATGCAGGAACTTGAAAAAGGAGAAGACAAAGAATAAAACATTAAGCAACCAAATATAAATTACATAAAATGGCACATCCTAAACACAAAGTATCCTCGACGAGGCGCGATAAGAGAAGAACCCACTATACGGCGGCAACCCCGACGGTTGCGGTATGCTCCAACTGCGGTGCAGCGGTACAGTACCACAGGGTTTGTCCCGAATGCGGTTTCTACCGCGGCAAACTCGCCATCGAGAAAAAGGCGGAATAACACGCCTGCGGCATCTGTTCAACGGTCATTCCCATGTTGAAAATCGGTATTGATGCAATGGGGGGCGATTATGCGCCCCACGTTGTCGTGGAAGGAGCGCTTATGGCCCTCCGGCATATCGACAGCGACAGCAGGCTGGTTCTTTTCGGCGATGAAGGAGAAATAAGGAGAGTGATGGAAGAGCACGGCGCTCCGTCCGACACTTTCGATATCGTCCACACCACCGAAGTTATCACCATGGACGACCATCCGGCCAAAGCCTACAACCAGAAGACCGATTCCAGCATCCGGGTTGGCTACAAATACCTGAAAGAGGGGAAAATAGACGGTTTCGCAAGTGCGGGTGCCACGGGGGCGATGCTCGTGGGGGCGATGTATTCCGCCGAAACGATACGCGGCGTCATCCGTCCGGCCATCTCGGCGCTCATATCCACACTCGACGGCGGGAGTTTCCTGCTGCTGGATGTGGGATTGAACGTGGACTGCAAACCCGACGTACTCGACCAGTACGGACTGATAGGCAGTGCATATGCCGAAGCCGTCCTGGCGAAAGCCAATCCGAGAGTGGCTCTGCTCAATATCGGCGAAGAGAGCGAAAAGGGGAACCTCACTACCAAGGCGGCCTACGAACTGATGGCCGACAACGGCTGTTACAACTTCGTGGGCAACATCGAAGCCAACGAAATCTTCACCGGCCGCAAGGCGGACGTGGTGGTATGCGACGGTTTCGTAGGCAACACGATACTGAAACAGACCGAAGGCTTCTATGAACTGGCCCGCATGCGCGGCATCAACGACGACTATATCGACAAGCTCAACTATGAATTCGTCGGAGGTACTGCCGTACTGGGTATCAATGCGGTTGTTCTGATAGGTCACGGCCGTTCGTCGGCTTTGGCCATACAGAACATGGTCCGCCAGACCGAGAAAACGGTTAAAAGCGGACTCGTTAATAAGTTACAGGACACATTTCGTAATTTCTGATGAAGAAAATTACTGCTGCAATCACAGGAGTCGGAGCCTACCTTCCCGAATATATACTCGACAACTTCGAGCTCAGCAAGATGGTAGACACCTCCGACGAATGGATAATGACAAGGGTCGGCATCAAGACCCGGCGAATCCTGAAGGGAGAAGGGCTCGGAACGTCGTACATGACCGAGAAGGCGGTGAACGACCTGTTGGAAAAGACCAACACCGACCCGCTCGATATCGACATGATAATATGCGCTACGGTCACGCCGGACATGTTCTTCCCCTCGACAGCCAACCTGACGGCTGCCAAATGCGGGCTCAAGAACGCCTTCGGTTTCGATATTCTTGCAGCCTGCAGCGGATTTATCTTTGCCCTCGTCACGGCAGCCCAATATATCGAAACGGGCCGAAACAAGAAAGTCATCGTGGTGGGCGGAGACAAGATGTCCTCGATAATCGACCCGACCGACCGGGCTACCCTGCCCCTTTTCGGCGACGGTGCAGCGGCAGTACTCCTTGAACCCAACACAGAAGGATACGGCCTCATCGACTCCATCACCCGAAGCGACGGCAACGGGGGCAAGCATCTCTACATGAAAGCGGGCGGCTCGGCCTATCCTGCCACAGAAGAGACCGTGCGCAACCGCTGGCACTATGCCCATCAGGACGGGCAGAGCGTATTCAAGGCGGCAGTCACCAACATGTCCGATGTCACGGTAGAGATAATGAGACGAAACAATCTCATGGCAAAGGACATACGGTATCTCGTGCCGCACCAGGCCAACCTCCGTATCATTGATGCCGTAGCCAAACGGATAGGATTGCCGCGGGAGAAATGCATGCTCATCATCGAAAAGTACGGCAACACGACCGCAGCGACCATACCGCTCTGCCTGTGGGACTACGAAAGCAGACTCGCAAAGGGAGACAACCTGATTCTTGCCTCGTTCGGAGGCGGATTCACGTGGGGGTCGATATACCTGAAATGGGCCTACGACGGCGGGGATTTCTCCAAATAAACGTGTTGGCGGATAACTAAAAAACACTATCTTTGCAGTGCCCTTTCCCGCCGGACGGCAGGGAAGGCCCGGAAAGATACAACGGTTCCATAGTTCAACGGATAGAACGACAGTTTCCTAAACTGTAAATCCAGGTTCGATTCCTGGTGGGACTACGAAATTGCATTCGCAATACTTGTACGCAAGCTACGGTTAAATGTATAGCCATCTATCAGAGGGGTAAGTAAATAATACTTATCCCTCTAGTCTTTCAGTAACCGCTTCCAGATGCCGGTACCGTATTCCATCCGATGCGGGACAGCCCTCTTCACGACCGACAATGCGGCCATGCCCGGTTCGGATGCCACTCTGTCATAATGGAATGTACCGCTTCTCCGGGGTGCGTCAACGCCCCCCTCTCTGCGCGTCGAAAAGGCAACTTCACGCATATCGGCCCGTCTCTTCCCCGCTGACCGCACGGCAGCCTGCCGCCTCATAAGTTCTCCGCCCCTGCAAGGCAACGGGCACGCGGACGGTTCCGGCAATCGAAGAGAAGCGGCGGCTATCGGCACAGACTGCGAATCCATCCTGCTGCCCGGACTTCGTGCAGTAACAGAGCGCTCCACGCCCGACACGGCACATGGCTTCGTTCCCGTCCTGCAGCATAGGCGGCCGAACTTCCTACCCTGCTCTTCCGGTCCGGTCGACCGGCAGGAACACTGCGCAAACTTTCCTTCTCCGGAAGGCAACGACCCGTCGGGGAACCGGTGCTAAAACCGCACCACCGTAATAATTTCTTAGCAGAAAGCGTTTATCTTTGCATCCTAAAATCTTATCCTATGGAATCCATACGCGAGTTATTCAGAATATGCAACGGTCCGTCGAGCAGCCATACCGTCGGGCCCAAAAAAGCTGCGGAACAATTCCTTGCACGCCACCGCGATGCAGAGAGTTTCCGCGTCACGCTGTACGGTTCGCTGGCGGCTACCGGCAAGGGGCACCTCACGGATGCCGCCATCCTTTCGGTACTCGAACCGGTCGCGCCGACCGAAATGATATGGAAACCGGAAACGGTCCTGCCGTTCCATCCCAACGGTATGCTTTACGAGGCCCTGAAAGGAGGAAAGGTCGAAGAGGCATGGACCATTTTCAGCGTAGGGGGCGGAGCATTGGCCAACGAGCATACGAAACAGCGGAAGCCGGTCGATATCTATCCGCTCACCACCATCGAGGAGATACTGAAATGGTGCCAGGCCGAAGGCAAAACGTTCTGGGAATACGTGGAAGATTACGAAGGACACGACATCTGGGAGTTTCTCTCCACGATATGGACGACGATGTGCGAAACCATCGAACGCGGACTGAACAACGAAGGCGTCCTGCCCGGCGGACTGAAAGTACGGCGCAAAGCCAGCACCTATATGGTCAAAGCCAAAAGTTTCAACGACTCGCTCAGCAGCCGGTCGAAACTCTACGCCTATGCGCTCGCCACCTCCGAGGAGAATGCGGCGGGAGGTATCGTGGTGACGGCTCCGACATGCGGTTCGAGCGGCGTCGTACCTGCGGTGCTCTACAACATCGCCCAAAGCCGCGAAATACCGACGGTACGGATACTGCGCGCACTCGCAACGGCAGGCCTCTTCGGAAATATCGCCAAAACCAACGCATCCATCTCCGGCGCGGAGGTAGGGTGCCAGGGAGAGGTGGGGGTAGCGTGCGCCATGGCTGCCGCTGCGGCCTGCCAACTGTTCGGCGGTACCCCCACACAGATAGAATATGCAGCGGAGATGGCCCTGGAACACTTCCTCGGTCTGACATGCGACCCGGTCTGCGGGCTTGTGCAGATTCCCTGCATCGAACGCAATGCGGTAGCCGCCGCACGGGCTCTCGATGCCAACCTCTATGCCACCCTCTCCGACGGCAATCACATGGTGAATTACGACAAAGTGGTGAAGGTGATGAACGAGACCGGTCTCGACATGCCGAGCCTCTATCGCGAAACCGCGGAAGGCGGCCTGGCCAAGAACTATACGCGCCACAAATAATCTCCGGGCTCCGGCGAGCCGCTTAACAATAGATTTCAGAGACTTTCACCGATATCCAACCGGGGCCCCGGCGCCGGACAACTCCGGCAGGCAGGAAAGGAGAGTCATCCGCACGTCTGGCATCACAGGCCGATACACGACCGGGGCGGCGCTAATAGGCGCCGCCCCGGTTTTTCGATGTTCGAGCCACCGGTTATTCGAACCGTACCGCCACGTCGTCGTAAGCGAAGTAGGCAGGCGTATTCAATCCGTAGTCTCCGCAAAGGTCGGAACTGCCCATGATATTGAACTCTATCTTCGTGACAGAGCCCAATACCGACAAATCGAATTTGGTCCACTCTTCGACGATATTGGCTGAACCATTACACAGGAAGCATTCGGTGGAACCGGTCGTCCGGCCATCCGCATCGTAGCCGTAAGCGACGATTTTAAACCACGAATCCGCGGTTGCCGGCTTAGCGAAAGAGTCGCCGTAATAGAGCGAATTGAGTGTATAGCAGGTATTCACGACGTACATGTGGTCGACAACCCGGGCCTTGCCGTCGGCAAAGTAGAACGACGGAAGGACGGTTTTATACGACGTTTCATCTACATATCCGTTCTGTACACAGAAGTTAGCCGAACCGCCATGACCTGCCGCCCCGGTCGTTCCGGTCGAAACGGTCAGTTGTTCCGTATAGGTCAACCCTTTGAAATCGGCCGCAAAATAATTCGAGAGCACGTGTCCTCCGTTCCAGAAAGGCCCTCCGTCAATAATCTCCGACGCCAGCTCCGTATTGCCCGCATCGTGCCATTTATACCCCGTAATTGCAAAATCGTTGTAGGTCAGTGGACCGCCATATTGCGGTGAATCAATCAATTCACTCCAAGTCGCAACGGTTTTTCCGCAACCGGAAATGGTATAGGCTTCGAAACGAGCGTCTTCATCCTCGAAAGTAAGTACACGCATCGTCCCCTTCACCTCGAAGGCGGGCATCGACAAGATACCCGAACGGACCAACCGCTGCAACGAAGCGGTGCTCTGCTCCATCATCATTCCGTCGGAAGTATGGATTTCGAGCGAGAATCCCTTCGCAAATTCCTGCACGGGCACGACCAGATAACATACCAGCGGTTCGGAAGTAAGCGCCGCTCCTTCGTCGAAATCGAGACGTATCCACCGCACGGCTTCCATCGAAGTCTGGTCGGGTACCATGCCCGCCGTATCATTCCTCTCGCCCGGCCCGGCCAGATATTCGCCGTTATTGCCGGTCAGCACGATACGCTCCACCGTCGCCGCCCCCGTGAGGGAGAGTTTCAGCAGGGCACACTGATTCCTGAACTGCAACCCTTCGCCGACCGACTGCGCCGAAGCGGTCATCAGATGCGCCGCCGTATCGAACGAACCGGCCGTATAGTGCTGGACGGCAGGAAGCATCAACAAACCGTCCGACCGCACCGCCGAGGCCGGATAAACGGCTTCGTAAGAGGCAGCCTCCGCCACATCGACATACCAACCTTCCGATTCGCTCCCCTGCAGGGTATAGGTCGTCCCGTTCACACTGATTTTATCCCCGGCTTCCCACGATACGGAGACTCCATCGAGCGATGCGCGTGTCTCGGCATGATCTACCGCCAGCCGCACGGTAGGAACTTCAGGCTGCAATACCGCTTCCGACATGAAATCTTCGGAACAGCCCGCAAGTACCGCGCCTGCGAGCGCAACTATCATGATTCTCTTTTTCATCATTTTCTGACTTTTCAATTACCAAACTCCTTCCGTTTCAACATAATCCTCCGTCCGGATACTCGCGGCGATGCCACACTCCAGCCGCACCTCCGATACCTCGATTGCAGGTGCCTCATACTCGACAATGTTCTTCATGCTTTTAATTTTAAAAGGTTAAACAATCCATCTGTCCCGAACCGACCCGGCCGACAGGGATACGCAGTCACGACGAACAATCAAAAACACTCCGAAATCCGGATAAACTGAACGGAAAAATCGAGAATCGTCTTTTTGATTTTCGCCCGCAATCCCCCGGGCAGCCAATCGGTATCTATGCACAAAGCAGGTCTTCTGACTCGTTCCGGTTCCGCGCCTTCCCGACTTCGGCAAGCCAGTGGCAATTGATTGCGAAACCCCTTTTACTCCTTCCGGAGCAGGAACTCACAGCAATGGGTATTGTTGCAGATTCTCACTGCATTCCCTTTTCATCCGTCGCACGCTTCCCGCAGGAAGGCGTTCGGGACACTTTTGCATGCACAAAAATAGAAAATAATTGACAATTACATATCGCAGCACCGCTTTTATCGCCGTCCCGGCGACAAAGCAGGAACCGACAGCCCGGGGAAGAATACCCGCAGCCCACCCACCGGCCGTTCCATGACTTTTCGTCAGACCAACCGGCACACTGTCCGCAACTTCTGCCAATAAGTCCGCCGACACTCTCTTTTGCACGGTTTTTGAAAAAACAGTATGTATAAAAAGAACAGTCCCTTTATTCCGACGATGAAAGCCGGGAGCGATATTATGTAACGCACTCGATACGACCCGGACAACAAAGAGATACGGAGACCGCTTTCCAAACAAGATAATTCCCGAAGAGCCGAATCCAACCAAACGAAAATATATTACTTTTGCAAACCGATTATTAATTTTCAAATCAAAAACCGACGAATTGAAATGAAAAAGCTTACAACCCTCCTCGCAATCTTTGCAATCGCAGGACTCGGATTGACCTCGTGCGACCAGAGCGGTACCGACGAAATCGTCTATCCCTCTTTTGAAAAAGTAACCCTCGAAGAGCGTACCGACGGCACCTTCTTCGGCCGTTTCGACGTAACGTGCGCCCAGACCTCCTCGCTGAAAGAGGTGACCGCAAGCTACACTTACGGCTCGACCACCATCAGCATCCCCGACCAGGACCTCGACATCACAAAAGGCAAGAATTACGAATGGACCGTGAAGCTGACCGTTCCGGTGGAAGCAGAGGGAACGCGCGTAAGCAAGATAACGCTTTCGGCTACGGTAAAGGGTTCCAACGGCGGAACCAAAAGCCAGTCGTTCGACACGCCCGCCAAGGACGACCCCACTCCCGAGGAACCGGGGGAAACGGACCTCTCAGCCGCAGCAGCCTTCTCCTTCAAGCGTGTGGGCGGACAGGCAGCCACGGGCGACCTCTCCAAATTCGGACTGAAATGGCCTGAAAACGTATTGGCAGCCACCAACGTATCGCTTCAGAAAGACGGCGCATCGAAATTCGTGGAACTCGCCGCTGCCGACTGGAGCAATATCACGACCCAGGAGGCCCTGAAAGAAGCCATCGACAAGGCTTCCGACATGAAAGCCTACACCGGTATCAGTGCCGACAAGGGACAGGACTACGACGTGGTACTCGGCGTTATCAACGAAGATGTATATTACATGCTCCACATCACCAAGGCTACGGTAGCGACCGATGCCACCGTAGGTACGACGATAGAGATTACCGGCCAGTACAAGCACTAAACGGCAGTACCGTATCAAACAAAGGAGGGAACAGCCTGCTGTTCCCTCCTTCTTTTTCCGTATACCGCCTTCACTGCTCCCCGCCGACCGACGGACCGGCAGCTTCCGACGCTATTCCGAATAGCCGAAGCGACGAAGCTGGCTGTCGGAATCCCGCCAGTTGTCGCTCACCTTCACGTAAAGCTGCAGGAACACCTTCTTGCCGAGAAACTTTTCGAGTTCGATGCGTGCGGCCGTCCCCACCCGCTTCAGCATCTCGCCCTTATGTCCGATGAGGATGCCTTTCTGCGACTCGCGAGCCACATAAACGGTAGCCGAAATGCGGTCAAGACCGGGCTCCTCCCGATACTCGTCTATCGCTATCTCCACACTGTACGGAATCTCCTTCTGGTAGTTGAGGAATATCTTCTCGCGGATTATCTCCGAAGCGAAGAAACGCATCGTCCGGTCGGTCAGCGTATCCTTCGGATAATAAGGTTCCCCTTCGGGAAGCCTGGCGAGAATCAGGTCGAACAGCCCTCCTATGTTGAACCCGTTCAACGCCGATACGGGAACCACCTCGGCCTCCGGCAGCCGCGCCCGCCACCGTGCCGCGAGTTCCTCCAGCGCCTCCTGGGAGGTAAGGTCAATCTTGTTGATGACCACGATGACGGGAATGCCGCTCGTGGCGATACCGTCCACTATCCGCTGCGAAGTTTCGTCGCCCCGCTCCACCGTATCGGTCACGTAAAGAATGACGTCGGCATCCTTCAGCGCCCCGGCGACGAACTTCATCATGGACTCCTGAAGCCGGTAACTGGGCTTCAGGATACCGGGCGTATCGGAATAGACAATCTGGAAATCGTCGCCGTTCACGATACCCATTATCCGGTGGCGCGTAGTCTGTGCCTTGGAGGTGATGATGGAAAGACGCTCTCCCACGAGCGCATTCATAAGCGTCGATTTCCCCACATTGGGGTTGCCTATGATATTGACGAAACCTGACCTGTGCATAGTCGGAACATTTTGCGTTACGGCCCTTCGGGGCCTTTGCAAAGATAACGCAAATACGGTTCCAATTCCCTCCGCCGCGACGGAACGGCCCCGTATTTGTGCATGCACGGATAGTTTGCTACCTTTGCAGACGGAAAAAAGAAGCGTATGGCATCATCGAACTTCGTAGATTACGTCAAGATATTCGCCCGTTCGGGGGCGGGAGGGGCCGGTTCGGCTCATTTCAGGCGCGAAAAATTCGTCGCTTTCGGCGGGCCCGACGGCGGCGACGGCGGACGGGGCGGCAGCGTCGTCCTGCGCGGCAACAGCCAGTACTGGACGTTGATACACCTGAAATACCAGCGGCACGTATTCGCCAAGGACGGTGAAGCGGGTTCCGGCGCCCGCTCTTCGGGAAAGAGCGGCGAAGATGCCGTGATACCCGTACCGCTCGGCACCGTGGCCCGCAACGCCGACACAGGCGAAATCGTAGGCGAAGTGACGGAAGACGGTCAGGAACTCGTCCTGCTCCCCGGCGGACGGGGCGGTCTGGGCAACTGGCACTTCAAGACATCGACCAACCAGGCGCCGCGCTACGCTCAACCGGGCGAACCCCGACAGGAAGGGGCGTTCATTCTGGAACTGAAGGTACTCGCCGACGTGGGGCTGGTCGGATTCCCGAACGCCGGCAAATCCACGCTGCTCTCCGTAGTATCGGCCGCGAAACCCAAGATAGCCGACTACGCCTTCACCACGCTGGAACCCAATCTCGGCATCGTGGAGGTACGTGACGGCCGTTCGTTCGTGATGGCCGACATTCCCGGCATCATCGAAGGGGCCCACGAGGGGCGCGGACTGGGCACACGCTTCCTCCGCCACATCGAACGCAATTCCATCCTGCTCTTCATGATTCCGGCCACGAGCGAAAACCTGCGCAACGAATACGGCATCCTGCTCAACGAACTGACGCAGTACAATCCCGAACTGCTCGACAAGGAGCGTCTGCTGGCCGTCACCAAATGCGACACGGCAGGAGAAGAAGAGTTGGCAGCGCTTCGGGAACAACTGCCGGAAGGGATACGCACCGTTTTCATCTCCTCAGTCAGCGGCTATAACATCCCCCAGCTCAAAGATGCACTGTGGGAAACCCTGCGGCACACCAACGACCGCAAGCCCTGATACGCTCCCGCTGCTTCAAAACCGTTCCTCCGCCATATCGGAATAGAGCAGGTCGGGACGGATAACGCGCAACCGGTAGTGTCCGTCAAAGACAGAGAGCATCCCCTCTATCCTGCCGCTTCCGGCCGGAAGCGGCCACGAAGCGAAACCGGCACGGCGCGATGTACGGACAGCGAGCAGATTCCCTGACCGGTCCACCACATACCGGTCGGTATCGGCAAACCCCGACGCATCGTCCGCATCCCGGTCACACCACGCCGCACGGCCTCCCGCCACGAACTGTACCCCGTCAAACGAAACGAACCGGCCGACATCCTCCGGCCGCAAGGCGGCAATCTCCCGCGCCTGCGGCTCTACCGCCTCCTCGGCCATTCCTACGATACGCACCACCGCCGGAATATCCGCCTCGTCCACATATCCCGTTTCATACCCCTGCGACGGAGCCGTCCCCAACTGAAGGCAGCCGCCATACGCGCCCAATGTCAGTCCGTTACACGACACATCCACCAGACACCCCATGGCATAGGTTTCGAACAGCCGCTCGCTGTCGAGCTTCAGCTCTATAGCTCCGCTCCCGTCCAGCACGGCGAGTGTCTTGTAATAATTGCCCGACCGGTCGCTGCTCACCACACAGCCCCGGATACGGTAACTCTCCGTGAACGTATAGGGGTATCCCCGATAATGCGATTTCAGGTACTCCACCGTCACGACCGAAGAGGCCGCACCGCCCTCTTCCTCCTCCGGTACCCGGCCTCTTTCCGGATAGCTGCATCCGCTCAGGAGCAGCACGGCGGCCACCGCCGGCCAGCTACATCTCCACATCATTCCCGTCCCTCAACTTCAGGGCGAAGACCTCGCGCGTCCCGCCGAATTTTCCATACATCAATATTCCCGTCAGGGTCACCCGCCCGGCCGGAACGGTATCCCCTGCAAACGAAGCGTAACCGCTCGTCACGACCGCCACCGAATCCCCGGCAGCATCCCGGAACCAGACCGTTCCCGTGGCCGGCATCCCCGACTCGGCCCCCGTATCCGCCCACGTCACCGGTCCGCCCGAGCGGCAGACCTCCGCTATCCGGACAAGACGACCGCAATACCGCTCCTCCAGCCCGCCGATACCGGGCTCCAGCGGAGGTACTTCCCGGAAAAGCGTATCGCGCTCCATGCAGCGGTCGAGCAGCACACGTGAACCGAACTCCTCCACCCGATAGGCCGACCAGTCGTTCACGCCCGCCCCGAGCTGCACCACGCCGTTGTACATCCCCACCGCCAGCCCACGGGCATGGATAACTATCCGGCGGCCGCGCTGACAATAGGCATGCAGGTCGTAAAATCCGGCCCGTATCTCGACGGCACCGCTTCCGTCGTCGATAATGAAACTACGGAAGAAATTCCCGGCCCGGTCGTCGGACACCACATAACCGCCGACCGTCAAATCCTCCTGCACCACAAAGGGGTCGCCGTAAAAATGTTCACGAAGCAGGGCGAGGTCGGCATCGGGAAGCGTACCGCTCCCCTCCAGGTCGCCGGGGCCGAGCGTACCGAAACGGTCGTAGCCACAAGCAACGGTCAGCACTCCAGACAGAATACATACGAAAATCTTTTTCATAACGCTAAAAACTGACTGTCAGCGAGGCGAGGAATGTCCGGGGATAGGCATAGCTGTAACGCGCCGGGAACGGACGGTAAGCGTTCCTCCCGTCCGCCGCCGTATATTCGTCGAACCTCATCTGTTCATAGCCTCCGTAAACGATGTCGCGCCGGTCGAGCAGATTGTCTACCGACAGGCTGGCGAACACCCGCACTCCGAAGAGGGTGAACCCCTTCGTCACTCCGACGTTCAGTACCCACGCATCGGGCAGCCGCTCCTGCCGGAAACACGCCTGCCGCTCCTCCGGCGAAGAGGCCAGATAGAGAAAGCGGTCGGTACGCCGCAGCGGATTCACCGTCACGTAGCGTCTTCCGGCATACATCCCTTCGAGCGTGAAGCCCCACTGCGAGGCCGTACTGTAATTCAGTGCAGCGGCCGCCGTCGTCTGCGGAGTGGCCGAATGTACGAAACCGTCCAACCGTGCCCGGTCGCCCCCGAGCAGCAGCCGGCCGGAAGCATCCTCGTAAACCGCGACCTCAGGCTCGCCGCGATAGATGTTGTTTCCCACCGACAAGACCGTCAGCAGCACGAGCCGCTCGGCCAGTTCGATGCGTACTCCCGCCTCCACACCCCAGTCGAGCCGCGTGATGCCGGACATCACCATATCGCAATAAGCACTGTACAGGTCGTCGTAATAGCAGTCCACCTGCATGGCGCCGTGCGTATGTACGAGGTACCCGGCCAACTCGGCCACGGCGAACCACGCCAGCGGTACCCTGTACTCTGCCTGCACGCCGGCCACCCGTTCCGACCGGATGCCCCCGGCCAGCGCATTGCTGTAATCGGGCGAGAGAAAGATATCCTCATAACAGGGCATGTATTCGCCGGCGAACACCTCCGCACGGAGACGATGGCGTGCCGTGAAACCATAGCGGGCGGAAACATACACGTTGTACGGTGTGAAACCACACACGGCGGAGGAGCCGTACGACCGGCTGCCGGGCAGCGTCGCCTTCTCGTAATGTCCCACCCTGCGCAGGTCGGCGAACGAAAGTTCGGCCCCGAACGAGAGCCCGAAACGTCCGTACCGATAGTGGCCCGCCCCGAAAAGTACGGCCTCACGGCGGAGGATGTCGTAATCGTAGTCGTACCGGTCGCCGGGGCCCACCCTTCGTCCCGGTTTCCGCACGTCGCTTTCCACCCCGGTAAAGGGGTCGCGGTTATAGGCGAAAACCGCACCGAGCAGGTCGGCCGCCTCCCGGTAGAAGTTGCTCCGGTCCCGACGCAGACGGAAGCCGTAATCGCACCGGAAACCGTCCCGTTCCGGAGCCGTCGCGGAGAAAGCGGCCTGCCACCCCTCCACGCGCTCCATCCGCCGGTCGGCAAGGTAAAGCGCAGCCCCTCCCGGTGAAAAGAGATTGGCATCGTACAGGCCCGTCCAGTCCACCTGTGTCACCCGTTCATCGCCCGAACGCCACGCCTCCTCCAGCGCGGCAATCACATGCGGTTCGGTCCGATGACCCGGCAGGTTGCCATGGTAATCAGGGGCAGGAGAGGATGCATCCGACCACGACAGCCCGCTGCGCCCCCTGAATCCATAACGGCAGCCGACGGAAACCGAATAATACACACCGTTCCGGTCGGAAATGCCGAAATTCACCGCCGCCAGCGGAGCGAAATCGCGCCGCACACGCGAATTGCGCACCTTTCCCTGAAAAGGGCCCCAATAGGGATTGTAGAGATTATTCCCCGTCAGCACATACGCCTCACGCTCCGTCCACCCCTTCATGCCACGCTCCTGAGGGGCCGCCATCAGAAACAGCGACAGGGATGCGCCCGACTGAAAACGCTTTTCGACGGACGCCGAAGCCATGAAGGAGTCGGTGAACACCCCCTTTACGAACGCGTCTTCCCCCCAGCGGCCGCGGGCCGAGACCGCATAGTACCATCCCCGCCCCGCTTCTCCGGCCGCACGCAGGCGCATCCCATTACGGTAACGCCGTTGCGAAAAGGTGTAGGTAGCCGATACGCCCTGCATGGCCAGCGAAGCCCGTATGTCGTAAAAATCGGTATAGAGCGGCGAGTAGGTTCCGGCAACGGAAGCACCGTAGATACGCGACTCCTGCGGAGCAAGAGCGCCCAGCGCCGTATAGAGATGGTAATCGGGATAGCGTCCGAGGCCGGAGGATAGCTCCAGTCCTGCGAGCGAAGCGCGGGCGAAACGTTCGTCCAGCCCGCGGGAACGGTAGGAAGTGAATCCGAAACCGTAACGCGACATCTGCGCGAAGAGCGTACTCCCGTCACCGAGGGGCGAATAGAAAAGGGCCGTATCGACCGTTATCTCCCGGAAATCGTCTTCAAAAGGGTCGTAGTAAGGTTCATCGTCCGCAGGTTCCTGTGCAGACAATGCCATGCAGCAAAGGGACGTCCATGCCGCCGCAACGATTTTGACCAACCAGCCTCGCACCCGAAAACAATATATTTCAACCCAAATATACTATTTTCTACGCAATAACACCTCATCCGAGAACGTTTTACCGGCCGACTTTTCCTCTTTCTTTCCCCACCGCGGCATGCGAAGGGGCGCTTCCCGACAGGAAACGCCCCTTCGCATGGCAACGGCGGACGGGTCACAACTCGTCGCTGAAGACCGCCTGCGGCAGGTCGTGCAGATTGTAGCGCGAGGCCATTGCGGCACCGTAAGCTCCGGCCGTCTTTATCGAAAGCAGGTCGCCGCGCCTGAGTTCGGGCAGGGAGAGGTCGCGGGCGAAGATATCCGATGACTCGCACACCGTTCCCCCTATCGTATAGGCACGCTCCGGCCCCGTACCGGTCAGGTTCTCTATCGCATGGCGGGAGTGGTAGAGGGCCGGCCGGAGGAGTTCGGTCATGCTCGCATCTATCAGGGCGATGTCGTCCCCCAGACCGCTCACCTTCGTAAAGAGTACCGTGGAGATGAGTTCGCCGCATTGTGCCACGAGCGAGCGTCCGAGCTCGAAGTGTACCCCGACCGACGCGGGCAGGTCGAGGCCCTGCGCGAAAACGGCGAAATAGGCCGCAAAATCCGGAACGGGATGCATCTCGGGAACATCGTAATCCACACCGAGTCCGCCGCCCACATTCACGTCGGTGATGCGGAACCCCTCCTCGGTAAACCACCGGTAGGAAGCATTGACCTTCCGACAGAGCTCCGCGAAGACCCCCAGGTCGGTTATCTGGGAACCGATATGGAAATGCAGTCCCATGATGTCGATGTTGCGCAGGTCGCCCAGCATTCCCACCACATCCGTTATCTCCCGGGGCGAGATTCCGAACTTGTTCTCCGAAAGGCCCGTAGTAATATAACTGTGGGTGTGGGGGTCGATGTCGGGATTTATCCGCAGCGCCACGTCGGCGACCACGCCGAGTTCCCGTGCAAGCGCATCTATCACGACAAGTTCGTTTTTCGATTCGCAGTTAAAGGCGAATATACCCTGCCGCAGCGCATAGATTATCTCGCTGTCCTTTTTCCCCACACCGGCATAGACGATGTCCTTCGGGGCGAAGCCCGTCTCTATGGCCCGGCGCACCTCGTTGCCGCTCACGCAGTCGGCCCCCATGCCGCACGAAGCGATGAACTCCATGATACGGCGGTCGTTGTTGGCCTTCATGGCATAGTGCAGCCGATATCCGTAACGGTCGGCCTCACGCAACGCACACTCCACCGTCCGACGCAGCAGCTCCATGTCGTACAGATAAAAGGGAGTCTCATACTCCCTGAGTCGCTCCTTTACCTCCCTACTCAGCATCCTTTCCGAACAGTTTGTCGTTAAGATTCCGCAACAGGCGCGTCCTGTTGCGTGTATCGGTCAGCAGAGCGATGCTCCGGTGGCTCGCACCGTAGGAAATCATCTTGAGCGGTACGTCGCCCGCAGCCTCCATGATTTCCCGTGCACGCCCATGTTCCGCATGGTCCAGACGACCCACGATGCAGACGATGGAGTTGCCCGTATCCACCTCCACCGTCCCCAGTTCGGAAAGCTCGGCGATTATCTCCGGCAGCCGGCAGTCGCTGTCCACCGTCAGCGATACGGCCACCTCCGAAGTCGTTATCATGTCTATCGGCGTCCGATACTTCTCGAATACCTCGAATACCCTGCGCAGAAAACCGTAGGCCATCAGCATCCGGGCAGAGTAAATCCGTACCGCCGTGATGCCGTCCTTCGCCGCCACGGCACGGTAAACATGACCGCCGACCTCCGCATCGGATATAACCGTACCGGGCGCATCGGGCGCCATGCTGTTCTTCAGCAATACGGGAATGCCCCGGTCCTTGCAGGGCTGGATGGTGGAGGGATGCAGTATCTTCGCTCCGAAATAGGCGAGTTCGGCCGCTTCATCGAAATTCATCCGCCGGATGGGGAATGTCCCCTCCACGTACCGCGGGTCGTTGTTGTGCATGCCGTCGATATCGGTCCATATCTGTACCTCGCCGGCACCGAGCGCCGCTCCTATCAGGGCGGCACTGTAATCGCTGCCGCCGCGACCGAGGTTATCGAGCCGACCGTCCGGCCCGGTACAGATGAAACCCTGCGTAATATAATACACACCTTGAGCAGCATCGGCCACCGACTGCCGCAACACTCCGCCGTCCACGCGCACCTCGCCGCCGTACATGAAAGCCGGGGCATGGAGCAGTTCGGCCCGACAGCCGCGCTCTTTCATATAAAGGGTAAAGAGGGCCGTAGTCAGCAGTTCGCCCTGTGCGATGATGGTACGCTGCGACACTTCGCCCGCATAGGCCGCAGCCTCCTCCGCCACCCGCTCCATCGTACGCTCCACCGCCGCCGACGCATCGGCATATCCGTCGGAAAACAGCTCCCCGGCACACCGTACATATTTACGTTTCAGACCGGCCAGAAGCAGTGCAATCTCCTCTTCGCAGCCGCCTGCCGCCGCGAACGACGCTATTCTTTGCAGGGTGTCCGTCGTACCGGACATCGCCGACAGCACCGTCACCGACGCCCCCTCGCGCACGATGATGTCGGCCACTCTCCTCATATTGGCAGCACTGCCGACCGAGGTACCGCCGAACTTCAAAACCTTTATCATTCTTTTCCGTTTTATCCACTAAAGATGATTTACAGCACAAAGATAATGGTTTTTATTTTTTAAAAATCGTTTTTATAACATTTTTTATTTTTAAGTCAATTTAAGTTTATTTTACAATATCAAATTCACCTAAAAACACACAAGATACCTACTCATTACATTCTGGTCGGACAATCCGGCATTCCCCTACAAATGCAGCAACGCAGATGCTGCGCAACGAAACGGGCCGTCCATCCGCCATGACGGAAACCAAAAGGCTGCCGGGAAGTGTTCCCGGCAGCCTTGAGCATACAAAAACACGGCAGCGTATCAGTATCCGAGTATCCTCATCATCGAACGGTAGCTCTGCTCCTTGGCAAAGAGGCGGGTATAATATTCATTATCACCCTTGTCGCGGTCGATGATGATATGCTTGGGTGCAGGTATCAGACAGTGTTGGATGCCGCCGAAGCCGCCGAGCGACTCCTGATAAGCCCCCGTATGGAAAAAACCGATATACTGCGTCTCACCGGGTGTGAGCTTCGGAAGGAAGACGGCGTTGGAGTGGGCTTCGCCGCTGTAATAGTCCTCGCTGTCGCACGAAAGCCCGCCGAGGAACACCCGCTGGTACTCCTTGTCCCAATTATTGATGGCGAGCAGCGGATAACGCTGGTTGATGCCCCAGATGTCCGGCAGCGTCGTCATGAAAGAACTGTCAATCATGTACCAGCTCTCCCGGTCGTTCTGCTGCTTCTGATTGATGATGGAGAAGAGGGCGGCACCGCTCTCGCCTACCGTGAACGAACCGAACTCGGTAAAGATATTCGGCTCCTCCACCCCGTTGGCATTGCAGACATTCTTAATCTGCGCCACAATCTCCTCGGTCATATACTCGTAATCGTAGTCGAAGGCGAGCGAATTCTTTATCGGGAAACCGCCGCCTATGTTCAGCGAATCGAGTTCCGGCGCAAGTTTCTTCAGTTCGCAGTAGACCTGGATGCACTTGTGCAGCTCGTTCCAATAGTAGGCCGTATCCTTGATACCGGTATTGATGAAGAAGTGGAGCATCTTGAGCTTCACCTTCTTGTTGTTCTTTATCCGTTCCTTATAATAAGGTATGATATCGTTGTAGCGGATACCGAGGCGCGAGGTGTAGAAATCGAACTTCGGTTCCTCCTCCGCCGCGATGCGGATTCCTATCTGACACGGCTTCTCGATGATGTCCAACAGGTCGAGCTCCTGCTTATTGTCTATCACCGGAATGGTATTGGTGAAACCGCTGTTTATCAGGTTGGCGATGTTCTCCACATACTGCGGACGCTTGAACCCGTTGCATACGATGTAAATGTCCTTGTTAATCAATCCGCTCTCATAAAGCGCATTGATGATATGGATGTCGTAGGCCGACGATGTCTCGAGATTTATCTCGTTCTTCAGGGCCTCTTCCAGCACGAAAGAGAAATGCGAACTTTTCGTACAGTAACAGTAATTGTAGGAACCCTTGTAATCGACCTTGGCCATCGCCACGTTGAACATGCGCTTGGCACGGTTTATCTGCTGCGATATCTTCGGCAGATAGGAGATTTTCAGCGGCGTCCCGTACTGCTTGATAATATCCATCAGAGGGACTTCGTGGAAGTAGAGTTCGTTATCCTCCACCGTAAATTCATCCTGTGGGAACTCGAACGTCTGTTCGATAAGGTCGATGTACTTGTTTTTCATCTCATCGCAGATTATTACCGGTAAAATCGACAATCCGGCTCGCCTACTTCGGTCTTTTCCGGCCGAAGTAGCCCGGACGGATTGCACGCAATCGCGGATACAAAGCAAGCGATTCTTTTTCTATTTATCAACTATTTCGGCAGGCAATATCGTTTTTACCGCAATGCATACCGCATTTCAGTGAAAAAATCCCTAATTTTGGGCAAATCATTTCGAGAGGAATATGGTCGGAGAGGCAATAAGAGGCATACTGGACGGAGGCGCCCGCAAGGTCATCATACCAGGCTGCGGGACTTTCATCAGGCGCGAATCCGGAGAGCTCGTATTCACGGAACTGCTCCGGACGGACGACGGCAGGCTGACCGCAGCGCTCGCAGCATCGCAGGGCATCGCGCCCGAGGCCGCACGCAAACTCGTCGAAGCCTATGCGGCAGCCATGAACCGGAAACTCGCCGGAACAGGACGGATGACCGTCGAAGGGGTCGGCACCATCGTCCGAACCGCTGCAGGCAATTATACGGTCGAACCGCAGAACGGGACGGTATCGCAGCAAACGGAATCCGAGCCGATTCGGCAGACGGAGCCCCCCGCGGCGGCGGACGTTCTCACGGAAGAGGGCGTTGCACAGACGGCAGACACCCCCCGGCCAACCGACCCGAATGCGGAAGAACGGCCGCAGGAGACCCCGGCCTGTATCGGACAGGAAGAGGTCGTCCCGCACGAAGGAGTCCGGCAGGAGGCAGTCCACACCCCCGCACCGACCTACGGACGCTACGGCAAGAGCCGGCTGCGCAGTGCGCTCTACGGTGACCGGGAGCCGGACGACGAAGAGACCGCGGAACATCAACAACCGCTTTCCGAAAGTCTGCCGGACAAGACGCGTTCCGTATCACCGGCAGCAATACCTGCCGCGACAGCGACGGCGCCCTCCTCTTCCGGGAATGACGGAACAACGGAATATACGCCTCAAATCCATATCCGGCGGCCCGGCAAGCCCAAAAAACGGCCGGATGCGGTGCTCGTCATCGCAATCATCGCATTCGCCATCGCGATAGGCGTACTCGTTTACGGTTTCCTCGCCAACCGCGACATCAATGCCGTCAAGGAGGGCATCCTCATCGAAATGGACGCCAGCGGACAGGCAGCGGAACAGGCCGCAGAGGCGGAATGACATTCGGCCGGTCGCGCGAAACCAGACAGTGAAAGGACAAAGCCGCTACGGGCAAAGTTCCCAATATCCGGCATGCTTCCTTTTCTGTCCGACAGCACGACAGGGCGATACACACGATTTGAAGATTTCATACATAAGGAGATAAAAGCATGGACCTTATTGCTGTAAAACAGCGTTTCGGCATCATAGGCAGCAGCGAAGCCATGGACAGGGCTCTGGAAATAGCCTTGCGCGTGGCACCGACCGACCTTTCGGTACTCGTAACGGGAGAGAGCGGCGTGGGAAAGGAGTTCTTCCCGCAGGTCATACACGCCTACAGCGCCAGGAAACACAACAAATACATCGCCGTGAACTGCGGTGCCATACCGGAAGGCACAATAGATTCGGAACTGTTCGGCCATGAAAAAGGTTCCTTCACGGGTGCGACGGAGTCCCGCAAGGGATACTTCGAAGAGGCCGACGGAGGGACGATATTTCTCGACGAGGTAGCCGAACTTCCCCACTCCACCCAGGTGCGCCTGCTGCGCGTACTCCAAACGGGAGAGTTCATCCGTGTCGGTTCATCGAAGACGCAGAAGACGAACGTACGCGTCGTGGCGGCGACCAACATCAACCTGCAGACGGCCATCAAGGAGGGACGCTTCCGGGAAGACCTCTATTACCGGCTCAACACGGTACCGATATATGTTCCCGCCCTGCGCGAACGCAAGGAGGATATCTACACCCTGTTCCGTAAATTCGCCTCCGATGTCGCCATCCAGTACCGCATGCCCCCGATAACGCTGGACGCACAGGCGCGGACAATGCTCGAAAACTACTACTGGAGGGGCAACATACGCCAGCTGAAGAATGTGGCCGAACAGATATCCGCCATCGAAGAGTCGCGCGTGATTACCGCCGAGGTGCTGAAGAAATACCTGCCGGACGACGGCAGTCAGACGACTGTCCCGGTCTACGTAGGCGGACAGCATGCCCAGTCGGGCGATTTTGAACGGGAACTGCTCTACAAAATGCTGTTCGACATGCGGACCGAGATGTCCGACATCAAGGGAATGCTGCACGAACTCCTCTCCGGCCGAAGCACCCCCGAGCAGGCCGAGCGTATCGCGGGCTTCCTTCAGGCGGCCAACATCATTCCAGCCTCGCAGGAACAGACGCAGGCCCCGAACTATGCCGAAAGCGAGGAGGTGACCGAACCGGAAAAAGAACTCACCAAGGAGGAGGTACTCCGCAACGCCATCGTCAAGGCTTTGCGCAAACACAACGGACGCCGCAAAGAGGCCGCGAAAGACCTCTTCATATCCGAACGGACACTGTACAGGAAAATCAAAGAATTAGGCATCAATGAATATTAGAAGATTCGTAACGGCGGCTATCTGCATCGCCGCATGTGCACTGACCGGCTGCAAGGTCACCTACTCCCTTTCGGGAGCCTCCATCCCGGCCAATGCCAAAACGGTCAGCATTCCCTATTTCCCGAACAACGCCACGCTCGTATCGCCTACGCTGAGCTCCACGCTCACGGACGAGCTGCAGACGCGATTCACCAACCAGACGAAACTCGAACTCGTTCCGGAAAACGGTGACCTCGCCTTCGAGGGGGAAATCACGAGCTATACGGTACAGCCGGTCGCCGTAACCAGCAACGACATGGCCGCCATGAACCGTCTGACGATAACGGTCAAGGTAAAGTTCACGAACCGTATCGACCCGACTTTCGATTTCAACCGTTCATTCTCCGCCTTCCAGGAATATCCCTCTTCAAACGACCTCTCGTCAGTGGAAGGGACGCTCATTCCGGAATTGGTGACGCAGCTCGTGGACGACATCTTCAATGCGGCAGTATCGAACTGGTAGCGCCATGACCGAGCGAACGGACATTCCTGCGCCTTGCGCAGACGACCTGCTGAGCAGGTTCCCGTGGTTCGACCTCCCGTTGCTGGAACGCTGCTCTGACGGGCGAGAGCTACCAGCCCGACTGGCGATACTGTCACGTTACAGACCGGCGATTGTCCGTCCTGCCGAATGCTGTCCGAAAACGGCCGACGAGCGGCAGGAGGCTGCACCGCTCCCTGCGGACGATACATTGTCAATCATCGACGAGTTCATGCGTTCGGGCGAACACCGGATAACGGCCGACGAACATACCCCGGAGGAGATTTCCGGACTGGAGGCAGGCGGACTTCCCTCCGACGACCTGCTGACGGAGGAGTTGGCCGCCATCTATCTGGCACAGGGACTGACAGGCCCTGCCGTTGAAATATATAGGAGATTAAGTTTGTTAAATCCGGAAAAAAGTGTTTATTTTGCCGAGATTATTGACAAGGCCCTGTCGGCGGAATCCGCTGGCAGGAAATGAGAAAAGATTAAAAAAGAATAACTAAAAACAATAACTCTACAATGTACATCTTTCTAATCGTACTTATCATAATCGCGAGCATACTGTTGGTTCTCGCCGTACTTGCACAGAATCCGAAGGGCGGTATGGCCGCCAACTTCGGCGCATCCAACCAGGTGATGGGCGTCCGTCAGACGGCCGATTTTCTCGAACGTTCGACATGGGCACTCGCCATTGCCATCGTGGTGCTCAGCCTCCTCGCTTCCATTGCCATGTCTTCCCACCGAAGGAATACCTTGGGTGCTGGCGACAAAGTGCTCGAGCAGATAACTACCGAAAGGGAAATCGCCCTTCCCAACACGGTTGCTCCTGTAGCGCCCGCAACGGAACTGCCCGCCGCTGAAAGCGCTCCCGCCGCAGAGGGTACCGCAGCGACAGAGGCCGCAGAGTAAGGGAAACGCAATATGAAAACATATGCCCGGAGCCGATGGCTCCGGGCTTTTCCATTTTCTCCGCTCTCCGACAAAGCACGTTTTCTTTTTTGTACCGTCGCCGCTATTTCCACACTCACCCGTACATCCGTCGCACTGCTTCGGCCGGCTCACACCGCCAAGCCCTGTCCGTTGCAGTCCGACCCGTGCAACACTTTCCCGTCCGCCGAGACCACAGCCACCATCAACCGGCATGGAAATACGACCGCACACATCGCCCGACCGCAAAGTACCACCCGAGAACGGGCATGAGCGCATTTCACGAATGAGATGCGCCCATGCCCATTCCATACTGTCCCTTCCTACTCCTCGGACGGTTTCCGGAAGTTCCTGAACATTCGGTCGGAAAGATATATCTGCAGCTCCAGTTTCTGCTGCCAGCCCCAACCGTCGCCGTCGTAATGCTGCACGGCCGATACGGTCAAGGCGATATCAGACAAAAACTTATGCGTCCAATAGATTTCGAGCCGGTCATAAATGCCCTTGTCCGTCCGGTAAAAAGGTTCGCCGGTATAGAGCCCCTGCCCATAAGCAGGCTGCCCCGCTACCGTACTCTCGTAATAGGGCATCAGATTGCCGCCGAGATAGAGGCTGTTGTATATGCCGAACCCCCAACGCTCCACACGGGCCTCCAACTGAATACCGCCCGGAGTGACATACCGTCCGACATAGGCACGGTCGTTTTGGAAAGTCTGCAACCAACCGACCTGGAAATAGAGCGCCGAAAACTGCGGCAAATAGTGCGTGAAATCGGCTCCGGCAAAGGGATAAATGAGAATGTTGTCCACTACGCCCCGGACCGTTTCACTGCCGGCATGGTGGTACATCCGCGCATTGTAGCCGCCGTAAAAGGCCCCGTAATTGAGCCGGCCCGCCGAAAAGATGCTGAATTTCTCGCGCTGGTCGCCCACGAGCATGCTGTTCCAGTCCAACACCAGTTCCACGTAGCCGTGGCTGCCGGTGTACTGCCCCATCAAACCGTCGAGATTGCTGTCGTAATAGGAGATATAGTCGCTGAAGAATGCATTGGAATAAGTCCCTATGAGATTCCTCCGGGGGAAACGCCCGAAATAAACACCGAACCGGTCATCCTGATATTTGTAATAGACTATCATCTCGCGCGCCACATAGGTATTCCGCCCCATGTCGTTCAGGAAATCCACACCCACCATGAGGGCATTCCCCCGCCCCCAGCCGAGCCCTATCTGGGGCGTAAGTCTCGCCGTGAAGTTCGTTACGGAAGCATCGTGTTCCACGTCGGCATACTCCTTGTTATCGAACTTGAAATCGAAATCGACATTCCACAGAAACCGTTGGGCGGAAGCCGTCGCCGAACATAAAAGAAATGCGGCACAAACCGCAGCAATTCGCAAATATCCCATCACCACATTGATATTCTTTATTTCACATGCAAATATATTATAAAGGAAGACAACAAAAAAGTTCCATTTTTTATGCCAAACCGGACGGCAGACACGGCAATTCGTATCGCCGGAATCTTTTCATTGTGGCCGGCCGCAACGAAAACGGGCGGATACGCCCGTACCCGCCCGCCCTGCCGGTCTCTCTTCCGGTCAGAATATGCTGTAAGCAATCGTCAGACCGGCCATGACGATTGCGACCATGCTCATCAGCTTGATAAGAATATTGAGCGACGGGCCCGAAGTATCCTTGAAGGGGTCGCCCACAGTATCGCCCACTACCGTAGCCTTATGGGAATCGGAACCCTTGCCGCCCATGTTCCCCTCTTCCACATATTTCTTGGCATTGTCCCACGCTCCGCCCGAATTGGCCATGAAGATGGCCAGCACGAAGCCCGAACCGAGCGCACCGACCAACAGCCCGATAACGCCGGCCACACCAAATACGAGTCCCATGGCCACCGGCACGAGAATAGCGAGCAGCGAGGGAAAGAGCATTTCACGCTGCGCCCCCTTGGTCGAGATAGCCACACAGCGGGCATAATCCGGCGTAGCGTCGCCCGTCAGGATACCCTTTATTTCACGGAACTGGCGTCGCACCTCATTCACCATGCTCTGTGCGGCACGGCCTACGGCATTCATGGTAAGACCGCAGAAAAGAAATGCCATCATCGCCCCGACGAATACCCCGACAAGTACCTTCGGATTCATCAGGTTCACCTGGAAATAGTCCATGAAATCCAGCATGGAGGCGTCAGCTATCGTCACCACGGCGCCGTCCGACAGCGTGAACGTCTGCTGGCCGAGATGTTCGAAACCTATCCTTATCTCCTCGATATAGGAGGCGAGCAGTGCCAGAGCGGTCAGCGCAGCGGAACCTATCGCAAAGCCTTTGCCGGTGGCCGCCGTCGTATTTCCGAGCGCATCAAGCGCATCGGTTCTGCGGCGCACCTCCTCGCCGAGTCCGGCCATCTGGGCGTTGCCGCCGGCATTGTCGGCTATCGGGCCGTAAGCGTCGGTCGCCAGCGTGATGCCGAGCGTGGAGAGCATCCCCACGGCGGCGATGGCAATGCCGTAAAGCCCCGTTTGCAGGTTACCTGCCGTCAGCATCCCCGCAATATCGAACCGAATGGCGCACAGGAAAGAAAGCACGATGGCAAAACATATCGTTATTACCGGTACGGCGGTCGATATCATCCCCATCCCGATACCGGATATGATGACGGTAGCCGGTCCCGTTTCGGCACTCTTTGCAATCTTCCTGGTCGGCCGGTAGGAGTGAGAGGTATAATACTCGGTGGCCTGCCCGATGATGACACCGGCGATGAGTCCTATCACCACCGACCCGGCTATCCATCCCCAGTTGGGCATATCGAGGAGATAGAGAATGGCGAACGAAGCGACTGCGATGAGCACGGCGCTCAGATTCACACCGAAACCAAGCGAACGGAGAAGCTGTTTCATAGACGCCCCCTCCCTGGTGCGGACGGTAAAGATGCCTATTACGGAGAGGATAATCCCCACGGCCGCTATCAGCATGGGAGCGAGTACGGCCTTCATCTGTACTTCGGGATTGAACATGAAGGCAGCCGAACCGAGCGCGGCGGTAGCGAGGATGGAACCGCAGTAGCTTTCATAGAGGTCTGCCCCCATACCTGCCACATCCCCCACGTTGTCGCCCACATTGTCGGCTATCGTCGCAGGATTACGCGGGTCGTCCTCCGGGATTCCCGCCTCGACCTTTCCCACGAGGTCGGCGCCCACATCGGCCGCCTTGGTATAGATACCGCCGCCCACACGCGCGAAAAGGGCCTGTGTGGAGGCACCCATACCGAAAGTCAGCATCGTCGTGGTCATCACCACGAGTTTCTGCGGCCCCTCCATATCGACGAAATGGTTCAGCACGATATACCACAGTGAAATGTCGAGCAGTCCCAGCCCCACGACCACGAGCCCCATCACGGCACCGCTTCGGAAAGCCACCTGCAACCCCCGGTTCAGCGACCGGTCGGCGGCACACGCCGTTCTAGACGACGCATAGGTAGCTGTCTTCATGCCGATGAAACCGGCGAGCCCCGAAAAGAAACCGCCCGTCAGGAAAGCGAACGGCACCCATTTGTTCTGTACGCCCAATCCGAAGGCGAGCCAGGCGAAGAAGAGTGCCAAGACGATAAATACGATAACGACCACCTTATACTGCTGCCGAAGATAGGCCATCGCCCCTTCACGCACGTACCGGGCTATCTCTTTCATGCGCTCCGTCCCTTCGTCCTGCCGTTTCATCTGCCTGAAAAAATACCAGGCGAACAGCAGGGCTATGAGTGCGGCAGCCGGTATCAACCAAAAAATCGTCGGTGTATTTCCCATAATCCGTTCTGTTTAAATGTTTATACTTGAATGTTTAAATAGCTCCCCTTTCCTTGCCGGACAGGCGCCCGACCGAAAGGAGGTTTGTCTTCGCACCGGGCGCGTGCCGCAAAACGGCCCCGACCATCGGGCAGCATTCCATCGACGGACAGTCGCCGCAGGTCTCGTACCCCTTCTCCGAAACACACCTGCGAATGCTGCACATGCCGCTACAATAGGCGAATTTCACCCCTTCGGTACGACATCCCATGCAATCGATGGTCGCGGACGTAATCTCCGGAGTCCCGTTCATCACGCTCCATCTCCGGGCTGTCTCCTCCCGCAGCCCGTCGTCATTCAACAGCGTGGCCCTGCGGGCATCGCACTCCCCGCAATCCAGGCCGCAACATGCAATCAGCTCGTTATTCATGCTCTCTCCGTACTCATCTTCCTTCGTCAATACGGGCACCGGACCGTCCCCCACCCCGGCTGCCGACTCATTCAGAGAACCACTCCGGAATAAAATGTTCCGGCAGACCGTCAGAATTTTTCTTCTCTTTCGACAGGATTTCCAACAGGTCGTATTCCGTCCATGCCGGAGTAGCCATCGTATAGTCCAGATAATCCGACTCGGAAATCCGGATTCGATATTCATAACCAGACTCATATTCGAATCCGCCGATACTATGGCCGAAAGCCTCCCATTCACGAGTATCTTCCATTTTGACGGCGTAAACATCCGCACGAATATTCATTCCGCACGACCATACAAGTCCCGGGACTTGTTCCGAAGCGACCAGCAGTTCGTACTCCCGATAACCGATTACCCCGTTTTCGTTCTGTTCCAAGGTCGTGCTGCGGCAGCCTGCGACACAGCACCCGCACAGGAACACCAAAAATACCCTGAATAGCCTCTTCCCGTTCATCATATCCGTCTTAAAAGGTTCTCCGAAAATACCTCCGGCTTTACATCCATGATTTTGCGACCATGCTTTGCCATCCTGCGGCACCCCCGGTCGACCGGTCGTACCCATTCTTTCCTCGGAGACAGCCGGCGGACACTGCTCCTGCGAATACAATATTTTCGTAATTTTGGGCGTGGCAGGAATGACGGTACCGAAATCAATGCAACAAATTTAATCTTTTTTCAAAAACGGCCAAACGAAGCGCCGTTTTTTCGGAAAAACAACAACCGGTTCGAAAGGAGATGAAAAAGACCACCAACGAAGAACTGCACCGTCCGAGTGCAGAAGAGTATGCCCGCATGCGCAAAATGCCCGTGACGGTCGTACTCGACAATATACGGAGCCTGAACAATGTCGGTTCCTTCTTCCGAACATGCGACGCTTTCGCCGTAGAACGGCTGCTGCTGTGCGGCATAACGGGGACTCCCCCCTCCCGCGAAATTCACAAGACGGCCCTCGGCGCCGAAAATACCGTCGCATGGCAATACTTCGAGAGTACGGCCGAAGCCGTCGAATCGCTCAGGAGGGAGGGATACGTCGCGCTCGCCGTAGAACAGGCCGAAGGAGCCGTCATGCTGGAAGATTTCCGGCCGGGAGCCGGCCAACGCTATGCCCTCGTCTTCGGCAATGAGGTGGAGGGGGTGGCACAGGAGGTGGCCGACATGTGCGACGGTGCCGTCGAGATACCCCAGGCGGGAACGAAACACTCCCTGAACGTAGCGGTAGCCGGCGGGGCGGTACTCTGGCACCTGTTCGCAGGATATATATCCGAAAAAAAGGCTGCGGATGAAACCGTGTGAAAAAGTCTCCTATCTTTGCCGACGTAATCCATTCATTCAAGAAACGATGTCCACCGAAAGAAACCTCAGGCCGGTCACCACGCTGCGGCTCGCCGAAATGAAAAGCCGCGGCGAAAAAATCGCCATGCTGACGGCATACGACTACTCCATGGCCCGTATCCTCGACAGGGCCGGAATAGACGTCATTCTGGTCGGCGATTCCGCTGCCAACGTCATGGCCGGCTACGAAACGACCGTCCCCATGACGCTCGACAACATGATATACCATGCACAATCGGTCACCCGTGCAGTGGAACGTGCCCTCGTGGTAGTGGACATGCCCTTCGGCACCTATCAGGGCAACTCGAAAGAGGCGCTCTGTTCGGCGGTACGCATCATGAAGGAGACCGAAGCAGGCGCCGTCAAGCTCGAGGGAGGCAAGGAAATCCTCGAATCGGTAGACAGAATCCTGAGCGCAGGCATTCCCGTCATGGGGCATCTCGGACTCACCCCGCAGTCGATTCACAAATACGGCACCTATGCCGTCCGGGCCAAGGAGGAAGCCGAAGCAGAAAAGCTGCTCGAAGATGCCCACCTGTTGGAAAAGGCCGGCTGTTTCGGCATCGTCCTCGAAAAGATACCGGCACATCTGGCCGGACAGGTCGCCCGCGAACTCGCCATCCCGATAATCGGCATCGGTGCCGGTCGGTACGTGGACGGACAGGTACTCGTGACACACGACATGCTCGGCATCAACAGCGAATTCTCTCCGCGGTTTCTGCGACGCTATGCGAACCTGACCGAAACGATGTCCGGTGCATTCGGCAGCTACATCCGCGACGTCAAGGAGGGCGACTTCCCCAGCGAAGAGGAGCAGTACTGACGGTCGCATAAAAAAATCCCGCGGAGCAGTAGCTCTCCGCGGGACTATTCCGGGCAGCGGCTCTGCCGCATGCGTCACTTTCCTATAAGCTCCACGCTCCTTTTGATAAAGTTGGTGAGCTGCTCACCCTTCAGCATCCCGTTGGAAAGCAGGGCAAGGTCGATAAGCTGTTTGACAAGGCTGTTGCCGGCACCTATTTCCTTCAGCCGGGCCGTGCGCTGCCCGCGCAGGTCATCCACCTTCTTGGCCAGGTCGTCGCGCTGCTGCTTCTCCTCTTCCGTCAGGTCGGCCTCCTTCTTATCCTTTATCAGTTCGTTGAGGTTCGCCTGCTGCTTCTGGGCCGTCTCTATCTTCTTGTTTATCGTCTTGAGTTTCTCACCGTACTCGTTCTCCACCTCACCGAGAATGTCGATTACGAGCGGATGGTTGGCATTGACGGCTATCGTATAGTTGTCGAGCATCTGGCTGTAGAACTGGCTCATGCCGCCGCCGCTCATCGCCGCCATCTCCTTCATGCGGCGCATGTATTCATCCTGCGTGATGGTCACCGGAGCGTCGGTGGGCGCCATCGCTTCGAACGCTATGTTATAGAATATCTTCTGGTCGGTCGGGAGCTGGCTCTCGAACACCGGGCGCATGATATCCTGCTGCTCGGAACTGAGCGACATGCTCATGCTCGTCTCCTTGTCGATAAGCCGCTCGGCCACATCGGAATCGACACGCACGAAACGGCACCCTTTCTCCTTGTTCTCGTACCAGCTCACGAAGTGGTTGTCGAGCTGTCCGTCCATGAGCAGGACATCGTACCCCTTCTCCTCGGCTCCCCTGACGAAGCTGTGCTTGCCGACCGCATCGTCCGTATAAATATATATCACCGTACCGTTCCGGTCGGTCTGGTTCTCCTTCACCTTGTCGCGGTACTCGGCCAGGGTGAAGTAACTGCCCGCCGTATTCTTGAGCAGCATGAATCCCTCGGCCTTCTCGGCGAACTTCTCGTCGGTCACGATGCCGTATTCGATGAAGATTTTCAGGTCGTCCCACTTGCCCTCGAAATCCGCCCGCGCGGTATTGAAGAGCTCCTGCAGCTTGTCGGCCACCTTACGGGTGATGTAGCCCGATATCTTGCGCACGTTGCCGTCGCTCTGAAGGTAGCTGCGCGACACGTTCAGCGGAATGTCCGGCGAATCGATAACCCCGTGCAGCAGCGTCAGGAACTCGGGAACGATGCCCTCCACCGAATCGGTCACGTACACCTGGTTGCTGTAAAGCTGTATCCTATTCTTCTGAATCTCGAAATTGTTGTGGATTTTCGGGAAATAGAGAATCCCCGTCAGGTGGAACGGATAGTCGATGTTGAGATGTATCCAGAACAGCGGGTCGTCGCTGCCCGGATAGAGCTTCCGGTAGAATTCCCGGTACTGTTCGTCGGTCACATCGGCCGGATTATGCGTCCAGAGCGGGTCGGTATCGTTCACGATGTCGTCCCGTTCGGTATCCACATACTTTCCGTCCTTCCACTCCTGTACCTTTCCGCAGGCTATCGGTATGGGAAGGAAGCGGCAGTATTTACGCAGCATTCCGCGAATACGGGACTGGTCGGCGAACTCGGCGCTCTCTTCGCTCAGATAGAGGATGATATCGGTTCCCCGCGACCTTTTTTCCGCCCGTTCCGTCATGGTGAATTCGGGCGTTCCGCCGCAGCTCCACACGACCGTCGGCGCCTCCTCCCTGTAAGACTGGGTAACGATTTCCACCTTGTCGGCTACCATGAAGGCCGAATAGAACCCCAGGCCGAAGTGTCCGATGATATTCTGGTTCTTGTATTTCGACATGAACTCCTCGGCACCTGAGAAAGCTATCTGGTTGATATATCGGTCCACCTCTTCGGCTGTCATGCCGATACCCGCATCGGAAATCGTCAGCGTCCGCGCCGCGGCATCCGCCGTGACGTGCACCGTCAGGTCGCCCAACTCGCCGGCGTAATCGCCCGTCGAAGCCAACGTTTTCAGCTTCTGCGTGGCATCCACCGCATTGGACACGAGTTCCCGCAGGAATATTTCATGGTCGGAATAGAGGAATTTTTTAATGATGGGGAAGATATTCTCGGTAGTAACCCCGATTTTTCCGTTCTGCATATGCTTGTGTTTTTGTTGTTTCGAAGTGACAAGCAAAAACACAAACAATATGCCACCCCGTCCTGTCTGCCACTGTGACAGACAGACTGACACGTTTGCAGCAGCAAAATCCGTAACAAAGAGATTCAGCGGAACAACGGCCGCCGGATGAAACGGGCAAGATAACTCCCCGCGAGCAGGGCCTGTGCGGCCCAGTAGCACGACAGCACGGCGACACTGCTCCAGGTGAAAGGACGGACGAAACGGTTCCAGGCCAGGAACACATCGGAGATGAGAAAAAGCAGAGCCCCGGCGATATACCATCCGCGCCCCTTTCCTTTCCAGAAAAACGAAGAGGCGCACATCAGGGTTATCAGTACGGCATACACGACAACTGCTCCATGTTCCGTCGGGTTTCCGACTGCCGGGATTATCCGGGATACCGCGACGGCAACGGCGGCACACAACAACAGAGCGGCGGCGAGCGACGAGGGACGGAACCATGCACCGCGCAGGAAATAGACCGCATAAAAGATATGGGCGACTGCGAAAAACGAAGCCTGCAACAGAAACATGCCGCTTTCTCCGCAATAGTCGCCGGCGGCGGACATCAACAAGCCGAGCGACATGAACGAACCGTGCCATTTTGTCGGGACGAGCGAAACGACGGCAAGATAAAACACGGGAAGGGCGAAGACCAGCGGCAGCAGCGGCAAGCCGAAATGCTGCCACATGCCGTACACTGCGACCGTAACGGCATATCCCGCCAACAACGATATGTATGTACCCTTCTTCATTGCGTCCCCTCCATCCGACCTGTCCGAACCTTTGGCAGCACCACCGCTTCCGGATTCCGTGCCGTCCGGAAAATCCCGCTTCCGACAACAGCGGCCTGCCGAAAACGGTTCAGAAACCGAACAGTTCCAAAAACCACTGCGGCGCCCGCAACGGCCGGCGAGTAACCGCATCGACGAATACAAGCACGACCGTTCCCGTATTTATCAGGTCGCCCGCCTCGTTGTATATCTCGTGCTCGAACCTCAGTTTCACGCCCGGCCTCTCCGCAATCCGTATACGAACCGTCAGCAGGTCGTCATAATAGGCAGGCGCCAGGTAGTTCAACTGTACTTCGCGCACGGGCAGCATCACTCCGCGGGCCTCCATCTCCTTGTAGGAGAGCCCACGCCCGCGCATCATCTCGGTACGCGCCACCTCGTAATAGTTCACGTAATTGGAGTGATGCACCACCCCCATGTTGTCCGTCTCCTTGTATCTGACACGTATCCGAACCTCGGATTCCGGCATCTTTTCCATCCTTTTCTCGTCTATATGAACGTTATCAACACTCCGCCGCAATCCCCGCCGTTCCATTCGGCGAGCCGCAGCGTTTCCTCTCCGACAAGAAGCTCATCCCGCCAAAGTTTCCCTCCGGCTTCGACCGTAACGGGATATGCGCCCGGAGGCGGCAGCAGCTTATCCCTGTCGCCGGGCAGTACGCTCCGGCCCCGGATATCCGCAATGAGGATATATCCCCTCGTCAGGAACTCCGCTGCATGCGCCATCTCTCCGGAGGCAATCATATTGCGGACGACGGTCGAACTCACCTTCTCTTCGTGCACGTCGCGCCGGCCGACACGGACGGCAACGAACCCGAGCTCCCCCTGCATACGCTGCAACGAAGCGAAATCACCCTGCTGACCGCTCCCGAAACGGTGGTTGTACCCCACCACGAACCGCTTCATCCCTATCTTTCCCACGAGTATCTCCCGCACGAAATCGTCCGAAGACATTCGGGCGAATTCGGCAGTGAAAGGCAGCACGACCACATCGTCGATGCCGGCCTCCCGCAATAGCCAAAGCTTCTCGTCGAGCGTATTGAGCAACTTCACTCCGCCCCCGTCGGGCAGCACCCTTCTCGGATGGGGCCAGAAAGTGACTACAACGCTCTCTCCGCCCGCCTCGTCCGCCATCGTCTTCACCTGCTCGAGCAAGGCGCGGTGGCCGAAATGCACCCCGTCGTACGAACCGACCGTAACGACCGGGAATTTGATTGGCGGCAATCCCTCCGCCGAACGGAACACCCTCATGACGACAGGCTACATTTCATTGTTCTCTTCATTCTCCTTCACGAAATAGGCGACCTTTTCGAGGAGAGTGGTGATATCGTAGTTCTCCACCACGATGCCGAGCGGAAAGTTCAGCGGTTTGGAGGTAAAGTTAAGCACCCCCTTAATGCCGGCATTGACTATCGGTACGACCAGGTCGGAGGCTATCCGCGACGGGCACGAAAGCACCGCTATGTTGATATCGAGGCTCGACACGTCGGCCTCGAAGTCGTCCATACTGTAACAAGGTATCTCCTCGATGGTTTGACCGACCTTTTCCGGGTCCACGTCGAACGCGGCTACTATTTTCAGATTCAGCCCCTTGCCGTTAAAATAACGGGTGATGGCCTGACCGAGGTGTCCCATCCCTATCACGGCGATGTTCATCGGCGTAGGACTGTCGAGGATGCCGTTGATGAAATCTATCAGTACCTCGACGTCATACCCTTTTTTCGTATCGCTCGAAAAGCCTATCAGCATCAGGTCGCGGCGCACCTGTACGGCCGTGATGCCCTGCATGCCGGCGAGCACATGCGAAAATATGTGCGTAATACCCTGACGGTGCAGATTCATCAGCGTGCGGCGGTACTCGCTCAGTCGCTCAATGGTCTTCTCGGGAATATTGTTATTGGACATAATCGAATCGTTTTTGTATTTCTCTCCGTCGGAGGATTACCGGACGCTGATGGTATAGTCGTTGCCGTAGGTCACGAGCGCCCACTCGGTATTGCCCGTATTGCCGCCCGCACCCGTTTCAAAGCGGTAGGGCGTCTGCAGCGGTACCATAACACTGCCTGACAGGGCCGGTACGGCATTGCCCGCAGCGACCGCGCCGCCGAACATCTTCACCGCGTCGTAACCGCGGTAGGAGTAGAGCGAGGGCACGCGCCCGAAAGCCTCTATGTACCGCCTGTCGAAATCCAGCACCGCCTCATTACCGCGGTCGGCATGATAGGAGGTGACGAACGAAACGTTCAGTTTGAAAAACAGACTCCGGTCGAGGTTACGATAGCGCACCCACCTGGAGTTGCCCACCACCATGATGTGTCCCGTCCGTTTGGAACGCGCCAGCCGGCTGTTCTGCACCGAACTGAGCGCGGCCAGAATGAGGTCCACGCCGGTCTCGTCTCCGGCCAGCACCACGAAAACGTTATCCGTCCCGCTGCCTGCCAACATCTCGTCGATTTGCTGCGAAGGCGTCCCTTTGCGATATACCACCCGTTGGTAGGGATTGCCTCCTACAACAGCTTTCATCTCCCGTTCGAAAGCGGCATCGTTCACGTCCGACGTGATGAAGACGATGTTCTTGTCACCTTCGAAAAGAGGGCCCATCTTCTCATAACGGCGGGAAGGCTCCGGTGACATGCTGAACACCGTAGCGCCATATCCCTCCCCGAGGTCGGCGAGCGGCGAGACCACCGGTACGCCGGTCAGCCTCGAATATTCGGCCACCGGGGCCAATTCGTCCTCATACACCGGCCCGATGATGACATCGGAGTGCCGGAAAGCCTCCGCGGCGGTTATCGTCCGCACCGTTTCAGGCGAACGTTCCGTATTGAAAAGATTCAGCACCACCGAATGGCCGGCATTTCTCAGTTCATCGGCCGCAATCAGTGCCCCTTCGTAAAACTCCATGAAACTCGCCCGCACCGTATTGTCGTCCGACAGCGGCAGCAGCAGTGCAAGTTCCATCTCCCCCGCATAAGGGCGGCTTTCCCGAAACGGCACCTCCGTTCCGGGCAGAAGAGGATGCTCCTCCCCTCTGACCGCACCGGCCGCCTCCCCTGCGGCGGTATCCTTCGCCGCAAGCTCCCGTCCCGGGACGGGTATCCGCAGCAGCACCCCCGCCTTCAGCCCGCCGCGGACATCATTGCCGGCCTCTATGTCGGCTACGGTCACACCGTATTCGCGGCTGATGGCATAGAGCGTCTCGCCCATCTCGACGAGGTGGTAAACATATTCATCGGACACTTCCGTCAGCGTCGAGGCAAAATCGTCCATCTGCGACAGGATTTGCTGCGGCGAGGTCTTGTCCATCTCGGACTTGCGGATGAGCAGTTCCTGCCCTGCCTTCAGATGCGACGGGTCGAGCCCAGGATTGTCCCGTATGAGTGTATTGATTGCCAGCGAGTAACGCTTGGCGATAGAGTAGGTGGTCTCGCCCGGCTGCACAGTATGGGTTACGAACGTCCGCTGCATCTTGCGGCGGGACAGCTCTATCTCCGGCACATCGGTACAGAGCACCCGGACCGTTTCGCCCGCTTTCAGTCCGGCCTCCTTCACCGCCGGATTGTCTTCGTAAAAACGCTCCTCGGCGACACCGTACAGCCTCGACAGGGAATAGACCGTTTCGCCCGGGGCAACCCGATGCAGATAGTAGTCCGTACCTGCCATGCTCACCACTTCGGACGACCGCGTACCGGGGACCTGGGCGGCGGCCTCTCCGAACAGGAGGACAGACGCCGCCAAAACTATCAGCCAACTCTTCATCATCGCTCTCCTTTGACATTCATCACGCTATTCCGGCGGAATCTTCGTCTCCTCCGCCGCACGACGGGCTCCGGTACCGCCGGAACCCGTTCGACCATGCGCTATTTCTTGTTCAGCGCCGCATCGCGCAGACGTATCTCCGTAATCACCTTTTTCGTGTACATCGGAAAATCGCCGTTCATCATCCACGAATAGTACCCCGGCTCCTCCCGGAAGACCTCCGCCACCGGACGCCCCCTGTACTTTCCGAAACCGAAGACCTCCACCCCGTCCTTATCATAAAGGATACGGCCGGCATAGTCCGCACAGCGGTTCTGCTCGGTAAATTTGGCCAGGAACTCCACGTCGTTTTCCAGTTCGGGATACCGGTCGAGCTGTGCCTTCAGCACCTCGTAGGTAGCCAGCGTATCGGCTTCGGCCGAATGGGCTCCCTCCAGCTCCCGGTCGCAGTAAAAACGGTAGGCGGCGACGAGCGTACGCTGTTCCATCTTGTGGAAGATGTTCTGCACGTCGATGAATCTCCGCTTTTTCAAATCCACATCCACTCCGGCACGCAGGAACTCTTCCGCCAACACCGGAATATCGAAACGGTTGGAGTTGTATCCCGCCAGGTCGCACCCCTCCATGTAGGCGGCGAGCGACTTGGCTATCTGCTCGAAACGGGGTTCGTCCTTCACGTCGTCATCGGCAATGCCGTGTATTGCGGTCGATTCCGGCGGTATGGGCATCCCCGGATTGATGCGCCGTGTCTTCACCTCCTTGCTACCGTCGGGCTGCACTTTCACCAGCGAAATCTCCACGATTCGGTCTTTGGCCGGGTCTACCCCCGTGGTCTCCAAATCGAGGAAAACTATCGGTCTCTTCAGTTTCAGTTCCATCGCCGCGCACCCTATGCGTTAATGAGCATGGGCATGAGTATCATCAGCGTATCGCTCGCCTGCACATCGTCGTAAATAGGCTTGAAAACACCCGAACGGGTCGAATCGGCCAGCTCGATAACAACGCTGGGAGTCTCGAGGTTAGAAAGTATCTCCACCAGAAAAGTCGATTTGAACCCTATCGTCACGGGCGTCCCCTCGTAGCTGCACGACAGACTCTCGTTGGCTGAATAGGAGAAATCGAGGTCCTGGGCCGTGAGGTTTATCCGGTTATCCCCGATATCGAACTTTATCAGGTTGGTCGCCTGGTTGGAGCAGACCGCCACGCGTTTGATGGCATTCAGCAACTCCACCCTGTCCACGATGAGCCTGTTCGGATTGTTGGCCGGTATCACGCCGTTGTAATTCGGGTAATTGCCCTCGATGAGGCGGCACATAAGGGTACTGTTTTTCAGCGTGAACTTCACGTTTTTGGAATCGAACGCCACCTTTACCGCGTCGTCCTCCTTGAGCAGAATGGTACGCAACAGGTTGGCCGGTTTCTTGGGCAGGATGAACGAAGCCTTCGGGCCGCCCTCGGTATCGACCGTATATTTCACCAGTTTGTGCGCATCGGTGGCGACGAAGATGTATTGCGACGGAGTGAGGTCGATGAAGATGCCGTTCATCACGGGCCGAAGTTCGTCGTCGGCCGTGGCGAAGATGGTCCTGTTGATACCGCCCAGAAGCACGTCCACATCGAAAGTGAGCTCCTGCGCATCGTCGGCGAGAGGCTGGGCGGCCGGATAGCTCATGCCGGAGGTACCCGGCAACGCAATGGAGCCGGTCTTCCAGCTAATCTTTATCTCCCACTTCTCCTCGTCGGCCTCGAAGGTCAGCGGCTGTTCGGAGAACTCCTTGAGCGAGTCGATGAGGAGTTTCACCGGTGCGGCTATCACGCCCTCCGATTCGACGCTCTCGGGGATTATCGTGGAGGTAATGGTCGTTTCGAGGTCGGACGCGGTCACTTTCAGGCTGCCGTCCTTTACCTCGAACAGAAAATAATCGAGTATGGGAAGCGTATTCTTGCTGCTGATAACCTTCGATGCCGTCGAAAGGAACGACAGCAATGCGGAACTTGATATGACGAATTTCATGCTCTGTATATTTTATTGAACTGTTGTTTTCCCGATTAATTTTCAAAAATAGGCATTTTCATCGATTCCGCCAAACCGCCCCTCCGTACCGGCATAAAGAATGTAACAAAACATGATTCCGCTATACAAAACCAATGTAATTATACCTATCTTTAAGGCGCGGACGGGTCCATTCCGAATTTCCGTCCTGTCGAAATATGTACCATCACCATCTCAAACATATCGCCATGGCCGCTGCCGCCGTATCGCTGTCGGTCTCCTGCGTCAGGGACGACGGAGGAAACCACCCCGCAAGAGAGTATGTCCGGGTAGGCATGACCGTTCCCGCCTTCAGCGTTTCGGGAGAAGGGGGGCGGACTTTCGACTCTCCCGAAGGATTCGCCGGCCGGACGACGCTGCTGCTTTTCTTCGCCACCTGGTGTCCCGACTGCCAGGCGGAGCTGCCCGTAATCGACGCCGTATGGCAGACGGTAGCCGGCGAACCCGGCTATGACGTCGTAGCCATATCGCGCGGCGGCGCGGAAGGACGGTACGAACAGAGTCCCGATATCCTCTCCCGGTACTGGAAAGACCATGACCTTCGGATGCCGTGGTATCTCGACGGCGACCGTTCGGTCTTCGACCGCTTCGCCAGTGCCGGTATCCCCCGCGTCTATATCGTCAACGCGGAAGGCGTCGTGGTATGGCAATCGGCCGCTCCCGAGCTCGATGCGGCAGGTTACCTCGCCCTGCTCCGGCAATACCGGTAACACGCGGCAGCGACAACCATGACCTATCCGGGGACGGACACATTTGTCCGTCCCCGGATGCCGTATACCCCATCCCCTTTCCCACCCCACCGCCCCTTCTTCCGTTGCCGGCTCCGGTCGGAAGGGCTTCCGGCAAAGATGCGCTCCGGTGAACCGGCCCCGTCCGTACCGCCTTCCCGCATCGTTCTTCCCTGCCTGCCAACCCGGCATGTAACATCTGCAAAAAACACATTTTCTTATTTTACCGACCTTCCTTTATGTTGAAAGTGCATTTTTTCTCAAATACATATATTATTGTTTTATCAATTTAATTTTACTTAATTGCAACCGCAATTTTAAAAACAATAGTATATATACAACAAATACATTTTTTTTCGCTGCACGGCAGGCCGACCGGTAGGCTTGCCCGCAGTAACACTTAAACAAACACCAACTATCTCTACGATGAAAAAACTATCCTTTTTCGCTGCAGCCGTGATTCTGCTGGCCGGCTGTACACAAGCCCCAAAGAACGAGTATGTAAAGCTCAGCGACGCGGCATGCACTTTCCGGGCTGCCGACAACCTTCCGCAGACGGTCCGCGTCAATGCTTCGGGCTCCTGGACGGCGGAATCCGGCGCCTCGTGGCTGACCGTGGAACAGCAGGCGGACGCCCTCGTCCTCACGGTTGCCGACAACGACACCGACTACGACCGGAGTACCGAAATCCTCATCGCCTCCGGCCGCGCCGAGGCATCGATTAGCGTCAGTCAGCTGGCTGCCGACAGCAACATCGCCCGGCTCCGTGTCCTGAAAACCTTCTCCGGCGGTACGGTCATGTCCAAAAGCGGACGGTACGTCGGCGGCATCATATCGGAACTCCAGCCCGATGAGAGCTACTGTTACTACCCGGTCATCATCGACCTCCAAACCGACGAATGGACCAAGACCGGCCCCTTCCCGTCCGCTCTGTACATGCTTCTGAGACCCTATGCCATCTCCGACCAGGGGCTGTTTTTCTGCTTCAACGCCCAGGACGGCTCGAGCCCCGGCATCGACCTGCAGGGCAACGTCATCATGCCGAAACAGGTCGAGGGCTTCAAACTGAATCCCCACGTACAGGGCATCTCGGAAGACGGCCGCATCTGGGTCGGCTATAACCAGACGGGCGATTACGACAACAATAACCTCTTCCATCCGGTCAAATGGGTGGACGGCGTTCCGGAACTGCTGCCCATGCCGGAAACCAGCCTGCGCGGAGTTCCTTTCATAAACGGCTGCATGGCCCGCGGCTGCTCCGCCGACGGTTCGGTCATCTACGGCTCCTCATGGGACAATCTGGATTTCGGCATGCTCTACTGGAAAGACGGCAAGGTCGACTGGGCAGGCAGCGATGTGCGCCGCATACATACGGAAATAAACCGCTACGGCGAGGAGGAGATATGCGTGGATGCCATGCGCTGCATGGCCGACCTGACGCAGATAAGCCCCAACGGCAAATGGATAGCGGGGGCATACCGCTATGAAATTATGGAAGACGGCAATTATCACATCGAAACCTATCCGGCCGTCTTCAATACGGAAACAGGCAAGACCGTCATCATCAAGGATTACGGCGAAAGGGTGGTTTCGCACATCACCAACGACGGCATCGTCTGCATCGCCAACAGCTCCTACCTGCCCGACGACGGTTTCATGTACGACGTGAACACCCAGACCAACCTCGGCAGCGTATCGGAATGGATTCGGAGCAACTACGGCATCATCGCCCCGCGGGGCTACATCCGCCACATATCAGCCGACGGGCAATACCTGATGGCCCATACGCTGGAACCAAGCGCCCTGACCGTACGCGTAGTAGGATGGTATCTCGCACCGGCCCTGGAGAAATAACACATTCACCTTAAAACCCGAATCAGTATGAAAAAGTATCTTTGGCTGGCGCCGGTGATGCTGCTCGCCGCCGCCTGCAAACCCGAAACAGACAACACGGCATCGCTCTCCGCGACCCCGACCGAAATCGAGTTCGCCGCCACCGGAGGCGCAGCACAAACCATTGCGGTAACGGCCAAAAACGTTGCCTGGGACTACTCCGTACCCGAAAGCACCGGGGCATGGATAACCGCCGAGAAACGTGACGGCGGCCTGTCGGTCATGGCTGCGGACAATATGAGCAAGGACGGCCGTACCGGCCAGATAAGAATATTCGCCGAGAACAACGACAAAGTCCCGGCCATCAGCATCACGCTCCGTCAGGCGGGCAATGCGGATGCCCCCGACCTTTATCTGACCGTCGAACCCGCTTCCCTGACCTTCGAGGGCGAAGGTGCTGCCCCGCAGGAGGTGAAGGTCACACCGTCCGTCGAGACACTCGCGTGGAGCGCCGCCGCAGAGGACGACGCCGCAGCCTGGATTACCGTCGAGGAGGGGAACGGAACGTTCACCGTATCGGTACAGGACAACCCCGAAGAGAGCAGGCGTACCGGAAGGATTATCGTGACACCTTCCGAACCGTCCGCCGAAGCCAAAGCGGTCATCGTGGTGCAGGAGGGCAAAATCGTCCCGCCGTCGCTGACCGTCACCCCGACCGACCCGCTCGCATGGGAATACGACGACCTCAACCAGGCCTACCTCACCGTTACCGCCGTAAACTGCACGTGGACGGCCAAAGCCGTGGACGAAGAGGGAAAAGCCACCGACTGGATACAGCTCACGCCCGACAAAAACGACACGCAGCTCAACGTCCGCCCCGCTACGCGCAATACGACCGCCTCGTCCCGTTCCGGATACATCATCATCTCGGTCGATGCGGAAGGCGTGGATGAGGTGCGCATCGCGGCTTCCCAAACCGCCGCTCCGGACCATTTCTCGACCTTCAACAACGATATCGACCTCAATACGCTGGGTTTCTCCTGGGCCCGCTCGAACCTGAACCCGAGATACCCGGACGACCTGTTCCTCTATCCCTGGTCTTCCTGGGAAATCAACATCCTTTCGGACGGAGTCAATTTCAATCCCAATACCGGCAAATTCGACGGTACCGGTCATAAACTGTCGTTCAACATCATTACCGACCGCAAAGAACTGAACGACGAGATGAACTACGTCATTCCCGACGGTGACTACATCGTCGGACCGGCCAAACCTGCTCCCGAGGACCCCGACGACCTCGCTACAAGCGACCCGTTCACCATTCTCCAGGGGTCGAAAACCTCCAGTTTCTGGGCACCGTACAAAGGCTTCTGGTACATGGCCCTGACAGACGGCGCGACGGACGGCGACATGGCTCCCATCATCACGGGTACGGTCACGATTACCAAACAGGCCGACGGCAATACCCTCTACCGTTTCGATTTCGACCTGACCGACGACATGAACAACCGGATAACGGGCACCTACGAGGGCTCGATAGGACTCTATGTAAACGGCGTGCAGATACCCGAATAACGGGACGGCGGGCCGCAAACATAGCGACAGGTTCTTGCAGGGGGAGCCGCAGCGCAATGCTGCGGCTCCCCCACTTTCATTCTGCGGCACCGTCCGTCCGCGCACCCCGCATTCGTAACGGAAGAAGCGTTCCGACCGCCGGACAACACGGGCTGGGCGGCCATGATTCATGGCCGCCCAGCTCATACACAAATGTCAAAATATTACTTCGCCCGGCTCATCTCGGCGAAATACCGATAGAAGAGCGCAATGGTCTCGATGCCGCGGTAGAAGTTGTCCAGCCCGTAACTCTCGTTGGGCGAATGAATCGCATCGCGGTCGAGACCGAAACCCATCAGGATGGACTTGGTGCCGAGTATGGATTCAAAACCGCTGATTATCGGGATGCTGCCACCCGAATAGAACGGCAGGGGTGTCTTTCCGAAAGTCTCCTCCATGGCCTTCTCGGCGGCATGGTAGGCCGGCAGGTCGGTAGGCGACACATAGGGCTGGCCGCCGTGCAGCGCCTTTACCTCCACGCGCACGCTCTCCGGAGCGATGCTGCGGAAATAGTTCTCGAAAAGCACCGCGATTTTCCGATAATCCTGATGCGGCACGAGCCTCATGGATATTTTCGCCGAAGCCTTCGAAGGGATGATGGTCTTCGTTCCCTCGTCGATGTAACCGCCCCAGATACCGTTCACGTCAAGCGAGGGACGCACTCCGGTACGCTCGGCAGTCGTATAGCCCTTCTCGCCCTGTACGGCCGGGATATCGATGGATTTCTTGTAGCGCTCCACGTCGAACGGGGCACTGTTGAGCGCACGCCGCTCCGCGTCAGACAGTTCGCGCACGTCATCGTAAAAACCGGGGATGGCGATGTGTCCGTCGGCATCGACGAGTTTCGCAATCATGTCGGCCAGCACGTTCGCCGGATTGGCCACCGCACCGCCGTAAAGTCCGGAGTGCAAGTCCTTGTCGGGGCCAGTCACCTCCACCTGCATGTAGCAGAGTCCGCGCAGGCCGCAGGTGATGGAGGGGGTATCCCATGCGATGAGACTCGTATCGGAAACGAGGATGATGTCGGCTTTCACCAGCTCCCTGTGTTCCTCGCACCATTTGTAAAGGCTTCCGGAGCCTATCTCCTCTTCCCCTTCGAGCATGAACTTCACATTGCACGGCAACTGCCCCGTAGCCACGAGCGCCTCGAACGCCTTGGCGTGCATGTAGAGCTGCCCCTTGTCGTCGTCGGCACCGCGGCACCAGATGCGCCCTTCCTTCACGACAGGCTCGAAAGGCTCCGTCCGCCACTCGTCCACCGGGTCTTCGGGCATCACGTCATAGTGGCCGTACACGAGCACCGTCGGCAGCGACCGGTCGATGATTTTTTCCGCGAAGACCACCGGATTGCCCTCGGTAGGCATCACCTCGGCCCGGTCGGCGCCCGACTTGAGCAGCGCATCCCGCAGCCACTCCGCCGCACGCACCATATCCCCCTTATGAACGCTCTGGGCGCTGACCGAGGGTATCCGGAGCAGCTCGAACAGCTCCTCCAGGAACCGTTCCCTGTTCTCTTCGATATACTGTTTTACCATATTAATTAGTATTGATGAAACGTTCCTTACCGCACACTCCGCCGGTCCCCTCACCGGGCCCCGGCAAGCCGCTCTATCTCTCCGGCGAACCGGGCGGCGAGCCGCCGGGCCTCCTCCGGGTCACGGCTCTCGCTGTAAATGCGGATGATGGGTTCGGTATTAGAACTCCGCATATGCACCCATCCCTCCGGGAAGTCGATTTTCACGCCGTCCGTATCGGTGATTCTCTCCCCGCTGTACGCATCTTTCATGCCGGAGAGTATCTTTGCCACATCCATCCCGGGCCGGAGCGTTATCTTGTCTTTCGCCATGTAATACTGCGGATAACCGCTGCGCAGCTCCGTCATACGTTTGCCGCTGCGGGCCAGCGAAGTCAGCAGGAGCGCCACGCCCACAAGGGCATCGCGCCCGTAATGGAGCGCCGGATAGATGACGCCGCCGTTCCCTTCGCCTCCTATCACGGCACCGGTCTCCTTCATCTTGGCGACCACGTTCACCTCACCCACCGCCGAGGCGGCATAGTGTCCGCCATGGCGTTCGGTTACGTCCCGCAGCGCCCGCGTGGAGCTGAGGTTAGAAACCGTATCGCCCGGCGTCGCCGACAGTACGTAATCGGCCACGGCCACGAGCGTGTACTCCTCGCCGAACAGCTCGCCGTCCTCGCAGACGAAAGCCAACCGGTCCACATCGGGGTCCACCACGATACCCATATCCGAACCGTTGCGGCGCACCGCCTCCATAACCTGCGAAAGGTTTGCGGCAATGGGCTCGGGATTGTGGGCGAAATCTCCCGTAGGTTCGCAGTTGAGACGCTCCACCTCCACGCCCATACGTTCCAGCAGTCGGGGTATCACAATACCCCCCACGGAGTTCACGGCATCGACCGTCACCCGAAAGCCCCGTTTCCGGACAGCCTCCGCATCCACCAGCGGCAAAGCCAATACCCGGTCAATATGCTCGTCGCCGAACGAGGAGCGCTCTATCACGCAGCCGAGCGCATCGACATCCGGATAGGCGAAATCCGGCGCATCCGCGAGCCGCAGCACCTCGCGCCCGTCGGCATCGCTGAGGAACTCGCCCCGCGCGTTGAGCAGCTTGAGAGCGTTCCACTGCCGGGGATTGTGGCTCGCGGTGATGATGATGCCGCCGTCGGCCGCCTTGGCCGTTACGGCCATCTCCACTCCCGGTGTCGTGCAGAGTCCGAGGTCTATCACATCCACCCCGCACCCCATAAGGGTACCCTCCACAAGGCTGTAAACCATCTCGCCCGAAAGACGGGCATCGCGTCCCACAGCGACCACCGGCCGCCTGCCGGAGACCTGCCGCAACAGCCACCGTGAGTATCCGACAGTAAACCGGACGATATCCGAAGGCGTCAGGTTGTCGCCCGCCTCTCCGCCAACCGTTCCCCTTATACCTGAAATCGATTTTATAAGAGTCATGATTCGTTTCTTCCTATTTGATTTTCATAATTCCACGAAAATAACTATTTTTAGCTCAACTAAAAAATAAACCCTGTCTTTTATGAGAACAATTCCCCCTTCCGAACTGCTGGTAAACGACGACGGCTCCGTGTACCATCTCCATTTACGGCCTGAAGACCTGGCCGATACGGTCATCCTCGTAGGCGACCCCGGCCGGGTAGCCATGGTGGCCGCCCATTTCGACACACGCGACAAAGAGGTCTCCAACCGCGAATTCCACACCATAACGGGAACCTGCAAAGGCAAACGACTGACCGTGATATCCACCGGCATCGGGACCGACAACATCGATATCGTCATGACCGAACTCGACGCGTTGGCCAACATAGATTTCAAAACGCGGCACATCCACAACACACTGAAAAGGCTCACCCTCCTCCGCCTGGGAACATCCGGCGGACTGCAGCCCGACCTGCCCATCGGGACGCTCGTCTTTTCACGCACCTCCATCGGTCTGGACGGCCTGCTGAACTTCTACAAGGGACGCAGCGAGGTATGCAACCACGACATGGAACGGCATTTCGTGCAGGAAACGGGCTGGGACGACCGGCTGGCAGCGCCCTATGCGGTCGATGCCGACCGGGAACTTTTCGACCTGTTCAGAAACGACACGACGGAGGGAATCACCCTATCCGCCCCCGGCTTCTACGCTCCGCAGGGGCGCTGGATACGACTCGAACCGGCCGACACCGACCTGTTCAACCGAATAATCTCCTTCACTTACGAAGGCCGCCGCGTAACCAACTGCGAAATGGAGAGTTCCGGCATTGCCGGCATGGCTGCAATGATGGGCCATCGGGCTGGCACCATCTGCACCATCATCGCACAGCGTACCTCCTATCAGTCCGATACCGACTATGCGCCTTACATCGAACACATGATACGGCTCGCGCTCGACAGGCTCGTTTCGCTTTAAAACGTCTGCCGGCGTCGTATCGCAAACCGAAAGAGGAGAAGATGCAGCCGAAACGGTCTGCGGGAAAGCGGCCGCCGTGCCCTTCCGACGACAGACCGAGACAACGACATGACAGACCGCACGGGCGCACGAAACAAGTTCGTGCGCCCGTGCGGTCTGTCGTTCGCCTTCGCCGGTCAGAACTCCGACGTAAAATAGAACCGAATGTCGGGAAACTTCTCCTGCGCGAGCTGGAGCGCATAGCTCGTATCAGCCAGATAGACATTGCGGCCGTGCTTGTCCACCGCCATGTTGGTATGTTTCCGTTTCATGAAATCGGCCAACTGCTCCGCATTGTCGGACTCTATCCAGCATGCCTTGTATATCTGAATAGGTTCGTAACGGCACAGCGCGTTGTACTCGTGCTCCAGCCGATACTGAATGACCTCGAACTGCAAAGCACCCACCGTTCCGATAATCTTGCGCCCGTTCAGCCGGCTCGTGAAGAGCTGCGCCACCCCTTCGTCCATAAGCTGGTCGATACCCTTGGCAAGCTGCTTGAACTTCTGCGGGTCGGCATTCTCAATGTAACGGAACAGCTCCGGCGAAAAGGAAGGAATGCCGGTGAACTTCAGATTCTCCCCTTCCGTGAAGGTATCTCCTATCTTGAAATTACCCGTATCGTGCAATCCCACGATATCGCCCGGATAGGCGAAATCGACGATGGATTTCTTTTCGGCCATGAAAGCATTGGGCGAAGAGAATTTCATCTGCTTGCCGCTGCGTACATGGAAGTAATTCCTGTTGCGCTCGAACGTCCCGGAACATATCTTCAGGAAAGCGATACGGTCGCGGTGGTTCGGGTCCATGTTGGCGTGTATCTTGAACACGAAACCGGTCATCTTGGGCTCGGTCGGCTCCACCGTTCGCGTCTCGGTAGGCGAAGGACGCGGCGAAGGAGCTATCTCGATGAAGGTTTCGAGCAGCTCCTTCACCCCGAAGTTGTTGATGGCACTCCCGAAAAAGACCGGTGCGAGTTCGCCGGCCAGATAGAGTTCCCGTTCGAAAGGTTCATACACCCCCTCCACCAGCGACAGGTCGTCGCGCAGTTTCCGGGTATAGGGCCGGATATACTCGTCGAGCTGCGGACTGTCGAGCGAAAGTTTGACAGCCTCAGACACAGTCTGCCGGTCATTGGAGGTGAATGCCGAGAAGCTGCCGTCGTATATGTTGTAAACCCCCTTGAAAGCGGGGCCGCTGCTCACGGGAAAGGAGAGCGGACGGACGGCGATTTTGAGTTCCGTCTCTATCTCGTCCAGCAGGTCGAACGGGTCGCGGCACGGCCTGTCGAGCTTGTTCACGAAGACCATTACCGGCGTTTTGCGCATGCGGCATACGTTCATCAGTTTGCGCGTCTGCGTCTCCACGCCCTTCGCACCGTCGATGACGATGATGACACTGTCTACGGCCGTCAGCGTTCGGTAGGTATCCTCCGCGAAGTCTTCGTGTCCCGGCGTATCGAGGATGTTCACCTTGATGCCTCCGTACTCGAATCCCATGACCGAGGTAGCCACCGAGATGCCCCTCTGGCGTTCGATTTCCATGAAGTCCGAAGTGGCCGTCTTGCGTATCTTGTTGCTCTTGACCGCGCCGGCGACATGTATCGCCCCTCCGAAAAGGAGCAGTTTCTCGGTCAGCGTGGTCTTTCCGGCGTCAGGATGGCTGATGATGGCGAACGTCCTGCGCCTGAGTATCTCTTCCTTCAATCCCATGAATCCTGTCTTGCAGTTCGTATCTTAAAACTCGGAGGAGCTTTTACGCAGGGCCGCCTCGACGGGCTGCTCTATCGGATAGTCCAGCGAATAGTGCAGTCCGATGCTCCGCTTCATGGCCTGCGCCTGCTTGATGATGAGGTAGCCCACGTCTATCATGTTCCTCAGTTCGCACAGCTCCTTGGTAGGCGTCGATTTGAGGTAGAGCTCCTCGTTCTCCTTGAATATGATTTCCAGCCTGCGCAACGCACGCTCCAGCCGGAGGTTGGAACGGACGATGCCCACGTAATTACTCATTATCTGCTGCATCTCCTTCGCGTTCTGGGTAATGAGCACCATCTCCTCGGTCGCCGTCGTTCCGTCGGCATTCCATGCCGGGATACCCTTCTGCAGGCCGTATTCGTGCAGATGGGCGGCACTGTGCCGCGCCGCCTGGTCGGCATAGACCACCGCCTCCGTCAGCGAATTGGAGGCGAGGCGATTGGCGCCGTGAAGCCCCGTACACGAAGTTTCGCCCAACGCATAGAGCCGCCTGATGGAGGTCTCCCCGTTCAGGTCCACCTTCACCCCGCCGCAGCAGTAGTGCGCCGCCGGGGCCACCGGTATCATCTCCTTGGTGATGTCGATACCGATGGAGAGGCATTTCCGGTAAATATTCGGGAAATGGCTGACGGTCTCCTTCGGGTCGCGGTGCGTGATGTCCAGAAAGACATAGTCGTCGCCTCGCACCTTCATCTCGTTGTCGATACTGCGGGCCACCACGTCGCGCGGAGCGAGCGACCCCATCGGATGGTATTTCTGCATGAACTCCTTGCCGTCCTGCGTCTTGAGGATAGCCCCGAAACCCCGCAGCGCCTCGGAGATGAGGAACGAGGGGCGTTCGCCGGGATTGTACAGAGCCGTGGGGTGGAACTGGATGAACTCCATGTTTTCAATCACGGCCTTGGCCCGGTGCGCCATGGCGATGCCGTCGCCCGTCGCCACCCCCGGATTGGTCGTCACGTTATAGACATTCCCCACGCCGCCGGTGGCGATGACCGTCACCCTGGAAAGAATGGTCTTGATACGCCCCCTCTTCAGGTCCATCACGTAGGCACCGTAACACTCGATACCTTCCGTATGCCGCGTCACGAGCTGCCCCAGATGATGCTGCGTGAGCAAATCTATGGCGAAATGATATTCGAGCACTTCGATGTTGCGGTGGCTCTTGACCTGCGAGATGAGCGTCCGTTCGATTTCGGCCCCCGTCTCGTCCTTGTGATGCAGAATACGGTACTCCGAATGCCCCCCTTCGCGGGCGAGCTCGTATCTCCCCTCCCGGGTTTTGTCGAACCGCGTCCCCCACTGCACGAGGTCCTTCATCAGCTGCGGAGCGCGCGTCACGACCAGCTCCACCGCCTGCATGTCGCAGATACCCCCGCCGCACACCATCGTATCGTCTATGTGCTTCTGGAACGTGTCCGGCTCGTAGGTCACGCAGCAGATGCCCCCCTGCGCATAGTTCGTATTGCATTCGTTCATCTCCCCTTTGGTGACGACAATCACATGGGAGTGCTCCGCCGCCTTCAGGGCGAAGCTCAGGCCGGCAGCACCACTGCCTATCACCAGATAATCCGTTTCGAGGTTCATCGCATGCCTAAATTTTACGTCGTCAATCCCTACTGTGAAACGATTAACGGCAAACAGCGGGGCAAAATTACAAAATTGCCGACAATAATAGCGCCGCACCCGTCATAACCTTCCCCGAAAAAGCCCCTTCCGACCCCTGTGACGGAACGGTTCCGGCCGGAAAGCTCCCGACAGCGCTCGCCGGATACGCCCCAGCCAGGAGATGCCCGGTCAATCGGCAAAGGCCGCTATGCCTCCCGACGGCAGACCACGACCGCCCACCCTTCGCGAACACGCATCCCCTCGGGACGAAGACCGAGCCCGACGGCACGCTCCCCGATGGCCTCTACGTCGCGTTCGAGAATACCGCTCATGATGAGTTCGCCCCCCTCCCGGAGCGCCTGTGCGTAACGCGGCATGTCGGCGAGCAGGATGTTGCGGTTGATATTGGCCAGGATGAAATCGTAACGTTTTCCCGCGATGGCGGACACATCCCCCAGCAGGGGCGTGACACGCCCTTGCACACCGTTTTCCGCAATGTTCTCCCGGCTGTTCTCATAGGCCCAGTCGTCTATGTCCACCGCATCGACGTGCACGGCCCCGCGCTTTGCGGCCACGATGGCGAGCACGCCCGTACCGCTTCCCATATCGAGACCGGAAAGCCCCGACAGGTCACGCTTCATCAGTTCGGCCGTCATGAGCCACGTCGTGGCATGGTGCCCCGTACCGAAAGACATCTTGGGCATGATGACGATATCCAGTCCCTGTACGGGCGCGGGCGAAAAGGGGGCGCGGATGGTACAGACACCGTCCACCTCCACCGGTTCGAAATTGGACTCCCAGAGAGCGTTCCAGTTCTGCGTCTCTATCTCGATATAGGCCGCACCCGTTATTCCGAGACCGGCCAGCATCCTGTCCGTCTCCTCCTTGCACCCGTAGAGCGCCTCCTTCGGAATATAAGCCTTCAGTACACCGGCCTCTTCGGCGAAACTCTCGAAGGGAAAATCGGCCAGCATGGCCGTAACTATCTCTGCCTGCCCGGCATCCGCCACGGGCACGTTCAACTCGACATAATCCATACCGCATGAAGAATCATAAAGTCCGAAACAGTTCGTAACTTAGCGCCAAAGATAACCATTTTACGCCAATACCGCATCCGCCCGGAGAGCCACTCTCGGCGGAGCGTTCCCGAACGACAAGAATACACAGGATGACACGGGCAGAGAAGGAGTGGGAAGTCTATTCCGGCAAATACAGAACATACATCAAGACGGAAAGGGGGCTGGCCGCCAATACGGTAGAGGCCTATATGCGCGACCTGCGCCGCTTCCGCCGCTTCGTCACGGAACGTTACCGGCTCTCCCCTCTCGAAGTGGAAACCCCGGTGGTGGAGGAGTTCTTGAACTCGCTCTTCGAGGCGGGAGCCGAAAAGAGTACCCAAAACCGGACACTGAGCGGCGTAAGCAGCTTCTACGACTTCCTGCTGCGCACGGACGTGCTGGAAAAGTCGCCTGCCGAATTCGTCGAACGTCCCAAATCCGGCCACTACCTGCCCGACACGCTGAGTATCGAAGAGATAGATGCCATCCTCGATGCGATAGACGTATCGACCGCCCACGGTTACCGCAACCGGACGATGATAGAGATGCTTTACAGTTGCGGGCTACGCGTATCGGAACTCACGTCGCTGCACATCTCCGACCTTTTTTTCGACGAAGGTTTCATCCGCGTGCTCGGCAAGGGGAGCAAACAGCGCCTCGTCCCGGTCAGCGACCGCTGCCGCATGCAGGTGGAGACCTACCTGCGCGAATACCGCGGAATACCGGGCGATGAAAAATCCTCCGATACGCTTTTCCTCAACCGCCACGGCCGGAAGCTGTCGCGCATCATGGTGTTCAACGCCATCAAGGCGGCCGCTGCGGCCGCCGGAATCGACAAGGAGGTGAGTCCGCACACCTTCCGCCACAGTTTCGCCACCCACCTGCTCGCGGGCGGGGCCAACATCCGCCAGGTACAGGAACTGCTCGGCCACGAATCCATCACGACCACGGAGATATACACCCACCTCGACACGGGTCGCCTGCACGCCGCACTGAACGAACACCACCCGCTGGGCAAACGCTACCGGGAACGGTAACCTCCGTACCCCGACAAAAAACACCCGACCGCATCGTCTGCGGTCTCCCTCCCGAGTGTCCGCCACCGTCCGTTCGCTACAAAATTTTCAACACGGGCATGGGCTTATCCGAAAAATATTTCCGATATTCGCATACGAAAACAATGTACGATGCGTTGATTTGTCGTTTTCAAAATTACAGCAGCCGCAAAACACCGAGAGAACATACAGGAGGGCCAGCAGCCGGAACCGGAACCGAACCGGTTTCCGGGTTTTTGTTTACGGATACCACAGAAAACCGAAGTGACCGGTTCCTCTCTCCGCACCGCCGCCAGGCGGATGCACGGTCTGCTTCGCATCCGAATCAACATCCTGCATACCGTACTGAAAGAGTGACGAGGCCTCCGGCCTGCGGCACCGGCCCGTCACACACTCTTCCCTGCCGCACCGAACAGAAACAACGACCGTATCATTCATTTTCAAATCAACTATGGAAATCGTTATCATCCTGCTGCTGATTGTTCTGAACGGCATCCTTTCGATGTCCGAGATAGCATTGGTATCGGCGCGCAGGTCGAGGCTGGAGACGGAAGCCCGCAGCGGCAGCAAGCCCGCCCGCGCAGCCCTCGCACTCTCCGGCGAACCGGACAGGTTCCTGTCCACCGTACAAATCGGCATCACGCTCATCGGCATTCTGACCGGTCTCTATTCGGGCGAAGCTTTCGCCGCCGACTTCGCGGTCGTCATCGCACGCGCGGAGATGTTGGCCCCATACGCTTACGGCATCGCCAAAACGGTTATCGTCATCGCCGTCACCTACCTGACGCTCATCTTCGGGGAGCTCGTCCCGAAACGCATCGGCATGGCCATGGCGGAAAAAGTATCGAAAGCCGTGGCAAGGCCCATGAAGGCGCTGTCGCTTGTGGCCGCGCCGTTGGTATGGTTGCTTTCCAAGAGCACGGCACTGGTGACCAAAGCAATAGGGCTCAAAGAGAGCGAAAACAAAGTGACGGAGGAGGAGATTAAGGCCATCGTCCGCGAAGGCATGGACACGGGCGAGGTCCAGGCCGTCGAGCACGACATCGTGGAGCGCGTCTTCAGCCTCGGCGACCGGGACGTTGACTCCATCATGACACACCGCAGCGAACTGGTGTGGCTCGACACGAACGACTCCGCCGAAGAGATACTGCGCAAGGTATGCGCCGACATGCACGACGTCTATCCCGTCTCCGACGGCCGGCCGGACGAACTGGCCGGCGCGGCACACATGAAAGACCTCTTCGGTAACATTCACCGGCCGGATTTCCGTCTGTCCTCCATTCTGAAACCGGCCAACTGTCTTCCCGAGAACCAAAGCGTCTATGAAGCACTCGAAGAGTTCAAGCGTACCAATTCGGCCTACGGCTTCATCATCGACGAATTCGGCGACGTGCTGGGCATCGTGACACTCCGCGACATGATGGAGGCCCTCGTGGGCGAGGTACCGGATGAAGACGAGGAGGCGGAGATGGTACGGCGCGAGGACGGAAGCTGGCTGGTAGACGGACAGTGCTCGTTCTACAACTTTCTCGAACAGTTCGACCGCGAAGAGCTCTACCGCGACAACGAATACAACACCCTGAGCGGACTCCTCCTCGACGAGCTGAAACACATCCCCTCCACCGGCGAAACACTCTCCTGGAACGGTTTCCGTTTCGAAATAGTCGACATGGACGGTGCACGCATCGACAAGGTGCTCGTGCACTATGCCGCCCCCGCACCGGACGGTACCCTGTCATAAAACTCCTCCCCGCTCACAGCGGATGCGGTACGGAGGGACAACAAAATTACGGCGGGCAAATTGCCCGCCGTAACCGTTCCGTCCGATGCGGCATGCGCCGCATCATATCAGACCATACTGTTCCAGCAGTTCGTGGATAATGGTACCCCTGCTCTTCTCGACCGCCTTCTTCTCAAGCTGTCTCACGATAAACGGCACCTTGATGTCGGCGAGTTTCTTGCCGTCCATCAGACGCGAGGCCGAGTTCATCAACATGCGCACATCGTAACACGAAGCGAAGACTTCCGGTACACCGCGGTCTACGCCCAACAGCGTATAGACCGCCTCCATGGCCGTACGCACGGAATACTCCGTAGTGAAGACCGTATCCCGCGGCGTCTCGGCGAAGTTGCCGATGAACGCAAGGTTCACCGAACCTTCGGGCACAACGGCCGGACGGTCGCCCAGCGCACGCGGCATGAAGTAGGACATCACATAGGGCATCATGCAGGGGACGGTATTGGCCGAATTGACCGCCATATCGTGTATCTCGGCCAACGGCACCCCGATGTGGTAGAGCCACTCCTCGGCTATCTCGATGCCGGTACAATCCTTCATCGGCTTCTTCACGTAATCGCCCGGACGGTTGGAAAAGAGGCCGTATATCCACACGACGAGTTCGTTCCCCGGCTGTTTCTTGAACTGCGGCTGGCGGTTGAGCGTCCAGCTCATCAGCCACGACGAATCCTTGACGGAGACGATGCCGCCCGTCACCACCTTTCCTGCAAACGGGTCCCGCTGGCATATCCGCTCGATATAGGGAGGAATCCGTCCGTCGAGCGTGGTCAGCGTGGCCGACACGAAATTCGATTCCTTGATGTTGCCGCAGAACTTCTCCGGCTTGCCGAACGCCGGGTCCTGTACGGCAATATTCGTCCAGAGGCTCCAACTTCCGCCCAGCGAAGCATCGAGCACCGGAACGGTATTTTGGTCGCCATAGGTAGAGTTCTCCGTAATGCTGCCGTTCGTGACGAACACGAGGTCGTTCTCCGTCAGGTTTATCTCGCCCTCTCTTCCGCCCTTTTCATAGACGATTTTGGTGGCGGTCTTCTTCCCGCCCGCCTTGCTGACGATTACGTTTTTCACCTGCACGCCGTACTCGAAGCGCACCCCTTTCGATTCGAGGTGCTTGACGAGCGGCATCACCAGCGATTCATACTGGTTGTAGCGGGTGAACTTCAACGCCGACAGGTCGGGCAGTCCGCCGATGTGATGGATGAAACGGGCGATGTAGCGACGCATCTCCATGGCGCTGTGCCACTCCTCGAAGGCGAACATCGTCCGCCAGTAGAGCCAGAAGTTGGACTGGAAAAACTCTTCGGAAAAGACATCCGAAATACGTTTGTCGTTGAGCTCCTCCTCCGAAGTAAGGAACAGCCGGGCAATCTCCTCGGCCGCCTTGTCCGTCAGGGTGAACTTGCCGTCGGTATGGGCCGACTTGCCGCGGTTCATCGTGGCCCTCATCTTGGAAAAGTTGGGGTCTTCCTTGTTCAGCCAATAGAATTCGTCGAGCACCGAAGCGTCCTTCACCTCCAGTGAAGGTACCGACCGGAACAAATCCCACAGACACTCGAAATGATTCTCCATCTCCCGTCCCCCGCGCATGATATAGCCGCGGGTATTATCGAGGATACCGTCGAGACTGCCGCCCGGCAGCTCCAGCTCCTCCAGAATGTGTATCCGCTCGCCCGGCATCTGGGCGTCGCGCACCAGAAACAGTGCCGCCGAAAGGGAAGCCAGACCCGAACCCACCAGGTAAGCCGATTTGTTCTCTACGTCCTGAGGTTTCTTCGGCCTTGCGAATGCCTCGTAATTTCCATTGCTGTAATACATAACTTTGCTTGTTTTAATAATTCAGTGAATAAATTGGTTCCGTTCATCCGGTGCACACTCCCGGAAAACCGAAGTGCGGAGTCCGCACGTCCCGACAGGCGGTACCGACGGCTGCAATCCGATACAGCCTTATCCTTTGCAAAATTCAAGCCATTCCCTGCCGGCGGCTCCGTTATCCGCAACATTCCGGAAAAACGAGGCGACCGACACCGCTCCAATCGCGTCCGGCCCCGCCATGGTCTCCTCTTTCCATCATACGACAAGCCGGGCCGCTTCAGGCGGCCCGGCTTCTACATATATAATTAATTAGGAATTGAGAACTATTTCTCTATCCTGATGCGGGCATCCACCGCCACGACCTCGTCGCGGTTGCCAAGCAGCGGATTCAGGTCCATCTCGAATATCTCCGGGGCGGTGCGCACGAGCATCGAAACACGCACGACGGCCTCCACGAACTTCTCTTCATTGACCGGTTCCTGTCCGCGGACACCCTGTATAATCTTATAGGATTTCAGGCCGCGTATCATCGCACGCGCCTCGTCCGGCGAAACGGGAGCGAGTCCCACGTTCACGTCTTTCAGCACCTCGATGAAAATACCACCCAGACCGCACATCACAATGTGGCCGAAACCGCCCTCGCGCTTCGCTCCGATGAAGACCTCCGTTCCGCGGAGCTGCTGGGCGAGCATCACGGCATAGGTATCCTTAATCTGCATCATGCGGCGGAATTCGCGTACGACCGTCTCCTCATCCCGCACATTGAGTACCACACCGCCCACATCGGACTTATGCACCGGACCAACGACCTTCATCACCAACGGGAACCCTATCTCGCGGGCCAGCTCCAGACACTCCGCCTCGCTGTCGGCCGTTCCCTCTTTCGCGCGGGCGATACCCGCCGCATCAAGCAGGTCGTGGATACGGTCGGGAGAAAGGTAACCGTTTCCGGCACCGTTGATGACACTCCGGATACGCTCCACATCCACGCACGGAAACTGGGCATCCTCCGGCTCCACACGCGGCGTATTGTACACCTTGGCGAGCGCATTGCCGAACAGCACCTCGTCCGGGAAATAGACGCCGCCGTTCCGAACGAACTCTTCTATCTCGCCCTTCACCCATCCGTAAGAGGGGAATATCGGAAATATCGGCTTCTTAGAGGTACGTATCTTCTCGGCCAGCAGCGCATAGACATCGTATATAGGGAAGAGTCCCGGACTGCCGAATATCACCGCGATACCGTCGATTTCCTCAAAATCGTTCTCGCACGCATCAAGGATATAACCGAGCTGCTCGGCCGTACCCGTTGCCAGAAAATCTATCGGATTGCCGACCGAAGAGCCGGGAAAGAGTTTGCCCAGCAGCTCGGCCGCCTTCGGCCCCTCGATGTGGGGCACCTCCAGTTTTCCGTTGGAAAGCGCATCGGTCAGCATCACGGCCGGTCCGCCCGCATGGGTGACGATGGCGATGTTGCGCCCCTTAAGCTCGGGGTACATGAATATCCCGGCCACCGTAGTCAGCTCCTCGCGGCCGCTACAGCGCACGATGCCCGCCTTGCGGAACAGGGCGTCCACCGCGATATCGGGACTGGCGAGCGCACCGGTATGCGACGAAGCGGCCCGGCCGCCGGCCTCGGAACTGCCCGATTTGACGGCGGCTATCCGGCATCCTTTGCGTATCAGCGACGCGGCGTGACGCAGGAACTTCTCCGGATTGTTGATGCTTTCGATATAAAGCAGCTTGATGCGCGAACTGCGCTCCGAATCGAACGACTCGTCGAGGTATTCGAGGGCCTCCTCCACGCCTATCTGCGCCGAGTTGCCCACAGACCAGACACTGTTGAACTTCAGCCCTTTCCTCATGCCGTTGTCCACAATGAAGATGGCCGTCGCCCCCGAGCCCGAGATGAAATCCACCCCTTTGGGGTCGAGCTGCGGGACGGGCGAGGTGAACGAACCGTTGTAATTCGTGGTCAGGATACCCGTGCAGTTGGGCCCTATCAGTGCCCCTCCCACCGAATCGATTACCTCCACGATACGGCGTTCGAGCGCTGCACCCTCCTTGTTCTCCTCCCCGAAACCGGCCGAAAGGATGACGAACGCGCGGGTACCTTTCTCTTTGGCGAGAACCTCCACCGCATGGAGGCAATATTTGGCGGCAATGGCGATGATGGCGCAATCCACTTGCGGAAGCTCCTCCACCGTGTGGCAGGACTTCACGCCCTGCACGCTGTCTGCTTTCGGATTGACCACATAGGTCTGCCCTTTGAAAGGGCTCTGCAACAGATTGCGCAGCACGGCGCCGCCGGGTTTGTTTACGTCGTCCGAGCCGCCTACCACGACGACACCGGACGGATTGAACAGTTTCTCGTTTATCATATCAACAAATGCTTTTTCTCTCATCTTTCCGGCAGGAAGCGCACCTGCCGAAAAAGGCCCTGCCACCGGACAGCAAACATCCTGCCGGATTTCGGCCTCTACTTTCCGTAATTCTCGTTGAACATGCGCAGCCGCTCGTCGAGCATCGCGTAGTGGTGCGGCCTGATGGTAGAGGAGCAGACGCGCAATCCCTGCTGGAGACTTCCGGTCGTCGAAAGCACGATGGCGCTGATACCGTAGTGAAGCAGCAGGCGAAGCAGTTCTCCCCCCTCTACATCCTTGTATCCCACCGTAAAGAAGAAACCATCGCTCAGCGGCTGGTCGAGGTCGCGGTCATAAACGATGTGGAATCCGTTCCGCTCGAATATCTCCTTCATCTTCTCCGTGCGCCGGCCGTACTCTTTCACCTCTTCCACGAAATCGAGTTCGCCGTCGTTGGCTGCCTTGAGCATGGCGGCCAAAGCGTACTGAGGAGTATGCGCCGTACCCGACGAGAGGCAGTAGAGGATGCGCTGTAGCATGACCGGCCCGAACTTGGCCAGACCGTAACGCTCCTTCAGCACCTCGTAGGGCCGCTTGTAGAGCGCATCGGAGATAGCCATCACGGCGATGCGCTGACCCGCATAGCTGAATATCTTCGAGGCACTCATCAGGATGATGTAGTTGTCGGTATATTTGGAGACACTCGCCTGATAGGGCGGCTGGAAAGGCTTGCCCAGGTCGCGGCGGAAATCCATCGCCATGTAGGCAAGGTCTTCGATGACAATCGTATCGTACCTGGCGGCCAGCTCGCCGATGGTCTTCAGTTCCGAATCCGTGAGACACATCCACGTCGGATTGTTGGGGTTGGAGTAGATGATGGCGGCTATGTTGCCTTTGGCGAGGTAGCTCTCCAGTTTCGGTCCCAGCTTCTCGGCCCGGTAGTCATAGAGGTCGAACGCCTCCCGCTTCACCCCTATTACGTCGGCCTGCGTCTTCTGTACCGAAAAACCGGGGTCTATATAAAGAATGGTATCCTTTTTCGGGTCTATTTGCGAACAGAGCGTGAAAGCCGCAAACGCACCCTGCATGGAACCTACGGTGGGCAGGCACCCTTCCGGCGAAATATCCGCATCGACGAATGCCTTCAGAAAACGGGACGACTCGTATTTCAGTTCGGGGATACCCGGCATCTCCGGATAGATGGATGCGACGCCGGCGTCCAGCGCGGCGTGTTCGGCCGCGATACCCACCTTTTCGGGCGGCAGGCCCGGCACGCCCATCTCGAGGTGGACGAACTCTTCGCCCGTACGCTCTTCGATGGTCTTCACTATCCCGCCTATCTGTCTTATGGAGCCGTTGTTAAGGTCTGTAACATCAAACTGTTCCATGGCCGCCCGGACTACGGACGGCTCTATCAGGGTGTTCTTCATGATGATATTAAAGTTTTAGATTTTCCAAAAATAGGAACTATTTATATCAGATACAAACTTTTCGGGCGAACATTATTTCAATTTTCCGCCTGAAACCTTATAAAGATAATAATATCGCATAAAGGAAGCAGTCGTCGGGCCACCGCCCTGCGCCTTTTCCGTTATGGAAAGGGTGCCGCGACGGGCAAAATAAACACAACAGACTAACAAGGAACAAGATACCCGAACAATGAACAGGAAAAAACAAAAACAGGACAAATCCGGCGAACGAAATACAAATAATATTTAATCCGTATTTTACGGCATTAACGCCAAAACAATTATATTTGTAATGAATTTTCCTTTTTTGTACGACACCCCAATTAACAATTTAGTAGTATGGATAGCCTTCGGATTGACAGAAGCGGATACACCCTCGTAGACCAGGTGGAAGAGAAGTTGATTCAATACTTCAAGGAACAGGGATTGCGTCCGGGCAGCAGCATCCCCAACGAAAACGAACTCGCCGCATCGCTCGGCATAGGCCGTACCGTCCTGCGGGAAGCGCTCAGCCGTTTCAAGATGACGGGCATGATTCAGTCGCGCACCAAACGCGGCATGACGCTCGCCGAACCCTCGCTGCTGGCGAGCCTCCGCCGCAGCATGAACCCGCTCCTGATGAGCGAAACGACCCTGCGCGACATTTTCGAGATGAGGATAATTCTCGAACTCGGTTCGGCCGACCTCGTCATCAACCTGCTCTCCCCGCAGGATATCGCCGACCTGGAACAGTTAGTAGAGAACGAAGAGCGTTTCGGCGACCCGTACTTGACCGGTTTTCACCGGAAACTGTATGAAAACATGGGAAACAAGATGATGACGGAATTCCAGACGCTCATCATTCCCGTACTCGAATATGTCGTGGAACAACACAAGCCCATGTTCGAGACGCGCCGGGCCGAACTCGCGGCGAAAGGCAAACTGGTCACGCACCGCGATTTGCTGGAACGCATCAAGGCCGGCGACACGGAAGGCTACAAAGAGGCACTGAAGCACCATTTCGACCTCTACAAGGATTACCTCAAACGGACGAGGACAGACGCCGAAGGGCTTATCAGGGAAATCATCGAAGCTGCTCTCTGACGGGCCGTCTCCGACACCGACGGCATTCCGGCATGTGGAAAGCCGGAATGCCGCCGGGTTTCGGGCATCTCCAAAGCCGCCAAGGGATAAGGTTCCGTGCGGTCACCGGCACTGCCGGTTCCCCTTTGCGCAGGACGGTCATCCAACGGCAGGGATTCCGTACGGCCCTTCCGGAGCTACTTTTTCGTCTGTTTCGTACGGTAGGCTGCCTCGTATTTGCCTTTCGCCATCGCATTCAGCTTATTCCTCACGAGCGTCTTGCGCAGCGGAGCCAAGCGGTCGGTGAAAACAATGCCCTCGATGTGGTCGTATTCGTGCTGCACCGCCCGGGCCGGCCATCCTTCGAGCACCTCCTCGTGCTCCTGAAACCGCTCGTCGAAATAGCGTATCCGAATCTTCTCCGGACGGTAGACATCCTCGTGCAGCCCCGGCAGCGAAAGGCACCCCTCGTTCATAAGCACCTCCTCGTCCGATTCCTCCGTTATCTCCGGATTGACGAACACCCTTTTGTAACCGGCCGCCGACGGGTCATACTGACCGAACGGCGAAGTATCCACGACGAACAGCCGCAGCGACTTGCCGATTTGAGGAGCGGCAAGCCCCACCCCTTCCGACGCATACATCGTGTCGAACATGTCCGACACCAGCTTTTCCAGTTCGGGATACTCCCGTTCCACCTCCATGCACTCCTCCCGCAATACGGGAGAACCGTATATGTAAATAGGATATATCATAAGACTTCTATCTGTTTTTCATCTCTTCATACATGCGGCTCTCCATGAACCCCTGCAGCAGAATGGTAGCGCTTATCCGGTCTACCGCAGCCTTGTCGCGCCGCTGCATCCGCTTCATGCCGCCGTCCAGCATCGCCCGATGGGCCAGCACGGAGGTGAACCGCTCGTCAAACATCACTACCCGCACGGCGGGAAACCGCTCCGCAAGCCTCCTGGCCAATCCGCCGGCCGCCGCATGCGTATCGCTCGGAGAGCCGTCCGTCCGCACGGGAAGCCCCACCACGATAATATCGACTCCTTCGGAGGCGACATACTCCGCAAGCCACGGCATGAGCTGCGCCGTCGGCAAGGTGTCGAGTCCGCCGGCGATGATGCGCTGCGGGTCGCTCACCGCTATACCGGTGCGTTTCGTACCGTAGTCTATGGCGAGTATCCGTCCCATACCGCCTGCAAAGTTACGTTTTTACGGCGGGATTCGGAAACGCCCGGAGGATTTATCGCATCCGCTCCCCGCACCGGACTGCGGCCGGATTCGGGTGTACTCGGAAGGACCGGAGGGAAATCCCTGCGGAAAATAGTATCTTTGTTCGATAATTTCCCGCCTTTTGCTGGGCAGGTCGCGTGATTTGTAGTACTTTTGGCATATTAAACGCAGAGGCACAAAATAATGACACAGGAAGAACTTTTCAAGAAACTCGTCGCACACTGTAAGGAATACGGCTTCATATTCCCTTCGAGCGAGATATACGACGGCCTGAGCGCCGTGTACGACTACGGCCAGATGGGCGTCGAACTGAAGAACAACATCAAGCGCTACTGGTGGGATTCGATGACGAAGCTCCACGACAACATCGTGGGCATCGACGCGGCCATCTTCATGCACCCGCGCGTATGGGAAGCGTCGGGACACGTGGGCGCCTTCAACGACCCGCTGATAGACAACAAGGACTCCAAAAAGCGCTACCGTGCCGACGTGCTCATCGAAGACTGGATTACCAAACAGGACGAAAAGATAGACAAGGAGGTCGAAAAGGGCCGCAAACGCTTCGGGGAACGGTTCGACGAGGAGCAGTTCCGCGCCACCAATCCGCGCGTGGCGGAGATTACCGCGAAACGAAACGAAATCAACACCCGCATGGCACAGGCGCTCAACGCCAACGACCTCGACGGCCTGCGCCAAATCATCATCGACACCGAGATAGCCTGCCCCATTTCGGGAACGCGCAACTGGACGGAGGTACGCCAGTTCAACCTGATGTTCGATACGAAGATAGGTTCGGTGGCCGACGGAGCGAACACCATCTATCTGAGACCCGAAACGGCACAGGGCATCTTCGTCAATTTCCTCAACGTGCAGAAGACGGGCCGCATGAAGATTCCTTTCGGCATCGCACAAATCGGCAAGGCTTTCCGCAACGAAATCGTCGCACGGCAGTTCATCTTTCGCATGCGCGAATTCGAACAGATGGAGATGCAGTTCTTCGTACGTCCGGGCGAAGAGCTCGCATGGTTCGCGAAGTGGAAGGAGGCCCGCATGCGGTGGCACCGGGCACTCGGTTTTGGCGACGACAACTATCGTTTCCATGACCACGAGAAGCTGGCCCACTACGCCAACGCAGCCGCCGACATCGAGTTCCGCTTCCCGTTTGGTTTCAAGGAGGTGGAGGGCGTACACTCCCGCACCGACTTCGACCTGGGCCGGCACGAAGAGTTCTCCGGCAAGAAGATACGCTACTACGACGCGGAGACGGGCGAAAGCTATATCCCTTATGTAATAGAGACCTCCATCGGCGTAGACCGCATGGTATTGCAGGTACTTTCGGCGGGATATCAGGAGGAGAAGCTGGAGAACGGCGAAGAACGCACGGTACTCTCCATTCCCGCCCCGCTCGCACCGGTGAAGGCAGCCGTGTTGCCGCTCGTCAAAAAAGACGGCCTGCCGGAAATCGCCCACCGCATCAAGAACACGCTCAGATACGACTACAACATACAGTACGACGAGAAGGACAGCATCGGCAAGCGTTACCGCCGCCAGGATGCCATCGGCACCCCGCTCTGCATCACGATAGACCACCAGAGTGCCGAAGACGGAACCGTCACGGTACGCGACCGCGACACCATGCGGCAGGAGCGGGTACACATCGAAGCGATACCGGCCCTCGTGGAGAGCAAGGCCGGCATGCGTGCCCTGCTGGACAAACTCGCATAGCACGGCATGAAAAAAACGGCGCTCTTTCCGGGGTCGTTCGACCCGTTCACACTCGGACACCAGGCCATCGTGGAGGACGGTCTGAAAATATTCGACCGCATCGTGGTCGGCATCGGCTCCAATTCGGAGAAGAACGGGCTGCTGACCGTGGAGAACCGCAAACGGCTCATCGAAGACTTGTACGGCGACGACGACCGGGTGACGGTGGCCGTCTACTCGGAACTCACGGGCGAATTCTGCCGCCAAATCGGCGCGAGTTTCCTGCTGCGCGGCATGCGCAACACGGTAGACTACGAGTACGAACGGAACATGATGGTAGTGAACCAGATGCTCTTTCCGGAAATCACCACCGTCCTGCTCTTCACGCCGCCCCGTTATGTGGCCATCTCATCGAGCATCATCCGGGAGCTCATCGCCTTCGGCGGCGACCCGACGGGACTGATGCCGGACAACATAGACATCAAAAATTACCTTTAGCACGATATGGAATTTACCGCAGGCATGATTGCCGCCTACCTCGGCGGCGAGGTCGAAGGGGATGCGGATGCCGTCGTTTCGACATTCGCCAAGATAGAGGAGGGACGCCCGGGAGCGCTGTCGTTCCTCGCCAACCCGAAATACGAACACTACCTGTACGACACGCAGTCGTCCGTGGTAATCGTGGACCGGGAATTCGAAGCCAGGGACACCGTCCGGGCGACGCTCGTACGGGTGACAGACGCCTACGCCTCGTTCGCCAAACTGCTCGAACTCTATGCCGCCCACAAACCGCGCAAGAAAGGAATAAGCGACCGGGCGGAAATCGCCGGCGACGCGACGCTCGGCAGCGACTGCTACGTCGGTGCATTCGCCGTCGTCGAGGCCGGTGCACGCATCGGCGACAACGTCTGCATCTACCCGAACGTCTACATCGGCGACGGGGTGACGGTAGGCGACAATACCACAATATATGCCGGAGTCAAGATATACGAAGGGTGCCGCATCGGCAGCAACGTCATCATCCACGCGGGAGCGGTCATCGGGGCCGACGGTTTCGGTTTCGCTCCGGACGAGAAGGGCGAATACGCCAAGATACCCCAGATAGGAAACGTCGTGGTGGAGGACAACGTGGAGATAGGAGCCAATACCTGCATCGACCGCGCCACGATGGGTTCGACCGTCATCCGTCGCGGCGTGAAGCTCGACAACCTCATACAGGTAGGCCACAATGTGGTCGTGGGCGAACATACCGTATGCGCCTCGCAGGTCGGCATAGCGGGTACGAGCAAAATAGGCCGCCACTGTATGCTGGGCGGACAGGTGGGCATCGCCGGCCACCTGACCATCGGCGACAACGTGCAGCTCGGTTCCAAATCGGGCATCTCGAACAACATCCCGGAAGGGACGGTCTATTTCGGCTACCCTGCCCTGCCCATCTCGCGGTACCACCGCGCCAACGCCGTATTCCGCAACCTGCCCGAACTGAGCAAGACGGTTTACCGCATGGAGAAACAGCTCAACGAACTGACCGGCAAAACCGGAGAATAATCCTCTACGCAGTCATCGACCTTCGCACGACCTAAACGCAACCGTGAACATGACCTCAGACAAGCCTCTGCGCATCATGGGGATAGACCCCGGGACGAACCGTATGGGCTACGGTGTGCTCGAAGTGAAGGGCAGCAGCGTGTCGTGCATCGCCATGGGGGATATCGAACTGGGGCGCCTGCCCGATGCCTATGCAAAGCTGCATCATATTTTCGAACGGGTATCGGGCCTTATCGAAGCGTATGCTCCGGACGAGGTGGCCCTTGAATCGCCCTTCTTCGGAGAGAACGTACAGAGCATGCTGAAACTCGGCCGCGCACAGGGTGTGGCGATGGCCGCCGCGCTTCACCGGGAGGTACCCGTATTCGAATACGCCCCTCGGCGAATCAAACAGTCCGTTACGGGTGTAGGCGGAGCGGCGAAGGAACAGGTGGCTTCCATGCTCAAAAGTATGCTCGGAGTGGAATATAATCCGAAAAGACTGGATGCGACGGACGGTTTGGCAGTAGCTTTGTGTCACTATTTTGTCACCACCTCTCCCCTGCCGGCAGAAGGAACGCATCCAAAGAGTGGACGGAGCGGCAGTTCGGGCAGTTGGGAAGAGTTCGTCGCCCGCAACCCGGAGAGGGAAATAAAAGCAAGAAGAAAGAAATGAACACGTTATAATCCAAAAAAGTATGAAAAAAATCCTATTGATTGCAGCCATGGCGGTTATGCTGTGCAGCTGCGGAAAGAAGAACAGCTACACCATTACGGGTAACGTAACGGGACTCGAAGGAACCGTGACGCTGATGAACGATGCGGGCGACGACATCGCCGAAGCACCCGTCACCGACGGCCAGTTCACCCTTCAGGGTACCGCCGACGAACCGTCGCTCGCCCTGCTCAGCAACAACGACCAGCCTCTGGCAATGATTTTCCTCGAACCGGGCAAAATAACCGTCGCAGGAGAGAAAAACGAAGCGCTGAAAATTACCGGAACCAAGGCAAACGACAGCAACACGGCCCTCAACGACCGCCAGTATGAAATCATGGAACGCTTCTACACGGCCGGTTCGGAAGAGGAACGCCAGGCGATAGCCGACGAGATGAAAGGCACCATCGCAGAAGCCATGGACGCCAACCTCGACAACTATTTCGGACTCTATCTCCTGACAAGCCTGATGAACGAATGGAACGGCGACGCCATCATCGCCAAACTCGACCAGTTCTCACCGGCCGTCCGGGAGACCAAGCTCGCGGGTGAAATCCGGGAACACGCCGAAGCCAAGAAGAACACCGACGTGGGCAGCAAATACGTAGATATCATCCTGCCCGATGCCGAAGGCAACGAAATAGCGCTCTCTTCGGTGGTAGGCGAAGGCAAATACGTCCTGCTCGATTTCTGGGCATCGTGGTGCGGTCCCTGCATGATGGAGCTCCCCTTCCTCGTGAAGTCCTACGAGATGTTCCATGACAAAGGCTTCGAAATATACGGCGTCTCGCTCGACAGCGAAGCAGACGCATGGAAAGAAGCCATGGCCGACAACAAAATGACATGGATAAACGTGGCAGCCATGAATGACGAAGAGCAAAAGGCCACGAAGGCATACGCCATCCAGAGCATCCCCTCCAACTTCCTCATCGGCCCCGACGGAACCATCGTAGCCAAGAACCTGCGCGGCGACGACGTAAAGGCCAAACTCGCCGAGCTCATCAACAAATAGAACACGGAAAAGAGGCCAAACATCGAGCAATCCGGGAACAGACAGTTCCCGGATTGCTTATTCAATATCAATTCCTTCCACTCTTCATCTCTCCCCGCCGACCGACGGAAGACATAAAGTACCGAAAGGAAACCTGCAAAGTACACGAAAAAAATTTGCATTGTTTTCAAAAATCACTATCTTTGCACTCGCAATCAGGAAATATGGCTCCGTAGCTCAACTGAATAGAGTACCTGACTACGGATCAGGCGGTTACAGGTTTGAATCCTGTCGGAGTCACTGAGGGTAAGAGGCTTGCAGCAATGTAAGTCTCTTTTTTGTGTCGTTTGCGATGGATTTTCCGGTTGTGTCGAAGCCGCAAAACGTTCAATACGCTGTCGGTTGAACCAATACCTTCCATAGCGAACTCAAACAGGCGGCAAGACTCCGCCGATACCCCGGCTCCTGCAAGACCGGTTCGCTTCTCTCCGCCGGCTTCCCGGATACCACGGCAGCGACCTGTTATCGGAAATACAGGCTTCTGCTACGACCGAATGCAATCCGATACGTGGATTTCATCCGAAACGGTTCATGCCGTTCATTTACGAACAATCAGCCACTGGACGAAAGCTCCGATAATCATCGGGACGAATCGGTTCAGTATCACAGCCATCCCGATGCCGGGCAGTACGGCGAGCAACACCGTCGCCGCAACGCCGCAGGTGACGGCGAAAACGCTACGCTCCGGATTACCGGTATTCATGCCCAGGCTGACCGCCAGCCAAAACCCCACCGGAACGAGCAGTCCGTAGTGTATCCATACCGCATAGGGATAGTCGTCCGGCAGCCACCCGCCCCATACATGGTCGAAGACCACGACCGCTCCCATGAGCAGCGTGGCGAAGATATATTTCAAACGCGTAGAAAACTTCATCGTATCCGTCAACTGCCGTTCCTCACTCGGACAGCAGAAAATCCACTGCAAAAATATTCATTCCTGCTCACGGTTCAAAACTTTCCGGTTCCCTTTTCCCCGACCGGCAGTCCCATGCGGTCCGACCTTGTCCCGTGCACGGAAACGGCAGGCAGGCCGTTGTCTTTCCCGGCGGAAAACCGTATCTTCGCAGAAAAAGAGGGATTTGCCATGAACTGGACGGAAATCGTCGTCGGGGCCATCGTTTCGGGCCTCATCGCAACAGGAATTACATTCGCCGTCAGCCGCATCGCCAAAAAGAGACACGCGTTGCGTATCCGGTACGAAACCATGATGCGACGATTCTTTCACAGCGAAAAGACTGTCAGCGAACTCATCTTCTCCTTCGACGATACGAAAATCCGCAACGACGAATTCATCCGTTACCGGGATGTAATTGACGGCAACCTCTATCCCGGCACCGATATCCGCATGACCGTACACCGGAACAAAGAGCAACGGACCTTTACGCTGCCCTACGAAGAGGTGGTCGATTTTACTCTCCGGCCGCATACCGGTATCCGCACCGACGGAGATATCCCGGTACGCTATCCGGACGACGGCATCACGGAATGTACCCGCCCCGGCCTCGACGCCTACCTGAAAAGGAATCCCGCCACCTACAATGACCGTATCCTGTGCATGAGGTATCTGGAGAGGACGGAGGAGGACGGTTACCGCTGCGGGCTCACCCAATCCGACTTTCTAGATGTGGTACGCACGAATCTGACACTCGATTATCCGCTGAAGGGAAGTTTCCGGGAGACGCTGCGCCAGACGGACAGTGCGCAGAGACCGGGAACGCTGCCGTCCCTGGCCGCCTCCCGCATGATGAATTTCATCGGTGTATCGGCCGTCTGGTGCATGGACTGCGGCAGCGGCTCTTTCGAAACCCGCTACCGTTATTACCTGAAATGCCGGCAGACGGGCATGAGCGTCTATTCCGATATGCTCGGCACGACGAGCGGTTACGCCAACCCACCGAAATTCGCCTCCGCCGAAACCGCTCCCACATGCAAAGAAACCGACAGCTCTGCCGGCATCCCGAATGCCGACACGCGTCAGGGACTCGCCTCCGGCGACCTGTTGGCATACCTGTGCGAAGAGATGAAAAGGGAATTTTTCGAAGAGACCGGCTACGACCGATACGCCGCCCACAAGGGCCTCTCCCTCTCCAACGAACGCATTCTGAAGGTCATTCCGCTGGCCTTCACACGGGAACTCGCCCGGGGAGGTACCCCGCAGTTCTTTTTCCTCATTCTCACACCGTACATCACCGACAAGGAGTTCGTCAAATATTTCCGACAGTCCGTGGACGGCCGCAACGAGTTCCGTGACAATACGCTTTCCAACCTCCGGAACCATCCCCTGTCACCGGAGACCCTCGCCAACCTGCTCTACGCTTATAAATACATACGGAAGATGCCATCCGACCGCATCCTTCTCTGACCGCATCCGTACCGACACCGCGGAGCCACCGTCCGTTACGGCAGCAGCTCTTCCGGCTCAAAAACTACCGGACGCGAAAGTGCGTCAAGCATCCCGTCGTACCGTTTCCGCAGCAGAGCGTATGCCGAAGCCGGATAGCGGCTCTCCGAAAGGCTGAATTCGGCCTCGATAACCACCTCATTCTCTCCTGCGACGGCCTCATACGTGAACCGGGAGATTCCGTCTTCGACTTTCATGCCGGACGGCAGGCTTTTCACCCGGTACCCCTGTGGAATTGCGATACGCACCCGATAGACATCCACGGGTCTGAAAACGATATCGACCGGAAAGTGCCGGACGGTCGTCTGTCCGAACGGATTGTCCCCGGGGAAGACAGCCCCGAAGGGGGCAAGGCGCAGTGTCCCGTCCTCTTCCCGCTCCACCTCCTCCGTACAAACATACCGTACCACGAGCGGCTTCCCGGGTTCGTCGCACGCCTCCGTCCGGGCGGAGGATGCCCCCTCCTCCCCTGCCACCATCCGGGCAAGCGCATCGGCAGACCCGCCGCAGCCGCTCCTCAGATTCATCGCGGCCGCCCCGTCGAAAGTGCGCACTACCGAAACATCCGCGATACCGGCGGTATCGACAACGATACCGACCTCACGACCATCGAAGGCGACCTGCTCCTGCGACAGCATTACCCACTCCTCCGTATCGGGTTCAGCGACCAATCCCTCCATGTCGGCACACCGCGCCGGCAGCTCGCCGAAGCCGGCAAAACGTTCCGACGCATCGAGAAAATGTACGCCCTCCTCATCCGTAACACGAATGACAACATCATTGAAGGCATCTTTCGAAGGGGCCTCCCGCTCCACGCTGCCGCTGCCGCGCACCCGCAGCAATACGGGTACGGCATCCGTCCCCGCAGCACGCAGCAGCCCCGCCAGGAACAGGTTGAGGTCGGCACTGCTGCCCTCCCTGCTCCGAACGAGGTCTGCGACACGGCCCGAAGCACACGCCACCTGCACGCCGTTCCAGGCATAATTGTCCCGCACGTAAGCATACAACTGCCGGGCGACGCTCCCGCCGGCCTCTCCCGAAACGGCTTCCCTCACCTTTCTGTACTCTTTGGCGGCCGCCTGTACGTACCTGCCGAAATCGCGTTCTTTCGACAGTTCCGTATTCACCTGCCGCCAAGTGCGCGTATAGGAGGTTCGTGCGCCGGTACGCGGCGACAGCGAAAACTCCGGACGGAATACGAGTCTGACCACGGCATCGACGGCGTTGCCGGCATACTCCTCCTGTGGAAATGCGGGCAGATTCTTCATTCCATACCGGAGAACCAGATAATCCGGTTCATACTCATAAGCAGCCCGCTGCCGTCCCTTCACCACCCTCTTCTCCGTATAATCGTAACGCCGGGCCCCCTTCAGTACGGGCGAATACCCGAGATAGGGACAGGTGGTATAGACGAGTTCGCTGACCAATACGGGAATTCCGCGCTGGAAGCGCCATTCGGGCATCCGCGTATGCCTGGAGCGCTGTACGCACCGCAGTTCCACGACGGAACCGTCACGCACATCGGGAAAAACGATACGCCTCACCCTTTCTCCGGCACCGGCATCCGCATCCGACATATCGGAAAGCTTCAACGGCACGGAGACGATTCGACCGGAGTCGTCCATATTATGCGTAAAACCCTCTATATCGAAGATACCGTCGGGCCAGCTGAACTCCTCGTACGGGAACTCGAACATACCGTAACGCACCCCTTCGGGAGAGAGTATCTTAATACGCGTTTCAAGCCCCGCACTGAAGACCGGAAAAGGCTCCTTCCCCTCCATGAACCAATCATCGTGCAGGAATGCATAATCTCCGAGACTGTACAGCACCACAGCCTCGGCGCCCGTTTCCCGAAGCCGTTCGCTCTCCATGAACTCCCGTACCGTCATGCGGCCGAATTCATGCGTTCGCGGCTCCTGCGCCCAGACACTCCCGCAGACCCACACAAGACATGTTGCGTACAGATACAAAAATCTTCCCATCGTCCCGTAACTTTTATGGACCGGCCAACGTCGGCCGGTGGTGAAAGATAATACCAAAATCGGGAAAACGCACCGTCTCGCAACCGGAAAATGCGCTCCCGGAGGAAAATGCCGTTTACTGGACATTATACTTTTACATTATTGCAGATAAACGTATATTTGTCGAACGTAATACAATGTATTCACCGGGCCGTCCGTCCGGCGGCACCTAACCAAACGAAACAACATGAAAAGAATCCTGCTTGCAGCAATCTGCGCAACGGTCCTGACCTCCTGCTACAATACACGGGTGATAGTGGGCAACGTAGAAAAGAGCGAACCGCTCATCGAGGTCAGCCGGGAGTGGAACCACCAACTGATTTACGGTCTCGTACCGCTCAACAACGCGACCATGAAGGCAACGGAGTATGTGGGTGACCGGGAAAACTACGTGGTCAGAACCTATTCGAGTTTTCTGAACGGTCTGGTAGGCTCGCTGACCTTCGGCATCTATACGCCGACCTCCACGGTCTATTACGTCCCTCTGAAAGACATCGCGCCGACCCACTCCGTCGATGTGCGAAACAACGAGATAATCGACCTGATAGAGGAGTAGGCAGATGCCCTGTCCCTGTTTCCGCCACCGTCCCTCCGTATGATGATACGGAGGGACGGTTCGCATCAGGCAACCGCAAGACAAGGAGAAAACGCACCCGGATGTCGGTCGCCATTGTTACAATTCCGCACTATTCCGGGTTTTATCATGATAATTTTTACGCAAAATCATTGCGAGAGCAAAATATTGATATATCTTTGCCGTTACAGCTCGGCCGCGGATGCGGCCGGGCTGTAATAACGACAGATACAACCATAAAATATCACATCATGGAAATGGACATACGTTCTAACACCATGCAGGCCCTCATCGGAAAACCGGCTGCGGAATTTACGCTCGCCGACATCACCGCATTCGTCAAGGACAACGGCATCGGCATGGTCAACTTCATGTATCCGGCCGCAGACGGCAGGCTGAAAACGCTGAACTTCGTCATCACGAACGAAGAGTACCTCCACTCCATCCTCACCTCCGGAGAGCGTGTGGACGGCTCCAGTCTCTTCCCCTTCATCGAGGCGGGCAGCAGCGACCTGTACGTCATACCGCGCCTGCGCACGGCCTTCATCGACCCGTTCGCCGAACTGCCCACGCTGTGTTTCCTCTGCTCTTTCTTCGACAAAGACGGCCAGCGCCTCGAAAGTTCGCCGGAATATACGCTGTACAAGGCCAAGAAAGCCTTCACCGAAGCCACCGGCATGACGTACGAGGCGATGGGCGAGCTCGAATACTATGTGTCGGCTCCCGAAAACGAACAGACGCAAATGTATCCTGCCGTAGACCAGAAAGGCTACCATGAATCGGCACCGTTCGCAAAATTCAACAGTTTCCGCACCCAGTGCATGTACTACATCGCACTCATCGGCGGCAAAATCAAATACGGCCACTCGGAAGTGGGCAATTTCCGCCTCGACGGCCGCATCTACGAGCAGAACGAAATCGAGTTCCTCCCCACCGACGTGGAAGACGCAGCCGACCAGCTGGTGCTGGCCAAATGGGTGATTCGCAACCTCGCCTACGAATACGGCCTCGATACCAGCTTCGCTCCAAAAATCACCGAAGGCAAGGCAGGTTCGGGACTCCATATCCACATGCGCATCATGAAGGACGGCAAGAACATGATGCTCGATGCCGACGGCAAACTGTCGGAAACCGCACGCCGGGCCATCGCCGGCATGATGACGCTCGCACCGTCGATTACCGCGTTCGGCAACGCCAACCCGACCTCTTACTTCCGCCTCGTTCCTCATCAGGAGGCTCCGACGAACATCTGCTGGGGCGACCGCAACCGTTCGGTACTCGTACGCGTACCGCTGGGATGGACTACCAAACGCGACATGTTCTCGCAGGTGAATCCGCAGGACAAGGAGATGCACGTGGATGCCTCCTCGAAACAGACCGTCGAAATACGTTCGGCCGACTGCTCCGCCGACATCTATCAGTTGCTATCGGCCCTCTGTGTCGCCTGCCGCTACGGACTCGAACTTCCCAACGGGCTCGAAATAGCCGACAAGACCTATGTGGATGTCAATATCCACAAGGAGGAGAACAAGGCGCGTGTCGCATCACTCGACCAGCTTCCCGACTCGTGCGCCGCATCCGCCGACAAACTGGCCGAACAGCGTGCCGCATACGAAGCCAAAGGCATCTTCAGCCCGGCAATGATAGACAGCATCATCAAGACGCTGCGGTCGTACAACGACGCCGACATACGTCGTGAAGTAAAACAGCACCCGGAACTGATGTCCGAAATGGTCAGCAAATACTACTACTGCGGTTGATACCGACGGCAACGAAAGAAACGAACGGCGGCCTGTCTCAAGACAGGCCGCCGTTCGTTTCACAGAATAACCGGACATTCACACGGCAACCACCTCGGCACGCTTCTGACTGCGCAGCTTCCCGGGGGTCATTCCGAACCTCTTTTTACAAAAATCATTGAAATGCTGTACGGAACCGAACCGGAATTCTTCGCTTATCTCCCTCAGCGATTCGCTGCCATACACCAGTTTGTGGTATATCTGCTCGCTCTTGCGCGACATCATCCACTGATAAGGCGACGTGCCGAATACCTCCTTGAACTTCACCCCAAAGCGGGAAGTGCTCAATCCCGCTATCGCCGCAAGTTCCGCCTTGCTCCTCACCCGGCTCCAATTGTCCATCACGATACGGGTGAAATCCATGTCCTCGTCCAACAGCGGAGAGAAAAAGGCCGCGAGCTCATCCCGCGCATAATAAAACTGCAACAGATGCATGAACTCGAATGCTTTCATCCGCATGAACCGCGGACTCGAAATACCGTCGAAAAGATACTCCGACACCGTCAGGGCATATTCCCAAAGGCGTTCGTTCATCTCCAGCACGGAGAGCCGTCCGACGATTCCCCCTCCGACGGCACCTCCCTCGGAAAGCGGTTCGCCTTCCCACATCTCCAACAGCTCTTCGACGGCATATGCCAACAAATGCGCCTCCTCGCGGGCCGTCAATACGTAATAACAGTCGGCCGGCAGCAACACGACCGTCCCTGCCCCGGCCGGTACGCGCTCTGCACCATTGACGGATATATCGACCCGGCCATACAGTACGAGCAATACGACAGGCAGACTATCCGCCCCCATACGTACCTCCCAAGGAGCAAGCCTGACATTCTCTATCACCGTATGTCTGCCGTAACGTTTCTCGGAACCGGAAGTAACTGCGGCAAAAAGAGAACTTCCATCCGTGTAAACACTCTCCATGAACACGATAATTTAAATGACGACATCTATCCGTATCTGCCGGACACGAAACGCACGCCAAACGGATACGGCGCGCATGAAACCACATTTCTACCTACTAATATATACAAAATATATAAAATCAGAAAACGCCGACACATCTTTCAGCACCTGATTCACCGCCCTTCGGCCGGCAGCAGGCACAAACAGTCTATCAAACAATACATTACAAAAACAATCATTTTAAACATTCCGTGTATACACTTTCTTTTCCAAACCGGCCGCGAATTGCACAGAAATTGTTTACGGAAAACAGGTAAAACCATAACAAGACAATCCGGATGAATCACACGATTACCGCCGCATGGACGGCAACCCTTCTCGCCTGCTGCCTCGGCACTCCGCCGGACGCCACGGCACAGCAAACCCCTCCGGTCAGGATAACATGCAATACCGACGGAACGTCGGCACCGAACGGAGTAGAGATAGTCAAGGAACTCTCCTATACGCAACACACCCTCGGCGACACCTACCCCTACAAGGACACCGAAAGGCGCTTCCAATGGGACAAGATAGGTGAATGGCTTTCGGCTCTCGAAGCGGCCCAGCAGGATTCCGTCACATGGGTAACGCTCCAGAACTACAAGGACAGGAACGGCATAGCCCCCGAAGTACAAGACCCGGAGATAAACGAATACCGCAGCGCCACGGACCGTTACGGCGTCAGCCGCTACCAGTCCATCCCCCTGTACGGCAGCCAGACGGGGAAACCGGCCCGTTACAGCCGCGACGGGGCGCTTTTCCTGCTGCTGAAGGACAGCGCCGACTACGTCAAGGTCTGTTCAATGCTTTACGACGGCGCATGGTACGTCCCGAAGGATTATGTACGGACACTCCCCGTACACCGCTTTTCAAAAGTGATTTTCGTCGACCGTACCGACCAGAACATAGCGACGCTGGAGAAGATGGGCACCGTCTGGTACGTACGGAGCATGAATCCGGCGACCACCGGCCTGCACAATCCGCCCTACCAGCAGGAGACACCGCTAGGCGTCTATGTGATACAGGAACACAAGCCGAAGATGTACTACCTCCGCGACGGGAGCTCCGAAATTGCAGGTTTCGCGCCGTGGGCCAGCCGCTTCACCCGCGGCGGATACATTCACGGCGTTCCGCTCAACAATCCGAAAGCGACTGAAAAGAACTACATCGAATTCAGTCCGACACTGGGAACGACGCCCCGTTCGCACATGTGCGTGCGCAACGCCACCTCCCACGCCAAATACATCTACGACTGGGCGACACCCCTCGAATCACTGGTCATAGTGATTGATTGACAGGGGCGGCCGGCCCGCCGCAGTCAGTCGTGATAGACGATGGCACGTACGACGCGGGCGAGCTGCGGCAGACGGTTCTCCATTACGAGCACAGGAACCTCCCCGTGCTCTTCCCGATGCACCACCAGCACATCGCCCGCCGACACCCGGTGTTCGGTACCGTCGGGCAGAACAAGGAGAATACCGTCCGCCAGCAGATAAAACACCTCGCTGACGCCCCTCCACGCCTCCACTACCGGCATGAGCTCCACCTCCCGACGGGAGGAGGCCCCGAGTTCGAGAAGCTGTACGCGTCCCTCCCCCGCTGTGGTCATCAGATTGAAATCGGTCACCCGTCCGCGGCTCCGCGTCGTCCACGAACCGCTGAAGTTATCCTGTGCGAACTGCACGAGCTCCGTCTCGTAACGGCCTTCGTGTTCGAGATGCAGCGTACCGTCCAGAACCATCAGGCAGCGTGCGACTCCCGGAAGTGACGTGAACTCCGACTCCTGGGTCTCCACCCGGGCGGAACTGACGCGCCACACGAAATTGCGTTCGGCATACACAGCCCCTTCGGGCCAAATGGCAAGCTGCGTGGTCGTCCCCCCGCTCCAGCGGGATACCGGCAGCTCCCCTTTCCGGATTATTCTGTACATATCGTTCTTTATCTTATTCTTTCGTCACTTTCCGGAGAGTATCACAATAGAGCCGGCCGCAATCAGGCAACCGCCGAGCAACACCCTCCAACTGACCGGTTCCCGGAGCACCAGATAGGAGAGCACTATCGTAAATACGACGCTCAACTTGTCTATCGGCGCCACTTTCGAAGCATCGCCCAATTGCAGGGCCTTGAAATAGAAGAGCCACGACAATCCGGTAGCCACTCCCGACAGAATGAGGAATATCCAATTCCGGCCGCCTATGGCACCCATTCCGCCGACTTTACCGCCGAAAAGGACGATACCCCAGGTAATGCACAGGATGACTACCGTCCGTATGGCGGTAGCCAGGTCGGAATCCATGTCCTTCACCCCTACCTTGGCAAAAATAGCCGTCAACGCCGCGAATACCGCCGACAGGATAGCATAATACTGCCACATTCCACTCTTCGCTTTCACTTTTCCACCTTGTCCTTACCGCGGCCGTTCTGCATCCGGCGGACATCCGTCCGCGACAACCGCACTGCCGCCCAACAGCATCTTCAAAAGTACGAAGAATTGTCGTTCCTTCGTCGTGAAACACCCGTATCTTCCCCAAAAGGCAACAATTTTTACACCGGCCCCCGGCAGAGCATTCCGGTGCCGACCACTCCGGTTTTCCGACCGGTCGTCGGAACCATGCACCGTCCCCGACGTACGGCGACGACACGGAACGGCGGATGAAAAAGAGTTCCGGAAAGTCCGCAAATATCCCGACGAAACACTATCTTTACGCTGCACATCAATACGACGCATCATGAAGATACTCGTCATTACAGGCAGTCCGCACCGCAGGGGTACCTCGATGCTGCTGGCCGATGAATTCTCCGCCGGAGCGGAAGCCGCCGGCCACAAGGTCATCCGTTTCGACGCAGCCTCCAGCAGAATAGAACCGTGCCGTGCCTGCGACTACTGCCGCAGCCATGATACGGAGTGCATTCAGAAGGACGACATGGTCTACCTTCGGGACGACCTCCTCGAAGCGGATGCGATAGCATTCGTCACCCCGCTCTACTATTTCGGTATGTCGGCCCAACTGAAACGGGTTATCGACCGTTTCTATGCGTTGAACGACGCCCTCCGAACACCGAAACGAGCCCTCCTCCTCGCCACCTGCGGCGATACGGAGACATGGGTAGCCGATGCGCTGCAAGCCCATTACGAAGCCCTCTGCCGCTACCTGCGCTGGCAGGACTGCGGCCGTATAATCGCCATAGGCGCCTATACGCGCAGCGACATCGAAACGAGCGACTACCCCGGCCGGGCCCGCCGCCTCGGCGAATCGCTGGCCTGAAAACCGGAGGAATCGCAACGGCTGACATCTGCGGATGCTCTTCCGACGCCATCCGCCCGCTGCCGGGCAGATACGGGTTCCGCCAACCGTCATGCGACGGGAAAAAGGAGACGCATGCATCTTCTTTTCCGTCTGTATTCTGTCTTCTATTGCGATATCGTATGAAAGTTCAGTGTCGTACACTTTTCATTCAAGCCGAATTTACGGATGGAACCGAAAAATGACGGTCTCAAATATACTCCGTACCGTGTATCCTCCTTCAACTCTTCCTGCTGTAAACAAAGGGTGACCCGCATACCGTCCTCTGACCAAGTAACCTTATCGAAGGGCAAACATTCGACAGTCGGGTCATCCGTACCGGTACCGTTGAATCCCCAGGAAGGAAACATCGGCTCGGAAAACGTGATGACGATTTCTTCGAAACCGGAGATGTCCGAACCGACCGCCGGATATACGTTCGTGATATAGGGCCGCCTGTTCTCGTACTCGGCCAATACCAAATCGAAATTATCGGCTATGTAATTGATAAAGGCGACCAATTGCGGCATGAAGTCCCCCACATGCGGATAACGTTCCCTGTCGGCATAGAAGTTCCGCATGAAATCCACGCTGCGCTCCATCCAGAAGAACCCTTTATTCATCTCCAGCGCCGTGTACATAGGGATGTTCTCATTACCTGTCTCCGTCATATACATGATGACGAACAGGTCGTTCATCCATTCGCACAGTGCAGAAGAGGCGTCGCCGTATCCGATTGTTCTCATCATGTCGGCGATGTGGGGATAGATGACATTCGCTGCCGGTTCTATCCGGGGCCACCACTCCAGAAACAGCGGATTCGTGTAATGGTGACTCAGCTCGTGGATGACAAGGAAAGGAGCGTTAAAACCATCGATATACGGTTGCCCGTTGCCAACACCCGTACCTGAACCTATCAGGATTCCTCCCGGTATCGCATAGTTGCTCGGCCCGTTGGTCAGGCTGACATACACCTCGATATCGCCGGCCAGAGGCTTCCCGAAAAATGACCGGAACCAATCGGGTACCGTACCGTCCAACAATGCATCCATTTGCGCCGTCACTTCGTCGTACAGGGGTCGGTGGGCGGTAAAGAACGCATGGAAGTCGCTCTCCCGATAAAAACGGTTCACCATCTCCAGATAGGTCGTGAAAAGCTCCTCGGTCCAGCGGTTGTCGTATTTCACGACGTCGGCCACATCGTACTGCGGTTGGAGTCGGACTTCGCCATCCACAATCTCCATCATGGCAGCCGTGCCGGATACGGCATTGTATCCGATGAGGTAACGCTGATTGAGTACACGGACATAGTTTATCGGCTCGCTCTCCTGATAGGGAGTCAGCTCGTCGATAATGTCCTGCAGGTAGGAGGGAATGCCGATGCTGCAGTACTCCGGAGCTCCGGCAAGGGCAAACATGATACTCGTCAGTTCAAAACGCTCGTCCACCCGGCTGCGCAACTGCGCATGGCCGTTCTCTACCGCGAACAGCAAGCAGATGCAGACAACAAACAGTTTCTTCATATCCTTCCGCAGAATGGTTTCGTCATGAAAGGTAAACAGAAAAAAACGAATACGCAATAATATATTGCCGAAACTCTTCCGATGCCCTCCCGACCCGGTCGCACTCCCGTCTCCGGGAACGAACCGCGGCCACAGAGGTGACGGGGGAAACGGCAATGCCGTTTCCCCCGTCACCTCTGTGGAGCTGGAGGGAGTCGAACCCTCGTCCAAACAGGGAACCCGAAGGCTTTCTACATGCTTATCCGTCATTTCATCCTTCTCTCCGTACCCGGCATACGGCAGCCCAATACGAAGCCCAGTCCGTAAAATCTCGCCGCGAACGCCCGGACATGCGCCGCAGCCAGCTTCTCATTGTCGATACCCCGATGCCAGCAGAACAAGAAGCGGGTCCTGCCGGCGGGGTACTCGTCCCCGCACCTCCTTGGGCACAGGGATTAAGGTAATGTTACTCAGTAAGATTACGCAGCGAGTGCATAGCTATTATTGCCATTTATACGTTTGAGCGTTGAGATTAACGAGCCACCACACAATGCTCGGCATGCTTACTTTCCGACTCTGCCTGCTGTCAAAACCGGTCAGCCCCGAAAAGACGTTCCTTCCGTCGCGTATCTCCGACAGCCGGAGCGGACTGCAAACTTACGAAAAATATTCCGATTGTCGAAATAAGAACGCGCAGCCCTTCCCCGATATTATCCGGCCAAGGGCAAATGTCATGCCGGGAAACGTTACGGCCGGGCATGTCCCGGCCGTAACATTCCAGCTATCCACAGTCCGGGCTACCGGTCCGCAGGCATGCAGTACCCGGCCATCCGGCCGTATGCGGAAGCACGTACCGCCTCTGCGGCAGAAGCCCTGCCGCGCAAGACAGCCGATTCGAGGAACCCGGTGTCGCGCTCATCGGAGACCTCCACCGCCCCGCGAAAGGCAGCCATAATCCGGTTACCGGCCATATCGGCACCGTCCAGCGCAACGGCATACGTTTCGCCGTCCCGCTCGACCGTCACCGTTCCCGACACAACCGCCGCGACATTCCCAATGGCTCCGTTCTCTATCCCCATGTAGAAGCAACCCATGAAAAGATTCCGGTAGACAAATCCCGCCATGGCTACCGATTCCCTGTCCTCGAACGAAACGGGATAGGTGCCCGACGGTATCCCCTCCGTCACCGAAAGAGGCGTCAGAAACTCCAGCATCAGGATATCCCCCGAACCGGTGAAGCCCGCATCGCCGACATCGAGTCCGTCGGCCAACAGCACCATGCTCCAATAGTTCAGCCCCGCCATATACTCCTCTCCCACGAAGGAGAGGCCGCCTACGGCGAGGCCGGCCGCTTCGATATCCTCTGCAAGCGTAGTATTCGTCACGAGGTGATACACGGCAAAATCCCCCTCACACCGTGCGGTGAACACCGTACCGTCGCTGAGCTCGAAATCGAAGACAAACGTACAGCCCGTCCCCGCATAGGATACCTTCATGCTGCCTCCGACCACATACTTGATGTCGGTCAGCACTCCTGCGCTGTAATACTGCACCATCGACCCCTGAGCATTGGCTCCGGGGAACAGCGTATTCTCGGCCGTATAATCCATGTAGTCGTTCACCGGATATTCGCCGGGAGCTATGCGTACGTCCGAACCCGTCTTCGCATAGGAGGCGGCCATTCCCACTATCATCTGTATCCCCTCTTCCACAGCGTAACCGTTGGCTGCGTCGATGAATTCGGCATCGCCCATTTTGAACACCAGGGAGTGCAATCCCGTACCGACAGCGGCGAGGTCGCCGAAATAACAGGAATACCCCTCATCGAACTGCATATCGTACTCGGCCTCGGAGGCACCCTGTTCCACGGTTACGGTCTGCGTACTGCCGTCCCCGGCCGTAACGGTTATCAGCGCCTTGCGCACCATGCTCCCGAAATTCTCGCACGGCGTCATATAGATATTAGCCTCGTCGGCGGTCACCGTCAGCCACCCTTCGGACTCCTGGTCAGCCACGGCACTCCATTCGGCCGCACCGGAAACGGATACCGATTCGGTATGCGTTTCGCCGGGATTGAACCAGACATAATTTTCGGAAACCCGCAGGCCCCCTTCTTTGCTGTCGGGGTCGCACCCCCCGAACAGCGCAGCCGACAGCAGCACCGCCACCAGTCCGACCGTCTTCACGACATGACGTCTCTTCATTGGATTCGATTTTCAGGTTAAATGACAATAGTGAATTAAAGATAGTTATTTCTTTTGATAAAACAATACGTCCGGCAAATATAACTTGCCGGACGTCCGTATGCAACAATATATATCAATCGTGCACGATATGCGCGTTCGTCCTCCGGACGAGCGGCGCATACGCCGGAACGGGCAGCACATCGATGCCCGCCTCGCGCAGCAGGCGCGTCCCCTCACACCGCACGAAACAGGCCGGTTCGGCATAGGCATATACCACCCTGGAGGCCCCCGACCGAATAATCCGTTCGGTGCAGCTCACCGGCTTCGACGCCCGTACCGAACAGGGCTCCATCGAAGTATAGACACAGGCGCCGAGCAAATCGGCACCGTCGGCCGCCGCCTTCGCCAGGGCCTCCTCTTCGGCATGGTTCCGACAATCCGTCTCATGAGTATAGCCCTCGTACTCCCGGCCGTCGCGCACGGCCACCACGCACCCTACCCGATAGGCCGTACCGCACGGTTCGCTGCGTTCGCCCAACTCCACCGCACGCAGCAACCGGCGCCGGTCGGTCAGCGTCAACCCGTCCGAGGCCGGACGGAAAGCGTATTCGTACACCTCCATATCGCCCACCCTCCGCACGACCTTCGCCGCACGACCTTCGAACGGCAGACGGCCGAATTCCGGAAAACGCGGGGCACGCGTATCGCCCACCGCCGCAGGCGACACGGCGAGCCTCAGAGAATCCACGACTCCCGCATCGAGAAACATGCCGATGGTACGGGCTCCGCCCTCCACCATCAGCGAACGCACGCCGAACCCCTCCAGTGCATCCAAGATGCCGCCGGCGGTTATCTCCTCCAGCGCGACGACACGCACGCCGGAGGGCAGACGCTCCTCCAGCCCTCTTCGCACGGCAGGTACCGTAACGACTATCTTTTCGGCACCGGGGCCCTCGGTAAAGAAACGCGCCCCGGCATCGAGGCTGCCGCCGGCCGTCACCGTCACCTTCGTCAGGTCGGGCTTCATACCCAGCCATTCGCGCCAGATCCGCAACCCGGCATCGCGTATCACCAGCGACGGATTGTCGCGTCGCACGGTCTCCGCTCCTACAAGAATGGCATCGCACCAGGCTCTGAGCCGGTGTACCTCGGCCCAATCCTCCGCGCAAGACAGTACGAGCCGGCGGGGCGTACAATCGTCCAAATAGCCGTCACTCGATACCGCCGCCGATACAATCACCTCCATCGCTTCTCCTCAATTCAAACAAAGTTATCTCCGGACGGGCGCCTATGCGCATGGGCACCATGGCATACCCTATTCCGTCATTCACATACAGCATCCGCTCTCCGTCGGCATAGGGGCCGCTCCACTCATCGTAAAACCATGCGGCGGGCGACCACTGCCATTTCTGGCCCAGCCGCAGCTTCATCTGCAGGCTGTGTACATGACCCGAGAGCGTCAGGTCGCCCCGGCCCGCAGCCATAATCCGGTGCCATGCCTGCGGAGCATGGGAAAGGGTGATGCCGAACAGCTTCTCCGGCAACCCGGCATAGGCTTCCGAAAGGTCAAGCTCCCTCTCGATTCGCTCATGACTCCGATGTACGAGCTCTTCCGGAAACGACAGCCCCGTCAGGGCGATGGAATCGCCGCCCCGTACAAGTATCGCGGAGCTGTCCCTCAGCACCGTCCAGCCCAACGAACGCTGCGCCTCCACGATGTGCCGGACGTTCTCCTGCGGCGGATACGCCACCGTATCGCGAATGTATATACCCAGGTCGTGATTGCCGAGCACCGCATACACCCCGTCGCGGCTCCGGATTCCGGAGAGAATTTCCAGCACGCGGCCGTCAAGCTCGCGATAGTCGTAATTGACGATATCGCCGCAATTGACCACCACATCGGCATCGAGCGCATTGATGATATCCACCATCCTGCGAAGCACCCGGTCGCGGCCGAGCAGCAGTCCCGTATGTACGTCGGAAAACATCGCCACGCGGAACCCGTCGAATCCGGCCGGAAGGCGGGACGAAGCCACCTCCACCCGTTCCACGCGGATACGGCTCCGCCCGACCGTCAATCCGTAGAGCAGTACGGCGCCGAGCAACGTACAGCAGACTGCCGCCGTTATCCCCATCGCCCTGCCACGCCCCGTACGGCGCCCTATATAACCGAACAGGACGAACAACAGCTTCGCCAGCCCGTTGAACAGAAAGAGGACGAGCACGATGCCGAAGGCGCGCATGAACCATCCGGCGGTATCGCCCCCGGCGAACGCATATGCCACACCACCGGCCACGGCAAGCCACAGCAGGACGGTGAGCACGATATACGCCACACCGGCCGGGCTCCGGCGGCCCGTATGTCCCATATGTCTCAGAAGCGAATATTCGCAGTAGAGCGTCAGCGCCACGAACAGGACAAAACAAGCGAGTATCATAACGAATCACATTTTTCTTCCGCCGCCCGCCCGAAACCGTTCCCGACCGCACCGTACAGCAACCGGACGGACGGCGGGGAGATGCGGCCGGACGACCGCTGCAAAGATACCCTTTTTCGCGGATACGCGACGGTACCGGCCCGCAGAAACGATACCGGAAAGAGAGGCCAAAACGGTTTTTAGCAAGGGACGGATTAGGATTTCTGAGGAAGATTCGCTATCTTTGTTTGATTTTTTCAGTACAGCCAGCATGGAGAAGAATCCTGTGATAGAACTGCGGAACGTGGCCGTATTCCATTCGGCGAAACCTGGTTCGTCCAACCCGAAAAAGCGGGGAGAGATGGTCGTTTCGGGCGTGAATCTCACGGTATGCGAAGGCGAAATGGTCTATTTCATCGGCAAGGTGGGCAGCGGCAAAAGCTCGCTCATCAAGACGCTTTACGCCGAGGTACCGCTCGTCGAGGGCGAGGGGCGCATCGTAGGGTTCGACCTGCGTCGCATGAAGCGGCGCGACATCTCCCGCCTGCGGCGCAGCATCGGCATCGTCTTTCAGGACTACCAGCTCCTCTCGGACAGGGACGTGTTCGGCAACCTGCACTACGTCATGAAGGCCACCGGGTGGAAGAACGAAACCGACATGCGCAAACGCATCGAGGAGGTGCTCTCCGTCGTGGGTCTGGAGAACAAGGCGTTCAAGATGCCTTTCGAACTCTCCGGCGGCCAGCAGCAGCGTCTGGCCGTGGCACGCGCACTGGTCAACAATCCGCGCGTGATACTGGCCGACGAACCGACGGGCAATCTCGACCCGTGGGCGGCGGAAGACATCATGGAGGTGTTCCGGCGTATCGTCGCAGGGGGGTGCTCCATCGTCATGTCCACGCACAACATCGCCAACATCGAGCAATTCCCGGCACGTACGATACGTTTTAACAAAGGGAAGGTCGAAGAGATAGACATCAGCTCCGTATTGGGCGCTTAACCGAAAGGAACGACTTAATTCAGGGAAACGAAATATGAGCGAATTGGAAAACGGCAAACCGGTAAACCACGAAGAGTATTCCGCATCGAGCATACAGGTGCTCGAAGGACTGGAGGCAGTGCGCAAACGTCCGGCCATGTACATCGGCGACATCGGCGTGCGGGGTCTGCACCATCTGGTATACGAAATAGTGGACAACTCGATAGACGAGGCACTGGCCGGTTACTGTACCGACATAGAGGTCACGATAAACGAAAACAACTCCATCACCGTGGAGGACAACGGGAGGGGTATCCCGGTCGATTTTCACGAGAAAGAGGGCAAATCGGCTCTGGAGGTGGTGCTCACCGTGCTGCACGCGGGCGGTAAATTCTCGAAGGACAGCTACAAGGTGTCGGGCGGACTGCACGGCGTGGGCATGTCGTGCGTGAACGCCCTCTCCACACAGTTCGAGGTGGAAGTGCGCCGCGACGGCAAGATACACCGCCAGACCTACAGCATCGGCGCCCCGACCTCCGAAATCGAAATCATCGGCACCTGTGGGAACACGGGGACGAAAATCACCTTCCTGCCCGACGCCTCCATCTTCACTACCACCGAATACAGTTACGACGTCCTGTCGGCCAGGCTCCGTGAGCTGGCCTACCTCAACAAGGGCATCCGGCTCAGCATCACCGACCGGCGCGAACGGGACGAAAACGGGAACTTCCGCGGCGAAGTGTTCTACTCGGTCGAAGGGCTCAAGGAGTTCGTCAAGTACCTCGACGAGAACCGGGGCACGCCGCTGACCGAAGACATCATCTACATCGACACCGAAAAGGACGGCATTCCCGTGGAGGTGGCCATGCAGTACAACGACAGCTTTTCGGAAAACGTCCACTCCTACGTGAACAACATCAACACCATCGAGGGCGGCACGCACCTGACCGGTTTCCGCCGGGCGCTGACGCGCACGCTCAAGAAATACGCCGACGACTCCGGACTGCTCTCCAAGCTGAAGTTCGACATCAACGGCGACGACTTCCGCGAGGGACTCACCGCGGTGGTCTCCGTAAAGGTTTCCGAACCGCAGTTCGAGGGTCAGACGAAAACCAAGCTGGGCAACAGCGAAGTGGCCGGAGCGGTGGACCAGGCCATCTCCCAGGCGCTCAACAACTACCTCGAAGAGAATCCGAAGGACGCCCGTGCCATCGTGAACAAGGTGATACTGGCCGCCACGGCCCGTAACGCCGCACGCCATGCCCGCGAACTGGTGCAGCGCAAGACGGTGCTTTCCGGCTCCGGCCTGCCGGGCAAGCTGGCCGACTGCTCCTCGCGCGACCGCGAAAAGACGGAGATTTTCTTCGTCGAGGGAGATTCCGCAGGCGGCACGGCCAAACAGGGTCGCGACCGGCTTTTCCAGGCCATCATGCCGCTCCGCGGTAAAATCCTGAACATCGAAAAGGCACAGGAGCACAAGATGTGGGAGAACGAGGAGATCAAGAACATGTTCACTGCCCTCGGCGTGTCGATAGGCACCGAAGAGGACAGTAAGGCGCTGAACCTCGAGAAACTGCGTTACGGCAAAATCATCATCATGACCGATGCCGATGTGGACGGAAGCCACATCGCCACGCTGATGCTCACCTTCTTCTTCCGCAAAATGAAAGACCTCATCGAACTGGGTCATATCTATATCGCCACTCCTCCGCTTTACCAGGTACGCAAGGGGACGCAGAAACGTTATTGCTGGACGGAAGAGGAACGCGAACAGGCCATCGCCGATTTCGGCACCAAGGGCGTACACACCCAGCGCTACAAAGGTCTGGGTGAAATGAACGAAGAACAGCTTTGGGAGACCACCATGAATCCCGAAACGCGCATCCTGCGTCAGGTAACCATCGAGAACGCCGCCGAAGCAGACCGCATCTTCTCGATGTTGATGGGCGACGACGTGCCGCCGCGCCGCGAATTCATCGAAAAGAACGCACGCTACGCCAAGATAGACGCCTGAGGCCGACACGGCCCAATATCTAAAGCGACTGTCCGGAATATCCGGACAGTCGCTTTTATCTTCTGAAAACGTTCCTCGGCCAAAACTCCTACTCGGCCTCATATCCGCGCTCGACCGCCACCAGCAAACAGGCCGTCAGCATACACGACCGTGACTCCGGAACAGGGGTACATGGCGGACACATTTCCGGCACTCCGTGCTCCTCTCGCATCGCCTTTCGCAGCGGCACTCCCGCTTCCCGCCGTGCGACGTATCCCGCACAAACAACGCCTCCGCTCCGCACGCTTCCTTGAAGCAAACCAACCGCAGGCCCGTTCCCGCGAACGGTCCCCCGGCAACTCACCGGCTCCGTCCGGAAAATGCCCGCACGACCGACCTCGGAACCGCTCCCTCCACGATACGCCGCGGGCGGCCGTTCCTCAGGCCTTCTGCGTCTTGCCGATGAAATACTCCATGGCAGTAAGCACCTTCTCCCTGACATCCGGCTGCGACAGCACAAGGTCGTGAAGTCCGCCGGGTATCTCCTCCAGCGTCACATTGTCGCCGAGCTTCGCACCGTACCGCGCAATATGCCCGACATTCAGGATGGTATCGGAAGCGAGCGCCTCCTCGTGCCACCGCTTATGATAGGTCGATCTATCGGAAAACATTACCAATACGGGAATGGGTAACCCCAATCCCCTGTGTACGCTACGCTGGGCCAGACGCACGGCCCGAAGCCATGCCAGATAGAGGGGCGGCGCCTGTTCCGGCTTCCACCGCGTATCAAATTCCCACTCCCCGTAACGGGAAGCATGTACCGACTTGAAATAATTAGGAGAGAGCACATTCCTCACTTTCGCGTAGGGAAACAGGAGACTCAGGGCCCCTGCTACAGGAATGACCGCCCTGCGCACGAACCATCCCGTATTGAATTCGAGAAAAGGCGAATTGAGAATCAACCGGTTGATGAATCCCCGCCGTGCACCTTCCGCACAGTAAAGCGCCGACAGCAGTCCGCCGGTCGAATGGCCTATCAAGGTGATGTCGGTATTGCCGTCGGCCAATATAACGTCTATCGCCGCATCCATCTCCGGGAAATACTCCTCCATGCGGCGGCAGTAGTTGAAGTGTTGGTGCGGCATCCACGAACGCCCGTATTTCCGCAGGTCGAGGGCATAGAAATTCCTGCCATGCCCTGCGAAATGCCTCCCCATATGGTACTGGAAGTAATAATCCAGATAACCGTGTACATAGAGCACCGCCGAAGCGGAGGGAGGCTCCGCCCTCAGCGAAACGACCGTCGCCGTAACGGGCCCCTCGTAATCGTCGGGCAGCTTCACCACCCTCGTTTCATGTCCGTAATTCTCCATGACCGCCCCTTTCTACTGTACCCTGAAAAAGACCCTGTCGAGCGAATAACGCATACCGCCGCTGATGACCAGCATCACGTATATTCCCATATAGACGAACGAAAGCTCGTGTGCCGCGAACGGTTCGCCCGGCACGGCCAGGAACGAAGCCACGAACATACCCACGGCGAGTATCAACGCCGCAGGACGTACGAACAGCCCTACGATGAGCAACAGCGAACATATGGTCTCCGCACCGATTATCAATACGAGGGAGGCTTCGCTCCCTATCCCCAGCGGGTCGGGAAAGGTCGTGAAGAGCATCTCGTAATTGTTGATTTTCCCTATGCCGTGAATCAGCATGAGCACCCCTGCGAAGATACGCATGAAGAATATCGCCGAATCGTTCCACCGCTCGGTCGAGAGAAATTTGTAAATCCTTTTTCTGGTATCCATATTCCGTATGACTTTTGGTTTTCTGACAAAACAGCAGTCCGCCGATTTGTTCGTTACCATCACCAATAACTGTACCAATTCTTTACCCGTCGGCAAACACACAATTGTTTCCGCCGTTCGTTCTTCCGGCGGAAACCGCTCGAACCCTTGCCACGCACCCTTATCCGATACGGCGAACCGTCCATTACCACCCTATCCCGGCCGGAAGAATACCTCCCGTACGCCGGCACCCCAACCGGGACTGAGACCGGACGGTGCCTCTTTTCAGAGAAAAAAACGGACCGTATCGATTACGGTCCGTCCCCACAACATTTGTATAACCCCCATTATACAAATTCTCTTTTTGCCATTTATTCGGGTCGCAGTGGTATGTCTTGTCTTGAAAGAAATCTGTTTCCGTTGCAAAGGAAAGAAAAAATCGAACCGTTTCAAAAAGAAACACACGATTAATAATACTTACAGATACTGAAATACACCGGATAGCATAAAATTTGCATACTTACAAATACCGACTGCTACACAAACCGATACCTATAACCGGCCATGAACAGGGAAAAGAAAAAAAACGGGGACGACAAAACAAGCATCAATCAACTGCTTACGGCGATATTCATCTATTCATCGATATTCTTCGCAGCCGGACTGACATACGATATCGTACTCTACACGCTCGATGCAAAATGGTTCCTGTTGGCGGCCAATACCGCAGCCCTGCTGATGATGGGGGCGGTTTTCGCAGTCTATGCCGCCGGAAAGACAGATTCAGACATCGCCCTCTTCGCCAATATGCTTATCGTAACGCTCAACCTGGCCGTTTCCATCGTCTACGAGGGAATCGTCAACAGGCCGGACGCCTCGTTCACCGTACTGTTGGGAATGTGCATCTGCGCCCTGCCGATAATCATGGCCTCGCTGACCGGAATAAGGGCGGCACCGGTGATAATCACCCTCATCATCATCTGCTCCTATTCGGTCAGCGCCATCCTCATCGGCGACGAAAAACTCTTTCTCTGCATGCCTATCCTGATGCTCATCTACACAGGAGCTCCGATAGCACTGAAGAGTATCGTCATCCTCTCCCGCAGGCTCGAGCGCGAAAAGATAGAAATTACCCGCGAAAAGAGCGAATTCCTGCGGATAATGAATATCGAAGCGGAGCGCTTCAAGCTGATAGGCGCCCACGGCACCAGAGAGGCCGCCAAACTGATGGACGAACTCGACGCCAAGGTGCGCGATACGCTCGTGTCGCAGGTCAAACATGTCATCCACTCGGAAGAGATGGTCAGGGAAGCGATAAGGAAACGGCATCCGGAGCTTACCGATGCGGAAGCGGAAGTCGCACTGCTGATAGTAAAGGATAAGACCGTGTCGGAAATCTGCGAAATCCGACACGTATCACCTTCGACCGTAACCTCGATACGCAGCAGACTCAGGAAGAAAGCGGGCCTCCGGCCGGAAGAAAGCCTGAAAAGTCACCTGAAATCGGTGGTAAACGCCTATATCACTGCCGGATGACCGAAACGCCCTACCGCAGGAAACAGCCGCTCCCGTTTCACACGGTCAGAGTCACTCCATACTCCCGCAGCATGTCAGCCAGCAAACCGGCCGTGTCGGACGAATCGACCAACCGGGCCAAATGCCCCGTAAAATAGAGGTCGGCACCGGGACGGTCGGGAGGAGAGGGCCATATCTTCACCTGGTCGGGAAGGTCATGCGGCAGGACGGCATACGGAGCCCCCGTCCCGAACTCCGCCCCATACAGGGGCAGCTTCAGAAAATCATTCACGTAAAATACCGTGGGCCGGCGGCTGTTCATGCCGGAAAGGTTTATGGGAAGATAAGGCACCCTGCCGGCAATCGCCGCAAAGTACAGCGCCGTAAACTCCCCGAGTCCGGCACCGTCGTCACCGAACATCTTCCTCAGCATGGCATCGACGGAGGCAGCGACCTCGAAAAGGGTGCTGCCGGCCGGGAAAGGCCCCGCCGTCAGATTACAAACGGCATTGCCGGCGAAACCCGCCGGCAAGCCGGGTATGCGTCCACGCAGGTCGGTCACTGTTATGTGGGAACAGGCCGTTTCCGGAGCGAGTCCTTCTAGGCGGATACACATCTTTGCGACAAGGGCGGACAGAATAACGTGTATCCCGTACCGCACGCCATGCCTGTCGTTGAAAGCCTGCCTCAACTGTTCCAAATCACCGGCACCGATGTGCAGGGGCAGCGACCTGCGCCGGCCGATACCCGTCGCGGCAGCCCAGACGGTCTGGAAGAGCTGCCGCCACCCGACAGGATACCATCCGGCCGCCTTCACACTGCGAAGAAGCTCCTCCGCAGACAGGGTTGCGGGCTGCGGCAACAAGGATTGGTCCGCAACGGGCTGCACCACCGGTTCGCCGCGGTGCAGCCTGCCCCAATTCTCCACCAACGTATAGAACGCATCGCCGTCCATGCAGCCATGCGCACCATGGAGGCTCAGCACGGTACCGTCGGCCAGCCGTGTAAGCCTCACGCTCAACGGCGCCTGCCTTCCCCGTTTGAAACCCGACAGGTCGAAATGTGCCCCGAAACGTTTCGGAGCATCCGGCATGAGCACTGCCTGCTCCAGCCTGCAACGCGGTGCTTCATCCACCGCAAAAGGTACACCCGAATTGTCGCACGCCACAGCCTCCCCTCTCATTACCCTGCCGCACAGGTGCGGATAATATCCGAGCAGCCGGGCGAACGACTCTTTCATGGCTGCGGCATCGAGCCTTCCGTGAAAAAGCCACATTCCCTTTATCACCATATTCAGGCATGCCCTGTCCAGCACCGAAAACCGCCATTCGCCACCCGGCTGTGCCCCGGCAGCCCTTATCATCTCCGTCTCCATACATCCAATCCTATTTCGCCGCAAGATAAGCAATTACCTGCAACGATGTTATCCGTCCGCATCCTATTCCGTCACCGTCCGGACAGGGCGGGAGCCACCGCATACGGCCAAAATCGCATCAACGCCCCGGCATACCGACCGGTGGTTACGACCAGACGGCCTACGACACCGCCCGCATCCGGAACAGAAAAGAGCGCCCCTGCTCCCGCCCGGCACAGCCGACAGAACATGGCATGAAGAACACGGTACAGGACGCAAAAAACGAAGTGCCGAAAAAGCGGTCACAGACATCCCGCAACCGCATGTCCCGGGCGTCCTGCCCGGAGCGTCCCATAAAAAGAATGCGCAGGCTCCGGCCCGCGCACTGCAAATCCGTTACGGAAAGGCTTTTGCCCAGCCCTTTCCACCCCGCTTGTCCTATTCGGCAGCAGCTTCGTCTTTCTCTCCGTCTGTCTCCGTACCGTCCTCCTTTTCGAGGCGGAAATCGGTCATGCCCGCCCCTACGAGCAGATTGAACCACGACACGACCTTCTTCATGTCGGACACATGCACCCGGTCGCGGTCGTAATCGGGCACAACCTCGCCGAAAGTCTTTTTCAACAGCACCGCATCCGATTTGGCATCTATCGTCGGCTTTCCGTCCGTATAGGCGTAGAATTTCTCAAACACCTGCCAAAGGGGCAGCTCTTCGGTTTCGGTGTAGATGGCTATCTCGGCCAATGCGCTTATCTTGGCCGTTCCCGAAGAGTTCATTCGCCTGCCGTCGGCCAGCGATTCCACGATGACACCATTGCTGCTGCGGGCCACGTAACGGAAAAGTCCCGGCTGGCCGGAAATCGCAAGGATATCTTTCAGTTCCATATCGGTCATTGTTTTAATTAAAAATTTTTAGCCTCACAAATATAGAACAATCACATTCACGAACAAAATAAACGTCAGTTCATCTCTTCGATGGAAAGAATGCCGTTGCGCGTCACCACCAGGCGGAAACGCTTGTACTCGGAGCCGGCACCGTAACGAAACTGCATGACGAAATTGATGTAGTATATCCTGTCGGTGTAGATGACCTCCACGCTGCCGTCGTCGCGCAGGCGGCGCAGCGGAGTCTGCGGGTCGTCCATTTTCAGCGTGAAACGGCCGAAATGGAGCCGTAGGATGTCGTTGATGCCCGAAAGCCTGTATTCGTCATACTTGGCGAGCTCCTGCCCGTCGATATAGACCAGCTTGCGGTAGAGGATTATCTTCTCGTCAAATATCCGGTTCTCCGCCTCGAGCAGCGGCGTCCGGCCGCGCATCTCCATCACTTCCGGGGGCACCTTCCCGTCGCTGATGAAATCCATCCCCTCCTTGAGCCACCCTATCGGCTGTTCCTTGATGTTGATGTCGGCCTTGTGGTCGAAATATTTGCGTCCGAGCCGGTGCGCGAAATAGTAGCGGGCGAGCTCCTTGATTCTGTCCTTGAGCATATAGCTCACGACGAGTGCCACGAAAAGGGGACCGGAAAAGTTACCGAACCGGCGCTGGAATGCGAAGGCCACGACCGTAGCGAACACCATGGCGATACCGGCGGCGATGCTGTAATAAATCTGACGGACGGTCTTCCCGTCCTGTTTCTTGTCGAGTTTGATATAGAGGTCGCTGCTGATGTACTTCTTCAGCACGTTGTGGCGATACACGAGCCGACGGTTCCCCTGCGGGTCGTCCGGAGCGACCGCCGCATATCCCCGTGCCCTCTTGTAATCCGCCTCCTCGCGGATAAGCTCCTCCACGGCTGCCGAAGCGGTACCTGCCCCCTCGTCGCCGCGGAACCGTCCGAGAGACTGCAAAAGCCGAAACGAAAAGCTCTCTGTCAGGCGACTCATGTATTCGTCGCCGAAATCGTACAGGTGCTTTAGGTCGACACCGACCTGAGGTACATCGATGATACGCGCGGCCTCCCGGTAAGCGTCCACCGTCCTCCTCGCGTCGGCTACGAATTTCCGGCACAACTCCTCCGCGACGGAAGCCGTCCCGCACTCCTCTACGGCATACACCGCCTCGCGCATGGCACTCTTGACGATGGCGGAGAACATCTTGATATGGTACTCGTAATCCGCCACATGTTCGCGCGAAGGGTCGGCAGCCAGACCGGAAAGCGCCCGGCGGATATGTTCCAGCGGCACCGCGGCCCCCCCGGCTATCTCTCCCAGTGGAAAAATGGGCGTGATGAAGCGCACGTTGGATTTCACGTCGCGGTAGAAATCCTCCTTCCCGTACGTGGCCGGATTGATGTCGAGGCTGTTCGGGAGGAATATCCACGTATTGATGGCAAAATCGTTACCGCGCTCCCCATCCGCCACGAAGCCCACCTTGAACTCCACCGAAAACTTATCGTGTATCTTGGCTTTGATATCTATCATAACATCAGCAATCGCAAAACCGCCCGGGCGAACGTACAGGCACGCCGCCCGGATACCGGACACCAGCAGACCGGAGCGGGGCGGACGGCCGGCCCAACAGGCCGTCCCGGATATCTACTGCTCCCGAGCCCCGTCCCGTTCGGTCTCCTGTCGGAGTACGGCTCCGGACGTCGCCGCCGAAGTCAGGTTCACATCCAACTGGTTGAAAGGTATGGTCAGTCCGTGTTCGGGGAAGGTCTTGTAAACCTTCTCATTCATGTCGTAATAGACGTTCCAGTACTCGGAAGTGTCCGTCCATGCCCTCACGACTATCTGTACGGAACTGTCGGCCAGATTGCTCAGTGCAATGAGATACTCGGGCGAACGCTGTATTCTGGAATCGGCCTCTATCAAGCCGGCCAACACCTTGCGCGCTTCGTCGTAACTGTCGCCGTACGAAATGCCGAACGTCCATTCGATGCGGCGCGTACCGGATTCGGTCACGTTGTTCACGATGCTGGAAGACATGCCGCCGTTGGGAATGATGATGGTCTTGTTGTCCGGAGTTATCAGCACCGTATTGAAGAGATTGATGGCCTTCACGGTACCCTCGACACCCTGCGACACGATATAGTCGCCCGTGCGGAAAGGTTTGAGCAGCAGGATAAGCACCCCGCCCGCAAAGTTCTGGAGCGTTCCGCTCAATGCCATGCCGACGGCAAAACCGGCCGAAGCGAGTATCGCCAGGAACGACGTCGTCCTTATGCCGAGCACTCCCACGATTATCATGACGAGGAATACCCAGACCACTATCCGCAGGATACTCCGGATAAAGGAATTGAGCGAGGGGTCCAGCCCGCGTTTCTCGAATATGCGGTTCAGGAGTCCGTCGGCCTTTCGGATGAGCCAGCGCCCCACGATATAGATAAGTACCGCAGCGACCAGCTTTCCTCCGAGCTTGACGGCCTCGTGCAGCAGGTCGTCCCAGCTCATCTGGAGAATGCGGTGAAGCCAGTTCTCGAATTTGCCGAGCACTTCGCTGTCCTCGGGAATATCCACATTCGGTTTGGAGAGTTGTAGAAAAAGATTCATGCGCAAAACGATTTACATACAGTTCGACATTGGGTAAGGGATGCGGAACGGCATGAAACCGTGCATCCAAACTGCGGTAAAGATACGCTTTATCCGCCGGAACACGAAATGCGGAGCATCGGAAAATCACTGCTTTTGCTCTCCCCGAAGGGCTGCTCCGGACCGAAGGGAGCCGTCCCCGGCCGGTCTTTTCTCCGGAATCGCTTCGTTCCGGCCGAACCGCCACACAGGAAGCCCATCGACTTCGGCCGCCTCCTTCGGTTTTCATCGAATATTTGCTATATTTGCACGGTTTTACCGGAAAGGCCCGGATGGTGGAATAGGTAGACACGCGGGACTTAAAATCCCGTGGGCAGCGATGTCCGTGCGGGTTCGATTCCCGCTCCGGGTACACGGCCATGATTTGCTTTGATTGTCAATGCGAATCATGGCCGTTTTCTTTCTTGGGAGGCCATTCCACGGCTCTCTCGCCGTACGCTCCTACCACCCGACAAACAGCCGGATACGCCGTTTCCACCGATACCCGCCCGGCAGCCGGACAAGACAGCTCCCGCCGTCGGGAAGAGCCGCGGGTTCGCACACCGTATGCAGAACCGCGAATTTCCGTGCCTGTCTATATATTCTTCCAAAATATCTATATTTGGAACTCCAAACGATTTCGTACCGCAATGACACGGATAATTCCCCTTTTGTTTGCCCTCCTGACCGTCACCGGCGGAAAGGCGGGTGCCGTCCTGCCCGGCAGCCGGACATTCGCACAGCGCTCCGGCACCGCATGTTCCGTTCCGAACGACAGTCTCCGCATCTCGACTGCCACTCCTCTGTTACCCGCTGCTGCACAGCCTCTATACGGTCTCGAAGCTCCCGACTATACACCCGCCCTCCGCAACCCGCTGCGGATGCCGGAGAGCGTCCGGCCCCGCCGCGACTTCTGGCACACCACCGGCGCCCGGTTCATCATTCCGGCCGGATTCATCACCTACGGCGTCGTAGCGCAATGCAACCCGCTCCTGCAAAAAGCCAATGCCGAAGTCAAATCCGCCGCATTCCGGGCCTTTCCAGGCCGGACGCATGTGGACGACTACCTGCAATACGCCCCCGTAGCCGCCTACTTCGGCCTCTCATGGATAAAGACCGAGCACAACTTTTTGGAAAAAACCATCGTGGCTGCCACTTCGTACCTCGTCATGGCCGCCATCGTCAATACCATGAAATTCGCCATCCCCGTCCAGCGCCCCGACGGTTCGGCATGGAACTCCTTCCCCTCAGGACACACTGCAACCGCCTTCACGGGCGCACATCTGCTGTTCCGCGAATACAAAAGCGTATCGCCGTGGATAGGCGTCGCAGGCTACGCGGCCGCCACGGCGACAGGTGTCATGCGCATACTCAACAGGCGCCACTGGCTGAGCGACGTCGTCACGGGTGCGGGCATCGGCATCGCCAGCGTCGAAATCGCCTACCTCCTGCTGCCCGTATTCAACCGGTGGATTTACGGTAAAAAGGAGGAAACGACGAGACGGACGAGCATGATGTTCGCCCCGGCCGTCGGATACGGCTACTACGGAGCCGGATTCGCCTGCGTGTTCTAAGAGACGCGCCGGACAGGGCAATTTACCTTTCCCTGTCCGCTTCCAGGACACAGCGCGGAATATTCTCTCTTTTCGGTCTGCCCCGCCCATCACCTCGGACTTCGACCGCTTTTTCCAGTACGCGGAAAAGCCCTGGCTCCGACCGGCGACAGCAACGACGAGAACGTCCTCACCGATACCGCCTAGCAATTGATAACAGAGCAGGGTTACGAACGAAGCGGAGATTATTTGGAGGAATGGAGCGACAAGGCAGACGATTTCGACGCCACCTATCTGTTCCGCGACGACCATACCGGCACCTACATCACCCGAGAACACTTCAACGGCGAGGAACATACCTCCGCCTCGGCAATTCGATGGGAATACCGGTCCGAAGAGACGACGCTGACAATCCACTACACCGAGGCCGGAGACGAGCGCACCTATCGGATGGAAGAGATGTCGGCCGATACGATGATACTCGTCCGGCACACCGCCGAACCATACGGATACGAATACTACCATGTCGCAACCTACGTGAGCTTTTGACGGGCGAACGCACTCTTGATTCCGCCCGCCCACGCTCCCGATACGGGTCACATGCGCCCGTCGGTTCTCCCGGTACAAAAAACAGCCATCCCCGGAACCATTGTTCCGGGGATGGCGCATTCATGCGGCACGAAGTCCGCAGCAAACCTACTTGATACCGAGCTTCTTCCGGATATCCTTCGGTACGGCATCCTTATGTACCACGATGTTGAGCGTCTTGTACGCCACGAAAGGTGCGGAAGCGAAGAAATAACCGTCGTAAATGTTGTCCGTATTCCACGAATTCTTCACCTTGTAGAAAGTGTTGCCGTTCTGGTCCTTGTAAAGACCGGTAATGAGCATGCCGTGGTCGTCGGTCGTCTCGTAGTTATCGTATCCCTGCTGGCGGAGCTCCTGTGTGATTTCCATCTCCTTGATGGGCTCCGTCGCATTGGCAATCATGTTCCTGCGGCTATTGGCCGACATGGTCTCCCACTTCGACCACTCGGTGTTCTGGGCATCCTCGCCTACACCGGCGGGAATCACTGCAAAGCCTTTGGAATACTGGAAACCGGGTTCGCTGACATCCGCAGCCCAATCGACCGTATAGCCGTTCTCCAGCGAATTGTCGATAATCGCCATGAACTCATCGAGAGGCACATTCCACGACAAGCCCCAGGCCCAGTTGTCGGGCACCTCCATCGCGAACTGCGTATAGAAAGGATGGTGGGTGAACGAAGTGAACGAAACGTAATCGTCCATATTCAGGCCCAGCTCCTCAGCAAAACTCTGAGGCGTGTACTCCTTGCCGTTGTAAACGAACGTTTCGGGCAGCTCCCCGAAATAGGCATCGAGAATACCGTCGAGCCCGTCGGCCCATACGGGGGTAAGTTTTCCGTTCGGATTGGCCACTACGCCCTTCATATATCCTTTGAGGACAGCCTCCACCTCGCTGTGCTGGTGGTTGTCGGTACCGTACTGCAAGCCCGTATAGACTTCGTCGGGCACAATGCCGTATTCGCGTATCACGTTGAATACGTCGTGCGTCGCACCGCCCTGCGAAAATTCGGCCTTGCCGTGCATGCGGGTGTACTTCTTGGCCTTGTCGAGATAGGCATGGCGCGCTATCCACATCTCCGAAAGGTCGTAATCGCCTTTGCCGGTACGGAGCAGTTCGCTCTCCAGAAAAGCGATGCCGGCAAAACTCCAGCAGGTACCGCTGCTGTACTGGTCCTTGACGGAGGTAGCGGGGATATCCTTCACTGCCGTAAACTCATAGGGAGTCTTCACCTCCTCCTTGTCGGGCGTCTGGGCACCGAGGCTGAAAGCCGCCAACAAGGCGGCCGCCGTCACAAAAAATCTCTTCATTCCGATAGTCTGTTGTTTTTTATTGATTGGTAAATAAATCGTACATGCCTGCCGTTCCGCAACCACCGCACGGCCATCCTATTCGGCCCAGAGGCCGGCCAGGTTGATGATGGTCTGCATAGCTTTCTTCATCGTGTCGAGCGATGCATACTCGTATTTGCCGTGGAAGTTCATACCGCCCGTGAACAGGTTCGGACAAGGAAGCCCCATGTAGGAGAGACGCGAACCGTCCGTACCGCCGCGGATGGGCTTCACCAACGGTTCCACACCGGCCATACGCATGGCCTGCTCGGCCTTGGCGATTACCTGCGGATGCGGCTCCACCATCTCGCGCATGTTGTAATACTGGTCCTTCAGCGTCAGCTTCACCGTTCCCTCGCCGTACTTGCGATTCAGGAAATCGGCCACCTCCTGCGCGAAAGCCTTTTTGCGTTCGAATTTCGCCCGGTCGTGGTCGCGAATGATGTAGCTCGATTCGGCCGCCTCCACACTGCCGCCGATGCCCACCAGATGGTAAAAACCCTCGTACCCTTCGGTATGTTCGGGACGCTGTACGGGCGGAAGCATGGCGTTTATCTCGCACACCACCTGCAAGGCGTTCAGCATCTTGTCTTTCGCCGAACCGGGATGGATGTTCTTCCCCTGCACCTCGAAACGGGCCGAAGCGGCGTTGAAGTTTTCGTACTCCAGCTCGCCTTCGTAACCGCCGTCCACGGTGTAGGCATACTGCGCACCGAACCGCGTCACGTCGAAATAGTCCACCCCGCGTCCTATCTCCTCGTCGGGCGTGAAACCGATGCGTATCTTCCCGTGCTTCACCTCCGGATGCGACATAAGGTATTCGGCAGCGGTCATGATTTCGGCCACTCCCGCCTTGTCGTCGGCACCGAGCAGCGTCGTCCCGTCCGTGGCGATGAGCGTCTGCCCCTTGAAGAGCGGAAGCTCCGGAAATTCGGCCACGGTCATCGTCACGGCATCGTTCAGCCGGATATCCCCGCCGTCGTAATGTTCGATAATCTGCGGCTTCACATCCTTGCCGCTCATGTCGGGACTCGTATCCACATGGGATATGAACCCTATCACCGGCCGGTCCTCATAACCCGGCGTCGCAGGAATCGTCCCCATGACATAGCCGTAACGGTCCATCTCCACCTCCTGCAGGCCGAGCGCCTTCATCTCCTCGGCCAGACAGGCGAGCAGCACCTTCTGCTTCTCGGTCGAAGGGAAAGTCGTACTGTTCTCGTCGCTCTGCGTATCGAAGCCGACGTATTTCAGGAATCTTTCAAGCAATTCCATATGCATCTTTTTTGGTTATACTGTTTTCCTTGACGCAACGTATTCGTGCGGCAACCCTACCGCACGAATACGCCGACGTCCGTATGCAAATTTACGTATTTATTCCGAAACTTCCGGCTTGGCCCGCTTGGAATCCCATACGACATAGGCAATCAGCGCGACATAGACGAGGATGGCTACCACTTCGGAACCGGTCGTACCGTACCACGAGGTAAGCATCAAGTCTACGTTCAGGTACTTGAGGATGGCGCTGACGACGCCCATGAGCGCTCCGCCGGCAATCAGACCCGATGCGATAAGCGTTCCACGGTCCTTGCGGGCTTTGTTGAGCGCAGCATCCTTGCTGCGTGTCGAAACGAACCAACTGATAAGCCCGCCTATCAGGAGCGGCGTATTGAGGTCGAGCGGGATGAACATGCCGAGCGCAAACGCCAGTGCCGGAACGCCTATCATGGTAAGTATCAGCGCGAATACCGCACCTGCGAAATAGAGCATCCACGGCGTGGCGCCGCCTTCCATCAGCGGTTTGATGACCGCCGCCATGGCATTCGCCTGCGGTGCGACGAGCTGGCTGTCCGGGCCGAAACCATAAGTCTTGTTAAGCAGCATCATGACACCGGCCACCGTAGCCGCCGATACGGCCGCACCGAGAAATTTCCACTTCTCCTGCCGGGCGGGCGTCACCCCTATCCAGTAGCCTATCTTGAGGTCGGTAATGAAGCCGCCGGCCATGGAGAGCGCCGTGCACACCACGCCGCCGATTATCATGGCCGCCGTCATGCCGCTCGTTCCGCTCAACCCCGCGCTCACGAGCACGAGCGAGGTGAGGATGAGCGTCATCAGCGTCATGCCCGACACCGGGTTGGACCCCACGATGGCGATGGCATTGGCCGCCACCGTCGTAAAGAGGAACGAGATGATAAAGACCAGCAGCAGCGAAATGACCGTGAAGAGCCAGTTGTGCAATACACCGAACTGGAAGAAGAAGAGCACCGCCACAAGTACGGCAATCAGCACCGACAGGATGGTCTTCATGGGCAGGTCGCGTTCGGTCCGCTCGCGCGTTTCCACATTCTTTTTACCTTTGAGCTCTTTAACGGCAAGCCCCAGCGCCTGACGGATGATTTTCGAGGATTTGATGATGCCGATGATACCGGCCATGGCGATACCGCCGATACCGAGCGGACGGCCGTAGTTGAAGAAGAGCTCCTCGGGCGTCATGTTCCCCACCGTCTGCAGAATACCCTCGCCTACGGGCAACGTCATGCCGGGTGCGAAGTAGCTGATGAGCGGGATGAGTACGAACCAGACGGTGAACGAACCGGCGCAGATGAACGCGGCATATTTCAGCCCCACTATATAACCGAGGCCGAGCACCGCCGCGCCCGTATTCACCTTGAACACCACCTTGAACTTATCGGCTATCATTTCGCCCCAGGTGAGTACCCGCGTCGAGATGGTCTCCGTCCAGAGCCCTACGCTGCTCGCGATGAAGTCATACAGACCGCCCACGAGCCCGCTGACAGCCAACACCTTGGCCTGATTGCCCTTCTTCTCGCCCGACACAAGCACCTCGGTAGTCGCGGTGGCTTCCGGGAAAGGCAGCTTTCCGTGCATGTCCTTGACGAAATATTTCCTGAACGGTATAATGAGCAGGATACCGAGCAGGCCGCCGAAAAGCGACGAAAGGAAAATCTGATAGAACTGCGCCTCCAGCCCCAGAATATAGAGTGCCGGAAGCGTAAAAATAGCTCCGGCGACGATAACCCCGGAGCTTGCGCCGATGGACTGGATAATGGTGTTCTGTCCGAGCGTGTTCTTCTTTCCGAAGATGTTGCCCACGCCGACGGCGATAATCGCTATCGGTATGGCCGCCTCGAACACCTGCCCCACTTTCAGACCGAGATAAGCCGCAGCCGCCGAGAAGAGGATGGCCATGATGAGCCCCATCGTAACCGAATAGGGGGTAACCTCCTTCGGCTTCGAGCCGGCGGGCAGGATGGGTTTGTACGATTCGCCCGGCTTCAGCTCGGTGTAGGCATTGTCGGGCAAAGAGTAGTTCTGTTGATTTTCCTCCATATGATTTAAATTTAGTTCAGTGCGCACGCCTCACCTTACGGCACCTTTCCGTAAGGTGAGCAAATATACGAATATATTCCATGAAAACCGCAAGCGGCTGCCTCCGGCGACCCGGCAATTGACCGCAACGCGGTGCGGACGAACCGGCCATGCGTTTTTTTTCGTTACTTTTGAGCTGCAAGTCCTGTAAACGGTTCCAAAGGACCGACGCACGAGAAATGGAGATAGTCATAGCACCCGACAAATTCAAAGACACGCTGACGGCAGCCGAAGCAGCCGGAGCCATTGCCGACGGAATAGACCGTGCGGCCCGCCGCGCAGGCCGCACCGACGTGCGCCTCATACTGAAACCCATGGCCGACGGAGGCGAAGGGAGCCTCGGCATTCTGGCCGGGGACGAAGGAGAATACCATCCGGTGGAGACTTTCGATGCGCTGATGCGCCCCGTGCAGTCGGCCTATGCCGTACTCCCGGGCAACAGCGGAAAGTACGCTGCCGTGGAGGCCGCCTCCGCCGTCGGGCTTTACCGGCTGGACAGAGAGGAACGCAACCCTCTCCGGACGACTTCCTACGGAGTGGGAAAAGTCATGCGCGAAGCTATCGAGGCAGGCTGTACGGAGCTAATTGCCGCGGTGGGCGGTACGGCGACGAGCGACTGCGGCGCGGGCATGCTCGCCGCGCTGGGATGCCGTTTTCTCGACGGACAGAACCGCCTTATCGATTACCCCGCCGGCGGCGACCTGATACGGTTCGATGCCATCGACACGGCCCCCCTCTACCACCTTACGCAAGGGTGCCGGTTCAAGGTATTGTGCGACGTGGACAATCCGCTGACGGGTCCGAAAGGAGCTGCGGCTGTTTTCGCGCCGCAGAAAGGGGCCGACGCGGCTGCGGTCGCCCTACTCGAAGCGGGAGCGGAACACTTCGCCGCGAAAGCCGCAGCGGCGACCGGGCACGACTGCCGCGCGGTAGCCGGAAGCGGTGCTGCGGGCGGCATCGCCTGGGCGCTGAAAACTTTCTGCGGAGCCGACTTCATCCCCGGTGCGGCCTCCATTGCCGCGCTGACCGGTACCGACGCGGCCATACGCAAGGCTGCGCTCGCAGTCACCGGCGAGGGGCGGTTCGACAGCCAGAGTCTCCACGGCAAGGTAGCCGGCCATATAGCCTCGTTCGCACATGCCCACGGCATACCGACCATCGTCCTGTGCGGTTCGCGCGGAGAGGATATGACCGCCGACATCCTCGCTCCGGCAGGCATATCGGCTCTCTTCGCCCTGACCGACCGCGTTCCGCGGCACGAAGCCTTCACCCGCCCCGCCGAAAGCCTCGCGCGCCTCACCGCGGAAGTCTTCGGTTACCTGTTGGCCGAATAACTTCCCAACCGCCGGCGCGATTCCAATCGGAGGCTTCCCTGTCAATCGATGATTTCCGCCCCTGCAAAATCATCGCCCATAAAACGATACTCGTACACGCGGGTAAGGCGGTCTCCTTCAAGCCGTTCATATGCGGTCGAATCGAGCAGAAAAGCCGACTCATCCCCTGCCCGCTGCACGAACTCCCGCTCCCCCTGCGACACCTTCACCCACGTATCGTCACCGAGGCAGAAGGGCCCGGGAAAGAGGCCGAATCCGGCAAAACTAACTTCATGACGTCCGCCAACGGCGACCGTAAAGGCCTCCTCTACAGGCGGGGGCGTCAGGTCGTACTGCGCGGAATGAAATTCCACGGTTACAGACTCGGATGTCCCGTTCACATAACGATAACAGGATGTGCAAACATAATCGACATGTTCTCCCTTTCCGCCCTCTTCCTCCTGCGGTGCCGGCCGCTTGTCGCAACCCGCAACGAGCGCCGCCGCACACAGCACCGCCCACAACAAACACCGATTTCGTCTCGTTTCCATAACGCACTGTTTTTAATTCATTGTTTCTCTATAATTTGAAAAAAGAGCCGGCGTCATGTGTTCCACACCATACCGCCGATAAGACAACATACAAGTTCATGTGATTTTTCTACAATCCCCGGTTCCTTCAGACTAAACAATGATAAGCAAAATAACATTACCGACAAAAGAAAGATGCCGCTAAAGCACAAACCACAGTTAAGACCCGCACATCAATAAATTACCCGTCTGTACTTTTCATAATACGGCCATCTGCTGTTACTGTGCCTCCTCCCTGAAAAATGTGATTTTATAACACCTTTTATATTTAGGGTTTAAAATAAAACCGTTAAATTTGGAGGCGGATTGAAACCAATATTTAAAAACAAATAACGAACTGACATCATGAACAAACGGCTTGTGGAATGTGTCCCCAACTTCAGCGAGGGGCGCGACATGGGTATCATCAAGGAGATAACCGACGCCATCACCTCCGTGGAGGGCATCAAATTGCTGGACGTAGACCCCGGCCAGGCGACCAACCGGACGGTGGTGACTTTCGTGGGCGAACCCGAAGCGGTGGCCGAGGCGGCTTTCCGCGGCGTGAAGAAGGCTTCGGAGGTCATCGACATGCGTCATCACAAGGGAGCGCACCCGCGCATCGGGGCGACGGACGTGCTGCCGATTATTCCGGTGGCGGGCATCACCCTCGAAGAGTGCGCCGAAATAGCCCGCACGCTGGCCAAACGGATATACGACGAACTCGGCATCCCGACCTATAATTACGAAGCGGCGGCGCAGCGCCCCGAAAGGCGCAACCTCGCCGTATGCCGCAAGGGCGAATACGAAGGGCTGGAGAAGCGAATTTCCGACCCGAACGAAGCGCCCGACTTCGGCCCCGGCAAATACACCGAACAGGCGGCCCGCAGCGGCGCGACGGTCGTGGGCGCACGCGATTTCCTCATCGCCGTGAACTTCAACCTCAACACCACCTCCACCCGCCGCGCCAACGCCATCGCATACGACGTGCGCGAGAAGGGCCGGCCGATGCGCGAAGGCGGTTCGCCCGTAGGGAAGCCGCTGAAGGATGCCGAAGGCAACACGATTATGATACCCGGCACACTCAAGGGCACGAAGGCCATCGGCTGGTTCATTCCCGAATACGGCGTGGCCCAGGTTTCGATGAACATCACCGACATCAAACAGACCCCGCTCCATGTGGCGTTCGATGAAGTGTGCCGCGCTGCGGCAGCCCGCGGCGTCCGGGTGACGGGAACGGAAATCGTCGGCCTCGTACCGAGAAACTCCCTCATCGAGGCGGGCAAATATTTCCTGCGCAAACAGCAGCGCTCGACGGGCGTATCGGAAAGCGAGCTGCTCAAAATCGCCATCCACAGCATGGGACTGAGCGACCTGGCACCCTTCAAACCCGAAGAGAAAGTCATCGAATACCTGCTCGAAGCGGAGAACAAGAAAAACCGGCTGATTGACCTGACCTGCAAAGGATTCGCCGAAGAGACCGCGAGCGAATCTCCCGCACCGGGCGGCGGCTCCATCTCGGCATACGCCGGTGCGCTGGGCGCCGCGCTGGGCACCATGGTCGCCAACCTCTCCTCGCACAAGGCCGGGTGGGACGCCCGCTGGGAGGAGTTCTCCGACTGGGCCGACAAGGGGCAGGCGCTCATGAGCGAACTGCTCATGCTCGTGGATGAAGACACCGAAGCGTTCAACCGCATCATGGACGTCTTCGCCATGCCCAAGGGAACCGATGCCGAAAAGGCCGCCCGCTCCAAAGCCCTTCAGGAGGCCACGCTCTACGCGACGCAGGTGCCCCTGCGGACGATGAAGGCATCGGTGAAGGTCTTCGACATCGTGAAGGCGATGGCCGCCCAGGGCAATCCCAATTCGGTATCCGACGCCGGCGTCGGTGCCCTGATGGCCCGTTCGGCCGTACTCGGCGCCATGCTCAACGTAAAAATCAACGCCGCCGGGCTCAAAGACCGCAGCGTTGCGGAAGAACTCATCGGAGAAGCGGAACGCATCGCACGCGAGGCCGAAAAGCTCGAAAAAGAGGTGCTGGAGATAGTACACGAGAAAATAGATTGACAAACCGCCTGCGGCGGGGTGCACCGTTATCCCGCCGCAGGTTCCAAAAACAGAAACACCCATGACGTTAAAAGAATTCCAGGACGACATCAGGGCCGGTATTCCGGATGTCCTGCCTGCACCGAAACCTTACGACGCGGCCATCAACCATGCGCCCAAACGGAAGGACATACTCACTCCGGAAGAGAAGAAACTCGCCATAAAGAACGCACTGCGCTACTTCCCGGCCAAACACCACAAGGAACTGGCCGCCGAATTCGCCGACGAACTGAAACGCTACGGCCGGATTTACATGTACCGCCTGCGGCCCGACTACGAAATGTACGCGCGGCCGATAGACGAGTACCCCGCCCGCAGCCGGCAGGCAGCCGCCATCATGCTGATGATTAACAACAACCTCGACAAGGCGGTGGCGCAGCATCCGCACGAACTGATAACCTACGGAGGCAACGGCGCCGTATTCCAGAACTGGGCGCAGTACCGCCTCGCCATGAAATACCTTTCGGAAATGACCGACGAGCAGACGCTCGTCATGTACTCCGGCCACCCGATGGGACTGTTCCCCTCGCACAAGGATGCGCCGCGGGTCATCGTCACCAACGGCATGATGATTCCCAACTACTCCAAGCAGGACGACTGGGAACGCTATAACGCGATGGGCGTCACGCAGTACGGCCAGATGACGGCCGGTTCGTACATGTACATCGGCCCGCAGGGCATCGTGCACGGTACGACCATTACCGTGCTCAACGCCGCACGCAAGCAGCTCCAGAAGCGCGGCGGCGGGGAGATTCCCGGGATGCTCTTCGTATCGTCGGGCCTGGGCGGCATGTCGGGCGCCCAGCCCAAAGCGGGCGTCATCTCCGGCGTGGTGAGCGTCATCGCCGAAATCAATCCGAAGGCCGTGCACACGCGCCATTCGCAGGGCTGGGTAGACGAGGTGCACACTTCGCTGGACGAGCTCATCCCCCGCATCCGCAGGGCACGCGAACAGAAGGAGGCCGTATCGCTCGCCTACCAGGGCAACATCGTCGACCTGTGGGAACGCCTCGCCGCGGAGGGCATCGACGTGGACCTGGGCTCCGACCAGACCTCGCTCCACAACCCGTGGGCGGGCGGCTACTACCCCGCAGGGCTCACCTACGAAGAGTCGAACCGGATGATGGCCGAACAGCCCGAAGAGTTCCATAAACGCGTACAGGAGTCGCTGCGCAGGCAGGTGGCCGCCATCAACAAGCTGACGGCCAAAGGCATGTACTTCTTCGACTACGGCAACGCCTTCCTGCTCGAAGCCTCCCGCGCCGGTGCCGACTGCATGGCGCCGGACGGCAAGCGTTTCCGCTATCCCTCCTACGTACAGGACATCATGGGCCCGATGTTCTTCGACTACGGCTTCGGCCCGTTCCGCTGGGTATGTACGTCGGGCAGGCCGGAAGACCTCGCGACGACCGACCGCATCGCGCTGGAAGTCATGCGGGAAATACGCAAGACCGCTCCGAAGGAGATTCAGGGCCAGCTGGACGACAACATCCTCTGGATAAGCAAGGCGGGCGAAAACAAGCTCGTCGTGGGTTCGCAGGCACGCATCCTCTACGCCGACGCCGAAGGCCGCACGAAAATCGCGCTGGCCATGAACGAGGCCATCGCCCGCGGCGAAATCAGCGCCCCGGTCGTATTGGGCCGCGACCACCACGACGTGTCGGGAACCGACTCGCCCTACCGCGAAACCTCCAACATCTACGACGGCTCCTCCTACACGGCGGACATGGCCGTACAGAACGTCATCGGCGACTCGTTCCGCGGAGCGACCTGGGTATCGCTCCACAACGGCGGCGGCGTCGGCTGGGGCGAGGTCGTCAACGGAGGCTTCGGCATGGTCATCGACGGCTCGGACGACTCGCGCCGCCACATCGAGGAGATGCTCCTGTGGGACGTGAACAACGGCATCGCACGCCGCAGCTGGGCCCGCAACGAGGGCGCCATGTTCGCCATCAAACGCGAAATGGAACGCACCCCCGGCCTGAAGGTCACGCTGCCGAACATCGCCGACGACACGGTAGTGGAAGAGGCACTGAAAAACTTGTAAGGTTTCCGGCTCCGCCGGTCATCGCCGGCGCACGGCACATACACAATCAATAACGCAGCCCTTCCGCGACCCACGCGGAAGGAAGCAGTAACAAGACAACCAAATGAAAACGCATAAGATTTCATCCGCACACATCACTCCGCAGCAGGCCTACGAAATTGCCCGCGGAGGATACAGGCTCGAACTGTCGGACGATGCGCGCACGCGCATCCAGCGCTGCCGCGACTATCTAGACAGCAAGACCGAAGAGAAGGACGCAGCACCGATTTACGGTGTAACGACCGGCTTCGGTTCGCTCTGCAACATATCGGTAGACAAGAAGCGTCTGGGCGAACTCCAGAAAAACCTCGTCATGTCGCACGCCTGCGGAACGGGCGAACGGGTTCCGTCGGAAATCGTCCGCCTGATTCTGCTGCTGAAAATCCAGTCGCTCTCCTACGGTCATTCGGGCGTACAGGTAGCGACCGTGGAACGGCTCATCGACTTCTTCAACAACGGCGTCCTGCCCGTCATCTACCAGCAGGGGTCGCTGGGTGCATCGGGCGACCTCGCTCCGCTCGCCCACATGTCGCTCCCGCTGCTCGGTTTGGGCGAAGTGGAATTCGAAGGGAAAGATGTACCGGCATCCGAAGTGCTGAAAAAGTTCGGTTGGGAGCCCATCGAACTCCAGTCCAAAGAGGGGCTGGCACTGCTGAACGGCACGCAGTTCATGAGCGCGTTCGGCGTATGGTGCGTGGTGAACGCACGCCGCCTGTCCGAGTGCGCCGACAAAATCGGCGCCATGTCGCTCGACGCCTTCGACGGCCGCATCGAACCCTTCTACGAACCGGTTCATAAGGTACGCGCCCACCGCGGCCAGCTCGAAACGGCACGCAACTTCCGCGAGCTGCTCAAGGGCAGCGAGCTGATAGCACGCCACAAGGAGCACGTTCAAGACCCCTACTCCTTCCGCTGCATCCCGCAGGTACACGGCGCATCGAAAGATACCATCGACTACGTGGAGAGCGTCATCACCACGGAAATCAACAGCGTGACGGACAACCCCACGGTATTCCCCGACGAGGACATCGTCATCTCGGCCGGCAACTTCCACGGCCAGCCGATAGCCGTGGCGATGGATTTCCTCGCCATCGCGGTATCCGAGCTGGGCAACATCTCCGAACGCCGCACCTACAAGCTCATCTCCGGTTCGCGCGGGCTGCCCTCGTTCCTCGTGGCCAATCCGGGCCTCAACAGCGGTTTCATGATTCCGCAGTATACGGCCGCCTCGATTGTCAGCCAGAGCAAGGGGCTGTGCATGCCGGCGTCGGCCGACTCCATCCCCTCCTCGCAGGGGCAGGAAGACCATGTGAGCATGGGCTCCAATGCGGCAACCAAGCTCTACCGTGTGGTGAACAACACCGAACGGGTACTCGCCATCGAACTTTTCAACGCTGCACAGGCGCTGGAGTTCCGCCGTCCCCTCAAGTCGTCGCCCGCAATCGAAGCGATATTCGCCGAGTACCGCAAGCGTGTTCCGTTCATCTCCAACGACGAAATCATGTACCCGCACATCGAAAGTTCGGTACAGTTCGTCAGGGACATGTAACGCCGCAGCATAGTCTTTACAAGTCGCCGCTTTCCGCCGAAACGACGGGAAGCGGTGATTTATAAACAACCGGGCTCCGGCCCGCAAAACAACATCCAATGAAACTGACGATTAAAAACATAGGGATACTCGCCGGCATCGACGAGAGCGGCCGCGACCGCATCGCGGGTGCCGATATGGCCCGGCTGGAGGTCGTGGAGAACGCCTACTTGACCGCCGAAGAGGGCCTCATCGCATCCTACGGACGGATGGAAGAGCTGCCCGAAGGGAGGGCCGACGAAGAGATAGACGCCCGCGGAGGCGTCGTGCTGCCCGCCTTCTGCGACTCGCATACGCACATCGTCTATGCAGGAAGCCGCGAAGGAGAATTCGTGGACAAAATCAACGGCCTCTCCTACGAGGAAATCGCCCGCCGCGGCGGAGGCATCCTCAACTCGGCAGACCGGCTGCACACCGCCACCGAACAGGAACTCTACGACGAGGCGATGCCGCGCCTGCACCAAATGATGGAATCCGGAACTGGTGCGGCGGAAATCAAGAGCGGCTACGGACTCTCCACGCAGGACGAGCTGAAGATGCTGCGCGTCATCCGCCGCATGGCCGAAGCATCGCCCATGACCATCCGCGCCACGTTCCTCGGCGCCCATGCCGTAGCACGCGACTACATCGGTCGGCAGGCCGAATACGTGGACCTTATCTGCCGGGAGATGATACCGGCCGTGGCAGCCGAAGGACTCGCCGATTTCGTGGACGTCTTCTGCGACCGCGGCTTCTTCACTCCGGAGGAGACCGCACGCATGCTCGAATGCGGCGCGAAGTACGGTATGCGTCCGAAAATCCACGCCAACGAGCTCGCCGCATCGGGAGGCATCCAGGTAGGCGTGGCGCACGGTGCGCTCTCGGTAGACCACCTCGAATTCACAGGCGAAGAAGAAATCGCCGCGCTGCTCGGTTCGCAGACCATGCCGACCATCCTGCCCGGAGCCGCCTTCTTCCTCGGCATGAACTATCCGCCGGTCCGCAGGATGATTGATGCCGGACTGGGCGTGGCCATCGCCTCCGATTTCAATCCCGGTTCGTCGCCCTCCGGCAACATGAAGTTCATCGTGTCGCTCGCCTGCATCAAGCTGCGCATGAATCCGCAGGAGGCTTTCAATGCGGCCACCCTGAACGGCGCCTACGCCATGGGATTGCAGGCATCGCACGGCAGCATCACCAAAGGGAAATGGGCGAACCTCTGGATTACGCAGCCCGTGTCGTCGCTCGAATTCATCCCCTACGCCTACGGCACCTCCCTCACCGCAGGGCTCGTGCTCGGCGGCAGAAAGGTACTGTAAACACATACGCCGCAAACACGATAACGGGGAGGCCATCGCACCTCCCCGTTTCGTTTCTCCGGCTTCCGTACCGGCACTGTTATTCTATCGGCAAAAGATGGTCCACCCAATACCGTGGACTATAGGCCGCTACCGACAAACTGGAAAACAACGCATCCTTATCGGCCCGGCCGAACTCAGAAAAGAAGAGAGAGATAAAAAACACATTCATTGCCGACCCCAACCGACATGACCGCTTCATATTCCGAGCGAAGACAGCGAACGGCACATAACCCGTCATTGCGATAAACGATTGCCTCCACAAAATACGCGTACCACAGCAACCAAGCCAACCGAAAGCGTCCAATAACAGAGACAAATTACACTTTCCTACAATCCAAAGAACCGATAAGCAGCATCATATATCCGTTTTTATCATTATATTGAGAAACGACTCACGAACCTTAAAACCATTGCCATCACGAAAGCCGTTTACCTTTTCTGCGCCGTACTCGTTCTGGTGCTTTCATCCAGCACACCGGCACATGCCGACACATCCACATCTGCCACCCCCACTACCGATACCGGTTACGGAGAGTCCCCCGCAACGGACACCCCTGTCGGCACGGAGTGCAGGGAATACATTCCGGCCGATACCGCCGCTGCACCGGCTCTGTCGGCAGCACACGACGCCCCCAGGCCCTGCGGCTTCTGGTTCTACTTCAAGACAACGCTTTTTTGCCTGCGCGACCTCATCATCGGCTTCGGTTTCGGTGCCATCACCGGCGGAGTGGCCGCCGGGCTTTTCAGCCGCACCAAGTTCACCGTCAAACGAGTGCTCATCAAAGGGGCGATAATAGGCTGCCTGCTGGGAGGTGCGGCAAGTATCGTAGTCGCATACGACACCTATTTCGCACACGCCGGCCAAACGACCGTCTGCCGGCTTTCCGAATAACCGGAAAATACTGCGGCCGTCTACCGAACGGACGCGGACAGGGATGCCGGGCAATTACCCGGCATCCCTGTCCGCTTATCCCGCGACGGGTCACCCCGGAAGTCTCCGGACAGGCCCGTCACCTCCTGACATAGCTATCGTAAATTTCCCGCTCCTGCAGCGTAAAATCGCACAGCTTCTTCCTCATCAGATAGCATGCCGAGGAATCGCCGTCATCTACCTCCGGATAGACCTCCGCCAGTTCCCATCCCCGTGCCGAAAGGTAGTTGAGCGCTTCGAGCAGGCTGTCGAACACCAAGCGGTTCCCCTGGTCATCCATCAGATAGGGCCGGAGTTTGTCCACTCCGAAATCCAGATAAACCGCGATGCCGCCCCATACCAACCGAAACCCGAGCTCGGAGTAGACATAAAATCCGTCCTCCTCTCCGGCCGCATCCGTTCTGTCGGATACGGAAAGTACCGGCGTCAGTCCGAGTACGATGCTGTCGGCCTCCGGTACAGGCTCTCCGCCCAACAGACTCCCTCCTCCCGCAAGGAGCAGGACAAGCCATACCGTCATTCTCTTTCTCCACATACACAGGCTCTTTAAAACACTATCTAAAGATAGGAATTATTTCGTAAAAATCCCATTCCACAACCCCGGTCTCTCCCGTACAGACCGCGGCACGAATCATACCGCACGTACGGCCCACGCCAGGGAACAGAAATACCGTACCGCTATCTTTCCGCGCGGAACAGCAGCCTGCTCCACGAACCAATACCCAAGTACCTACCTTTTGCCATGCTTTCTTTTCCGCAAGAGGAGCTGCGTTTCGCCAGACTCCCGAATGCTCCCCGGACATCACGCCACCAAGAACGAAATGTTTTCCGAACACGACGGAGGAACCCGTAAAACAAACGGACAATCGCCGGATACAACGTTCCGAAAACGGACTCGTCACTGCGGGTTCCGCCGGAAAGATGCCGGACGTCCAGCATCCGCCGCACCCGTTATCCCGCCGAAAGCAGAAAGATATGGGCGAAAACGACGTTTCCCGGCCGCCACGGCGGCCGGGAAACGATTCCAAAGACACGGCGTGTCCGCGAAGATTTAAAATATATCGCAAAGCCGCACGGTCTGCAACCGGTCGGGCCCTACGGACAGTACGGCCACCTTGATTTTCGTCAGCTCCTCGATTTTACGCACATAATCCTGCGCCGCCTGCGGCAGCTCCCCGAAACTCTTGATACCGGAAATATCCTCTTTCCAGCCCGGCAGCTCGATATAGACCGGCTTGCAGCGCTGGAACTGCGGAATGGTAGGCGGCATGGTCTCGATACGTTTTCCGTCGAGCTCGTAAGCGACGCATATCTTCACCGTGTCGAGCCCGGAAAGGACGTCAAACAGCATGAGCGCCAGATAATCGATGCCGCTCACCCGGCGGGTATGGTTGAGCACTACCGCGTCGAGCCAGCCCACCCTGCGCGGACGCCCCGTCACGGTACCGTATTCGTGTCCGCGTTCGCGGATATAATCCGCCGTGACGCCTTCGAGCTCCGTCGGGAAAGGACCCTCGCCCACCCGCGTGGTGTAGGCCTTGCAGACCCCCAATACGTTATCGACATACCGCGGAGCGATGCCCGTATTCTGCGGAACGCTCGACGCCGTAGGACTGGAGGAGGTCACATAGGGGTAGGTTCCGTGGTCGATGCAGAGCATGACGCCCTGAGCCCCTTCGAAAAGGATTTTCGACCCTTTCTCTATCTCCTCGTTTATCAGCACGGACGTATCGCATATGTATTTGCCAAGCCTGCCGGCAAGCTCCATGTACTGCGCATAAATCGTGTCGAACGACATGGGCTCGCATCCGAACATGCGCAGCTCCATGTTTTTCTCCTCCAGCGCGTCGCGCAGCCTCGCAGCGAAATAGTCCGCATCGAGCAGGTCGCCCATGCGGATGCCCGTCCGTTCGTACTTGTCGGCATACGCTGGGCCTATTCCCTTCTTGGTCGTCCCGATAAGCTTGCCTCCTTTCATGGATTCCATCGCCCCGTCGAGCACCGAATGGTAAGGCATCACGACCGCAGCCCGGTCGGAAATGTAGAGATTATACTCCCTGATACCGCGCGCCTCCAGCGCCTCCAGCTCGCTGACGACGCTCACCGGGTTCACCACCATGCCGTTGGCCATCACATTCTTGATGTGCGGATTGAATATACCCGACGGTATGCTTTGCAAGGCGAACCGCTGCCCGTCGAACGTAATGGTGTGACCGGCATTGTTTCCGCCCTGATAACGCACCACCACATCGGCGTTCCCGGCATAATAATCGGTTATCTTTCCTTTTCCCTCGTCCCCCCACTGGGTTCCGACGACAACCAGCCTCTTTTTCATCGCTATCGTTCTTCTTCTGAATCTTCTTTAATCCCCGCCCTGCGGTAGATGTAATCTACATTCTTCATATAGTAATCCAGTGTGAAACATGCATCCAGCTCCTCGCCGGTCAGATACTTCATCACCTCCGGGCTCTCGTGCAGTAACTCCTGATAATCGCGCCGCTCACCCATGGCCCGCATGGCGATGGGCTGCACCATGTCGTAGGCTCCCTCGCGCGAAAGCCCCTTCCCGATAAGGGCGTTCATGACGCGCTGGGCGAAGATGACGCCGCGCGTGCGGTAGATGTTCTCCAGCATCACCTCCGGAAAGACCGTCAGGTTTTCGAGCACGCCACGGAAACGCGTCAGCATATAGTCGAGCAGCATGGTGGCGTCGGGCAGGATGATGCGCTCGGTAGCCGAATGGGAGATATCCCGCTCGTGCCACAGCGCCACGTTCTCATAGAACGTAAGCATGTATCCGCGCATCACGCGTGCACACCCCGTAATGTTTTCGCTGCTGATGGGATTACGCTTGTGCGGCATGGCACTCGACCCCTTCTGACCCTTACCGAAGGCCTCCTCCACTTCGTGCACCTCGGTGCGCTGCAGGTTCCGCACCTCGAACGCCATCTGTTCGAGCGAAGCGGCAATGACAGCGAGCGTCGCCATGTAGTAGGCATGCCGGTCGCGCTGGATGACCTGCGTGGAGATATTGGCACTCTGGATACCGAGCTTTTCGCATACATAATCCTGTATGAAAGGCGGAATGTTGGCGAAATTACCGACCGCCCCGCTGAGTTTGCCCACCTCGATATTGCGGGCCGCCGCACGGAAACGCTCCAAATTCCGCATCATCTCCTCGTGCCACAGCACCCACTTGAGGCCGAAACAGGTAATATCGGCATGGATACCGTGCGTGCGTCCGATACAGGGCGTATCCTTGAAACGAAGTGCCTGCCGGCGCAGCATCTCGATGAAATCCTCGATATCTTTCAGCAATATCTCGTTGGCCTGCTTGATGAGATACCCGTTGGCCGTATCCACCACATCGGTACTCGTCAGACCATAATGCACCCACTTGCGCTCCTCGCCAAGCGTCTCGCTGACAGCACGCGTGAAAGCCACGATATCGTGATGCGTCTGCTCCTCTATTTCCTTTATACGGTCTATGCTGAACGACGCCTTCTCCCACAGCTTGGCGACATCCTCCTTCGGAATGACGCCGAGCTCGCTCCACGCCTCCGCAGCAAGTATCTCCACCCTCAGGTATGCCTCGAATTTCCGTTGTTCCGTCCAAATGGCCCGCATGGCAGGCCGGCTGTATCTCTCTATCATATCTGCATTGGTTTTGCCAAGGAACAAAGATACAAAATCACCGGCATTACAGTGTCATGCCCGACCATTATATCATCTTTTTTCCGGCCCATACGCCATGCCCCCTGCGAAATCCTCCTCCGCACAATACGCACAATCAAGCCGATATCTCCTGTCATAAAGAGTAGCGCCCGCCGCCTCTCTCCCTGAAACCGCTCTTCGCCGTACCTCACGGCTCCCCATACCGCCTGCCGACCCTACATAAACATTCCCCCGACTGCTCCGTCGTCTTGACCGGTCCCAAAAAATACCCCGGACCGAATGTCACAAACGGTCTCCGGCATTTTCTCCGCCACCAGGCTTTGGATAATCGTTTTTTTGGCTTATATTTGCATCCGCTTAAGACAAGAAGCCCGGAGAGATGGGTGAGTGGCTTAAACCACCAGTTTGCTAAACTGACGTACGGGATTACTGTACCGGGGGTTCGAATCCCCCTCTCTCCGCAGATAACCTTAATTATTAAGGCCTTACAAATAAGACACCCAAAAAGGAATCCGTTTTTCGGGACTTTTCGGGTGTTTTACTTTTGTCTGCCGCTAAAATCGCTGCGGCATGGAGATTTTCCTCGAAGAGTTCCATTCGTACCGCATACGGCGGTCGGTACGAAATGAGCGGAACGAGACAGCGCTTTTGTTCCGCCAAAGAAACGACATCATCCGTGCGGGAAACATATGCCAATCTTCCTTGCCGAAATCCATACATCCGTTCCGCACAAAACAACCGGCAGGAACCTTCATCGAAAGATGTATCCTGCCCGCTGACGGTGTTTTTCCGCTGCTATCGGACACGCGCCAGAGCCAAACGCATCACTCCATGATTTCGGCCAGCGCATCCACCAGCGCGTCAATATCCTCGTCGGTAGTATCCCATGAGGTCACGAACCGCACTTCGTCGGCGGCCTCGTTCCACACGTAAAAGAAGTAGCGTTCGGAAAGCCGTGCGATAACCGTACGGGGCATGGCGATAAAGAGCTGGTTCGTCTCCACCGGCTGGGTGAGGCGCAGTTGCGGGAAGCGGGCCAATGCCGCAGCCAGGCGGCGGGCCTGCCGGTTGGCATGCTGTGCATTACGGAGCCACAAACCGTCGAGATAAGGGATGAACTGGGCCGACAGGTAACGCATCTTGGAGGCCAGTTGTGCCGACTGTTTGCGGTAATACTTGATGTCGGCAGCGACCTCCTCCCTGAAAGCCACGACAGCCTCCCCCATCATCATTCCGTTTTTCGTCCCGCCGAGGCTGAGAATGTCCACCCCGGCATCTACGGTGACCTCGCGCATGGTACACCCCAGCGCCGCACAGGCGTTGGCCAGACGTGCCCCGTCCATGTGAAGCTTCATGCCGTGGGCGTGGACGAGCGAGGCGATAGCCCGCACCTCCTCCACCGTATAGAGCGTACCGAGCTCCGTAGCCTGCGAAATATAGACGGCGCCGGGCTGCGCATGGTGGCAGTCACCGAAGTGCTGCAAATGGGGACGAAGCAGGTCGGGCGTCAGTTTGCCGTCGGGCGTGGCGACCGCGATGAGCTGACACCCCGTCATTCGCGCCGGAGCGTTACACTCATCCACGTAGATATGTGCCGTAGCGGCACACAGGATGCTGTGAAACGACCGCGTCACCGCCTGCAGCGCCACACTGTTGGCCCCCGTTCCGTTGAACAGGAAAAAGGGACGGGCCTCCTCCCCGAAGACCTGCCGTACACACTCCGCGGCCCGTTCGGTCCAGCGGTCGTCGCCGTACCCGGCTGCATGGTCGCGGTTCGCCTCGATAATGGCGGCCATCACCTCCGGATGGACGCCCGAATTGTTATCGCTCGCAAAACTCCTCATAGTCCGTATCGTTTTTAACGGTGCAAATATACGCCGATATGCCTGCGGATATTCCGCCCCGTCTCTTTTTCGGAACAAGGCGCAGAACAAGACACGCCGACCGGAAAACACACGCCCGCAGCCGAAGCCGCAGGCGTACGCAATCATCCGGGAAGGCAGTCGTTCCGGTTGCCGGTATCCGTTAAAACCCGATTCCGCTGATGTAGCCGTAGAGGTTGCTCACAACACCCGAAGCAAGTATCCCGACCGTACAGAATACGAGGCTCGCCCTGTTATAACCGTCCGTACGAAGACGTTCCGAAATGCCGCCTTCCGGAGCGTTGATGAACATGGCCTTGATTATCCTCAGGTAGTAGTAGAGCGATACTACCGTGTTGACCAGCGCAATGAAGACCAGCAGGTAATCCCCCTTCGCCGCAGCTGCCGCGAAAATGAAAAATTTACTGAAGAAACCGCCGACCGGAGGGATACCCGCGAGCGAAAAGACCGCGAGCATCATCACCAAGGCGAGTTTCGGATTGGACTTATACAGTCCGTCGTAAGCGCCGATGTCCGTACGGCCGCTGTGGTTTTCGACGGAAGCGATGACACCGAACGCCGCCATGTTGGCGAAGAGGTAGACCAGCACGTAGTACACTACGGCGGAGAGTCCCTCCGGCGTACCGTGCAGCACGCCGAGCATGATGTACCCCGCCTGCGAAATGGACGAGTAGGCAAAGAAACGTTTGATGTCCCGCTGACGGATGGCGAACAGGTTGCCCACCACAATGGTCGCCACCGTAACCACCCACAGGATATAGTACCAGATACGACCGATGTTGCCGAATACATGATGCAGCGTCAGCAGCAGCACGAAACAACCCGCCGCTTTGGAAACTACCGAAAGGTAGGCTGTGGTAGCCGTAGGTGCCCCTTCATAGACATCGGGAGCCCACATATGGAAAGGCACGAGCGAAATCTTGAAAGCCAGTCCGGCAAAGAAGAAGACGAATCCCAACACCGTCATGAAATCGGCGCTCACCAGCGGCTGCATGTCGGCGAAATACATCGTCCCCATCGCACCGTAGAGATATGAGAGGCCGAACATCATGATACCCGACGAGAGCGTGGACATCAGGATGTATTTCGCTCCTGCCTCGGCCGATTTCTCCCGGTACTTGTTGTACGCCGCGAGGCATGCCGTCGGCAGCGATGCCATCTCGATACCGATATAGAGCAGCATGAAGTTCCCGGCGGAGACCATCAGATACATGCCCAGAAGCGTGGCGAGCGTGATGACGTAATACTCCCCCTCGCGGATGGCCGTCTCCCGGCCCCGCAGCCATTCGCCGGCCTGCATGAAGACTACGAGCGTACCGAGATTCAGGATATTTTTCATCAGCACCGTAAGCCGGCTCGTGATATACATTCCCCCGAAGGCGCTCCCTTCGGGCAGACAACAGAAGAATCCGGCCACGGTATGCAGTGCGAAAAGGACAATCGCCAGCGGCCGGAACCACCGCATCGCACGCGTTTCGCCGGCGAATATATCGAACAGGAGCAGTACCACGAACACGGCAAGCAGACCGAGCTCCTGGCGCATTACCAAGAAATTACCCAAATCCATACGCTAAAAGAGGTTTAAATGTTCCATTATCGGTCCGAGGCTCTCGTAAATCAATCCCTGCGCACCGGAGGGCCACACGCCTACCGCCACGATGCAGGCGATGAGCGCCACGGCCGAGAAACGCTCGTACCAGTGCGCATCGTCCAGCTTCAAGTGGTCGGGATTCTGCACCGGACCGTAGAGTATCTTGCCGACCGTACGCAGGATATAGACGGCCGTCACCACGATGGAGGTCGCCGCCAGTATCGTCAGTACGCGGCGCAGCAGGTCGGCATGTTCGAACGAACCGATGAAAACGGTCATTTCGGCCACGAACCCGCTGAATCCCGGCAGGCCGAGCGAAGCGAAACCGGCTATCACGTAACAAACCGATGCGAAGGGCATGATACGCATCAGGCCGCCCATCTCGCGGATGTCGCGCGTGTGGGTGCGGCCGTAAATGACGCCTATCAACGAAAAGAACAGGGCCGTCATCAAGCCGTGAGAAAGCATCTGAAGCACCGCGCCGGTCATGGCCGTCCGGTTAAGCATCAGAATGGCGAAGAGCACGAGGCTGCAGTGGCTCACCGACGAATAGGCGTTCATGTACTTCAGGTCGGTCTGCACCACCGCGCCGTAGGCGCCGTATACCACCCCGATACCGGTAAGGATAAGGAATATCCACGACAGCTCCTGCGCCGCCTGCGGCATCAGGAATATCGCCACACGGAAACAGCCGTAGCCGCCCAGCTTCATCAATACGCCGGCATGCAGCATCGAGACCGAAGTCGGCGCCGCGGCATGGCCGTCGGGCGACCACGTATGGAACGGAAAGAGCGCCCCGAGCACTCCGAAACCGATAAATGTCAGGCAGAATATCCAATACTGATGATTCATGGGAATACTGAGCTGCGAAATCTCCATGATATTCATCGTGGTCGCCCCGGCGGTGAAGTAGATGCCGAGAATCCCCGTCAGCAGGAAGGCCGAACCGCCCATGAGCATCAGCGTCAGCTTCGTGGCGGCATAGACCTTCTTTCCGGTACCCCATACCCCTATCAGCAGAAACATCGGGATGAGGGCTATCTCGTAGAACATGAACATCGTGAAGAGGTCGAGCGAGATGAAATAGCCGAAAACGCCCACCGCCAGCAGGCTGTACCACACGAAGAAATCGCGCTCCATGTTCCACGCCGAGAAGACGCCCGCGAAGGCCACGACGGCCGAAAGCAACAGCATCACCACCGAGATACCGTCCACACCCACCGTATAATGGATATTGAACGGCGCATACCATACGGTGTCGCTGCAAAGCAGCATCGCCTCGTCCGACACCGCCCGCTGCTGCAGGAACACGACCGCTACCGCCACCGCGCACACCAGTTGCAGTCCGAACCCCGCCGTGACCACCGTGCGCACGAACCGCTGCCCCTTTCCCGTGAAAAGCGCGAGCAGGGTGAGCAACGGTATGATAACCAATAAAGACAATATATTCATAACCCCGTCAGAATATAAATACACAAACCACGATAACGAGTACCGACCATACGAATACCGCCGCGTAGGTCTGTACACGGCCCGACTGCATTCCCTTCACGGCACGCGACAGGCTCTCCGTCCCCGTTCCGAGGGCATTGATACCGCCGTCTATCGCATGGCGGTCGAACCATGCCACGGGAGCACTCACGCAACGGAACAGAATCTTTTTGGTGACGAACTGCCATGCCTCATCGATATAGAAGCGATGGTAGGCCGCCCGCCAAAAACCGGCCCACTTCGCGGCGACCCGCGCGGCCAGTCCCCGCTCCCGCATATAGAAGCGTGTCGCCACGGCGATACCCGCCAGGCTCACCAGAATGCCGCCGGCGGCAATCGCCCACTCGATGCCGAGCCTGTAAGGGATGCCGTCGCTGCTGACCAGCCGCGAGAAAGGCAGCCAGCCGACCGCGCACGAGAGCAGTGCGAGGAATACCAGCGGCACGAGCATCGAAGCCGGCGCCTCGTGCGGACGCACTTCGTACTTCCGTTCCGTTCCCCAGAAGATGCGGAAATAGAGCCGGAACATATAGAAGGCCGTCAGCCCCGCCACGAGCAGCAGCACGGCGAAGATGAACTTGTCGTGCCCGAAGGCAGCCGACAAAATCTCGTCCTTGCTGAAAAAGCCCGAAAAAGGCGGGATACCCGCTATGGAGAAACAAGCGACAAGGAAGGTAATATGGGTGACGGGCAGGTATTTCCGCAGGCCGCCCATGGCCTCCATCTCGTTGCTGTGCACGGCATGAATCACCGCACCGGCACCGAGGAAGAGCAGCGCCTTGAAGAAAGCGTGCGTAAAGAGGTGGAACATGGAGGCCGTATAGCCCTCGCCCGCATGACCGCCCATACCCGACACGCCGAGCGCGACCATCATATAGGCTATCTGCGAAATGGTGGAAAAGGCCAATACCCGTTTGATGTCGGTCTGCGTGATGGCGATGACCGCGGCAAAAAGCGCCGTGAAAGCCCCCACGTAGGTTATCAGCGTGAGTACATCGGGCGCGGCGAAATAGTAGAGCGGGAACATCCGCGCGATAAGGTAGACGCCCGCCACCACCATCGTGGCGGCATGGATGAGCGCCGACACCGGCGTCGGACCCTCCATGGCGTCCGGAAGCCAGATGTGCAGCGGAAACATTGCCGACTTGCCGGCCGCCCCCATAAAGAGGAGCGCCATCGCCCACGTCGCGGCCGAAAGGCCGAGGAACGAACCACCCGCCAGGGAGGTCACCGCCAGGGAAGCATTGTCGGCCGTCAGCAGTCCGAAGTCGAACGTACCCGTATAGAACGAAAGGATAAGAATGCCGATTAGAAAGCCCAGGTCGGCGAACCGCGTCACGATGAAGGCCTTTTTGGAGGCGGCTATCGCAGCGGGCTTCGTATAATAGAAACCGATAAGCAGATACGAGGAAGCCCCCACGAGTTCCCAGAAAATATACATCTGGAAAATGTTGGTAGCCACGACCAGTCCGAGCATCGAGAAGCTGAAGAGCGACAGGAAGGCATAGTAGCGCTGAAACCCCCGCTCGCCCTTCATGTAGCCGAAACTGTAGATATGGACCATCAGCGAAACGGTCGTTATCACCACCAGCATCATCACCGAAATGGGGTCCAGCAGCACGCCCATGTCGATGTGCAGCGTGTCGCTGAACCGGAGCCACTGCGCCGACCATGCCGTCAGGGCGCGGTAGGCGTCTCTCTCCAGACCTTCGACGAAGAAATAGCGGTATGCCGTCAGGTACGACAGCAGCGCAGAGACGGCCATTCCGAGCGTACCGCAAAGGCCGGCGGCCCGGGGCCGCAGCCATTTGCTGCCGAGCCCGATGAAGAGAAACATCACCATCGGGACGAGAATGATATATACGGTATATCCCATACTCCTAATATTTCATTTTGTCGATATGCCGGACGTCGATGTTGTTCGCCAGGCGGTACACGTTGATGATGATGGCGATGGCCACCGCCGTTTCGGCCGCCGATATGGCGATGCCGAAAAGACTGAAGAACAGTCCCTCCATGTGTTCCGGATAGAGGTATCGGTTGAACACGCTGAAATTTATCTCGACCGAGTTGAGGATAAGCTCGATGGATATGAGCACCGCGAGCAGGTTCTTGCGGGCGATGAACCCGTAGATTCCTACGAAGAACATGATTGAACTGACAATCAGGTAATGCTCCATGGATATCATCATAGTCTTGCCGTTTTTTTGTCGTTTACCGTTTGCGCGCTATCAGGATGCCGCCGATGGCGCACACGAGCAGCAGGATGCTGAGCGCCTCGAACGACAGCAGGTATTCGTACTTGTCCGTCCCCATGAGGGTCTGCCCGACCGCCTTCATATCGGTCTCGTGGTCACCCAGCACGGTGGGATTGCTGCCGTAGAGGAAACGGTGCTTCAGCGTCACCCAGGTGGTGATGAGCAGTCCGGCGAGGGCCGTGACGGCACCGGAAAGCACCCTGCGCCGGTCGTGCGGTTCGGTCCGGTCGCCTTTGGAACTCGTCAACAGGATGGCGAAAATGAAGAGGATGAGAATACCGCCCGCATAGACCGAAAGCTGCACGACCGCCAGAAAGTGGTAATTCAGCATGAGATAAAGCCCTGCGGTGCCTATCAGCACGAGAAGCAGATAGGTCGCCGCACGGAATATCTTGCGCGAGGTGACCGCCAGCACCGACGATACGATTATCGCCGCGGCCAGCAGATAGAAAATGATTACGTTAGCTATCCCTTCCATGACTTATTCCGTTTTTGATTCCGTTCGAGCCTCCGGCGATGCCGTCCCTCCTTCCGGCGCCGGAGCGGCCGGTTTCGGAGCGGGTGCCGGTTTCGGAGCTTGCGAAGAGCCCGGCCGATTGAGCTGAAGCAGCAGCCGCTCCTTCGTGAAGACGGCATGCTCGAACTCGTTCGTGAACCGGATGGCTCCCGTCGGGCAGACCGAAACGCACAGACCGCAGAAAATGCAGCTTCCGAGGTTGTAGAGGTGTTTGTCGAGTACCCGCTTCGGCTTGCCGGTCGCGGGGTCGGTCTCCGTCCGAGCAACGACCTGTATCGTACCGTTCGGACAGTTGTTCATGCACATGCCGCAGGCGATGCACTTGTGGTGATTCTCCGCGTCGTGCGGCATGGTGAGCAGCGCACGGAACCGCTCGCCGTACTCCCGCCTGCCGCGGTTCTCCGGATATTGCTGCGTCACCTTCGGACGGCAGAAATTGAGCATGGTGACATACATCCCCTGCCCCAAATGCCATATCCCGACGAATATGTTCTTTATGTAATTCACGACTTTCATAAGGCTACAAGATAACGACCACCGACATGAGTATCAGGTTGAGCAGGCAGACGGGCATCAGGATTTTCCATTCCAGGTTGAGCAGCTGGTCGATGCGCAGACGCGGGAACGACCACCGCACCCACATGGCCAGGAACATGCAGACGCACGTCTTGCCGAAGAACCACAGCAGCGACGGGATGCAGTCCATCGCGTGGTTGAACCCCTCCCAGCCGGGAACGTGCAGCGGCTGCCACCCCCCCAGAAACATGGTCGACGCGATGGCCGCCACGATGAACAGGTTGAGGTACTCGGCCAGGTAGAAGAACCCGAACTGGATGCCGGAATACTCGGTATGGTAACCGGCCGTCAGCTCCGATTCGGCCTCCGGCATGTCGAACGGTCCGCGGTTGGTCTCGGCATGGCCCGCGATGAGGTAGGTCAGGAAGGCGATGCACGCCGGAACGTGTCCCTTGAAGATGAACCATCCGTCGGCCTGCTGGGCCACGATTTCGGAGAGCTGCATGGTGCCGGAAAAGACCACGATGACCATCAGCGACAACCCGGCCGATATTTCGTAACTGATAAGCTGTGCCCCGCTGCGCATGGCGCCTATCATCGAATACTTGCTGTTGCTCGACCATCCGGCCAGCAGGATGCCTACCACGCCGAGCGACGAGACAGCGAGCAGGTAGAATACGCCCACGTTGAAGTCGATGGCCTGCAACCCTTTGGCGAAAGGCAGCGCCCCGAACGTGCATATCGAACCGATAATCACGAAGAACGATGCCATCCGGAAAAGCACCTTGTCGGACTTGTCGATGTGCACCAGCTCCTTGAGCAGTATCTTTATCATGTCCGCCACGGACTGGAAGATGCCCCACTTGCCCACGCGGTTGGGGCCGAGGCGGCACTGGAAGAATCCGCATATCTTCCGTTCGGCATAAATCAGGAAGAGCGCTATCAGAGCGTAGGCGACGAGTACCGCCACTCCTATCAGCACGAACTCCACCAGCAGCGCCCAACCGTCGCTCATGCAGCCGTGCAGCGAAGTGTCAATCCATTGCGTCAGTTTTTCAAAACTCCACATAATCCATTCCTCATTCATTAATATCCACTTACCGGTCGATGCACGGTATCACGTAATCGAACGAACCGCCGAGCATGATGAGGTCGGCCACCTTGCCTCCCGGCGCCACATCCTTCAGCGCCCCCACCAGCACCATCGACGGCGAACGGAACTTGACGCGGTAAGGCGTCTTGTCGCCGCGGCTGGTGATGTGCACGCCGAACTGCCCGCGGGCATTCTCCACCCGCTGGAAGTAATCCCCCTGCGGAAGTTTGATGACGCCCTTCACCTTCTCGGCATACGGCCCCTCCGGAATGTTGTCTATGAGCTGTTCAATGATGCGCAGCGACTGTTCTATCTCGTGCAGACGGATGATGTAGCGGTCGAAGGTCATGCCGCCCGTGCGAAGCAGCTCCTCGAATTCCACTTTTCCGTAAGCGGCATAAGGTTCCGCCCGGCGCAGGTCGTTGGCCCAGCCCGACGCCCGGCCCGACGGTCCCGTGACCCCCAGCGCGATAGCCCGCTCGCGCGAAAGATAGCCGCTACCGGCCATACGCCCCGTGGCTATCGGATTGCCGGTATAGAGCATGTGATGCTCGCGCAGCATCTTGCGCATATAGGGAATGAACTCCTTCACCCGTTTCCGGAAGTTGGGATGCAGGTCGCACGCTACGCCGCCGATGACGTTATAGTTCGCCATGAGCCTTCCCCCGGCCGTCTCCTCGAAGATGTCCATTATCTTTTCGCGGTCGCGCAAACCGTACATGAAAGCCGTCACCGCCCCCATATCCATGCACATGGAACCCCATCCCAGCAGGTGGGAGGCAATGCGCGTCAGTTCGTCGAAAATGGTGCGGATGACCACCGCCCGCTCCGGAACGTCCATCTGCAGCGCCTTCTCGCAGCAGAGGCAGAAGGCATGCCGGTTCATCGTACCGGACAGGTAATCGAGCCGGTCGGTCAGGTGCAGTATCTGCGGATAGGTATACCCCTCGCACAGTTTCTCCACCCCGCGGTGGATGTATCCGAAATGGGGGTCCACCGACCGGACGATTTCGCCGTCGAGCGCCACGCGCAGGTGCAGCACGCCGTGCATGGCAGGATGCTGCGGTCCGAAGTTGATGACGTAATCGTCCTCGCCGTACAACGGCCGGAGCACCGTGCGCTCGTTGCCGTCGGGCCCGACCTCCACCGAAGGTACGGTATCCATGTCGGCCAGGGATTCGTTCTCCAGCGGTACGGGGTTGGCTTCGGGCGAAGCGTCGTAATCCTTGCGCAGCGGATAGCCGTTCCAGCTCTCGCGCAGGAAGAGACGGCGCATGTCGCCGTTGCCCGCGAAGCGGATACCGAAATAGTCATGCACTTCGCGTTCGTACATCAGGGCGACTTCCCATACGTCCCCCACCGAAGGAATCACCGGCCGTTCCCGGTCCGCCACGACAGTTTTGAGTACCACCACATCGGCCGTATCCTCGCTGCGAGCCACATAGTCGATTATGCCGAGCGCGTCGCCGTAATCCATGCCAACCATATCCACGAGGAAATCGTAACCGCACTCCTTCAGGAAAGCAGCCGCTTCCGGCAGCCGTTCGGACGGAACGTTGAACGCTTCGCGTCCGTCGGCCTCGGTCACCGCCTCTTCGGCGAGCCAACCGAATCTATTTCTCATTTTTTCCCTTATCATACACGGCTTCGTTCTCTTCGGGTGTGACATGTTCCTTCACCGCAGGCTGCTGCGGCAGTTTGAAAAAGTTCTGTACCTTGATTTTGCGTTCGAGCTGCATCATCCCGTACAGGATGGCGTCCGGTCGCGGAGGACATCCCGGCACGTAGACATCGACCGGTATCACCTCGTCCACCCCCTTGACCACATGATAGGAGTTGCGGAACGGTCCGCCGCAAATGGCGCAGCTTCCCACGGCAACGACGTATTTCGGTTCGGCCATCTGGTCGTACAGACGTTTCAGCACGGGGGCCATCTTGTGCACGATGGTACCGAACACGAAGATGACATCGGCCTGACGGGGACTGTTGCGGTACACCTCCCAGCCGAAGCGGGCAAAATCGGTATGGGCGCCGCCCACACACATGAACTCAATGCCGCAGCAGCTCGTGGCGAAGGTCAGCGGCCATACCGAATGCGACCGACCCCAGTTAATCATGTCGCTCAGCCGGGTCACGACCACCGGAGCGCCGCCCTTGCGGAGCTCCTCGACATACTGTTCGAGGTACTCGTTATCCTTGAAATCTTCGTAGCGCATATTCTTGATATGCGTCCTTTTGCTCATTTCCATTTCAACGCTCCTTTCTTCCACGCATAGGCCAGACCGAGGGCGAGGATAATGAAGAAGAACAGCACGCTCTCCAGCCCTTCGGGGCCGAGGTCCCTCATCACCGTAGCCCACGGAAACAACAACACCGTTTCGACATCGAACACGAGGTAAAGTATCGCAAACAGGTAATACCCCACGCGGAACTGCATCCACGACGTACCGCGGGTAGGAATACCGCACTCATACACCTCTCCCTTCAGCGGGTTCGTCGAACGGGGCGCGAGCCACAGGGCTATCAACAGGGCCGCTCCCACCAACACGACGGCGGTTATCAGGACGACAAGGAATAATGCTGAATTGCTCATTTCATGAATGATTTTATGTATTTTCGACAACTGCGGCACGACCCGCCCGGAAACGAAGCCGAGGGAATGCCGCACCCCTCTCCACCGACCGTGGAAAGCTGCAGAGCTCGGCGTCCGCCACGACAGACGGACTATATAGACGTCAAAGGTTGAGCCGCCTCAGTTCGCTGAGAGAACCGCCCGAACGGACACTGCCGTTAAACACGGACTCATAAAAACGCAGTTCGCCGACAACGGCACTCTCCGCGGCCGGCTGGAAACTGATGAATTTATGGAAATCCTTGATGTTCAGCACAGAATAAGCACACGAGAAACCGTTGGACAGACCGAAACTCCCCTGTTCGCACGCAGTGTCTCCCCCGTCGCAGTCGACCGTCAGCACGAGACCGGGATGCTCCGCCGTCTCACTGCCGAACGCAATCGGACTCCGCGACGCGAAACAGTACGCGAACGCATTGAAGAGTATCGCCGTCAACAATACGATGAATTGCTTCCAGTTCATTTCCCGAGCGATTTCGGGGGCAAAAATAGTACAAAAACCAATACGCAGTTCACCCCGGAAAAATAAATAACCGGTGCCATAGCCCTCTGCAACGGCACTTTCCGTCACGGAAAGGTCAGCCGAGCAGGTATTTCTCGACCAATGCGGCACAGGTACGCACATATTCCGTACAGGGTTTTTTCCTGAATCCTTCGGGCAGGCCGGGTTCGAGTCCCAACAACTGACCGCACCGGATGGAACCGTGTTCTGCCCTGAACGCTTCCGCCATCATCTTCACGGTATCGTAATTGGCATTCCGGGCCTCCTTGCCTTCCGATACCGCACCGTTATGAAGACCGGCCAGCATGGACATGCCGCTCACCGTACCGCAAACATGGCGCATGCCCGCCAGCCCTCCGCCGAACGGCGACGACAGTTTCATGGCCGTCCCCTCGTCGAGCCCGAAACGGTCGGCATAAGTAACGAACACCGCCTGCGCACAGTTACACCCCTTTTTGAAACGTTCCACCGCTTGCTCCACCCTGCTTTCCATATCTTAATTCACTCTATGATTAAATCCGCCGGCACCGCCTCCGCGAAAGCCATGAGGTCTGCCGGGGCGATGACAATCTGTACCCCCCGGACACCGGCACTGATGTATATCCGCTCCCGCCGCCCGGCACCCGCATCGATGAATGTGGGGTAACGTCTCTTCATCCCTATGGGTGAACACCCGCCGCGGACATACCCCGTCAGCGGCAGTAGCTCCTTTACCGGAACGAGGTCGGCCTTCTTGTTGCCCGATGCCCTGGCCGCCTTCTTCAGGTCTACCTCGGCATCGCCGGGTACGACGCATACGAAAATACCCGTCCGGTCGCCGCGCAGCACGAGCGTCTTGTACAGCGCCCCCGCATCCACACCGAGCGATTCGGCTACGTGTATCGCGGAGAGGTCGTTCTCATCCACCGGATAGGTATTCAGTTCATACGCTATCCCCGCCCTGTCGAGCAGCCTGGCCGCATTGGTCTTGTTCTCTCTCTTCATCCGGGACGACCGTTTGACGCCGCAAAGTTATGAAAACGCCCCTTCACATACAAGGTACCGGGGCCGTTACTCCCGCTTCTTCCCACAGGCGAAAGCGGAAAGTCCCCGCAGCATGCGGCTCCGTGGCACATGTTTTGCACCCTTTCCGCAGACCGGAAAATTCCCGGTAACGGAATAACAACTTAAAAGAAAGGATGATTATGGCACTATTACACAAAATCGGCCAAAGCGATTCGGAAAGCGTGTACGACGCTTATGCACAGAAGCCCTCGGAAGGCACCATCGCCAAATACAAAATGCCCGACGATTCCCACGACCCGGAGGTCATTACCGACCTTATTCTGGACGAACTGCTGCTTGACGGCAATGCCAAACAGAACCTCTCCACATTCTGCCAGACCTATGCAGACCCCTATATCCGCAAGATAATGGACGCCTGCATCGACAAGAACATGATAGACAAGGACGAATATCCCCAGACGGCGGAAATCGAGCGGCGCTGCGTACAGATACTCGCCGACCTCTGGAACTCGCCCGAGAGCAAGACGACCATCGGATGTTCGACCATCGGTTCGAGCGAAGCCGCCATGCTCGGCGGCCTGGCCATGAAATGGAGATGGCGCGAAAAACGGCAGAAAGAAGGAAAACCAACCGACAAACCGAACCTCATCACGGGTCCCGTACAGGTATGCTGGGAAAAGTTCGCCCGCTACTTCGATGTGGAACTGCGCGAGATACCGATGGAACACGACCGCCTGCTCATGACCCCGGAAGAGGTGATAAAGCGTATCGACGAAAATACCATCGGTGTCGTGCCGACTTTCGGCGTGACCTTCACCCTACAGTACGAGCCGGTCAAGGAGATAAGCGACGCGCTGGACGACTACCAGAAGCGGACGGGGCTCGATATCCCCATCCATGTGGACGGTGCCAGCGGCGGTTTCATCGCCCCCTTCATCCAGCAGGATATCGTATGGGATTTCCGCCTGCCGCGCGTAAAATCCATCAACGCTTCGGGCCACAAGTTCGGTCTCTCGCCGCTGGGTGTGGGCTGGGTGGTATGGCGCGAAGAAAGCGACCTACCGAAAGACTTGATTTTCAACGTCAACTATCTCGGCGGAGAGATGCCTACCTTCGCCCTCAACTTCTCGCGGCCCGGCGGACAAATCATCGCACAGTACTACAACTTCCTGCGCAACGGCCGCAAGGGATACGAACGCATCCACAAGGCCTGTCAGGAACACGGCATGTTCATTGCCGGAGAGATTGAAAAGATGGGTATCTTCGACATCCTTTACGACGGTTCGACCGGTATTCCGGGCGCCGCATGGATGCTCAAGAAAGGAACTGACCTCGGCTTCAATATCTTCGACCTTTCGGACAGGATGCGTGTGCGCGGATGGCAGATAGCCTCCTATACGCTCCCGGTAAACTGCCAGGACATGGCCATACAGCGTGTGCTCATCCGCCACGGCTTCAGCCACGACATGGCCCAACTGCTGATAGACGACCTGCAGCGCAGTATCGAATACCTCCGCAAGAATCCCATGACGCACAGCCTCGACGAAAAGACGGCCGGCGGATACCACCATTAAAATAATCGGATATGGCCAAGACAAATACCAAGAAGCCCACGGCCGGCAGCAGTACCGGCCTGGGCAAACCGGGTAGCATGAGTACATGGCAACTCGCGCTGATGACGGCCGCGGCCGTCATCAGCCTGCGGGGACTGCCTATGATGGCACAGGAAGAACTGACCATGTTTTTCTATATTCTCTTCGCCACCGTACTGTTCCTCATCCCCGCCTCGCTGGTCAGTGCCGAGCTGGGAGGGGCATTCGCGGCCAAGGGCGGCGGCGTCTATACATGGGTCAAGGAGGCCTACAACAAAAAGGCGGGCTTTCTCGCCATCTTCCTGCAATGGATACAGAACGTGGCGTGGTACCCGATTGTACTCGGATTCGCCGCAGCGGCTATCGCCTACACGATAGGAAAGCCGGAACTCGCCGATAACGGCAAGTTCGTCGGTATCTTCTCGATAGCGGTCTACTGGCTGGCTACCCTGCTGACCTTCAAGGGAAGCTCCATCGTATCGAAAATAACCAGCCGGGGGTTCCTCATCGGCACCGTCCTGCCGGGCATCGTGATAATCGTGATGGCACTGGTATGGATAATCGGCGGCAACCCCATCGCATTCAAGGAGCTTCCCGCATCCGTGCCGGAAATCGCCTCCGTGACCGCAGGGCATCCCCACCCGCGTTTCTTCCCCCATATGACCGGCCTCAGCGACCTGGCCTTCCTCGCAGGCATCGTGCTTCTGTTCGCCGGCGTCGAGGTACATGCCGTACACGCCAACGAACTCCGCAACCCGCAGAAGCAGTACCCGAAGGCCATGTTCATCGCCGCAATCATGTCGTTCCTGATATTCACGCTCGGAGCGCTCGCCATGGCGGTGATAACTCCCTACAAGGACATCAGCCTGCAGTCGGGACTCATGGAGAGTTTCCGTTACGTATTCGACCACTACCACATCGGCTGGATGACCAACGTCGTCTCGCTGCTCGTCGCATTCGGAGCGCTCGCCGGCGTCCTCTCTTGGATAGCGGGGCCGAGCCGCGGACTGCTCTGGACGGCACGTGACGGAGAACTCCCCCAATCGCTCACGAAGACCAACAAGAACGGCGTCCAGAAAAACATCCTCCTTATACAGGGCGGTATAGTGACCCTGCTGTCGCTGTTCTACATCTTCATCAAGAACGTGAATGTCGCATGGTTCCTGCTCAGCGCACTGACCGTAGGGCTCTACCTCATCATGTACATGCTGATGTACGCCTCCGCAATCAAACTGCGCAGGACGCAGCCCGACCTTCCGCGGGCCTACAAGGTTCCGGGCGGCAACGCCGGGATGTGGCTGATAGCCGGCATCGGATTCCTCGCGGTGCTGTTCTCGTTCGTACTCACCTTCTTCCCGCCGTCGCAGCTTCCGGTCGGCAGTCCGGCCACTTACACGGCGCTCGTGGCGGGCGGAACGATACTGTTCGTAGCCATCCCGCTCATCGTCAGCAGCGTCATGGCGAAAAAAAGAACCGCTGCGAGTGCAGGGACGAAAGGCTCCGGAACGGGCAAGTAATCCCTCTCCAATTCGACAAGAAGGCACGGACTTTTCACAGCTCCGTGCCTTTTTTCTCTTACAATCAAACCGTCCGCCGCCTTCTCCGAAAGGCGGCGGACGGTCGTTTCCGGACACACCAAAACGGACGGCCGAACGCGACCGTACCGACAGACAATCGTTAAAGATAACGACAAAAATCCACAATTACAACACATCCGAAACTTGTTTGTTCAATTTATATTCCATAATTTTATTTACACAATGAACGTGTATGCTCGGAGCCGAAACACGACTGCTGCACATTCCGTAACATGCGGCAGAAAACCTGCCCATCCGGAGATTCAGAACTGTATCGGCCTATCGTTCCATTCCGGATGCAGCGGCTGTTCCGGCGGATACATATCCGCCGGACAGTATTTTAAGGCAGTACGGCAAAGCCCTGAATACGGAAACGGAACCGTTCACCATCCGTCTACCGTTACAAGGAAAGCCCGGAGAAAGACATTCATACGGAAAGGTAGGAGCGGCATGCGGGAATGACGCCAAAAAAAACTAATTTTGCATGCAACGGAATTCCTCCGGAATGCATCATGCATATATCCGGATGAAGACGACTTTCCCGGCTTTACGATAATTTTACCAAAGCGAACCGCTAACGATGGACAGATTTCTCCGCATCCTCTTCACAACCTGCATGCTACTACTGCCGGCAGCCGGAGTGTCCATGCCGGCGGATGGAATACGCGGCGGGAATGCCGAGACAGGAAAAGCATGTGCATTACAGTCCGTTACACCGTCAGACGAGCCCTCCTCCGGCGAAGAACAGAAGCGCCGGAAAGTAGGCCTCGTACTCAGCGGAGGAGGGGCCAAAGGCGTCGCGCACATCGGCGTCATCAAAGTGCTGGAAGAGGCGGGAATCCCCATCGACTACATCGCGGGGACAAGCATGGGTGCCATCATCGGCGGCCTCTATTCGATAGGCTGGTCCACGCAGGAGCTCGATTCGCTGGTCAGGAACCAGGATTGGATGGCACTGTTGAGCGACAAGATACCCCGACGCGACAAACTGCTCTCGGAGAAGGAGATAACCGACATGTACATCCTCTCCGTCCCGCTCTCGCTGGACAAGAAGTTCTCCATACCCTCCGGCGTGCTGGCCGGACAGAGCGTCCTCAACCTGCTCAACGAGATGACGCTCGGCTATCACGACGACGACCTCGATTTCGATTCGCTGCCCATCCCCTTCGCATGCGTGGCCTACGACATGGTGAAAGGCGAGGAGCAGGTCTACCGCCACGGCAACCTGCCGCTGGCCATCCGGGCGAGCATGTCCATTCCGGGGGCGTTCGCACCGGTCATACGCGACAGTATGGTGCTGGTGGACGGCGGTATATACAATAATTTTCCGGTAGACGTCGCCCGCGACATGGGAGCCGACATCATCATAGGCGTAGACCTCGCTGCAGGCCCTCACGACATGGAGGGACTCACCTCCATGATGGGACTCATCGACCAGATAACCACCTTCCTCGGCCGGGACGAATACACGAAGAACCTGCAGGACGTAGATCTTTACCTCAAACCCGACATCAAACCGTACAATTCGGGCAGTTTCAACCCCGAAGCAGTGGACAGTCTGCTGATACGCGGCGAGCGGTGCGCACGGCAGAACTGGGATAAAATCGTGGCCCTGCAGGACAGCATCTACACCGGCAACACCTACATGATACGTAAGGAGCGCATCCTCGCCAGCGACACCGATTCCGTCCGGATAGGCAACATCGAATTCGTGGGGCTGACACGCAACGAGGAGACGTTCCTCCGCCCCTCTTTCGGCATTGACGAACAGACGGTGATAACGAAGGGGCATCTCAACGACGCCATCACGAAACTCAGAGGGTCGGGAGCCTTCTCCTATGTCACCTATACGCTCGAAAGCAGACCCCCCTATACGCTCACCGTCTCCGTGGACGAGAAACAGGAGGCGATGATAAACGTAGGCTTCCGGTTCGACACGGAGGAGATGGCGAGCATCCTTCTCAACACCACCCTTACCCTGCGCGGACTGCAGGGGCCACGGCTCGGTCTGACTGTCAGACTCAACGAAAATCCCTACATCAAGCTCGATTTCCGCTCCAGCAATATCCTGATGGGCCGGCTCAGCCTGTCGTACATGTACAAAAGCAACAACTACCGGCTCTACCGCAACGGCAGGGGCATCAACAACATCACCTTCGGCCAAAACCGCGTCGAACTCTTCTTCTCACCCGCCAACCCCATCGTCTTCAATCCCAAGGTAGGAGTCAGCTACGAACATTTCAACTACAACTCGTTCCTTTTCGCCTCGGACGACGACCGCATCGCCGTGAAACCCGAAGGGTTCGTCAATTATTACCTGACGGGCAACCTCGAAACGCTGAACGACCACTACTTTCCCACGCGGGGCGTATCGGTCTACGCAAAAGCGGCTCTCCATACCGACAACGGCTACGGTTACAACAAAGGAACGCCGTTCGCATCCGTATCGTACAGTTTCCGCTGGGCGCTGTCGGCCACCGACCGTCTGACGTTCATCCCCTCGCTGTACGGGCGCACGCTCATCGGCAACGAAGTGGCCTACTCCTACTACAACTACATAGGCGGAGAGGTGGCCGGCCGCTACATGGAACAGCAGATTCCCTTCGTCGGCATCAACCACATGGAAACGGCCAACCGGTCGGTACTCACGGTGAACCTCGAAGCCCGCATGCGGCTCTTCGCACGCCACTATATATCCCTGAAAGGGGCATACGGCATACAGAACGAGAACTTTTTCAAGATGTTCACCGAAAGCCGCAACCTGTTCGGAATAGGGCTGAAATACGCCTATAACTCACCCATCGGCCCCATCTCGATTCTCTTCGACGTCTCCAACATCGATAAATCGCTCGGCGTCTATTTCAGTCTGGGGAAAACCTTCTGACGGCAGCCGCCTGCGGCCGCTAACCCGGATAAAAGACCTTCATTTGCGGGTACAAGATATATGTCGTACCTTTGGGCGCCGTGGGTAAAGAGAGGATAAAATACATAGCGGCGCTGCTGCTGTCGCTGACGGTGTGGTATCAATGCTGTACCACCCTCTTCAGCCATACCCATACGATAGGCAGTTACCGCATCACCCACTCGCATCCCTACACGGGCACTTCCGACAATCCGTGCCATTCGCACACGGCGGCCCAATTTCTGACCATCGCCCTGCTGTCGGCTTTCACGGCACTCGCCGCCATGCTGGCCGGAGCGGCGACCGCCGCTCCGGAAACGGGCAGGCTGCTACGCCACCTCCTTCCCTGCGGCACCACGGCCCCGCATACTCGGGCGGTATCGCTCCGAGGCCCTCCAGTATCGGCCTGACTTCCGAACCTTTCCTCATCAAGATTCTCCGTTCCGCATGGCCCCATGCAGAGCGGACTACCGATACCATATATAAACGAAACACATAATTCATGAAAAAGATATTTCCCGGACTGCTTCTCTCCCTCCTCTTCCCGGCCATGCTCGCCGCGGAAAACACCGAAGAAAGTCCCCGCAAACCGCTCAGCGACGCCAATATTACAGGACACGTACAGGACGCCGCCACCGGCGAACACCTTCCCTATATCACCGTCGTCGTCAAAGGCACCACCATCGGGACGGCGACCGACGGAACGGGACACTATTTCCTGAAGAACCTGCCCGCAGGCGAATTTGTCCTCGAAGCATCGATGCTCGGCTACGGGACTGTAGAGAAGAGGGTTACGACCACGAGCGGCAAGACCATCGAGGTCAACTTCGTACTAACGGAGGACTCCGAACGCATGGATGAAATCGTGGTCACGGCCAACCGGAACGAAACCAACAAAAAAGAGAGCTCCACCATCGTGAACATCACATCGGGCAAGCTCTTCTCGGCCGTCGGTTCCTCGACACTCTCCGAATCCATGAACTTCACGCCGGGCCTCCGCATAGAGAACAACTGCGGCAACTGCGCCGTCACGCAGCTCCGCATCAACGGACTCGAAGGCCACTATTCACAGATACTGCTCGACAGCCGCCCGATATTCAGTTCGCTGGCCACGGTCTACGGCCTCGACCAGCTTCCCGTCTCCATGATAGAGCGGGTGGAGGTGGTACGCGGGGGCGGCTCGGCCCTCTACGGAGCCAACGCCATCGGCGGCGTCGTAAACATCATCACCAAGGAGCCCCTCTACAACACCCTGAACGTCTCCAACATCACGAATGTCTTCGGCAACGGCAAACTCGACATCAACACTTCCATCGGAGGCGCATTCGTCTCCGACGACCACAAAGCCGGCATGTATATCTTCGGCATGGTGAAGGAACGCTCGCCTTACGACCATAACGGCGACAACTTTTCGGACGTTCCCGGCATCAAGTCGGAAACGGTAGGCTTCCGGGGTTATTACCGCACCGGCCTCCGCTCCAAACTCACAGCCGAATACCACCACATCCACGAGTTCAGACGAGGCGGCGAAATGGTCGGAGAGGACGGCCAGGAGATGTTCGACCGGCCTCCGCACGAGGCGGTCATCGCCGAACAGCTCAACAATACGATAGACGGCGGAGGCCTGCGATTCGACATCTTCTCGCCCGACACGCGCCACAAAGGGGCCCTCTATACCTCCGCCCAGAATATCGCCCGCCAGACCTATTTCGGAACAGAGAGGCAGCTCGACTCCTACGGAGCCACCCACGACCGGACGTTCGTCGCGGGCGGACAGTACACCTACGACATGGACCGCCTGCTCTTCATGCCCGCCCAACTGACCGCAGGTGTGGAGTACAACTACAACCACCTCACCGACCGGTACCTCGGTCTGGGCAGGGAGATGGACCAGGTGACGCACATCGTCGGGGGCTTCCTCCAGAACGAGTGGCGCACGGAGAAGTTCAGCCTGCTCATCGGCGGACGGCTCGACAAACACAACCTGATGGACAAGGCGGTATTCAGTCCGCGGGCCAATATCCGGTACAGTCCTACCGAATCGGTAGGGCTGCGTGCCAGCTATTCGAGCGGCTTCCGCGCACCGCAGGCCTACGACGAAGACCTGCACGTGGATGCCGTGGGAGGCGCCCTCAAACTGATTGTCCTCGCACCGGACCTGAAACCGGAGTATTCCAACAGTTTCAGCCTGTCGGCCGACCTCTACCACAACTTCGGACGGGTACAGACCAACCTGCTCATCGAAGGATTCTATACCAAACTCGACGACGTCTTCACCCTCGTCCAGATAGGCGAGGATGCGGACGGCAACTTCATCATGGAGCGCCGCAACGCTTCGGGAGCTACCGTCAAGGGATTCAATTTCGAGGGCAAGATAGGGATACCCAATCTGTTCGAACTCCAATTGGGATACACCCTGCAGAGCAGCCTGTACGACCGGCCCTTCGAGTGGGCCGAAAACTCCGACCTGCCCGCACAGCGCAAAATGTTCCGTACCCCGGACAGCTACGGTTACTTCACCTCCACCTGGAACATCGCCCCCCGGTTCCGCGCTTCGCTGTTCGGAACCTATACGGGCACCATGCTCGTCCAACACACGTTCTACAACGCCCAAACCGACAGCATGCAGGATGCGGAGACGCTGACGCCCGATTTTTTCGACATGGGCCTCAAACTCGCCTACACTTTCCGGCTCTCGACGAGCGTGAACCTCGAACTGAGTGCGGGCGTCAAAAACATCTTCAACAGCTACCAGAAAGACCTCGACTTCGGGCCGCTGAAAGATGCAGGCTACGTCTACGGCCCCGCGCTGCCCCGCATGTTCTTCGCAGGACTCAAACTGACCATGTAAAAAAGATAAGGAAAGACTGTACGAATGAAACGGACATCCGGCATCATCCTCTCCCTCCTGCTCTCCCTCCTGCTCTCCCTCCTGCTCTTCCTCTCCCTGTCCCTGCCGGCACAGGAGAGGGACCGGACCGAATTGGAACAGGCACTCCGCACCCTCGTCGAAAGGAAGCGGGCGGAGACGGGCATCGCCGTCATCCTGAACGGAACGGATACCGTCACGGTAAACGACGCCGGACGGTATCCCATGATGAGCGTCTTCAAATTCCACCAGGCACTCGCGGTGGCAGACTTCCTCGACCGGAACGGCCTGCCGCTCTCCACGCCCCTGCCGATTTGGGAAAGCGACCTGCTGCCCGACACCTATAGTCCGCTACGGGATGCATACCCGCAGGGCGGCATCGAGATGAGTATCGGGGAGCTGCTCGTCTACACGCTGCAACTGAGCGACAACAACGCCTGCGACCTCCTTTTCAGATACATCGGCGGTCCGACTGCCGCCGACCGGTATATTCGTACACTGGGAATCGAGGGATTCGCCGTCGAAGCGACGGAAGAGGAGATGCACCGCGACCTGACAGCCTGTTACCGAAACTGGAGCCATCCGCTCGATGCGGCACGGCTGCTGGAGATGCTGATTACCCGCCCCCTGTTCCGGGACGCCTCCCTGCAGGAGTTCATCATCCGAACCATGACGGAATGCAATACGGGACCGGAACGGCTGCCGAAACCGCTGGCCGCCACGGGAGCGGTTATCGGCCACAAGACCGGCAGCGGCGACCGGAACAGCACCGGAGCCCTCATCGGAACGAATGACATCGGATTTGTACAGTTGCCCGACGGCCGGCACTACACGATTGCGGTATTCGTCAAGGATTCGCAGGAGAGTCTGCAGGAGACCGAACGGATAATCGCAGAGGCATCCGACATCGTCTATCGATACATGGAACGGCAGGAATAATCTCACGTCCGCACTGCCACTCTTTTCACGCACGGGAGGCAACGGTCTCCGGACAGCATAAGTATCACGCCGACCGGTACCGCTTCAACAACCGCTGCCGGAGTCCCTCCGGCAGCCATCGGAAACCAGTCTATTCCCGGATGCCCATACCACAACGAACCGGGGCGGCGCACATGCGCCGCCCCGGTCATTCGGCCGATACCGGAGCTTACATGACTATCGCACCGAGCAGACTGCGGAGCAGGAAGACGGCTGCCACCGTAAGGATGGAGTAGAGTTCGGGGAAAGCGGCGAGGATAAGCGTATTACCCATCACGTTGTGCCCGTTACCGATGGCCGCTATACCGTTGGCGCATATCTGCCCCTGACGTACGGAGCTCAGCAGGCAGACCAGGCCGACCAGCAGCCCCATACCCAGGATGGCGGCGGCCTGCAACACGGTGATACCCGGTGTCAGGTAGTTTTTCACGAGGAAGAAGCAGACGAAACCGTACAGACCCTGCGTACCGGGAAGCGCGGTAAGTATCATGTAACTGCCGAACGCCCCCTTGTTCTTCTTCATCGCCCCGATGGCGGCGTTCGCCGGATAGGAAACGCCGAAAGAACTTCCGATACCCGACAAGGCCACCATGAGCGCTATGCCGATGTAAGCAACATAAATTGGTTCCATAATGTTTTTGTTTTTAGTTTGATAATTATTTCGTTACAATTATTTTTCTGCTTTTCTGAGCGGAGAGAACTCCCGCTGCGTACTTTCAAAACCGGCGTTCTTGTAGAACTCCACGAAGGTCAGACGCATCGGATGTACGAAAGCACCGAGCGCTGACATGAAGAGATTGATGCTGTGCCCGAAGAGCAGGATGATGATGGCCACTATCTGGCTCACGACCACGGGCATGTCGGCCGTAAGACCGAATGCGAGGTCATTGAAGACCAGTGCGAGCGTACCGCCCGACAGGCAGAGTGCGAAGAGCCGGATATAACTCAGCACATCGCCCAGCAAGCCCGTGACGTTGTTGTAGGTATTCCAGAGTCCGCTGCCGAAATTGACCAGCGGGTTCTTCTCCGGATTGTGGAGAAACAGCATCAGCACCGCACCGACGCCCATCACGATATAATAGACCGGGGAAGGCAATACGATTCCCACTCCCGGCAGAAACATCATGCCGAGCCCGCCGACGAGTATCATGAGCCATCCGAGCGTTCCGAGCGAATATTTGAATCCGAAGCGGCGCGACACATTGACGATGTTGAGCACCAGCGCGAAAATTATCTGCACGAGACCGAGCCCCAGCGACAGCGTAAAGAGCATGTCCGTATCGAAAAACTTTTCGCGCATGCCGGCGAACATCTTCACACCGGCAAGCTGTACCCCGAAAAACGAACCGGCCAGAAACCCGAAAAGCACCGAAGCGAGACCGCAAAGCAGCGTCAGGTTGGCTATCTGTTTCATGGCAGTCGTCTTTTTCCTGCGCAGGAAGAACGAAGCCAGCACGAGAATCAGTCCGTAACCGGCATCGCCGAGGCAGAACCCGAAAAATATCATATAGAAAGGTCCGAAAAAAGCGGTCAGGTCCATCGTTCCGTATTTCGGAAGCGCATAGAACTGTCCGATGACCTCGAACGGATTGACGAACCGGTTGTTTTTCAGAACGACGGGAGTATCGTCCTGCGGCGTAGGCTTCTCCTTGAAATAGACGACATCCGGATATTCCTCCAACAGCTCGTCCACCCGCGCCGAAGTCTCCTGCGTGGCCCAGCCCTCCATGATAACGAGCCGGTTCTCCACTTCGCGGCGGCCGCTGCCCGCCGCACGACTGAAATCGAGCCGTTCACGGAGCCGTTCGCCATGTGCCTCGATGGCATCGCGCGAAGCATACGCACGGGCCATTACCGCCCGCAGCTCATCCATCTGCGCCTCCATGGCCGCTATCTCCCGGCGTTTTCCGGCAGCGGTCGTTTCCGGTGCCTTCTGTTCCTGTGCATCGAACGGAATCTCTCCGCCGTCGGGTGCGACGACCACGAAATAAGTGCGTCCCTCCCGTTCGGCTACCGGTTCCACGATAATCGCATCGCCGGCCGCCCGCCGCACAGCCGCAAATTCGCTGTCATAAACAGAGAAAAAGCGCAGCACCACTCCATCCTCCGCAAGTTTTTTCACCGCTTCCGGCGAAAAGTCGCCCCAAACGGCCAACTCGTCCGCCTCCCTGCGTGCCTTCTCCAGCCGCCCCTTCAACTCCTCGATGGCAGCCGAAGCCTGCAGGTATTGCCTGAAAGCCTCCTCCCCGTCGCTGAAAGGCTCGCCCGGCTCAAATCCCTCCTCTTTGGCGAGTTCGGCGAAACAGCTCTTCGCCGCACGGTGCTGTTCGAGTTCGGCCAGCATTGCCCGCTCCTCGCCGTTCGCTTCCCAGCCCGTGGTCGTTATATCGACCAGACCGAGCTCCTGCAGCGCCGCGAGAAACTCCTTTTGCCTCTCATGATAGAGCACAAAAGTATATTTGCTCATCTTCACTATCATACGGCTTCCGGTTCCTGTTGTTCGTGTTTGCTCTTCACTATCTTCTGTGCGCTCTTGGAGAGGTTCTCCTCATCCTCCAGAAAGCGCCTTATCTTGAGAATGGCGGTTTCATAACCCGGTATCTGCACCTTTTCGTACAGGTTTACCTTCTGGGTGGTCTTCTTGCGGGCATGGTCGAGCACCTCCATACGGCGCATATAGACCTCGGACTCGATACCCGCCTGCGCAACCTCCTTGAGCAGGGCGATGCCGTCGGCATACCACACCGGACTGCTGAACAGGTCGTAATCCTTCTCCTCGAAATCGACCGCGCCGAGAACCGGCACATTCACGCCGGCTATCTTCGACATGCGCAGGTCCACCCCCTTCACCGTCAGCAGACCGGGGTCGAATTCGCCCCAGAGCGCCGACATGTATTCATACCGGCCGAGCAGCGCCTCCATGCGCTCCTGCGCACCGGCAGCCGCATCGCGCGCCTTCTTCACCTCCAGCCGCAGCGCCGACTCCTTGCTTTTAATGGTCGGAAGGGCACGCTGGCGCATCTGGAGCTTCTTGCGCATCTCGCCGAGCGACGTCTTGTTATATTGAAATTTAATTGCCATAGTTCTTCTCTTTTTCCCATTGCGTACGGCGCCAGCGTTCCACGGCGCCCAGCAGCAACGTACTTCCGCCCAGCAGACATACCGCAGCGGCACACCACATCCACACCGAAGCGTCCCAAAGCGTACCATTCACCCCTTTGACAAGAACGACCACCGCCAGCAGCTTGATACCCTGCCACAAACCGTATCTCCACGGCGGCATCGCCGTCTCCGCCGGCCGTACCGCATACCGACGCTCCCTGAGGTCGATACCGCCGACAAGCAGGGTACCGCCCCCTGCAACGAACACCCCTATCAGCAGGAGCAGCACGAGGTCGTGTCTATCGTATTCGGACAGCAACATGACCGTCACGACAATGAGTACCCAATATGCCGTACTCACCATCAAACCGTACCACCAACTGTCTCCGCTTCTTTTCATATATCCGATTCCGTAACCGGTTCCTAACGGCCGTCTCGCGCCTGTTTCTCTTCTCCACCCTGTCGGTTACGCTCCTTCCGCCTTTCGAGGATGCCGAAAATCAGCGTTCCCGCCGCAAGCGTCACCACCCAAACCGCTATCGCAGGCATCCATCGTCCCTTTTCGGGAAATCCTCCTGCGACCAGCATCGGCACATGCACAAGCACCAGCATGACGACACTCGTCAACAAACCGTACAACCAGCAATTCATGCGCCCCGCCATATTCCGTTCAGGCTGTCCGGGGCCAATACTTCTCGGTCAGCGCCTCCTTGATGGCGACCTCGCTCTTGGTAAAATATTTCGCGAAGAGCCGCCATGCCGTATCGAGCATCTCGGTAATTTCAATATTGACGTCGATGGCCAGCAGCTTTTCGGAATACTCCTTGGCGAACTTCAGCGTCCGTTCGTCGTAATCGGAGAGGTCGAAGCCGTTCTCCAGCTTGGTCTTGGCGTTGGCCGCATCGGAATAGAGCCGCACCGCGGCATTCATTACCTGCGGATGGTCCTCGCGGGTCTTCTTCCCTATCACAAGCTGTTTCAGACGTGAAAGGCTTCGGAAAGGGTCTACGATAACCTTGCCCGTATCGCTGTCCTTACGCAGGAAGAGCTGTCCCTCGGTGATATACCCCGTATTGTCGGGCACGGCATTGGTAATATCGCCGCCCGAAAGGGTGGTCACGGCAATGATGGTTATCGAACCGCCGTTGGGAAGCTGCACGGCCTTCTCGTATATCTTCGCCAGGTCGGAATAGAGCGACCCCGGCATGGAGTCCTTCGAGGGTATCTGGTCCATACGGTTCGACACGATGGCCAGCGCATCGGCATACAGCGTCATGTCCGTCAGCAGCACGAGTACCTTTTCGCCCTTGTCCACGGCGAAATATTCAGCCGCAGTGAGCGCCATATCGGGCACCAGAAGCCGTTCCACAGGCGGGTTCTCGGTCGTGTTCACGAAACATACGATGCGGTCGAGCACCCCGGCATTCTCGAACAGATTCTTGAAATAGAGATAGTCGTCGTTGGTCATGCCCATACCGCCGAGGATGATTTTATCGGCCTGCGCACGCAGCGCCACATCGGCCATCACCTGGTTGTAGGGCTGGTCGGGGTCGGCGAAAAAAGGTATCTTCTGCCCGGAAACTATCGTATTGTTCAGGTCGATACCGGCGATACCGGTGGCGATGAGTTCCGAGGGCTGGATACGTTTGAAGGGGTTTACCGTCGGGCCGCCTATCTCCCGTGCCTCGCCCTCCACCGGCATGCCGCCGTCGAGCGGATTTCCGTAGGCATCGAAGAATCGGCCCGCCAGTTCGTCGCTCACCTTCAGCACCGGCGGCTCGCCGTGGAAAACCACCTCCGCATCGGTGGCGATACCCTCCGTTCCCTGAAATACCTGCAGCGTGATGTCGTCGCCCGAAATGCGCACCACCTGAGCCAGCTTGCCGCCGACGGTGGCCAGCTCGTCATTGCCGACGCCCTGCGCCCTGACCGTCACGGTGGCTTTGGTAATGTTGTCTATCTTGGTGTATATTTTCTGAAATGCTTTCGTTGTCATGACAGTGACGGATTTATTTGTTTGACTCCTTCGCGGCGACCATCTCGTCGATTCGCGCACGGTATTCGGCGAACTTGTCGCTCTCCCATTCGGAATAGTTGAGCTGTTTGAAAAGGTTGATGAGCGATTTGTAGAACTCGACGCAGCTCTGGAAATCGTCGAAACCGAATTTGCGGTCGCAGATGTCGAGTACGAGATTGTACATGTACCGCTGTCTGTCGAGCGGCGTATTGGCATCCACCGCATCGAAAGCATCCTGCTGCAATATCACGAAATCTATCAGCTCGCTCTTCCAGAAGCGGTCGTGGTACTCCACCGGCACACCGTCGTCGCCGAGAATGTCAATCTGCTCGGAGGCCTCCTTGCCGCGCTGGACGATGGTCTTGCCTCTGTTCACGAGGTCCACCCATCCCGGTTCCACCCGTTCATCGAGGTATTCGATTATCTCCGGATATTCGAGGTATTTGGAGTAGCTGTCCAGCGGGTCGATGGCCGGATAGCGCTTGCTGTCGGCACGCTGCTGCGAAAGGGCGTAAAAACAGCGGGCCGCCTTTTGGGTGGCCTCCGTCACCGGCTCCTTCAGGTTACCGCCCGCCGGCGACACCGTACCGAGGAAAGTCACCGAACCCGTCGCACCGTTGCGCAGGTGCACCAGTCCGGCACGGGCGTAAAAATTGGATATGACGGCCGAGAGGTCCATCGGAAAGGCGTCCTGTCCCGGAAGCTCTTCCAGACGGTTGCTCATCTCGCGCAGCGCCTGCGCCCAGCGCGAGGTGGAGTCGGCGAGAATCAGCACCTTCAGCCCCATGGCCCGGTAATACTCCCCGATGGTCATTCCCGTATAGACGGACGCCTCGCGCGAGGCGACGGGCATGTTGGAGGTGTTGCAGATGATAGTCGTCCGCTCCATCAGCTTGTGTCCCGTATGGGGGTCGTCCAGATGGGGGAACTCCGCGAAGATTTCCACCACCTCGTTGGCGCGCTCCCCGCAGGCAATCATGATGATGATGTCGGCCTCGGCCTGCTTGGCGATAGCGTGCTGCAACACCGTCTTACCCGCACCGAAAGGCCCGGGAATGAATCCCGTACCGCCGTCGGCTATCGGATTGAAAGTATCTATCGGCCGGACACCGGTTTCGAGTATGCGCGAAGGACGCGGCTTGGACACATACGCCTTGATGGGACGCTTCACCGGCCACTTCTGCACCATCGTCACCGGATGTTCCCCGCCCTGCGCATCTTCGAGCACGGCCACAGTATGGTTGATATTATACTCTCCTGCTCCGGCCACGCTGCGGACGGTATAGCTACCCTCGAACGCGAAAGGCACCATTATCTTGTGCATTATCCACTGCTCCTTCACCTCGCCGAGCCAGTCGCCTGCCTCTACCCGGTCGCCCGGTTTGGCCAGCGGACGGAACTCCCAGAGTGTCTCCTCGTTCAGCGGCGAGGTACGCTGCCCGCGCCGGATGAACAGACCGTCCATATCGGCCAGGTCGTTCTGCAGACCGTCGTAATTCTTCGAGAGGATGCCCGGTCCGAGCGTGGCTTCGAGCATGTGCCCCTCGAACTCCACCTCGGCCCCCATCCGCAGGCCGCGGGTACTGTCGAACACCTGTATATAGGCATCGTCGCCGACGACCTTGATGACTTCGGCCATCATTCTCACCTCGCCGAGCTTCACGGTGGCTATCTCGTTCTGTGCCACCGGCCCCTCCGTCTTCACGATAACGATGTTGGAAATGATGCCGGTTACTTTACCTTTCGTTTTCATATCTGTCTCTTTGTTTTTGTCGGTTTACATGTCGGGCAGCGTTCCGGACGCCGTCAGACCCTCCACGAGTCTGCCGAGCATCTCCCGTCCGCGCTGCGGGTCGAGCGCCGCCCACCGGTGGATGATATTCACCTTGACCAGATAGCCGAGGATGAAATCCAAATCGAAATAGTTCGTCAGGGTGAGTTCGTCGGCCATTTCCCAACGGATGGCATCCATCCGGTTCTCCTTCTCCACCAGATTGCTGTCGTCGGCCACGGCAAGCATCACGCGGTCCACATAAGCGACTTCTCCCTTGATTCCGAAATCGGCTGCGGAGCTGCGTGCGAGCGCACTCTCTATATCGCCCGTACCCACGATGACCTCCGCCACGGGAATCCCGCGACGCCGTGCGGCGAATGCGGCCGCTATGTTACGCAGTGTCCGGTCGAACTCCGCCCACCTCCTCATGAACTTCGACGACGACCGGGCGCACGCGGCATAATAGGCAGCGAACAGATTCCGTTCGAGAGACTTCTCCATATCCACCTCCTCGCTGACGTCCGTACCTTCCCCCTCCTTGTCGGCCGCATTGAAAGCGGTTATCACCCGGCCGAGGAAAAGGGGAAGCCGCGACGGGGAGACGAGCTCCTCCTGCAGCTCCTCGCGCGAAAGATTGCCCAACGCCGAGAAGTGCTCCCTACCGGCCCGGAGGCTGACGATATTCTCTATATCGTAATACGTATAGAACAGCTCCACCGTCCTGCGGTCACGCGCAGAGAGCTCCTCCTTTATCTCCGCGATGATGGCCGGGGCATCGAAACCCTTCTTCTCTGCATCGAGCGAATACTCCCTGAGCCCTGCGATGAGACAATAGTAATCTTTCCGAAACATATCGACCTATTTTTCGGCGTACAGCATTTTCGCCACCCGCTCCTTCAGAAATTCAGACAGCAGCGCCTCGAAATCGGCTTCGGAAAAGCTGATATAATATCCGCCGTTTTTTTCGCCTATCCGGAATCCGCTGCGGACACTGTCGGAATAACCGACCTCCACCCCCTGCGCCAGCAGGCTCTTGGCCGCGGCCTCGAACTCCTTGCCGAACCGCTCCTGCCACTCGGCCGGAAGCAGCGCCGAGAGCGTCACCTTTCCCGCCGAATCGGCGCGCCAGCCCGCCGCGACGGCGAGCAGCATCTCCCGCACGAATGCGGGGTCCACCGCCGCCTCATGCACCGGTCCGGAGAGGGTTTTGGCGATTATCATCTCCGAAATGTGCTCCTTGAGCGCACCGACGGCCTGACGCCCGGCCAAGGTCACTTCCGTCATGGTATTTCTGCGAAGCTCCTCCGCCTTGCGGCGGGCCTCCTCCACGACGGCGGCTGCCTTCTCCTCGGCCTCCCTTACGATAGCGTCGGCCTTCGCCTGCGCATCCGCTACGAGTCTCTCCGCATCGCTGCGCCCTTTGGCAAGCCCCTCCTCATAGAGCTTGTTGGTCAGTTCCTGAAGTTTGTTTTCCATGCTGTATATGTTTTATTATTCCTTGCACTGCACTCCTCATCCGCTACCGCGGATACCGGGGTAACGCCCGTCCTGCAAAAATAGTATCCGCCGGCGCACCCTTTCTGTCCTGTTCGGCCACGTTTTTGTCCGAAACATCACTCCTGATGGCCGGGACGAAGCAGGTCGGTCACCACTTTTACCGGAGTAAAGGTCGTCGCGGGAACCTCTACGAACAGGGTGTTCCAATCCGACATGGCACCGTTCCACAATCCAGGCAGCTCCATCGCCTTCAGCGGCTTTCCGTCCTTGGACTTTTCGGAGATGAATCCGGTCGAACGGTCCACATAGCGTGTCAGGTCGTATTTGCGCCCCCTTGGGCCGCGCACGCCGCACACGATATCCACCGGATTGAAATGGGTGGCGCCGCCCATGACCGCTTCCCTCCGTTCAGGCGCTATCTGCGACGACTCGGCTATCTGCAGCGATACGAGCCCGTCGGCACTGCGTGCAAAGAACGGGCCTCCGCCCGGTTCCCCCTCGTTGCGCACCATGCCGCACACCCGTACCGGCCGGTCGAGCACCCGGCACAGAAACGCGGCCCGGTCGGCCGCCGCACGCGCCCCGAATCCTTCGGGCAGTTCCACATGCAGGATATCGCGCACGAAAGCCTCCGCCGCATCGACGCCTTCGGCGGCAGGCGTCTCCTCTTCCAGCATTCTCAGGTAGCCGTGAATCTTCTCCTGCACTTCGAGGAGCAGCCCGGCCAGCGCCTTCTTGTAAACCACCGTATCGCCCCGACGGGAATCGGTGGTCACATTGTCTATATTCTTGATGAAAACGAGGTCGGCATCCATCTCGTTCAGGTTCTCAATCAACGCTCCGTGACCGGCCGGACGGAACAGAAGCGAACCGTCGCCGTTCCGGAAAGGCGTATTGTCCGGATTCACGGCTATCGTATCGGTCGAGCTTTTCTGTACCGACACGGTGACATCGTACTCCACACCGAACCGCTCGCCGTACTTCGGAAGCGCGGCATCGAACACTCTGCCGAAATCGCCGGCATGTTCGGGCGATACGGTAAAATGCACCGCCACCCGGCCCCCGCACGCCGCATACTGCGCCCCCTCGGTCAGGTGCTCTTCCAAAGCCGTGCGCACTTCGGCGGGATAGCGGTGGAAAAGTATCAGCGCCTTGGGCATGTTTCCGTACCCGAGTCCGCCGGGCCCTACGATACCGCGGACGACATCCTCCGGCGAAGCTCCGGGGGGCAGAAGCCGCCGCAAACGGTCGTAAAACGCGAATCGCTCCAGCGCACCGAGTACCTCGGCAGTCACCCGGTTCTCCTCCCCGGAGGAGAGATACCCGAACAGCTCCCGGAACATCCTCGTCGCCGCACCCGAAGCAGGCACGAACTTCACCACGCGGCATACGCCGCAGGCCCTGTCGTAACGACGCCCCAAAGTAGCCAGCCGGCTGTCGTCGAGACGGAGAATACCGTCGCCCACGGAGGCGGGACGCACCACATCAAGATACGGAAATCCCTCTCTAAAACCGACAAGCTGCGCTTCCACCGCTTCCGGGTCGATACCGTGAGCCTTCACGCACTCCCAATCGCGTCTATCCAGCATATTCCATCTTGTTAAATCCAACAATCTTCAAAGATAACAATTATTTTGATTATCGTATAACGCAAGGGATTTAAAAATATGCGAAAAAACGAACAACCTTGTTCTCCGCCTCTTTCGGCAGTGCCTCCGGAGAGCCTTCTCGGAGCCGCCCAAATTACCGGAGACAGGGGACAAATCCGGAAATTTTGGGTAAATTTGCGCCGTTATGACAAGGGAAATCCTGCATGCCGACCTGTTGGGACGGAACAGTTTCGGCGTCGCCGCCACCGCCGACCGCATCGTGGAGTTCAGCGATGCAGCCTCGTTGCGCGACTACCTCGCTGCACACGAAGACATCCGGCAGGGAAAGCTCGGTGTTTTGGGCGGAGGCAACAACATCCTCTTTACGGAGGATTTTCACGGAACGCTGCTGCACCCCGCAGGCGAAGGTTTCTCGGTCACGGGCTCCTCGGGCAACAGCGTCTCGGTACGGGCAGAAGCGGGACTCGACTGGGAGAAGTTCGTGGAACGGTGCATCGGCCTCGGTCTGTGGGGGACGGAAAACCTGACGGCGATACCGGGAACGGTCGGCGCCGCTCCGGTACAGAACATCGGAGCCTACGGAGCCGAAGCGAAGGATATCGTCGAATCCGTCGAGACCCTCGACCTGGCCACGCTTAAGGAGGTCTCCATCGCAGGATGCCACTGCGGTTTCGGTTACCGCGACAGCATTTTCAAGGGGGTACTGAAAGGCCGGGCGGTCATTACGGCCGTCACTTTCCGGCTCTCGCGCACCCCGCGCCCCAACCTCGGCTACGACGCACTCGCACGCGAAGTGGAGGATGCTGGCGGGGCGACACTGGAGAACATACGGACGGCCGTCCGGCGGATACGCGGCGAGAAACTGCCCGACCCGGCCGTCACGGGCAACGCAGGCAGCTTCTTCAAGAACCCGGTAGTGGACAGCGAACTGGCCGAAAGAATAAAACGGAAATATCCCGACATGCCCTCCTATCCGGTGCCGGAGGGGGTGAAGATACCGGCCGGCTGGCTGATAGAAAAGACCGGCTGGAAAGGAGCCTCGCTGGGCCGGGCAGGCGTTTACGGCAAACAGGCGCTCATCCTCGTGAATTTGGGCGGAGCAACGGGCAACGAGGTCACGGCGCTGGCCCGACGGATAACCGACGACGTGGAGACCCGGTTCGGTATCCGAATAGCGACCGAAGTGAACATATGGTGACGGAAGCGGACGGCACGGAAACACAGTGTCCCCGCAACGACAGAAACGAAGCCGGCGGACGGAAGAGACGCCGCAATCATACGGAACTATGCTCGAAGAGAAATTTCAAAGGTATATCAGAGAACACGCGCTGGTGGAACCGGACGACAGGATACTGCTCACCGTCAGCGGAGGCGTGGATTCGATGGTCATGATGGACCTTTTCGTGTCGGCCGGCTACAAGGTCGGTGTCGCGCACTGCAACTTCCAGTTGCGCGGAGAGGAGTCGGACGAGGACGAAACGCTCGTACAGATGCGTGCCGCAGGGTATGGTCTCCCCTTCTTCAACCGCCGGTTCGACACGCAGGGCGAAATGGAAGCCACCGGAGAATCGGTACAGATAGCCGCCCGGAGGCTGCGCTATGAATGGTTCCGCGAACTGAGCGCCGAGCACGGCTACGACGCCATCGCCATCGCCCACCATGCCGACGACTCCATCGAAACGTTCTTCATCAACCTGATGCGGGGCACGGGGCTCAAGGGGCTCACCGGCATCCACAGGGTAAACGGGAAAATCATCCGCCCGCTGCTCTTCGCCTCCCGCCGGGAGATACTCGACTACGCCACGGCCCACGGCATCCCCTTCCGGGAGGACTCCTCGAACCGCTCGACGAAGTACATGCGCAACAAGATACGGCTCGGCATCGTCCCGATACTGCGCACCATCAATCCGAACTTCACCGAACTCATGGGGGCCAACATCAGCAGGCTGACCGATGCCCAGCTCTTCATCGACCGCTGCATCGAAACAATCATGCAGCAGGCGGTGACGACTGCGGACGGAATCGTCACCATCGACCCCGCAGCGATAGACCCGCGAATGCCGCTCAACTACGTGATATATGAAATCATGAGTTCCGGATACGGTTTCAAGGGCGACGTCGTGGACGGACTGATGGAGGCGCTCCAGCGCGGAGCCACCGGCCGGCGGTTCTATTCGAAGGATTACGCCGCCTACATCAACCGGGGACGGATAATCGTCGTCCCGGTCGCCGGAGAAGACCCCTGCGAAACGGAGCTCACCGCCACGGCACACAAGGTCTACTGCGGCAACAGCGTGATACTCGCCCGCCACACCGACATCGACAATATCGAGAGCCTCCGCCAGCCCGAAAACGTCGCACTGCTGGATGCCGACCTGCTCCAGTGGCCGCTGAAGCTGCGCAGATGGCACGAAGGCGACGCGTTCGTCCCCTTCGGAATGAACGGTCGCAAGAAAGTCAGCGATTTTCTGATAAACGAGAAGGTATCGCTGCCGGAGAAGAACCGGCAGTTCGTACTCGTGAGCGGAGACGACATCGTCTGGGTTGTCGGCCGGCGTATCGACGACCGCTACCGGGTATCGGACAGGACCGAGAACATCCTTCTGCTGAGAAGGGAAATCATATAGGCCGACACAGCGGCGGAAAGGGAAACCATGGCGAAAGGGAGCGGAAAGACGACATTCAAAGATACCGTAACGGCCTACGAAAGGCTCCGGCGGGAGATTGCCGCCGGCAGGTACGCTCCGGTCTATCTGCTCATGGGCGAGGAGGGATACTTCATCGACCGCATCGCCGACCAACTGGCCGGCACGGTACTCACCGAGGCCGAACGGGACTTCAACCAAATCGTGGTCTACGGGAAAGATACCGACGAGGGAACCATCATCAACTACGCACGGCAAATGCCCATGATGGGCCGCTACGAAGTGGTCATCGTCAAGGAGGCGCAGTCGCTCCGCAAACCCGAACAGCTCTCGCTCTACACGGCTGCCCCCTCGCCCTCCACCATCCTCGTCGTCTGCTACAAGGGCAAGAGCCTCGACAAGCGCACGCAGCTCTACAAGCACATCGTGCAAAAGGGCGAAGTACTCGAATCGGTACGTCCGCGCGACTACGAAATCACGGCCTGGCTGGGCGACTTCGTCCAATCGAAGGGGTGCACGATAGAGCCCAAGGCGCTGGGAATGCTTACCGACCATCTCGGCACGGACATCTCCCGCATCTCCAACGAACTTGCCAAGCTGCTTACCTTCCTGCCCGAAGGAACGAAACGAATCACCGCGCAGCACATCGAGGACAACATAGGTATCAGCAAGGATTTCAACAACTTCGAATTGACGAAAGCTATTTCGGAGAAGAACATGGCCCGCGCCATGCTCATTGCCGACCACTTCCGGCGCAACCCGAAGGACAATCCGCTGACGGTGACATTGAGCGCCCTGTTCACCCATTTCCAGCGCATCTTCATCGTCAATTACAAACGGTGGGAGATTCGTCACAAAAACGTTCCGGCCCCTTCGGACGCCGAACTGAGCGCCCTGCTGAAACTGCCCAACCCCTTCTTCCTCAATGAATACAAACAGGCGGCCAACCTCTACCCCAACCGTAAGGTATTCAATATCCTCGGCCTGCTACGCGAATACGACATGCGAAGCAAAGGCATCGGAGGCGGTCCGCAGGACGACGGAGAACTGCTGCGGGAACTGCTGCTCAAAATCTTCATGACATGACCCCGCCGCAGCACATCTACCTCAACGGTGTCCTGCTCGACGGAAGACAGGAAACGCTCTCCGCACAGAGACTCTTACAAGACAACTACGTCCATGCCGCGGTGAACACTTCCGCCCACAGTCCGCTCTATCTGGAGAAGCACCTCGCATACGCCGCCGAATCCTACCGCAAACTCTACGGCACCGTGCCGCAGTTCGATACAATGCAACTGCGCGAAGGAATAGAGGCCCTGCTGGATGCCGACCGCATGCCCCGGCTGGGCAACATCGTCCGCATCTACCTGCTGCCTTCGCAGCGGAGCGGCGATGCCGTGCCCGACCTGCTGGCAATGGCCGACCACTCCACCATATACCGCGGTTACGAGCTCATCAGCATCCGCCCCAAAGCGATACTAACCAACTACGAGATTCCCTTCTGCGGCCATCGTACCGCCGTATCGCTTACGACCTCACGCTACATGCAGGCGTTCGCGGAGCGTACCGGCTGCCATGTAGCCCTGCACTGCAACCGGGCCGAACGCCTCATATCGTGCGGCGAATACCCGGTTTTCCTTGCCCGCGACGGCGCCCTCTTCACCCCGCCGGCAGAGACGTTTCCCGCCTGCACCGAACGCGACCTGATGTTCCGGGCCTGCTCCCTGGCAGGCATCCCCATCACGGAACGCAACATCGCCGCCTCGGAAATCCCCGGCGCCGACGAACTGATGGTCTTCAACCATACGGGGCTCCAAAGCCTCCTCTCGCTGGGAAATTACTACTTCTACAACCTGCTCGCCCTGCGCATCGAAAAGGTGCTCCGTACCATTACGGAAGAGGGGCTGCAAGCCTGACGCCCGCTCCCGCCCCGACGCGCAGTTCGGGTCCCCGTCCAGATACCGGAATATCGCACGCCGAAAAGAACAGCGCCCGGAAAAGACGGACCGGGGAACGCACTGTCTCCGGTGCGGAACAAGAGACGCCGCCTCGACAGGCTTCTGCCGGAAACCGCATATATCCGGACGGGCACTCCGTCCGCACCAGAAACAGGGCCCGATACGTATCCGTACCGGGCCCGATATCTCCGTCCGCATTGCCTATCGGTAATAGCTGCCCCTGTAAACAGCGGTATTGCCGGCACCGTCCGTAACCCGGAGCTCCACCTCGTGCCGCCTGCCCGTACCGCACACCTCGTCATCGAAATAGTGGTAAAGCATCCCGTGCACCGTATCGTGTTCGAGCATCACCCACTCTCCGTCCACCGTCGCGGAATAGGAGGCGACGCCGGAAAAATCGTCGCTTATACGGAAACCGATGCGCCGCTCGCCGGACATATCGGTTCCCGACCTGAACGATGGCGTGACGGTAGGGTTTACCGTATCGGCCGCGGCACACCATATCCCGAAGAGGGAAGCACGCCCCGTCACGGCACCGTCGGCATATTTCGCCGGTGCGGCGGCAAGCCGCCCCTTATCGGTAAGACGTGCAATGACCACCCGTTCGCGCAGCTCTTCCGGCACGTCGGCCCGGAAAGAGAGTGTCACGGGAGCCTGCAAGGGTACCGACGCATCATGGACGGCATAGAAATCCGACAGGATATGCGTCCCTTTTCCCACCGTCACGGCAGGCCGGCCGGAGAGTTTCTCCTGCTCGTAGAACAGCGATTCGTAAAGTGCGCCGGCAGGAATGGTGACCTTGAGCCCGTCCGTCGTCCGGGAGTAGTGACGCCGGAAATCCACCGCTTCGGCATCGGTCGGGATACTGACCGTCGCAGCGGCGGCCGAGGGGTCATACGTCACGGGGAAAGTCAGTACGGCCGTATTGCCGCTGTCGTCCTCCACTTCGATACGGACCTCGTCGATGCCCGATGCGGGGTCTATCAGGCCGCGCCCCACGGCCCGAGGGTAGAAAGGCATCGCCCCCTCGTTCAGTACGGCCAGGCGGAATATATCGTTGGAGGTGGTACCGTTCAGCACGTAATCCGACAGCACCTTGGCAAAATGGTTCTCCCCGAAAGTGAAGCCGTCCATCAGATATTCCAAACGCGTTTGGCCATCAACCGAAAGTACGATGCGGTAGGTAGCCATCGAGCCGCTTACATCGTTCTTCCTGTCCATCGTCTCCACGCAGAAATACCCCCGGCCGGGCAGTACCATGGGAGCCTCCAGCGTATAGCGGGCACCGCTTCCTCCGATTGCGGCAGCCCTTCCCGCAAGCGTGTGCACCGGGACGCCCATGAGCGTATCCACCAGATAGTAGCTGACACCGAATATCCGGGGCGGCAGGTCATCTTTCACCCGGTAATATCCCCTTGCGATGGGGTTCACCGTCCGCTGCGAAGCCCCTTCGCGTATCTCGAAGTGGAGATGCGGGCCGAACGAATTGCCCGAATTGCCCGACAGGCCGATGACTTCGCCCCGCTTTACGGGGAAACGACCCGCCTCGGGAAAAAGGTCGATGTCGTTGCGTTGCTGCCGGTAACGCTCACTGCGCACGTACGCCTCCACCTCCGGAGTAAATTTACTGAGATGGCCGTAGACCGAGATATTGCCGTCCGGATGCGCCACATAGACCACATTGCCGTAACCGTAAGGCTTCACGCCAATACGGTAAATCTGTCCGTCCTCGACGGCAAGCACCCGCTTCCCCTCGACGCCCCCGGTACGGAAATCGACGCCCGAATGGAAACGGGTGGAACGAAGCTTCCCGAAATTGGAAGAGCTTTGCAGCACCGGCATATCGAGCGGCTTTCCATAATCCTGTGCATGCGCCGTACCGCCCTGCAACGCCGCACAAACCAAACACACGCCCACCGACAGCCGCAGTCTCCGGCATCCGGTCCGAACCATCTCTTTCATACGTTCCCTCGTTTCGGCCGCCCCATTACGAAGCGTTCCCTGCTTATATCGTTTCAACATACGGTTTCCCTTATTCCGGAGTGCGCCTTTATCACCCGCAACACTCCCGACAGCCTGCCGGACAGACCGCAAACAGCTTCCGTCCCGACAACCGGCGGCACCTTCTGCCAGAAAGCAGCCACATCCGCCCCATTCGGAACAATATCTGTCACTCCTCCTCTTCCTCCGCTCCCGTCCGTGCGACGGCCCGCGAAGCCGCCTCTACCACAATATCGTAATCGTAACCGCGCGAGAGGCCGAAACGGACGAGTTTCCCCTTCACTTCATATGCCGTGCCCGACACGCTCCGAAGTTTCCGGTCGAGCAGCTCCTGCAGTCGGTCGGCCACGGCGCCGGTTTCGTACTCCCGCACAACGGCCTCTTCGACGAGGTCGGACGGTATTCCCTTGGCACGGAGTCCCGCCCGTATCTTGTGCACGCCCCATCCCGCCAGCGAGGACTTTTCGCGCACATAGGCGGCGGCGAAGCGACGGTCGTCGATGAATCCCGACTCGCACAGCCGATGCAGTATCCGTTCCCTATCGGCTTCGGGCACGTTCCACCGACGCATCAGCCGCAGCGCATCGCCGCTGGAACGCTCCGCCCGGGCAGCATAGCGCATCAACCCTGCCAGCGCCTCCTCCGCACTTTTGGCCCGCTTTCCGTGGGGCCCTGCCTCCTCTTCCTTCTCCTTCATCGTTCACTCCTTCACACACCGTACCATCCTCGGCTTGCCGTTCATATCGCACCGGCACTCCACCCCGACGAACCCCTGCCCCGACAACAGCGTGCAAACGCCGCAGACATAATCTTCGTGCACCTCGAAAAAGAGCCGGCCTCCGGCATCCAGCAGCCGGGCGGCCTTATGTCCGATTTCCCGATAGAAAAGCAATGGGTCGGCGTCCTCCACGAACAGTGCCCCGGCGGGCTCGTACAACCGCACATTGTCACGCATGGAGGCATACTCCGAGCGGGGAATATAGGGCGGATTGGATACGACGACATCGTAACGGTGCCGCGGCAGCAGTCCGGCGAACGTATCGTACGGCGCCGTCGCATCGGCCTGTACGAAATGCACCGTTGCGCCGTTCACGGCCGCATTTTCCACCGCAAAAACCAGCGCATCGGGCGAGATGTCCGCCGCATCGACCGTCGGGGCGACAAGCAAACGGGAAAGCGCGACAGCAATGGCCCCGCTGCCCGTCCCGATATCCAGCAGACGCACTCCCGCAATACCGGCACAGTCGGCCGCAATCCACTGCACGAGCTCCTCAGTCTCCGGGCGAGGTATCAGCACCCCCTCCCCGACACGGAACGGCAGACCGTAAAATTCCGTCCGTCCGGTCACATACTGCAACGGGACATGCGCTGCAATCCGCCGGCACGACTCCTCCAGCACTCCTTCGTCAGCCACGGCCTCTGCGCCGGGGTCGGCCACGGCCTCCGCCCGCGAGAAGCCGCAGAAACATTCGGCCACCTCGAACGCAATGGCACGCGCCTCTCCTGCCGTATAGGCATCGGGCACGGCACGCCGTACTCTTTCCAACACTTCCCCGCGTTTCATTTCCCGTCAAAATTACGCAAACGGCACCTAAAATCCAACCGTCCGTCCCTGGCCGGAACCACGTTCCGCATCGAACCGTTTCCCATCCGACAGATGCCGCTTGCCCATCCGCTTTTTATCACTACTTTTGCAGAAACACGAACGGCCATGCCCAGGCAACTCACACCGGAAGAGCAGCAAATCATCCGCCAGACCGAAAAGGAGGGGGCGGAACTCGCCGAACGGGAACACGACGGCAAGGGGGCGAACAGCATCATGCGGCGCATCGCCGGCATCCTGGTTTTCGCCGCCGTCTTTCTCCTCTTCGCCTGCATCGCCTACTTCGTAGTCAGCAGCACTACCCACTGAAACGACAGCTCCCCTCAATCATCACATCACAGCGAAAACGGCACGCAAAGATTGCGTGCCGTTCCGTGCTTTCATCCGCCGCCTCCGGTCACTCATACTGTCCGGAACGCAATGCCTGCACCTCCCGCGGCGTCAGGAAACGCCACTCGCCGCGCTTGAGACGCTGTTTCGTCAGTCCGGCGAAATAGACACGGTCGAGCTTCGTCACCTTATAGCCCAGATGCTCGAACATGCGCCGCACGATACGGTTGCGCCCGGAGTGTATCTCGATACCTATTTCCGTCTTCTTCGTCCCCACGTAGCTGACCGCATCGGCATGTATCTCTCCGTCGTCGAGCTCGAATCCCTGCACCAACGCATCCATGTCGGCATGCGTCAGCGGTTTGTCCAACGAGACCTGATATACCTTTTTCTTCTCGAAAGAAGGGTGCATCAGTTTTTTGGCCATATCGCCGTCGTTGGTGATGAGCAGTACGCCGAGACTGTTCTTGTCCAGACGTCCCACCGGATATACCCTCTCCCGGCAGCCCTCTTTCAGCAACTCCATCACCGTCTTGTCCGCATGGGGGTCCTCCACCGAAGTCACATATCCCTTGGGTTTGTTCATCACGATATATACCTTGCGTTCGTTGCGGATGACGTTCCCGTTGAAACGCACCTCATCCTGCTGCGACACCTTGGCTCCGAGTTCGGTCACGACCAGTCCGTTGACCGAAACCACACCCGACTGGATGAATTCGTCCGCTTCACGGCGCGAGCAGATACCCGACATGGCGATATAACGGTTGAGCCGTATCTTATCCTCGATAACCGGCGCCGGAAAAGTCGGATAGTTCTCCGAATTGTACTTGGGCACTTTGGGGCCCCGCTGACCGGCCGGACGACGCCTGTCGGTCGGTCGACCGCCGTAAGCACCGCCGCCCTGAGTTCCGTAAGGTTTGCTGCCGTACCCTTTCCTGTCCCCCGTACCGCGTTCGCCGTAAGGACGCTTGCCGTCGCCATAACGCCGTTCGCCGCCCTCGCTGCGGCCATACGGCCGACCGCCGGCATACTCTCTCGGTTCCTTGCCTTCGCCGCGTTCACCTTCGCCGTGACCGTACCGCGGGGCATAACGCTCCGGACGCCCCTCCTGCGAACGGTCGTTCCCGTAACGGCTGCCTCCCTCGAAACCGCCTTCCGGTCTGCGGTATCCGCCGCTCCGGCGCTCGCCCCCCTCCGTATCGCGGGAGGAGTCGTAACGGTTCCGGCCAACCGGCCGGTTGTACTCATCGAAATTGGGATTGTAGGATTTGCGCCTCGCTGCCCCTTCGCCGGACGGTCCCTGCGGACGACCGTCGGACGGATAAGTCCGAGTATCGTAACTGTTCCGGCGGTAACCGGAACGGTCAGAGCTACCACCTTCGCCTCGCTGCTCGTATGGCGCCCGCTCGCGCGGACGGTAGCCGCCCTCCGTTCTGTTGCGGTTGCGGTCATCACCGCTTTCCCCGCCGTAACGCCCCGAACCGGCATAACCGCTGCCGCTCCGGTACTCCTGCGGACGCCGGTGCTCTCCGTCGTAACGGGCCCCCTCGGCGGGTTCGTGTCCCTCACGCCGGTAATCCACCTTTTCAACCGGCCTCGAAGTCGTTATCCGCGTCCGCTTGTCTTTTGCAAATGCCTTATAAGCAGGCTGTCCCTCCTGCGAGCCATCCGTATCTTCCCGATGAGGACGGCCGTCACTGTTTCCGAAATCTTTCATTATTTAAGTATTAATGCCATACGGACAACAAATGTAACGCATTTTTCATACATTTACACCTGTCATAAAATTTGTTCATCATAAAACGTCCATGAGATATAATTTCGACGACATCATCGACCGCCGGGGCAGCGGATGCGTCAAATACGACGACCTTTCGGCCTTCGGCAATGCAAATGTCATACCGCTGTGGATAGCCGATATGGATTTCGAAGCTCCGGAGTTCATCTGCCAGGCGATAGCGCGCCGCGCCGCACACCGGGTATTCGGCTACGGCATGCGTACCGATGCCTATTACGCTGCAATCACGAACTGGGTGGAACGCCGCAATGGTTGGCACATCGACCGCGAATGGATAGATTTCACGCCGGGTGTGGTTGCGGGGTTCGTCTTCGCCCTACGGGCCTTGTCGGCCGAGGGCGACGGTATCGTCATCATGCCTCCCGTCTATCCTCCGTTCGCCGCCCAGATAAAAGCCAACGGCCGGCGGGTAGTGGAAAACCCGCTCATTCCCGAAAAGGGATACTACCGGATAGACTACGACGACCTAGACCGCAAACTGGCAGAGGCCACGGTACTGCTCTTCTGCAATCCACACAACCCCACCGGCCGCGTATTCACTGCGGAGGAGCTGCGCAGAGTAGCCGACCTGTGCCGGAAACACGATGTCGCGATAGTGAGCGACGAGATACACTCCGACCTGATATTCGCTCCCTGCCGCCACACCCACATCGCTTCGCTGTGCGCCGAAGGACAGCGGTGCATCACGCTCATCGCCCCTACAAAAACCTTCAATATCGCCGGGCTTTCGACCTCCGCGGCCATCACGCCCGACCCCGCCGCCCGGGAAGCGCTGCGGACGGAATTGGGCAGGTACCATGTCGACCAGGGCAACATCTTCGGCACGGCGGCGCTCATCGCCGCCTACAACGAAGGCGAAGAGTGGCTCGGCCAGATGCTCGACTACGTACACGGCAACATGGAATTCACTGTCCGGTTCCTCGCAGAACACCTTCCCGAAATCAGGACCGCCATTCCCGAAGGCACCTACCTCATGTGGCTCGACCTGCGGGGCCTGGGGCTGGGACACGAGGAACTGCTCCGTTTCATGGCCCGGGAAGCCGGTGTAGGACTCAATGACGGAGCTGCGTTCGGGGTACAGGGCCGCGGTTTCATGCGCATGAACATGGCGACCTCCCGTACCCTTATCAAAACGGCACTCCTCCAGATAGAGGCAGCATGGCAGAGCAGGGAAAACCGGCACTGACGCGTGCGTCCTTCAGCACACTGCGCGTGCTTAAAAGCATCCCGCCCCACACGAAGATACGGCGCGCCGCCTACGGTATACCGCATGAAACACCGACAGCAGCAGACCGCCGGGACTCAAAATACGGCACACAAAAAAATTACAGGAATATTGCCTTTCCTCTTTGCAAATTCGGAAATACTCCTTATCTTTGTGGCGCTTTTAGGAAACTCCGGTTCCTGGGAAACTCCGGTTCCTGTAGGCAAATACGATGCTTCTTTAGCTCAGTTGGTAGAGCACGACACTCTTAATGTTGGGGTCCTGGGTTCGAGCCCCAGAGGGAGCACAAGCCACTTCCGCTGGAAGTGGCTTTTTCTATGGCATTCGCTCCTGTTCTTGTTCCTGTTTCCCTACCGGCTTCGGATGGAAAATCAGAATACCATCGACTGCATTCCAACCGACGCTTTCGCAAAGATTCGGTTCCACCGGAATCTTCGCATCCGAGATGCGCTCCCTACCCGATGCACAGTTTGCCAATACATACTGCTCCCCCCACACCTATTACAAGATATGAAAATGATTCCGTATCTTGTCAGCCCAAACCCGGAGATATCTTTACCCGGCCTGCAAACACGAACAGAAAACGCGGTTTCTCTACCCGGCCGAGCCGGTCGGTACGGATTACCCGCCAAACGCATGGCCAACTGTTTAAAGAAATAGATACCGTAAAAAACGGTCAGCATAACCGGGGATACGATACGAAAGGAGTTCATACCGACTGTTCGTCAAAAACGAATTACCCGAAACGAGGCGCTTGCGTCCGGATATTACAAGGCCGAAAAACGGCTGCTATTCCACATCCGGCATACGGAAGACGGAGAAATGTACGCTGCCGTAGGTACGTACCTGCAGCAGGGCAGGATGCCCCTCGAACGACCGCTCCTTGGAGTGCTCGAATATCAGCAATCCTCCGGGGCGCAGCAGCTTCCGTTCGAACACAAGTTCCACAACCTGTTCCGACCCTTCGAGGTCATACGGCGCATCGGAGAATATCACATCGAACCGTTTCGATGCGCTCTTCAGGTAAAGAAAAACATTGGCTCTGACGGCATAGAGGTTCTCCATACCGAAAGCCGCAGCCGTCCGGCGGATAAAATTGTGATGCACCGCATTGACCTCCACCGAGGTGACACCCGCCGCACCGCGCGAGATGAATTCATAACTGATGGAACCCGTCCCCGAAAAGAGGTCGAGCACTTCGGTCCCCTCCAGGTCGATGAGATTGCCGAGTACATTGAACAGGTTCTCCTTCGCAAAATCCGTGGTAGGACGAGCCCTCAAATTACGCGGAGGATTTATCACCCTGCCGCCGAATCTACCGCCTACGATTCTCATAGTACCGCATGAAAATGTGTTACACAAATGGCCGCCGCATGGGCACGTCGGATACCGCTGCGCCGCTCGAAACCAAAAGGCGGAAACTTCAGATAGCCGCCACCCGGCCGAAATACCTTTTCAACGTATCCGTATAACGCACGGGCCGGTCGCCGTAAATATACAGGGAGATATTACGCTCCCCGGCGGCAAGTTCCGACAAATAATAGACCATATCGGCCGCACCGTGCAACGGATAGACCTCCGCAAGCGACAATTCGCCTGCCGTGCCGTACCGGGAGATGTAGACATTCTCCTGTGTCGGATAGACCACGAAACAACAGTCGCCCGAAGCCTCCGTCCGGCGGAAAGCCGCCATGCTCTCGTGAAGCGGGGAGTACCACGCCGCCCGATGACCGAGCCTGTCCGCCAACCACGATGCGACACCCGTATCGACCGGAAATAGGGCACAGACGCCCCCATACGCCTCCGTCCGGACAGCCTTCATGTCCGGTGAAAGATGCACCCCCATCCGGGCGAGCCACTCCGCCGGCACGGCATCACCGACCACCGCATCCGGCACGAAAACGGTATCGGCCGTATCGGCAAAAAGCCGCACCCTATCATATGTATCGATACCGCTCTTCTCCGCAAATGCGTCGAACGCCGCTGTCATCTGTTCGCGCCGGCTCCCCCCGGGGGCGAAATACGCCTCCATCGAGACCGTCCCCGCACCGTCGCCGTCCGAAGCATAAAAAGAAAGTCCACCCTGCCGGAGCCGAATGGACAATATCTTTTGCACCGGACGGGTACTATTCCCAGTTACCCGCATCGTTGGTCGCACTGGTCATCGAACCCACCTTGATGCCCGGATAGTCGTTGAAGGTATTCTCCCTTTCGTCTATCAGGTTGATGAGCTCCTGTCGGTTGAGGTCGGCAAGGAATGCCTTGTAAGGAGCGCGGCACTCGAACACCTGTACCGTCACGCCCGATTCGGTCTTCAACTGACCGGCTTCGAGGATGAACTCCATGCCGTCGGTATAGGGAATGTACCGAATCATCTCCACCTTTTCGGGCGTCATCTGCTTCGAGCCGAAAATGGTATCTATGACAGCCACCTTGAAAGTCTCCCTGCTGACAAGCCCGCGGGCTACGGCCACCGAGTCGTCCGCCGAACCGAAAGCCTTCTCATAAACCATGGAGTCGTTCAGCACGAAATTGATGAGGCTGTCGAAATTGCCGGTATAGACCTGATTCACCTGTTTATAGGCCCTTTCGGCGGTACGGATATCCTTGATGCGGTCGATTACGGCCGCAGACCTCGTTTCCACCTCCTTCTGGAACTTGAGCGGAATCGTCAGCTGGCGATATACCACGAAAGCGAGGAACACTATCACAACAGCGAGCACAATCTGGATAACTTTTTTCATCTCTATATTTTTAATTTTTAAGTTTGTAACGCGTAAGGCAGTAAAAACAGGATTACAAGCTAATATTTCGCAATGTTAAACGAACATATCGCGTCTCAAATTTACGCGAATTTTGCATTTGCGCCAACACTTGGACAAAAAAAAATCATTGAGGCGCTGGCCTCATGGCTTTCCGATGCCGATACCGAACGCATCTTCATCCTCAACGGATATGCTGGAACGGGCAAGACGTCCATCATTGCGGCGTTCGTGGCGACACTTAAAAAGTTGAGGATAAAACCCGTAATGCTCGCCCCTACCGGACGGGCGGCGAAAGTCATGGCGCGCCATACGGGACTCGGCGCCTCCACGATACACAAGAAAATCTACCGGCAAAAAAGTTCAGCAGACCCCGAACCGGGGTTCTCGCTCGACTTCAACCGCGAAAAGGACGCCTGTTTCATCGTCGACGAAGCCTCCATGCTCTCCGCCTCCGCCGATGCGGGCTCTCCCTTCGGAAGCGGCTCGCTGCTCGACGACCTCTTCCAATATGTCCGGCAGGGTACACGCTGCCGCATCCTCTTCGTGGGCGACGATGCCCAGCTGCCGCCGGTAGGACACGACCGCAGTCCGGCGCTCGACCCCGATTTCATGGCAGCATACGGTGCGGTGGAGTACGGCACGCTGGACGAAGTGATGCGCCAGAGCGACGATTCGGGCATCCTGTTCAACGCCACCATGGTGCGGTGCATGCTGGAGGCGGGCATCACGGAGCCTCCCCTCTTCGAGATGTCCTATCCCGACTTCCGGGCGATAGACGGCGGGGAGTTCCTCGAAAAGGTGGAGGAGTGCTATTCCCGCTACGGACGTGAAGAGACCATCGTCATTACCCGTTCCAACCGGCGGGCCAACCGTTTTAACGAAGGCATCCGGCGCCATGTGCTCTTCGCCGAGGAGGAGATAGAGTCGGGCGACATGCTGATGGTGGTGAAGAACAACTACTACTTTACGGAGCGGGAGGAGGAGCCGCATATGGATTTCATGGCCAACGGCGACACGGCCCGACTGGTCAAACTGCGGCGTTTCGAAGAGTTCTACGGCTTCCGCTTTGCCGAGGCCCGGCTCAGCTTTCCCGACTACGACGACTACGAAATCGAGTGCAAAATCCTGCTCGACACCCTCGCCTCCGAAGCCCCCGCGCTGACGCACGAACAGGGCAATGCGCTCTTTTACGCCGTCAGCGAAGACTACGAACACATCAGGAGCAAAGCCAAACGCTACAAGGAGGTACGCGAGAACCCACACTTCAATGCCGTACAGGTGAAGTTTGCCTATGCCGTCACGGCCCACAAGGCACAGGGCGGAGAGTGGAAGGCCGTCTTCATCGACCGGATGCTCTTCGGCGACGAACCCATGAGCCGCGACCTCATGCGCTGGCTCTACACCGCCCTTACCCGTGCGAGCGAGCAGGTCTACCTCGTGAATTTCGACGAGCGATTTTTCGGAAACGGATGACCGGCCTGTACGAAACCAGAGTCCCGGCAACGGTATCCCGATGCGGCAGTATATATAAAAAGAGCCGAGGTTTTCGGACCTCGGCTCTTTCATCGTATGGCGAATGTTCTTCGCAAAATTACACTCGCCTATGTTCCTCCGCTTATTTGACAATGGGCGGGGCAATGTACCAATTGATGAAAGCGACGCCCATTGCCGAAGATTCGGCCTTGGTGCCGAGCACGAACCGGCCGTCGGCGGATACATGGTTGATATAGCCGGCCGGAATGACGATACCGTAGTTGTCGTACACCCATTCCTGCGTGCTGCCCAGGTCGGTTCCCGTATTCAGGTCGTACACTTTGCCCGAAGAGATACCCAGCGAGCCCACTCCGATGAAAGCGATGCCGTCGTCGGTCGCATGCACGCCGGTGGATTCACCGTAATCCTCAACGATGACGGTCGTTTCGGTCTCGGTATTGTAGAAGGCGGCCGTCTGCGTCGTAATAACTGAAATCCTGTCATCGGCGGGTGTTTCAGTCCGATAGGAACCGGCAATCCATTTTCCCGTAGCACTGATGTTGGTCAGATTGGCCGTACATATCATACCGTTCACAATATGGTAATCGTACTCCGTACCATCGCTCATCTTCATGACAACCGGAGTCACTTCCCTGACGTCCTTGCCTACCCACTCGGGTTTGGCAGTATTCTCACCGTTGTTAATCCAGTAAAGCATGCCGAAATCGGAGTTTTCCCACGAAGTGCCGTAGATGATACTGCCGTCGGCGGAGATACCGCGGGCCATACCGCCGTACCACACCTCTTCGTCACGGTAGTTGAGTTCCGGCCAGGGGAGTTCATGCGGCACGCCGTCTGTCCACAGCAGCGCCTTGCACGGTGCGGGGTCTTCGAACACTTTGCCTTTCATGGCAAAGCCCACCCAATATTTGCCGTCGGCCGAAGTAGCCTGTATCTCCGGCTTGCCTCTGAAACCTGCCGGAGACTCCGGAATGAAGATATTGCCGGTAAGGTCGATGGCTATCTGGCCGCCATTCGCACCGTCGCTGATGAAGAGCAGCCCCTGGTCGGTAATGGCCATGGTCTGATGCAGGTAGTGCACCGATTCCGGGTATGGGCCGAACTCATGCCACTCGCCCGTCTCCAGGTCCACAATGGTCGGCGTGTATAGGAACGAATCGTCCGGTGCGATGGAAGCGGTGAAACCGCCGGCATACCTGCCGCTGGGCGACATCGCAGCACCCATCTGAAAAGTATCCAACTTACGGAAACGGGCGAAAGCGCTGTCTTTCGGAAGCTGGGTCACCGTAATCGTCTGAGAAGCCTGCCCTGCATCAATCATAACCGTCGTATTCCGTTCGGCGCCAGTGTCATTGTCGTCTACCGTAATGGTGAGCGTCCTTTCATCCGTGCGTTCGATTTTTACCCACGTCGCGCCGGGCGTAGCCGTCCATTGGGCCGGAGAGGCCTTGACGTCGACGGCGAGCGGGGAGCTCCCCTCGCCGAGGAACGAACAAGCCACCTGACTCAAATTTACATAATGAAACGTCTCCTGCCCTTTGTCTGTACAACTCGTTGCAAAGAACAAAAGAGATATCGCAAATGCGACACTTGCAGTCAAAGTTTTTTTCATAAGTCCAGTTAGTTTAAAGGTTATTCTCGTGACGGTTCACATTACCGGAACCATTCGTGAACAAATATAGGAATAAAATTAATAATAATCCACATATGTTAATAATATTTCATATAAATCACCAAAACACGAATATACAACCAAATCGACGTCATACAGGGGAATACTATCCGCAGCGATTGATTTTACACAAATTCACATCCCACAACCCGGACAGGATGAAAAAAAAGCCGACCTCTGCATGAGGCCGGCCGAAGCGGCTGCCGACCTATCGTTTACGGAAAGACGGTACCTGCGGAACGTCCTCCGATTCCCATGCTGGCAGCCTTCCTAAGCGCCCTTCGGACGGCCCGGCGACACTGGACCTCGGCGGAGGAATCGAACGCCACGTATGTTTCGCCGCTGCGTATGACCGTCATCACCCTCTGCCAATACAGGCCACGCCCTTGCCAGAAAAAATTCCGGGCCATGCAACAAAACAAAACTTCCGTGCATCTATAATTGAAAATAACCGAAACCGACACGACCTATGGGCAAAACGACTTTCATCACCCTGCTTGCAGGGCTGTTCCTGCTGCACGCACCCACGACGCAGGCGCAGGGAACACCCGAAAAATACCGCGGTGCAAACTTCACGATAGAGACGGGAGGATTCGTCGGCGCCGACAAATTCCGGGTAAGAGGATTTCATCCGTTCTCCTTTACGGGCGGCTACACTTTCGACAGGCACTGGTTTCTCGGTCTCGGCTTCTCGTCCGCCATTTACTATCCGGCCGACGAAGACGACAGACGAATCACCCTGCCGCTTTTCGTCCGGACGCGATACGCTTTCCTAACCTCACGCATCACCCCCTACTTTCAACTCGACCTCGGCATACCGATTTTTTTAGGAGGAGCTACCGTTTGCCATTTCCCCGACTACACGGGCCGCCCCATCACGTACGGACAGCCTACCTGGTTTTACTGCCGTCCGGAAGCGGGCGTGTCGTTCCGCCTGCGAAAACGCCGGGCCCTTCATCTCGGCCTCGGCGTCATGATAAACTACGGAGAATTCTACAGGGACTATGGAATCAACGGCCGGCCCGTGCACGAATCCTCCGAGCTGAGCGCCTCGCTCTCCTTCACCGCGGGCTTCACCTTCTAACCGCAACGGAGAAGCGCTCCGAGCACCTGCCCCAGCCGCCTCTCCCTGTCGGTGAGGCGGCGGCAGCCGGAAAATCCTCCGGACAGGACGACCGCCACCCGCCGGAACGGAAACCACAGCCCGAAAACAGGCCGTGCAGGAAGAGGTACGGCAACCGCTCCCGTCACTGTTCCTTCTCCTCTTCGCCGAGCGCTTCGGCCACCTCCTTTTCCGCCTTGCGGAGCCGCCCGCGGCAGAAGCGGATGAGTTCGCCTGCCCGGCGTACCTGTCCGGCCAGCGCATCGATATCGGGGTTGGCCTCGTTCATCTTCGCCAGAATCGCCTCGATTTCAGCCATTGCTTCGGCGTATGTCATTTCACTCTTTCCCATCATTATCGGTCACTTTTGCAGTCACTCTACCCTTGTATAACGTAATATCGAGATTCTCTCCCGGAACCGCATCGGCGGCGTCGGTCAGAGCCCGGCCGGCGGTACGCACCACCGCGAAGCCGCGGGCCAGGATGTTGCGCGGGTCGGCAGCCGAAACAAGCTGCCGTGCCTGAAGCAAACGGGCCTCCCCGCTCGCTACGGCCCGACCGGCACCCTCTTCCAGGCGTTCCCGGAGTTCATCGAGCCGAAGACCCTTCATCTGCAGCACTCTGCGTGCACCGGCAGCAAGGCCGTCGGCAAGGGTCCGCAAACGCCACTCCATCCGCAGACGGGCCCCCGATACCCGCTCGCGCAGCAGGGCGCCGCACATCTGCACATCCTTCCCCTCCCGGTCAAGGATTCGGCAGGCACAACTGCGTATCTCGTCACCGAGTCCCTCCAGACGGGCATCGAACCCTGCCGCACGGTCGGCCAGAAAAGCCGCCACCGCCGTCGGCGTCTTCAGCGAAAGGGCGGCGACCATATCCACGACGCTCTGGTCCTTGTCGTGTCCCAATCCGGCGATAACGGGCAGCGGGAACTGCGCAATATGGAAACTGAGCAGATAGGAGTTCAAAAAGCTCAAATCGCTCTGCGAACCGCCTCCCCTGATTATCACCGCCGCATCGAACTCTTCCGCCCGGTCGGCCACCGCATCCAACGCCCCGATTATCGACGTCTCGGCCCCGTGCCCCTGCATGACGGCACCGAAAAGCGTCACATCGAAACGGTAAGGCGACGCACCGAGCTCCTTCATGAAGTCCTGATAACCGGCAGCCTGCGGGGAGGAGATGACCGCAATGCGCTGGGGTACTTCCGGAATACCGAGCTCGCGGTTCAGGTCGAACACACCATCCTCCCGGAGCTGGGCGATGGTCTGCATGCGCTGCCGGGCCAGGTCACCGAGCGTATAGAGCGGGTCGATATCCACTATTCGCAGCGACAGGCCGTACAATTCGTGGTAGGTCACCGTCACATGGAGCAGCACCTTCATCCCGACAGCCAGCTCCTCCCCCGTCGCCCCGCGGAAATAAGAGGAGAGCATACCGTACTGTCCGGCCCAGATGACGGCCTGCACCTGCGCCTGCGGCACGCCGTTGCGGCCGCCCTTCTCCACCAACTGCAGGTAACAGTGCCCGGAACGGGCATTCACCTTCAGTTCGCCTATTTCGGCGGTTATCCACACCGGCGCGGCGAATCCGCGGCAAAGCGTCTCCCGGATACGCTCCTGCAACTGCGACAACGTCATATACGAATCGACCGCCATATCAACTATCCTTTCTTTTTACTTAATACCCATATTGCAGGCAGACGACACCCAACATCCTTCCAAACGGGCTCCGGTGCCGGTACCCTGCCCCGCACCCTCCTACCGGAGCAGGGGCAGGCTATGCAGCAGGTTCCGCAGCCGGATGGCCGTACGGGGCATCGGTTCGGCTACGGTCAGTCCGACCAGCTCCTTCTCTTTCGCGACAGCATCGACAACCCGGACAACCTGTTCCATCGACATGCCGCCGGGGTCGGTTCCCACCGCTGCGACGATTTCGGCCGGGTCGAGGACATCCAGGTCCAAATGCACGACCACTTTCGAGCAGACACACAAATCCAGCCAACGGCGCACTGCATCGCTGTTGTCAGTTAGCTCCTCTTTCGATACCTGGGCGATGCCGTACATCCGCTGACGCACCTTAATCTCATCCCGCTCCCAGTTCCGCAACCCCACATAGAGAATTTGCGAAGGGGAGAACCGGGCGGGCAGCAGGGAAGCAATCCGTTGCTCGCCGTCCCCCATGCAGGCCGCGACGGCCATCGCATGATAGCCCTGATAGACATCGCCGGGCCATGTGAGGTCGGGATGGGCATCAATCCACACCATCGCCACGTCGCCCCCGTACCGTGCCGCCAGATAGGTGAACGGTACCACGCTGACGGAACACTCCCCTCCCAGCGTAACAATCCGGTCGGGAGCCGCGGCCCGCAACATCGCCAGCGCCGCCTGCGTCTGGCGGAAGATGATATCGCGGTCGATAACGCCGTCCTGTACCGTGCGGGCTGTCATGGCGGTATCCACCGGAACGGTCAGCGTCTCCCCCTCGGCTGCCGGAGCGAGAAAATCCAGCAGCCGGGCCCCCAGATAGTATCCCCGCGCAGCATCGGCCGGGTCTTTCACTTCCGGCACCAGCCGGACAATATCGGCTCCCTGCCACTGCGGATAGATGAGCCGAACGGTTTTCATCTCTTTCCCCATACGTTTGCTACACTTCTCTACGACCTGCCGAACCGAAAGAGTTCCGTCCGACACGGCCCGGTCTTTCTCTCTTTTCCCGGCAATTACCGCACCCACAGGGCATAATCGGCCTTGCGGGGCTGCGCCTCAGGTAAGGCTCCCGGCAGGGGATAACCGAGAATACAGTGTCCGATACCTTCATAATCACCTTCAATGCCCCACGCCTTCAACAGTGCCTTTCCCTCCGGCGAATCGAACACCTCCTTGGCCCGATGAATCCAACAGCTTCCCAATCCCACGGCATGAGCCGCATTCAACAGGTTGCCCATCACCAACGAACCGTCGTACAGGTAGGTGGGCCGGCTACGGTCCGCCAATACCACGAGCACTACCGGAGCACCGTAGAAGGGGTCGGAAGCACTCCCCATCACGGCCGCATTGAGCGCCGAAAGACGGTCGCGCACGGTCCTGTCCGTCACGACCACGATACGGGGCGACTGCATCCCCCTGCCCGTCGGGGCATAGGTACCTGCCTCGATTATCTGCCCGATTAACTCCTCCGCCGGCATCCGGTCGGGGTCGTATCCCCGGATGCTGCGGCGTGTTTTCAAACTGTCCAACACCACATTCATAACCGATTCCGTTTTTACTGTTTCCCATACCGTTTCCGGCCGGCCGTTCCGCCTGCGGCCCGTCCTTTCAAAGATACGGATAAGCCGAGAGCAAAGGCAAACCGGAGTTTGCCTTTTGCCGAGGCGGAGTATCTAAGACGTAGTCAAAGGTACGAAATAATCGGGCCAAGCCCTCCGCCGGCCGCTCCGAAACTGCACATCTCCGAACGGCCGCGAGGGAACCCCGGTCGGGAGCTCCCTCGCTTACCGTGCGGTCCCGGCGCTAACCGAGGAATCCGAGCAGGATACCCGCAGCCACCGCACTGCCAATCACGCCGGCCACATTCGGCCCCATGGCGTGCATGAGCAGGTGATTGTTCTTGTCGTACTTCAACCCTATCTCCTGCGAAACGCGAGCCGCATCGGGCACTGCCGAAACGCCGGCATTGCCGATGAGCGGGTTGATTTTGTTTCCCTCCTTGAGGAACAGGTTGAGGAACTTGACGAACAGGACTCCGCCGAAAGTGGCGATGATGAACGAAGCCGCACCGATTGCGAAAACGAGCAGCGACTTCTCCGTCAGGAAAGTCGTGGCCTGTGTCGAAGCACCCACGGTCAATCCGATGAGTATCGTCACGATATCGATGAGCGGTCCCCCGGCCGTCGTGGCAAGACGTTTGGTAACGCCGCTCTCCTTCAACAGGTTTCCCAGAAAGAGCATGCCGAGCAGGGGCAGACCGGAGGGAACGAGGAAACAGGTGAGCAGAAGACCGATTATCGGGAACATGATTTTCTCGCTCTTGGAGATGGGCCTGGGCGGCCGCATCCGGATAAGACGCTCCTTTTTGGTTGTGCACAACTTCATTATCCACGGCTGGAGTACCGGCACGAGGGCCATGTAAGAATAGGCCGCTATGGCGATGGAACCCATCATGTCCGGAGCGAGCCGGCTCGAAAGGAAGATGGCTGTGGGGCCGTCGGCACCGCCGATGATGCCTATCGCACCGGCCTCGGCCGCCGTAAATCCGAAAGCGAGCGACACGACGTATGCACCGAAAATACCGAGCTGCGCCGCTGCACCTATCGTCATCAGCTTCGGATTCGATATGAGGGCCGAAAAGTCGGTCATCGCTCCGATACCGAGAAAAATCAGCGGCGGATAGATGCCGTTCTTCACCCCGAAGTAGAGGTAATTGAGCACCGACCCTTCTTCGTAGACGCCAATCTGCATTCCGTCGTGGAACGGAATATTGCCGATAAGAATACCGAAACCGATGGGGACGAGCAGCATCGGCTCCATCTTGTGCTTGATACCGAGATAGAGGAAAAACAGGCCCACCGCAATCATGACGATATGCCCCCACGTTGCGTTGGCGAAACCCGTTATACTCCAGAACTCGCGCAGGTTCTGCCCGATGAAAGCCCCGAACCCGCTTTCCAGAAACATGGTCATAAGGCTATCCGATGGTTATTAATACATCCCCTTCCATCACGGAATCGCCTGCCCGCTTCACGATGCTCTTCACCACACCGCTCTTGTTGGCGTCGATGTTGTTCTCCATCTTCATGGCCTCGAGTATCATCACTGTCTGCCCTTCCTTTACGGTATCGCCCTCCTTTACCCGGAGTTCGAGCACCGTACCGGGCAGCGGGCTCCGTAACTGCGTTTCGCTGCCGCCGGCAGGCGGTGCGCTGGCAATCTTCACGGGAGCGGCCTGGGGCGTCGCCTGGTAGGTTGCCGGAGCCACCTGCACCGGTTTGACCGGCTTCGGACCGCCGAGGTCGTTCTCTATCTCCACTTTATAGGGGGTACCGTTCACCGACACGGCCGCAATACCGTCCTGGACGCTCTCCACGGCAACCTTGTACGCATTGCCGTTTATCTTGAATTTATACTCTTTCATATAGGTATGCTATCTGTTTTTTCTCTGGGGTAATTCGGTTATGCCGTGTATCTTGGAATTCCACGGCGAATACATCCTGTTCACATGGTTGATGGTGATGACCGTCGATTCGTGTACATGCAGGTCTTCCTGATAGAGCTTGAGCGCAAGTCCGATAGCCGCCATCTCCTCTCCGGTATAGCCGCCGTCCCGGGCCTGCTTTCCCACTACGGGTTCGCCGCCCTCCTTGACCGACTTCCGGTTGGCCCTCCTGACCATCACCATGCCGATTACCTTGAAAACCAGGAAAATGGCCACCAAGGCGAGAAACACCACGCTCATGGCCGTCAGCGACATGACCGCGCCCGTTTCGTCCCGCTGGCGGAAGACTTCGTGCCGCGGCACCTCCTCGTTCACTTCGTTGGTCGCCAACGGAGTGGTCTTCAGCATCGCCTGCGGCTGGTATTTCAACCGTGCGGCGACAGCATCGAGATAGGCATCGCCCCGCAGCGCACGCCGTTCGGCCCGGGTGAATTCGGGAAAAACCTTGGACTCTATCTCCTCGTGACCAAGGATGCCCCACGCTACATCCGGCACCGGCGTATAATTCTCCGGGAATTTGAATACGCTGATGATATCCTTACCGTTGGCATTGTAGAGTATCACCATGTCCACAGGCTCGTCGCCGAGCGTGAAATTGGTGTAGAAAGTTCCCTTCGTATCGGTACCTTCGCAGAAAAAGAGCCTGTACCCCAGCGGTTCGATACTCGTCGCAGGATTGTTGCGCGGGATATAGTACTTCTTGATGAGCTTGTTGCCATCCGCATCGTAACGGTCGGCATACCGGATTCCCAGATAACAGCCACCCACATTGACACGTTCGTAACCGGTATTGAAGAGCTCCACCCACGACTCCCGGACACCGTAATCGTCCACGATGTCGTTCTCGTTGAGCACGAGCACTTCGTTTATTCTCACATTAAGCACGCCCTGCGCCGACACTCCGAGGCCGCAAAGCGCCATAACGACCAACAGACAAAATTTCCTCATAAGCCTAAAGCGGTATGTTGGAGTGTTTCTTGGCCGGGTTCGTGAGACGTTTGGTCGCCAACGACTGCAATGCACGGATGATACGGAAACGCGTATTGCGCGGCTCTATCACGTCGTCTATATAGCCGTACTTGGCCGCATTGTAGGGGTTCGAGAACTTCTGGCGGTACTCCTCCTCCTTTTCGGCGATGAAGGCAGCCTTCTGCGCCGGGTCTTCGATTTTGGCGATTTCGCGGGCGAAAAGCACCTCGACGGCACCGCTGGCACCCATCACGGCTATCTCGGCACTCGGCCAGGCATAGTTGATATCGCCGCGAATATGTTTGGAGGACATCACGATATAAGCCCCACCATAGGACTTGCGCAGCGTAACGGTCACTTTGGGTACCGTCGCCTCGCAGTAGGCGAAGAGCAGCTTGGCCCCGTGCGTAATGACGCCGCCGTACTCCTGACCCGTACCCGGCAGGAAGCCCGGAACGTCCACCAGCGTCACGAGCGGTATGTTGAACGCATCACAGAAGCGTACGAAACGGGCCGCCTTGCGCGAAGCGTTGATATCGAGCACACCGGCCATGTACTTGGGCTGGTTGGCGATGATGCCCACGCTCTGGCCGTTGAAGCGGGCGAAACAGGTGATGACATTCTTGGCGAACGACTCGTGTACCTCGAGAAAATCGCCGTTATCGACGATGGCGCGTATCACCTCGTACATGTCGTAAGGCTTGTTGGGACTGTCGGGAATTATCTCGTTGAGCGAATCCTCCAGCCGGCTGATGGAGTCGGTACAGGGCGCCAGGGGCGCATCCTCCATGTTGTTCTGCGGGATATAGGAGATGAGTTTGCGGATGAGTTCCATCGCCTCCTCTTCGGTCGAAGCGGCGAAATCGGCCACACCCGACTTGCTGGTGTGCACCGAAGCACCGCCGAGTTGCTCCTGCGTCACATCCTCGCCCGTCACGGTCTTCACTACGGCCGGACCGGTAAGGAACATGTAGCTCGTATCGCGTTTCATAATCGTGAAGTCGGTCAGCGCCGGCGAATAGACCGCCCCGCCGGCACACGGGCCGAGAATGACCGAAATCTGGGGTATGACGCCCGAAGCCATCACGTTGCGCTGAAATATCTCGGCATAGCCGGCCAGCGCGTTCACCCCCTCCTGGATGCGTGCACCACCCGAGTCGTTGAGACCGATACAGGGAGCTCCGGCCCGCATGGCCATGTCCATCACCTTGCATATCTTCTCGGACATCGTCTTGGACAACGAACCGCCCGATACGGTGAAATCCTGTGCGAAGATATAGACCAGCCGGCCGTCGATGGTCCCGTAACCGGTTACCACGCCGTCGCCGTACGTATGGCTCTTCTCCATGCCGAAGTCGTAACAACGGTGCGTCACGAACATGTCGAACTCCTCGAAACTGCCCTCATCCAAAAGCATCTGTATCCTTTCGCGGGCCGTGTACTTTCCCTTCGCATGCTGCGCGTCTATCCTTTTCTGACCGCCACCCAGCCTTGCTTCCTCGCGCAACTCTATCAACTGCGCGACCTTGTTCTGATTATCGCTCATATGTTTTCCAACTAAATTATTATCGTTCGTTATCGCCTGCACCCGCAGGGCCCGGCAGAAAGCCGCCAAAGAACGGCGCCCTGCGACTGCGGGGCGCCGTCACATGCTGCGGTATCATTTCCCGTTCTTGTCCTCGCAGAGCTCCGTCAGGACACCCCCGGTAGACTTGGGATGCAGAAAGGCTATCGTCAGCCCCTCGGCCCCGCGGCGCGGCGTCTTGTCGATAAGGCGTACGCCTTTGCTTTCTGCCTCGGCAAGCGCCTCCTCGATGTTTTCCACCGCATACGCCACATGATGCACTCCCTCGCCCCGGTTGGCGATAAACTTGGCGATGGTGCTCTCCTCGCTCGTCGGTTCGAGCAGTTCTATCTTGGTCTGGCCGACTTTGAAAAATGCAGTCTTCACCTTTTGGTCGGCAACTTCCTCAATACTGTAACACTTGAAACCCAAAATGTTTTCCCAGAAAGGTATCGCCTCTTCCAGACTCTTCACGGCGATTCCGAGATGTTCGATATGAGAAATTTTCATCTCTTTGATATTTTTGGTTTAACTGAATTGACACGCTTGTCGGCGGTCGGAAAATCCCAAACGTTACAAAGATAATCTTTCTTTTCAGATGCCGGAAACAAACCCGCGATTTTTTCCCGCGCCACAGCAGCACGGCGTATCTCCGAACCATCCCTCCCCTGTGCGGCCTCCGGCCCGGCCGGTTCGTAAAAACGCACCGCCGCTCTACAACAGACTCCGGTAAACGGCCGTCAGGTTGGATGCAATGACCGGTTCGCGGAAATTGCGGGCATAGGCTGCACCGCGCACGCGCATCCCGTCGGCCGCCGCCCGGTCGCCGAGCACGGTCTCCAGCGCATGGAGCATCTCGTCCGTACTCTCCGGCTCCACGTAGATGCAGGCATCGCCACCCGTTTCCGGAAACACCCCGCCACGGGTGGTAATGACGGGCACACGCGAATTCAGCGCCTCGAGAATGGGAATTCCGAACCCCTCGTAAAAAGAGGGATAGACGAACACGGAAGCCATCTGGTAAAGGGCCGGCAGGTCACTGAACGGCACGCTGTGGAGCATTCTCACACGGCTGCCGATGCCGTGCGCCGCGGCATACTCCATCACGCGGTCGGCATAACGGGTATGCCTCCCGCACGCCACAAGGTCGATGTCGAGCTTTCCGGCGACCATCGCCCGCACGGTCAGCATCAGATTCTTGCGCTCCTCTATCGTCCCCACGCTCAGGATATACCGTTCCGGCAAACCGTAGGCGGCACGCACTTCGCGCCGCTGTTTCTCCCCGACGGTCTTCTCGAATGCCGGGTCGCACCCTTGATACACCACCGCAATCTTCTCTTCCGGAACATGCCAATAGTTTACGAGGTCGCCCGCCGTCTGACGGCTGATGGCGATGATACGGTCGGCGTTGCGGCAGCTTCGGGAATACTTGCGCGTATAGAGCCACCGGTCCGCCGGCTTATAGAGTTCGGGATGGTGCACGAAAATGATGTCGTGCATCGTCACCACGCTCCGCGCACGGGTACGTCCGATGTCGGCCGGAAGTTCGTTGCTAAGGCCGTGGAAGATATCCACTCCGCTCAGACGGATGGCGCGGCCCATGGCGTAACTGCGCCAGAGCGAACCGGAAAGCGCCCGGATACCCTGCGGCGTCACGATTCCGGCATTGTCCGGCACCTCGAACCCGCAGCAGTTGCCCTCCCGCGGAGTAAACAAGGTATAGCGATTATCCGGAGCGTATTCGGCCAACAGCCTCACCGTACTCCTCGCATAGTTTCCCAAACCGCTTCCGTTAAAGAAAAGCCTCTTCGCATCGAACCCGACATTCATGACATTCCCCTGTTTGATGAAAGATTCCGTGCCCGTAAAGATAAAACAATCTATCGAAAAACCGCCATACAGCCTCCCTTTTTCCGCAACTGGCATCCTTCACGGCTACGCCGCCGGCCGGTCTCCGACCGCTGCCGCAGGGCAGCCCGTATACCCGTTTCTCACCGTGAACGACAGAGGGCAGCCGCCCCCTCCCGACAGCTTTCCGGCAGAAAGGCGCAGAAGTATGAAATAAAAATCGTAAATTCGCACGATAGAGACCCCCGGAACAGGGCCCGATATTTGCCCGCATACGGAGAGACGGCATTGTCCGCCGCAGAAGAAACGAAACACGGAAAAACGATGAAAAGATTACTGACGATGGCATTATTGGCCATTTTAGCCATACCGCTGCATGCACAGCGGCTCGTGATAGGCGAACGCGTACCGGACCTGAATATAACACAATGGCTCAACGGAGCTCCCGTCTCCGACGGGAAAGCGGTCATGGTCGAGTTCTACCACTCCTCCAATCCCAAGGGTGCGGAACGGCTCGCACAGCTCGACGAACTCGCCAAATCTTACGGCGACCGGCTGGCCGTCATCGTAGTGACACGCGAGAAGAACGATGCCGTCATATCGTCCCTGCTCGGAGGCAACCCCTCCTACCGCGTGGGCTATGACGGCGATGGTTCGGTCTTCTCGGCTTTCTCGGCCCGTTATGTCCCCTACTCGGTCATTTACGACAAACGGGGACGCATCCTTTGGGTAGGCAATCCCTCGTCGCTCTCCGCAGCAGACGTCGCCGACATCATCCACTAAACCGCGACACGAAAAATGAAATTTTCCGAACACTGGGAACACCGCCACCGCGAAGAGAATGAAGGGAGCGCCCTGCACGTCACCGAAGGCGTGAACGGACAACCCTCCGTCAATCCCCATTTCCGGCGGAAAAAACGACCCGCGCTCACGACGGCCCAATATGTGGAAGGCATCCTCGCCGGCGATATCACGGTACTGTCGCAAGCCATCACCCTCGTCGAAAGCAACCTTCCCGAACACTACGAACAGGCACAGGAGATAATCGAACGCTGCCTGCCCCGTTCCGGAAATTCGGTGCGCATCGGCATCACAGGCGTACCGGGAGCGGGAAAATCCACCTTCATCGAAGCAATCGGAAACATGGTGACCTCGCTCGGCCACCGGTTGGCGGTACTCGCCATCGACCCGAGTTCGGAACGGAGTGGCGGCTCCATCCTCGGCGACAAGACACGCATGGAAAGCATCTCCTCCAATCCGGACGTCTTCATCCGCCCCTCTCCGTCGGCGGGTTCGCTGGGGGGGGTGGCACGCAAGACACGCGAGACGGTCATCCTCTGCGAAGCGGCCGGCTTCGACACGATATTCATCGAAACCGTCGGCGTAGGACAGAGCGAAACGGCCGTCCACTCCATGGTAGACCTCTTCATGCTGCTCCAGATTTCCGGAGCCGGCGACGAACTGCAGGGCATCAAACGCGGCATCATGGAGATGGCCGACCTGGTGGTCATCACCAAGGCGGACGGCGAAAACATCCGCAAGGCCGAATTGGCGAAAGCACAGATATCCAATGCACTCCATCTGTTTCCGGAACCGGAGTCGGGATGCCGGCCGCAGGTATTCACCTGTTCGGCGGTGGACGGCAGCGGACTTTCCGAAATATGGAAGGAGGTCGGCGACTTCATCGCCTGCACGCGCCGCAACGGCTTCTTTACCTCCAACCGCCGCAGACAGAACAAATACTGGATGTACGAAACCATCAACGAGGCGCTGCGCAACAGCTTCTACCGCGACCCCGATATCGAAGCGGCCCTTCCGGACTTCGAACGCAAGGTACTCGGCGACCGGCTCAGTTCGTTCGTCGCCGCCCGCAAACTGCTCGAAATGTATTTCGGCGATATCCGCCGCGAAAAGTAATCTTTTTCCGCTCTAACATACACTTACGATAGCTCCACCGTCCGTCATCCCTCTGCCTCTGCCTCTGCCTCCGTCGCTATTCGGCCGGTCCGTCCGACCTGGCCGAAACAGGAGGTGCAGGCCCATAGGGCCTGCACCTCCGAAATCCAATCCGCCGGGGAACCTCCACCAGAACGACCGCCCCGGCCTCTGCGTCTACTCCGCACCGTTCGCCGCCGGTTCCTCTACCAGTCCCCGCGACACGAGCAGAGGCAGCCGACTGGGCTGACGTCCGCGGAAATTCTCATAGAGCACCATACCGTCTTCCGTCCCCCCTTTGGAGAGTATCTCCTCACGGAACCGGGCAGCGACCTTCTTGTTGAACAGTTCACCCGTCTCCCGGAAGGCTTCATACGCATCCTTATCGAGCACTTCCGCCCAGAGGTAACCGTAATAGCCGGCCGAATAGCCTCCGTCGAAGATATGCGAGAAGTAGGGATAACGGTATCTCGGCTCTATCTGGGGTATCAGTCCCCGCTCCTCGTTCAGAACGCGCTTCTCAAATGCATCCAGGTCAACGGGGACATACTCCTCCATGTCGTGCAGCTCCATATCGGAATAGGAGGCCGCCGCGAGTTCCACCGTCTCGAATCCCTGATTGAACAGAGCGCTCTCCTGTATGCGCTTAATCAGGTTTTCGGGGATGACCTTGCCCGTCTGCCAATGGATGGCATAACTGCGGAGCATCTCCGGCTCGGTAGCCCAGTTTTCCATAATTTGCGAAGGCAGTTCCACGAAATCGTTCTCTACGGCAAGCAGTCCGCGATAGGGCACGTCGCTGAAGAGCAAATGGAGGGCATGCCCGAACTCGTGGAAAAAGGTGGTGGTTTCGTCCAAATCGAGCAGGGCGGGAATCGTCCCGTTCGGACGGGTGAAATTCGCCACGATATAGACCACCGGCACCACCCGTTCACCGTCCTTGTAACTCTGGTCCCGGAACGTACCGCACCACGCCCCCGGCCCCTTGCGGCCGGCACGCGGATACAGGTCCATATACAGGATGCCGAGCAGGCTGCCGTCGGTATCGTAGACTTCGTAGGCCACGCATTCGTTGTTGTAGACCGGCAGCACCGCCGGCTGGAACGTGATGCCGTAAAGCCGGTTGCTCAGCTCGAAAATACCCTGTTTGACATTTTCCAACGGGAAATAGGGCCTCAGCGCCTCCTGGTCGAGGTTATACCTCGACTTGCGTATCTTCTCAGCATAATACCACCAGTCCCACGAGGCGAAATCGTCGCTGCCGTCTTCCTTGCGCTTCAGCTCCTTCATCTCGGCAAGTTCCCCGCGGGCCCTGTCGAGCGCCGGCGTCCATATCTCGTCGAGCAGCCCGTACACGTTCTCCGGAGTCTTGGCCATGTTGGCGTCGAGCACATACTCCGCATGCGTACCGTAACCGAGCAGATTGGCCCGACGCGTGCGCAGTTCGATTATCTCGTTTATCAACTGCTTGTTGTCGAGCTCGTCACCGTGGTCGCACTTCTCTATGTAAGCCGTATAAAGCTCCTGACGCAGGTCGCGGCGCGGCGAATAGGAGAGGAAAGGCAACATGCTGGGTTTCCCGATATCGAAAAGGTATCTGTCGTCGCCGAGTCCCGCCTCTTTGGCGGCATTGCGGGCCGCGCCGCGCACGCCCGACGGCAGTCCCTCCACATCCTCCTCATTCAGCACCATCCGGAAACGCGCGTTCTCTTCGAGCAGGTTTTTCCCGAAACGGAAAGTCAGTTCCGAAAGCCGGCTGTTTATCTCCTTGAATTCGGCCTTCTGTTCGGCGGTCAGATTGGCTCCCGACCGGACGAAATCTTTGTAAACCTTCTCCACCAGACGTTTCTGCAACCGGTCGAGCCCCGCCGCATCACGGCCCTCGTACACCTTCCGGATGCGGTCGAACAGTTTCTCGTCGAGCATGATGCCGTCATAATGCTCCGACAGCATCGGCGCGACCTTCTCCTGTACGGCCTGCATCTGCGGATTGGTGTCAGCGGCCGCCACGCTCCAGAATACCTGCTCCACGCGCGTAAGCATCTCCCCGGCGTTGTCGAAGGCGAGAACGGTGTTCTCGAAATCGGGCTCCTCCGGATTCTCCGCAATGGCCTTTATCTCTTCCCGATGGAGCTTCATGGCCTCCCGGAAAGCCGGCATATAGTCCGATACCTTGATTTTATCGAACGGGGGAACGCCGTAAGGCGTATCCCATTCGGAGAGCAGCGGATTGGCACCGGCCGGCGCCTCCTTGCTGCCGCACGATGAAACTGCGGTCATAATACACACTGTGGTCAATAGCAATGGGATTTTTTTCATACTTTTATGCGTTTTTTCGATTCACCTGCGTTACTCTATATAACGTACAAAACTACGATTTTAGCGATACAAATGCAATTATTTTACACGCCCGACATCTCCCTGCCCGAATATACACTGCCCGAAGAGGAGTCGGCACACTGCATGAAGGTGCTGCGCCTGAGGACGGGCGACGAACTCCACCTGACCGACGGGTGCGGCAATCTCTACCGGGCCACCGTTCTGCAACCCGACCCGAAACACTGCCGGGTACGCATCACGGAGACGCTCCCCGAATACGGCAAACGCAGTTACGGAGTGACGGTGGCCGTCGCGCCGACCAAGAATACCGACCGCTACGAATGGTTTCTGGAAAAGGCGACAGAAACGGGCATCGACCGTATCATCCCCATCGAATGCCGCCGCAGCGAACGCCGGACGCTCAAACGCGAACGGGGCGAACGGGTAGTGACAAGTGCCGTCAAGCAGTCCCTGAAGGCCTACCGTCCACAGCTGGACGAACTGACGCCTGTAGAGGAAGTGATAGGCATACCTTTTGACGGCGTGAAACTCATAGCGCACTGCCGCCCCGATACGCAACGGCGCTTCATCGGCGACGCGCTGCCCAGGGGCGGGAACGTCCTCGTCCTGATAGGCCCCGAGGGCGACTTCTCCGACGAGGAGATAACGGCGGCCCGGGCCGCGGGATTCACGGAGGTGAGTCTCGGCGAGAGCCGTCTGCGCACCGAAACGGCGGCGCTCGCCGTCGTGACCGCCGCAGCGCTCATAAACGGCATGAAACAGCCGGCACCCCCGAAGGAAACGGCGACAGCGTCATGAAAAAAGAGTTACGGCACATACGCAACGTACAACCGAAGGGTACAGGCAGCCTGCGGGTATGCCTCTCGCTCTTCACGACCTTTTTCAAAATAGGTGCTTTCACCTTCGGAGGAGGCTTCGCCATGATACCCCTCATCGAACGGGAGATGATAGACCGGCGCGGCTGGATAGCACGCGGTGACTTTCTCGAACTGCTTACGCTGGCCCAGTCGGCTCCCGGCCCGATAGCCCTCAACTCGGCCGTATTCGTCGGCTACAAGATAGCCGGCTACCGGGGCGCCTTCTCGGCCGTGGCGGGCGTGGTACTCCCGTCGTTCGTCATCATCCTGCTCATAGCCATCTATTTCACGGACATCCGCGAGAACCGTTACGTGGATGCCGCCTTCAAGGGAATGCGCCCCGCCGTGATTGCACTCATCGCAGCCCCCATCCTGAATCTCGCCCGCGGAATGGTCTGGTGGAAAATCGCGCTCGCGGCAATCGCGGCCGTCATCGTATGGCAGCTCGGCGTATCCCCCGTCTGGTTCATCATAGCGGGTGCGGCCGCGGGCATCCTCCATGCACTGCACGACAAACGCGGCACGGCCGGGAACGGAAAGGAGGGAATGCAATGATATACCTCCAACTGCTGCTCTCCTATCTCAAGATAGGCTTTTTCGGGTTCGGCGGCGGCTACGCCATGCTCTCGCTCATCCAGAACGAAATCGTGGTACAGCGCGGATGGCTCACATCCGAACAGCTCACCGACATCATCGCCATCTCACAGGTCACGCCGGGCCCTATCGCCATCAACAGCGCCACATACGTCGGATATGCCGTGACAGGTACGGTCTGGGGTGCGGCCCTCGCTACGCTGGCTGCCTGCATCCCGTCGCTTACCCTGATGCTTGCGGCCACGAAGTTCTATCTCAGGCTGCGCGCCAACCGTTACGTGTCCGGCGCCATGGAGGGAATGAAACCGATGATGATAGGAATGATAATGGCCGCGGCGCTCCTGCTCCTCACCCCCGAAACCTTCATCGACTGGAAAAGCTGGGCGATACTCGCCGCCGCCTTCCTCGCTTCGTTCAAAAAGATGAATCCTATCCTCATCATCGTCCTCTCGGCAGTGGCAGGGTTATTGCTCTATCTGTAACGGAACCGATTCAAACGATACTGCCATGAAAGATTACAGATTCAGCAACAACACCGCCAAACGGCGGTACGAACTCGACCTGGAAGACGGCCAGATAGCCATGATAGAGTATTATCTCGCACCGGGCGGAGAAGTGGCGCTCACCCACACGGAGGTGCCTTACGACCACGCGGGCCAGGGCGTCGGGAGCCAGATAGCCTTCAAGGCACTCACCGACATCCGGGAACAGGGGAGCAAGGTCATCCCCCAGTGCGGATTCGTCGCCTCCTACATCCGCCGCCACCCCGAGTGGCAGGAGCTCGTCGCGGTGCGCGAACGCACCTACTGATGCCCGCCGTGCAGGGCCTGCAGCCGAAACCCTCCGTCGGTACACGGAGGGTTTTTCATGTCCTGATGCGGACAGCGGCCACGTTCCGTTCCAATGCTCGACAATTTTCAATAAATTTGTACGGAATAAACCCGACACAAATGCACGAAAACAAGATAAAGGAGAGCCTGAAGATAAAACCCGTCAGCCTGAAATACCTCGACCAATACAATGAACTGCTGCGATATGTCTTTCAGGTCACCGACCGGGAGCTGGAGGAGAGCGGCTATGAGGACGGGGAACTGAGACGCTCCAAACGTCCTATTCTGCAGGAAGCCGACGTATTCGGCTGGTTCACCCACGACGACGAACTCGTGTCGCAGATATGTATCTATCCGTGCGAAGTGAACATTCACAGCCGCATCTTCAGAATGGGCGGCGTGACGGGAGTGGGCACCTACCCCGAATTCGCCGGCATGGGCCTGATGAACGACCTGATACGGCTTGCGCTGCAAAAGATGCGCAAGGCGGAGCAGTATGTCTCCTATCTCTATCCCTACTCCATTCCCTATTACAGACGCAAGGGGTGGGAAATCATGTCCGACCACATCACCTTTACCCTGAAAGATACGGAGATACCGGAAACCGTCGAGGTGCCGGGCCATGTCGAACGGCTCCCCGTAGGCGACGAAGACGTCAAGGGAACGTACGACCGTTTCGCCCGCTGCACGCACGGCGCCCTCATCCGCAACGATTTCGAGTGGATGGAGTATTGGCGCTGGGAGAACGAGGAGGAACGGACGGCGGCGGTCTATTACGACGCAAAGGATATCCCCCAGGGATTCCTGCTCTACTGGGTGGAGGAGGACGTTTTCCACATCCGCGAAATGGTCTATCTCACGCAGGAGGCCCGCAAGGGGCTGTGGAACTTTATCCGGGCGCACTACTCCATGATAGACGCCGTGAAGGGACACATCTACACGGGCGAACCGCTGGCCTTCCTGCTCGACGAAAGTCAGATACAGGAGACGATAGAACCCTACTTCATGGCCCGCATCGTGGACGTCGCCCAGTTCCTGCGCCTCTATCCGTTCGAAGGGAGCATACGCCCCTTCCATTTCGTCGTGACCGACCCCATGGCGGAGTGGAACAACGGCATCTTCAGTGTCGCAACCGACCGGGAAGGTACCGTCTCCGTGACCGACGAACCGGCAGGCAAAGCGGTGGAACTCGACATACAGACCCTTTCGGCCATGCTCATGGGCTACAAACGCCCCTCCTATCTCGCCAGAATCGAACGGCTGCACACCGACAAACGGACGCTGCGACTTCTGGAAGAAATCATCCCCGACGGACAGCCCTACTTCTCCGACTACTTCTGACCGGCCGGCCGACTTCCCGCCATCATCCGAAAGATGCCGGGACACGGAAAGCGGAGGGCGGATTGTCGTCCGCCCTCCGCTTTCCGCACTCTTCGTTCCGCATCAGTGCATATAGTCCCACGCGGGCAGTACGACGGGTTCGCCCGAAAGCGCCTCGACGGCCTTCTCATCCAGATACCGCTTGTGGATGACGAGCCGGAACATGTATTCGTCGAACCAGGCGTCCGTAAAGGTCAGGTACCCCTTGTTGCCATACTCCGTACCCCAACTGTTCTCGAACTCCCACTTCACAGGCACGTCGTTCTCGTCCGTATCCACACCGATAAGCGTCATGGCATGACTCGACCCGCTCTGCCGGGTCAGTATCCGCGCCTTCTTGTCCATCGACAGGTCCACCCCGAAGAGTGCGCCGTAGTCGTACATGGCGGGGTCCATGACACCCGTCCTGCGGTTGAGGTGCTTGTTCACGTCGCACGACGCATACATGGCCTCATTATTCTTGATGGAGGCGAGCGCTGCACGCTTGATGGCGTCATTCGGCAGGTTGAGGTACACCCAGTTCACCCCTTCGACCGTATTGCGGTAGTTGCTGATGTCATACACCCGGTAATATTCGCGCGTGGGGTCGTTCATTATCATGATGTAGTTCTCCGGAGAATAGTCGTTCGGAGTAATCTCGGCATAAAACTCCAGCGGCGTATAGGTTTTGGAGACGAGATTGCCTGCACGGTCACGGAACCTCCATTCAAATTCGACAGGAGGTTCGCCGAGGCACAGCGCCAACATCCGGTAAACGTCATTCAGCGCGGCATCCTTATGCTCCTTCACCACCGCCGCACGGGCCTTGCCTTTCGTACCGGCCAGCGCTTCCCGCAGCCTGTACCCCTCGGCCCGCAGCTTCTCGTTGATAAGCGCCACCATCTGGGCCGTATTCTCCGAATGGGGAGTCTCCGGCATCACCTGCGCAGGCACCACCCCGTACTTGCCCGCAATGTTGTAATAGAGGTTCCATACCCCGCCGTCGTCGAGCGGAGCGGAAAAGTAGTGTACGACCTCCCGGTCGTCCATCGGCTTGGATGCGGTCGCGGCCACGTTTTCGAGGAAGAGGTTCGCCTTTTCGAGCATATCCCAGAAATAAAGATAGTTATGCGAAAAATCGAACTCATCCAAATTGTACTTCTCCATGACCGAAGGACGGAGTACGTTCATCGAGGTGAACATCCAGCAGCGGCCCGACTGCTTCTGGTCGGTAATCCCCTTCACATTCACCCTGTATTTGAAATAATGGTCCACCTTACCGTCGAGCCCGTGGTTCAGCGCCAGGGCCCGTATATCGCCGTTGGAGGTCAATACGTTCTGTATGGCCACGACGGACGGGTCGCCGCGGAAACGGTCGCGCATCCGCGCCACGTCATCGCCGGTTATGGACTGTGCATCGGCCGCAATACCTCCCGCAACCACGAGCGAAGCCGCCAACAAGATACCTTTCTTCATGTGTGAAATCCTTTTTTGCTGTTAATACTTGCTTAGGCACAAAGATAACATTTACCGCAGGAAACCAAAAGCCCCGCAAGCTCTCCACGCCGGGAAAATCTCCTCCGTTTCCACGTACCGCAACCTCAGAAAGCCGGACACTCCACGCCCTGCCGCCCATCAAAGCGACAGGGAAGGAATTCCCTCCCCTGCCTTACGGTCGCAACTTTCACCCTCCCTTCCGGAACTCCATCACATAGAGCACATGCCGCGACAGCGGATGGCCTGCCGGAACGGCCGGATGGTCGAACTCCTTCACCCGGCACATCCCGAGTTTCTGCATCACCCGTTCGGAGGGCTGGTTCTGCACAGCAGTAAAAGAGAAGACTTCCTTTAGATGAAGCGTATCACGGGCGTATGCCAGACATGCCGCCGCCATCTCCGGCGCATACCCCTGTCCCCAATACTCCGGCAGCAGCCGCCACCCTATCTCCACACCCGGAGCGAAATCCGCATCGAAATCGAAACGGTGCAGCCCGACAAACCCCACAAAATGTCCTCCGGTACGCTCCCGCACGGCAAAGAGCCCGTAACCGTACACTGCAAACTCCCGCTTTATCCGACCGAGAAACTCCACGGATTCCTCCGGCGAGAGCCGCTTCGGGAAATACCGCATCACGCGGCTGTCGGCATTCATCCGGATAAACTCCGTCGTGTCCTCCCCCCGCCATACACCCGCCCGAAGTCGTTCGGTCCGTATCACGTCGCACTCCATCATCCAACCACTTTTCCTTCCGCCGAAACGGAGCCGATGCGCCACTTCCACCCGCCGACGCACCGCAACCGGCAATCACTCCATCACTATCTCTACCTCGCCCGCATACTCCCTGTCGACCACGAGCATCAGCATAGGGCGCACGGAGTAGGAACGCCTGTCCCCCGTCTCCCGACTGTAGGTCATTATCAACTTGTCACCTATCTTCACCAAGCTCTCCACCTCGAGGTAAACGGCCTCGTCCGTCATAGGTTCTATGACGGCTATCACATACTGCGTATCAAAATCCACCGGCGTGGGGAGCGACCCCATTACGGGCGCCTTGCCGAACACCGTATCGAACTCCTCGCGCGTGGTGATGGTGGCTGCCGGCAGCCGGTCTTCGGTATAGCTGTTGTTGACGAAATAGTTATGTCCCTCGGTATAGGGAACCTTGCAACCCAGCCACAGTTCGAGCATGAACTCGCCGCCCCACGGCTCACCCGCCATCAGGCTCTCCCCTATCAGCAGATGATACGTCCCCTGCTGTTCCAAGCCGTATTCGATACTCCGGCCGAAAGGCCCGTCCGAGGTACCGTCGGGCATGACAATCTGGTTGAACCGTACATTGGCCATATCGCCGACCCCGGTAATCTCGCCGTACAGCAGGTCGCACCCGCCCGAATCGAATTCGACATCTACGGTTCTGCCCGGCTCCTTGAGAATCACCATCCGTCCGCAGCCATCCCTGACCTGCACCTTCACGGGCAGCGAATCGGCGATTACGACCTCGCCCGCAGCCGCAGCGCCTGCCACGGTCTCGCCGTTCCCGGTCTTGCCGCACCGTCCGCAGGAGAGTATCCACAACGGCAAAGCGACACACAACATAATCACAGCCAAACGTTTCATTATTCCGTCTTTTAAATTACCAATCCGTTCCGCACCGACAGCGGCGGCACTCTCCCGCCGCAATCGGTCCACAAATGTAATCAATAAACATGAACCGCGTATTCGCCCGACCGGCCGGAAACAGACAGGGAGCCTCCCGGCTCCCTGTGTCTGCCTCTTCGCAGCGGCTAAAACGTAATCGTCAGCGGCAGCATGAAACCGTACAGGAAAAATCCCGCACCCGCTCCACCGGCATAGAGCACATTGAAAGTCGGATTGATTCCTATCCGCCAGACGTTCACATAGAATCCCACCGAAGCCATGGCTCCGAACACGGAGGCCTTGTTTTGATTCACATTGGTAAAATTCGGATGAGCCTCGTCAGCCAATACAGCCGAAGCATACTCCTTTATCGGAAAAATACCGACCGCGAAATCCGAGGTTAGTCCGAAATATTTCGTTTTCCACTTCGGACTGATTCCGGCATACACCCCGCCGCCGTTCATCAGATACTGATACCCATCCTTTTCATAAGTTCCAACACTAAACTGATTATAACGCTCCCCTATTAAGGCCATCGCACCAAAAATCAAATCAAGATTCCGGTAACGTGTTTCCGTCGTAAATTTCAAATTAAACGCTTTGATATTACCCTGTCCATAAATTTTTCCTCCTTGTGTCGGATAATTCATATCCATGAAGACATCCAAGTTCAAATCTGTATTAAATATACCAAAACCGGCTTCTACCGTTATCGGTAACCGTTCCTTGGAAATCTTTTGAGCTTCCAGCGTTTGCCATAAAACGACACACAACGCCAATAGCAATACCTTTTTCATGATAGTCAATTCAATTAGCCTAATTGCCGTGTTCACTAATCAACATCTGCACTCCATAATTCGGAAAAACAACCCATTGCTCCGGATTGTCAAAATAGTATATGGATGCATTCCCACACATTTCTCCTTTATTAGAAAATTGCACACCCAATTCTGCACCTGTTCTTACTTCCAAAGCATCAGCAATTTTCACACCAATATCCGCACTGATTTTAAAACTTATGGCAGCATTCGGCAAATCGTATTCTTCAAGGCAAAACGTAATCATCGAATACCAATCCTGGTCTGAAAAACACCGCCAATCCACTACCTTTTTATCCTTAAACACCTGAGATATATTCGATTTAGAATCGAAATTGAACTCGACCTGGTTCTGTATTTCATATGTTTTTCCATCATCGGCAGCTCCTACGACTTTCAAATAAAACTCCGGTTTTCCTGCAGGCCAGCGCTCCAGCGACCAATCGGTAAACTTAATCTGTTTCACATAAACCGGCGAACTCGCATCCGCATTCCGATAAGGCGGATAAATAAAATCGTACACCGCATCGGAATTACCGATGGAATTCTCCCGATAGGCCCGGTACATAATCTTCGTTCCCCGGTACGCCGGTGAATAGATATAATTATTCACTCCACCCGATCTGGTAATCAAACGCTGATACCCACTCTGATGCTCTGGAACCATATATTCGATTACAACCCGCGAAGAATTATCACCGTCGTTATTCCAGCGAAGTTCCACATTTTTTCCACTGTAATGAGTCGTAAAACTCGATAAAGCGGCAGGCGCAGCAGGTGCCTGCACGAAAACGACATTGGACTGGCCGGATTCGGCAATTTGCTGGCCGGTTAAGGTTCCTCCCACCGAATAGGCAGAAACATAATAGTAATAATATTCATTCGAAATAAGATTGTAATCGAAATAAGTCTTATTATTACTTCCTGTAACCGTACCTATTTTCTGATAGGCGCCTCCTTTGGCTGCTTTACGGTATATATAAAAACCGTTTGCCGTACCGGAATGTTCCCACGACAATGCAACTCCCGTCGTAACCCGATTGGCTGCCAAATTGGTCGGAGCAGCAGGAGTTGTCACACCCCAACCACGCGTATCGCCTGCAACATTATCCTGATACGGATAAACAGCCTCCGGATTATATCCATCCAACAACTCGCCGTTCGCATCCGTGCGTTCACACAATCCTACGACTATAACCGGGTTTTCCGGAATATTTATCGCATCTATCCACACGAAATTTCCCGCCGCATCATATCCCGGAATCTCCGTCACAGTCGCATCGCAATAATCTTCCGGCAAAAACGCTACGACAGGTACATATTCTTCCGGATTCCAATCTTCCGCGTGCACAGGTACCGATATCTGCAGATTCGGATATAACCTCTGAAGTTCTTCTATAATATTCGTACCGGAACTCCGGGTTTCTGTCCCCTCCTCAGGGAAATAGACACTCAGCAGGTCTTTCACGGCAATCGTACCGTCCGCCGACCGTGTAACCACCGTTTCATCGTCAGCCAAAACCGTATCATCCGCAACATGTTTTAACAGGACATCATAGTCTCCGTCGAACTGTTCCAACGCATTCTCATGAATCAGTTGTCTGAATTCGGTATTTCCACACATCGCCCGGCTGACCGACAGAGCCAGATTTCCCATCACCTCGTCATAATCCATCGTCACTGCCGACAGTCCATAACCGTCGTTACCGACAACTTCTTTACGCCCGCTCATTCCATACTCTTCCTTTCCGCAGGAAACAGCCAGAAACAGAACCGCAACGCTTGCTAAACAAAAATTAAAAATTTTCATTTCAGGTTGAGAACTTAGGGTTTATTCCCTTAAACAAAGTTAATATGTTTCCTGCACCAAAGCAATAGTTATATCATATTTTTTACATTCATATGTATTATATGAAAATATCTTCGTACGCCTACCTATTCCCGTAAACACAAGAAATCTCACCGCAGCTTGTTCCGCTCGAAATGGGGGCCGACCTTGATATTGAAAAAGAGCGCCGAAACCACCGTCAGGCATGCCCCGACGAAATAGGCTGCATTCAGCGTGCTGACCTGTCCGATGTAACCGCCGAGCAGCAACCCGGCTCCGATACCCACGTCCCACGACGTGAGGTAGGTGGATGTGGCCGTACCGCGCTTGCTGTTGGGGGCGAGATTCACGAACAGCGTATTGAAGGCCGGGAACATCGTTCCGAATCCTACCCCGAGCAGGAGCGCGATGCCGAAGAAGACGTACCGTCCGACTGCGGGGAACTCCGCCATCAGCCATTTGCATGACGAGAGGCCGAAAAAACAGAAGCAAACGAGATAGATGCCGAAGGAGATGACGGCCACGATACGCCCCTTATCGACCTGCCGACCCGAAAACAGACGCGACACGGCCATTCCTACCGCCATCAGCGTGAAGAAAAGCCCGCTGCCCGATACGATACCGATTTGCCTTGCGTACATGGCCACATAGGTGGTGGTCATACCGTAGGGGATGGAGAGCAGCAACAGGTCGAGGCCGGCCGGAATGCCTTTGACAAGAAAGAAACGGTCGAGCGAGATGGGCTCGCGCTTCACCTGGGGTTTCACGGGTGTCCGGACAAGCAGGGCGCAGACGAGGCCGAGCGAACACGAAACGACCGAAGCGACGAAAAGCACGTCGAAACTCAGCCCCGCATCGTGCATGAAGAGCCCCACCATAGGACCGATGGACATGGCGATGTTATTGGCGAGACCGTAGTATCCCAACGCCTCGCCGCGCCTCGACGAGGGGGTGATGTCGATAACCAGCGTATTGCCGGACACGGTCACGGTACCGAACGCGAAACCGTGCACGACGCGCAGGATGATGAAAACGGCAAGCGTACCGGCGACGATGTAGCCGGCGAAAATACTCGTAAAGATGAAATAGGCGAAGATATAGAGCGGCTTGCGGGCGAATGTATCCAGCAGGTAACCGGAAAAGGGACGTATCGTCAGTGCGGCAAGCGTATAGCAGGAAAGAGCGATGCCCATCGTCGCGCTTCCGGTATGGAAGACCTCCGTCAGGTAGAAAGGGAAAACCGGCATCAGAAGATAGAATCCGAAATAAAGCAGAAAATTCGCTGCGATGATGAAACAGTAACCCGGTGTGATGAGACGTTCCTTTGTCATGACGATGCTTTTTCAGTTCTCCTTCGATTCCTACCCTGCGCCCCGCCCTCTATAGAGGCGGAAAACGCCGCGCAAAATTAAAGATAAAAGGATTACATTGTCTCTGCCTTCCGGAAGAAAGCATCCCGGAACACAGTACGGCACCATCCGACGGTTCCGATACAATCCATCCGATTCGATGCAGAACGGACACTATCAACAATGCGAAACGGCCCCATCCATCCCGCAACAAAATCCCGCCGGTCTCCACTCGGAAACTTCCGTACCTGCTCCGTTATCACAGGGCCCGCGCCGGCAAAACCGCACTACTCTCGGACAACGAAAAAACACTTCTGCAAACAATTCTCGCCGGATTACTGCATGAAAAAACAGGGTTCGCCGCTACCCGCACCGTACCCCTAAAATTCCTGCAAGAATAAACAAACCTTCACTCCATCGACAACCGAAGGTCTCTCCACGTTGCAGGCACCACCTTTCAAATATCATCCGATACGAGCAAATTCACCGGTGCAGTATAAAAAGAGAGCCACCCGATATCGGGTGGCTCTCAACTTCACTCTGTTGTGTGGGAGCACAGGGATTCGAACCCCGGACCCTCTGCTTGTAAGGCAGATGCTCTGAACCAGCTGAGCTATACTCCCTCGTGGTGCAATTGAAAAATACTGATAGTTTGCGGAAACCATTTCATATTTCCCAATTGCGAGTGCAAATATAGGGCAATTTTTTCTCACTCCAAATTTTTCCGAAGTTTTTTTCAGTCTTTTTTTACGACACATCACACACAGACATAACAATCAACACGATACGCTTCCATCTTTTTCTCCTACCGTCTGCTGTTTTCCGGTCGTTTCTGCGCCGGGCCCTGCATGTCTCCTCCGTAGCGGGCCCGATAAAACACTCCGAGCGGCAGCATTTTTTCCGACCGGTCGTAAAAGAAGAGCTCCCCGAACTCTTCCGCCGAGGGTACGGGGAAAAGCTGGCCGACTATACTCTTGGCCAACAGGGCCGAAAATCCCATGGAATAGAGGTTCAGTACGAGAAAACCGTCCGTCGCCGACAGCAGCCGGGTACAGCATTCGAGCATCGGCCCGATATCCTGGCCGAGCACCCATTTCTCCCCTTCCGGGCCCCGGCCGTAAGCCGGCGGGTCGAGAATGATACCGTCGTAACTTCTGCCGCGGCGGACCTCCCGGCGAACGAACTTCATCGCATCCTCCACCACCCAACGGATACCGTCCAATCCGCTCGCCTCCATATTCTCACGGGCCCAGGTCACCACCTGGCGCACGGAATCCACATGCGTCACCTCCGCACCTGCACTCCGGGCCGCCAGCGACGCACCGCCCGTATAGGCGAAGAGGTTGAGCACGCGCGGTTCCCTGCCCAGCCGGGCTTTCAGCTCCGCAACGCTGTCATAAATGAAATTCCAATTCTCACCCTGTTCAGGGAATACGCCCACATGCTTGAACGAAGTGAGGCCCAGCCGCATCCGCAGGGACATGCCGCGGTAACGATAGTCGATTCGCCACTGCTCCGGCATTCCCGCCCCCAGCAGCCACCGGCCGCGCTCCTCGCTGTTGGCATCGCGCCGGAAAACGGCGGACGCCATACGTTCCCACTCCTCTTCGGGCAGGGACTTGTGCCAGATGGCCTGCGGTTCGGGGCGCACCGTCACATAACGCCCGAAACGCTCCAGCTTCTCGAAGCCGCCGCAATCGACCAACTCATAATCCTCCCACTCGGGGGACAATATCTCCGGAACATCCGTACATTTCATAAGACATTCGATTCAATCCATTTCAACACAACCGAAAATACGGAAAAGAACTCCGTACCGGAACCGCCCGTCAACCGCGTCCCTCGAAAACGACGCTCATCATACACTGCGCACAGTCGAACTCCAGACGATAGACGAACGGCCCGTGGCGAAGCCACAGCGGAGCAGGCCCTTCATCCCGCCGCCCTTTCAGACACATGCCGTGTTCGCGCCGCACACAGAACGGCGTCCGCATGACCGCCACTCCACGCAGGTCGGCCTGCAGGTCGTACCCCGGCGCAGCGCCCGCCCCGCCGACACGTTCGTAAAATCTGCGGGCCAGCCGGTTGGTTACGTTCTCCGAAGCCTCGGGCGTACCGTACGGATAACGGCATCCGGCAGCCGCCCGGGCCGGATGTCTCTCGGTCCGGCGCTCCGTCCGGTGACGCAGCAACGCTTCCAACCCCTCCCGTCGCAAAGCGTTCGCCTCGGAAACCCGCACGAAAGGCACTCCCTCCATACCGTCCGCAAAACACACCTCCGCCACATCGAACATGGTATCGCCCGACCGGACAAGCTGCGTACGGAGCATCTCCAGCACCTTCTCCGGTTCCCGCGCCGCCCCGTTGCCGCAGACAACGGAAGCCGTCGCCGAACAGCCGTCTCCATCCCGGAACTCTGCCGACACCGCACCTTCGTCAAAACTCACGGTCACGGACACCCGTACCGAACGGCGGGCACGGGCTCCCTCCAAACGCGCGCTGAACCGGCGGTCGTAATTCCGATAAATCTCCGTCCCGGCCGGAAGTTTCCACTCCTTGTTGAGCTGCACGCGCCCCCCTTCCGTACCGTTCACGTTCGTACCTGCCAACCGGCCTCCGTACATGAAACAGATGCCGTCGCCAGGGGCGAATGCCTCTCCGCCCTGCAGCTCGAACCACCCGGGACCGGAACGCGCCACCCGGCAGACGAAACCGCCGACGGCCTTCGGAGTATCGGGTGTGGAAACCCTCGCCCGCCGGCCGTCGAAAAAGTATTCGGTACGTCCACGAGAGAAGGTACGCGCCAAATCGGGCTCGAAACCCGGGTCGCTTTGCCCTTCAGAGGCCCGCACCAGTCCGGGACGGGCAGCTATCTCCCGGTCGAGACGGGTGCGGTACCATGCGACGACGTTCCGCACGTATGCCTCATCCTTGAGCCGCCCCTCTATTTTGAACGAGGTGACACCGGCATCCAGCAGGTCGCCGAGCCGCCCCGAAAGGTCCATATCCCGTACCGAAAGCAGGTGTTTGCCGGCCATCAACACGTTACCGGCGGCATCCAGCAGGTCGTAGGGCAACCTGCAGGCCTGCATACAGTCGCCCCGGTTTCCGCTGCGCGGCGACATGGTACGGCTCATGTAACACCGCCCGCTGTAACACACGCATATCGCCCCGTGCACGAAACACTCCAGCTCCACATCCGTGGCAGCCCGTATCCGCCTGATTTCCTCCAGGGAAAGGTTACGTTCGAGAATAACGCGCGAAAAACCGCAGTCGGCCAGGAAAGCCGCCTTCTCCGGGGAGGCATTGAAAGTCTGCGTCGAGGCATGCAACTCCACTCCTTCGAGTTCCATCTCCAGATAAGCCATATCCTGCACGATGAGCGCATCCGCACCCGCTTCGACCACCTGCCGTGCGATACGCTCGGCATCGGCGAGTTCGTCATCGAACAGGAGGGTGTTGAGCGTCACATAAACACGCACGCCGAACCGGCGGGCATACTCCGCCACGGCGGCTATGTCCGCCACGCTATTGCCGGCCGCCTGCCTCGCGCCGAAACGCGGTCCGCCCATGTAAACGGCATCCGCACCGCAGTCGATAGCGGCACGAGCACTCCGCAAATCGCGGGCAGGTGCAAGCAACTCAATCTTCCCGGGTTTCCACAACATCTCCACTTCACGACGCTTCATCGGTGCGCAAAGATACGAAATAAACCCGGCATACCGTGAGAAAAGATGCCTGTTCGACCGGCGCGCTCTCCGTACCCCTTGCGGCCCGTGACGGTTTTTTCGCCTGAGCCCGGCTAATTATTACGCCGGGCTGCACAGTGCCCTCGACGACCTGTACGGCGATACCCTCCGCCCCGTAACACTGGCCGGGACATCCGCCCCGCGGCGGTTCCGGGCGGCAGTGTTCGAGCGGGCCGCCCGATGGCTTCACGGACGCGGAGAGTTCTCGCCCGACATGATGGAGGAGGAACCGGCCGCCGACATGGTGCGCGAAACCTACCGTATTATCCGCGAGGCGATGGACGCGGGCGTGGCCGACAACGTCATCCCCGCCGCAATGGCCCGAAAGCTGGATAACAGTGCTTTCCTCTTTTCAGGATTCAAGACCGCACAGGAGCTGAAGGAGGCCTCCCTGCTGCTGCGGGAGAAAGACGGTACGGTAAAAGGTTTCTCCCGATTCCTGACCGATATTCGACGTATCGACGCAAACTACAACGTGCGCTATCTGGAAGCGGAGTACAATTTCGCCGTAAGCTCCGCGCAGATGGCCGCCTCCTGGGCCGAAGTATCGCAGGACGGCGACCGGTACGACCTGCAATATCGGACGGCCGGCGACGACCACGTCCGCGAGGAACACCGCCCTCTGAACGGCGTAACGCTCCCTCCGTCGAATGACTTCTGGCGCTATTACTATCCGCCCAACGGCTGGAACTGCCGCTGTACCGCCGTTCAGGTGCTCAAAGGGAAATATCCGACATCGGACGACAAACAGGCCATACAGGCCGGAAACCGGATGACCGATACCCCGAAGAAACGGATTTTCCGTTTCAATCCCGGCATCGACGGCCAGCTTTTCCCGCCGAAACACCCATACTACAAACTGAGCAGGGAGGCGGCCGAACAGGTAAAGAAGGTTGTTATCGAACTGCAAGCAGACCCAATAGAAACTCCGGAACAACTGGCCGACGAATTGAACCGTATCGGTAAGAGGTGGTTCGAGCACGGCCCCGCACAATTATCCACAACTACCCAAAAGGGGGTGAATGGCTATACATATATGGACGGACGGATATACCTGGCACCGGAACGTATGCAACGCGCCATCGACGGAATAAATCGTATGTCCGAAGGTACTGCCGCGACATTTGAACAGGAAGATGCTCTGTCTACTCTATGGCACGAAATTACACATAACCGTAACAAACACGGCAATATGCGGCTGGGCAAAACGGAAACGAGATATATGGAGCTGGCCAACGAATTTGTCACACGGAATACACTTTCCGAGTTCTTCGGAGCGCTCGGCGGTGAATTACACGCGAAAGAACTGCTGACGAATCGTGTATCAACCGGATATAACCGTATGGTACGGAATTTCGATGCCTTGATAGACGCAACAGGTGCAGACCGGAAAACCGTAACGGAAGCCGTGCAGGACGCTCTGTTCAATACACCGTATGATAAACAGAAAGAGGGACTGGTAAAGTCCCTCATAAAAGGCGGTGCTAAAAAGAAAGACGGTACAGTGCTGAAAAAAGGAGAATTGGGGCAATGGATGAAATATTGCGTCGATTTTGGTGAAGATATGTTAAAGACACTATTTAAGACTTCGTTATAAACTATTCATCAAATGAAACTGCAATTTCTTCGGCAAACTGTTTCTCAACAGCCGCCTCCAAACCTTCATAGCCGGGCTCTTCTGCTAAACTAAGCATACTATTCCAACGCAAATTCGGATGTTGCTGGAGTTCCCTAATATATGCTTCCTTACCCCACGGAAAATAATCGTTAAGATACTTTTCATCGGTACAGAGGTCGAACACGGTAAGTTCGCGTAAATTGAGGCTATTGTAATCCATAATATTGTAATTTTTACAAAAATAACTATTGCAACGGTTCTATGAACGATTTAATGCGAAACATTCTTTCCGACCTCCGGGTGGAAGTGCTCGACGAGTTCAACCAAAACTTCACCCGCAAGGCATTCTTCGACCGGCCCTGGCCGGCGCGGAAAATGGATACGGGACGCGGCACCCTGCTGGTCGTGTCGGGAGCCATGCGCCGTTCCCTGCGGTGTACCGCCGCCCGCGACTCCCTCTACTTCTCCTCCGAGCTGCCCTACTTCAGCATCCACAACCGCGGCGGAAAAGTGCCCGTTACCCCGGCAATGCGCCGCTACTTCTGGGCGATGTACTACCGCAACGTCCCGCCTGAAGGGGCTACCGGTAAACGGGCCGACCGCAAAAGCCGTACCGCCGCCTATTACCGCTCCCTGGCCCTGACTAAGAAAACGGAGCTCGACATCCCCCAGCGTCAGGTCGTCGGCGACCATCCCGCCGTCGGACGCATCGTCCGCGATACCTGCGAACGGAACGTGCGCGAATGGGTGGCGAAAAACATCGACCCGAAATTCACCAAAATGACACACAAATAATCCTTTTTCAAGTATGATTAAAGACACTTTAACGGCCGTAAAAGAGGCCTTGAAAACCGTCCCCGACCTGCGCTATACGGCCGAGGACTGGGGACAGCTCGATTTTTTCAACCAGCCGCCCGTGCGCTTTCCCTGCGTCCTGCTCGACGCGGAGGAAGTACGCTATTCAGACAGCGGTCGGGGCTTCCAGCAGGGAGAGGCGTCGCTCACCGTCCGCGTGGCCGATAACCGCGTTTTCAACGGCTCTTTCCAGGCCCCCGCCTCACAGGCGGAGTTCGCCATGTTCGACCTGCTCCAGGCGGTGTATCAGGCGTTGCAGGGCCTCTCCGGGCCGGGATTCTCGCCCCTGACGCGCTCCCGGTGCGTCCGGGCCCGGCGGGACGACGGTATCCGCGAGTTCCGCATGTCGTTCGACTTCGCGTTCACCGACGCGGACGCCGCGAAAAAACGGTAAGAACATGCGCCGTTATTGCTCCGGCGACGCGTCGCCGTAACGCTCCTTCATCAGCTGGAGGGCCTCGATGAGAAACACGGCGCTCGGTATTCCCCTCCGACGGATAAGGGCACGGATTTCATCCCGAACCTCTTCCGGCACCTTGAAGGATATGCAGACCCCGGCCCGGTCGCCTATCGGTTTACGACCGGCGCCGGGACGGTAGCCGCCCCGGCCGTCTTTCTTTTTTTTCTCGGTCATCGGCTATTCATTTTTACATTATTATATTACAAATACATACTGTCAGACAACCGTAACCGCCGCAATGCGGCGGTTACGGTCAATCATCAATCCTGAAACGGCCTTTACTAAATATAGTAATATTCAGTTTTTGCAATCGATTCAACGTCTACAATGTCACCATCTTCGTCTGTCGAAACTGCACAAAGTTCTATATAATAGACATCGTTCCAGCACCGGTCGCCGCGCCGTCACCCCACCAGCAGTTGGGAGGCCACCTCGTGTCGTTTCGCCTCACCGGCCAGCACCTCGACGAGTGTCAGCGCAAAATCGAGCGTCAGACCGGGGCCGCGTCCGGTTATCACATTGCCGTCTACAACGGCCGCTTTATCCGTAGCCAATATCGCTCCGGACAGATACTTCTCGAAACCGGGATAGCAGGTAGCCCGCCGTCCCCGCAGGATGCCGAGTCCGCCCAGCACCATGGGCGACGCGCATATCGCAGCCACCCGGCCCCCCTTGTCGTAGAAAGCCTGCACCTCCCGTTTCAACCCCTCATGGCTGTCGAAAGCGGAAGTTCCGCCGGGGATAACCAACATCTCCGCCAAGCCGAAATCGGTCTCCTCAAAAAGTCCGTCGGCTACGACGGGAATGCCGTGATTGCCCGTTACGGTCCGTTCATCGGTCAGCGACACCGTGCAGACAGGCAGCCCCGCCCTGCGAAGCACATCGACCGTAGCCAGCGCCTCTATCTCTTCAAACCCGGTAATCAAAAACAAGAATATCGTCTTCATACTTCATCTGGTTTTAACGTGTTTTCTGCAAAGATAGAATAATCGCCGTCTTTTCCAATCTACACGGCACAAATTCACCGGTCCCGGCAAACCGAAACAACGAAAGAGCGGACGGAATGAATTCCGTCCGCTCCCGTAACGTTTATGCGTAATGCGCCCTCTATGCTTTCGTGAGTATCTCTATCTGTGCCTTCGCATCAGCCACATGGCTGCCCTCGGTCACCTTACGATAGGTAGCAACGGCCGCATCCTTGTTCTCGCTGTTCTGATAGGCCGCCCCGAGCATGAAGTAGATGTCGGACATGTCTGCAGGGTCGGTCTGCGCAGCCGCAGCGGCCTCGCCCCACTCTATCACATGCGCCCAATCCTGATTGTTGGTCGCAACCTGAATGCGCATCAGGCTGGCAGCGGGGTTCGTAGGGTCTATGGCGAGCACTTCGCCGAGTATCTCATACACTTCGTCCGCATTGCCCGCCTCGTCGGCCTCTGCGGCACGCAGCATCTGATAATAGGCCATCTTCTCCCGTGCGGCATCGGCCGGCTCCTTGTAACGGCTGTGACGCGATTCGAGTTCCACAATGTCCTTGTAAATCTTCATACCGTTCTCGTAGTCGCCCGAAGCCGCATAGCTCTCGGCCAGGAAGAGGGCGAGGTCGGTATCGGTGGGGTTGGCCTCATACCCTTTGGAGAATATCTCGATAGCTTTGTCCCACTGCTGGTTGTTGAAAGCATCCGCCCCCATCACGGTATAAGTCTGGGAGATGAGTTTACGGGAATTGCCGAGCACCTTCACATCCTGAAAAAGCTCCGCATACTGCATTGCCGAATCGAGTACCGTAAGTGCCTCGTCAAAACGGCTCTCCTTGCAGAGCGACAGGCCGTACTGGAAATAACAGGTGGGAAGCAGTTTCTGTGCCTGCTGTACCGTAGCCGAAGCGTCGGCACCGGCATTCAGTCCCATTTCAATGGTCTGTTCCAGAACGGGAATAGCCGCTCCGAAGTCCTTCGCCTGTATGAGTGCGGCCGCTTCATTGAATTTGGTGTTCACCTCGCTGACCGTCTGAGCCGACAGTCCTGTCGCGGCAAATATCGCCGCTGCGGCCAGCAAAAACTTGATTTTTTTCATCTTTTCGTCAGTTTTGTTATGTGTGTTGTGTGTGTTCCGCCGTCATTCCGACCAAAGTCCGGCAACCGTCTCCCGGCTGCATGGCATGCAAAATTATCAAAATAGGCAATCACGCCAAATATCACCTGCGCAGTTTTTTGAAAAAATCCTCCATCAACGCGGCACACTCCCCGGCGAGTACCCCTGCCGTCACTTGCGTCTTCGGATGAAGCAGCTTGCCGCCCGCCGCGGAATATCCCCTTTTCGCATCGGAAGTCCCGTATACGATACGCCCCACCTGCGCCCAAGCAGCAGCTCCCGCACACATCACGCAGGGTTCAACGGTCACATAAAGCGTACATTCGTTCAGGTATTTCCCCCCTGCGGCATGCATGGCTGCCGTCAGGGCCTGCATCTCGGCATGCGCCGTAGAGTCACGGAGCGTTTCGACGAGGTTATGCCCCCGGCCCACTATCCGGCCCGATGCCACGACCACGGCGCCGATAGGCACCTCTTCCTCACTTAACGCTTTACGCGCCTCGGAAATTGCCGCACGCATAAAAAATTCATCCTCCTGCCGTCCCTTCTCCATGAAATTTCGTACTTTTGAAACCCCGCAAATGTAGTATAAACGGTCGTGCGGCGCAACAGCCGCACGCAGCAAAACGCAATCCGGCGTTTTATACTGATGATGCAGGGCCACTAAAAATTCCATAATATGTACAGGACGCATACGTGCGGAGAACTCCGCATCGACAATACCGGCACGGGCACGACACTCGCCGGATGGGTACAGAAAGTGAGAAACCTCGGCGCAATGACCTTCATCGACCTGCGCGACCGTTACGGCATTACGCAACTCGTCGTGGACGAAAACACGCCGGCCGAGGTACGTGCAGCTACGACCGGGCTGGGGCGTGAATATGTCATACAGGCGACGGGCACGGTACGTGAACGCTCCTCGAAAAATCCCAAGATACCGACGGGCGACATCGAAGTAGCCGTCTCGGCGCTCACCGTCCTCAACCGGTCCGAGGTACCCCCCTTCACCATCGAGGAGCACAGCGACGGCGGCGACGAACTCCGCATGAAATACCGTTATCTCGACCTGCGCCGGCCACCCCTGCAGCGCAACATCCTATTGCGCCACCGCATGGCCCAGAGCGCCCGCCGTTTTCTCGACGGAGAAGGCTTCCTCGAAATAGAGACGCCGTTCCTCATCCGCTCCACGCCGGAAGGGGCCCGCGACTTCGTGGTCCCCTCGCGCATGAATCCCGGCGAATTCTACGCCCTGCCGCAGTCGCCGCAAACTTTCAAGCAATTGCTGATGGTCTCCGGCTACGACCGCTATTTCCAAATCGTACGCTGCTTCCGCGACGAGGACCTGCGGGCCGACCGCCAGCCGGAATTCACCCAGATAGACTGCGAGATGTCGTTCGTCGAACAGGAGGACGTGCTCGAAATCTTCGAACGGTTCGCCAAGTACCTGTTCCGCGAGACGCTCGGCATCGAGTTCGGCAGTGCCTTCCCGCGCATGCCGTGGAGCGAGGCGATGGCCCGTTACGGCTCGGACAAGCCGGATATCCGTTTCGGCATGGAAATAAACGACCTCAGCGACCGGGCCCGCGGCCGGGGATTCGCAGTTTTCGATTCGGCGGAATACGTCGGCGGCATCGTCGCGACGGGATGCGCAGGCTATACCCGCAAACAGATTGACGAAATCACGGAATTCGTCAAACGACCGCAGGTAGGGGCCAAAGGACTCGTGTGGATACGCCTCGCGGAGGACGGCTCGGTCAAATCCAGCATCGACAAATTCTTCCCGGCAGAGGAGCTGCTCGCATGGGCGGCTGCCTGCGGCGCTGCGGCCGGCGACCTGCTCCTGCTGCTGGCGGGCGACCGCATGAAGACCCTCGCGGCCCTCAACGTGCTGCGTCTGGAGATGGGCGACCGACTGGGCCTGCGCGACCCGGGCAAGTTCGCCCCGTTGTGGGTGGTCGATTTCCCGCTGCTGGAGTGGGACGAGGAGACGAAACGCTTCTACGCGATGCACCACCCCTTCACCTCGCCCAAACCGGAGGACATCCCGCTTTTCGACACCGACCCGGCGAAGATACGCGCCAACGCCTACGACTTCGTGGTGAACGGTACCGAGGTGGGCGGCGGCTCGATACGTATTTTCGACAGCGGACTGCAAAGCCGGCTGTTCGAGACGCTGGGCTTCTCGCACGAGGACGCCGAAAAGCAGTTCGGATTCCTGATGAACGCTTTCAAATACGGCGCACCGCCCCACGGGGGCATCGCTTTCGGGTTTGACCGTTTCTGTTCGCTCTTCGGCGGAGCCGATTCCATCAGGGACTTCATCGCCTTTCCGAAAAACAATGCCGGCCGCGACGTCATGGTAGATGCTCCGGCCCCGATAGCCGATACCCAGTTGGACGAGCTGGCGCTCCGGGTCGCCGTTCCCGAACAATAATCAAGAGGAAAGCGAAAAAGATACCGAACGGGCGGGACGCCGGTCAGCGTCCCGCCCGTTTTTCATGCCGGCAACCGGCGGTTTCCGACAAAAAATAGAAGGGCATGCAACAAAACGGACAGAAAAAGCATCTATCTTTCAAATACGTTGCATGAACCTGAAAAACTACCGACCATGAAACGCACCTTTCTCCACGCTCTCTGCACCGCAGTACTGTTGCTCTGTACCTCGACAGGCTGCCAACCGGAAGAGGAGGACTACTTCCTGCGCTGGATGCTCCTGAATGCGACGGACTCCGTCCTTTATTTCACCTTTAACGACAATACGCCGTTCACCGTGGAACCGGGCGAGTACCGGCTTCTGGGGACGACCGTCCTTCCGCCGGACACGAAACCCAATCCCGGGCTGCTTTTCGAACTGCACCCCGAATACCGCACGCTCTCGGTTTCGGCCGCTCCGGACGGCCCCACCCTCCGGAAGTGGAACAAGGACTACGATTTCACTTCCGACCGACAGTTCTTCGACAGTTCGCAATGGCCGGACGAAAACCGCGCCAGCCACGACTGCGACTACGTATTCCGGGTAACGCCCAAAGATATCGCCAACGAATAAATTCCTGCCGACATGCCACGAAAACTCACTGCCATGACCTGCGCCGTCGTGCTGCTGCTCATACTGCCGACAGCCTGCAACCCGCTCGACCGGCTCTTCCAGAAACAAGATACCGACCCGGAGAGCTGCGATGTCACCTGGCTGCTGCGTAACGCCAGCGGCCGGGAACTGTGGTTCGAATTCGCCGATTTCGGTCTCCACTCCCTTCAGGCGGGGCAAAGTGCCGAAATCATGCGTACTACCGTCCGAGGTTCCGACATACAGACGAGTTTTTACGAAGTCTTCGACTACCGTCCCCAGTCGCATCCGTTGTCAATCTACACCGACGGCGGCTCGGTTCCTGCAAGGATATGGACGCTGGAGGAGCGCGACAAACCGGGGAAGCAATTCTACGACCGGGGGGCATGGACATTCGACCGCACCGATGAAGAGAGGGCCGAATGGACGTTTACCGTCACCGCAGACGACCTCGAATAACACACATCTCTTCTGCAAAGGCCGGCAGCCTTCCGGTGTTGCGCGATGCGGCAGAGCGGAAACGGACGTCATCCCCAGCGGCAGGCATCCGGTTCCCGCATCGCTCCCCATTTGTAGGTAAATGCGCAAACGACAAGCACATCACAACGGAAACATCCGTAATTTTACGGTTGCGCACTCTTTCCGTACAGGATATTCGCCGAAGGAGTGGACGGAATCATGAAAAAAAGGAACTTCATCAATTCGCTGCTGCAGCATACCCGCAGGCCGGACGGTTTCTTGGGCAGAATGATGCTGCGCGGCATGAACAACGGTCATGCGCCGCTCACCCGCTGGGGAGCGGCACACATCGAATGGCAACCGCAATGGTGTGTTCTCGACATCGGCTGCGGAGGCGGAGCCACGCTGCTCCGTCTGTTGGAACGCTGCCCGGACGGAATGGTATGCGGCGTGGACGCATCGCCCGAAAGCGTGGAATTCTCCCGACGGAAAACCGCGCGATATGCCGACCGGTGCAGCGTGGAACAGGCCACGGCCGACGACCTGCCTTACGGCGACCGGGCATTCGATGCCGTGACCGCATTTGAAACGGTCTATTTCTGGGGCGACCTGCACCGGGCTTTCGCCGAGGTGGCACGCGTCCTGAAACCGAGCGGAGTATTCCTGGTCTGCTGCGAGATGAGCAACCCCGGCAACAACACATGGACGAGCCGTATCGAGGGGATGCAGGTCTTCTCTCCGGAAGAGCTGAGCGCCGCACTGGCCGACAGTGGATTTACGGATATCACCGTCTACCGGCGCGGCAAGGAGAACTGTTGCGTAACGACATGCACTCCCGACGGCAGACGGACTGCGGCGGAATAAAAGGTCGAAAATACCCGCACACGTCCATCGACCGAGGAAGTGCCGTCCGACGGGACCCTCCGTACCATACGGAAGCCGGCAGAACGAACGGTACGACGTCGTACTGCCGCATCATTCATCCCGCTACATGCAGCCGCAATCCACCCCGGCAAAGACGGAGGGACGGCAAGAAAACCCAACGGAAAGGCCGTCCGCATCTCCCGGGGAATACTTTCTATATCCGAATGTTTTTCACCGAAAAGCAGAGGTCATCCTCAAGCCCCACCATGGCATTCACGAACCAGAGATACGCATAGTGCTCCAGCTCCTCCGCCCGGATGGGCCGGGCAGTCACGCGTCCGGTCCGGAGCAGTTCCGCCCGGCGCGTCCCGGCGAGCAGCGGCCAGTCGGGGGTATAAAGACCCGACGCATCGCCCAGCACGATGTTGGAAAACGAGGAATCGGTCAGAAAGCCCTCCTGCAACAGGACGACCTCGTCGCACCCGCTTCCCCGACGCAGCTCCTCCAGCGTGCTCCGGTCGGCGTACTTATACCGGTAATCGAGTCCGTCGGCACGAACCAACGCCACACTGGCGATACGGCGGAGACGATAGGGGGCGAACTCCACCCGGCGCACGGACTCGTCGTACACCACGCGGCACTTCACGAGCCCCTCGCGCATCCCCTCGGGCACCTCGGCCGGAAGACACGCTCCCGCCCCGCTTCCGAAGAAATGCTCCATGGTGGCAGCCATCCGCGCCGCATGCGGCTCCGGCCGGCAGAACTCTCCGTCCTGTACCCGGATGACTTCGGTAAACAACGGCCCCTTCATACGAACGGCAGATAAACTTTCTCTATCACCTCTTCGTATTCCGACCGGCAGTCGCTGTAAGCCGTAATACCTCCGCCGCTGCGGAAATACATCCGGCCCTGTTCCTCTTCGATAAAGCGTATCAACACGGCACTGTCGAGCGTCTGCCCGTCGAAATAGCCGAACACGCCGGTATAATATCCGCGCGGTTCCCCTTCGGCCTCCCGGATGATGCGGAGCGTGGAGGATTTCGGGGCCCCCGATACCGAACCTGCGGGAAGCATATCGAAAAGGATGTCGCCCATCCGCGCCTCGTACCCGGCCGGCAGGCGGCCGGCTATCTCGGAACTCACCTGCAGGATGTCGCCGCGGCGTGTGGCGATACGGTCGATGTAGCGGAACCGCTCCACATGTACCCGGTCGGCATGGATGCTCAGGTCGTTCCGCAGCAAATCCACGACGGTATTGTGTTCGGCGGTCTCCTTCGGGTCATTCAGTATCGTCTGCCGGGCATCGGGCACGGAAGCATTGATGGTGCCTTTCATCGGATTGGTAGCGATACGACCGCCGGCGATACGCACGAAACGTTCCGGCGAAAAACAGACGAACCGTCCCGGCACATAGAGCAGGTAGGGCGCCTCGGCCCGCATGAAAATCTCCTCCAGCGACAGCCCCGAAACGACCGGAGTACGTACCGTCAGATTGGTCAGAAACGAATCGCCGCGCAGCAGACCGCGGCGCACCGTTCCGAAACGGCGGGCATATTCGGCGAACTCCATCGGCCGCGCCTCCAGCAGCGCCGCACCGCTCCCGCTCTTCCCGGCCATGCCCTCTCTGTTGCCGACCCCGTTCACCGAGAAGCCGACCGAGCTGCAAGCCAGCGGATTCTCGGCAAAGAGACCCTCCGTCATCTCGAAATTCACGGCAAAGAGGAACGGCCGGCGCCGAGCACCGCAGCGGTTCATCAGTTCCCGGACACGCCCGGCATCGAAGAAACACGTCATACGCAGTCTTTAAGAAAATTAGCGAGTATGGCGCCCCCGCAGGGCGTCATGACGGATTCCGGATGGAACTGCACGCCGTGCACGTCATACACCCGATGGGAGAGCGCCATCACGGTACCCTCTCCGTCGCGGGCCGTCACTTCGAGACAATCGGGAATCCCATCCCCGTCCACTATCCACGAATGATACCGTCCGACCGCTATCCGGTCGGGCAGACCGCGGAAAATACGGGGACGGGCAAGGAGCTCCACCGACGAACAGATGCCGTGCCAAACCTGTGGCGTATTCCGGAGCGACGCGCCGAAAACCTGCGCGATGGCATGATGACCGAGACACACCCCCAGCAAGGGGCGCACCGGTGCACACCGTTCGATAAAGGAAAGCAGCTTCCCCGCCTCGGAAGGAGTCCCCGGACCGGGCGACACGATTATCCGGTCGTATGCGGCGGGGTCCGTCTCCCCCAGCCGGTCGTTCTTCACCACATGCACGTTCCCGGCAGAGCCGCACAGCTCACGGAGCATGTGCACCAGATTGAAGGTGAACGAGTCGTAATTGTCTACAAGCAATATCTCCATACCGATACTTCCGCTGTTGCGGCTCTGCGAAGTTAATACAAAAAAGACGCTGTACCCGCACCGCCAGGCCGGAAAATACCGCCCATTCGCGCCGCGTCCTCCCGACCCGAAAGTCCGTACGCCTCCCGACCGCCGCCGTACCGAACCGCCGCTTGTGCGACCGGACGGCAATGCTCCGGCCTTCGGACGTACCGGAGACCGGCCGCACCGCTGCAAAGGATTCTGCCGAAAGCCGGCCGCACCCGCAAGACCCTTTCCCGGTTCCGCCGTCCGCCGGATACCACGCAATAGCGTCCGGCACACGACACCGTTCCGCAGCCGACATCCGCAGCCTGCACCCGATGCGGAACCGCAAAACGCAACAAAGCCGTGCCGGCCTGAACGAATACCGTTCAGCGCGACACAGCCTTTTACATATACGAGAAACCGGCTGCATACCGGAGCCCGGCAGTCAGGGTGCAGGACTTTACCACAGTAAACGTCCGGGCGCCGAGACCGGAACGAGCGCAGCGGGGTGCCGTTATGGCATCCCGCCGGCTCAGGGGAGCGGCCTTTACTGCAGCCTCTTCAGCCTGTAAAGAAGTTGCTGGATAGCTTCCTGATAGTCGTCGAGAATGGCCGTTGAAAAATCCTCCTCGAACATTTCACGCTGTTCGTCGATGTATTTGAAGAACTTCTCGCAATGCGTCTCGATATTGCGGGGGGTATTGGTCTGCGGAATGACAACCTCGATGTCGCCCTTCATGGCGTAGGTGGTCTCCACGATACGGTCCATCGCATCGGCGAGCGTCGTCAGCGCTTCGTCCAGCGCCATATGCTGTGCATAGCTGCCGGGGCCGCTCACATGCCAGTGAAAAAGCTTCAGGCTGTTATTGAAAGCGTACATCTCCCCGAAAAAGCGACCGTAATCCGTACCGGTCCGCGTCTGTTTCTGTTCTTTTGTCTTGATTGCTGTTGCCATAACCATTCGTATTAAAAGTTGTCTTTATTTGCACCGCGCCGGGCGCGGCATACTTTTCATACTGCCATAACTATGCCAAACATCCGAATGGGGACGGTAACAATCGACAGCGGTTTGCCGAACGGTTCCTGCCTACTCGTAAAGGAGTACCGTCCGGATACGTTCGCCGGAAGTCGGTTCCCAGCGCGGCCCCTCCAGCAGCAGTTCGATTACTTCCCGGTTGATTTCCGGCGAGAGACCGGCCACTATCCTGATGCCGGAAGGCACCCCCACATCGTTCACACGAAACTCGGCCACCACCCTGCCGCGAGCCGGCGTACCGTCTGCCAACGTCACCCTCCGACGATATTTATAGAAATACTCCGCAAACGCCGGATTGGACACCGTATCCCGCCGCGTCTCCGAAAAGGCTGCGGTATCCGCTTCCCCGTCACCGTCCCATGCCGCAGGTTCCGTACCGTTCCGCAGCACCGACGCACTCCGCGCCCCTGCATCCATACCGGCGGGAAGATTCGCCGTCGCGGCCGAACGGTCGGCACCGTTCGGCCGTAACACCGCAGCCCGATTCGCCGCACCGACCTCCTCCTGCACCGATACCTCCACGCGGTCGGTCTCCACGGCCGCCCGGGACGCAACGGGCTGTGCTGCCTGCCGCATCGTCTCCGCAACAGCCGGCGCAGCCTCCTCATCCGCTGCCGCAAAGTCCGCCGCCGGCTCTGCCTGCCCGTCTGCCGGTTCCACCCAAAATCCCTCCGACGGTTCCGCAAAACCTTCCGCAGGCACCGCAAAGTCCCCCGCGGGTTCCGTAAGGTTCTCCGCCGGAAGTCCGAAAGAGCGGACGGCTTGGGCAATCTCCTCCGAAGGAACCTCGGACGACGGCCGCCGGAGATACCATACTACCGCCACGGCGACGACCGCAGCAACCGCCACGGCACCCCGAATCAACGGTACGATGCGCCGACGACCTGCCCTGCGGCGCGGCCGGACGGCCCTGCGGGCCACCTCCTGCTCCAATTCGGCCAACTTGTCGGAATGCCCGCCGTATACCGAATCGTATCCCTCGACGGCGTCCGCCAGAAACGGGTCGGCCATCGCCTCCCGTTCGAGACGGTTGGCCTCCCGCCCACGGCGGCTGCCGAATATGTAATCAGTCAGTTTCATCGGCCTCCTTTTCCATGCAAAGTTTCAGGTTGCGCTTACCGTTCTGGAGAAAACTCTTGATGCTCTTGACCGGCCAACAGGTCTCGGCAGAGATGTCCGCATAGGACTTGCCGCCATAGAAAAACCTGTCGATACACTCCCGCTGCTTCTCCGGCAACCGCTCCAGACAGCGTTCCAGTGCCGCGAACCGCGCTTCATCACCCTCCCCGTCCAATAGATGCACGAGCGGGGCATATTCCATAATCCGTCCCGCATCATCCGCCGGTATCTCCAGCCGTTTGCGGCGCAGCCGCTGCAGGCAGTGGTTCTTGGCCAGCGTATAGAGCCACGGGCGGAACCGCTCCACCTCGTAACGGCCGACCTTGACGGTCAGCTCCTCGAAAATATCCATGACGGCATCTCCCGCATCGTCCGGATTGCGCAGATATTTGAGACAGACACCGTACACCAAAGGCAGGTAACGGCTGTAAAGCTGCCCCAACCAGCGGTTCGTCCCGTCCTGCGCATGCAGGGCGAGAAGCCGCTCATCCTCTATCGTCTCCTTATCGCACTCCTGTTCCATACCCATACCGCCACACGACGGACGTGCTACAAATATAATTATATCCGACGAACACCGAAAGCGGTCGTCGGACGACTGCCGCCCCGCGTCCGCAGATGCGGTTCGGTGGAGACAAATATACGGCTTTACGGCGAACACCGTATCGGCCCCCCCGTCTGCGGCCGGGGAAGCTGCACCGAATCGGAGGCACATAAATATTCACGAAACGCAAAATGCCAGCAGCCGCTTCCCCATACGGCAACAATCCGGGAAAATACCCTTAAACGCCCCTCTGGCCGCACATCCTTTTATTTTTTCATATATGTTTTTGCAAATAAAAAAATATAGTTATATTTGCTTATAACTATCTACCGTTTAAATAGCCGAAAACCGCTCAGGGCCCGCTTACGGGGGCATTTACGGCATAACACACATCCTGTCCGGAAACGGAAGATAGCACGACGGACTGCACGAACATACAGCAATCGCTTTTTACACTTAATAATTAACCGTAATATTAACCAACATGAAGAGAGAAAATCAGGAAGGGAAATTCCCTTACGTAAGCCCTTCGGTCGAGACTACCAGTTTCGCAGTCGAATCGGGCATCGCCGTGTCGTTCACGGGCGAACAGGACCAGACAGCCATAGACTTTACCGTAATCGGTTCCTGGGAAGCCGAATAAACCTCTAAAATTACTTAACTTATGAAAAAGATTATACTTTTCGCATCGCTGTGTGCGCTTGCACTGGCGGGCTGTACCAAAGAGGCTGTCGAAGACAAACAGGGCACCGAAGGCCAAGGCAAGTCCATCACCATTCTGGGTACCCTGGACGACAGCAACGCAACGCGCGTCGAAATAGGTGACTATACCGCAGGCGACACGACCGTACCGCTTCTGTGGACATCGGATGACCAAATCGTCGTCGGCGCTTACGACAGCGAAGGAAATCTGTTACAAGGCGAAAAAGAGAATTCATGGGGAACAACGACATACGACTTGTTCGACTCATTCACCGCCACGACCGAAACGCCTTCGACGACCACCGACTTCCTGTACGCAGGCTATAACGGATTCCAGATTCCGGCCGACGTGACGGCCGACATCTACGCGCTGTCCCGGAACACGCCGCCGACAGCGATGAGTTTCGCAACCGACTTCAAGGCCATCGAAGACCCCGTAAAGCGCAACCAGTCATACAATATCCTTTACAACACGGCTGCGGACATCATGTTCCTGACCGCCCACGCTACGGCGACCAGCACCGACAATACCGTCGAGCTGCAGTTCTCGAACGCGTTTACCACCCTGATGCTGGGGCTCAAGGGCTCGGCCAAAATCGACTCCGTTGTCGTAAAGGCTGCCGGCCAGACGCTCTCCTATCCGGAAGGCGCCGTTACGGCCAACGTATTTGCACGTCCGGAACCCGGCACGAAAGGTTCGGCACTGCTGGCATCGCAGGGCGGCTCGTTCATCAACGACATGAAGGATGATGCGCTTGTCGCCGGTTCGGAAGATGTTCGTCTGACGCTCTCCAACACCCTCGCGCTGACGCCCACCACCCAGTGGATTCCCGTCATGGTGATGCCGTTCACGGGTGCCGGTACGGAGCTGACGATTACCGTTTACGGTAAGCCCGACGCTACGACGACCGCAGACGACACCACCGAGGAACCGACCGCTCCGGCCGTCATGTCCGCAACGAGGACCCTGACGATACCTGCCGGTACCGCAGACTTCACTTCCAACTCCATCGCCTACATCAGCGTGAAGGACATCGAAGCCTCCGAGCTCGGTCAGGCAGCACCCAAAACCGAATGGCAGGCAGGCGATATCATTCTTGAAGACGATTTCGCATGGATATCCGAATCCTGGAGCGACCAGTACGACAAATACGGATGGACCGACCCCTATACCAACCCGCTCTATTCGACGTACAACTACTACAACGCAGGTGAAACCCTCGCAAGCCGCGGATACCTTTACGACGGTTACAACCTGAATGCACTCAACAGTTACAACGGTATGCTGCAAATAGGTAGCCCCGACAACGGCAACAGCAACCTCATCATTCCGATGAGTCCGCTCTTTACCTATACGGGTGACGTCGTCGTGACTTTCCGCGCGGCTTCCTACTTCACCAAATACGGCACCGGAGCCGGCGAATACGAATCGTGGGACGGTCTGGTAGCATTCAAAGCGACCAAGAACGGCACGACACTCAAAGAGGTAGAACTGGGAGCCAATAATACCGACCCGTTCACCTGGTATGAATACACCCTCCTCATTGAGGACGTAGATGCCGACACGAAACTTGTCTTCGGCGGCGACGTAGCAAATTACGACGCTCCGCGGCACATCTTCTACATCGATAACCTGAAAGTTTCCATCGCCAACGGCGAAACCGAAAATACTGTAGGTACAAAAGTAGCCGCCGAACCCGCCGAACTGCTGTTCTCCACGCCGGAACAGGTAGAGGGCAAAGCCACCATCGAAGTATCGGCAGTCGAAGAGCTGGGAGACGCATACGGCAACATCGACCAGACGACTCTGCCCAAGTTCAGCTTCGCCGTAAGCGGCCCGTGGGAACTGGTCATACCGGAAGGTACGGAACAGTGGCTGAAGGTGAACCCGCCGCAGTGGAGCGGATGGGACGACCCCAGGGACAAGACCGATAGAATGAACGACCCGTACGGCAACCAGATGACCTCCATCTGCACCATGCAGGTAATAGAAGACAACGATACCGGTGCTGCACGCACGGCAACCATCCAGCTCAAGAGCGGCGAAACCGTATTGGCTACCTACGAAATTACCCAGCCTGCGGCCGACCCGAAAACCGAGATATACAATGTAGATTTCGGACCGAGACCGGAAGCCGATTTCGACGTCACCGACCAGCTGACGGCCGAACAGTGGGGTATCGGCGACTATGAGCTCAGTTTCATCAACCTGGCATACAACACAGAGGGTATAAACCCCGGCATGCAGATAAGCAGGAGCGGTGTCAGCAAAGACTACGATGCGGCCAGCGGTGAAGGTAACCTCTACTTCATCAATGCAGTACCCGCAGCCGGCCTGGCTGACGGCGACTTAGACCCGTCGTTCGTCATCGAAATCCCGGAAGCAACGATTTCCAACGCTACCTATCTGTACATCAACTTCGGTCTCTGGGGCCGTGCCAACTACGGCAAGGGCAATCTGGTGATGGATGTCGTGTACAGCGACGGTACGACGCAGAGCGTCACTCCTTCGCTCAACAGCGCCAGCACATGGCAGTACTTCGAGAACCGAATCGAAGTTCCGGCAGGCGTTACCTCCGCAGCCGTCAAATTCTATGCACTGGATAAAGCTGGGTTTATGGGCTCCGAATCTGCTGCCAGCAACTTCCGTATCGACGACGTGAACATCTCCGTCCGTTCGAAATAATCCTTTACGGACAACCTATTCCGGAAGCCATCCTGCACAGGATGGCTTCCGTTTTTTATCCGTCCTGACAACCTTGCACGCGGACGTTTCCGCACGGAGGACACAAGCCGCCGGACCCATCTTCCGCAGTCTCCATACGCCGTCCGACAACCGACCGGGCCAAAATTTCACCTGCCTTTTCCCAATGACCGCTGCACGGACGCCTCTCTCTGTTTCCCGCCGCTATTATCGTCGTCGTATGTTTCATTTCCTGAAAAAGTAGTACCTTTGTCTGTAATTACAGCCAATCTCCCCGCCACCATTCGAGCAACAGCCGACAAACCGGTAAAGCACACATTATTACCGGATTAGCGGCAACGAAAAATGACCGACGGAGCGCAGCGGCAGACCAAAAGCAACGGAACGGCAGCAGCGCCGCGCAATCGGCGGGAGCGGGGGGCGACCGGTGCAGAGTACGGGTACCGCCACAAAGGCCGGAAATCGGCCGCCAAAAGCCAACCGCCCCAATGCCGAAGCAACCGCCCCGGCCCGGAAAGGAGGGGAGCGGACAAGCGGAAAGAACAGGACAAACCAAGCCGATAAAACAAAACGACAGGAGTGCCTGCGACACCCTGCCGGACACAATCCGCACAGGAACGGAACAAACGCGATGAACGAATACCACATACCGGTTCTTGCAGAGGAATCCATCGAGCTGCTCGACATCAGACCGGAGGGAAGTTACGCCGACCTGACGTTCGGAGGCGGCGGCCACTCCTCGCTGATACTTTCGAAGCTCGGCAGCCGGGGCAGGCTCTATGCGTTCGACCAGGACGCCGATGCGAAGGCCAATGCCGAACGCATCCATGACGACCGGTTTACCTTCATCGAAAGCAATTTCCGTTTCATGCGCGGCCAACTGCGTATGCGGGGAGTAGAGACGCTCGACGGCGTCTTCGCCGACCTCGGCGTGTCGTCGCACCATTTCGACACTCCCGAACGGGGATTTTCATTCCGTTACAACGCCCCGCTGGACATGCGCATGAACCGCCGCGGCGGTGTGTCGGCCGCCGATATCGTGAACGGTTACGACCCCGAGAGGCTCACGCTTCTGCTGGGCAAATGGGGCGAATTGCAGACACCCTATAAAATAGCCAACTGCATCGAACGCGCCCGGACTGCAAAACCGATAGTCACCGTCAGCGACCTGACCGAGGCGGTCGCACCGTGCACGCCGAAAAAGGACGAGACCAAATTCCTCTCGAAACTGTTCCAGGCCCTGCGCATCGAGGTGAACGGAGAGATGCGGGCGCTGGAGATGGCACTCGAACAGAGCCTGAAGATGCTGCGCCCCGGCGGAAGGCTCGTAATCATATCGTACCACTCGCTGGAGGACCGGCTCGTGAAAAACTTCATGCGCAGCGGAACTTTCTCCGGAGAAGCGGAGAAGGATTTCTTCGGCAATACGGCTTCGCCCTTCCGGCCGGTAACCCGCAAGGCGGTGGTTCCGACGGAACAAGAGATAAAGGAGAATCCGCGGTCCCGCAGTGCGAGGCTGCGTGCCGCGGAGAAAAAAGAATAAACCCGCACGGTAACATGGAGAGGAACGACCGCCATACGGAATACAATCCGGAGCAGGAGATGACCCGTACCGGAGACGAGAAGCCCATCGGCGCAGTGGGACAGCGGGAGCGCAGACCCAAAAGCCGGGCCGCCCGCGCCGCACAGGACGTCATCACGGGCGACTTCATGGGCGACAGCCGCCTGAGGCGTTGGTACCCGCTCGCGCTCTACTGCATCCTGCTCGTATTCCTCTACATCGGCCACGTATTCAATTTCCAGCGGCTTCAGCGCCTCGAGATACAGCAACGCATGGAGCTCAACAACGAACGCTCGCGGTCGATGGTCTTCTCCTCCATGCGGATGAACGCCTCCCGTCACAGCCGTATCGTGGAGGAGATAGAACGGCGCGGTCTGAAACTCGAAGAGTCCACGGTACCGCCCAAAACAGTCCGGTAAGCACCGGAAAGAAAACAGGCATCGCAGCCGGCACACAGGCAACACACAGCACCAGACCAAAGAGGCAAAGGAGGAGAGCAAGGCAATGTCACGGACAAACAAGGGAAACAATCCGGCCAATCCGCACCAACAGAATATCAAGAGAAGCATCATGTCTCGCGTGAGGGTGCTTTACGCCGTCTTCGCCGTGATAGCCGTCGCCATCTTCGCCATGATACTCGTCACGCAGTACGGCCCCAACGGCACTCCCCTGCGCAACCGTTCCGACCTGAAGTGCTACAAGACCATCGAAGTACCCGCCTCGCGCGGCAACATCTACTCGCACGACGGCCGCATCCTCGCCACCGACTCCCCCTCCTACAACCTGTCGCTGGACTTCACCGTACTCGACATGTCCGACGAGGAGTTCGGCCGCCTCAGCGCCGCACTGGCCGACAGCCTCAGCCGGACCATTCCCGGCTATTCGAAAGACTATTTCCTGCGGCGGCTGCGCGAAATCCGTGCGAAAGCCCTGCGCGGCGGCCCTGGCAGCCAAAACCAGCGTCTGGTACGCGACAAGGTAAACCAGATACAGCTCGACCGGATAAAGACCTTCCCCATCTTCGACAAGGGACGGCTCGGCGGCGGACTCATCTATACGCAGGATGCGGAACGCTACAAACCCTACGGGACCCTCGCGGCCCGCACGCTCGGCAAGCCGGGCGAATTCGGACTGGAAGCTTCGTTCGACGACGCGCTTTCGGGCAGCAACGGACGGAACCTCTGCGTCCGCCTCGTACGCGACATCTGGGTGCCGGTCGTCTCGAAAGAGAACATCGAGGCGAAAAACGGACGCGACCTGCTGACGACCATCGACGTGGACATGCAGGACATCGTGGAGAGCGAACTGCGCAAACAGATTCTCGACAAGAACGCCACCTGCGGAACGGCCGTCATCATGGAGGTGAAGACGGGCGAAATCCGGGCCATTTCCAACCTGACGCGCTACGGCAGCACCGTACGCGACGACGAAAACCACGCCGTCACGATGCGCTGCGAACCGGGTTCCACCTTCAAGCTGGTTTCGCTCATGGCACTCATCGACGAGGCGGGCTATGGGCTCGACTACCCGGTGGACTGTACCGAGAACGGCCGCTACTACTATCAGGTGGGCAGACGCAAATACCTTGTCCAGGACTCCCACGCCGTCGGCCAGACCGACCTGCTGGGCGTCATGGAACACTCCTCGAACATCGGTTTCGTCAAAGTCATCGACGAGGAGTACCACGACTCCCCGGAACGGTTCGTCGACTTCATCCATTCGCTGGGTATCGACCGGCAGGTGAACATGCAGCTCAACGGCGGACTCAAACCCATCATCAAAGACCCGCGCCGCAAAAAGGAGACCGCATGGGATGCCCTGTCGCTCATGAAGATGTCTTACGGTTATGCCGTGGAGGTCACACCGATACACACGCTGATGCTCTACAATGCAGTGGCCAACGACGGCCACATGGTCGCCCCACGCCTGGTCACCGCAGTCATGGAAAACGGCCATGCGGTGGAACGCTTCGGAACGGAAACGGTAAACCGGAAAATATGCAGCGACAAGACGCTGCGGCTCGTGCGCCAGGCTCTCGAAGGCGTCGTGGAGGAGGGAACGGGCTCCATGATGAAAAACCCGAACTTCAAGATAGCGGGCAAGACGGGTACGGCACAGATAGCCATGAAGAACAGGGGATACGCCGACGAACGCGGCGGCCGCGACTACCTCGCCACTTTCGTGGGGTATTTCCCCGCCGACAACCCGCGTTACAGCTGCATCGTCGCCATCAAGACCTACCACGGCCCAGGCGCCCGCAACTCCTACTACGGCGCATCGCTCGCCGCACCGGCATTCAAAGCCATCGTCGAACGGGTATATGCCCTGGATGCCGAGTGGCATGCACCCCTGACCGAAAGCGACGTCCCCTCCGTGGCACCGGTCAAGGGAGGCGATGTACAGGAGATGAGGACGGCGGCCGGCCGCCTTTCGATAACGACCGACATCGCCCGCCGCGGGCAGGGATGGGCCACAGCGACGCAGGATTCCGCACGCGTGGAGGTGACGCCCGTACAATGCGAGGAAGGCGTCATGCCCGCCGTACAGGGAATGGCTCTGAAGGATGCACTCTATCTGCTGGAGAGCCGGGGACTGCGCGTGCGTGTCAGCGGCAAGGGAAAGGTGGTCGCGCAATCCATACGCGCAGGCACGCAGATAAGGGAAGGCGATGCGGTCACCATCACGCTGAAGCCAGCAGGCAACTAACCGGCCCCGCAGACAGAGGCACACAGCCGGCACATATACGAACAACGGACAACAGACGATAAAAACAGATACAGGCATGAAATTGACCGAACTCCTATCGGGCATCGAAACGCTGCAACGGGCAGGCGCTCCGGAAACCGACATCACCTCGCTCGGATTCGACTCGCGCCATGCGACGGCGGGCCAGCTCTTCTTCGCCGTCAAGGGCAGTGCAAGCGACGGGCACGACTACATGGCACAGGCGACGGCCAACGGCGCCGCTGCAGTGGTATGCGAACGGCTGCCGGAAGAGCCCTTTCCCGGAGTGGCATACATCGTCGTGGCGGACAGCTCCGCCGCGCTCGGTACCATCGCCTCCCGATTCTACGGCGAACCGAGCCACAAACTGAAACTCGTGGGCGTGACGGGCACCAACGGCAAGACCACGACCGCCACCCTGCTCTACGACCTGTTCCGCAGGCTCGGTTACAAGGCGGGACTCATCTCCACGGTCGTCTACCGAATCGACAACGAGACGCTTCCCTCCACGCACACCACGCCGGACGCCATCCGCCTCAATGCCATGCTGGCAGAGATGGCGGAACGCGGATGCGACTACTGCTTCATGGAGGTCAGTTCCCATAGCATCGTTCAGGAACGCATCGCCGGGCTGACGTTCGCCGGGGGTATCTTCACGAACATCACGCACGAACACCTCGATTACCACGGCACCTTCGCCGAATACATACGCGCCAAGAAACGCTTTTTCGACCGGCTGCTGAAAGGGGCATTCGCACTCGTGAACGCCGACGACCGCAACGGAGCAGTGATGGTGCAGAATAGCGCCGCGACAACATACACCTATGCGCTGCGCAGCTTCTCGGACTTCCGGTGCCGCATACTGGAGAACACGCCCGAAGGGATGCTGCTCGAATTGGACGGACAGCAGGTATGGACGCGCTTCCTCGGACGGTTCAACGCCTACAACCTCGCGGCGGTTTACGGTGCGGCAAGGCTCCTCGGCGCGGACTGCGACGAAACGCTGCAGGCACTCAGCACGCTCACACCGGTGAACGGACGCTTCGATACGCTGCACTCTCCGGACGGAATAACGGCCATCGTGGATTACGCCCATACACCGGACGCACTGCGCAACGTGATGGATACGGTGAACGAACTCCGCAGCGGTGCGGGCCGGCTCATCGTGGTCGTCGGCTGCGGCGGCGACCGCGACCGCACCAAACGGCCCGTCATGGCACAAATAGCCGCCGAAGGAGCCGACCTGGCGCTCTTCACCTCCGACAATCCGCGCCATGAAGACCCGGACGCCATCCTCTCCGAAATGACCGCCACACTGCCCGACACGGGACGGTGGCTGACCATTACGGACCGCAGGCAGGCTATCCGGGCCGCCGCAGCCATGGCACGCAAGGGCGACTACATCCTGATAGCAGGCAAGGGACACGAAACCTACCAGATAACCGGCGACACGCGCACCCACTTCGACGACAAGGAGGAGGCAAGAAAGGCGCTCGGCATGGCTCTTCCCGGAGAGGACGGAAAGCCGTCCCGACAATAATTCCGGCTGCAGGACATCAACCGAATCATTTATAGCGTATTTTTACGGCCCGAACGACAACCCGAAAAACAGTTTACGTAAATGCTTTATTCTCTGCTCGAATACCTCGGAACCCATTTCGACCTGCCGGGAGCGGGCCTGTTCCGCTACCTTTCGTTCCGCTCGGTATGTGCAATCGTCTTTGCGCTGCTCATCGGCGCCATCTTCGGCAAAAAGATAATCGAAAGGCTCCGGCGGCACCAGATAGGCGAAGAGATTCGCAACCTCGGTCTGGAAGGACAGATGGAGAAACGCGGAACCCCCACGATGGGAGGACTGATAATCCTCGGAGCCATGCTCATCCCGGTAATACTCTTCTGCGACCTGGGCAACGTCTATATCCAGCTCATGATAGTGTCGTCCGTATGGCTTGGCCTGCTCGGTTTCGCCGACGACTACATCAAGGTATTCCGCAAACACAAGGAGGGGCTCAAGGGCAGATTCAAGATAATCGGCCAAGTGGGACTCGGCATCATCGTCGGCACGGTCATGTGCTTCAGCCGCGACATCGTCATCATCGAGAAGTCGCAGCCCAAAGCGGCCGTGGTGAACGTCCGGGCGGACAATACGGACACGGCGACAGAGGAGGGCTACACGGTGACCGCATACCCCGGCAACGAACCGCAGAAAACGACCAAGACCACCATCCCCTTCGTGAAGAACAACGAGTTCGATTACCACTGGCTCGTTCCGACCGACAAGCCGTGGGGCGACGTACTGACATGGCTCATCTACATTCTGATAGCCATCTTCATCATCACGGCGGTCTCCAACGGCGCCAATCTGACCGACGGGCTCGACGGGCTCGCAACGGGGGTATCGGCCGTCATCATCGTCATCATGGGTGCCTTCGCCTACCTCTCGGGCAATATCATCTACTCCGACTACTTGAACATCATGTACATACCCGGAGCGGGCGAACTGACGGTCTTCGCCGCCGCACTCGTGGGAGCACTCATCGGATTCCTGTGGTACAACTGCTATCCGGCACAGGTGTTCATGGGCGATACAGGCAGCCTGGCACTCGGCGGCATCATCGCCGTCTTCGCGCTGCTCGTCCGCAAGGAACTCCTGCTGCCGCTGCTGTGCGGCATCTTCCTCGTGGAGGCGGTCTCGACCATGGTGCAGGTCTCCTACTTCCGGTACACCAAACACCGCTACGGCGAAGGCAGGCGCTACTTCCTGATGGCGCCGCTGCACCACCACTACCAGAAAAAAGGGATTCCCGAAAACAAAATCGTCGTGCGTTTCTGGATAGTCCAGATACTGCTCGCAGCCATGACGCTGGTAACCCTTAAAATACGTTAAGCACCATGAAAGTAGTTGTATTGGGCGGAGGAGAGAGCGGATACGGCTCGGCCGTACTGGCTCAAGTCAAAGGGCTGGAGATCTTTCTCTCCGACAAAGGCACGATAGCGCCCAAATACGCCGAAATACTCGACCGTTACGGCATCGCCTACGAGGAAGGCACGCACACCGAAGCCCGGATACTCGACGCCGACCTGGCTATCAAAAGTCCCGGCATTCCGGAAACGGCCCCCATTGTGGTGAAGCTGCGCGAACGGGACATACCGGTCATCTCCGAAATCGAGTTCGCCGGACGCTATACGAAAGGAAAGACCATCTGCATCACCGGTTCCAACGGCAAGACCACCACGACCACCATGACGGGCGAAATCCTCCGTGCGGCAGGATACGACGTAGCCGTCGGAGGCAACATCGGAGAGAGTTTCGCCTATACGGTCGCCACCGCAGACCGGGAGTGGTACGTACTGGAGCTGAGCAGCTTCCAACTCGACGGTATCGTCGATTTTCGGCCCGACATAGCCGTTATCACGAACATCACCCCCGACCACCTGGACCGTTACGGCAACAAGTTCCAGAATTACATCGACAGCAAGTTCCGCATCATCCGCAATCAACGGCCCGAAGACTACTTCATCTACGGTATCGACAACATGGTGATATGCCGCGAAATCGCGCTCCGGACGCCCTCCATGCGTATGCTGCCCTTTACGGCCAAGACTGCACCCGGCTGTACGGATACGCACATACCGGCCGAAGGGAGGGGGTACGAACGCCGGACAGACAACGCGTACCGTACCGAAGAGCAGGCTGCCGGAGAGGCCGGACAGTTGGTAGATGACGTGACCGTACACGACTATCCGGGAGCATTCTACATCCCTGCGGGCGTCTTCCGGGTATCGGCTGACGGACGGACTGCCATGATAGACCCCTCGCGAATGAAAATCAAGGGGATACACAACATTTACAATGCCGAGGCAGCGGCACTCGCAGCACTTGCGGCAGGCGTGTCGCCCTCCGTCGTGGAAGATACCCTGTATGCCTTCACCGGAGTGGAACACCGGATGGAACCGGCCGGGACCGTCGGCGGCGTGGAATACATCAACGATTCGAAAGCCACCAACGTCGATTCAGCATGGTATGCCCTCGACAGCATGACACGTCCCACGGTATGGATAGCCGGAGGCACCGACAAAGGAAACGATTACGATGTCCTGAAACCGCTGGCCGAACGGCACGTCAAGGCGCTCGTCTGCATGGGGGTGGACAACGCCAAGCTGATACGCGACTTTACGGGCATTGTCCCGGTCATTTACGACACCCACTCCCTCGACGAAGCGATGCGCGTATGCACCGAGGCAGCCGAACCGGGCGATACCGTCCTGCTTTCGCCCGCGTGCGCCAGTTTCGACCTCTTCCGGAACTACGAGGAGCGGGGCCGGCTCTTCAAGGCCGCCGTTGAAAGACTAAAGGAGAACGCCGGGTGATGGAGGATGAAAAAAGACGCACGGAGGGCGGTACACCGGAGAGGCGTACCGGGAGGGGCTCCGCGGAGGGACGCTTCGCCGCATGGTCGGAAAAGGGAACGGAAGCCGCACGCATGGTGGGCGCAGAGACCAAACGCCTCTCCGAAACCGGCATGGAGATAGGAAAGAAGGTCGGAAAGAGAAGCCGCCGATGGATAGACGCCATCTTCGGGGGCGATAAGGTATTGTGGACAGTCATCATCGTCCTGCTCATCTTCTCCATGCTGCTGACCTTCTCCGCCACGGTTTACAAGCCAGGAGGAACACCGACGGCCAAACTCATCAACCAACTCGTATTCATCGGGGCCGGCATCGCGGCGCTGCTGGTGGTACACGTCATCAAGTATCAGTTCTACGGACGCATCGCCAACGCCGTCTTCATCTTCGGGCTCATTCTGACTGTCCTGGCCATGGTCATCGGCCCCGAGGAGGCAGGAGCGCGGCGTGACCTGGATATCCCGCTCATCCACATCCGGTTCCAGCCCTTCGAGATACTGAAGATAGGCGTTATCATGGTACTCGCCAAGCAGTTGGCCCGCCGCCAAAAGAACATTGAACACACTCCTATCCTGCCGAGTTTCAATCCGAAATCATGGGTCGATGACGCCCAACGCAACGTGGATATCATCCGCAACGAGACCATTCCGGTACTCGGCCCGATAGTCATCACCTGCATCTTCACCTTTCTCTCGGTGGGCAACTCCACCACGCTCATCATCGCCGCGACCTGTCTGGTCATGCTCTTCATCGGCCGGGTACGTATGGCCGACCTGGGCAAGATGGTCGGTGCAGTAGCACTGCTCGGCATCGTACTCTTCGCCGCCGGGCTGGGCCGAAGCGACACGGGACGGAGCCGTATGGCGAGTTTCAAACCCGACATGCTGACCAAACACGCCCGCATGACCTCCGACAGCATCGAAATATACGACTACCCGGCGCGCACGCTGCCCGACGGCAAGGTCAGCCCCGCCGAACCGAGCCAGTCCGTCAATGCCAAGATGTCGATTGCGTCGGGCGGCTTCTTCGGAAAGGGCCCGGGAATGAGCACCCACCGCTCCAACCTCGAAGAGGCCGAACGGGACTTCGCCTACGCTTTCATCATCGAGGAGTACGGCGCCGTGGGCGGTCTCGTCGTCCTGCTGCTCTACCTGTGGCTCTTCTTCCGGACGATACAGATATTCAAGAAGTGCGGAACGGCCTTCCCCAGCCTGCTGGTGCTGGGGCTCGGCCTGATGATAGTGCTTCAGGCGATGATACACATGCTCGTATCGGTATCGCTCTTTCCCGTCACGGGCCAGCAGCTGCCTCTGATAAGCAAGGGCGGCTCGTCGCTCGTCTTCACCCTCACGGCATTGGGAATGATACTCGGCGTCAGCCGACAGACTTCGGAAAAGACGCTCGACAACCCGAAAGGAGAGTCGCTGTTCGAGAAAGAGACGGCCGGAAAGCAACCGGCAGGCACTCCCCGCAACCGATAGCGATACACAGCCGCCCGGCCCGCAAAGGTACGGAGCGGCCGAAACAAGATAAACGACACAGGCAATGGAGAACGGCAAATTGAAAATCATCCTCAGCGGCGGCGGTACGGGCGGCCATATCTACCCCTCCGTCGCGGTGGCCGAGGCCCTGCGCAGGGAACTGGGCGACGGTGTGGAACTCCTCTTCGTGGGCGCCGAAGGGAAAATGGAGATGGAGAAACTGCCCGCCCTCGGTTACCGGGTAGTGGGCCTGCCGGTGGCCGGATTACAGCGCAAACTCGACCTCCGGAACTTCGCCCTGCCCTTCAAGGTGATGAAAAGCATCCGCGAAGCCCGGCGCACGATACGCGCCTTCGGGGCCGATGCGGCGGCCGGTTTCGGCGGATATGCCAGCGCCCCTGTCCTTTGGGCGGCACAGCACATGGGAATCCCCACCCTGATTCAGGAACAGAACTCCTACGCCGGCGTGACCAACAAGATACTCTCGCGCCGGGCCGACCGCATCTGCGTCGCCTACGAAGGGATGGAGCGTTTCTTCCCTGCCGACCGTATCCTCTTCACCGGCAATCCGCTCCGGGGGGACTTCGGCAAGGCCGCACCGCGGGCGGAAGCCGCAGCCCATTTCGGGCTGAAACCCGACATCCCCACGATACTGATAGTGGGCGGCAGCCTCGGCACACGCACGCTTAACGAAGCGATGAAACGCCATGCCGATGCACTGGGCACCCGGAACGAGGTGCAGGTTATATGGCAGACGGGCAAATACTACGAAAAGGAGATGGAGGCGTTCATGGCACAGAGGCACTACCCCAACATCTGGCGGGGAGCCTTCATCGACCGCATGGACTACGCCTATGCGGCGGCCGACGTGGTCGTCTCGCGTTCGGGAGCCTGCTCGGTTTCGGAACTCGCCCTCGCCGGCAAGGCCGTCATCTTCGTCCCCTCGCCCAACGTGGCCGAAGACCACCAGACCAAGAATGCCCGCGCCCTGGCCGACCGGGGAGCGGCCCTGCTCATTCCCGATGCCGAAGCGGTGGGAAAAGCCCTGCCCGCGGCCCTCGTCCTCGCCGGCGACCTGCCTCGCCGGGAGGAACTCGAACGGAACATCCGTACAATGGCTACACCCGACGCCGCACAGCAAGTGGCCTCTGAAATCATCAAACTCGCACGCAGACCATGACGGACACGCAAGCCACAAATATCTATTTCCTGGGAATCGGCGGCATCGGCATGAGCGCCATCGCCCGCTATTACCTGCTCGAAGGGGTCCGGGTGGGCGGATACGACCGGACAGAAACCGCCCTCACGCGCGCTCTCGCCTCCGAAGGGGCCGACATCCATTACGAGGACGACCCGGCCCGCATCGCCGCCCCTTTCCGCAATCCGGACGACACGCTCGTCGTCTATACGCCCGCCATCCCCCACGACCACGCCGAAACGGCCTGGTTCCGCAGCCGCGGCTTCCGTATGCTGAAACGCTCGGAAATCCTCGGCGTACTGGCCGCAGATAAGTATGTCATGGCCGTGGCGGGAACGCACGGAAAGACCACCACCACCACCCTCACCGCATGGCTGAATCACGTGGCCGGCGGAGGCGGCAGCGCTTTCCTCGGCGGCATATCGAAAAATTTCGACAGCAATTTCGTACACGGTCCCGGCAGGCGGCTCGCCGTGGAAGCCGACGAGTTCGACCGCTCGTTCCTCCAACTGTGGCCGGACGCGGCGGTCATCACCTCCGCCGACGCCGACCACCTCGACATCTACGGCACGCACGAAGAGCTGCGCCGCACCTTCGCCCGCTTCGCCGGACAGATAAAACCGGGCGGGACACTCATCATCAAACGGGGCGTAGAGCTCCCGATAGCGAACCGGGACATCCGCACCTACACGTATGCCTGCGACGCGGAGGCCGACTTCCACGCGACCGGACTGGAGGTACAGCCCGACGGCACCTATCGTTTCGACATTGTCTGCCCCGACCGCACCATCCCCGACTGCCGGCTGGGTATCCCCGGCCGGGTGAATGTGGAGAACGCCGTGGCCGCCGTGGCCCTGCTGTGGGTGGCCGGTTTCGATGAGGCAAAGCTCCGTGAGGGACTCGAAACCTTCCGGGGCGTGAAGCGCCGCTTCGACTTCCACATCAATACGCCGGAACTCATCTACATGGACGACTACGCCCACCACCCCGAAGAGTTGCGCGCGGCACTCTCCTCCGTACGGGGCATGTTCCCCGGACGAAAGATAACGGCCGTTTTCCAGCCGCACCTCTATACACGCACACGGGATTTCCATCGCGGTTTCGCCCAGGCGCTCTCACTGGCGGACGAGGTGCTGCTCGTCCCCATCTATCCGGCCCGTGAAGAGCCTATCGAAGGCGTATCGTCCGACATGATAGCGGAACTGCTCACCGTTCCCCACCGCACCGTACCGCTGGAACACATCGCCTTCGAAACGGAAAAGGCCCGCCCGGATATCCTCATCACCTTCGGGGCAGGCAATATCGAGAATTATACGGGCGAAATCGCCCGCCGGCTGCGGGAACGGCCGAAAAAGTGAAATAAAAGGTATGCGTCACACACGCGGGGTTCCTGCCGACGGGAATCCCGCAGGAGTATGGCCTCCGCACCCCTGCACCGCGTACCGTCCATCCCCGTTCATCTCCGTTTGGATTTTTTATCGTAATTTTATGGCCGGAATCGCCCGACAGCGGCTCGGTAGCCGGGACTGCCCGCGACACGATTAACGAACGACATGAACCGCAGCCTGAAAATAGCCCTTTCGTCCATCGCATGGGCGGCTATCGCAGCGTATCTCGTCTGGGCCGGCGGCCTCGGCGAGCGCAAACGTGCGGCAGTATCGGTGCACGAAATGCGAATCTCGGTGCGCGACAGTGCGGAGATAGGAATCATACGCCCGGCTGACGTCAGGCGCTGGATAAACGCTGCCGGCCTCGACCCCGTAGGGAAACACATCGACTCGATAGACCTGATGGCCATCACGCAGACGGTCGGCTCACACGATTTCGTCCGCACCGCCAAAACCTCCGTCGGTCTGGATGGCGTCCTGACTGTGACGATGGACCAGCGCAGGCCGGTCGTACGCATCATGACCGACAACGGATACGACTTCTATTATACAGCCGACGGCTACATCGTTCCGGCCGGACGGCACTCCGCCCATTACGTACCGGTCGTTACGGGCCACTTTGGCCTGCCTTTTGCGAACGGCTTCAGCGGACAGTTAGGTGCGGGGATGGAAGAGACTGAAAAAAAGTCAAATGAAAGTTACGTATTTCTATACAAACTCATTAATTTTGTAGAATATATTGAGGATAATGAGTTCTGGAACGCACAGGTGGTGCAGATAAACGTCCTGCCGCCGCCGAATGCCCGTACCCAACCGGAAATAGAACTGATTCCGAGAGTCGGCGACCATGTCGTACTGCTCGGCTGGTTAGACGGTTACGAACGGAAACTCGATAAACTGCTGGCCTTTTACAGAAAGGCCATGCCGAAAGAGGGCTGGAACAAATGGAACTACATCAACCTCAAATACGACGGCCAGGTGGTATGCAGCAAACGGTAAGCCTCCCTGTGCCGCAGGTATGATTACAGGAGAACAGCGGCACGGCCGCTTTTTTGCAAAAGGGAAAATCACATGCAGGCGGAAAACAAGAACTACATAGTGGCCATCGACCTCGGTTCGGGCAGCGTGACGGCGGCAGCCGGCAGCAAGGACCCCGACGGCAGACTCAACATCATCGACATGGTCTCCAAACCCATGCAGGGCATGTCGTGCGGTGAGGTTATCAATATCGAACAGGTGACGGGCGCAGTCCGTGCCGCCGTAGGCGAACTGGAGGAACATCTCGGCATCAAGGTGACGGAAGCCTATGCGGGCATCTCCGGCCACGATATCAAGTGCGCCGACAGCTCCTACTTCGTCTACGTCAGCGGCGAAGACCACGAAATCTGCGAAGAGGATGTCGCCAAGCTCCACGAAAGCATGAACAGCCTCCAGCCGCCCGAAGGCATCTGCATCCTCGACCGGACGCCGCAGAAGTATGTCATCGACTCGCGCGAAGAGACGATGCAGCCCGTGGGCCGCTTCGGACAGCAACTCGAAGCCACTTTCAACTTCATCCTCGCCAATCGGGGAAGCCTTGAAAGGCTCAACAAGGCTTTCCTGCGGCTCGGCATCGTCCAGCGCCGGCTCTTCACCAACGCGCAGGCGAGCGCAGCCGCGGTACTGACCGAAGACGAAAAGGAACTCGGCGCCGCAGTCATCGACATCGGCGCGGGATGCACGGATATCTGCATCTGGCAGGACAACATCATGCGTTATGTGGGCGTACTGCCGGTCGGTTCGGATGCCATTAACCGCGACATCCGTTCCATCGCCATACCGGAACGGTTCATCGAAAAACTCAAGACCACCCACGGTTATGCCGTGGCGGCTCAGATTCCTGAGGAGAAGCGGTCGCAGAACATCAAGATAAAGGGACGCACCCAACGGGAAAACAAGGAGATTTCGTTCTACAACCTCGCTCAGATAATCGAGGCACGTCTGCTGGACATCGTGGAGAACGTCATGGAGGAGATAAAGGAGTCGGGATATGCCGACAAACTCGGTTCGGGCATCGTCCTCACCGGCGGCGGAGCCTACCTCAAGGATATCGACACCCTCTTCCGGGAACGTACGAAATACGACGTCCGCACAGGCAGCGCCTATCCCGAACTGGTGAACGACCGGTCGCTCCCGGCAGCGGACGACATGCACCTCTCTTCGGCGATAGGTCTGCTGCTGCTCGGCCTGCAGGAGAGCCGCATAGCGGCCGACGCCGAACCGCTCCGGAAAAGAGAGAAAACAGAGGAGCAGACAGACACCGCAGCCGACAGGCAGACACCGACGGACGCAGAACAGCAACCGCAGCCCGACCACGGAGAGGACGCCCGGAAGGAAAAGGAGGAGGATACCGTCAAACGTCCGACGGACGGCGATACGCCCCGTACTCCGAACAACGGCAAAGGCAAGGACAAAAAGAGACCTTTCGGAGGTATCGGCCGATTCTTCAAGGAAATCTTCGAGGTCGTCGATGACGACGAAATATAAACCGCACCAGGCAATGACAGACGAAAACGAAGTAATCGTAGGCATCAAGCTGCCGAAAAAGAATCCCTCCATCATCATGGTACTGGGAGTCGGCGGTGCGGGCGGCAACGCCGTGAACCACATGTACGACCTGGGTATCACGGACGTCACCTTCATGGTCTGCAATACCGACCGGCAGGCCCTCAATGCCAGCCCCGTTCCCATCAAGGTTCAGCTCGGCGAAGGGCTCGGCGCAGGCAACGACCCCAACAAGGGACGGCAGGCCGCGATAGAGAGTCTCGACGACATCGTGCTGCGCTTTGAACAGGAGGGTACCAAGATGGTATTCGTCACGGCGGGCATGGGGGGCGGTACGGGTACGGGAGCCGCACCGGTCATCGCCAAGGCCGCACGCGACCGGGGTATCCTCACCGTCGGCATCGTTACCCTGCCCTTCCACGCAGAGGGACGCAAGCGGGTAGACCAGGCCAACCGGGGGCTCGAAGAGCTGCGCAAAAACGTGGATTCGCTCGTGGTAATCCACAACGACAACATTGCCAAGATATACGGTTCGCTGCCGCTGGAAGAGGCCTTCGGCAAGGCCGACGACATTCTGGCGACGGCAGCCAAGGGTATTGCCGAACTCATCACGAGGGAAGGTAATGTAAACGTGGACTTCGCCGACGTGAAGGCCGTCATGACCGACGGCGGCATGGCGCTCATGGGTTCGGGCCGGGCCAGCGGCGAAGACAAGATAGCCAAAGTGACCGAGGCGGCGCTCTCCTCCCCGCTGCTCAACCATCAGGAGATAAAGGGGGCACGGGACATCCTCTTCAACCTCTCGTACAGCCCGGGACAGATAAGTTTCGACGAAGCCACTTCCGTACTGGAGATGATTCAGCGCAAGGCGAGCCGCGGCATCGGCGACCCGCACTCGGCCAACATCATCTGGGGAGCCGGTGTAGACCCTTCGCTCGACGATGAAATCGTGCTCACCATCGTAGCGACCGGCTTCGACAACGTGAATGCACTCGGAACCCAACAGGGACAGCAGCAGGCCGCGGAACGGCCGGCAACCGGCGGAATTTTCCATACGGCGGGCCGCAAACCGCAGACAAACGCCAACGTCATCCACGTCCGGAAGACCAACCGGCTCGGCGACATCGAAAAATACCTCGCCACCCCGGCCTACATACGCCGCAATGTCCGGCTCACCAACGCCGTCCCAGGCAGCGGCAAGATATCGAAAGTCTCGATGAAGGACGAGACCGACGCACCGCAGCAGGCGGAACAGCCCGAAAACGACCTGTTCGGCCAGCACTGACGCTCCGCCGTCCGGATACCGGAACGGCAGCAAACGCCGCTTCCCGGTACGGCACGCACCGGGAAGGAACCAATACGGATGAATTTTGATACATTTTTGCAGCATATTCCTTTATAAGGGCTTCGACGGTTCGGACATCATAAGCCTCGTCATCCTGGCCGTCCTGATATGTATATCGGCCTTCGCTTCCGGTTCGGAGACGGTCCTCTTTTCGCTGTCGCCCGGCGACATCCGGACGGTCAAAAACCGTGGGAACAAAAGCGACGAAGCTATCCTGAAACTTCTGTCCACGGAGGATTACACGCTGGCAACGATATTGATACTCAACAATCTCGTCAATATCATCATCGTCATTCTCTCAAACAACATCATCGACTCCCTGGTCACATTCACCTCAGCAGGGTGGAACTTCGCATTCAAAACGGTGCTCGTCACCTTCATTCTCCTGCTGTTCGGCGAAATCATCCCGAAGGTGACCGCATCGCACTTTCCCCTCCGTTTCGCCAGTATCATCGCCGTCCCGCTGCTCGGGGTCAGGTCGGCCTTCAAGCCGCTGTCGTGGATACTCGTCAAACTGGGCGAACGGTTCAACCGACGGGCCGCGAAAAGCCATACGAACATCTCGATGGACGAACTGTCGGACGCCCTCGAAATGACGCAGAACCAGAGCAGCGAAGAGAAGAAGATGCTCACCGGAATCGTCGATTTCGTCAATACCAATGTCGAAGACATCATGCAGCCGAGGCTCGACATCACGGCAGTGAACGTGGAGTGGGGATTCAACGAAGTGCGCAACACCATCGTGGAATCGGGATTCTCCCGCATTCCCGCCTACCGCGACAGCATCGATAACATAGAAGGCATTCTCTACGTAAAAGATATGCTGCCGTTCATCGGCGAGAGCGACGACTTCCAATGGCAGAAACAGTTACGGGAAGCCTACTACATACCGGAACACAAAAAGATAAACGACCTGCTCGAAGAGTTCCAGAGCAACAAGGTACACATGGCCATCGTCGTGGACGAGTACGGCTCCACGCTCGGCCTGCTCTCGCTGGAAGACATCCTCGAGGAGATAGTGGGTGAAATAACCGACGAAAGCGACAAGGACGAAACCTTCTACCGCCGACTGGCCGACGGCACCTACATCTTCGACGGCAAAACGCATATCTACGATTTCCTCGACGTGATGCAACTCGACGACGATACGTTCGACGACGTGAAAGGAGAGGCCGAAACCATCGCAGGGCTGATGCTCGAAATCAAACGCGATTTTCTCAAAAAGGGGGATTCCATCACTTCGCACGGCATCACCTTCACCGTAGAATCCGTAGAGAAGCACCGCATCGAAAAGATAAGGATAAAACTTCCCGAAACGACGGAACCGACACCGCAAAGGGAAGCAAACTGACCTTCCACCCCATATGCGGAAAAGGGACAACAGAACGGCAACCCGACTGTCGCTCCCCGTTCTCCGGCCCCGCCACATCAGGCAGCTGGAAAATTACGATACCGTCCGAAGACAGGCAGAGCAACGGACAACAGACGAAACGACGGACAAACCGACACGAACGATAATAACGGATACCACCGACCGCATGGAAACGGTACGAAAGGAAAAGGTATGGCAATCGGCGGATACGACGCTGGTCATCACCCCGCTGCCGGTTACGGCAGCAGCCGCTTCCCTGCTGACGGAAAGCGACCGGAGACACATCGCCTCGCTGACCTGCGACAAACGGCGTAGCGAGCAGACCGCCTGGCGAAGCATCGTCCGCCGTTTCGCCGGAGATTTTCCCATCGCCTATACGCCTGCCGGGGCACCGTATCTACAAGGCGGCGGCCCGCAGATAGGGGTATCCCACACCGACAGCGAAGCAGCCGTCATCCTTTCGGAATGGCGGTGTGCAATAGATATCGAACGCCAGGACAGAAACTTCCGCCGAATCGCAGCACGCTTTGTCTCCCCGGAAGAGGCATCCATGTCGTGCAGCGACACAGCACTCTTCCTCCCCATACTGTGGTGCGCCAAAGAGGCCCTCTACAAATTCTCCGGCCGTACAGGGCTCGGCCTCATCGAAGACCTGCGCGTACTGCGGGCGGAACCGGACGCGGGTACCCTCATGGGTGCCATCCGCAGCACCGACGGAACCTGGCGGGAGTACCCCATGCACGCCTTCACGGGCGGAGACACCGTATGCGTCTGGCTGACGGACGGGGAAACCGCACCGCCCCCTTCCCCGCAATAATACGGATAAACAGCCATATCCGCCAGCCAAACTACACAATTGCGGAATTTTTAATACCTTTACGGATATTAACGAACCGATAATGACCGAAGCAACGAATCCCATATTCATCGCCGGGCCGTGTGTGATAGAGAGCAGCGAACTGCTCGACACGGTAGCGGCGGAACTCGTCCGCCTGCATCAGCAATCGGGCGCAGAAATCATCTTCAAAGCCTCCTTCGACAAAGCCAACCGTACATCCCTCAGCTCGTTCCGCGGACCGGGCTTGGAGAAGGGACTGCAAATGCTCGCAGACATCAAGAGCAGGTACGGCCTGCGCATTCTCACTGACATCCACGAAGCCTGGCAGGCCCAGCCGGCAGGAGAGGTAGTCGACATCATCCAGATACCGGCCTTCCTGTGCCGCCAGACCGACCTGCTCGTTGCCGCAGCGAAAACCGGTCGGACGGTCAACATCAAGAAGGCGCAGTTCCTCTCCGGCAAGGATATGTTCTATCCAGTCCAGAAGGTCAGGGAATCGGGCGGCAGCGAAGTATGGCTCACCGAACGCGGAAATATGTTCGGCTACAACAACCTCATCGTGGACTTCCGCAACATACCCGACATGTTCGAATTCACCCCGCGCGTCATCATGGACTGCACCCACTCGGTGCAGCGGCCCGGCGCAGGACGGGGTATCACCGGCGGCAACCGCGAGTTCGTCCATCCCATGGCCCTTGCAGCCAAGGCATTCGGGGCCAACGGCTACTTCTTCGAAGTACATCCGCAGGCCGATGAGGCGCTCAGCGATGCTGCCAATTCGCTCTTCCTCTCCGACCTTGAAAAAGTCATAACCTCACTCCTATGAGTCCGATAAAAGAGAGTGCCCTGAACACCTTCAGGGCGGAGGCCGAAGCGGTACAGTCGCTCGCTGGCCAGCTTACAGACGATTTTGAAAAAGCCGTCCGCGCGATACTCGCCACGCACGGCAAAGTGATAGTGACCGGCATGGGCAAGTCGGGCTTGGTAGGCCGCAAGATAGCCGCCACGCTGGCCAGTACCGGTACCCCGTCGTTCTTCCTCCATCCGGGGGAAGCCTACCACGGCGACCTCGGCATGATAGAGGCGGGCGACATCGTGCTCGCACTCTCCAACTCCGGCCAGACCGACGAGGTGCTGCGCCTCATCCCCTACCTGCAGGAGTGCGGCAACACGGTAATCGCCATGACGGGCAACGCCGGTTCGACGCTGGCCAAAAACTCCACCTACCACCTCGACGTATCCGTCAAAAGCGAAGCCTGTCCGCTGAGCCTGGCTCCGACCTGCTCCACCACGGCACAGCTCGCCATGGGAGATGCGCTTGCGGTGGCACTGATGAACGAACGCGGATTCCGGGCCGAAGACTTCGCCCGATTCCATCCGGGAGGCAGTCTCGGCCGACGGCTGCTCACCCGCGTAGGCGACGTCATGCGCAGCGAACATCTGCCGACGGCCTCACCCTCCAGCAGACTCGGCGAGGTCATCATCACCATCAGCGACGCACGCATGGGCGTGGCCGTCATTCTGGATGAAGGGAAGATAGCCGGCATCGTCACCGACGGCGACGTGCGCCGCGCCATGCTGAAATACGGGGCACGGTTCTTCGACATCACTGCGGACGAAATCATGACGCGCACGCCGAAAACGGTCAGCGTAGCCGACCGCCTCACGGATGCCGAACAACTGATGCAGGACAACAAGATACACTCGCTGATTGTGGTGGACCGCGACGGAAAGCTGGCGGGCATCGTAGAGCTCTACGACCTGATGCGCAGCGGGAAATAACGGGGTAGTAGCGGGACGCACGGCGTGCCCCCACACATACGTTTATATTACACGACAGAGCCAAACCATCGTAACCCATGGATGTCAGGATAGCACAGGACTGGAAGGAGATACTCGCACCGGAATTCGACAAGCCCTATTTCGAGGAGCTCATCGGATTCGTCAAACAGGAATACGCATCGCGGAGGATTTTCCCGCGAGGCAGCAATATCTTCCGCGCATTCGACAAATGTCCGCTCGACTCGCTGAAGGTAGTCATCATCGGACAAGACCCCTACCACGGCGAAGGACAGGCCAACGGACTCTGCTTCTCGGTGAACGACGGAGTCCCGTTTCCACCTTCGCTGCGGAACATCTTCACCGAAATAAATGCCGACACCGGCGCACCGATACCGGCCAGCGGCAACCTCGACCGCTGGGCGGAACAGGGGGTGCTGCTGCTCAACGCCGTACTGACCGTCCGGGCACACGAGGCCGCCTCCCATGCAGGCAAGGGCTGGGAGCAGTTCACCGATGCAGTCGTCAAAGCCATTTCGGAGCGAAAAGAGGGGATAGTCTATCTGCTGTGGGGCAGTTACGCACAGCGCAAAGGGGCGATTGTAGACCCGACGCGCAACCTCATACTCAAGTGCCCGCACCCCTCGCCCTTCTCCGCCAACAACGGCTTTTTCGGCTGCCGGCACTTCTCGAAAGCCAACGAATACCTCGCCGGGCACGGCAAGGAGCCGGTGCGCTGGTAATCCGCAGTCTCCCCGGTACGGAACCGGAATCCCGGCTGCGGCAAACTGGAACAGAAGGCGGAACGATACACAAACCTACTGACACGGCAGCGGGGCCGCCTTTCGGAAAGGCGGCCCCGCTGCCGTGAAAACCGGACCTACGCCGTCCCACCGAGTCATATAGGAGACGGTATGAACGGTATCGGTCGATACCCCGGCCGAGCTTCGGCTCGACGACCAACCTGTCGCCGACCACGACATCGTATTCGACCAGATTCTTGACGACACTGCACGTCTGCGTAATCGTCGCAACGTCCCCCTGCCGGTCGAAAACATAGACCATTTCCGAATTCCACTCTTCGACGAACGCTTCATAGCTCACCGGAATGGTGACGTTCGGATCGGGATAGCCGACAAGCGAATCCCAACCGACCGCATCGTCGTCATACGCATCGTTCATTTCGCGAATTTAAATAAGACAAAGAGAGTGAACAATACGATATACAGACTGCATATACCAACGGATGGACAGAAACGGAACAACAAGATAAAAGAGGGAAACACAGCTTCTATACAAGAGCGGGGCATCCGCAATGGATGCCCCGCTCTTACAGAACCGGCTCCTCCGGGAAGCGGACGTCACTTGTCTTCGCACTCGAATTCGTATCCGAGCCGCTTGCCCGTATGCAGCTTGGAAAGCTCGTTACGGGAGTTGAACTGCTCCACCGTCACCAGCTTCGACACGCTGTAAGGCGGCACGTAGAGGTCGAAATCGAGCGCAAACGAGATGGCCGCTTCCAATACCTCGACCAGCGCTTCCCGGTCTATCTGCCGCGTTCCGAACCGGTCGCAACGCTGGGAACATTTCCCTTTGCCCTCCACGAAATACTGCATCTGATGGTTGATGAAAATACGCCCTATCAGGTAGCCTTCGTCCTCTCCCCGATTGTACTTGAAAGAGTCGGCCAGGAAATTATAGATGTTTATCACCCCGCAGTAGGCATTGTCGGCACGCTGCGCCAAATAGGGATTCTTCCATATCTCATGTCCGTCGTGAAACCGGAACACGTCGGTCTGCATGGCGAATATGAGGATGTCTTCGGCGACCTGTATCTGGGCCTCGAACTTGCCCCGGTCACGGTATTCGATACGTATGCGTTTGTCTATCTTTTCGTCCAGCTCCTCGTCCAGCTCGGCCGAGAGCTCCAGCAGCGCCTCTTTCAGCTCGTTGAACACGACGAACGTGTTGTCTGAAACCCGTTGTTTTACAGACGCCTTGTGCGTCAGCTTGTCTATTATCTCTCCCCGTAATTGACCGTCGGAATCCATCTGATTGAATCTGTGTTTTATATGTATGCTATTCGAATTTATTCCCTCAACTTTTACGCGGCCTGTCGATATAGACCTCGTCCCCGGCAGCCGGCCGGCCGGCGGGCAGGTGTTTCCGGTTGAAACGCTTCAGACGCCGCTCCGGAATACCGAGCGCCTGCGCGATGTCGGCATAGGAATCTCCGCTGCGGGCAACCACATAACGCACCCCTTCGCGGGCGAAGATACCGCGCCCGCCCACCGAATGCACCGCAACGGCATAGTTGTCTATGTCTATCGGCTCCTGCGGATAGTAGGCATCCACCATCCCGGACATGGACGGCACCATCGGTACCGCCTCGACACCCGCCAGATAGGCGGGATACTCCCCGTCATCGAGCAGATACAGTTCGTAATCCTCGATACATTTTATCAGCGAAGCGGCATAGTGCGGCGCCGTCGCATATCCGCACTCCTTCAGTCCGTAGGCCCACCCCTTATAATCCTTCGGGTCGAGCCGGAACAATTTCTCGTACCGCGGGCTGTTCTTCAGGAACTCGGAGTGGTCGCGGTAGGAATCCTCGATGGAACCGTAACGCCGGAAACACTCCTGCAGGGCATCGTCGTCGTACCGGACGGTATCGCCTATCCAGTTATTCTTGCACTTGATGCCGAAATGGTTGTTGGAACGGCGCGACAGGTCGCTGTTGCCGTAGCGCGACTCGATGATTCCCTGCGCTATCTTGATACTCGCCGGTATGCCGTACTCTTTCTGCTGCTGAATAGCCAGCGGCGCATAGGTGGCGATATACTCTTCCCGCGTCATCTCCCTCTGGGCCAACGCATCCGCCGCCGCGCCCAGAACTGCGGCGAACAATGCCAAACGCACGAACAACTTCATAGCCATCGAATATTCCGTTAAACGGTCGCAAACACCGTACAAATATAGTAAATATATTCGATGAAAACCGAAAGTGCATGTCGGCCTAAAGGCCGATGCACGCTTGCGAAACAATTCGTTTGAAGCAAATCGACGAAAAAGCGAGCCGCCCCTCCCAAAAGGGCCGGACAGCGGCCTGGCGACCGCTTTCACCGGGGAATCATGGGAATACATTCCAGCCCCGCAGTGCCGTGCGCACGGGAAGAGCAGAAGGTATTGGGAATTCGGCGGAAAAACCTTAGCTTTGTATCCTGTCGGCTTCACAGACGGCAATACATCCACAAATCATAAAACCCTTATCATGTTTACGGAACAGGCGAACAAAATATTCGAACGTTCGATAGCGGACTATCACAATTACGACAACGTGGACCATCCGATAGCCAACCCCTACACGCCGGGGAGCATCGAACATCTGCTCTACCACAAGAACTGGATAGACACCGTGCAGTGGCATCTGGAAGACATCATACGCGACCCGAACATCGACCCCACGGAAGCGCTGCAAATCAAGCGGCGTATCGACGCATCGAACCAGGAACGCACCGATATGGTGGAGTTCATCGACAGTTGGATGCTCGACCGTTATAAAGATGTACAACCCGCTCCCGACGCCCGCATCAACACCGAAACGCCGGCATGGGCCATCGACCGCCTCTCGATACTCGCGCTCAAGATATACCACATGGAACAGGAGGCCTCCCGCACCGACACCGACGAGGCGCACCGCACCGCATGTAGCAAGAAGCTCGCCGTACTCCTGACGCAGAAGGCAGACCTTTCGATAGCGATAGAGGAGCTGCTGGACGATATAGAATCGGGCCGCAAATACATGAAAGTCTATAAACAGATGAAGATGTACAACGACCCGTCGCTCAACCCGGTTCTCTACGGTAAAAAATAGCGGCCGGGATACGTTCCGCAGCATGCGCAACGTTATTACAACGTAACCGTGCGGCAGGCATCCGCTTCGCCCGTTGCGGCATCGCCACGGGAGGAGGCGCCCGGACGGGAACGTAACCTTCCAAATACGCAATCGGTTTTGGCAAAAAAGAGAAAAGATACCGGCCACCTGCTCATTATGCGTCTTTCGGCCATGGGCGACGTGGCGATGACCGTACCCGTCATCGCGGCACTGCGGCGGGCCTACCCCGAACTCCGGATAAGCATCCTCACGAGGAGGGGCTTCCGTCCCTTTTTCCGCGACATTCCCGACCTGTCGTTCGTCGATTTCGACCCGACAGGCCGGCACAAGGGATTTTTCGGACTGGTACGCCTCACCGGAGAGATACGCGCCGCCGGAATCGATACCATCGCCGACCTGCACGACGTGCTCCGGACAAAGGTCGTCCGGACGTTCGCCCGCCTCACGGGTATCCGTACGGCGGTGATAGACAAGGGCCGGAAAGAGAAGCGGGAGATGACGCGCCGGGCGGGCAAGCGTCTCGTACCGCTGGCTCCCATGACCGAACGCTACCGCCATACGATACGCCGTCTGGGCTTCGACTTCGATATGCCGCGCGAACCGCAAACGAAGCCATGCACCGTTCCCGAACCGATTCAGGAGACGGTCGGCCCCAAAGAGGGACGCTGGATAGGCATCGCCCCCTTCGCCAAACACCGCGGCAAGATATACCCCATTCCCCTGACCGACGAACTGATAGGACTCCTCAACGAGACCTACGACCGCGTATTCATATTCGGCGGCGGCGAACACGAAAAGAGTTTCGCCGAAGGGATGGAACGACGGCATAAAGGGGTGGTTTCGGTCATCGGACGCATGAGCATGTCGCAGGAGATGGACCTCATCGGCAATCTGGACGCCATCGTCACCATGGATTCGGCCACCATGCACATCGCCTCGCTGCTCGGCATCCCCGTGGTATCGGTATGGGGTGCTACGCATCCCTTCGCAGGATTCTACGGCTACGGCCAACATCCGGACAATGCGGTACAGGCCGACCTGCCCTGCCGCCCGTGTTCGGTATTCGGAGACAGGCCCTGCATATCCGGCGATTACAGATGCTTATCCTCGATACGTCCTCAGGAAATAGCGGACAGGGTGGCCAAAGCGGTCGCCGCACAGAAAAGCGACAGACGGTAACGCCCCCTACGAACCCGACAACGCACAGTTCCTGGCCGGTTTCCTGCTATTGCAGCAGATACGATAACCTCTTCATGCGCCGAAAAGGGGGCGGACTGTTTACGTAAGCCGGTCCTTCCATCATCACCGCCATCGGGACGGCGCAGTCCGCTACCATCTCAGTCCCGTACCGACAACCGTACCTGCCGGTCTCGTTCTACATGGTCGGGCATAGGCAGCAACCCGATTACCCTCATCGGGGCTTCCCATTTCCCCCTTTTCGGGCTGCCGGCCGTCAGCGGGCCCGTTTGCATCGTCGTCGGTACAGTCATCATCGACATAATTCCCGCAATCCGTCTCGCACCGGCCGAAAGAGACACCCGACCGAACCTTTCCGGTACGGGCGACGACCGTTCCCTACCACCGACCGCCGGAAAACCCTCACTCCTCCGACCAGGGAACGTTTTTACTTGTTATATCATTCACAGTTATTTTGCGCTCTTAAAAATAAAAACTATCTTTGGCAGACATTTTGGGATGACCGTACCGAAAGGTACGGAAATTCCGAAAGGGCAAAACAAATCAAGCAGAAAAACATTAACCATCAAACTTTTCAGCAATGAACATACCTGCTAATCTCAAGTATTCCAACGACCACGAATGGGTAAGGGTGGAAGGTAACGAAGCATTCGTCGGCATCACCGACTTCGCACAGGGCCAGCTCGGCGACATCGTATTCGTTGATGTTCCCACTGTAGGCGAATCGCTCGGCCAGAACGAAGTTTTCGGTTCGATAGAGGCCGTCAAGACCGTATCCGACGCATTCCTTCCCGTAAGCGGCGAGATACTCGAATTCAACGAAGCACTCGAAAACGACCCGGCCCTCGTGAACAAGGACCCGTACGGCGAAGGGTGGATTATCAAGGTCAACATGGCCAACCCCGCCGAAGTGGATACCCTGCTCTCGGCCGACGACTACGCGAAACTCGTAGGCTGATACGGGCAGGAGGAGAGGCTCCTTTCGTCAGGTTAGGTTAATAGGTTAAGATATAGGCTCCCGTGCGTCGTACGGAAAACAATCCGGCGACAGCACGGCGGAGGCCCGTAAAAGTTAAACATAAAACATCAGATTATGTCAAAAGTAACAGTTGTCGGCGCAGGTAACGTAGGCGCTACCTGTGTGAATGCGATGGCCATCCGCGAAACAGCCGGCGAAATCGTACTCCTCGACATCAAGGAGGGGCTGGCCGAAGGCAAGGTTCTCGACATGTACCAGACCTCGACGTTGATGGACTTCGACACCAACCTGCTTGGCGTCACCAACGACTATGCAAAGACGGCGGGTTCGGATGTGGTAGTGATTACGTCGGGCATGCCGCGCAAACCGGGCATGTCGCGCGAAGACCTGATAGGCGTGAATGCCGGTATCGTGAAAGACGTGGTCACCAATATCCTCAAATACTCTCCCGACGCCATCCTGCTTATCGTCAGCAACCCGATGGATACCATGACCACGCTGGCCCAGAAGGTCAGCGGTCTGCCCACCAACCGCGTATTCGGCATGGGCGGCGCGCTGGACAGCGCCCGTTTCCGCGGATACCTCGCCAAAGCGCTCGGTGCCAGCGCAAACGACGTGGACGGCATGGTCATCGGCGGACACGGCGACACGACCATGATTCCGCTCGTCAGCAAGGCATCCTATAAGGGGGTTCCCGTCAGCGAATTCCTCGATGAGAAAACGCTCGGCGAGATAGCAGCGGCCACGATGGTCGGCGGAGCCACCCTCACCAAGATGCTCGGAACGTCGGCATGGTATGCTCCTGGAGCAGCCGCTGCCCGCATCGTGGAAAGCATCATCAACGACGAGAAGAAAGTATTCCCCTCCTGCGTACACCTCGAAGGACAGTACGGTCAGGACGACCTCTACATCGGCGCTCCGGCCGTCATCGGTCGCAACGGTGCCGAGAAGGTAATTGAAATAAACCTGAACGAAACGGAGAAAGCCGCATTCGCCAAGAGTGCGGAGGCGGTTCGCAATACGAACAAAGTCCTTTACGAGATAGGCGCTTTATAATCCGGGAACGACCGGAGCGGGCGCTTCGCTCCCTCAACACCGACGCCCATGACGATTTCCTCGTCATGGGCGTTTTGCCGTCCACAAAAGGTCATGTTGCCCCCCAGACACTATCTAAAGTAGAATAACCCGGCGTTTCTTAACAAGTTGCCCAACGCGCCGGAGCCGGATTATAAATCCTCTCCCTGAGCATGGTTGCATTCGTTGTCATAAAAAAGGAATATTTGATATTTCCAACCTTTTTGATCTATCATAAACCAGACAGAATTCTTCGACCAATCATCCAGCATGTCTATAAAATAAGCTATTAAAACTTTTTGTCCTGCTGACATATTGGCTAAATCTTCTTGTTTATATACAGATGCTATATCCGTTTTGATTTTTGTCACAAGGGCTGTGCTGTCCGCAACATAAGCCGGAATTTGAAAAAAAGCGGCTTCATAACGTTTATTATGTACCGTTATTTCATATGAAATATCCTCCGTATCGGGAATGATACAAGTATTATAATCTTGGAATGACAGGTATTTCGGGTTGTTTTGAAATTGTCTGCAAAGGGTATTAAACGCTATCCGGAGGTCCGTTTCATTGTAGTAAGTAGCGTACTCTATCGCAATACGCCATACTTTGTCGCTGTTCGTTACCACATGAATGCGAACCTGATGGCCGTTGAACTCACCTTCCAGCACATCACGGTCGTATGGGTCTGTCACATAACCTTTAGCTATGAGCTTGCGTATCATTTCGGATTTGCTTCCATCGATGGGAATGCCGAGAAATTGCGTGACGTTATGCTGTGCATGCAGTGAACTTGCAAACAGGAGCGCTGCTGCAATCATAAAGAATTTTTTCATGTCATCGTTCGTTGCGGTTCCCCAGCTCCCACAAGAACCTTTATAAATCACGAAGCGTGGAACTGCGATGCCACGTTCTGAATTGGAGGTCGTAGGAATAACCTTTACACACGAATGTAGTAATAGCAGCCCACGCTATATGCGTGAGAACCACTATGCCATTCTTGCGTGTAATTGTGAAATTTCCTACGTTTCCAATTCACAAGATGAGCATAACGCTTCTTTCTGTATGTCCAGCGGCAAATGACCGCTTTCATAACAAAGGTACAAAAAAATGTGTTAATTGCTTATTCGGCGCCGGAACAAACTTCTGCCGAAACGTTTTTGCAAATCAACATTAACCTTTTGTCCAATTGGGGAATGATTGTCTGTACACATCATCGAACTGTCCGCCAAAGCGTCCGCTGTCGGCATGGTTCCATAATAAAATAAGCCCTCTACAACTCATCAACCGAACGGAAAACTCCGTGGGCAACCGCACCGTGCCTTCGCATGCTACACCACAATTAGGAAAACAACGATTTACCATGTTCCGCCTCACCACCGCTCTCGCCACAACCGACCGGAGGCTCCGCACGTTTGTCTCCCCCCAGCTTCTCCGGACAAACACACAACATACCGAAGCAGACCGGCATGCAAAAGAGGGGGGCCGTCGGGCCCCCTCTTATCTCCATCCGTCATACACGGAACGATGCCGTTACCGATTCCGGTACATCTTCTCGTAATACTTTTCGTATTCGCCGCTCGTGACGTTATCCAACCACTCCTGGTTGTCGAGATACCAGCGGACGGTTTTTTCGATGCCCTCTTCGAACTGAAGGCTCGGCTCCCATCCGAGTTCATTCTTCAGCTTCGTGGAATCTATCGCATAGCGCAGGTCGTGCCCCGCACGGTCGGTCACATAGGTTATCAGCTTCATGCTCGTTCCCTCCGGATTGCCGAGCAGCCTGTCCACCGTCCGGACGATGACCTTTATCAAGTCGATGTTCTTCCATTCGTTGAACCCGCCGATATTGTAGGTATCGGCAACCCGGCCGTTATGGAAAATGACGTCGATGGCACGTGCATGGTCCTCGACATAGAGCCAGTCCCGGACGTTTTCTCCACGACCGTATACGGGCAACGGCTTGCCGTGACGGATGTTGTTGATGAAAAGCGGAATCAGCTTTTCCGGAAACTGGTAAGGCCCGTAATTGTTCGAACAGTTAGTCACGATGGTCGGCAGTCCGTACGTATCGTGGAAGGCCCGCACGAAATGGTCGCTCGACGCCTTGCTCGCACTGTACGGGCTGTGCGGGTCGTACTTGGTCGTTTCATAAAAGAATTCCCTGCCATAGGCCAAATGATGTTCGCCCGAAGATGCCGTCGTCGTGAACGGCGGTTCGATACCTTCGGGATGCGTCATCTCCAGCGCCCCGTACACCTCGTCCGTGGAAATATGGTAAAACCGCTTGCCCTCGTAATCGCCGTTCCAATACTCTTTGGCCGCCTGTAACAAGGCGAGCGTCCCCAACACATTCGTCCGCGCAAAGGTGAACGGGTCCTTGATGCTCCGGTCCACATGGCTTTCGGCGGCCAGATGAATGATGCCGTCTATCGCATACTCCCGCATGATTTCGCCCATGCGCTCGTAATCGCAAATATCTGCCCGCACGAATGTATAATTTGGTTTGTTCTCGATATCCCTCAGATTATTGAGGTTTCCCGCATAGGTCAGCTTGTCGAGATTGACGATGCGGCAATCGGGATACTTGTTCACGAACAGCCTCACCACATGGCTGCCGATGAACCCGGCTCCGCCGGTAATCAGAATATTTTTCATAAACTCCGGTATTTCAATTTATTTATCTCCGTTCTGCGGCAACAGAATATCCAGACATGTCCGCAACGATGCGCGCCAATCCGGTAGCACCGCCCCCACGGCCGCTATGCGGCTCTTGTCCAGTACGGAGTAATGCGGCCGACGCGCGGCTGTCGGATAACCCGCCGTATCGACCGGCACGACCGCAACAGGCATGTCCGCCTGGCGGAATATTTCCACCGCGAAATCATACCAGGTAGTTTCGCCTCCATCCGTATAGTGGAACAGTTCCATGTCCTCGCCGGGCCGCTGCACCAACACCATGAGGGCGCGCGCAAGGTCCGTCGCATAAGTAGGCGTACCGTACTGGTCGTCGACCACACTCGGCGTCTTTCCTTCGCCGGCCAGCCGCAGCATGGTTTTCACGAAATTATTGCCGAATTCCGAATAGAGCCATGCCGTACGCACGATGGCTCCGCATGCACCGGACGTCCGCACCCGTTCTTCACCGGTCAGTTTCGTCCTGCCGTAAACGCTCACCGGTCCCACGGGGTCTTCTTCGCGATAAGGTCTCCGGGCGTTACCGTCGAAGACGTAATCGGTCGAGAGATGGATGAGCCGACAACCGTACCGCACGGCGAGCGCAGCGAGCACCGCCGGCCCGTCCGCATTGATGCGTTCCGCCGCCGCTTCGTCGCTCTCGGCCCTGTCCACAGCCGTATAGGCCGCACAGTTGATGATTGCCTCCGCCCCGCACTTTTTCACAACGGCTTCCATACCTTTGGCATCGGTGATGTCGCCTTCCGGCAGGTCGGTAAAGACGAAACTGTGCGCCGGATATTCCGGCGCTATCTTCCGCAGCGACAGGCCGAGCTGGCCATTCGCCCCGGTCACTAAAATCACCATAATCTACATTTCCGCTTGCAATGCCGCACGGCGGCATGCTATCAGTAAAGTTTCTCTCCGTAATCGAACAGTCGGGCCGCCTCCAGCCGGGGATGGTGCCTATCCTTTTCGGACAATACCACATCCGCCGTCGGAATTCTCCAATCAATCGCCAGCGTCGGGTCGTTCCAGGCGACGGCTCCCTCATGGTCGGGCGCATAGTATTCGTCGCATTTGTACTGGAAAACGGCCCGCTGGCTCAACGTAACGAAACCGTGGGCAAAACCGCGCGGAATAAAGAACTGCCGATGATTCTCTCCGGTCAGCTCCACGGCCACATACCTGCCGAACGTGGGCGACCCTACGCGAATATCCACGGCGAAATCCACCACGCGCCCTTCGACGACGCGCACCAATTTGCTTTGACTGCGAGGCGGCAACTGGTAATGCAAGCCGCGAAGCACACCGTAACGGGAGCAAGACTCGTTGTCCTGTACGAATACCGTAGGGCACACCTCCCGCTCGAACTGCGCCTGTGAAAAACTCTCCATAAAATACCCCCGCTCATCGCCGAACACACGCGGTTCGATAATGACCACACCGGGAATATCTGTCTGTATAATATTCATTCTTTCTGTTTGAGTTACAATATTCCATTCTGTCCCTGCCGGCCTGTACCCCATTCTCCGGACACGCCCCGTCACCCTTTTTCGCACCGCCTCCGTCCGACAAATGTCCGGAACGCACAAAGATAACCCTGCAGTGCGTCGCCTACAACTGCGTCCCAAAAATTACCCGGCAGCGTTCCTCGTCGTCTCTCCGCTTTTCTGGTCCGCCCATCTCCCTCCAAAGTTCCGGACCGACCGCTGCTGAAACGGTTACAACTTCAGCATATACTGCCCGTACTGGTTCTTTTTCATGGGTTCGGCCAACTCATGCAGCCGTTCCCGAGTTATCCACCCCTTCCGAAACGCTATCTCTTCCAGACAGGCCACCTTCAGTCCCTGTCGCTTCTCAATCACCTCGATGAAGGTCGACGCCTCGGAGAGCGAATCGTGCGTACCCGTATCGAGCCATGCGAAACCGCGGCCGAGCAATTTGACCTTCAGCTCGCCATCCTCCAGAAAACGCTGGTTCACGGTCGTTATCTCCAGCTCCCCGCGCGCGGACGGTTTGATGTTTTTCGCCACCTCAACCACTTTGTTCGGATAGAAATACAACCCCACCACAGCATAATTGCTGCGCGGCTGTGCGGGCTTCTCCTCGATGCTCAGCACATTGCCGTCGTCGTCGAACTCCGCCACGCCGTAACGCTCCGGGTCATTCACCCAATAGCCGAACACCGTAGCCTTGCCATTGTATTCGGCCGTATGTACCGCATCGGCCAGCATCGACGTAAAACTCTGACCATAAAAAATGTTGTCCCCCAACACCAGACATACGCTGTCGTCACCGATGAACTCCTCGCCGATGAGGAATGCCTGCGCCAGGCCGTCGGGACTCGGCTGCTCGGCATAGGAGAACCGCACACCGTAATCACTGCCGTCCCCCAACAGTCTGCGGAACATGGGCAGGTCCATCGGAGTGGAGATTATCAGGATATCCCGAATACCGGCCAACATGAGTACCGATATCGGATAATAGACCATGGGTTTGTCGTAAATCGGCAAAAGCTGTTTGCTTACCCCTTTGGTAATCGGGTACAGCCGCGTACCGCTCCCTCCCGCCAAAACAATTCCTTTCATGATATATATTCTATAAAATACTCCTATATTTTCGGATTTCTATCGAGAACAAATCCGGTGACAAGCTGCACCATCTCCCCGAAATAACCTTTCTGATAAATTTCCCGGTATTTCCACCGGTAACGCGACATATTGGACAGCAGTTTGAACCGCTCCCACCATTTACCTTTTCCCCTGCTGTTAATCAGATCGTTATCATTCAATACGGAACTGAGTACCCGATCTGCATACCGGCTATCCACTGTTATTTCCGGATTCTCTACCCGCAGCCCGAGACCATGTACCGCAATGGCCGTCATGACATCCGCATACCGACGCATGTGATACCTGTCACACACTGCATAAAAGGTCTGCCAATCCATATTTTGCTGCTCTCGGGCGACAAAACAGGCCCAATCGCAAATATGCCGCAACCTGATTCCCTCGCCAAGAAAATGCTTCAACCCATGGAACGTCAAAAAAAGAGCATTGAACATAACCGGAGGCAGTATCATATCCGTCCCCGGAACCTTATCTTCTGTAGCACCTTCCTCCAGTAACCCTTCCAAAAAACGCTCCAATTCTTTCGCCTCCCTACTACCTCGAACTCCGATACAAAACCGATGATTCTCGACCATCAATCCTTTATACAGAATATGAGAATGTTTATATCCGGACTCTTCCAATACGGCGCCAGCTCCTACCGCAATACTATCGCCCAACTCCCTATCCTGACCCAAAAAACAATCGAAATCACCACACTCCCGATGTTCCGGCACAGGATAATACCGACTGACTGCAAAACCTTTCAGCACAACAGGACGAAAACCAGCAGCAGTCCATAGACCGGCAAGTTCCGCTCCATTCGCCAACTGCATGCAATAACGATTCTCGATATTCTCGACACTCAACGCCCACTGTAAATTGAGGTTTCTGGGCGGTCGGTTCTCTTTGGGCAACAGGGACACGGCATCGTACACAACAGCCAGAACTCCTTGACGGGCTGCCAACCGAAACAACGCTTCCCAATCCGCCCTATCCCACGCCGCAACAGACGCCGCATCGCAACGGGTATCGAACAGGGCATTACCCACAAACGTCAAAAAAGTCTCTTGTACGCGCTCATCCATGTCTCACAATTTCACCGAGAGTACCAAATATGAATTTGATATCCATCCAAAAAGACGCACGATGCACATATTCCAGACTAAGCCTCAACTTATCCGGCATTATCACCTCTCTGTAATATTGTTCGGGGTCTTCCACAGTCGCCAACAGTTCGTTCTCATTACGATAACGTATGGAAGCCGGGTCGGTAAGACCGGGGCGCACACACAGCACCTCCATCTGTTCCGGCGTATACATCGCCACATACTTACGGACTTCGGGCCTCGGTCCGACAATGCTCATATCCCCTTTTATCACATTGATAAGTTGGGGAAACTCGTCCAATTTGTATTTACGAATAAAATGCCCCGAGCGGGTAACCCGCGGGTCATTTCCTCCTACGGTTATAAGCCCCTGCTTATCCGCCCCTACTCGCATCGACCGAAACTTGTAAAGATAAAAATCACGATTTCCCCGCCCTACCCGTACCTGTCTATAAAATACAGGACCCGGCGAATCCAGTTTTATCCATACTGCAATCGCTGCAAATACAGGCGACAAAACGACCAGTACCACAGAACTGGAGACTATATCAAAAATACGCTTACCTACGGCCACTTATCAACTCTGCAAAATTAGTTACCACATATTCAGCCTCCTCATCCGTCAGACGCGTATGCAACGGCAGGGTAATCTCATTGCAATACATGGCGTACGCATTCGGGTAATCCCGGATATCGAAACCGAGGTTCCGATAAGCAGTCAGCATGGGTAACGGTTTATAATGGACGTTGGTAGCAATGCCACGTTCCGCCATTCCGCCGATGACCGCGTTACGCTCTGCCTCTCCGATTCCCAGCACCCTCGTCAGGTACAGATGACCGCTGGAACAATACGTATCACCATAATGGTCCAATACCTGTACGCCGCAATCCCGCAACGCCTCATCGTAATAAGCTATCAGTTGCCGCCGTCGTGCCAGCAATCCGGGATAACGCTGCATCTGCACCAGACCGATAGCAGCCATGATATCCGTCATGTTGCATTTGTAATAGGGAGCGACGATGTCATACTCCCACCCGCCGAGTTGTGTTTTCGTCAAAGCATCTTTGCTTTGTCCATGCAACGACATCAACTGAAACTGTTTATAAAGCCACTCGTCCGCTATACCCGCAACAGGCCGCCAAGTCAACGCCCCTCCCTCCGCAGTCGTGAAATTCTTGACGGCATGAAACGAGAAGCTGGTAAAATCCGCGATTTCACCGCACATTTGTCCCTCCCGGGAAGCCCCGAAAGCATGGGCAGCATCCGCCAATACGACAATTCTGCCGAAAGCTTCCTGCAAAATACTCTCCGGTCGAAACAGGGGCCTCTTGTTCTCGACCACCGAGAATATCTTTGCATAATCACACGGAATACCGGCAAGGTCCACAGGAATGATTACTTTAGTCCGCTCGGTGATGGCTTCCGCAAGACGGTCATAATCCATCTCGTATCCATCCCGTACTGTATCGACAAGCACTACCCGCGCCCCTACGTGACACACGACGCTGGCCGTTGCGGTATAAGTGTATGCCGAAGTAATAACTTCATCACCAGGCCCGACGCCCAAAACCCGCAAAATCAGTTCCATACATGCCGTAGCGGAGTTCAGGCACACGGCCCGGCCCGTACGGCAAAACGCAGCTATCTGTCGCTCCAACTCTTTCGTACGCGGCCCCGTTGTAATCCATCCGGAACGCAAGGCCTCCGCCACCTCAACTATCTCCTGCTCTCCGATGTCAGGAGGTGAAAACGATATCTTCATCACTATACTTTACAAGCCCTCTATATTCAACTCCTTAGTCCCATGCCAATCGATTAAACTATCTGCCTGTCGCAAATCGACAAAGTCGAAATCATGAATAAATCGTTTAAACTTACCATAGTTACCACGCAACGCCACCCTATTTTTAAACTGTCGTATCAATGGTAAATGTTTCATTTGTGGTTGTCCTGGGTCAAAATCGCTCGGATGGAAATATGCCATCACATAAGAACTGCGCATCCAACAGTTCAACAAACCGTAAGGCATCACCCGAAAGTATCCGCCTCCGGAAAAAGCAATCCGTCTACCGCATATTTCCGCCATATTGATTGGAAATTCTTTCAATGCCCCTTTCGGCCCGGTAATAACAAACGGTCCATCCACCTCCAAACAAGGGAACCCACCGAACTCATGTTTCGACAAAAATACAGAAGAATCATATTTAAAACCAAGTTCTGTCAATACATCAAATACCCATGTATTCGTTTTTGTCACTGAAAACGATGGTACTCGAAATGCGTCCACCGGCTGTCCTGCAACATCTTCAATAAGACATTTGGCACGATAGGTATCATTCCGAAACTCCTGACGTGTCATTCCGCTTGCAAGTTCATGCTGATAAGAGTGGCATCCCAAATGATGCCCTGCCGCCGTAATTCGGACAATTATATTAGGATGATGTTCAGCTATCCAACCAAGACAAAAAAACGTAGCTTTCTGCTTCTGTTCATCCAATGCGCTCAATATTTTATCGACACCTTCATAAATACGAACTTCAAACTTGTCCCACTGCAAATCATGCGAATAATCGTCATGATTATACCAGTCTTCAATATCAAATGTCAATACATTCATATCAACACAGTTTTGACCGACGGAACCGAGGATTCAAATATTTGATAACTCCAGCCACACAACCGGCTAACATAGGCAGCGGGTCATTCCAATAGCCATCCTCATAAAAAATATTTTTCCCAAAAAATCTGAACCAAGACGGACGGAAACGAAAACGCTCGGGAGAAAACAGAAACCACATGACATCCAGTCCCATATAACGCAATATCTTTCCCGATTCATACCGATACTCCGGAACAGGAAGGCCCAACGTATCGCGAAGTATCACCGAAGGGAAATCCACTCCTGACACATAGGCCGCTTTTATACTCGCCGGCGTCCGCGGGTTGATTTCAATGATTTTATATGCTCCAGTATCCGCCTCCTGCATAATATCGAAATCTGCAAATCCCACCCATCCTATCCTATCAAGCAGACTGAAACACATCGCTACAAGTTCCGGTTCCTCTACGCTCTCACAATAACAACTCGTTCCGCCCTTTAACGGGAAATACCTGAGAATTCGAATAACAGTCTGCCCCAGACACTCTCCTGCAGCCCCTCTGTAAAGCATGACATTGTAATATACTCCGGTATGCCGGATATATTGCTGCAACGTACAGCTACCAAATTCCTTTATCACCGCACCAACCTTCGCCCGTACCTGTTCCGCAGATTCAACATAAACAATACCGCGGGCTCCTTCGGAAATATCCGGTTTAATCAAAGCCGGGAAACCAACATATGCCACAGCCTCCTCAAACATATCAGCGGAAATAGTGAAAGTGCGAGGATGAGGTATATCGTATTGTCGGCAAATATCCATTAACCGTCCCTTATTATGAGCCGTACAAAATATCTCATAATCCGGCACCGCACATTTCACGCCGAATTGTTTTTCCAGTTCAGTTTTATTTTTACTGACAAAAGCCGCACTACCGTCACTCAACGGGATGATGACATCTATCTGATGGGTCGCAAGAAAACTCATCAATTCCAACTGGAATCCTTCCGAATCAGTTTTCACATCCGGACAAATAATACATTTCCAAAACGCATGCGAGAAGTAACCATAGGAGATACGCGATGTCATAAAACCATACACCACACATCCCTCTCGTTTCAACGCCCGGGCAACTGTTATACTCTGCACATCCTGTGCATCCGTCAACAATACTCTCATATTCACCCCTATACTTACTAACGTCCAATCTCCGCAGCAAGCCAATTGATTATGGACACTACCCGTTCCATATCCTTTTCCCTAAGTCCCCAATAAAACGGAATATTCAACACCTCTGCTGCAATATCAGAAGCATGTTCACAACTACGTGGACAGACTGTATAACTGAAACTAAATGCCATATCAACGCCTTTTTCGAGACACGCATCATAAAACCGTTTTTTGTCCTTCACCAAAATAGCATATTTGATACAACAAGCTTCCGAACAGACAACCGGTTTGCGCAATACCCGTGTATTCCGGATATGTTCGTCATAATAATGATACATCATTTTACGCCTCTCAATAAGTTCCGGCAGAATTTCAATTTGCGGGATTGCCATATAAGCCTGCCATGCGGCCATTCGATAACGATAATAATCATCGGGGACTAAATTTAAAGCATGCTTATCGTCGAGTTGGGCCTTCCCCTTTCGTTGCATGGTCACATAATGAAATATACGATATATGATTTTATTCCTGAGCACAAGATATATCATCCCAATTACCGTATGCTTCAGACGGAAACGTATGCCTGGAATGCGACATTCCATTACATGCTGTTCTATAGCATGAAATTCAGCCGCATCGGCGGCTATAATAAACCCTCCTTTCGAAGGAACGGTCACAAGCTTTGTGGAATCAAAACTGAAAAAGGCATAATTCCCGAATAATCCTGTCAGCTTCCCATTATAAACCGTTCCAAGCGAAGCCGCACAATCCTCTATCACTAACGCCCCAGCCTTCCGGCAGATATCGCATATCTCCTCGATTCTGCACGGGTTGCCATATTGATGTGTCGCGATTACAATGGAATCGTCATCCACAAGATGCACCAATTTCTCCGGCAATATATTAAAATCCTCCAGGGATACCTCCACATACACTACCTGTTTACCGGCCATCAAAGCAGCCTCCGTTACTGCTTTGCATGTATAGGAAGGAACGATAACTTTCTTATGATGCAAATAAGACAACAGCAAAAACAAGCTATTCCGACCGGACGAGGTGAGCACCACATCCGCAACTCCGAAATATTGCGCAAGCAGGCGTTTCAATCGTTTGCAGTATACACTCTTCTCTCGGACAAACAGACTGCCGACAAGACGTTTCCAGGTATAATTTACTCTGGAACGAGGCAATAATCTTACCGTCATTCTCTTCACTCCGTTTTACGCATTTTCAACACCCGGGCCGGAACGCCACCGACAATAGCATAAGCAGGAACATCGCTCTTGACAACCGCCCCGGCTGCGACCACTGCGCCCTTTCCGATAGTCACTCCGGCCAATATAATAGCGCCGAATCCAATCCATACGTCATCTTCCACCACTATCGGAGCGTCATAACAATCCTGGTCCATGATTGGCACATCCGGGGTGTCAAATGAATGAGTATAAGCCACAAACATCACATTCGCAGCAGTCAGAACATTATTACCAAGCGTTATTGTTCCAGTCCTTTTCCCCGCCTGAAAAACATTGTTATGGTTAATGGAACAATGATTACCTATTCTTATCCTTTCCGGCTGCCGTAACATGACCGTAGGATGAATCTTACAATCTTTGCCGATAACAGCCTGCTGACGACCGACAATGCAGTTGACCGTATAGTACTCCAACAACCGGAATAAATCTATAAAAAAGCGTAAAGTTACGACACTCCACAATGCCGCCTTGAACCAATGCCATTTAGACGGTTTAACGTAATTATCGACCCTGACAAACTCCGCTCCCATAACAAAGTATTTCTACCAATTTATTGATACCGCACCCCATGACTATACAAATAATTAATCAACCTGTGCCTAATTTTCTTGACCATAAAACACGGCAGCGAGACTCCGTAACACATCAGAAAAGCCACCGGTGCAGGAAACCCCAGATAGTCCCGATATATCATCAAATGATATCTAAACAACGAAGACTTATCGGAAGAAAGCGAGCCCTCATTCCCGGAACGCCATGAGCTCAACCGTTCAGGAAGGCAATACGCATAACGAGTAACCCTCAAAATATCTATCCACAAAAGCCAGTCTTGACGTTTTCGGACATTCTGCATATAAAATTTTCCAATACCTTCCGTATCATACATTACAGTCGTCGTTCCAATATAATTCACTATCATCGTACTGCGATAGGAAACACGGGGAACACGTTCGTTAATCGCAATGACATTCCCTGCCGTATCTATCACATCGGACTTGGTATAAACGAACTTATATCCCTTTTCCGACATGAAAGCTATCTGCCGTTCCAACTTACAGGGTTTCCATAGGTCATCGCTGTCGCAAAATGCAATATAACGTCCACGCGCCTCCCGAATGGAATTGTTCCGCGCTACCCCTGCACCGGAATTCGCCTCTAATCTAAACAACTTAATCCGAGTATCTTGTGCCGCATAACTCCTCACAATATCCACCGTGTTATCAGTAGAACAATCGTCCGTTATCAACAGTTCCCACTCCGTATAAGTCTGAGCCAAGACCGACTCTATCATATCCGCAATATAATTTGCGGCATTATAAGCAGGCGTAATGATTGAAACTAAATCAGACATATCTCAATCGATTGTCGTAATAAAATCTTTCAGTTTCTCCTTATGCGTGTGCAACTTTACACCCCAACGAATCGTAAACTCGATGTCATCTTTAAAGTACTTTTCCAGTTCTCTACGAACAAGGGGAGTCATCTTCTCGGCATAAGTCAAAGGTTGTTCGATATTGATAATCACTTTCCCAACCTCCTCCTGCCGCGCTTGATAGTTCAATACACACCCATCATTCAACGCTACATTTTTAAACACATAATAGAATGTCAGACTCGGATATTTCCCCGTCTTTCCGATGACATTTTTCCCGACCCGTCCACAGACATCCACAATAACCGGATGCTGCCTTCCGCAAGGGCACTCATATCCCGCATCCGCAAAAGTAACATAATCCCCCAATCTATACCTAATAATAGGGAAAGAACGAGACAACATATTGGTTACGATGATTTCTCCTTCTTCATCCTCGACATACACGTTCTCCATGCAAATATGCATGTTCTTGCCTTCAGGACATTCAAACGCAATAATACCCGCTTCTGCAGCTCCGTACTCACTCGTGCAATCCAAACCAAAAGCCTGCCAAACCTCCTGCCGATAATTCGGATATATCTTTTCCGATGTAGCCTTTATCATCTTTAGATGATAATCAGACATCGTGACTCCATGCTCGTTAATATATTTAGCCACCTCATAAATCATGGACGAATACCCACTCAGATACGATGCCTTCTTCAGTCTGTGACAAAACCGTTCAATATCGACAGGAGCATACGAAAACATACGGAACCTATTGCACAATTCATCGAGGATTCTCGTGTTGAATCTCTTTCTCTTATCGACATTATAACCCCACAGATAACCGTTCCTCTCCCACGGCATGACACCATACCAACTCATCCCTCGCATAACCGCAGCGCGATGCCCCGAATCCCACTCTTCATCGCGATAAAACAATAACGGCTGACCGGAAGAACCCGACGTCTCGGAACGCCGCAACTTATCGAAAGGATAAATCGATTGTATTTCCCGGTTATGCTGAATCAGAACGGACTTATCCGTTATCGGAAGCGCTTTCATCTCTTTCAGACTCGTCATTTGCGATGGAACGAATCCAATCTCTTTGAACATCGTCCGATAAAAAGGAGAATAGAGATAAGCAAACTCCAGAAAACTTTTCATTTTCTCCAACTGATAATAGTCCAGTTGGGCCCTTTCCCAACGGTCGCTTCTCTTCAAAAAATCGAATTGTTCCATCAACGATGGATTCCTCATTCTTGCTCCCGCCTCATATATCAGTTTTCTCAACATAACCGCCTCGAATCAATCATTTGCTATACATCATACTCTTCTGCATCGTATACCCCGTTTTGCAAAATCCTTTACAATCGCACAAACATAAGAAAATTTGAATTTAGTTATATTCTTTAAAATAATCATACGATTATCTTTCCGATAACGCCGAACTCGTTCACGCAGTAATGAGTAATACTCCTCATTACTCATATGATGCCCTATCAATGTATTGAGATAAGAGAATCGATATGCTGCCGGTACGTCTTCCTCCGCTATAATTATTGGAAAATAATCATCACCTATGTACACATAATCAACATCGGTAACGATTTTCTCCTCCTCCACATCCAACTTCACAATAGCGGCATAACGTAATGGTTCCCAGTGCATATTGAATACAAAATTCCCTATCGAATAAAAGATGTATTTTCCTTGATAGATTTCATATCCTTGCAATAAATGCGGATGCATCCCCACTACCAAATCATATCCGATATCAATCAGGAAATGAGCAAAATGTATCTGGTCCACATACGGACGGTCAATAAACTCATTACCCCAATGCACATACGCAATCTTGAAATCCAAATGAGCATATTTCGCCAGTTCGGCCTCTATCTCTACATATTCAGGATTATACCAATATAAAGGATTCTTCTCAAAATTTTCTTTACGTTGAGAGAAACCCGTTATAGCAAACCTTTTTCCCTTATATACAAACTCAACACTACGTCGCTTACATGTACCGAAATAACAACTGCCAAACGATGTCAAATGTCCAAGCATTTCGTCAAATGCTACACGCCCGTGTTGCATCGTATGATTATTGGCTATATTATAAAAATCAAAATGCGTAATCCCCGCAAGATATTCCGGAGAAACAATGAACTGCTTACCATATATTCCCTTTTTTGAGGAAACACGTGCGGTAACCCCCTCGAAATTACCTATCCATATATCGCCTTCTTTTCGATTGATACCGGCAAAAGGATCCGCTCCTGCAGCAACCGCACTGCCGACACCAAACCCGGTATCAAAATACCCATCCGTAAGATTTACATCTCCAACAATCCCTATCATTGCCGTTTAATCAATAACTATTCCCTGTTACAGACATCGAACTGCTATACGGTAAGACCATAATATCTCAAAACATCAGTCATCTGAGAACTATTCCGGTCCTGTGCAATATTGATATCATGTAACGCTGAAGTATGAAAATATTGATAGAAAAAATCTACCGCATAATACGACACATTTTTTCCCAACACATACTTGCGTAATGTTCCTTTTTTCAATGCCATAGCAAAAAACCATATGTCGTCCGCATACGGACATAACCTCATGAAAACTTTCTCATTAAACACCTCCTCGTCAAACGCTCCAGGCGGATACAACACCCCTCCATATCCTAAAGCCATGATTTTCCGGGCATCATACGGAAAATTATCCCGTATCATATAGGACAACATCCATTTTCTATGAGGTTCCAATATTCCGTCTGGCCCATACGTAGGATACTGCACTTTCAAAGCATGTATTGATTTTTTATCCGTCTGATACGCTTCATAAAGCGTCGTTAAGAAGTTTCTGGAATAATACAAATCATCGTCCACCGTAACGATAACCTTATCTGGATAAGCCTTCAAAGCCGGTAACAATTTGGTATGCGACTTCACATCATGACAGAATCGTATTTCTAAACCCGACCTTATGAGTTTTTTCATAAGTTTCGGAACATTATTCATACTCCACTTGGTTTCATCCAACCATAAAATAACTTTATAAGGCCGGACATCTTGCTTCAGAACAGAATAAACAGCATAGGGAGCACACCTTTTTACCCGTACTCCATAGCTGGTTAAGGAGACAACCAAATCCGGAACATATGTGGCCTCCGTACGGCATATAGTTTTTCTCAATCGGATGTCAAACCATGCTTTTATCCGCAGACAGCATCCATTGAGAGCTCGGAAAAGTATATTTAACTTACGTTTCATCCTCTACATTAAATTATTCGTTTTTACTACCACGAACCCGATAAAACAATAATATCCTCAAATACAATACACGTTGTTCCCAAGGTATTTGCCTAATAAAGATTTTCGGAAAATGCGTTAAAGCATATACCACCCGATACGACAAGTATTGCGGATAGCTATACCATTTTTTAATAAACAGAAAATTTCCCTTCGTGGAAAGAATATTGATTTTATACGGATTACTGCCTCCCTCCAAATGTACTATTTCCGGCCCCGGTACAATACGGCATTCGTAGCCAGCCAATCCATAACGTTTCTGTAAATCATTTTCCTCATGATACATGAAAAAAATCGGGTCAAAAAATCCCTCTTGCTCGATTACCTTGCGCCGGATAAATAAATCAGCACCTATGATTACAGGCACTGTGGTACCCTCAATCGGCAAATCCGTTGACCGAATAACAGAATCATCCCTACCGAACGCAGATACTAAGACACTTTGCCATGCATTTCTCCACCGTAAATAGTCCCCATAAGAATGGCTGTATCTTCCATCCGGCCCCGACAACATACAACCTAGACAAGCAACCGTCTGCGGCAGCACAGACATCCTGTCATAGAAAATCTTCACCGCATTATTCAAGAGGTAAGTATCGGAATTCAACAAAAAGACATACTTCCCATGGGAATATTCATACCCCAGATTATTGGCTCTACCAAACCCCAGATTAATCTCACTCTCTATCAATATAATTCGTGTATCCTTTCTGAAAAACTCCCTGCTACCATCCGTCGATGCATTATCCACTAGAATTACCTCGAATTCAACGCCTTCAGTATATTGGAAAATACTGTTGATACATGCGGCCGTCAATTCTTTCGTATTGTAATTAACTATAATTATCGAAACATCCATTGCTTTTTTAATTTACATGTTCCGTTACGGGCAATTGACGTGTGCTGCCGCCAATATATCTGTTCAAATACAAAATAGGAATGAAAATGATAAACAAATAGACGAAACTACCGATAAACGGTCGCTGATAGATAACACCGTACAACAGGAAAAAATAGATGAAAAACTCTTTGGAAAACTTCAGGCGATACAGTCCGAACAAAGTAAATGTCCCCATATAAATGACAAAGAATATGATACCATAATTCACTATCACATCCTTATAGGATGCCCCTCCCTGATTATACAACGTATTCGCACTGCGCCCCAAACCGAAATAAAAATCTTTCGAATTAACGAACTCCGTTTTATACCAATAATCGAAATGTGCTTTCGTACGGTCATCTCCTGTCCACTCACCATTCTCTATCTCCAAACGGCTAAACACATAACGCTCCAAGATTTCATTTTCCTGCCACAGGTAAACTGCAAGAGCAACCAACACGGTCGTAATGACCTTATATCGTATTTTCGCAAACAATATTACGTAAATTGCAAAAATCACATAAAAGAACAAAGAGAACGAGAGAATCCCAGCAATGAAAATCGGGATATTAATCCATTTCTTAAAATTAAACTGCCGTGTCATCAGAATTGCACCGGCAATCGTTCCGACCACTCCCGGCTCATCATACATCCCAAAAAATCTGGGCAATATATCGAACGTCTTGCTGGGCATTACAAAAAAGGCATAAGCCATGTAATCATAGGACTTAAGCGTATTCAATGCATTTATAACCCTATACGGCATACCTATATCGAAGACGACGACCAAAATATATTGGATGACCGATAACAAAGAAGTAATCGAAAAAACATATACGAACTTATCAAACACCAATTTCAAAAACCGAGGGTCGGTAAAGAAAACGATTCCCATCAAACTCGTAACGACAGTTCCCACAAAAGTACCGCCCCCCATAAAAGCCAATACCAAATAAATCAGAAACAATAACGTGGTAAATACCACATAACCCGTATCACGATTTATCCGAAAATGCTTCAAAGAAATCAAAAGACACACCATCATGAAATAAGGCGAACTCACCGACCAGAAAAAGAAAGGCGGAATGGAAAACAATAGACATATCGCATATATCCATGCCTCAACCTTCTCCACGGAAGATGTCTGTATCATAGTCGTCTTCATGCCTCAATTTATTGCAGGTTTCTGATAATCCGGGCGGGATTACCCGCCACGACTGCATATGCAGGCACGTCTCCGGTCACGACACTTCCGGCTCCAATAATAGCTCCGTCACCGATATGCACTCCCGGCAATACCGTAACCTTATCTCCTATCCAAACATTCCTGCCAATTGCAACTTCCCCTTTTGAATACAGCAACCTCCGATTCGGAGCTTCCAACAATTGTTCTCGGTCAGAAACTTGCCCATGTGCATGGTCTGTCACGGTAAGGTCGCGACCCGTCAAAGTTCCGGCACCTATCACCACACGGTTAATCGCTGTAATATGTGCTCTTGGTCCCAAATTACAATTATCGCCTATGAAGATACTGGGGAGAAACTTACTCCCAGCAAATTCAGAATAGGCACTAAGAATAGTGTCCCCATGAATATGAACACCATGTCCTATTTCTATGTACTTCCCGCCTATTATTCTGATTTTCGGAGTAATCCACACATCGGAAGGACACGATTTAAACTCCCTCCGCTTATATTGCGAATAGTACATCCACCATACGAGATACTGCAACCTGCTGAGCGGTCTGAACAAAGACGTACAACAAGCAACTCCCGACAAACAATATCTCACTATCTTTTTCGCTCCCATATTCATCCTTTTCTACTGCGCACCAGATACGCCAATAAACGGCCACTGAGGACATATCCTACAAACCATCGGAATACTCGCGGGAAAAGCCATGCAGTACGAAACTTAAACTTTCTTATTACGAATCGTTTGAACGTATCCGTATAATGGTTCTCTCTATCTATATATCCTTCGCAAAAAGCATCATAATCTATGTCTACCCTTTCATAATTCCTCAGACTCGTATTACAAGTCAATATCTTCTTCAAATCGCTTCCAAATTGTTCCGGGGTAACGACTGCATCATGCAATTCTTCCCCCCGCCGTTTCCGGTATGATGCATCTTCTATCAATCGGCCTGCCTCTTCAACCAAACTAACTGCATCGGTATAGGTTATTTTATAAGGCCGATTCACACACACGACCTCCTCGATAAACCTCGCCCTATCCTCCTCCCGATTATAAGCCAATACGGGCTTTGCCGCCATGGCTGCATATTGACACATCAAGCCTCCGGAAGCCGGATACGTATTAAGGTATATATCGCAATGTTCAAAGATAGCTGTTATATCCTTTCTGAACCCTAACAAAAATATCCTGTTACAAAAATTATTTTCCTTAATGAACCTTTCAAACGGAGCGGTATCTCCCGTACCGGCATATAGCAAAACAACATCGGGGTATAAATCAAGAATGTCCTTTACAATTTCGAAATATTTCCCACCCGCGCCATAAATCTTATATAGTCCTCCTCCAGAAAACAGGACTGTCTTCCCGGCAGTATTTTCCGGGAAACCAGCGAACGGCCAGCGATTCTTTATCGGATAATAAGGTTGCAACAACAATTTTTCCCGGGCTATCCCCCTGCGTTCTTCCGAGACCGTACATCCATACGGTCTAAATTCAAAGACATAATCCGAGCAACTGCACCCCAGCCAAAACGCATGGTCGGTCAAATTGATTTGATACCTGATAATTTCGGACGGCAATACATTGAATACACTTACGGCAAAACCGGACCACGGCCATAAATGCATAAAAAGGCGCTCCGGTTGAAATGATACTATTTTATCGTACAATAACTGTGACCGGGCTTTCAAAGACAATTCCTCCGGAAGGATATATAACTCCGCTTTCTCACAAGCCTTCAGTTCACGGACGGTATCCCTCCCTTCATCTCCATATGGCCGCTCAACTATCACGAGTAACTTATCGGCATAAAACATCAAAGCTCTCAGATATTGCTGTATAATTCCTCTGTTATCCAAAAGCGCCGCCACATACATGACACAACGTCCCCCAACAGCAACATACGATTCATTCCGACAGACAAGTCGATTGGACACCTTTATAAGAATGTCTTCCAGCTCGTCATCCCGGTACATCCAGTTAAAACGGTAAGCAATTTCCGCTGCTGCATTCGTATAGGCCACGGCATCTTCGTAACGTTCCTTCTCCAACGAACTTACAGCAAGTTTTTTTACTTTGTCGTAAAACGATAAGATATCTTTTTTTCTCACAAGCATCACTTCCTTCCGCCCCTTTGGTGTAACTTTTCTGTCAAGGTTCTCAAATTTATCCGTCGATTGAATTCAAACAAAGCATACACTCCGATACACACAATCAATGCGATACCCGTTCCATAACCTGCATTCCACAATCTTTCGCCTAACGGGAAAATAAGTATCATCGCCAATAGCACCGTAAACAATCGCCAATAGCCGTTATCATATGATATACCATACCGTTTATACGCGACGAGAGCAACCCAGAGAAAATACACTGTGAAATTGAAAGTATAAGCATAGCCAATACCGTCCAACCCGAAAAAGTGAAACCCGACCAAATAAGCCGGCAGGGTAATGATTTTCGTACCTAATTCATTAAAAAGAAAAAGCCGACCGTCTCCTTTCGCCAGAAAGACAAAACTCAAACCCCACGACCCCGCCTTGATTAACGATCCGATAAGCAACCATTCTGTCATTCTGACTATTCCAATAAACTCTCCGGAATATAACAGCTCTATAAAAAATGGCATAAAAACAATCATAACAATCACAAGAGGAGCCAAAACCAATAGTGCAATCTCCGTCTGCTGGTTCATCATTGTTCTGACCACACGATTATCCGTAGCAGCTTGTGAAAGACGAGGATAGTAATCTTTGGCCATAGCCGTAAATACCAGCCCCAAATAAGTACCGTTCAAGGCCCAGCCGGCCTGATAAAGCCCGACATCAGCAATGCTTCCTGTTCTTGCGATAAATGTTTTTACTACAAATTGCACAAGCGTAACACTGATACCGCTCAACGACATCATGACACCCAATTTAACTGTTTTGAGTCCGATATGATAACTCTCCCCATATGTCAAGCGGGCATCCGGAATGTTCGCCTTTTTCACATAAAGCAGACTGACAACAGTCGTAGAAAGCGCAGTTAATATCAATGCCCATACAATACCCCGGTCCCGAAAAAAATAGAACATAGGCAACGAACATAAAAATCCGGTAACCGCACCAAAAATGTTGGCTTTTGCCATCAACCGTAGATTCCTTGTTCCCTGCAACGTAGCATAATTCCCATTATATATACCGGACAACAGTACGACGCATGACAACAGCACAAAAGAAAGGACGTATTTATTACTTTCGAACAGCCACTGACTCAGCCACGGAGCCAAAACAATGGTAACAAGAGCACCGAACAATCCCGTGGCCCATATCCACCGATTAATAGCTTTCACGGTACGTGCAACTGACGAAAGGTTGTTTTGTCCTTTCGCATAAGCAATGTCCCGAACCGCACTGTCCTGCAGCCCCAGATTCGTTATGGAATATATTAGGGAAGTCGCCGAATTAAAAAGGCTCATGATACCAAACCCAGTAGTACCGAGCCATAATGCGACGATTTTGGATTTCAATATAGATACAAGTATATTAATTACCTGTACACCTCCGAATAAAGCCGTCGCCTTAAAAGCAGTTTGATATCCCTCTTGCTCTTTTTTTATCTCCTGAGTATCCATAGCTGCGGCCATTGTCAGTCGACTTACCGGAATGCATTTACTGCGTTTACAACCAGCTCCATGTCCACATCGCTCATTACCGGACTCATAGGCAGACTGAGTTCCTCCGCATGTATTGTTTCAGTGATAGGAAAAACCAAACTATTCCACTCTTTATAACACTCCTGTTTATGCGGCGGAATAGGATAATGAATAATGGTTTGTATACCTGCTTCCGCCAGATACTTCTGCAGTCTGTCTCGCTCAGGACAACGGACGGGAAAAATATGGAATACATGGGCATACCAGTCTCGCACCTTCGGCAAGGTAACCAAAGGATTCACAATCCGATTGATATAATAACGCGCAACCAGTTTGCGAGCTTCGATATCCTCCTCAAGATGTTTCAATTTGACATTTAGCACAGCAGCCTGTATTTCATCCAACCGGCTGTTGCGTCCACAATATTTAAACACATACTTTTGAGCAGACCCATAATTAGCAAGCGTCCTGACCGTTTCCGCCAACTCCGGGTCATCCGTGGTCACCGCTCCCGCATCACCGAAAGCCCCCAGATTCTTACCTGGATAAAAACTATGTCCGGCCGCATCTCCCAGCGCACCTGTATGCCTATGACCGAACTGACATCCATGTGCCTGGGCATTATCTTCAATCAGTTTCAAACCATATCTATCGCATACTTCACCGATTTGGACCGTATAAGCACATTGTCCGTACAAATGTACGATAAGCACTCCTTTCGTTTTAGACGTAACCAATCTCTCAATACGATTGCCATCAATCTGGTAAGTTTCCAAATCAGGCTCCGCCAATACCGGTACGAGTCCGTTTTCCGTAATCGCAAGAATTGATGCTATATATGTATTCGCAGGAACGATTATCTCATCACCGGGCTGCATGACGCCCATTTCGATATATGCTCTAAAGATCCAGATGAGTGCATCCAAACCGTTAGCACACCCTATCGCGTATCGCGTCCCGATATAAGCAGCATAATTCTCTTCGAATTGTCGATTCTCCTCCCCCTGAAGATACCAGCCCGAATCGACAACACGTTGCACTGCTTCATGAATCTCCTCCGCATATTTAGCTGTTACGGCCTGTAAATCTAAAAATTTAACCATCCTATCTTATATTTTTAGCTGCGACCAATTTCTCTTCAATGTCGATTTCATTATACTGTCGAATTTCCGTTACAGCGGACGACAGTTTAATCGACGAAAAATCAGGCAAAGAACGTTTGACAAAGGTACAAGCCCCTACCAAACATTTCCGACCAATTTTCACACCGTCAAATACCATGGCATTGATTCCGATGAACGATTGTTCTCCAATAGTCACTTTCCCTGCAACCATTGAAGCTGCCCCAATAAAACAATGGTCTGCTATCGTAGTATAATGCCCAATCCATGCTTTGGATTTAACAAAAACATTATTCCCAATAGTAACATTAGATTCAATTACTACATTGTCTGCTATCCAACAATTTTCACCTATGCTGCCCATAGAATGAATTACTGCATTAGGTGCAATTACATTAACAAAATGAAATCCGGCATCTTTTAATCGCCAATACATTTCTTTACGCTGTCTATTTAAATAGTTCCACTGAATAGGCACAAAGATTCCCACCTCATTTTTATCTATTTTCTCACTCAGCTCCTCTATCACATAAACTGGAAGACCGCAACAATATTCTTCTGTTTTATATTGATGATCCACCGCAAAAGCAATAACATCAAACAGTTTGTAATCTTTAATAAAAGAATAAATATCTTTAGCTGTATCGGCAGTTCCGATAAGGACAATCTGTTTCATTTCTCATGAACTAATTGATACTATCCTAAATCAAATACTCATAAGTATTGTACATGACTCCTCGTCCCCCAAAACCTTCCTTTTGAAAAATCAGTTTCTCATTCAAGATGGTTCCCATTTTTTCCGTCGATTGACCGAAATCAAAGACAGGAATCTCTGCATAACGCTCATTTATCAAGAAATCAAATAAAATATCAAGGGCGCCTTTGGCTTTTCCATCCTCATTCGCCGATATATATTGAACATGTAAAACCCGTCCTGTTTCAAAAACGACCGTTCCTCCCAACGGCATCTGCCCCTCTAAACAAAGAAACAACCTGATATTCTCAGGGAAACGACTTTTCAACAAAGAAATTTCGGCTAAAGAATGAACTGGCATCACACCGTATTTAAAATTCAGATTTGCCGATAATATCTCCCAAAAAGCAGCCATATCATCCGATTCCGTAACAATGAGCCCTTGTCTTTTCGCCTTACGAACACCCGATTGCCGCGACTCAGAAAATTTAAGTTTATTATTCTGATAAATAGTCGATGAAATATTACCAGCAATCAGACGAGCATTTTGCCTAAACAAGGCATACAAATCCTCCTGGGCAGGAATATCCGCATAAATATACGGAATTGCTTTATATACGACTTTTGCGACACCATTCTTTTTCAGGAAAGAATTAACCTCCTCGAAAATCTCCAACATATCCGCAACAGTTACCTTATCATTCAAAATAAACCCACCATATGTCAGTCCCTGATGCGAATACAAGATATCTCCCACTACATTTGCAGGCAAAACCGCACTCAATCTTCCTTTACGGTATATCATTAATGAACAATCTCTAAAACGGTCCGCATGATAATCCATATATCCTCTGTTAAACAGAAAGGTACCATTCTTGGATTTTTTCACAAAATCATTCCATTCACTGGCTAGACCAGCTGAATACCTCACAACCTCAACCATGTTTATAATTGATAAAGTCAGGATATTTTCTTATATAATCAGCTTCTTCATAAACCTGAGAAGCCAACACAAGGCAGACCGAACCCGAAGAGAAATCATCAAGTTCACGCCATATACCCGGCACAATGAGCAGTCCTTGATATGGTCTATTCAATACGAACGTGCGCTTCACGGTCCCATCATCCAAAATAACACTGAAACTGCCACTGGCCGCCACCATCAACTGATACAATTCTTTATGCGCATGTCCTCCGCGTGTCTCCCCGCCCGGTACATCATACAAATAGTACACACGCTTCACATCAAAAGGAACCGTTATTCCGTTCTCAACAACCGTAATGTTCCCTTTTTCATGATGATGCTTGTCCAGCTCCACCATAGTACAGTCATATACCGTATTACCTTTCATTACGAAATGATTTAAATTCCAAGTAATTCCGTATATAATCAGCCGCATTATAAGCAGTAGAGGCCAGTATCAAAGCAAGTGAATTCGTAGAGAAATTACTCAATTCACGCCACACCCCCTTAGGGACATATAAACCATAATACGACCTGTTCAACGAATAGGTACGTTTATGTACTCCGTCATCTACAAAGACATCAAAACTTCCTGATAAAGCAATGATAAACTCTTCATTCTCCTTATAGGCATGCCCACCCCGGGACTCGCCTCCCGGCACATCGTATATCCAATAAGTCCTCTCGACGGCAAATGGAATATGCGCCATCTCTTCAACAAAAGACAAGTTCCCTCGCTTATCTCCTATCTTAGGAAGATTCAGTATTTTACAGTCGTATATATTCATTCAATCAAACTTAACCGTTTACGGACATGGATGCAACTGCCATAACACGACATCGTATTTTCCACACAGTCCAACTATCATACATTCACCAAAAGCCGGCTAAAATTTTTATATATAGAACAAAAATCATTCAAAAGTAGCCATTATATTTCTCTTGGACAAGAATAAGTACCTGCTACGCATCAACAACTGTCACGATAAATACCCCTCTTACAGCAGCGGGCTTGCCAAGCGGGCGAGGGATTCGTAAACGGCATGGAGATTGGGGCGGTTCTCCCACGATTCGGGGGTAACAGCAACGCTGTTGCCGATATCGCCCAGGAAGTAACCGGTCAGTTCTTCCGCCACTTTGGGGTCGTACATGATGGCCGACACCTCGAAATTATCCTCGAAACTCCGTATATCCATATTGGCCGACCCCACCGAACAGAAGTTGTCGTCTATTATCAATATCTTGGAGTGGTTGAACCCCTTGCAGAAGAAATAGACCTTGATACCGGCATCGAGCATCTCGCCGATGTAGGAACGGGAAGCCCAATAGACTATCTTGCTGTCGGAACGGAAAGGCAGGATGATACGCACGTCCACACCGCTGAGGGCCGCCACCTTGAGTGCCGTCAGAATGGCCTGGTTCGGCAGAAAATAGGGAGTGGATATGTAGATGGATTTCCGCGCCTTGTTGATGGCGGCGAAAAACGCCTGCATGATGGAAGCCCAGTCGGAATCGGGACCGGAAGAGGCTATCTGCATCGGGGAACGGGTACGTATCCGGCTCTTGGGAAAATATTTCTCGTCGTTGAGCAGTTCTTTACCGCTGACGAAATACCAATCCGTCATAAAGATGGCCTGCAGCATGTTCACCGCATCCCCCTCTATCCGCAGATGGGTGTCGCGCCACGGGCCGAACTTCGTCCCGTGCACATAACGGTCGGCGACATTAATCCCGCCCGTAAACCCTATCTTGCCGTCCACGACCACTATCTTGCGGTGGTTGCGGTTATTCAGCTTGCTCGTGAGCCACGGGAACACGACCGGCATGAAACAGCATACCCGGATTCCCATGGCCCTCAACCGCCGGGCGTGGCGGCGCTTCATGTTCCAGCTGCCGACATCATCGTATATCAGACGTACCTCCACCCCCTCTTTCACCTTCCGGGCCAACAGGTCGGTCAGACGGCGCCCCGTTTCATCATTCTCGAAAATGTAATATTCCAGATGCACGGACGATACAGCCCCTTCGATAGCCTCGAACAGCTCCTCGAATTTCGCCTTCCCGTCATTGAGTATCTTCACTTTGTTCCGTACCGTCAGGAGCGCCCTGTTGTTATTCAGCAGCAGGGTAATGATATCCTTATTGGCTTCGATGGGTTCGATGTGCTGAATATCCGGGTCTACGAGTTCGCGCAACTGCACCCGGCAAAGCCGGCCTATCTGCTCGAAATCATCTATCTCCTTGCGGTTGAAAATCTTCTCTTTCCGATAATTGCGGCCGAACACCATGTAGAAAACGATACCGACCACGGGCAGCAGCGTAATGACGAGTATCCAGGAAAGGGCCTTGACCGGGTCGCGCAGATCATGGACGATGACGATGACGGCGGCGGCAATAATCACGAAATACAACGCCATGATTACGCTCCGAATATCGGACATGGATATCATCGATGCGAACATACCAGCCATAACCGCCACATTACGTTAGATGGACTGACAAATATAGCAATATATTCGTTGAACACCGAAAATTGCCGTCGGACGGCTGCCCGACCCGCACTCGCAGATACGATTCGGTAGAGACCGATGCACGCAATCCGTCCGGATTCCTTCATCTACCCCGACAAACGCGCCTGACGGACTGCCGCATCCGCCGGCACGTTCCAAAATAAGCAAGAGGCAAATTTGTTTTTTCGGTTTAATTGCCTAACTTTGTAAGCGTATTCAAAAGTGAAGCAAGAGGGTTCCGGCAGCGGAATTCTTTTTTTGCATGTACCTATATAAACTGACGGTACACACCGTGAATACCGGAGGAACCGCCCCTACGCCTGCCCCGGAAGGGACGTGCAAGGTACCTGACGGTCCCGTACAAGACTCGAACGCCACAGGGATTCCGGCCGATGCGTCGGGATTGCTCTTTTCAGGGAGAGGGCTGTTCCCCGTACATTCGGGAGTTTTTATGAATCATATTAACCGCTTAACAGCCGGAACCGACCGGCAACAGGAGTTATGGCAGAAGTTACATACATGACCCGCGAAGGGTACAACAAGCTCAAGGCAGAGTTGGAACACATGCGCGCGAAAGAGCGCCCGGCTGCAGCCGCAGCCATAGCCGAGGCACGCGACAAGGGCGACCTCTCGGAAAATGCCGAATACGATGCGGCCAAGGAGGCTCAGGCCATGCTGGAGATGCGCATAGCCAACATGGAGGCTACGCTTGCCGGTGCCCGTATCCTCGACGAGTCCAATGTGAATACGGACAAGATACAGATACTCAGCCGTGTCAAACTCATGAACCACTCCACGAACAAAGAGGTCGAGTACACGATAGTATCGGAAAAAGAGGCCAACCTGAAAGCCGGCAAGCTTTCGATAGGCACCCCCATCGCCCAAGCCCTGCTCGGCAAAAAGAAAGGCGACAAGGTCGATGTACAGGTACCGGCCGGAACGGTATGTTTCGAGGTACTCGACATCTCCATATAGATTAAAGGACACACTCCGCCGACGGACTGCCGGTATGCTCAGGCGTACCGGCAGTTTCATGTTCCGTCCGACCTATCGGGCCCCGCCCCCGTTCCCCGAGCCGTGCAGGATGTCTTCCTGACACGGTGAAACGGCTCGGAGAAGCGGCTCCGTCCACACAAGCCGAACGGCGCGCCACGAATCGCCAAGGAAACCGCTCAGGTCTCCTGCATTCCGGGGAGCGTTTTTCACTTTGCCAAGAGAGATTCCCGCCGGCTGCGCGCAATCCGCCGGCCTACGATATCGGACAGACAACGCGTAATTCCTCTACCGCACCGCACGTGGAGTACGCCGACCGACATTGCCGGCAGAAAAAATTTGCTGACAATCGTTTTGCGGCAAATCCCGGAAGCAGCCGGAGTTTGTCCCGGTTTTTGTATGCCGACCATATGCATGCTCCGGAAAACGTCCGGAACAAAACACTCCGGCGAAACGGGTCAAGATACCCGTACCGCCAGACAAAAATATCCGAAGCGATGAAAAAAATTCCGATTCCGTTCCTGCTGTCACTCCTTCTGTTCCTGACGGTTCCCGCATGCCGCCATACACGCCAGTCTCCTGTACGGAATGGCTCCGCTCCCGAGGTAGCTGCGGCAGTGGATTCCCACAACTCCCGCAATGCGCTCGACTGGGAGGGAAGCTATTCGGGAATCCTACCCTGCCCCGACCATGGTACAGCAACCGTAAGGCTGACGCTCTCCGGGAGCAAATACCAGCTACATATCCTCTACGGGAACGTAGAGACGAAAGAAACCGAAGGCGAATTCGTTTGGGATACCACGGGCGGAATCATCACGCTGCACGGAGAGGTTTTCCCGTCCGTCTATCGTGTGGGCGAGAACCGTCTCATTCCGTACGGACCGAACGGCAATCCGCTTGGTCTTCCCGACTTGGAGAAAGAGGGACATTAATGCCACGCCCTCTTCCCTCTCACTCCTCCGGAAAATCGAATTCGAGCTGTCCGCACTGCGGCTGTTCGAGGTCGGCGGGATTGCCGATACTCAGCCCCAGCAGCCTTACCTTACCGTAGGTAAGGTCTACGCCCGACAGCAGACCGAGCGACGCATCGAGGAACTGTCCATACTCTGTCACGAATCCAGGAAACGTATGACTTCGGGTTATCTGCCTGAAATCGGCATACTTAATTTTGAGCGTCACCGTCCGCCCGTAGAAATCGCGCCGGCCCGCACGACGCCAAACCTCCTCCGCCGTAGCACGCAGTTCGCGTTCGAGCATCTCCGGTTCCCCTATGTCGGCGAAAAAGGTATTCTCGCATCCCACCGACTTGCGGACCCTGTCCGGCGTGACCTCACGGTTATCTATTGCACGGGCATTGAGATAATACGTATGCCCCGCCTTGCCGAAGTGCCATACCAGTTCGGCCTCGCTGCGCATCTTCAGGTCCGCGCCGGTATGGATGCCCATCCCGTGCATCCTGTCGGCGGTCACCTTCCCGACTCCCCAGAACTGCTCTATCTTCAGCCCTTCGACGAAGGCCTCGGCCTCTTCGCCCGTCACCACCGTCAGTCCGTCGGGTTTGTTGTAATCCGAAGCTATCTTGGCGAGAAACTTATTGACCGACACGCCGGCCGATGCAGTCAGACCGGTGGCCTCCCTTATCCGCCGGCGAATGTCCGAAGCGATGATGGTGGCCGAAGGCATGTTGTAGTGATTCACCGTGACATCGAGGTAAGCCTCGTCGAGCGAAAGGGGCTCCACCCGGTCGGTATAGTCGAAAAAGATATCCATTATCCGGTGCGACACTTCCCGATAGACGTCGAACCTCGCCGGCACGAACACGAGTCCGGGACATCGCGCCAGTGCGGCCCGCGACGACATGGCCGAACGCACCCCGTACCGGCGGGCCTCGTAGCTCGCAGCAGCCACCACCCCCCGTTCGCCCGAATGTCCCACGGCAACGGGCACTCCCCGCAGCCGGGGATTGTCCCGCTGCTCGATGGAGGCATAGAAAGCATCCATATCGATATGGATTATCTTACGCATCGGCAGGATGAGATGAAGAGACTATACGGAAGAGGCGGTACGGCAGCCATCTTTCGGCGGTACCGGGGCCGGACAAGCGGCCCCGTCCAATCATAACGGAAAGCGGAGACCCGATAGTACGCACCGTTCCCGAAAGGCCCTACTCCGCCGCAAGTTCCAGACCGGCGGCTACCGGCATATGGTCGGAATAGACATTGTCGAACGTGTAGTAGTGCAAGACCTCCACCCCCTCCGAGACGAGGATATAGTCTATCCGGAACATGTTGAAAAGCCTGTCGTACGTACCCGAAGTTCCCGACCCCTTCTCTACGAAAGCATCGCGGAGACCGTGCGTCACCCGCCGGTAAGCGAACGACGCAGGCGTATCGTTGAAGTCGCCGCATACGACAACCGGATAGGGCGACTGCGCAACATACTCCGCCACCAGTTCGGCCTGGGGAGCACGGCGCATATAGCTCTCGCGCAGTTTGCCTGCTATCTCCGAAAACCGGGCCCGCGTACGCTCTTCCGAAACGAATTTCAGACTGGAAAGGTAGTCGATATCGTCGTTGTCGATATAAGTGGAATTAAGATGATTGTTGAACACCCGTACCGTATCCCGCTGTATCCGGATGTCGGCCCACATGGAGAAGGCACGGTCGCTGCCGTCGGCAGGCAGCAGCCCCGAAGCCACTATCGGATAACGGCTGTAAATTCCCAATCCCGTGAAATAACTCCCCTCCGACCATTCGAGTTCGTAGGGAAATGCCTTGTAGTATTTCAGGTCGGGTATAAACGAATTGACAGCGGGTTTGGAGAGGTCGCCGCCGAGCTCCTGAAAACAAACGATATCGGTATTGTTGGCATTGACGAGGTCGGCTATCAACTGTACGGTGGGCTTTCCCTCTCCGGCGAAACGGTTGTTGAACCCCATCACATTGTAACTCATAACAACCAGTTCGCTCCGCGAGGGTTTGGGCTCCGCATAACACTTGCGCAGGTCGGGCCGGTAGAAACGGCCTGCCGCCCCGATTCCGAGCAGGAGCACCGCAGCCACACCGAACGCATACTTCTTCCATCGTACCACCCACCACAGACCCAACAGTACCTCGGCGACATAGATGGCCGGAAAGACCAGGCCGGGAAAAGCGAATATCCATGCTTTGCGGGGGTCGATATACGCCGCCAGGTAGGCGGCAACGAGCAACAGCGTACACAAGACCGTCAGCACGAGCATGACGATGTCGATTATCCTGACAGCCAACGGAGCACCCGACCGCTGCCGTCGGGCCTTCTTCTGGTAATACCCGTAATCTTCCATGACAACCGCGGAGCGGTACCCGCTAATAATATATCCAACCCTTCTTCTTCCAATACCACAGCAGCAGCCAGCCGAAGAGCATGCCGCCCAGATGGGCGAAGTGGGCCACGCCGCCGCGGCCGCTGATGCCCGCTACGAGTTCGATGACGCCGTATATCACCACGAACCATTTAGCTTTCAAAGCGATGGGTGGAAAAACAAGCATAATGACGTTGTTCGGATGAAGCAGGCCGAACGCAAGCAGCAGGCCGAATACCGCACCCGAAGCGCCTATCGTATAGGTATGCGCATAACGGGCGAGCAAGGCGGGCGGCACACCGGGGTCGGCAGCGGCGGCCGCATACTCTATCCAGTTCACCCCGAGCTGTATCAGCCCGGCCCCGATACCGCAGACGATGTAATAGGTGAGGAAACGCCGGCTACCGAGGTCGTATTCCAATCCCCTGCCGAACATCCACAGGGCGAACATATTGAAGAAGATATGCCCGAAATTGGCATGCAGGAACATATAGGTCAGCGGCTGCCAGATATGGAAATCGCCCCCTTTCCAGAAACTCAGCGCCCCGAATTCGAGCAGCGCATTGCTTATCCTTCCCGGCAGCAGTATCTCCGCCAGAAAGACGAGAATGTTTATTATCAGCAGGTTCGCCACTACGGGCGGGGTTCTGAAAGCCCCGTTAGCTATCGCCATGACAATCTGTTTTTTCTTTCGTTCACACCGGCCCGCAGGCCGTAACCGTCCGCCCGTCTTCCGGCGGCACGCCGCTACTTTCGGAAAAGTTTCCTTATCTCATCCGGTGCCATCCGGACGAGGACCGGACGCCCGTCATAGGTATGGTTATACCGTCCGCCGTCGGAGAGCGCCTCCATGATAGCGGTCATCTCGCCTTCGGAGTAGCCGGAAGGCGCACGCTTCGCCCCGTCGCGGGCCAGTACGGCCGCCAGACGCTCCCGCCCCTCTTCGACAGGCTGCGTTCCGTCTGAAAGGGCATCCATGATGTCGTACAGCAAATCCTGTATCTCATCGACCGAGAAATCGGCGGGAATGCCCGTCACCTCGATGCTATTTTCATCCCGTCTGACATACTCAAATCCCAGCGCGAGAAACTCCTCGTACCGCTCGGTCAACAGTGCGGTATCATCGGCCGAAAAGACGAGTACCTCCGGAAACATCAGTTTCTGTGTGACGGAGGTTTCGTTGCCCAGCATCACCCGGTAACGTTCAAACAGAATAGCCTCCCTCGCTCGCCGAAGGTCTACCAACACCAGCTCGCCGGAACAGGAGGTGGCCGCATAACCGCCTCCCAGCGCGAGTGCGCCACGGAAGCCTTCCGCCGAGTCGCCGAACGGCAGCTCTCCGCCGCCCGGTCCCTCCTCGATATACTCCAGCACGGAGCTGTCGAAACGCTCCACGGCATCGTCCCGACCGATACCGGCCAAAGTATCGTACCCGCCGGTAAAATCCGACAGCCCCGCCTGCGAACGCCGCCCCATCCCTTCGCTCCGGAAAGGGTTGTACGAAGGATTGGTCGCCGCGGGGGGTATCCGCTCTATCGGGCCCTCTTTCCTGACGGGAATCTCCACGCTTCCCCCATCGTCGAAATCCATGAACGAAACGGCTCCCGTTTTGGCGAGCGATTCCCGCACCGATGCGTGTATTATCTGCCATATCGCGGGCCCGTCGTCGAACCGTACCTCTATCTTCTGGGGGTGGATATTTACATCTATTTTGTCGGGGTCCACCTCGAAAAAGAGAAAATAGGAGGGCTGCGTTCCGGCGGGAATCAGCTTCTCGTAAGCCTGCATGACGGCTTTATGAAAATAGGGGCTCTTGAAGAACCGGCCGTTCACGTACATGTACTGCTCGCGGTTGGTCTGCTTGCTGGACGAAGGCTTTCCGACGAAACCGGTGATTTTCACCAGCGACGTCTCGGTTCCCACTTCCAGCAGATTGCCGGCGGCGTGCTTTCCGACAAGACCCACGATTCGCTGCTTAAGTCCCGAAGGATGGAGCGTGTACACCGGAGCATCCTCCCCGTAAAGCGAGAACGACATCTCCGGATGACACATGGCCACCCGCCTGAACTCTTCGGCGATATGACGCGGTTCGGTCGTACTCTTGTCCAGAGCCCGGCGTCGGGCCGGTACGTTGAAGAAGAGATTTTTCACCGCGAACTGGCTCCCGACCGGCGCCACGACATTCTCCTGCGACTGGAAGCGGCTTCCTTCGACGACCAACTGCGTGCCGAGCTCGTCCTCCGGCCGGCGCGTAGTCAGCTCCACATGCGCGATGGCCGCGATGGAGGCCAGCGCCTCGCCGCGGAACCCGAACGTATGCAGCGCATAGACATCCTCTATGCGCGTTATCTTGCTCGTCGCATGCTTGTCAAATGCCATCCGCGCATCCAGAGGCGACATACCCTCTCCGTCATCGATGACTTTGATAAGCTCCTTGCCCCCGTTGCGATAACTCACGGTGATGGCTGTCGCACCAGCGTCCACGGAGTTTTCCATCATCTCCTTGACCACCGATGCGGGACGGTTCACCACTTCTCCCGCCGCAATTTGGCTTGCGACGGTATCGGGCAGCAATCTTATCTTGTCTGGCATCCTGTAAACTGCGGAAAATTAAAACGGTCAACTGATTACCCACACCACGGCCACGACCAGCGCAGCGAGTATCACCAGCAGGAAAAGCACGCTTCCCGTCCTTCTCCTGCCGCGCCGGCGGCCGGCCTCCGACTCCATCATGCGCTGCATTCTCCGCCGGCGCAGCATATCGCCGGGAACATACTCCCCCTCAGTTGCGGGACGCGCTCCAAGCAGCTCTTCGCGCCGCTTCTCACGCGCCTCCTTCTCCGGGTCATAATAACGCGGCCGGTAATCGAACTGTCGCGGTTTGGGCGTATAAAAGAATCTTGCCATACTTCTGCGGGGTTACGTGACGTTGCCTTCGGTCCGAACGGTCATAATAACGCGCGTCCGTACCGTTCAAGTATCCGCTGCCGGAACCGAAAGTGCACGAACGCCGCTGTGACCGAACAAATATACTCCTTATCTGAAGAAATTCCGCATACGCTCGAATATATTTTGTTCCGGCCGCGAGTTGTCGGGCGTGCCGAACGACGGACTCTGCGCAAGCTGTTCGACCGTCTTCCGCTCCTCGACAGAGAGTTTCGACGGCACGTCGATGTCAACCACGACCAGAATGTCGCCCCGGCCCCGGCCATTGATATCCGGAATACCCTTCCCGCGCAGGCGCAATACGCTCCCCGCCTTGGTCCCGGCCGCTACCTTCACCTTCGCACGGCCTTCCACGGTCGGAACCTCTATCGTTCCGCCCAGCACCGCCGTCGGTATCGAAATTTTATGGCTGTGCAGCAAGTCGTTGCCGTCGCGCACGAGCTGCGGGTCGCGCTCCTCCTCGATGACCACCAGCAAATCGCCGTTGATGCCGCCTCTGCGGGCCGCATTCCCCTTGCCGCTGACCGACAGCTGCATGCCTTCGCCCACACCGGCGGGTATCTTTATCTCCACGACCTCCTCGCCGCGTACGACACCTTCTCCCTTGCACTTGGGACACGGGTCGGTAATGACCTCGCCGCTGCCCTGACATGTAGGACAGGCACGCTGCGTCTGCGTCCGCCCGAAGAAACTGTCAACCACCTCGGTCACCACACCCGTTCCGTTGCAGGTCTTGCATTTGGAAACTCCCGAAGGGGTACGGGCCCCGCTGCCACCGCACTGGTCGCAGACGACGAACTTGCTTATCTTCAACTTCTTCGTCGTCCCGTTCACGATTTCCTTAAGCGTCAACCGTACCTTTACCCGCAGGTCGGAACCCCGGTTCACCCGACGGGCTCCGCCGGCTGAACCGCCAAAACCGCCAAAACCGCTGAAGCCTCCGAAACCGCCGCCGAAGTGACCGCCGAATATATCACCGAACTGGCTGAATATATCCTCCATGGAGAATCCGCCGCTGCTGTACGTTCCGCCTCCCGCCGGGCCGTTCATGCCTGCGTGTCCGAACTGGTCGTAACGCGCCTTCTTGTCCGGATTGCTCAGGACATCATACGCCTCGGCCGCCTCCTTGAACTTCTCCTCAGCCTCCTTGTCTCCCGGATTCTTGTCCGGATGGTATTTCAGGGCGGCCTTCCGATACGCCTTTTTTATCTCATCTGCGCTGGCGCTACGTTCCACGCCCAGCACCTCATAGTAATCCCTTTTTGCCATATCAAATCACGGGACGCAACGTCCCCGCCTCTTATCTTCTCTTTTACGATACCCGCCGCCGGGCCGGCTTTCCGTCCGGATACGGCGCTACTCGCCTACCACCACCTTGCTGTGGCGTATGACCTTGTCGTGCAGTTTGTACCCTTTCTGTACGACATCGACGATTTTCCCCTTCTGTTTCTTGTCCGGAGCCGGTATCTTCGCTACGGCTTCATGAAAATCGGTATCGAGCTCCTGCCCGAAAGCCTCTATCTCCGACAGCCCTTTGGTACGGAGCGTATCCCTCAACTTGTTCGAGATAAGCACCACTCCCTCACGGACAGCCTCCACGTCCGACGCCTTCTGCGTGGCATCAAGGGCCCGTTCAAGGTCGTCCATAACCGGCAACAATGCCTTGATGACATCCTCGCCGGCGGAAGAGATAAGGTCCATCTTCTCCTTCAGCGTCCGTTTGCGGTAGTTATCGAACTCGGCCGAAAGCCTGACGTACTTATCGCGCCACTGCGCAGCCTCTTCTGCCATTTTTACAGCAGCGGAATCCTTTTCAGCCTCCTCTTCTGCCATCTTGACACCGGCGCCCTCCGTCGCTTCCTGCGGACCGTTTCCGGCGGCATCGGCAGGTTGTTCCTTAACTTCCTCTTGTTCTGACTTTTTCGTCTCCTTATCCTTACTCATGGCTATCTGTTTGATTTTTTCCGCCCTTACAGGCTCAAAATATATACCAAGCACACGCGGCCCACAATCATGCCACATGGAGCAGACAGAGTGCAAAATAACGGAAAATTAACGGGTTTAGAAAATTTCAGCCGAGGCCTTTCCTCCGGGGATGCAAAAAACACGTTCCGGGAGGTATATTCCCGGAACGACACAACACAACTAAAACTGATAAAATCTGACACAGACCGCCGTATACGGACGGCCTATCTCTTTGCTGCAAAACCTTTTCCTTTCTTTTACAGTATCCCTCTCACACTGCATCCGCACGACATACTCCGGTAAAGCACGGGATTACCGCCACAAAAATAATCTGTTTTTCTCGACTTTCAAATATTATTTATCGTTAATCAATAATAATATATCAAATTCCGCATCATACCATCCCCGCATTCCGCACCTGCGCATCCTGCCGCATCGAGACGACCGGAAAACTGTACACCGCCGTATTTTAATAGACGGACAACCTCTCTTTCCTATAACAACCGAAAGAGATAATTTTCTCATACGCACCATATGCGATACATAATAATATTTATTGCAAATATAAATAAATAACAATATACTATGCAATACACACAATACATTTTTTCGATAAAAAACACGAAAAATGTTGCGGGAATAAAAATTTAGCCCTATTTTTGCTCCGCTTTTTCAAGGAATATTGGGCTATGGTGTAATGGTAACACTACAGATTCTGGTCCTGTCATTCTTGGTTCGAATCCAGGTAGCCCAACAGGAAAAGCGAAAGGGAGGTACGGATATCGTATCTCCCTTTCTGTTATACGGGTGCGACCCAGGCTCGTCCGCGCCGCAGCACATGCCCCCATGCACGACGGCCTGGGTCAGGAAACGGCCGAATGCCGCATGGAGTGCCGGCGTCCGATACGAAAAACTGCCGCAATCACCACCGCTGTCAGAATCTCCGACAGGGGCAGGGCCAGCCAAATGCCCACTGCACCCAACGCCCTGGGGAGCAGAATAAAGCTCGGTATCAGAAACATGAATCCGCGCAGCATGGCAAAACACGTAGCAGGCAGCACCTTCCCGATGCTTTGGTAATACCCTACCACGGCAAGGTTCGCAATAAAGAAAATGAACCCCGCCCCGATATAGGGGAACCCCTCTATCGCAATACGTGCGGCGATATCGCCAGGATTCAGGAAAAGTCCCACGAGCTGTTTCGGGAAAAGCACGAAAGCGGCCGTCGCCACCGTACCGCACATCAGAGCAGCAGTCAATGAAGCTCCCAGAGTCGCATGCACCCGTTCCGTCTTTCCGATGCCCGCATTGAAACTGATAATCGGCTGGGCAGACTGCGCGATGGCATTTCCTATCATAAAGACGAAGGGCAGATAGTAACAGCTCACGCCGAAAGCCCCCACTCCATCGTCCCCGAGATACTGCATGAAGACGTGGTTCCCGACGAACATCAGCGTCGCCATCGTCGCCTCGCCCAGCAGCGCCGAAAATCCCAGCCGACATTGGCTGCCTATGTTCCGTCCGAAAAATGCGAAGGCCTTCTTGCCGAACCGCAGGCGGCACAGACGCAGGTGCCGCGCCCGAAACGTCAAGTAACCCGCCGCGATGCACGTTCCCGTCAGGCAGCTTATCGAAGTCGCGAATGCCGCCCCCCTCACGCCCCAGCCGAAAGGAAAAATAAAGAGCCAGTCGAGCACCACATTGACGAAAGCAGCAAGCAGGCTGCACCACATGGCGAGTTTCGGAGCACCGTCCAGACGCAGGGCGAACATGGCGACCGCCGTCCACAACGTAAAGAGCATCGAAGGGGCGAACCAGACGAGATAATCCACCACCATCGGCAGCAAACGTTCGGAAGAGCCGAGCCAATAGGCCGTCCCCTCCGGAAAAAGCATGACGGCGCCGACCAAGGGCAGAGCGACGGCCGTCACGAAAAGCAGCGCCTGGGTGACATTCACACGCGCCATGCGGGCCCTGCCCCTCGAAAGGCAAAGAGATGCGGTTATCGAACTGCCCATTCCCACCATCAGGCCGAAGCCCGTCAGCACCATCAGCAGCGGCACACAGATATTGACCGCCGCGATTCCATTGCTCCCCACGCCGTGTCCGATAAAGATGCCGTCTATCGTCGTCACTGCCGACACGCCCAACATGCCGAGCAGGGTGGGAAAAAATACCTGCCCGAACAAGACCGAAATCTTCTCGGTACCCCATTCAATCGTCTTCTGTTTCATACTGCAACATTTCGGTTGGCAAGACGCCCGCCGCACCGCCCCAACGAGAAGTGCCGAATAAGCCGATTGGTTCTACCCAGCCATCTTATCCGGCACCTCCGCCCTCCGATGAGGATTACAAAACGTCCTGTTTTCGTTATGTCGCCGCAAAGATGGGTCAAATAATCCGGACGTCCAAACCCTCTTCCGACCCCGGCCGGCGGACCGCTGGCAGGGTATTTGATACCTGAACCGGAAACGACAAAACTCGAATCAAAAAAATACAGGCTATGAAAAAGGAAGAGAAGCTATCGGCGGAGCTCCGCGAGAAGGTGGCAGAGGTCAGACTCGACAATGAGGGAAAACCGGAAAACCAGAAGGTCACACGCAAAGAGGTCGCAGCGGAGGTCAAAAAGATAAACCCCGACTGCAACAGTCTCGACCGGGGATAACGACCGACGGCTACACGACCCGGAACATCCCGGCCGGCAGCGACAGCACTCCCGTCTCCGCAGTGTAAAGACGGCTGCCAAACTCCGCAGGCGGCGCGAAAACATTCGCGCCGCCTGTTCCGTATTGCGGCCGATAGGTCTCCGCGAAACACCCGCCGCCCGTCGGGGAAATAGGGCTTCCCCCTGCATTTTACGCAACCAATGCAACAAAACGCCTCCTTCATGCATCATACGGATAAACGGGATGTTCTACCCGCCCGTTAAACGAACCTAAACCGAATACCATGAACTTCAAAAGACTGTTCTCTGCGATGTTTGCTATCGCATGGGCTACCGCCTGTACCACCACCTGTCCACCACCTCCTCCGCCGCCTCCACCACCGCCACCGTCGGGGCCTCCCCTGTTCACCGAACTCTCCGGAGCAGAATATTACGGTGACAAGTTCGGCGGCGACGTCGGCTACTACCGTCTCACCTTCACCGAAGGGGATTACGAACTCCGAATAGGACTGTTCTCCTGCACGGTAGACGAAACCATCTTCGCCATCAGACTGGTCGCCGGCACCTACGAATATGCCGAGCGGGAGTCGCTTTGCATCAAAACCTTCTTTCCCGCCGATAACACGGCGGACGAAGGCTCGCTGCTCATGGACCACGGTACCCCCATACCCCTCACGGACGGACAGCTCTCCATCCTCTCCTCTGCGGGCGGCTACCTCATCCGCGGAGAGTTCTACGCCGGCGAACAGCTTATCCAATGCAAATACAGCGGTCCCATCCACATCGACGACCGGAGCGACCGGTTTCTGCACCGAGCCGACAGGCTCTCCCTCCGATACATAGGCGGATATCCGCTCCATGCACCGCGACACGGCCTGCTGCATATCGTCATGGAGCATTCCGAAACTCCCGGCGAAGGACTGCAGTTGGCCCTGACCGTTCCCTTGCCCGAAGAGGGTAGCTACCCGGCCGACAACGTGACGCTCCCGACGGGCATCTTCCACGTCTCCACGGATTGGGAGCGCACTTACAGAGTGCTGAAAAGTTATGCCAATGAATTTCAGACACTCGAATACACCCTTGTCGACGGAACAATCGCCTCCGGCATACTCATCGACGACGGCACCATCTCCATCACCGACGACGAAGGCATCTATAAAATCTCTACCGAACTGACAGGCATCCGTTTCACCGTAACGGACGGTTCCATACATCTGCACCAACGGAGCGATATCATCCGTTGGGAGTTCGAAGGCGTACCGCCGACACACGCAATAGACATGACCGCTCCCGCCTCTTCGCTCGACAGCGACCTACAATTGACCGGTTTGTCACTTTTCCGGGCCGACACCGACGACTCATGGCCGCCCCGCGACAAAAAGGGAAACGTTCCGGGAAGATTCTGGCGCATCCTGCTGTATGAAGAGGGAGTAACGGTTCTGACCGCCCCCGACGGTACCCTCTCCGTCAGCGGCGAGGGAGACCTGATAGGTATTCAGCTACTGGCCGACTCGGCCGCAACCCTACCGCTGGGCAGCTACCCGCTGTACGACCGGTACGAAATCCCCGAATCCGCGGGATATGCCCTGCCGGGAACTCCGGAGGTAAACTGCGGGCAGGCGTCGATATTCGATACGGGTGCCGGCTGCTGGTATGCGCACTTTGCCCCCGACAGCACGGGAACATCCGCCCCGACTCTCCGTGCAGGAGCCGTCCAAGGCGAAACGATACTCTGCGAAACGGCCGACGGCCAATTGCAAATCGACCTTTCGCTGAAAGATAAATACGGCCACGCCGTGACGGGGAATTTCCTCTACCCTCTTTCTCCGGAGGAGGTGTTCCCACCAGCCGGAGAAGCACCGGAAGCACCCTGAACAGGCGACACGGCAGACGGAACCTGCGGCACAGCCTCTCCTACCGGGAAAAAAGCGGGCAGGCCCCGACGGACCTGCCCGATATAACCCGACGAATGTCACCGCAGGAAATGACTATTGGACGAACAGGGCCTCCGTCCTGCCGATGATATCCGTTTCGGAAGCCGTCAGAGGGAATACGATGGAGGGTTTCAGATACCACATCTGCCGGCCCGCCTTGTAGCGTCTCTCCCCGCCTCCGGTCACGTTCAGCATGACGACATCCTCCCTGCCTACCTTGCCCTGCTTCACGGCTTGTATCAGCGAATCCACCGCCACCGCAGCGGCATGGTGTATGTCGATGCCCTCCGTCTGCTCGAAAAGTTTGGCCGCCCGGCGAAGGGCCGCATTGGTCGAAACGAAGAAATCGCCGCCGCTCTCTTTCAAGGCATCGTACAATCCGCCCGCCAGACCGTAAGGGGGACGGCGGTTAGATAGCACCTTGGCATCGATGATACCCGCATCGCGGCGTGCGCGGTGGTCGTCGTAGGGCAGCATGTGCCGCGAGTCGGCCCGCCACGCATCGTACATCGGAACGAAGGGAGCGTTCTGCGAAACCATGAGCTTCATACGGTTGGGGCCGAAGCGACCGTCCGCCTCCAGGCGCATGGCCGCTTCCCATGCGGCGATGGCGCCCGTTCCACTGCCCACGGCCTGGAAATAGTAGTCCGGGATACGCCCGATGAAGGCCGCCGCAGAAAGCACCGTGGTCGCCATACCGTCGCGGCGCGCCACATTCTTGGCACCTCCTTCGGCGATGAAACGCCCCGATTTGAGCGCCACATTGCTCAGATGAATGGCATCGAAATAATCGCCACCCTTCTGGGCGGCTATCAGCTTCACGCAGTCGTTGAGCGGTTCCTCGAACCACAGCGCATCGAGATTGTCCTCCGGTACGCTCAGCAGCAGCGGTATATTGTTTTCCGAACACACCTTCGCGAACGCACGCGCGGTATTGCCCGCCGAGGCCACGACAAGTATGCGTCCGGCCGACTCGTCGAAACGGCCGCATACGCTGTACGCCTCGGTCTCCTTGAAGGAACAGGTGGTCATCTCCGCCCCCTTTTCCGGGAAATAGCCGCTGAACGTAATATAGAGGTTATCGAGTCCCAGATGGGCGGCCAGTCCCTCGCTTTTGTAGGTTACCGGTGCGGCCGACCCCTTCAGGGTACGCCGGACGGGAAGCCAGTCGCAGAACTTGTAAATTCCGCTGTCGTCGCTCCGTATATCGATGCACTTCACTTCATATTCGGTTCTGATAAGGGAAGGGGTATTGCACTGCCTGTCCTCAAGCACCAGACCATCGTCTTCGAACACGCGTCCCGTAGCCACACAGCGCAGTTTATACTTCGTAGGCCGGAAATCTTCCATATCTATCTATTTGGTTTGGACTGCAAATATAGCAAAATTATATTCGCTGAAATACGAAAGTGCATGTCGGGCCAAAGGCCGGCGCACGCTCGCAAAGCAATTCGTTTGAAGCAAATATAAAAAACATATTCGATGAAAACCGAAAACGGTCGTCGGGCGAAAACCTGGCCTGAGGTCGCTCTCCTCACGACATTCTGTCACGGAAATCGCGGTAACCGAACCGTTTTACCACTTCCAGCTTCCCGTTTTCATGCACAATGGCTATCGAGGGGTGGGAAACCCCGTTGAACATCGTGGTCTTCACCATCGTGTAGTGTATCATATCCTCGAACACCACCCGGTCGCCCACCGAAGGTTCCGTATCGAACGCCCAGTCGCCCTTGTAGTCGCCCGCCAGGCAGCAGTTGCCGCCCATGCGCCAGCGCACCTCCCCGGGCCGGGGCTCGTGCGCCCCCACGATGGCGGGCTTGTAGGGCATCTCCAGCGTATCGGGCATGTGGCATGCGAACGAAACGTTCAGCATCGCCGTATTCACCCCGCCATTGCGGACAATATCCTCCACTGTCGCAACGAGCCATCCCGTACGCCATGTGAACGCACTCCCCGGTTCCAGAATGATGCGCAGGTGGGGATACCGCGCGCGGAACCCGCGCAGGATATCGATAAGTTCCTCCTCGTCGTAATCTTCCGCCGTCATCAGATGGCCGCCGCCCATGTTCACCCACCGCACCTGCGGCAGCAGGTGGCCGAACCGCTCCTCGAACGCCCCGAGCGTCGCGCGCAGGTCGGCCGGCCGCGACTCGCAAAGGGTATGGAAATGAAGCCCTTCCACCCCTTCCGGCAGCCGGGGCAGGTCGGCAGCCGGAATACCGAGCCGCGAATCGGGCGACGCCGGATTATAGAGGTCGGTCGCCACCGTCGAATAGGCCGGGTTCACCCGCAGCCCGCAGGATATGCCGTTCAGCAGGGCCCGGGCGCCGAAGCGCTCCCACTGTCCCAGCGAATTAAACGTAATGTGGTCGCTGCAACGCATTATCTCCGGAAAATCGTTTTCGGTATAGACAGGCGCATAGGTATGCGCCCGGCTGCCATACTCTTCGAGCACGAGGCGCGCTTCCGCCACGGAACTCGCCGTAGCCCCGTCGGAATGTTCCCGCAACAGCGGGAATATGCGCCACATCGCACACGCCTTCAGCGCCACGATTATTTCTACACCCGCAGCCCGACGCACCTTGTCGATGACCGCAAGGTTCCTGCGCAACAGCCGTTCGTCGAGCACGAAGCAGGGCGACGGCACCTTATCGAAATCCACCATGACAACAATTTCTGCAAATATACGAATATTCGCCGAAGGCTGAAAGCGGTCTTCGGACGACAGCCCGACCCGCAGAGGCAGGCGCGATTCGGCCGAATCAGCCGGAACCATCCACCCGTAAACGCCGGTACGGCAGCGCACTTTGCGCTGCCGTACCGGTATCGGAAAAGATATACCGGGCGGCCTTTCCCGGGTGCCGCCCGACGCCCCTGCGGGGCCAAGCGGCATTACTGTATGTCGGAATAATCGGGCCTGTCCGTTCCGGCAGCACCGGCTCCCCGGTACAAACCGGTACGCGCCTCACCTCCGTTTACGGTCACGTTCGTATAGCTATTGTTTTCATTGAACGTATATTCGTACCAGTCGTTCCCGACCACGGGCTTTGCCTGACGTCCCGCACCGTCGGTATCCACAACACCCGTCAGATGCGTATTCTCGACCGAGCAGTTCTCGATGCGTCCCGTACAGCGTCCCGCAATACCGCCCGTATAGAACTCGGACCTGACAGCTATACCGCCACCAATCGAAGTACCACCGCGCCACGTATTGACCAACGCTGCATCGAATACCCGGCAATTTACAATCGACGACGCCGCACCCGCTTCACTGCCTGCATAATCCGTATTCTTTTCAAAAGAATCCACTCCGGTTTCCAGTGCACCTACGATACCACCTACATAACAGTTATATGCATTGGCATCTATCAGTGCAGTCATATTCGTAGACACGGACCCCGTGAACGAGCAGTTCGCAGCCTCGAGTACCGCCCCCATAGGAACGAACCCTACCAGACCGCCCCCGAACATGTGGTTGGAGTCACCGTATCTGGTAGCCGTTATGGAACCGGAAGCATGCACGTTGTCGAGCGTCAGCGTACCGTCCTTCACCTTACCCACGATGAGGCCGCCTTCGCTCGCATCGCCTTCCAGCGACTCCACTTTCACGTTCAGGTTCACGATTGCGGCATCGCCCGTGGTTGTAGCGAAAATACCGGCCTGCTCGCTGCTCACCGAGCCGACCGTACCCATGTCTATGGTATGTCCGTCGCCGTCCAGCGTTCCGCCGAAATCGGTGATGTTAGGCATCGCATCCAGCGTCATGTCATCGGTCAGGATGAAATAGCCGTCCTTGTCGTTGTTGATGGCATCGAGGGTTCCATCCTCGATATAGGTCACCTCCTCGCTCTGGAGCGAAGCCACATCCATCTTCACGGTGTAACGCGTGGCCGCCGCGAGCTCCGTAGCCACGAAACTCGCCGTATATCTCTTGCCGCTCTGCCCCGACCGGGTAATGACCGTCACGTCCATCCGTGCAGACCGGCCGCCGAGGTCGAGCGGAACGATGCCGACCATATATCCGGCCGGGTCGCCGGATGCGGAAACACCGGGAAGCACCCGTACCGCCGCGTTCACATCCGCAGCCGAGAAGACGGGCTCAGCGGTGCCTGCGAAATCCACCGTACCGCCGTCATAGAAGGTATATCCGTCAAGACCGACCGTTACCGACTGTACCGTTTCACCCGCCGCAAGGCCCGTCACGTTCACATCGAGACGCGCCAGAGAGGGACGGAAAGCGAAACCGGCCGGCAGCGTAAACTCCGTAGTCCCCGCCTTGACGGAATACTCGCCCGTCGCGTAAGCCACTCCGAGGGTATAATCCGACAGGTTTCCGTTCTGTACGGCGGGCAGCCCGAAAGCGAGTGTCCCCGCCCGCAGGTCGGCATTCACGCCGGTCACTCCCGACCCGTAATAGTAGGCGTATATTTTGGTCAATACCGTAGTCTCCTCGCCGACAGTCACACTCCCCGTAAAGTCGGAAACGGCCCCCGCCTGCGACGCCCTGAACTCAAAAGGCCCGTATGTCCGGCCGGCAGCATCCGCGAAACCGACCATGATTACGTCGTCCTCTTCCCACAGGGCGGCCAAATCGTCGTATGAGACACGCGTATCCCCCTCCGACACATAAACTCCCCGCGTCAGGGCACCGATGGTCATCTCTATTGTGCGCATCCCGCCGGCAGATGCTCCGGGTTCGCTCCCGGTACAGGAAGCGAGGAGCGCAACGGCCCCCGCCGCCAAAAACAACAATTGCCTCTTCATACTTTCTTCTCCCCTGAAATCGTTTTTAAATTGTACGTCCGTTCTACTCCCAGGGCTGCAGTTCGCCCCCCTCTTCGTAATCGCCCGCCGAAGGCAGGGATTGTGCGATGCCCGTTTCGAGCCTGACCTCCGTCGTTTCAATCTTCGGTGCCGCATAAGCGGCGCGGATATCCTCCTTGATACTCATCATGCCGATAAAGAACATTAAAAAGTTAAACCTGTATTTTTGAATTTCATTATCAATCACTCAAGGTGTTCCGCCGGTCCATGCGACCCGAACCCGTTTTGTTTCCGTTACGAAGCCGCCGTACCGATACCGCATCCGGCCGCTCCACACGAATTTCACGCTGCAAACTTATACTACAAAAAACATTAATATATAGCAACTTACAAACATTTTTTCCAGAATTTGCAAACACTTCCTCCTGCGGTACGGCGCCGTCCAATTTCCACGCGGCTCATAGCTGCTCATCCGCTGGGATTTACGCAGCCCGTCAGGCATAAAAAACACCGGCGGGCAATTGCCCGCCGGTGCTGTCGGAGCCGTCACGGCCCTCGGTTATTTCACGACCACTTCGGCCGTATCGTCCTTCAGGAGTGTCTCCACCTTCTGTCCTTTCCGCTGGTAAATCGTTCTGAGGTCGGGACACCCTGCACAATAGACCCCCTCCATCCTGGATGCGCACCCGCTGATATCGAGCTCCGTGAACTTGTTCAGTCCGGCATAGATGAGCGCAAGCTCCGGATTGTTGCTGAGGTCTACGGAGAGCATGTTGCACGAAACGATATTCAACTCTTCCAACGCCGGATTGTGCGTCACGTCGATTTCGGTGATGTTACCGCTTCCGACCGACAGCCGCCGAAGCCCCGCCATCGCCGACACATCCACCGAAGGAATCCGCGTACCGGAACAATCCAGCACCTCCAGTCCGGAATTGTTGCTCAAATCCAACTCCGCCAACGCTTCGTTGCCGGAAACCGACAGTTCGCGGAGCGCCGCATTGGCCCTCACATCGACCGATGCCAGTCGGTTACTGCCGAGATTGAGCACCTCCAAAGCCGTATTGCCGGAGACATCCACCGCAGCCACCTCGTTCCAGGCGATATTCAGCTCCCGCAGCGCAGTATTCGCACGCACGTCAAGCGATTCCAGCTCGTTGCGGCTGAGGTTGAGTACCTCCAGTTTCGTATTGGCCGACACATCCAGCCCCGTCAGCGGCCGCGTATGCTCGAAATCGCCGCAGAACTCGAAGGTCTTCAGGTTGGGGAAAGAGGCGATACCCTCGACGGAGGCGATTTCCCAATTCTCCGTTACCCGAATAGCGGTGACCTCCTCGGCCTCCGCTTTCGAAATGCGGCCGTCTTTGTCCTTGTCGAACTGCTTTACCAGAAAGGCGGAAAAGAGCGGGTCGGGTATCTCCACATATTCCTCCTCCAAGGAGCCTCCCGGTTTCCCGTTGTCATCGCCAGTTCCTGTGCCTCCTGCGGGTTCGGAACACCCCGCCAGCCAGAGGCATGACGAAGCGAACAACAGCCAAATGCTTCTTTTCATCTGTTCAATAGGTTTTAAGGTTAAAAAATACGATTCTCAGGAAACTTTTCCGGCCGGAGAATTCCGGCCGGAAAAGTCGTAAGATAACGGTGTCCGTGTCACAATTCGAGGTTCACGTCGAACAGCTCTACCCACGGCAGGCCTCTCTCGCCGATTTCGGCCATGAAGGGGTCCGGGTCGAACTCCTCTACGTTGAAGACGCCGGGCTTCTTCCAGAGACCACGGGCGAACATCTCCGCCCCAAGCGCGGCAGGCACACCGGTCGTAAAGCTGACCGCCTGCGTGCCGGTCTCCCGAAAGGCTTTCTCGTGGTCGCAGTTATTGTAGATGTAATAAGTACGTTCGCGGCCGTCCTTAACGCCCTGAATACGGCATCCTATCGAAGTCATGCCCGTATAGTGTTCGCCGAGCGATTTGGGGTCGGGCAGCACGGCCTTGAGGAACTGAATGGGCACTATCTCCACCCCGTTGTAGACGATGGGGTCGATGCGGGCCATGCCGATGTTCTGTATCACGCGCAGGTGCGTCAGGTACTCCTGTCCGAAAGTCATCCAGAAACGGGCCCGGCGGATGGAGGGATAGTGTTTCACGAGCGATTCGAGCTCCTCGTGATAGATAAGATACGACTCGCGCTCCCCTATCTCCGGATAGGTCAGCGGTTTGTGTATCTCGTGCGGAGCGGTCTCCACCCACTTGCCGTTCTCCCAGTACTTGCCGGGCTGCGTCACTTCGCGGATGTTGATTTCCGGGTTGAAGTTGGTGGCGAACGCCATGCCGTGGTTGCCCGCGTTGCAGTCCACGATATCGAGGTAATGTATCTCGTCGAAGTGATGTTTGGCGGCATAGGCCGTGAATATGGAAGTGACGCCGGGGTCGAAGCCGCAGCCGAGGATGGCCGTAAGCCCTGCCTCGCGGAACCTGTCCTGATAGGCCCACTGCCATGAATATTCGAAATGGGCCTCCTCCTTGGGTTCGTAATTGGCCGTATCCAGATAGTTCACGCCGCATTCGAGACACGCGTCCATAATCGTCAGGTCCTGGTAGGGAAGCGCCACGTTGATGACGATATCCGGCCGGAAAGCCCGCATCAGCGCCGTCAGCTCCTCGACGCTGTCGGCATCCACCCGGGCCGTTTTAATCCTTCCTCCGCCCACCGCGGCGGCTATGTCGTCGGCCTTGCTCTTGGTACGGCTCGCCAACATGATTTCCGTAAACACCGGACTGGCCGCCACCTTGTGCGCCACCACGGTTCCCACACCGCCGGCTCCGATTATCAGTACCTTGCTCATTGCTAAGTTATTTAATTGATTGGACAATTCAATCCTGTGCGGCACACCTGTCTGCCGTCTGACAAAGATATAATATATTCGACGAAATCCGAAAGCACATTTCAAACCGACACCCGGCGCGTATCCGCACCGGCAGGCAACCTGTCCGAACAAAGAGCCGCCGCGGCTGCGAAGGCCCACGGAAGATGATTATCTTTGTACTCCGGACAACCCCGTACCCGGCATGAACTATCTGGAGACAATCGGTACGGCCGTAGGACTCGCATACCTGTGGCTCGAATACAGGGCCAGCATCTGGCTCTGGCTCGCCGGCATCGTCATGCCGGCCATCTACATCTTCGTCTATTACAGTTCGGGATTCTATGCCGACATGGCCGTCAACGTCTATTACCTCGGTGCCGGCATATACGGTTGGTTCATGTGGAGAAAACGGGGCGGTTCCGGCGAAGAGGCTCCCATCGCGAGGATGCCCCTCCGCCTCGTCGCGCCGCTCGCGTTCCTTACGGCCGCAGTGTTCGCCACGACAGCCGCCGTGCTGGTGCACTTCACCGACAGCACAGTGCCCTACGGCGACAGTTTTACCACGGCGCTGAGCATTACCGCCCTGTGGATGCTCTCGCGCAAATATGCGGAGCAGTGGCTCGTGTGGATAGCGGTCGATATCGTCTCCGCAGGTCTGTACTTTTACAAGGGGCTCTGCCCCACCGGAGTTCTCTATACCCTGTATGCCGTCGCGGCAGTGGCGGGTTACTTCAAATGGTTAAAAATGATGAAAAATGGAAAGACGACACTTCCGGATGCCTGACGCCGCAACAGCGCCCGAAACGGTTATCCTCGCCGACGGCGAATACCCCGCGGAGGGGATTCCCGCAACACTCCTCGCCCAGGCCCGCTATGTGGTGTGCTGCGACGGGGCGGCCGACGCCTATACCGCCCGCGGTGGCATCCCGTCGGCCATCGTGGGCGACGGCGACTCCATCGGCCGCACGACGGCCCAGCGGTTCCGGGACATCCTGCACATCGTCCCCGACCAGGAGACCAACGACCTTACGAAAGCTTTCTCTTTCTGCATGGAGCAGGGCCGCAGGGAGCTCACCATACTCGGTGCCACCGGCGGCCGCGAAGACCATGCGATAGGCAACATCGCCCTGCTGGCCGACTATGCCCGGCAGGCCGACGTACAAATGGTGACCCCCTACGGTGTCTTCAATGCCGTGGAAGGTGCGGCGACCTTCGACAGCATGCCCCGGCAGCAGGTCTCCATTTTCACCATCGTACCGGGCACACGCATCTCCGTCCGGGGCCTGCGCTACACTCCCCCCGCAGAGGGATTCCGTTCGTGGTGGTGCGGTACGCTGAACGAAGCCGAGACCGATACCTTCGCCATAGAGACCGACGGCCCCGCCCTCCTCTTCCGTACCTTCCTCCGCAAAGCGTGACTCCCGGCAGGGCGACCGGGTGGGATGACACGCCCATACGCCCGGTCGCCGCAGACCGGAATGTCCGCCGGTTTCCCTATCTTTGCAGAAACGCCGCACCCCTGCCCCGGCAGGCCGGCCAACCACCCGAAAACATGAACACACCGCCCGTCATTCTCGCCATAGCAGGTTCCGACCCCTCCGGCGGAGCCGGCATACAGGCCGACATCAAAACCGTCTCGGCGCTGGGAGGCTATGCCGCCGCAGCCGTCACGGCCATTACCGTACAGAATACCCGCGGGGTGGCGCAGGTGGAGTACCTCTCCCCCGAAACGGTCGGACGCCAATGCGGGGCCGTCATCGAAGACCTCTCCCCGGATGCCGTCAAAATCGGCATGACAGGCACGCCCGCCATCATCTCCGCCATCGCGGAGGTATTGGAACGATACGGATGCCGGAACGTGGTCTTCGACCCCGTGGCCCTTTCCACGAGCGGCAAAATACTGACCCAGCCCGACGCCCTTGAAACCGCCTGCAACCGTCTATTTCCGCTCTGCCGGGTGGTGACGCCCAACCTGCCCGAAGCATCGCTGCTCACGGGAGAGCCCATCACTGACGAGGAGGAAATGCGCCGTGCGGCCCGGCTGCTCCACGAACGCTACGGCTGCGCCTTCCTGATAAAGGGCGGCCACCTCGACGCAGACCGGCCCACCGACATCCTGTACGACGGACGGATGTACGCCTATACGGCCGACCGCATCGAGACCTCCAACCTCCACGGAACGGGCTGTACACTCTCGTCGGCCATCGCCACCCTGCTTGGCAGGGGGCTCCCGCTGGAGACGGCCGTAGGCAGGGCAAAGGAATACGTAACCGCCGCCATCGAAGCCGCACGCACCCTGCAAATCGGCCGGGGCAACGGCCCGCTCTGGCACTTCCCCGGCAAGACAGACGACACGCAATGAAACTGATAGTCATCACCTCCCCCGAATTTCTTCCGGGCGAAACGGAACTCATGCAGGCCATGCTCGAAGAGGGGCTCGACCGGATACACCTGCGCAAGCCGGGATGCACGGCCGCCGAGCTCGCCGCACTGATAGAACGGTTCCCTGCCCCCTTCCGCCCCCGCATCACCCTGCACGACCACTTTCCCCTCCAGCGCACCTACGGCTTGGGCGGCGTACACCTCAACGGCCGCAATCCCGACCTGCCCGACGGCTACCGCGGCACGGTCAGCCGGTCGTGCCACTCGCTCGAAGAGGTGGCCACACACCGCACGGCGACGGACTATCTCTTCCTGAGCCCCGTCTTCGACAGCATCTCGAAACAGGGGTACCGCTCCGCCTTCCCGCCCGCAGCGCTGCGCGAAGCGGCTGCCGCGGGAATTATCGACGAAAAGGTGCTGGCTCTCGGAGGTGTATCGGAAGCGAATCTGCCGGAGGTGCGCGATTACGGTTTCGGAGGCGCCGCCCTCCTCGGCGACATCTGGGCACGCTTCCGCTCGCCGGCCGACACCGCAGAGGTACTCCGCCACTTCAGACACCTGCTGCAAGCCGCCCGCTGACCCGCTCCCGGTTCTTTTTCCACGGCATCCGAATCTGCATCCCGGCTGCCCCGCCCGGACACATCTCCCTACGCCGACAGCCCGACCCTCCGCCCCGGACGCACCGTCCCCGAACACGAAGCGTTTCCCCGACATGCAAACCGCCACTGTGCAACACGACCGCCGACCTCATTGCCAGCGCCGAGAACAATCCGCTTCCCGCCCCGAACGGCGAAGGCAAAAGTCTCCCGCCCCGCACACCGCCCGCCCCGTGTTTCACCCCTTCCCACCTTTCCGCAGCCTGCACCATACGAAAAAAAGAAGCCGCCCGCCTTTTCTGGCGGGCGGCAAATACGCGGACGCCGCAGGGCATCACTTTTTCAGACAGGCGATTATCTCGTCGGCCACCTTTTTGCCCGACATGAGCATCCCGCCGAATATCGGCCCCATGCGGGGCGTACCGGAAACCGCCGAAGCGGCCATGCCGCACACATAAAGTCCGGGGTAGATCTCCTTGGTACCCTTCACCACTTCATCCTCGCCGGCGGTCACGTCGAGCGAACGTTCGCCTACGACGCCCCCCGTTTCGGTATTGAGCCGCGCGCCGTTCTTGCGGGCTACCGTGGCAGCTATTTCGCTGTCGTGCCCCGTACCGTCGATGACCACCTTGGCCAGGATGTTGAGCGGGTCCACATGCAGCCCTTCGCGCAGCACCGGCGTCCAGTTCACCACGACGCCGCTCACGCGGTTCTCCTTATAGACCACGTCTTCCACCGAATAGCAGTTGAATACGGTCGCTCCGGCATGTACCGCATGATAAAGGAGCGCCGAAGTGCTCTCCACCGAATCCATCACGTAAAGTCCTTCACCGAAGGGGGCATAATTTATCCCGAACTCGCGCACGATATCCATCGCCTCCTCCTGAATCACTATTTGGTTGAACATCATGGCGCCGCCCCACATGCCTCCGCCGGGAGCGAGTTTACGGTCGAACTGCGCCACCCGAAGCCCCGCCTTGGCGAGGTAGTAGGCCGCCACGATACCCGAAGGCCCGCCGCCCACGATGGCTACGTCCAATTCCAGATTTTTCTGGAGCTTGTCGAAATAGGTACTTACGATTCCCTGCGATACTTTCGTCTCAATCATATGCTTCATCTGTTTTTAGTTATTGCTGTCCACTGATACCGTCGTCCTCCCCGCCTGCCGTGTAATCGCAGTCGCGGAGCTGCTGACTGATGCGCATGGCGCAGAAATGCGGCCCGCACATGGTGCAGTACTTGCCGTTGAGGTGGTTTGCCTCGCGGTAATAGTGCAGCGCGCGTTCCGGGTCGAGACTCAGGTTGAACTGGTCTTTCCAGCGGAATTCGTAACGCGCCTTGCTCAGGGCATTGTCGCGCACGTCGGCTCCCGGATGCCCTTTGGCGAGGTCGGCCGCATGGGCGGCTATCTTGTAGGTCACCACCCCTACGCGCACGTCCTCCTTCTGCGGCAGGGCGAGGTGCTCCTTAGGGGTTACGTAGCAGAGCATGGCCGTCCCGTACCACCCTATCAGCGCGGCGCCGATAGCGCTCGTGATATGGTCGTAGCCAGGTGCTATGTCCGTCACCAGCGGCCCGAGCGTATAGAAGGGGGCGCCGTGACATTTCTCTATTTGACGGTCCATGTTCTCCCGTATCTTGTGCATGGGAACGTGCCCCGGCCCTTCGATGAAGGCCTGCACGTTTTTCGCCCAGGCCCGCTCGACCAGCTCGCCCATGGTATCGAGCTCGGCGAACTGCGCCCGGTCATTGGCGTCGCGGATGGCTCCCGGACGCAGACCGTCGCCGAGCGACAGCGCCACGTCATACCGCGCACAAATGTCGCAGATATCATCGAAATGTTCATAGAGGAAGCTCTCCCGGTTGTGCGCCTTGCACCACTGCGAAATGATGCTGCCTCCGCGGCTGACCATGCCGCACAGGCGGTCGTTGGCGTAGTGAATATTCCTCAGCCGGATGCCGCAGTGAATGGTGAAGTAGTCCACCCCCTGCTCGCACTGCTCTATCAGGGTGTCGCGGAAAAGCTCCCACGTCAAATCCTCGGCACGGCCCTTCACCTTCTCCATAGCCTGATACATCGGCACCGTCCCGACCGGCACGGGACAGTTGCGGATTATCCATTCGCGCGTCTCGTGGATGTTGTCGCCCGTGGAGAGGTCCATCAGCGTATCGCCGCCCCACTTGCAGCTCCACACGGCCTTCTCCACCTCCTCCTCGATGGTGGACGAAGTGGCGGAATTGCCGATGTTGGTGTTGATTTTGACCAGGAAACGGGAACCGATTATCATCGGCTCGGCCTCGGGATGGTTGATGTTGGCCGGCAGCGCCGCCCGTCCTGCGGCGATTTCCTGTCGGACGAACTCCGGCGTGATGTAGGAGTCGATGCCCAGCTCGCGGCAGTTCATGTTCTCGCGGATAGCCACATACTCCATCTCCGGGGTAATGATACCCTGTTTGGCATAATACATCTGCGTCACCTGACACCCCTCCTTGGCCCGGTAAGGAAGCTGTATGTGCTCGAAACGCAGATGGTCGAGGCTCCGGTCGGCGAGCCGTGCCCGGCCGTATTCGGAAGTGATGCCGGGGAGCCGTTCCACCTCCCGCTTCCGTATCCACTCCTCCCGCAGCCGGGGCAGCCCCTTGCGCAGGTCTATCGGCACAGCCGGGTCGCTGTATGCCCCGCTGGTATCGTAGATGTACACCGGAGGATTCTCCGTAAGTACCTTCTCCCCGTCCTTCACGACCACTGTGGGCGTCAGCCGCACACGCCGCATCCCCACGCGCAGCTCCGGATAGAGGGAGCCAGGCATATAGACCTTTTCGGAATCGGGGTAGTTAATTTTGATTTTGTCTTCCATAGTTATCTGAAACTTGTTTCGCAATCTGCATGACCCTCCGCATTTCGCCCACCGGGTCTGCGGCACGCAATACGCTCCCGCTGAGCGCAATACCGCTGAGTCCGGCTCCGGCCAGGGCAGACATATCCTCGGCCGTCACACCACCGATGCCCACCACGGGCAGGTCGATGCCCTCCTCCCGCATACGGGCGGTTATGGCCCGGTATCCTTCGAGCCCCAGAATGGGGGCGAGTTTCTGTTTGGTCGTGGTGTAGCGGAACGGGCCGCAGCCGATATAGTCGGCGCCCCCCTCGTAATGGATACGGACATCCTCGAACGTATTGGCCGTTCCTCCGATACGGAACCCCGGCCCGAGCAGGCGCCGGGCCTCCCTTACCGGCATGTCCGCCTTGCCGAGATGCACGCCGTCGGCATGCAGTCTGCCGGCCAGCTCCACGCGGTCGTCGATGATGAATACCGCTCCGGCAGCACGGCACAGGGCCAGCGCCTGACGGGCGACCTCCTCCGCTTGCGTGTCGGGCGCCTCCTTCATGCGCAACTGTATCCAGCGGCATCCTCCCTCCAGTGCAATACGCACGGAGTCGAGGTACGTGATGGTATCGGTATGATGTGTGATGAACTGTACGCCGAACATCGTTCCACTCCTATTTTAATATCGGTCAAGGAAAACGAAAGTGCCCGAATGCGCACGAAAAGAAAGCAATATACTCAGAAAAAATCCCTACGACGGTATTGACCGTATCAGGTTCATTGGGTATAATCTCAGCCGCCCCCACGGAGGCACCCCCTTTTTCCGGCAACAAATAAACGGATAATATCCGGAAAATCCAACTGTCCGCCCCGGAATTTGACGGAATTATTCCATCTATACTCTGCTATGCGCCGGAACGGCCATCTACCGAACCGGAAATGCTTTTTGCCGACTGCCGGAAAGGAAACCGCCGGCGCAGACGGCTATTCGAATTACCCCGCCTGCCATCCGACTGACAAACAGGATAGGAAAGAATTTCACGCCTTCAACTGAATTACGCCACGAAAGAGAAACAGTACCTGCACTCAAGCCCGGAACAACGTTGCAGAGGGCATGTCGAGCAGTCTGGCGACCGCTTCGGCACCCTCCGGGCCAATATCCAGCGAATAGTCGTTCACGAAGAATTCGATATGGTTTCTTATCACCCCTTCGTCCAACTCCTGCGCATGCTCCCGGACGAAGGGTAACGAATCGGCCGGATGCGCGAAGGCATAGGCGATGCTCCGGCGCAGCACCCGTTCCGCCGTCCCGGCCACCTCCGCAGGCAGGCTCCGGTCGGCGACGATGACTCCCAGCGGCAGGGGCAGCCCGGTCGCCCGCTCCCACTCCACACCGAGGTCGGCCAGCAGAAAGAGCCCGTAACGGCGATAGACGAAACGTCCCTCGTGTATCAGCACCCCCGCATCGCACTCACCCCGCCCGACGATGTGCGGAATATCGGAGAAGAGATAGGCCCGTTTGTCGGAAAGGTGCGGAAAGAGACGCTCCATGAGCAGGTTCGCAGTGGTGTGCATCCCCGGTACGGCGATACGCATCGAACAGTCGTCCGTCGCGGCACTTTCGTCGCCGGCCACCAGCAACGGGCCGTTGCCGCGTCCCAGCGCACTCCCGCTGCGCAGAGCGCAATAACGGTCAGCGACCTGCGGCAGGACGGCATAACTCGCCTTGCTGATGTGCGGACGTACTCCCTCCGCGGCGGAGAGTCCCGCATTCAGCTCCTCTATATCCTTGAAGACGACCTCGAACTCCAACCCTTCGGTATCGATGCGTCCGTTGAGCATGGCATCGAACATGAACGTGTCGTTCGGACACGGCGAAATGGCAAGCGATAATTTCATACGTCCAACTGTCTATTACTGAATCTTCGTTCCTCCGTCCCGAAGACGGCCCGTCCGTCCGGCAACTCCTTACGACCACTCCCGCACAGCGTCGATGAACCTCCCGACATCCTCCGCAAGCCTTCCGACCGCCTCCGCAATCCGCCAACGGCCGCGCTCCTCGCCGATATAATTCGATATGCAGCGAAGCTCGGCGAAAGACACCCCCAGCGCACCGCATACGGCGAAGAAACCGGCTCCCTCCATATTCTCTATGCAGGCCGCGCTCTCCGCCCTCACGGGTGTTCCCGCGACGGCGACCGTATCCGAGGCTACGCTCCGGAAAAGGGGCGGCACGGACGTGGGGTTATCGTAAAAGTTGTTCTTCACGTCGTTCCCGTCCACCGGCAGCGGAATGAAACGCCCCTCGCGCAGCGTCCCCACATCGGCGGCATATTCGCGTGACACCATCACTGTATCGCCCTTCGCCAGCCCGACGGACGGATGTGCACCGGCAATACCGGCCAACAGGATGAAGTCGGGTCTCCGTGCAGCGAGGACACCCGCCGTGCGCGCAGCACACTCCACGGCACCGATACCGCACCGCCACACCTCCGCCGTACCTCCGGCGGAACCGAGCATGAACGGCCTGGCCTCCCCCCAGGTAGGGTACATCACGACTATCCTCATCATTCCCGCGCTCTATCCCGACAAAGATAGCAAAAGATAAGGATTATCGCTCGGCTGACGGGCCACCGCGACGTTTCGGACACCGTCCGAAAGCCCCTCCGTCCGACCGGCCCGATGCGGAATAATCGGGGGAAGCGGTCGGATTCCCGCCGATTATGACTACTTTTGCGGCACGGAGAGCCCGCCGCGACGTTCCGCCGCTGCCCCGCGAGGGGGAGAGGAAAGTCCGGGCAACGCAGAGCACCGCACTACCTAACGGGTAGATGTCCGTGAGGGCACAGTCAAGGTAACAGAAAACGACCGCCCCGGTTCGGGGTAAGGGTGAAAAGGCGGGGTAAGAGCCCACCGCCCGCCGTGGCGACACGCGGGGCCGTACCACTTGCGGGTTGCAAGGCCATGTATACCGGCATTCAAGGGTTGCTCGCCCGCTGCCGGGGGGTAGGCCGCTTGAGCCTGCGGGAGACTGCAGGCGTAGATAAATGGCGGAAACGTGCCGCGGTGCGAGCCGCGGCACGCACAGAACCCGGCTTACAGGCGCATGCGGGTCTCTCTTTTTTTTGAACAACCGGATGCGGCCGTGCCGTACGCCATATTCTCCCCGCACACGCATGACACCAAAAGACAGCGTCAACATATCGGATTTCGACTATCCTCTGCCCGACGAACGCATCGCGCGTTTCCCGGCCGACGAACGCGATGCATCGCGGCTGCTCGTGTACCGTAGGGGCGCCCTCTCGGAGACCCGTTTCCGCGGCATCGGCGGAGAGCTGCCCGAAGGGGCCGTGCTGGTGTTCAACAACACGAAAGTGATACGCGCACGCATCGTCATGCACAAACCCAGCGGCGCACGCGTGGAGGTCTTCTGCCTCGAACCGCACGCCCCGGCCGACTACGAACGTGCTTTCGCGGCACAGGGCGAGTGCCGGTGGCAGTGCATCGTCGGCAACCTCAAGAAGTGGAAGGAGGGACCGCTCGCCATCGACTTCGACTGCAACGGCGTTCCGTGCCGGGTGCAGGCGTGGCGCGAAGGCACGGCGGGGACCTCGCAGGTGGTGCGCTTCACATGGGACGCGGCACTGAGTTTCGGCCAGCTGCTCGAACACTTGGGCCGCATCCCGATACCGCCCTACCTCGGCCGCGACAGCGAAGAGATAGACAACACCCGCTATCAGACCGTCTACTCCCGTTTCGAAGGCTCCGTAGCCGCCCCTACGGCCGGTTTGCACTTCACCCCGGAACTGATAGAGAGACTGCGCAGGGAAGGAGTACGCACCGAAGAGGTGACGCTGCATGTGGGTGCGGGCACCTTTCTTCCCGTCAAGACGGACAATCCCCTGCAGCACACCATGCACACCGAACACTTCGAGGTAACGGCAGCCACGGTACGCCGCCTCGCCGCAGCGGCGGCAGGCAGGCACATTGTCGCCGTGGGCACCACCTCGGTACGGACGCTGGAATCGCTCCCCGTACTGGGATGGCGGATACTCCGCGAGGGCAACCCGCATACCGACACCCCCGTGGGACAGTGGGAAGCCTACGACCTACCGGCCGAAGCCGACGGTGCGGAGCTGCTCGGCACACTCGCCTCGTACATGGAGGCCGCCGGCACCGAAAAGCTGCAGGCCGCCACGCAGATTATGATAATGCCCGGTTTCACCTACCGGCTGACTTCGGGTATGATAACCAATTTTCACCAGCCAAAAAGCACGCTGCTGCTGCTGGTATCGGCATTCATCGGCGAAGAGTGGCGACGCCTCTACGATTACGCCCTCTCGCACGGTTTCCGTTTCCTCAGCTACGGCGACAGTTCGCTGCTGCTCCCGTAAACCTTCCCGAGACATGACCCGCACCCCCATCACACACTCCGCAGCGGAGTGGCTGCCCACTACCGTCAAAGAGGTTGAAGCGCTCGGCTGGGACTATCTGGACATCATTCTCTTCTCAGGCGACGCCTACGTAGACCATCCCGCATTCGGTGCAGCCGTAATAGGCCGACTGTTGCAGGCCGAAGGCTACCGCGTGGCCATCGTACCGCAGCCCAACTGGCGCGACGACCTGCGCGATTTCCGCAAGTTGGGCAAGCCGCGGCTCTTCTTCGGCGTATCGGGCGGCAGCATGGACTCCATGGTGAACCACTACACGGCCAACCTGCGGCTGCGGAGCGACGATGCCTATACACCGGGAGGAAAAGCAGGTTTTCGGCCCGACCGCGCCGTGACGGTCTATACCCGCATACTGAAGTCGCTCTATCCGAATACGCCCGTAGTCATCGGCGGCATCGAGGCCTCACTCCGCCGCCTGACGCACTACGACTACTGGAGCGACTCGCTGCATCCATCCCTGCTCATCGACAGCGGCGCCGACCTGCTCATGTACGGCATGGGCGACAAATCCATCATCGACGTGGCACGGGCGATGAAAAACGGTTTCAATGCCAAACTCCTGCGCCGGCTGCCGCAGGTGGCTTTCCTCGCCGACGAAGGGTACGTCGCCCGTCTGGCACCGGAAACGACGCTTACGCTCCACTCCTATGAGGAGTGCCTCGCCTCCAAACGGGCCTTCGCCGAGAATTTCGTCCGCATCGAGACCGAGAGCAACCGCCTGCGACAGGAGAAGATACTCGTGGAATATGCAGCCGGAAAACCGGTGGTGGTGAATCCGCCCTACCCCGCACTGACGGAAGCCGAAATCGACCGCAGTTTCGACCTCCCCTATACGCGCCTGCCCCATCCGCGCTATACCGGCAAGGGCGACATCCCCGCCTACGAGATGATTAAATACTCCGTGAACATTCACCGGGGCTGTTTCGGCGGATGCAGCTTCTGCACCATATCCGCCCATCAGGGCAAATTCATCTCCTCGCGCAGCGAACGTTCCGTATTGGCCGAAATCGAGAAGGTCACCCGCATGGAGGGCTTCAAAGGGTATATCTCCGACATCGGCGGCCCCTCGGCCAACATGTACGGCATGGGAGGCCGCGACACATCGCTGTGCAGCCGGTGCACGCGTCCCTCCTGCCTGCACCCGAAACCCTGCCCCAATCTCGACAACAGCCATGCCCGGCTGCTGGCGCTCTACCGGCGGGCGACGGAAATCAAGGGCGTCAAGAAAGCCTTCATCGGCAGCGGTATCCGTTACGACCTGTTCGACCGCAGCGACGGCGGGGCCTACCTGCGCGAAGTGGTCGTAAACCACACCTCCGGCAGGCTGAAAGTAGCCCCGGAGCACACCGAAGACGAGGTACTGAAGCTGATGCGCAAGCCGTCGTTCGCACTGTTCCGCGAGCTGAACGCACAATTCAACGACATCTGCCGCCGCGAAGGGCTCCGCTACCAGCTCATCCCCTATTTCATATCGAGCCATCCGGGCTGCACCGAAGCCGACATGGAACGCCTCTCGGCAATCACGCGCTCGCTCGACTTCCGGCTGGAGCAGGTACAGGACCTTACTCCCACCCCCATGACGCTCAGTTCCGTGATGTTCTATACGGAGAGCGACCCCTACACGGGACGTCCCCTCTACGTGGCGAAAAGCCAGGACGAAAAGCGCCGCCAAAAGAGCTACTTCTTCCGTAATGCCGACGGCACCCTGCGCAGCGACCAGCTCGTCCCCCGCCGAGGCAAGCACGGACAAAGCCACCCGAGCCGCCCTGCCGCTCCGAAACCGGACAGGCAAAACGAGCACCCCGCAGGCAAGGGGCGCGATACGGCGCAGGCCATCCGCCGGGCCTTCGGGGAGTACGACACGGCCCGGAACGACCGCAACAGCGGGCGGCCCGGACACGGCGGCCCGGACAGGTTCTCCGCAGCCGCAGGGAAAAAGCCGAAAGGCCGCAACCGGTAGCCCCCTCCGGCCACCGCACAGCAGCCGTTTCCCGCAGACTGCTCCGGGCCGGAAACGCAGTCATCCGCCTCCCCGCGACGGAATCCTTCGGAAGGCACTCCGTTCCACCGGCAACAGGGCTGCGCCCTCCCGAAACCCGAAAAAGGGTCCGGATTCAAACAGGGGAATAAAGAGACGCCCTTTTTTCGTATCTTTACCCTCCAATCCGAGGGATACTTATGGCTAAGAACTATACACCCAACCAAAACAACCGACAGGCATACGACACGCTCACGGAAGGCGCCGCCACCCTGCCGCCCCAGGCGGTGGAGCTGGAGGAGGCCGTGCTCGGCGCCCTCATGCTCGAAGGCGACAGCATCACCACCGTGCAGGAGTTCCTGACGGCCGACGCATTCTATCTCGACACGCACCGCATCATCTACCGCGCCATTGAAGAGCTCTGCTCGGAAAACAAGCCGGTGGACCTGCTTACAGTCACCGAGAAACTCAAACGGCAGAAAAAACTGAAAGAGGTGGGCGGCGCCCCTTTTCTCGCCCAGCTGACGCAGAAGGTGGCCTCGGCGATGAACATCGAGTTCCACGCCACCATCATCGCACAGAAATACGTGCAGCGGGAGCTCATCCGCGCCTCGACCGAGATACAGCGCCGCTCCTACGATGAGAGTACCGACGTGACCGACCTGATAGACTACGCCGAAGCGGAGATTTTCAAGGTTTCGGAGGGACACATCAAGCGCGATATCCAGAGCGCCAGTCTCGTTTTCGACAAGGCGATGAAGGCCATCGAGGAGGCGCACGCACAGGGCGGCACGATGAACGGCGTCCCGACCGGCTTCACCCGCCTCGACCAGCTCACGCTGGGATGGCAGCCCTCCGACCTCATCATCATCGCAGCCCGTCCCTCGATGGGCAAGACCGCCTTCGTCCTCTCCATGGCCCGCAACATGGCCATCGACCACGAAAAGCCCGTGGCTTTCTTCTCGCTCGAAATGAGTTCCGTGCAGCTTATGATGCGCCTCATCGTCGCCGAATCGGGGCTCTCCTCGGCCGACGTGCGGAGCGGCAAGCTGACCGCCGAGCAGTGGCGCCACCTCGAACAGACGACACGCATCCTGCCCACCGCTCCGCTTTTCATCGACGATACGCCGGCCCTCTCCATCTACGAGCTCCGCTCGAAGGCCCGCCGTCTCAAGGCACAGCACGACATCCAGATAATCATCATCGACTACCTGCAGCTCATGACGGGCAACGCCGACAGCCGCGGCAACCGTGAACAGGAGGTGGCCTCCATTTCTCGCGGTCTGAAGTCCATCGCCAAGGAGCTCAACATCCCCATCATCGCCCTCTCGCAGCTCAACCGCTCCATCGAGTCGCGCTCCGGCCTCAAGCGGCCGCAGCTCTCCGACTTGCGCGAATCGGGGGCCATCGAACAGGATGCCGACATCGTGGCCTTCATCCACCGTCCGGAATACTTCGGCTTCACACAGGACGAAGACGGTAACCCGACGGCGGGTATGGCCGAAATCATCCTCGCCAAGCACCGTAACGGCGCGACGGATACCGTAAAACTGCGCTTCCGCAAAGAGCAGGCCCGCTTCCTCGATTACGATGACGAAGCGGGGACGATGATAGAGAGCAGTATGAACGACGACGATTACGGTTCGCTCTCCGGAGCCGGAGCCGCAGAGTTCGACAGCGACCTGAACGGAGGCGGCTCGTTCGGACGCCCCATGCGGACGTTCGACGAGGAGAGCCCCTTCTGATGCGGGTACGCCCTCCGGAACGGCACCTGTCCGGCGGCCCGTCCGTTGCCCCAGCCCCGCTCCGAAGAACGACGGACCGAAACCCCGTTCCCGAACCAAACGCAACAAAGCTACGCCATGTTCACGAAATGTTACGCAAGCGCCCTCGTCGGAATAGAGGCCATGACGGTGGAGGTGGAGGTCAACATCACCCCCGGTCTGGGCATGTTTCTGGTCGGGCTGCCCGATAACGCCGTGCGCGAAAGCCAGGAGCGCATCCGTTCGGCTTTCGACAACAGCGGACTGAAGATGCCCGGCAAGAAGGTGGTCGTAAACCTCGCACCGGCAGACGTCCGCAAGGAGGGCTCTTCGCTCGACCTGACCATTGCCGTAGCCATTCTCGCCGCAGCGGGACAGGTAGCCCCCGACCGGCTCGGCGGCTACATCATCATGGGGGAACTCTCGCTCGACGGAACGGTAAAACCCATCCGCGGAGCCCTTCCCATTGCGGTCAATGCCCGTCGGAACGGTTTCAGGGGATTCATCCTGCCACGGGAGAACGCCGCCGAAGCAGCCGTGGCCGAAGGGTTGGAAACGATAGCCGCCGGTTCCCTGAAGGAGGTGGTCGATTTTCTGAACGGCGACGCAGCCGTCCCACCCTATGTCCACGAAACGACGGAAGGCGACGAAGCTGAGTCGCCTTACGAAGAGGACTTCGCCGACGTCAAAGGACAGGCCCACGTCAAGCGTGCCCTCGAAGTGGCCGCTGCCGGAGGCCACAACGTCATCATGATAGGTTCGCCCGGGTCGGGAAAGACGATGCTCGCCCGGCGCATGCCCACCATCATGCCGCCCATGACGACCGCCGAATCGCTCGAGACCACCAAGATACACTCCATAGCCGGAAAGCCGGGAAGCACACGGGGCCTCATGACGCACCGCCCTTTCCGCGCTCCGCACCATCTCGCCTCGCAGGTAGCTCTTATCGGCGGGGGCACCAATCCCCAGCCGGGCGAAATCTCTCTCGCCCACAACGGCATCCTCTTTCTCGACGAACTGCCCGAATTCGGCCGCAACATGCTCGAAGTGCTACGGCAGCCACTGGAGGAGAAGAAAGTGACGGTCGCCCGCGCGAAGTACACCATCGAATATCCCGCCAACTTCATGCTCGTGGCAGCCATGAATCCCTGTCCGTGCGGCTACTACAACCACCCGACCAAGGAGTGCGTATGCAGCGCCGCCTCGGTATCGCGCTACATCAACCGCATTTCGGGTCCCCTGCTCGACCGCATCGACCTGCATGTGGAGGTCACCCCCGTCGCGCTGGACGAAATCTCCGGCACGGCACCGGCCGAAAAGAGCGCCGCGATACGCGAACGGGTGGTCGCAGCGCGGGCACGGCAGGCCGCACGTTTCGCCGGGACGAACGGCATCCATACCAACGCCATGATGAATCCGGCCATGCTCCGTGAGTTCTGCCGCCTCGACGCGGCATGCAGCGCCATGCTCGGCCGTGCGATGGAACGGCTCGACCTTTCAGCCCGCGCCTACGACCGCATCGTGAAAGTGGCGCGTACCATCGCCGACCTGGCCGCATCGCCCGACATCCGGCCCGAACACATTGCCGAAGCCATCAACTACCGGAGTCTCGACCGGGCCGGCTGGGGCCGGTAGTGACCGAAACCCGCCCCTCCCTCCGGAACAAGCGCCACAGCGCCCCCGGAACCCACCCGCCGCCATGAAAAACGCATCCCACATACGACCGGTACCGTTCGCCCGCATCCTGCCGGCGGTCGTTGCCGGCATCGTCGCGGCGAATGCCGTACGGTTCCCCGTCTGGCCGGTCGCCACTGCCGCCGGAGTGGCACTCGCCGCTGCCGTCCTGACCGGACGGAGGCCTGCCGCCGCATCACTGCTGACCTATACAGCCATCTTTCTTTCGGCCGCAGCCGTGACATTAGCCACCCGACCACGGACGGTGATGCCGCACGACCAGCGGCTGGTAATGACCATGGCCGTAACCGACACCCCCGAAGCAGCCGGACGCTGGACGAAAGCGACCGTCCGCATCGACCGTTACCGCGCTTTCGCAGGCGGCGACACTGCCTGGCATTTCTCCGGAGAAAAGGCGGTGGCCCGTTTCGATACCTCCTTCCGCATCCGACCCGGAGAGCGCCTCATCGCCACGGGGTACGCCGGCAAGCTCGGCAGTGCAGACTACGCATGGTACGCCCGCCTGATGCAACGGCGCGGATACAGCCAGTCCGTCTGGATAGACGGGAGACAGAAACTCCTCTCCCTGCCGGGCCGGCACCTCACCCCGCGCTACTGCGCTGCCCGGATGCAGGCTGGCGCAGCCGAAAGACTCTCGCGCCTCGGCCTGCCACCCGCAGCGTACGGTACAGCCGCGGCCATGAGCATCAGTTACCGCGGCGGCCTGCCGGCCGGAGTACGCGACGATTACGGCACCACCGGTGCATCGCACCTGCTCGCCGTATCGGGTCTCCACGTGGGTATCGTCGCCATGCTGGTGAACCTCCTGCTGTGGCTGCTGCCCGCCTTTCGCTACGGTCACATCATCAAAAATGCCGCGGCCATCACGGCAATATGGCTCTATACGGCACTTACCGGACTTCCGCCATCGGCAGTTCGGGCAGCCATGATGTTCACCGGAGCCCAGCTCGCACTCGCCGCATCACGGACAGGCAACAGCGCCAACATCCTGCTCGCCACCGCAACCGTCATGCTGCTCGTCAACCCCAATTATCTCTACGACATCAGTTTCCAGCTCTCCTTCACGGCCGTCGCCGGCATTTTTCTCTTCTACCGGCCGCTGTACGGCCTCGTACATAGCCGCATCAAGGCGCTCAACGCCTTCTGGGCAATCTTCATGGTAGGGCTCGCCGCCTCGCTCGCCACCGCCCCGCTCGTATCGTACTACTTCGGACGCATTCCGCTCATCGGCATCATTCTCAACCCGCTGCTCATTCTGACGGCCAACGCGACCGTCCTCCTCTCCCTGCTCTGGATAATTGCTCCCTTGCCCCTGCTGCAAGGCCCCTTCTCCGCGGCCATAGGCGCCGCAGCCGGATTGCAGAACGCCGTAGTCGGCCTCGCCGCGGAAAAGAGCTGGGCCTCGTTCCCGCTGCGGCTGGAAGCGTGGCAGGTGATAGCGCTTTATGCCGCGGTACTTGCCGCCTGCCTCCTGCTGCGGGGACGAAAGACAAAACACAACGAACCTTCCCTTTCAGAAACGATATGACAACCGAAGACATACTGCTGCTTGATACGCCGCTGCTGCGACAGCTCACGGAAGAGAATATCGGCCGCGACCCGAATGCCGTGGCACTCGACAAACGCATCGCACATGCCGGACTGGTCGCCACACAAGTAAAATATCTCCAGCGGGCCCGCCGCAAACTGCCCTCCTATTACGAAGCACGGGCCATCCTCCCGCCTCTGGCCTTCGAGCAGTCGAGCAGCGAAGCCGCCGCGACCCGCAAGAGCTGGAGGGGCGATGTGTGCATCGACCTCACCTGCGGACTGGACGTGGACTCTTTCCACCTCTCCCGCCGTTTCGCCCGCGTCATCGCCGTAGAACGGGACGCCGCACTCGCCAGGGCGGCGGAAATCAACTTCCGCCGCCTGGGAGCGGACAACATCACCGTGGTCTGCACCGCGGCTGAAGAGTTCCTGAACAAATTCGCCGCAGCAGACGGCAGGGCCGACCTGATATACGCCGACCCCGACCGCCGCTCCGCCGCAGGGCGCAAACTGGTACTACCGGAAGATTGCAGTCCGGACATCCTGCAACTGCTGCCTCTGCTGAAGCAACTTTCCAAACGGACAGCCGTCAAACTTTCGCCGCTTTTCGACGTGGCCGAATGTTTCCGTCTCTTCGGAACAGGGTGTAGCGTGGAAGTCTTCTCGCTCGGAGGCGAATGCAAGGAAGTTACCGTCGAAATGAGCGACACCGATACGGAAGGCAGCCTCGGCGCCGCCATCGCCGGGCGGGGACGCTGGAGCTATCCCTACCCGGTATCCGCACCCGCCACGACCGCCGGATTCGCACCGCCCTACCGCTACACGGTCATCCCCGATGCCGCACTGCGCAAGGCGCGGCTGACGGCCCGGTATGCAGCCGAAGAGATGCCGCAGGCATTCGCCGTACCGGGCGACAGCTACCTCTTTACGAATACGCTGCCCGCAGGGGCAATACCCGGCAAAGTTTTTGAGGTCGAACGGATGGAACGGTTCGACCCGTCGTGCCTGAAACGGGAACTGCGTCGGCGGGGTATCCGTTCCGCCGACCTTTACACGCACGGTTTTCCTCTCGCCGCTCCGGAACTCGCCCGCAGGCTCGGCATCCGCGAAGGGGGCAGCGTTCGGCTCGCCTTCACCGCCGTCGGGCCGACGCTTTGGGTTATCGAATTAAAAGAGGTAATTTTGTAACGGCACAACGGGCGGCGGCCCTGCGGTACGAAACGCCATAAAAACCGGACTAAGGATGAAATCGTTTTTCAAAAAAGCCAAGAAATTCGTCGGACACGACGTCTGGGAGAAGACGGAAGCCGACTTCTCCTCCCGCAAAGAGTGGTGGTTCGTCCGTCAGGCCCGCCTCATCCTCTACACCGCGCAGGGTGTACAGCATCACAATACGGTCGTCCGCTCGGCGGCGCTCACCTTTTTCACGCTCATGTCGCTCGTTCCGATGCTCGCGCTGGCATTCGGCATCATCAAGGGATTCGGACTGGAAACAGCCCTTGAGAACTACCTTTTCGAAAGATTCTCGGAGAACAGCGCACTGATAAGATACATCCTCAACTTCGCCAACAACGTACTCGTGCGCACGAGCGGCGGACTCGTCGCCGCGAGCGGACTCGTCGTACTCGTATGGGCGGCAATCCGTGTCTTCGGCAACGTCGAAAACGCATTCAACACGATATGGGAGGTCCAGAAGCCACGCAGCCTGACAAGACGTGCGAGCACCTATGCCGCGGTGATATTCGTCATGCCGCTGCTGGCCGTCATGCTCGCGCTGGTACTCTCCTACATCCGGACACTCATCGCCAACTACGCCTCCATTCCGTACAGCGTACTCTACGCCATCGGTTCGTTCGCAGTGCTGTGGCTCCTCTTCGCAGGCGCCTACAAAATCATTCCGAACACCAAAGTGCGCTTCCGCCACGCGGCGATGGCGGCCCTCATCGCCGCGATTGCCTTCTCCGTATTCCAACTCGTATATGTCACGCTGCAGAGCGGGGTATCGTCCTACAACATCATCTACGGCAGCTTTGCCGCAGTCCCCCTGTTTCTGTTCTGGATACAGGCAAGCTGGCAAATCGTCCTCTTCGGAGCCGAACTCTCGTTCTCCTACCAGAACGTGGAGAGTTTCGTGCAGGAACAGGACGCCGCGAGTGTCAGCTACGACAACCGACGCAAAGTGATGCTCGCCTCCCTCACGGTCATCATACGAAGTTTCATGCGCGGCGAAGGAGGCATCTCCTCCGAGGCGATAGCGCGGGAGCTGAAACTTCCCGTCCGACTGGTAAGGGACATCAACTATACGCTCGACGAGGCGGGGATGATACTCCCCATATCCTCGGACAAAAGCCAGAAGACGAAGATATACGTTCCGGCACGCGACATACACACCCTCACACTGCACGAAGCCGTGCGGGCAGTCGAACGGGCCGGTTCCGCGGTACGCGACCTGTGCGGCAACCGCTATCTGCGCGAAATCTCCGGCATCATGGATGAAATCGACAGAAAGATAGACACGTCGGACGACAACATACTTCTGATGGAGCTTATAAAGGATGGAGATAACGATAATAGGGAGCGGTAATGTGGCGGCAGCCCTCGCCGGAGCCGTCGCCGGACAGGACAGCCTGCACCTGAAACAACTATGCGCACGCAACCCTCTCCGCGGCCGGGAGCTCGCCGACCGGTACGGAGCCGAATACATTGCCCGACCGGAGGAGACGGCAGAGGCCGACCTCTACCTGATAGCCGTCAGCGATTCGGCGGTGGAAGAGGTTTCCGCACGGCTGCGCACGCCTCCCGGCGCCACGGTAGCCCATACCTCCGGAGGGCTCGGCATCGATTCGCTGCGGTGCGTCGCCGCCGACCGGGCCGTATGCTATCCGCTGCAAACCTTTTCGGCGGGACGCAGCATCGATTTCCGCACCGTCCCCCTCTTCATCGAATACACCACCGACCGGGCCGGCCGCACCGTCCGGGACTTCGCGGAGGCGCTCTCCGACTGTGTCCGCGAAGCCGACAGCGCCCGACGCGGCAGACTCCACGCAGCGGCAGTCTTCGCATGTAACTTTTCCAACCACCTTTACGCCATCGCGGGCAGACTGCTGGAGAAGGAGGGACTCGATTTCGGCATACTGGGGCCGCTGGTACTCGAAACGGCAGCCAAAGCCGTAGCGACGGACAATCCCGCGGCCGTACAGACCGGTCCCGCGGTCCGCGGCGACACCGTCACCATGCGCCGCCACGAGGCCATCCTCGCACGCGAAAACGACGAACGATACAACAAGATATACAAATTACTGAGCGAAAGCATATGGGAAACTTCAAAGAGGACATAGCACGGACCGAGGCGTTCGTATTCGACGTAGACGGAGTATTCACCGACGGGAACATCATGCCTCTGGCCGACGGCGATTTTCTGCGCGCCTACAATGCCAAGGACGGCTATGCGGTAAGCTACGCCGTCAGGCAGGGATACAAGATATTCATCGTTACGGGCGGCCGCGGCGACATTCTTTACAAACGTTTCAGCTATCTCGGCGTCACCGAGCTGCATGTCAACGTATCCGACAAGATAGCCGTTCTGAGCGGAATCATGGAACGGCACTCCCTCGACCCGGAAAACGTCCTGTTCATGGGCGACGACATTCCCGACCTGGAGTGTATGCAGGCGGTAGGACTCCCCGTCTGCCCGGCAGATGCCTCATGCGAAATCATCGAGGCTTCGCGCTACGTATCGGAATTCCCCGGCGGCCACGGCTGTGTACGCGACATCATCGAACAGGTGCTGCGGGCACAGGGGAATTGGGCACGCCACCTGAAAGGGATACATGCGGTATCGGCCTGAAACCGCGGGAACGCACCGGGACACGAAGGGCGACACAAATTTTGTGTCGCCCTTCGTGTCCCCTCCGAGCCGCTTTCAGGCCAGCAGCAGTACCGCGACGGCGAGCAGGAAGCCGCCGGCAAACCCTACGGCCACCTGAGCGGGCGTATGTTTTCCGAGACAGAGCCGGGCCGAACCCAACACGCCGGAACACAGAACCGCACCGCAGAATACCCAGACGAGATTGGTATAACCGGCATACAACAGGATGGCGACCATACCCGTCGCCGCACCCGCTGCCGTCATGTGCAGGCTGACCTGCCACCGCAGGTTCACCAACAGCGCGAAAAGCGTACAGGCCATGGCGGCGAACATCATCCGCCGGAGCAGGAACAGCATGGGAGAGGAGCCGAGCATCCAGCCGCACAGCCCGTAACACAGCGCCACAATCAGCATCGGCAGCGTGCGTTCGTGGCGCCGGGAAAGCGAAAAATCGCTGAGAAGCCCGAACACCCGCATCAAAAGAATCCCCAGCGCAGGTACGACAAGCGTATCGACCGTGACTACCATCAGGATATAACGTTTTATCCCGACGGGCAGGTAGATGGGCAGGATTCCCGTCCCGAAAAGTATCAGCAACAGCCATACCGGCATCAAAAAGGGATGCAACAAGTATGATACGCCCCGACTGAGCGAGGCCCACACGCTGCGCTCCTCCATGCAAGTATCCATAAGCAAATCCTTCCGTTTTTAACCGCCGGCTCCGGAACCGGCCGAACGGTCGGTAAAGTTACGATTTATCGCGTTACGGTACAGGAAAACCTCTCTTTTATTCTACGAATTCATGCGGTACCGACCAGTGCGCACACCGTTCAACCACTCGGCCCGCCCACCGCAGCCGTTCCCCGAACATTCCTCCTTCCCGCCTCTCTTCCCCGGACGGGATACGACCGGATTCGTCGCATGACCTGCCGGAAACACGCTCTCCGGCTCGCATACCCAAAAAGAGAGACCGTATCGAACGGACAACAGGTCCGACACGGCACAGCCTCTCCGCTATCTAAGAATCGGTAAAATTACGGGGTACGAAAAAAAGCCTGCTTCACAAGGAGGGCCTGGCGGCAACGAGGCTGCCGCTGCAATCGTCCACAGCCGCCTTTGCATCCCTGCGGCTTCAGAGCTCCTTGCGGAGCCGGGCCACCGGGATTCCGAGCATCTCGCGGTATTTGGCCACCGTGCGCCGGGCGATATGGTAGCCCATGTTGTTGAGTATCTCCATGAGCGCCTCGTCCGTCAGCGGTTTGCGCTTGTCCTCCCGGTCGATACACTCGGAGAGGATGTTCTTGATTTCGTATGAGGAGACCTCCTCGCCGCTGTCGGTCTGCATCGCCTCCGAAAAGAGCTGCTTGAGGGAGATGATGCCGAATCCCGTCTGGACGTACTTGCTGTTCACTACCCGCGAGATGGTGGAGACGTCGAGCCCCGTCATATCGGCGATATCTTTCAATATCATCGGCTTGAGCTTGCTCTCGTTTCCGTCGAGGAAATACTCCCGCTGGTAGTCCACGATGGCCTGCATCGTGCGCATCAGCGTATCCTGCCGCTGCTTGATGGCCGATATGAACCATTTGGCGGAATCTATCTTGTTCTTCACGAACTGGAGAGCCTCCTTGTCCTCCTGCGACGGATTGCCGGAGGAGTGTGCCATCTGCCGTATCATGTCGGCGTATTTGCGGTTTATCTTCAGTTCGGGGACGTTGTAGGAGTTCAGCCGGAGCATCAGTTCGCCGTCCCGCTCGTCGAGGATGAAATCGGGTATCACGTAGGGCGAGGCGATGTTCCCTCCCTCGTTGTAGAGGTTGCCCGGCTTGGGCGAAAGGCGCTGTATCTCCTCGATGGCGGCACGGAACTGCTCCTCGCTTATTCCGAGACGCCCCATTATCTTCTCGAAATGTTTCTTGGTAAACTCCGTGAAACAGTTCTCCAGAATCCGTTTGGCCAGCACCTGGGCAGCAGTCAGATTGCTGCGGCGCTCCAACTGCAGCAACAGGCACTCCCGTATGTCGCGGGCTCCCACCCCGGGCGGTTCGAGCGACTGTACCACACGGAGTCCCTCCTCCAATTCCGGTATGTCTATCTCCTTGCCGTAATTGAATGCGATGTCGTCGGAAATGGACTGCAGGTCGAGCCGCAGGTAACCGTCGTCGTCTATGTTGCCTATGATGTAACGGGCTATTTCGAACTGTTCCTGAGGCATTTCACGGTAAGAGAGCTGTTCCGTCAGGTACTCGTGCATGCTCATTCCCTCGAACAGCACCACCTGCCGGGCCTTGTCGTCGCGCGAATAGTTATTGACATAGGATTTATAGGCGGGCGTTTCGGCCTCCTTGAGGTACTCTTCCATCGACACCTCTTTAGGCATGCCGTTGTCCTCGGTGCTCTCTTCGGCGGTCTGCTGTTCCTCTTCGAGTACCGGGTTCTCCTCAATCTCCTGTTTGACGCGCTGTTCCAACTGCAAGGTAGGCAGTTCGAGCAGCTTTATCATCTGTATCTGCTGCGGCGATAGCTTCTGAAGCTGTTTTAAAACTTGTTTCTGGTTAATTGCGGGCATAAATCGCTTGCTGTCGTTTCGGACGGCCCGCCGCTCTTTCGGCAGACGGGCCGTCACAGGTTACTTCATCTCTTTCTCTCCGACCTCCAATCGGGCAGCATCCGGCAACATACGTCCGTATCGCCTCCGGTGCAGAACGGCACTCTCCCGGCTCTTACCAAAGACCATGCCAGAACCCGCACCACGCACGCAGGCCGCCGCCGTCAGAACTCCGCATTCTTGGGAGTGCGCGGAAAAGGTATCACGTCGCGGATATTCGCCATGCCGGTCACGAACAGCAACAACCGCTCGAAACCGAGACCGAAACCGCTGTGGGGTGCCGAACCGAAACGGCGCGTATCCATGTACCACCAGAGCGTATCCATGCTCATGCCGAGCTCCCTGATGCGCGCATCGAGTTTACCGTAATCGGCCTCCCGCTCCGAGCCGCCGATTATCTCGCCTATCTTCGGGAAGAGCACGTCCATGGCGCGGACGGTCTTGCCGTCGTCGTTCTGTTTCATGTAGAACGCCTTGATTTCCTTCGGATAGTTGATGAGGATGACCGGTTTGCGGAAATGCCTCTCCACCAGATAGCGTTCGTGTTCGCTCTGCAGGTCGCATCCCCACTCCACCGGGAACTCGAACTTCTCGCCGCTGGCCTTGAGTATCTCCACCCCTTCGGTGTAGTCCAGCCGGACGAACTCTTCCGCCACGACCGAACGGAGCCGTTCGACAAGGCCGTCGTCGTACATCTTGTTCAGAAATTCGAGGTCCTCCATGCAGTTGTCGAGCGCATAGCGAATCAGGTATTTGAGGAACTCCTCGGCCAAGTCCATGTTGTCCTCCAGCTCGTAGAACGCCATCTCCGGCTCAATCATCCAGAACTCGGCCAAATGGCGCGGCGTGTTGGAATTCTCCGCACGGAATGTAGGCCCGAAGGTATATATCTGCGAAAGTGCAGTAGCTCCCAGCTCGCCCTCCAACTGCCCCGACACGGTCAGGTTCGTGGAGCGGCCGAAGAAATCCTGCGAATAGTCTATCCTCCCCTCTTCGGTACGGGGCGGATTCTTCAGGTCGAGCGTCGTCACCTGGAACATGGCGCCGGCACCCTCCGCATCGGAAGCCGTTATGATAGGCGTATGCAAATAGTAAAATCCCTTGTCGTTAAAAAATTTGTGGATGGCAAAGGCCATCGCGTGGCGGATGCGCAGCACCGCACCGAAGGTATTGGTACGCGGACGCAGATGCGCTATCTCACGCAAGAATTCGAGCGTATGGCCCTTCTTCTGAAGCGGATACGTTTCGGGGTCGGCCTCGCCGTACACCTCCAGCTCCCGCGCCTGTATTTCGACACGCTGGCCGGAACCGGCCGATTCGACGAGCAAACCGCGCGCGCAGATGCAGGCGCCGGTGGTTATCCGCTTCAACAATTCGCCGTCGAAAGCGGCGACATCGGCCACTATCTGGATATTGTTAATTGTCGAACCGTCGTTGAGGGCGATGAACGCCACGTTCTTGTTTCCCCTCTTGGTACGTACCCATCCCTTTACGACCACTTCGGTATCCACCCGGCCGGAGCGCAGCAGCTCCGCGACCATCGTCCTTTTCACTTCCGACATTGCGTTAATACTTTATTCGTTACGATACTTTTTTCAAACCAAACGCAAATATCGGCATTTTTTCCCATACTCACGCAGGAAAGACGTCACAAATGGGCCGGGAAGCCGCAAAAAACATCCCTGTACCGCACCGACGACACGATTGCCTTGTCCGTTCCGTACAAATCGAATATCTTTGTCAGTGTGCGGACGCGTGTTCCGCATCACGCATTAACCGGCCATGCTTATGGAAGATTACAGGAAACTGACCGCCGACGAGCGCAGCAGACTGCAGGCACAGGGCTGCACGGCAGAGGATTGGGATTCGATAGATGTAACGACGGACTTCACGCCCGACACGGTACGCGGCTGCGGTTTCCGCGGAACGGTTCGCATCGGCACGGGCGTCCGTCTGCGCAACGTCGGGCGCCTGTCGGGATGCGACATCGGCGCAGGCGCTACGGTGGAAGACACTTCGGCGGTGGAGGCCACGGGGCGCAGCAGCTTCGGCAGCGGCATTCCCGCAGCGGCGGTGAACGAAGCCGGCGGCCGGGAGATTCCGCTCTTCACGGGGCTCACTTCGCAACTCGCCTACATCATCGCCATGTACCGCCACCGGCCGGCCACCGTCGAGCGGCTGCTCGGCATGGCGGAACGGGAGTTCACTCTCCCCGCGGCAGCGTCGCTCTGCACGGTAGGGCCCGGCGCCCGTATCTCCTCGTGCGGCATACTGCGAAACGTAGCCATCGGGCCGGATGCCGTCGTGGAAGGGGCATCGTTCCTCAGCAACGGGACGGTCGCCTCCCATCCGGGGCAACGGACCTACATAGGCCCCGGCGTGAAGATGCGCGACTTCATCGTGTGCGGCAACAGCATCATCGACAACGGGACGGTCGCCGAGCGCTGTTTCTTCGGGAATGCCACCCGTGCCTCGGCCCTCACGGCGACCGATTCGCTCTTCTTCGCCGGAAGCCACTGCGACAACGGCGAGGCATGCAGCGTACTGGCCGGCCCCTACACCATATCGCACCACAAATCGACGCTTCTCATAGCGGGCATGTTCTCCTTCTTCAATGCCGGGAGCGGAACGAACCAGAGCAACCACCTGCTCAAGTCGGGCCCCGTACACCAGGGCATCCACCAGCGGGGCTGCAAATACGGGAGCGACGCCTACATGATGCTCCCGGCGCTCGACGGCGCCTTCACCACGGTGATAGGACGCCACAAATCGCATCCCGACACGGAATGTTTCCCCTTTTCGCTGCTCATCGAGCAGGAGGGATACTCCTGGCTGCTGCCCGGCAGCAACCTCGCCACCGCCGGCGCGGCCCGCGACCTGGCCAAATGGCCGCAGCGCGACCGGCGCGACCGGTATGCGGGCGACCTCATCAACTTCGAGGAGTGCAACCCCTACATCGCCGAACGCATCACCGCCGCCATCGCCGCCTGCGAAGAACTGCTCGGCAGGGAGACGGGCGACGTCTGCACCTACCGCAGGCTCCGCATCCGGACGGGCATGCTCCGCCGGGGGCTGCGACTCTACCGCCTCGCCCAGGAGAAGTACCTCGGTGCGATGCTGGCCGCCGGGAAAGAGCCTGATGCAGACGGAACCGGCCGATGGGCCGATGCAGGAGGCATGTACATCCCGCTGCGGGTAATGGAAGGCATTCTCGACCGCATCGACTCCGAAGAACTTGCCTCGACGGCGGAGGTGTGCGGCGCGCTGAAGAAGGCCCACGAACGGTACGGTGAATACGCCGCAGGGTGGGCGCTCCACCGATTGGAGGAGCTGCTCGGTCACCGTCCGACAGCCGTTGACATCGAAGCCGCCATCGAAGCGGGTACGGCCGCAGCAGCAAAACTCGCCGCCATGGCGGCAGACGACATGCGCTCCGAACAGGAGGCCTCCATGGCCATAGGATACGGCATCGACGCGCCGGATGACGAGGGACGCATGGCGGATTTCCGGACAGTGCGGGGAATCCGATGAACAGTAAAGCCGCCTACCTGTGCATGACACAAACCGGATACGGAACCAGATTGACAGCGAGAATGAAACCACTTTACAGATACCTCTTCGCGGCAATGCTCCCGGCAGCCGCCCTCTCCCCGATGTACGCTTCCTCCCCCGCCGACACGACGGCGGTGACAGCGAAAGCCCCGCTGCCCCTCCCCGCCACCGGATACGAGGGACGGCTTCTGCGCAGCGAATTCATGAGCTACACCATCCGACAGAACGCCGCGAACGACGACCGGGAGGCCGAATGGAACTATCTCCCGGTAGAGAACTTCACCCAAAGCCGTACCGCCGACGGAGACATCGTCTATACGGCAACGGTGGAACTGCCGGAGTTCTGGGCCGACCGCATCATCATGCTGCACTGCGAAGGGGGGCGCAACAGCCACCGCGTCTCGGTCAACGGCACGGCGGTCGGCTCTGCCCGCGACAGCGGCACCCCCTCGGAGTTCGAGCTGCCGAATGCCGTAGCGGGCCGCACGAACACGCTCCGCATCGAACTGCCCGCCGACACGGACGAACCCGAATCGGGACTCCGCCGGCAGCGGGCCGACCTCACCTCGTGTTTCCTCTATTCCCAGCCGCGCACCCGCATCTGGGATTATGACGTGTCCACCGTCCTGACCGGCAGTGACGGCGAACTGACCGCCCGCGTCGTCGTCGAGAACCGTTACCCTTCTGAAGAGACCTTTTCACTCTGTTTCGATGTCTTCTCGCCCGAAGGACGGGTGGAAGAGTACGGCACGAAACGCGTAACGCTCCCGGCCGGAGACCGCGACACGGTCACGCTGCGGGCCACGATATACGGAGCGGGAAAAAAGCTGTGGGGCGCCGAGAAACCCGCCCTCTACCGACTCACCCTCTTCGTCCGCAAGGAAGACCGCATCCTCGAATACGTTCCCGTAAACGTGGGCTTCGGCACCGTCTCCCATGCCGAAGGGAAAGTCTATCGCAACGGGAAACCCGTCGAACTGCGCCCGGCACGCTGCGACGCGACGACGCCCGCAGCGCTGCGACGCGAGATAGCCGCCCTGAAAAAAGAGGGCTTCAACACGCTTTGGCCCGACACTCCGCAGCCCTGGTGGTTTTACGATATCTGCGACCGTACCGGCATGTACGTGATAGACCAGGCCAACATCAACACCTCCTACGAGACGGGGAACCGGCGCATCGGAGGATGCCTGAGCAACGACCCGGCATGGCTGCCCGAATACATGGAGCGGACGCAGGCGATGTTCCGCCGCTCCCACACCCATCCGTGCATCGTCGCATGGTCGCTCGGCGGGCAGAGCGGCAACGGATTCAACCTCTACCGCACCTATCTGTGGCTGCGAACCGCCGACCCGAACCGGCCGATACTGTACGACGGAGCCGGCGGAGAATGGAACAACGACCTGCCCCTCACCCGCTGACCGGCACAAGCCCCGGCCGAGCGCCCCCAACAGCGCTGCGGCATCGGAGACAACAACAGACACCCATGGGAATAGACCTCATACTCGTAGGCAAAACCGACTCGGCGGAGATAGCCGCCCTCATGGCGGACTATTCGAAACGCATCAGCCGATACGCCAGATTCTCCGTCGTTTTTCTTCCCGACGTCCGCAACGCCGGGAAACTGCCCGTACAGATACAGAAACAGGCCGAAGGAGAGATGATACTCCGACAGACAGCGCCGGGCGACTACGTCGTACTGCTCGACGAAAAGGGAACGGAGATGCGCTCGGTGGAGTTCGCCGCGTGGCTCGGAGGAAAACTCACCGGCAGTGCCCGACGGATATGTTTCATCGTGGGAGGCCCCTACGGTTTCTCCGGCGAAGTCTATGCCAGGGCCGATGCCATGCTTTCGCTTTCGCGCATGACCTTCTCCCACCAACTCGTACGCACCCTCTTCACCGAACAGCTCTACCGCGCCTTCTCCATCCTGCACCATGCCCCTTACCATCACGAATGAGGAGACAAAGGCGGCAAACATAAAAAAACAAGGAGGGAATCTTCGCGATTGCCTCCTGTTTTTTTGGGGATAACACCCAAAACTACTAACCCAAACTTAAATAAATGAAGAAACCTTTACGGATTGTCTTCGGTATGGAAACGCGGATAATCCGAATTTATTATCCGCTTTTCGGCTTTTTCAAGGCCGTCGCACCGAAGAAATCGACATTTATATTTAAACAAATTATGTGCCAACTTCCCTTCTGCCGATACAAATCCATGATGACTGTCAGCCGGACCGCCGACAGGAGCGTCACAAGGTACATTCCGGCATAGGCTCCCTGCCGCGCTCCTCCTGCACCTCGACATAGGAACGTCCCACGAGAAGCGAGGCCACACGGGCGTATGCCCACGGGAAATAGAGTCCGAACGTCACGACCGTCAGCAACAGTTGTCCGAGGACGAACAGGTAGTTGCGGCCGGGCTGCATGGTGAATCCGAACCGGTCTTCAACCTCCTCCCGTCCGAGCACCAGCCGCCCCACATAATACCGCCACACCCGAAGCAGGGCCATGGGATAATAGAGGCCCAGCGTGACCAACACGAGCAGAGCCTGTCCGAAAACGAAACATCCAGCCCGCCAGCCGCACACCGTCGAGAGCAACCGTTTGCCGCCGTAAGTGAAATCAACGAACCATTTCACGGCCACCGCCCTGTACACACAGACGAAGGCCAGCAGCAAAATATAGAGGAACCAGCAAAGCACATACATCCCCTCCGTCCCGGCCGAAGCCCGCATCATCACGACCGGCACCAGCGAGTACACGACAAAAGCCGGAGCCACGCAAAGAAGCACCGCATAACTGAACAGGGCCGAAGCGCTTCCACGGAACTCCAGCGCATGGAAACGGAACGAAGTCCCCTCGGCGAAATAACGCACCACATCCCGGATGAACCAGGGCAGGTAGACACCCAGCGTCACCGTACCGAGCAGGATGCCCTTCGTACAGAGTGCCGCATAACGCCGGGGCGGGTAATCGGCCTCGAACCGCTCGCCGGAGAGCGCCATGCCGCCCGCCGTAGCCCGCACGAAAAAGTAGAGGGCGAAACAGCAGGCCGCCTGCATCACGACAACAAACAGCAGGCAGCACACCGCAAAGGCCGCGAACGACCAATCCAGCAACGGTTCGGGCGACGCATACCGCTCCGCAAAACGGAGGAAAAGCAGCGTTCCGCCGACAGCCGCCGCCCACGCCGCCAAAAAAGGGAGAAACAGCGATTTTCCCTTCAGGTCAATACAGAAATAACTCCTCATCATCAACAGAATCATTAAATCATATCCGGCTTCCTGCCGGACACGAACGGAACCGTCCGCTTCGGCCCGGTTATCCCGGAACCCCGCCGACAGACGGCATCCGTACTGCAATATAGGGAAAACGTTCCGAAAAGCGCCGTCTTTCCCCGCGTTTTATCCGTACCGGGACAAAAAATTTGCCATATAACGCCCGATACGCCAGTCAAATTGCGTAATGCGGGAAATTCTTCCTAATTTTGTGTTTTGGAGAAACACCCGGAAAATTATTAACAGCCATGTCATATAACGAACTCAGCGAACAGGAACAACTGCGCCGCAATTCGCTGGCGGCACTGCGGGAGCTCGGTATCGAGCCCTATCCCGCCGCAGAATATCCCGTCACGGCCACGGCTGCGGAAATAGCCGCAGACTTCGACCCGGAGAAAGGCAACTTCCAGCAGGTCAGCATCGCAGGCCGCATCATGGGGCGCCGCATCATGGGCAGTGCCTCCTTCTTTGAACTACAGGACCACACGGGCCGCATACAGGTGTACATCCGCCGCGACGATATCTGTCCCGAAGGTGACCCGACCCTCTACAATACCGTATTCAAAAAACTGCTCGACATCGGCGACTTCGTCGGCGTGAAGGGCTTCGCTTTCATCACCCAGACGGGTGAACTCTCGGTACACTGCCGCGAACTCACCGTATTGGGCAAATCCATCCGTCCGCTGCCGGTGGTCAAGGAGAAGGACGGCAAGGTATACGATGCCTTCACCGACCCCGACACGCGTTACCGTCAGCGCTATGTGGACCTTGTGGTGAACCCGCAGGTACGGGAAGTATTCGCCAAGCGGGCCAAAATCATCGCCACCATGCGCCGTTTCTTCGACGAACGCGGCTACCTGGAGGTAGAGACCCCCATTCTGCAGCCCATACCGGGCGGCGCCGCGGCACGTCCCTTCATCACGCACCACAATACGCTCGATACGGACCTCTACCTGCGCATCGCCAACGAACTCTACCTCAAGAGGCTCATCGTGGGGGGCTTCAACGGTGTCTATGAATTCGCCAAGGATTTCCGCAACGAGGGAATGGACCGCACCCACAACCCCGAATTCACGGTGATGGAGATATACGTCACCTACAAGGATTACCTCTGGATGATGGACTTCACCGAGGAGATGGTCGAACAGGTGGCACTCGCCGTAAACGGCACCACGGAACTCGAAATATGGGGGCAGCAGGTCAGCTTCCGCCGCCCTTTCCGCAGAATAACGATGACGGATGCCATCCGCGAGAAGACCGGTTTCGACATTACCGGCAAAAGCGAGGAGGAGCTGCGCGAAGCGTGCCGCCGGTTGCATGTGGAAACGGACGAGACAATGGGTAAGGGAAAGCTGATAGACGCCCTCTTCGGCGAATACTGCGAACGCGACCTCATTCAGCCCACTTTCGTCATGGACTACCCCATCGAGATGTCGCCGCTGGTGAAACGCCACCGCAACAATCCCGACCTGACGGAACGGTTCGAACTCTTCGTGGCCGGCAAGGAGCTCTGCAACGCCTACTCCGAACTCAACGACCCGATAGACCAGCTCGGCCGCTTCCAGGAGCAGCTCCGGCTGAGCGAGAAGGGCGACGACGAGGCGATGTTCATCGACATGGACTTTGTCCGCGCCCTCGAATACGGCATGCCCCCCACCTCGGGTATGGGCATGGGCATCGACCGCCTGACGATGTTCATGACCAACCAGCCCTCCATTCAGGACGTCCTGCTCTTTCCGCAAATGAAACCCGAAAAGGGCGTCGTCCGAGACAATCCGGAGAAGTATGCCGAAAAAGGCATTCCGGAGGAGTGGGTGCCGGTACTGCACAAAATGGGATTCCTGACCGTCGATTCGCTGAAGAAACTCTCGGCAGGGAAACTGTTCAACGACCTGTGCGGATTCAACAAGAAGAACAAGCTGGGGCTGAAGACCCCCACGGCGGAAGAGGTGAAAGGGTGGGTGGAATAGCAGCCGCCCCGGCACCGCAGACTCCTGAAACTTCAAACCGTATCACAAACCAAAAACTTGGGATAATGAGAAAAAAAATCGTTGCGGGCAACTGGAAAATGAATACCCTGCCCGCAGAGGGAGTGGAACTGGCCAAGACCGTCGCAGCCAGGCGCCACGAAACGGACAGCAGCGTGGAACTCATCGTCTGTCCGCCGTTCACCCACCTCAGCGAGGTGGTGAAGGCTACGCGCGGCAAAGGCGTAGCGGTCGGTGCGCAGAACTGTGCCGCCGAGGAGAAGGGAGCCTACACGGGCGAAGTATCGGCCGCCATGCTGGCCGCACTCGGCGTGGAGTACGTCATCCTCGGCCACTCGGAAAGGCGCGAATACTACGGTGAAACGAGTGCCACGCTCAACCGGAAACTCGCCATGGCATACGCCAACAACCTCATTCCGATATACTGCGTGGGCGAAAAGCTCGAAGAACGCGAAGCGGGCCGGCACTTCGACATCGTCGGGGCACAGCTCCGGGAGGTGGTCTATAACCTGACACCCGAACAGTTCACCTCGCTCGTCGTAGCCTACGAACCCGTATGGGCGATAGGTACCGGCAAAACGGCTACATCGGAACAGGCTGAAGAGATGCACGCCCACATCCGTCGGACGCTGGCCGAAAAATTCGGCGCTGCCGCCGACGCCACCCCGATACTCTACGGCGGCTCGTGCAAACCCTCCAACGCCCAGGAACTCTTCGCAAAACCCGATGTGGACGGCGGTCTCATCGGCGGAGCGGCCCTCGAAGCGGATTCGTTCATCCGAATAGGCCAATCGTTCTAAAGCCCCGGACGAACTGCGAATGACAGAAAAGGCAGGAGAATTTCTCCTGCCTTTTCGTCGTCTCCGTTTCCGGACCGTAGAGACGCACGATGTCCCCGACAGCAGACAACCCTCTCCTCTCGCCACAACGACACGACACATGCAAAAAGGGGCAGCGCACAAACGGCGTTCCCCTCTTTTATGTTTATGTTATGCCGCAGCCCTAAAACCGCTCTCCGACCTTTTTCCAGTCGATGACATGCCAGGTGGCTTTGACCGAATCGGCCCGGCGATTGCGATAGTCGATATAGTAGGCATGTTCCCATACGTCCATCACCATGAGCGGTGTCCGGCCGTTTCTTATCGGATTACCGGCATTGGATTCATTCACGATATCGAGCGCACCCGACGCGTCCTTCACCAGCCATGTCCAACCCGACCCGAACAGTCCGGTAGCCTTCTTCTCGAATTCGGCCTTGAAATTATCGAAAGAACCGTATTTCTTCTCCAACGCATCCAGCAGCTTTCCCTCCGGTTTCTCCTGCGGCTTCGGCGAGAAGGTATTGAAGTAAAAGGTGTGGTTCCACACCTGCGCGCCGTTGTTGAAAATCGGCCCCTCAGCCCGACGAATAATCTCCTCCAGCGATACATCCTCATACTCCGTACCGGGGATGAGCTTGTTGAGGTTATCCACGTAAGCCTGCAGATGCTTTCCGTAATGGTATTCTATCGTCTCCCTACTGATATGGGGCTCCAACGCATCTTTCGCGTAGGGCAGTTCCGGCATTTTATGTGTCATAACGTTATTGATATTAAGTGTAACATGTTTTTTTCTGTTTATGTCAGATACGGCAAAATCCATACCATCCGCAACGGTTTTCCCGCAGGCAGGCCGGAATCGCAGCGAAAAAGCAACCATTTACCAATCAATAATTTCAATAGCCGGATAAAATCTGCCTATACCGTCGTTTCCTGTCCGAAATTCGCAAGAAAAGACCGTTTTTTCCGGAGACGGTGTTATATTCGTCCCCGTCCGACGTCTTTGATATAGATGCAAGGAAAAGGCCTCGACCGGAGTTTATGGACCAAGCAGAGTTCGCTGCACGCCTCATACCACTGAAAGACAAGATATTCCGTTTCGCACGGGCTATCCTGTCGGACGTATCCGAGGCCGAAGATGTCACGCAGGACGTTTTCGAAAAGCTATGGAAAAGCCGCGGTTCGCTGGACGGCTGTACGAATCTGGAGGCTTTCGTCATGGTCAGCGTCCGCAACCTCTGTTACGACAGACTCCGCAGCCGGCGGACGAAACAAGAGAAACTCGGTATGCTCCGCAACGAAACGGACAACGCGGCACAGGAATGGGCGACAGACCATCTCGACACGCACGAACTGCTCCGCAGGGCAATGGAAACGCTGCCGGAAAAACAGCGCACCATCATGCATCTGCGCGACATAGAGAACTACGATATCGACCGCATCGCAGAGATAGTGGGCATGGAAGGGCCAACCGTCCGGGTACTGTTGTCAAGGGCCCGCAAGAGGGTCAGAGAGAGATTCAAAGCAATAATGGATTATGGCATCGGATAAAGAGATAAGACGATTGCTCGCCCTCTACTTCGACGGAGCGACAACCGACGCACAGGAACAGGAGCTGCGGGAATTCTTCGCCCGCGACACGGTACCGGCCGACCTGGCATACGCGAAGGCCATGTTCGGCGCCTTCGCGACAACGGCCGCAGATACCTGCAGCTTCACGGATGCCTTGCTCTCCGAACGTCTCCTCCGGCGGACAGAAGGTGAAGCCGAATGCCATCCCCGGCAAGGCCGGCGTGTCCGTCTTGCCGCGCTCCTCACGACCGTCGCAGCAGCCGTCGCCGTCCTCTGTACACTCTACCTCTCCGACCGCAGAGAAAATACGGAAATCTACTGCTACCTCAACGGCGAGCCTGTCACCGACATAGACATCGCTCTCCGCCAGGTCAATATGGCGGAAAGATTGCTGAAAGCCGGGGTACACTCCACAGCGACAGGGGCGGATGCAATCAGAGAAGCGGGCCGGTCGCTGGACGCCCTCCGAACGGCAAGGAACATCATGGAACATGTGAAAAAGGCCGCGGAAGAGGTCGACAGCCAGGAACAACCCGCGGGTCCTGCACCCCGGAGGGAGTGACAGGCTACACATCCCTGCGGCCGTACGCAACCTCTTCCCGTCATACGACGGCAGCTTTCCCGACAGATACGACAACACAGCAATCCCGGACACATACGGGGTCATATAAAGGTAACTATAAATTATAAACAATATATATTCCCATGAAAAGGTTTGCTTTTTTACTCGCCGTACTGGTATCTGCGGTCATGGATATCGAAACGGCAGAGGCCCAGCACACGGTTACCGGCGACAGGAGACAAGTAGTGATAACGAATCCCGACGGAGAACGGGTCGTCGATATACGACAGCCCGACGACGGACGCATCGTGGTGCGGGTGGCGTCGGTCGAAATAGTCATGAATGACAACGGCCGGGAACGTACCGCAGGCGCTCCCGTTCCGCCGAAACGACGGGCTGCGGCATTCGGCGACTCAGACTTCCAATCCTTCTTCGAGCTGGGCATCAACACACTGCCACGGCCGGACTACACGCTGTACGGTACGCTGCCCGACGGGCTGTATGACTTCATGGACCTGAACAACGCCAAATCGCTTCAGTTCGCCTTCTCGCTCAGCGATGTGACGCTCTACCTCAACGCCTCCCGAAACCTCTCCCTCACGGCGGCACTCCAGCTCGTCTTCAACGAATACGTCTTCTCCCAGAACGTAAGGCTCACGAAACAGAACGGCATGCTCGTACCCGAAGCCATTGCTCCGAGTTACAAAAAATCCAAACTAAGCACCTCCTCGCTTCAGGTACCGGTCGTATTCACTATCGGCCGTTCCGACATGTTCCACCTGTCGCTGGGCGTTTACGGCGGGGTGTGCATAGGCAGCCATACGAAGATAAAGTTTCCGAAGGAGAAGGCTTACGGCATGTACATGAATCCATTCTATGCGGGTATCACCGCCCGGGCGGGTTTCCACGGCTTCTACATCTACTGCAACTACGGAGTGACAGACCTGTTCAAATACGGCAAGGGACCGGCCGTATCGCCCATGACCATCGGGCTCGGATTCGGTTTCTGACGCTACATCAACTCCCCTTACCAAAAAGGACGATACCATGAAAAAGTTATTGATACTGACGGCCCTCTGCTGCTGCCCACTGCTCTCCTACGGACAGACGGACGGCTTCATGAAGCTGTATGAGAAATATTCGGGCCGCGAAGGATATACCACGGTAGAGATGGCGGGCGAAATGTTTCGGGCCATCAATGACGCCGACGGCACCGATTCCGGAGCGCCCGGACTGAATAACGTAAACCGAATGATTATCATCGTGGCGGAGACCGGCAACAAGGCATTCGCCGAGGAGGTCAAAGCGGTGCTCCAAAGCGGGGAATACGCAACGGTCAGTGCCGTACATGACGGCAGCCAAAGCGTAGAGTTTTTCATCCGGCAGGAGGAGGGGCATACGACGGAAGTGGTGATGAACGTCTACGACGGAACGGAACACATCGTCATGCTGCTCGACGGCTATGACCTCAACATCAGCCAGATTTCCCGCATCACGGGCCCGGACATCTCCATACCCTGACCGGACGGCCGGGCCTGAGGCAACTGGCCGGGCGGCCAGACAGGTTCCGCAGCGGCGGTCGCAAGAAAATATCCCGCCGTATCGGGATACGAGCGGTTTCCCGGTGGGACAGATAAGGGGACGCGTTGATACGCGTCCCCTTATCTGTCCCACCGGCTGCCAATATCCGTCAGTTCACATTGCGGGGATTCATACTCGCCTCCGCAGAGAGTTCGAATTCGCGCTGCAACCTTACCATTTTGACAGCAGCCACCGCGGCCTCGTCTCCCTTGTTGCCCAACCGACCGCCGGCCCGGTCGAGCGCCTGCTGCTGGTCGAGGGTGGTCAATACGCCGAACGCCACCGGCATATCCCACTCCAGCATGACATCGCTGATACCCTTCGTCGCTCCGAGGCAGACGTAATCGAAGTGCGGCGTCTCGCCCTTTACCACGCAGCCGAGCGCAATCACGCCGTCCACATCGGTATGTTCCGCGAAGAAACGCGCTCCCATGGGGAGTTCAAACGTGCCCGGCACGTATCGTACGATGATGTTCTCGTCGCTGCATCCGCATTCGCGCAGCGTCCTCACGGCTCCGTCCCGCAGTGCGTTGGTTACTTCCGGATTCCACTCCGAAACGACAATGCCGAATTTCATATCGGCCGCAGAAGGGAGCGGTGCCTCAAAATGTGAAAGGTTTTTGGTCGCCATAGTTCAAATCGTATTGTTTTCAGTCCGCATATCGCCGCAGGTCTCGCTCCGTATCCGGCACGCGAATGCAAACAGGCTGCCGCTTGCGCCGTACAGCCTGTTCATTTTGTCTTCCACCACGGAAGCTGCTATCGGGCCTGTTCGAACTCCCCGATAAGTTTGTCAATATCTCTCGCCTCAAGGCTCGAAGCGTACTCCGTCTTGATGCGTTCGCAGACATTCACAGCCTCCTCCATCCTGCCGAGTTCGGCATATACGAAGGCAAGTTTGCGGAGATAATAAGGAGTGGAGAGCACATTGTCGGCAGCATCCGCAGCCTGGGCATACAGCACCTCGGCCTTGGCGTAATCGCCGCGTTCGACGCAGATGTCGCCCTTGAGTCCGAAGTTCTGCGCGTTGATTATCACGCCAGGCGCTCCTTTTACCTTTTTGTATTTGTTGAGGTACTCCATTGCCGAATCGAAATCGCCGAGCTTCATGTAGCACACGCCGGCATAGTGGGCCGCGAGACGTCCCGGACGGGTGGCGCCGTACTGTGAAACGACGTCGAGAAAACCTGCATTGCTGCCGTCGCCCTCGAGTGCGGCCGTATAGTCCTCTGCTGCGAAAAGCTGTTCGGCAACGAACATCATCTCGGCGGCCTTGACGGCACGGGGCCTCTTCACGAGGTATTCGTAAGCGAAATAGCCGCCCACGACAATCACCACTACGAGCAGCCCCGTAAGCAGCTGCTTGGTATATTTCTGGAAAAACAGTTCGGTCTTATCGAGAGCGGTCTCGATTTTCTGTTCCGGGTCTACATGTTCCCCTTTCCTGGGTTTAGAATTAGCGTTCGTGGATTTAGTGGCCATAAATAAAACAAGTTAATTACCGGTGCCCCGTCCCCTGCGGAAGGGCCGCCGCAAGTCAAACTGCTTGGTGTTCCCAATTCAAACGACAAAAATACACCTTTTTACGAAAAAACATGACGGCGGCTGCAATAAATTTTCCCGGCAGCGCCCTTTTCCGGCGCCGTACCGGAACACGCATTTCATAAATCCCGCGGGAATCGCTACCTTTGAGGGAAAGTTGCACATAACGCATCCCGTCCGCACATGTATATCCGCAAACTGTCGCTGCTGAACTTCAAAAACATAGCACAGGCCGACCTCGAACTCGCTCCGGGCATCAACTGCTTCACGGGACGCAACGGGGCCGGCAAGACCAACGTGATAGACGCCGTATGGTATCTGGCGATGTGCAAAAGTTCGCTTGCCATGACCGACGGGCAGAGCGTGCGCCACGGCGAAGAGTTCTTTCTGCTCAACGGGGAGTATCTGTCGGACGGCGGCCGCCACGAAACGGTGACCTGCTCGTTCAAGCGCAACGGCGGCAAGACGCTCAAACGCAACGGCAAGGAGTACGAACGGCTCTCCGAACACATCGGTGCGGTTCCCACGGTCATCGTATCTCCGGCCGACATCTTTCTCGTCAGCGACGCCGCTGACGAACGGCGCAAATGGCTCAACTCGTTCATTTCGCAAAACGACCGGGAATACCTCAACGCACTCATCCGTTACAACCATGCGCTCGCCGAACGGAACCGGTTGCTCAAGCAGCTCCGCTCCGCCGCACAGGGCGACCTGCTCGAAGTATTCGACATGCAGTTGGAGGCGCACGGCAGGGTAATACATGCCAAAAGAGCGGAAACGATAGAGAAACTCGGTCCAATCGTCGCACGGCATTACCGCGCCATATCGGGTGACCGCGAAAAAGTGGAGCTCTCCTACCGCTCCGAGCTGAACGGCGCCACGTTCGGCGAGGTGCTGGCGGCGGCACGCGACAGGGACATCGCGAACCAGTTCACTACAAGCGGTGTCCACCGCGACGACATGGTCATGCGTATCGGCGGATATCCGTTGAAGAAATACGGTTCGCAGGGGCAGCAGAAATCATTCCTGATAGCACTGAAACTGGCGCAGCACGCCATCATCGCGGAAGAGACCGGCGAACGCCCCATCCTGCTTCTCGACGATTTATTCGACAAGCTGGACGCTTCGCGTCTCGAAGCGCTCATCACCCTCGTCGGAGACGGAAGTTTCGGACAGACCGTCATCTCCGACTGCAACCATACGCGGCTGACCTCCATACTCGACAACTGCGGAGCACGTTATACGCTTTTCACCGTGGAGGAGGGCGAGATAACCGAGGAGAGGAGGGAAGCATGAGGCGGAGCAGACCGATGAGCATAGGCGAACTTTGGTCGGGATTCGTCGAGGAGAACCCGACGAGGATGCGACGGCTTGCCGAGGCGCGGATACCCGACCTGTGGCCGGAAGTCGTCGGCCCCGGCGCCGCGTCGCTTACGCGGTCGCTGACCATGCGCAACGGCGTACTCTACGTGGCCCTTACCTCTTCCGTGGCACGCCACGACATCTTCATGCGGCGTACCGAACTCCGTCATCGGCTGAACGAGCTGCTCGGCATGAACGTCGTCTCCAACATCATCGTCAAGTAATCCGCCCGCGCGGCCCGTACAGCCTTGCATCGTTCATGGCATAGGAAACTGGAAAGTTGACAGGAGAGAAGAAGACGATGATTTCCGGAATCGGTCTTGTATGTTTTGCATCATCCCAATCCGACCGGCGTTGAGTGGCAGGCACAAACCGGAACTCTTCCATACCCACACGATGATAGTTAAATATACAGAAAATTATCATAAAAACAAAGCGGAGCGACAAAATATCGCTCCGCCTGCCATATAAAAGTCTGAAAATATTATTCTATCGGCTCTCCGTCCTTGAAAAATTCATCGGTGAAAATATATTCACAATGCCGGGAATACTTCTTTTCCGAAATGACGGTGTAAGTTTTCTCGTCCAAAAGAGATGCGGATTCTCTTCCGTGAATAACGATTCGTTCCTGACCGTTATCGACGGATAAATCAATTGATGTCGTGTTGCGCCATCCGAACGGACGACAGAATCCCCCTCGGGAAGATAAGTAGACCGTATCGTTTTGCCCCGGGAAAACTGTTATCGTCTTATATAAATTGTCCGGGTGTAACTCTCCGTCCAAGTCATTTCCATAATAACAATCCATCGTAATCGTAACCGTAGTCTGGTTGCTATAAATATAATAGGCATTATAGGTTCGGTCGGCAACGCAGCAGGTCAAACCGATAGTGAATACTAAACCGACTATTGCGCATAATAGTTTTTTTTTCATACGTATATGTGTTCAGGTTAATGTTTCTTCTGTCTGTTATTGTGAGACGCAAAGCGTTGCCGTTTCGTTGCATCGCCGCTGCAAAATCTTCCAAAATATCTTCAATTATAAAGATAGGAAAAACTCCGACACCTTCCTGCCTGCGTCGGTAAAACTTGCCGTAACTTCTGTCCTTTATACAATTTCGTGGCGCTCGGCACAGCCGACCCCTGAAACATCGGCAGCAGAAGAATGAAGGCCGGGAATTTGCTTCCGGCCTCGTTCATTCCTACCGGATGCCCTTTCGGCTGCACTATTTCGTTCGTCCATCAACATTCACCTACCCGAAAAGCTCATAATCACCAAAAGGGAAGACAAAGGAAAATACCCCGCAGCAATCATGCAGGACGAGCTGTTCGGCATAGGAATCGAATAAGCAGCGGGCTGCACCTGAACAGGTGCAGCCCGCTGCTTATGATACCGGTTACCGACAGGAATGGCACTCTCCCGCCGAGCAGGCATTACCGCCGGGATACTCGAATTCGAGCGTAGAATGCGTGATACCCATTTCGGCCAAATCGTGTTTCACGGCCGCCTTCACCCGGCCCTCTTCTTCGGCCGAATCTATCACCACATGCGCGGTCAGCGCATTCTCAGTCGTACTCAATGCCCATATATGAATGTGGTGAATGTCGTGTACGGCCGGCTCCGTTTCCATGATTCGGCGGCGCAGCTCCTCGGGAGCAACGACTCCGGACGGCACCCCATCGAGCGAAAGCCGCAGGCTGTCGAACAGCAGATGCGTCGTGGAAACGAGTATGACGGCAGCTATCACGAGCCCTATTATCGGGTCGATGACATACCAGCCGGTCGCGCTTATCACGATACCCGATACCACCACACCGAGTGAAACAAGGGCATCAGCCGCCATGTGCAGGAAAGCTCCCTTGACATTCAGGTCGCGCTTACGGTCTTTCATGAAAAGCCATGCAGTAAAGGCATTTATCACGATGCCGACGCCGGCCACCCACGCAATGGCACCCCCTTCGACGGGATGCGGTTCGCGCAGTTTGCCGATACTCTCCCAGACGATGACACCGACCGCGACGAGCAGGATGCAGGCATTCAGCAGCGAAACGAGCACCGTACTCTTCTTGTATCCGTACGTATATTTCGAATTGGGTTTTACCCGTGCCAGTTTGAAGGCCAGCAGTGCCAATACGAGGCTGACCACATCGCTCAGGTTATGACCTGCATCGGAAATTAGCGATACGGAGTTCAGAAAAAAACCGGCAGCGAGCTCGACGACGACATACGCCACATTCAGTACAATACCGACCAGGAACGCCCTGTTCAGATGGTCGAGCGGCTCCGCATGGGCATGGCTGTGGGCATGTCCTCCATGCGCAGGGCCGTGCCGTTTTCCGGAGGCCGATTCGCCGGTCTCCGCCGCAGGGCCGCGAACCTTTCCGCCTCCTCTATTCATTTCGTCCATCTCTTTTTCATCCATTCGTTTCCGTCCGGACAGCCGGCTGCCGTTCCGGTGAAAAAAGGTTCCGGCCGGGACATCGAAGACATCGGGCACGGCCGACCGGCCGCACCCGACAAGTCCTCCCTTTCGTCCCAGGGCCGACGGCCGTACTAAAACTCCACTACCGGAGCCGTCGCACTGCCTTCAGCCGCTTCGAAATAGGGATACTGTCCGAATCCGAACAGTCCCGCTATGATATTGGTCGGGAAGCGGCGTACCCGTGTATTGTAAGCCCGCGCCGCCTCGTTGAAATTGCGGCGTTCGGTAGCGATACGGTTCTCCGTCCCTTCGAGCTGTGCCTGCAGCTCGGAGAAATTCTGGTTGGCCTTCAGGTCGGGATAGTTCTCCTGTATCATCAGCAGGCGGCCGAGTGCAGCGGTCAGTTCGCCCTGCGCGGCCTGGTATTTCTCAATGGCCTCCGGCGTCAGATTGTCGGCATCTATGGTCGTCTGCGTGGCACGCGCACGGGCAGCCACCACACCCTCAAGGGTTTCGGACTCATGCGACGCATACCCCTTGACCGTATTCACAAGATTGGGTATCAGGTCACTGCGCCGCTGATACTGGTTCTCCACCTGCGACCATGCAGTCTTTACTCCCTCCTCCTGCTTCACGAGCGAGTTATACCCCGTTGCGAACCAGATGACCAGTACGGCCACGATGGCTATCGCGATTATCCATCCTTTCTTCATTGTTTTCCGAATTTTAATTGATGTCTTATGTTCTGTAAATCCAAGTTTATCCTATGTTCCCGGTCAGAAACTTCCGCGGGCACCGCCGCCGCCGAAGCTGCCGCCGCCGAAACCTCCTCCGAATCCGCCGCCGTGACCGCCCATACCGCCCAGCATACCGCCGAGACCTCCGCCTATTATCATACCGCCCGTGCCGCCTCCGCCGCTGTGGTCGCTGCTCCGCCGCTTCACCACATAACCGCAGTTGCGGCAGACGTAGGTGGTCTCCTCCACCACCTCATTCCTCGTCCGGGAGATGACCTCGGTACCGACACGCTTCAGCGTCCGCTTGTGACAGCGCGGACAACGTCCGGCGAACACGAGGGCGATAATGATAACAAGAAGCGGCACGCCGAAGAAAAAGAAGAGCATGCCAATCGCCCCGCCGTCGTCCTCGGAGAGTTCCGCAGGCGGCCGGCCGTTGAGCACGCCGGCGATGGCGGCGACTCCCTCCGTCATCCCGCGGTCCCAGTCGCGCTCCCGGAAGGCCGGCAACATATAATTATTGATTATCCTCTTCAACAGGGCATCCGGCAGGTCGCCTTCGAGACCGTATCCGGTCTGTATCTCTATCGCTCCCTGGTCGACGACGAGCAGAATGCCGAGCCCGTCATCCGCCTCCTTGCGCCCCACTCCCCAGCGCGTAACGAGCTGCTGCAGAAAGTCGAAGGGTACTTCATCCCCGATGGAGTTCACAGCCACGACAACGACCTGGGCCCTGCCGCTCTCCTTCAGCGAATAGAGCATGGTGTCGATGCGGTAAACCGCCGACTGCGACAGCAGCCCGTCGGGGTTGCTGACGAAGCGGGTTCGGTCGGCCGCCTGCACATTGGGAATATCCTCCACGCGATAGGCTCGCGAACTACCGAAGAGGGTATTCGCAGCACAAAAGGCGAACAATAGGATGACAAACAATTTCCGCATATCAGAAGCGATTACGCAACATACGATGCAAATGTATAATTTTTACTCAAAACAGCCGCCTCGGCCGACGAATATCGGGCCTAAAAACACGGGGTTCCCCTCTTGCCTTCAAAATTCCTGCCGGACGGCAGTCCTCCATGGACCGTACAGGAGCAGGCACCGCACGAATCCCATCACTCGACCACTTTCCGATAGGTATAATATTTCTGTTTGACACCATCCACGAAAGCGAGCGTCTCGCCGTATCCGCTGAAACGGCGATAGGTCACCGAATCGCACATATAGTCACCGTCGCCCATCAGGGCGAGGCAGCGCGACACAGCCTCCCACGAATCGGGATTCTCCCCTTCGGCCCGGGCGAGCCGGCGGGCATCCCGGACTGTCCCTATTCCGCAGTTATAGGCGGCCAGAATGATGCTGAGGCGCGACTCGTCGGGAGTGCCCTCCGCAAATCCCAGCGATTCGTCGATGCTTTTGATGAGTTTCGCCGCCAGCGTGATGTTCACCTCCGGGTCGGAGAGTCTCCGCTGGTCTATCTTGAAATGGCGGGCCGTGACGGGCATTATCTGCATCAGTCCGCAGGCCCCGCTCGGCGACACGACATTATGCCGGAAACGCGACTCCTTGTAAGCGATAGCCGACAGCAGGCGCCAATCCACCCCCTCCCGCATACCGACCTCCCGTATCATGCCGTCCCATACCGAGATGCCGTTCGGCACACGGCGGTCACCCTCCGCACCGCCAAAACACCGGCCATCCCCCCGGCCGGAGTAGACATCGCACAGCGCGGCATACTCCTCCGTCCGGCTGTATCCGCCGAACCAACGCACGAAATCGTAATACAGGGCAGGATTTTCGGGCGAAAAGACCATGCTGATGTCTACCCGTTCCGCAAATTCATAGACGGTCGCCAATCCCGGGACAAACTCCCCTACCACGGCCGCTTCCCCCTGCTCGCATATCAGAAAGTCGGACTCTCCGCGGGCAAGCCCCGCAGCGAGTTCATATACATTCAGCGGCGAGATGTACAACTGCGCACCGGCAAGCGAATCGAGCAACCCGGCATAACTCGCCGTACGGGTAAACCCTTCGGGCATCACCACCCGACCGCTGCCGACCGTCCCGGAAAGACCGGTTCCGCCGCACGGACGCTCCCTTCCGGCAAGCATGACATAGGTGGTCGTCCTGACCGGAAGCGACAGCGCTCCGGCCTCCACATCGGAAGAGACCGCAACACCGACATCCGTCAAACCGCTTCTGAGATTGTTCCACATACGGGCCGAAGACACCCCTGCGGTAAAATCGAGTTCCCGTCCCCCGTTCTCCGCATACGCCTCCATCAGTTCGCAGAAATAGCCGTAACGCTCTCCGCCTACGACGAAGCATCCCGGTATGCCGGCAGCCGCCGAAACCCTGACCGGCCGGCCGTAACCCGCAGCGAAATTCCGGCCGTCACCTCCTCCCTCCCCCGTACCGCATTCGCACAGGACCAGCAGGAAGAGCATGACAGGCAATATTCGTCTTTTAAACATTCATCAAATTTCTCCGGGCAGCTTTTCCGCTCCGACGGAACCGATACCGCACGCTCCCGCGCACGGCCGTCAGTCATAGAATCCCCACGAGATGCCTATCTTGAATACGCGCTTGTTGAGCGGATAGTGGAGTACCTGGAAATACTCCCTCGTATTGAAGAAATCCTCGCTCAGATGTGCCACTTTCAGCAGGATACGCATACGTTTCCACTTGGCGGCAATGTACACGTCGAGCATCGGGTAACCGCCTATCTGCTGCGCCCGCTGGTTGTAGAACTGTCCGGTCGCCGGATTGTACCCGAATGCGTAATATTTGGTATTATATCTCCCATCCACCCCTATCTTGAGGCGCAGCACGTCGCGCACGGCGTCGAATTCGAAGAAATAGGAGATATAGGCGCTGACTAAAGGCACGGGGACTACCTGCTGGTCGGTACTCCATTGCAGCAATACCCTGTGGTTCAAATGAAGGCCGCCTATGCGGAAATCCTTCCTGGCATACACTCCCGTCACGCTGACGGCATGCAGGGCCTGGCTGGGCATGGCATTCGCGCCGTAATACACCCGGTTGCCGAGCACGCTCTGGTAAAAGGCTGCCTCCGCATTGACGGTCGGGGCGGTCAGCTTTACCTCAAGACGGGTCTCATTCTCCTTCCGAAAGGAGTTGTTCCATATGAAATGGTTAGAGGAAAACGTCTGGCTCCAGTAGGAAGGCTCGTGCAGCGAATAGCTGAACCTTCCCGTGAGCGAAACGGGATGCTCCTTGAAATAGACGCTGAGCGTCGCATTGGCCTCGGCATCGAGGTCATGCTGTCGGTAGCCCAGAGGCACGTACCGCAGCTTTCCGTTCCATTGGAAATACTTTTTGAACTTGCCGTCCACCGCACCGTAAACGTAGAAACTCTCCTTCTTGACGGGTTTCATATTGCCCGTCAGGTAATCCTGCTGACGGAACTGGTAATAACGGTGCGCATCCAATCCGACCCCCGCATCCACCGTTCCCACGATGGCATCCCGGTCCCAGGGCTGAAGCTGGACGAACAACCTGTTGGAGAGTTTCGATTCGAAGGTCGAGTCGCGCGAGGCGGTACCGTTAAAATACCAGTGCTCGTAAAAGGGCGTCGTCGGTACCGGCGCATCGGCCGACCCGCCGTCCTTACTGGGGGTCTGCATGCCGGAATAGGTATCGGTATAAACCCTGTTCCAACTGTCGTACTGCAGCGAGTACCCCACGTAAATGGCCGGCACGCCTGCCATCGAAAAATCGTCGTCGGTCAGGCGGCGCAACGGGATACCGTAACTGTGGAAGGTATAGAAAGTATTGTTCTTCAATATATTTCTCGCATCCGATAACATAAAGGGGATTTCGAACGGGCGCTCCTTCTTCACGCCCGTGATATACCAGTCGTCCACTACGCCGCCGTTCTCCTGCATACGGATGGTATTGAAGATATATCCGGCGTAACCGGTATACCGTTTGCCGTTGTGCGACACGCCGAGCGAGAAATCCGTATCGCGCGTGGCCTGGTTCATGTAGATGCCGCGCGTTCCCATCGTATGATACGTCACGTTGAATCCCGTCGAGGGAGTGATGTTCTGCGCGTGCAGAATGGAGATATTCTCCTCCGCATACTGCCGCTGTCCGGCGGTGATGTACCCCAGTTGGGTAAGCGGTTTCTTCACATTGTAGAACGGGGCGCTCTCCGGAGTGTAAAGATAGGAGTAGAGCGGCTGGGCCATCTGGAAATCCCGGAACTGCGGACGGTCGTAGAACCCCAGCGGGATGGAGGGGGCCCCGAGATTGCCGAGATAGGCATCGCCTACGTCTTTCTTCAGGAAGGGATAATCCACCTGGAAGTCGTACAATATCGTATCAATGCGCGTCATCTCTATCCGGTTCATGGACATGTTGATGTTCCACGCGAAGTTGTTCTGCGAACGTATCGAATCGTTGAAGAAGTAGGATTCCAGCGGTTTGCGCTCCTTTTTGGTGGTATCCATCCTGGCCGAATCGAGTGGCCCTTCCTCGGTCTGGAACGGATTAGCGCCAATGCCGCCGGGGGTCTGGAAATTCATGTCGTTGAAATCGCCCATGCCGGGATTCAGCGTATTGAAGCTCTGTCCGCTAACCTCCGCACAGAACGGCATAACGAACACGGCAAGGACCGTTATGATTTTATATTTCAGACCGCGCATCCAAAAACGGGGTTTCCAGCCGCAAAGATAACATTTTTTCGCCACGTCACTTACACCTACCCACAAGCCATATCACAAGCGAATAGAGGATATAGAGCAGGATGGCGAGCCCGACGCCCGGCATGCCGGCGACCAGAACGATGACCAGCGACACCAGCAGATAGGTGTACCGCACCTCGTTGCCCGCGAAGCCGAACCCCTCGAACTTCAGCGAAAACATACTCACGGGAGAGACCATCAGCAGAGCCAGCACCACCCCTGCGGCGAGTACGGCCCACTGCATCCATGCCGCCGCCGGCAAACCGATACGGCCCGACATGTACCAGCCGAACGCCCCCACGAACAGGGCGCAGGCAGGTACGGGCAACCCGACGAACTCCCGCTTCTGGTCGTCCGAAACGTTGAACCGGGCGAGCCGCAACGCCCCGCAGGCCGTTATCAGCAGCATCACCGCGCTCCATGCGCCGTATCCTCCGGCGAGATAGTAGATTTTCATGGCGACGACGGTCGGCAGCACGACGAAACTGACCATGTCGGCCAGCGAATCGAGCTGGGCTCCGACAGGGGAATATTGCCCGGTGAGCCGCGCCACGAACCCGTCGAGGAAATCGAAGAGGGCTGCCGCCAACATGAGCACGAACGCCACGCGCAATGCCCCGGCCGACTGGAGCGACACCATCGATATAATGCCCAGCGTACCGCACAGCAGATTGGCGAGCGTAATGATATTGGGCAGCGTGATAAGCTTTGCTTTCATGTCTTTCTCTCTGTTTTCACCCGTTTCTTCCGCAAAGGTAATAAATCCGAACGACCGATGCCCCATTCCGCCGGTTATTTCCACCGTGCCGGCCCCCGCACTCCGTTTCACCTACAACGTCGTCCGCTTCCGGTTATTGCCCTTTTCGGAAAACGGGAGCACCGAAGGATTAAAATCCGGCCGGAAATCCTGCAAATCCGGGAGAAATCCCCATTTTTGTACCGGGAACATCAATTTTAATAAGGAACGACATGAAAGCAATATTGATGAAGGGCGGTTCCGTGGCGGACGGTCAGCAGGGAACGGTCTCCCGTGCCGACGTACTCGTCCGGGACGGCCGGATAGCCGCAGTCGGAGAAGGTCTTCCGGCCGCCGGAGCCGAAACGCTGGACTGCACGGGACTGGTGGTCACGGCAGGTTTCGTGGATGCGCACGTACACATCGAGTCGAGCATGGTACTCCCCGCCGCCTTCGGAGAAGCGGTACTGCCGCACGGTACCACATGCGTGATAGCCGACCCGCACGAAGTGGTGAACGTGGCCGGAGCCGAAGGACTGCGGAGTTTTCTCGACGAGGCCGCTGCAGCCCCCGTCGGCATTTTCACCGCCGTTCCTTCGAGCGTCCCCGCCACCATGCTCGACACCAACGGCGCGGGCGAGTTCCTCGCCGATGCGATGCGGGAATTCGCCGAACGCCCCGACGTGGCCGGGCTGGGCGAAGTGATGTGTTTCTACGACGTAGCCGAACGCCGTCCGGAAATCATGGAGAAAATCGCCCTCTTCCGCGACAAGACCATCGACGGCCATACGGCCGGCATGCCGGCCGACCTGCTGGACGCCTACATCGGGGCCGGTATCCGGAACGACCACGAGTGTACCGACGCTGCAGGCATGCTGGAGCGCTACCGGAAGGGAATGAACATCTATATCCGGGAAGGGAGTGCGGCCCGCAACGCGGAGGTACTGCTGCGCTGCGTGAAAGAGCGGGGGCTGGACACCGCGCGGTTCGCGTTCTGCACCGACGACAAGCACCTGGCCACCATCGCAGCGGAAGGACACATCTCCTATATCGTCCGCATGGCCCGCCGGCTGGACTTCGGATGGGGCGAAACGGCCCGCATGGCCTCCTGGAACCCCTGCCGTTTCTACGGTCTGGAAGACCGCGGCAACGTCCGCGAAGGATACGTTGCCGACCTCGTCGTCACGGACGACGCCTGCAACCGCATCGTCTATGTCATAAAAGACGGCCGGTTGGTCGCCGCGGAAGGCCGTCTCACCGGCACGACAGGCTGCGGCGCCGCCCCGCGCCGCGACTTCCCGAATACCGTCCGTTTCAGAGAGATGCACGCAGCGGACTTCACCCTGCCCGATACGATGAAAAAGGTGGCCATCGAATTGGTGGAGGGACAGCTTCTCACACGCAAAACACCGCTGGCCGATGGGGAGTGGCGGGGACTGACACGCCTGGCCACGGTGGAACGCCACGGCAGGAACGGCAACATCGCCGTCTGCATGCTCAAAGGGTACGGCATCCGCAACGGAGCCGTCGCCACCAGCGTCTCGCACGATGCACACAACGTGGTCTGCGCCGGTGACAACGCAGCGGACATGGCCGTGGCATGCAACCGGCTGCGTGAACTCGGCGGCGGATATACGATAGCCTCCGGCGGCAGGATTGTCGGCGAACTTCCCCTGCCGGCATACGGCCTGATGTCCGCCGAAAATGCCGCCACGGTCGCCGAAACGATACATCATCTGGAAAAGCAAGCCCACGCCATGGGCGTGAACCGCCGCATAGACGCCTTCACGACACTCTCTTTCGTAGCCCTGCCGGTCATACCCTCCCTGCGCCTGCTCGATACGGGACTGTACGACGTGGACGAAAGCCGGTTCATCCGGTAGACGGAGCCAGTCGGCCTGCCGGTACGCGGCAGGCCAAACGACAATGAACGACAACAAAAAACGAACCATGTACCAGCCAGCCTCCATTCTCCGAACGGCCGCCCTGTTGCTGACCTGCACCGCACTCGCCGCATGCGGACCGAAAACATCCGACCGAGGCTTCACGGACGAAGAACGGGCACTGATAAGACCCGACGGCGGCCCGATGCGCCTGCTCTCCGTGAACGACCGCAACGACTCCCTCCTTCTGCGTACCCAATCGGAACCGCTGGACGACGGGATGCTGCACACGGAGAAGTTCGAACGGCTGTGCGCCGGCATGCTGGCGACCGTACGCGACCCCGCGAACGAAGGCGTGGGCATCGCCGCACCGCAGGTAGGCATCCTGCGCCGGCTCATCGCCGTACAGCGCTTCGACAAGCCGGGCGAACCCTTCGAACTGTACGCCAATCCGGAGATAATCCGCTACGGAGACGACACGGCCGCAGGCCCGGAAGGATGCCTCTCCATTCCGGGCATCGCCGGAACGGTGGTACGCCCGCAGGAGATTACCGTACGCTACCGCACCCTCCGCGGCACCGACACCACGGAACGTGTCACGGGCTACACGGCGGTCGTCTTCCAGCACGAAACGGACCATCTGAACGGTATCCTGTTTACCGACAGGGCCGTGCATACAGAACAATACTGCGATACCATGACGAAAGAAGAGTTGATGAAAAAGGCCATCGCCCTCTCGGTCGCCAATGTGACGGAGGGCGGAGGCCCGTTCGGGGCGGTCGTCGCCCGCGACGGCCGAATCGTGGCGACGGGCACCAACCGCGTGACGGCCGAGAACGATCCCACGGCCCATGCCGAAGTGCAGGCGATACGGGAGGCGGCCCGGCGGCTGGGTACGTTCGACCTGAGCGGATGCGAAATATACACCTCCTGCGAGCCGTGCCCCATGTGTCTGGGCGCCATCTACTGGGCGCGGCTGGACAAGGTATATTTCGCCAACGGAAAAGAGGATGCGAAGGCCATCGGTTTCGACGATTCGCTGATATACGACGAACTGGCGCTGCCCCGCTCCGAACGGCGGCTCCCCTCGCAGGAGCTGATGCGCGGCGAGGCGCTCGAAGCTTTCCGCCTCTGGAGCGAGAAGCCGGACAAAACGGCCTACTGACGGCAGACGGAGCGGAGCCGTCACCGGTCACGGAGAGCCCCGGAAAGTCTCCGGGGGCCGCGGCAGCCACTGCCCGCCGACACACGGAAACGCGACGGATGCAATTAGCGGCGGAAAGCGTTTGGCCGGTGCGCTATTTTTTCCTACTTTTGTTTATCCGGCCCGGAAGACATGCCGGAAGACGAACTGTTTCGACAGCAACTACAATCCATCCCAAAGCGATGAACAGCCATATCTATTGCGTTATCATGGCCGGCGGGGCCGGAACCCGCTTCTGGCCCATCAGCCGCAGCGGCAGGCCCAAACAATTCCTCGACATCTTAGGAACGGGGAAAACTTTCATCCGAAGCACCTTCGAACGGTTCGCGGAGTTCGTCCCGGCGGAAAACTTTCTCGTCGTGACGAACAGCACCTACCGCGACCTCGTCCTCGAACAGCTGCCGGAAATCGCGCCGCACCAGATACTGGCCGAACCGCTCGGCCGCAACACCGCTCCCTGCATCGCCTATGCCGCCTTTCGTCTGAAAGCCACCGCCCCGGATTCCACCATGATAGTCACGCCGTCGGACCACCTCATCCTCAATGAACCGGCCTTCCGGAACGTCGTGGAAGAGGCGGTCGAGTTCGCCTCCTCGCACGAGGCATTGGTGACCATCGGCGTACAGCCTACCCGTCCGGCGACCGGCTACGGTTACATACAGGTAGACCAGCCCATGCGCCGGGACGGTCTGAACAAGGTGAAGACCTTCACCGAAAAGCCCAATCTGGAACTGGCCAAAGCCTTCCTACAGTCGGGAGAATTTTTCTGGAATTCAGGAATATTCGTCTGGCAGACCCGCACGATACTGGAGTCCATGAACCGGATGCTGCCCGAAACCTGCCAGCTCTTCGCCTCCATCGAGGGAGACTACGGCACCGACCGGGAGCAGGAGGGAATAGCACGCATCTACCCCGAATGCCGTGCCATTTCGATAGACTACGGTATCATGGAAAAGGCGGACAACGTCTATGTGCGCTGCGGCGATTTCGGCTGGAGCGACATCGGCACATGGGGTTCGCTTTACGAATACCTTCCCAAGGATGCCGACGGCAATACCGACAGTCCGGACTGCATCCTGTTCGACACGCACGGATGCCTCATCAAAAAACCGGAGGGGAAACTCGCCGTGGTGGAGGGACTCGACGAATTCATCGTCATCGACACCGAAGACGTGCTGATGATATGTCCGAAAGAGAACGAGCAGAACATCAAGAAGTTCATAGACACCGCACGCTTCACCAAAGGAGACAGATTCATTTGACGCCCGCACCATACACCCTCAGCCACATGCCATCGCAACAGCAAATATCGGAACTGTACGACCTCTATACGGCGCATCCTGCCGTCACTACCGACAGCAGGCACATTCCCGAAGGCGCCATCTTCTTCGCCCTGCGCGGCCCCTCCTTCGACGGCAACGCCTTCGCGGCCGAAGCCCTGCGGAAGGGCGCGGCCCTCGCCGTGGTGGACGACCCCGAAGCCATTCCTTCCGGGACGAATCCCAGCAGGGATTATTTCCTTGTCGATAACGTACTCCAGACGTTGCAGGAGCTGGCAGCCATGCACCGCACGCGGCTGGGTATCCCCATACTCGCCATCACCGGCACCAACGGCAAGACCACCACGAAAGAGCTCGTACATGCCGTCCTGTCGCAGAAATACCGGGTATATGCCACACAGGGCAACCTGAACAATCACATCGGCGTCCCGCTGACGCTGCTGGCCATGCCCACCGGCATCGAATTCGGTATCGTCGAAATGGGGGCCAGCGCCCCGGGCGAAATAGCCGCCCTGTGTCGTATCGCAAAACCCGATTACGGCATCGTCACCAACATCGGCAAGGCACACCTCGAAGGCTTCGGAGACGAAGAGGGGGTGAAGGCCGCCAAAGGGGAGCTTTACGACCGGCTGGCGGCCGACGGAGGAGTGGCTTTCGTCCGGCAGGACGATGCGACGCTGGCCGCAATGGCCGCACAGCGCCCTACGCTGAAAACGGTCCGGTACGGAGCCGAGGCGGCTGACGGCCTCAAAAGCCAGCTTGTCGGGAACTACAACCGCTTCAACATCGCCGCGGCAGCGACCATCGGGCGCCACTTCGGCGTGGGAGAGAAAGAACTCTACGGCGCCATTCGGGACTATGCCCCGACCATCAACCGCTCTCAGATAATACGTACGAAAAACAATATCGTCATTGCGGATTGCTACAACGCCAATCCGTCGAGCATGCGGGCAGCCCTCGACTGGTTCGGCAAACTTTCACCTTACGACCTGGACGCGACCAAATCGGAGAAGATAGCCATTCTCGGAGACATGCTGGAACTGGGCAAATGGAGCGCCGCGGAACACCGCACCATACTGGAGCTGATACTCGGCATGGATTTCAAACGGGTAGTCCTGATAGGGCAGGAGTTCTGCGACGCCGCAGCCGCGGCCGACCTGCGGGAGGCGACACAGAAAATGTCGCTCATGACCTTCCCCGACATGGATGCCGCCCTCTTCTACCTGCGGGAACGGCTCGCTTACGTCAAAAACAAGGTAGTCCTGCTGAAAGGCTCGCGCGGAATGGCGCTGGAACGTATCGTCCGCTACCTCTGACCGCCCCCCGACGGCAAGGCATACTTTTTGCCCCCTCATGCGGAAAAATTTCCGCCATGACACGCATACGCATCAAAAGGGTTTACGAACCCGAATCCCCCGACGACGGCTACCGGGTATTGGTCGACAGGCTGTGGCCGCGCGGCATCCGCAAGGATGCGCTTCACTACGACTCCTGGGAAAAGGAGGTGGCCCCGTCCGCCGCGCTCCGCACATGGTACCATCAGGACCCGGCGGGCCGATGGGATGAATTCCGGAAACGGTACCTGTCGGAACTGGAACACTCCGGGACGGCGGCAGCATTCGCCGGGAAGATACGGGAACTCCCCACAGTCACCCTGCTCTTCGCCTCCCGGAACGCCGCCGAAAACCACGCGCTCATCCTCCGGGAATACCTCGAAACCACCCCCGCATAACACCTTCCGGACGGAGTGTACCCCCGCGGCGTTCTCCGCCCGTCCTGTCCGCAAACGGCTCCGGTCCGTCCCTGCGGCAAAAAACGACAAATCGCCAACTATCGCACATTTCGAAAGATTCGCAACATCCGCACTGCGGATATAGCCGGAACATCGGTTTACCGACAACCGGAACGATAAAAAACAATCTTTCAAAAAAGTCCTACGGCGGTTCGGCACTTCACGCCCGAACCGCCCCTATTCCTCGCCGCAGCCCTGTTTTTCTCGGTTTTTTTTGTGTTTTTACAAAATATCCGTATCTTCGTTCCGCCGTGTGTGATGTCCAAAACCGCGGCAGCACTATCGCACTATGTACGGGCGACAAGCAAGACGCATTGCAAACGAAAGTATTCATCTCTGTTACCGTGGCTTTCAGCGAAAGGTCGCGGTAACGGTGCCGCATGTTCAACTTTAAAATATACGCAACACGGCATGGCTCCGCAGAAAACGGCGGCCGAATCCGACAAAGGGATGATGCCATGCAGGAAATGAAAGAAACTTTAAAACAAGCTAAGCACAAGAAGAAAGGTCATCACATTTAACAACACAAACTAAAATTAATTCGTATGAGAAAAATCGTACTATCAGTTTTCACGATGCTGATAATGTGCTTCCAACTGGCCGCACAGAATCAGCGGGTAACTGGTACCGTAACCGATGCGGCATCGGGTGAACCCGTCATGGGTGCGACCGTTGTCGTAAAAGGTACGCAGAACGCTGCCGTCACCGGCATGGAAGGAGAATACACCCTCAACAACGTTCCCGCGAATTCCGTTCTGGTTTTCGAATACCTGGGATACGCCAAACAGGAGGTAACCATCACGGCGGGCATGACCGTTGCGAATGTGAAACTCTCCGAAGACAACGAACAAATCGAACAGGTGGTCGTGATAGGTTACGGTTCGGCGCGTTCGGTGGGTTCCGTAACGGGTTCCGTTTCCGTCGTGGATGCGAACATTCTTAACGACAAACCCGTGATGAACGTCGCCGACGCACTCTCCGGCCAGGTATCCGGTATGTCCGTCATGACAAGTTCCGGTGAACCTTCCCAGAGTTCGTCCATCCGTATCCACGGTGCGGGCTCCATCAGTGCAGGTACCGAACCTCTTTACGTCATCGACGGTATGCCCTCGTCGGCCAACCAGTTCCTCGCCATCAACTCGAACGATATCGAGAACATGGTGACGCTGAAGGACGCATCCGCAACCTCCATTTACGGTTCGCGTGCTGCGAACGGCGTTATCTACGTGACGACCAAGAAGGGCAGCCGCAGGGCACAGAGAGCCCAGTTCCGTTTCAGCGGCAACTACGGCGTATCCACCCCTGTAAACAACAAGTTCCGCCAGATGAACGGCTACGACCTGCTCGACTGGCAGCTCTATTTCGGCGAAATCTCGCAGACAGACTACGCAACCTACAAGGACAGGCTCGATACCTTCGGCGCAGTGGACTGGTTCCGTTATATCTACCAGACCGCACCTACCTATACGGGTGAATTTTCCGTAAACGGCGGTAGCGAGAACATCGGCTATTATGTATCCGGAAGTTACATGAACCAGGACGGTATGGCACCGCAGTCGAGCATGGAACGCTACACGATGCGTACCAACCTCTCCGCACAGGCCAACTCCTGGCTGCGTATCAACCTCAACCTCGCGGCAGCGGTGGACAAACGCGAATCCACTCAGGGAGCCACGACCTCACAGGGTCTGAACCCGACGTCGGTAACCAACTTCCCGATATACATGGCCACCTACATGACTAGGCAGTATTTCGACGAAGAGACCGGCCGGATAGAGGATTATCTTCTCTTCCCGAACAACATGATTGACCCGTACTACGTCATGGAGAAAGCGCCGCAGTGGAGTAACAACCACCTGCTCAACGGTAACTTCTCCATCGTGCTGACTCCCGTCAAGGGCCTCACGATAACCAGCCTGAACGGTATCGACGGCGCTTACAGCACCTATACCTTCACCGCCCTCCCGTCACACTTCGCCTCGGGCGGTACGGGTAGCCGTACGCGTCAGTTCTCGCAGTACTACACCCTCTCGACCAGTAATACCATCGAATACAAATTCGAGCCTATCAAGGATATGCACAACATCACCCTGCTCGTCGGCCAGGAAGGCATCGACTACTACTCGCAGGGATTCATGGCAGGTTCGAGCGGCCAAATCGACGATGCCCTCTACCTGATAGGAAAAGGTACGCAAGTCAAAATGTCCGACGTCAGCGAAAGTTACAGCAGCTACAACATGCTCTCGTTCTTCGGCCGCGTGAACTACGAATACGGCAGGAAATACGCCTTCGACCTCACGCTCCGCAACGACGCATCTTCGCGGTTCGGTAAGGACAACCGCAACGCGCTGTTCTACGCAATCGGCGGTATGTGGAACATCAAGGAGGAGAATTTCCTCAAGGACAACCGCGTACTCACCGACCTCAAACTGCGCGTGACCTACGGTACGCAGGGTAACTCCTCCATCAGCAACTATGCGAGCCTGCGCCTCGTATCGACGGGAGCCAACTACGGCGACGTATCGGGCAAATACTTCGCATCCACCGGTAACAACTACCTCGGATGGGAGAAACAGGGCCTGTTCAACGTAAGCCTCGAATTCGGTCTGTTCAACTGGCTGTCGGTTTCGGCAACCTACTACGACCGCCGTTCCAGCGACATGTTGTACGACGTACCCTATCCTCCGTCGTCGGGTATCACCTCCAGAGGCGAAAACGCCCTCAAGATGAAGAACCAGGGTGTCGACCTCGATATCAACGCCACCCTGTTCCATAACGACGACTGGAACATCACCATCGGCGCTGTATTCGGCTACAACAACAACAAGATAACCCAGCTTTACGGCACCACGACCTCGATTCCCCAGCCCGATTCGTTCCGTACGTACGAGGTAGGCAAATCCGCATGGTCGTTCTACATGCCCGTATTCATGGGTGTAGACCCGCGCGACGGTAAGGCCATGTACGACGACGGCAACGGCAACCCCGTAAAGGATACCAACCTCGCCGCATACATTACGCTCGACAAGCAGTACATCGCACCGTACAACGGCGGTTTCGACCTGAGCGCAAGCTGGAAAGGTCTCTCTCTCCAGGTGAACTTCGCATATCAGCTCGACAAGTGGCTCATCAACGGCGACCGCTTCTTCAACGAAAGCAGCAACATCGTACCGAGGACAGCCCGCCCCGAATACATGAAGAACATCTGGCGCGAACCGGGACAGGTTACCAATATTCCGAAATACGGCGAAACTTCGCTCTACAGCACGGCATATCTGGAAAACGCTTCCTACCTGCGTCTGAAGAACCTCTCGCTCTCCTACCAGCTGCCGCAGTCGCTCCTCAAGAAGACCGGCTTCATTCAGGGCGTAAAATTCTCCGTTGTAATGCGTAACCTTTGGACGCTCACCAACTACACCGGATACGACCCCGAATACGACAGCTCGATTATCTACGGTATGTACCCGAACACGCGTCAGTACTCTTTCGGTCTGGAACTCGTATTCTAATAATTAACGATTAATATAAAACCAACTATATGAAAAATATAATGAAAGTTGCACTGCTAATGCTCCTCGCGGGAAGCATAGCAAGTTGTAATCTCGACAAATACCCTGACGGCGACGCGATACCCGAAGAGCAGGCGTTCACTACCTTCAAGGACGCCGGCCAGTTCCGCCTCAGCCTCTACTACTTCGCCCGTCAGTGTTTCTCGTCGTACACCGTCATCCCGGTGAACATGCAGGCGGAAGGTATCAATGCTACGCTGGATTACGGTAACCAGATGGGTTTCCAGTACACCTGGACGTTTGCCGACAACGACAGCTACGTAGAACAGCTCTGGACATACTGCTACGGCGGTATCTACCAGATTAACTACTTCATCCAGAAAGCCAACGAACTCATCGAACGGGACAACTCGCTGGAAGAAGGCAACGAAAATAAGATGACGGAAAGCGAACGCGAACAGCTCAACCTCTATATCGGTGAAGCCCGTCTGTTCAGGGCCATGATAAACCACCAGCTGGCCACGTTCTACTGCAAGGACTACAATCCTGAAACGGCTACGACCGACTGGGGTATCATTCTGACCGACAAGGTCGATGTGAACGCAAGGAATAAAAGGTCTACCCTGTTCGACACGTACGACTTCATCAACAAAGACCTCACCGCAGGCAAGGAGGCTCTGGAGCGCTACTACAATGAGCTCGGCAATCCTACGCAGTATTATTATCTCTCTCCGCTGACCGCCCAGTGCCTCGAAGCGAAGATACTGCTGCACACCGACCAGTATGAAGCCGCTGCCACCGCTGCCGCTGCCATTGCAGACGCCTCGATACTCATCAACAATGCCGACGCATTCGCCGACATGTGGAAGAACAACACCAACGGTACGGAAATCCTGTTCCAGTTCTACGCCAGCCTGAACGAAGGCCGTTCGCAATACGGCAGCATGTTCTGCGCAGACCCGTACAACGACGGCAAACAGGTACAGCCGCTCTATCTGCCCTCCGCATGGCTGCTGAACCTCTATGCTTCCAACGACATCCGTTCGCAGGTATATTTCAGGTCGGACGTGCCCATACTCAGCGGTACGACGCTCTACACCGGAGTGAAATACATCGCCAAGTATCCCGGTAACCCGGCCCTGAATACGACGGCCACGACCAACGAACTCATGCAGAACGTAGTCGTTTACCGAAGCGCAGATTTCGTACTGATGGCTGCGGAGGCTTATGCACAGGCAAACAATCTCGACGGAGCCAACAAGTATCTCGAGAAACTGCTTACCGCACGTATCCCGGGCTATACTTACACACCGTACGCATCGATAGACGAAGTATTCGCCGCTATCAAGCAGGAACGCCTCAAAGAGATGTTCATGGAAGGCAACCGTATCGCGGACCTCAAAAGGTGGGGCGACGCAATGGACCGTACCGGTCAGGACCCGCAGGCAAGCTCGCTGGTAGTAACCACCGGCCTTTACCTCAACATCCCCGCTACGGACTACCGTTTCGTATGGCCTATACCGCAGTCGGAAAAAACATCCAACCCGAACATCTCGGACCAATTGAACTGGTAATAAACGGTTAATCAAACACATTATGAAATACATCAAAGTAATATTCTTAAGCATATTGGGCGCTGCGGCACTCTCTTCCTGCCAAAAGGACGAAGGTCCTATCGACCCCGGCACTGCCGTGGTCAATTTCGGACAAACTTCGGTAACGGTAAGTGAGAACTCGGGATTATTCACTGTGCCGCTCGAACTCACCGGCGAACCCGGAGGATACCCCGTGACCGTCAATATCACCGCAACCGGTGTGGACGACATCGACCAGGTACTGCTCATCACATCGACTACGATTAAGATTACGGAAAACAACGATTCGTTCGTACAGATGATTCCGGTATGGCAGCCTACCATCAACGACGACTTCACCGTTACGCTCACCATCGAAAGCGCCAACGGCGCCAACATCGGTTCGAGCAACACCTGCAACGTCACGATTGAGAATGTCATGGCCGTACAGTATGGTCAGTACACTTTCAAAACCTCGAACGGCTCCCCCTCGGAGTGGACTCTTATCCTGCGGGAAGGTGCTAACGGAACCTATATCATGGAGAACATGTTCGACGTCAGCGATTCGCCGAAACTCATAGGTGAATTCGACGCAGAGAACATGCAGATGACATTCGACGGCCGCGTGAACGGTTTCGGCGATGCGAACTACAACGGCAAGATTGGCTGGGGCCAGCGGGGCAGCGACTACCTCGCCTTCCAGTGCAGTTCGCCCATGGTATTCACCGTGAATGAAAACATGGAACTGGAAGGCACAAATGCTCAGTTCTTCTTCCTGCTCCTCATCATGGATGAAACCGGTTCAGCCATTACCAAACAGGAAACCCTGGCATCCTTCAACGGCGGTGTCTGCACGTTTGAAGGCGAAATATCAGGCGATACGGAATGGCCTTTCTAAAGTATTCCTGAACAAAAAGAAAAACCGGCTGAAATCTTCAGCCGGTTTTTCTTTTCCTCACGCACCAACGGACATCCGGCCAGCCTTCCCCTCTCCTTAGGCCGACAGTCACACCGACCGTTCTTTCGGCCATTTCCCCGGCCGCATCCGGTTCCGGCAGTAAGCCGTATGTCACTCGCTCCCAAATGAACGCACGACGAAGAGCCCGACAACCGGCCGCCGACGCCCTCACCAAAGGCAGACAGATTATCAGGAAAAAGTACGGAACGACAAATAGTTGGGAGGAACCGTGTTTCTTTCATACGAAATACCTAAATTTGCGATGCCGTTGCATACCGGCACGGTCGGGTGACGAACCCGAAGAGCTATAAAATTCACTACTAATTAATCATGGACAACACAATCACCAACAGGGCGGCGGACAACATCAGGATACTGTCTGCGGCAATGGTCGAAAAGGCAAAATCGGGACATCCGGGCGGAGCCATGGGAGGCGCCGACTTCATCAACATCCTCTATTCGGAGTTCCTGAACTATGACCCCGACAAACTCGATTATCCGTTCCGCGACCGTTTCTTCCTCGACCCGGGGCACATGTCGCCGATGCTCTATTCGGTCCTCGCACTGGCCGGCATCATGCCTGCCGAAGAGTTGCAGCACTTCCGCCAGTGGGGAAGCCATACCCCCGGACACCCGGAGGCAGACCTCGCACACGCGATAGAGAACACCTCCGGCCCGCTCGGACAAGGACATGCGATGGCGCTCGGCGCTGCCATTGCCGAACGCTTCCTCGTCGCACGGTTCGGTGAATGGATGGCCCACAAGACATACGTATACATCTCCGACGGCGGTATCCAGGAGGAGGTGGCACAGGGCGTAGGCCGCATGGCCGGATTGCTCGGACTCGGCAACTACATCATGTATTACGATGCCAACAACGTCCAGCTCTCAACCACTGTCGAGGAGGTCATGAACGAGGACATCGCAGGCAAATACCGTGCATGGGGCTGGAACGTTATCAGCATAGACGGTCACAACCCCGACCAAATACGCGAAGCGCTGACTGCAGCGGGCAGGGAGACCGAACGCCCCACCCTCATCATCGGCAGGACCGTCATGGGGAAAGGGGCCCGCGGAGCGAACGGCGAAAGTTTCGAGAACAAGGTATCGACCCACGGACAGCCTCTCTCGGCTGCCGGTGCAGACATCGCCGCAACCATCAGCAACCTCGGCGGCAATCCCGACGACCCGTTCGCCATCTTCCCGCAGAGCCGCAAACTGTACGAGGCACGTGCGAAAGAGCTGCGCAACTGGGTGGCCTGGATGAAGGAAGAGGAGGCCAAATGGCGCCGTGAAAGTCCTGAACTCGCCGGAAAGCTCGATTCCTTCCTCAGCGGCAAACTCCCCGAGATAGATTTCGATGCGATAGACCCCGGCAAGGACGTCGCTACGCGGGCGGCATCCGCCAAGGTGCTGGGCGTATTCGCGGAAAAAATAGGCAACATGATAGTCGCCTCGGCCGACCTCAGCAATTCGGACAAGACGGACGGCTTCCTCAAAAAGACGAAAGCCTTCGCCAAAGGCGACTTCTCCGGACAGTTCCTCCAGATGGGCGTCAGCGAGTTCACCATGGCCTGCATCATGAACGGTATGGCTCTGCACGGCGGCGTAATTCCCGCATGCGGTACCTTCTTCGTCTTCTCCGACTACATGAAACCGGCCATCCGCCTGTCGGCCCTCATGAGGCTGCACGTCGTCTATATCTGGACACACGACTCGTTCCGCGTCGGTGAGGACGGCCCCACGCACCAGCCCATCGAACAGGAGGCACAGATAAGGCTCATGGAGCACGTCCACAACCACCGGGGCGAACGGTCGATGGTCGTACTGCGTCCCGCCGACGGCCAGGAGACGGTCGCCGCATGGAAATTCGCCATCGAGGAGCAGCGCCCCGTAGCGCTCATCCTCTCGCGCCAGAACATCAAAGACCTGCCCGGCGACCGCAAAAAAGAGGCGAAAAAACTGCACAAGGGGGCTTACGTGGTAGCCGATGTCGCAAAACCCGACGTGCTCTTGATAGCAGACGGTTCGGAAGTCTCCACACTGGCCGACGCCGCACAGCTCCTGGCAGAGGAGGGTATTTCGGCGAGAATCATATCCGTTCCCTCGGAGGGACTGTTCCGCGACCAGGGTACGGCGTATGTCCGCGAGATACTGACGCCGGGAGTACCGCGCTACGGTCTCACCTCGGGGCTCTCCGTAAACCTGCGTACCCTTGTGGGCGACGACGGGTTCATACACGGTCTCAACCATTTCGGATACTCCGCACCGTACAAGGTACTCGACGAGAAGTTCGGCTACAACGGCCCCAGCGTAGCGGTAGAGGTGAAAGAGTTCCTCAAGAGCCTCCAATAAGAGATACGAACCGACTGAATGAAAAGGAAGGGCCGGGAAGCCCTTCCTTTTCATTTACCATTATCCCAATGGCGCGTCTTCGCCAGCCGAAAGAGCATCGTTTTTCCGACCTGCAATCCGGACAGACGAGACGGGCGATATTACCACCATATTAAAATCCGGCGATACAGACGCCCGTATATATACTTTGATATTCGGGATGTTATCATTAAATTTGTTTGAACAGATACAGTTATCACCATCCGCATGACAAAATCTAAAACCGCAAGCCTATGAAAACTCTCACTCGAATTTTGTTGCTGTGCCTATTTCCCGTATTGGCTACCGGTTGCGAAAAAGAGGTGATTACCCGGTATGAACGGTCCGGACGTCACGAATATAAATTCATCAATGACTCCTCGAAAGATGTATTCGTTATTTATACATCCAACTCTAACGGTATGGTACGAGAAGATGGTTTTATGATAGCGAAGGGAACTTCTCACTCTGTTTATATGTTTGTGGGTGGTTATGATAGTCCTTTTTGTCTTTGGTCAGGTTATTTCTCTGATATGGATGCGATGTTTATCTACAACGATGAGGTATATATAGAATACTTTTCTTCTTACCCGAGTCCCTATTACGATGCTTTTTACGATTCGGTCTATACTGAAAACCATATTACTTACCATGTCTATACCATTACGGACGATTTCTTCAAAGATGGGCGGCCGGTAGAAGAACTCGGAGACGGAATTATAATCGGATAACGTAAAACTTCGACCTATGAAAAAAATATATGCGATAGGTATGTTATGCGTATTGGCAGCAAGCTGCCTTTCATGTCGCAAACAGGTAGAGCGAATCGAATATTTACCGAACTATCATCAGATGTATCTGTTTCAGAACAAGAGTTCCAGCGACTATGTTCTGTTCCGGATTTACTCTTCTGGGCCGGGCGGTAGGGCTGAAGACGGTTTTTTCGTGGGGAAAGGCTATAAGGATGACTCCTATCACGATGTTTACTCGTTCGACGGCGCGAATCCGTTCTACCTGCTGCCGGATGCGACCGAGAACTATACGACCATATCCAACGGCAAGGTATATGTCGTCCAGCGTCCCGGCGATGCGGGAAGCGTGTACGACGATGCGTTTTGGGAAGAAGCGCACTATCGGTTCGTCGTAACGGATAAACTGTTCGAGAACGGAACACCTTTGTAAGACGAGTGTATCGCAGACAAAAAGGGAAAGATTCTGCATCTTTCCCTTTTTCCATATATCACCACACGCCACGGAAAGACCGCTCCTGCCGCAGTCGGCTTTCCCCGCGTTACCCGCCAGAGGCTGCCTGATGGCCCCTCAGGACTTTTCGCGCCGTACGGGTTCCGGCGACAGACTTCCGAATCCACAGAAGAAAAATACCGCACACCGACGCGTCATGCCCTTGTGCATTCCGCACCGAAGAGAAGAGCGCTCCCAAACGAGGATTCCGTTCCCCGCAGAAGAGCCATATCGGACGCAAGAAGACGGCTACAGGGAGATGCTCCCGGACGTTCGCACCGCCGCTATACTACCGCAAGTTGCTGCTGATGATTTGCAGGAACTCTTGCCGCGTATTCTGATTCTTCAGGAACGCCCCGGTAAACGCCGAAGTAGTCGTCACGGAGTTCTGCTTCTGAATGCCGCGCATCTGCATGCAGGTGTGCGCCGCCTCGATGACGACCGCAACGCCCATCGGGTCCAAAGCCTCCTGAATACAGTCCCGAATCTGGACCGTCAGGCGCTCCTGCACCTGAAAACGTCGGGCGAAACACTCCACCACCCGTGCCACCTTGGAGAGGCCCGTAATGTATCCGTTGGGAATATAGGCCACATGCGCCTTGCCGTAAAACGGCAGCATATGATGTTCGCACATGGAGTACAGTTCGATATCCTTGACGACGACCATGTGGCGGTAATCCTCCCTGAATTTGGCCGAAAGAAGTATCTCCTTCGGGTCTTCGCCGTATCCCTTCGTAAGAAAGGCCATGGCTTTCGCCACCCGTTCGGGCGTCTTCAGCAACCCTTCCCGCGAAGTATCTTCCCCCAACAGTTCGAGTATCCGTTTATAGTGGCCGGCGAGTTCCTCCACCGTCCGCACGTCGTATATGTCTTCCCTTTCGTACAGTTTGTCCATCTCCGTCATTGCGTTTAGTCCGCAAAGGTATCACATTTTCCGATGCTATAAAAGCCGTTCCGCCCGCGAATCCTCCGTAAGTCTCATATTCCCCCAGTCCAGGCCGCTCAGCAACACCGCACCCGACCGGGAACCGGCCTCGAATCCGCCCAGCCGCTCCTCCATGCCCAGCGCCTGCGCTCCGTTCCCGGTAGCCCAGGCGAGCAGCTCTTCGAGCGGCACGTCGCCCAGCGCCCGCAGCTCGGCCACCATGTCCAGCGCCGTATTCGACGCCAGCGAATCGGTTCCGACAGCTATCCGCACCCCCTTGCCACGCAACAGTCCGACGGGCGGCGAGAGCCGCGATATGTAACGGTTCGAGCAGGGACACAACACCCACGTCACCCGTCCGGTGAAATGGGCTTCTATCCGTTCCACATCCTCCTGCGTCACGCAACAGTTATGTACGAGAAGTATATCCCGCCCGGGCGGTACCGAAGCCGTAATGCGCATCGCCGGCGAACCGTACTCGGCGAAATCTATCGCCGTCCCGCGCTGCGCATACCACGCAGCCAGTTCGCCGCGCCCTTCGAACAGTTCACGCTCCGCAGGACTCTCCATAAAGTGTACGGAAAGCGGCCCGGTACCCGATGCCACGGCCGAACGGAACGCCGCATCCTGCAGGGAATAGGTAGCATGGGGGGTGACCGTACAAGGCAGCCCGCAGGCCTCCGCACGCCGTACGAGCGGCTCCAGCCCCCGTGCCGACGAAGCGCCCAATCCGAAAAGTTCGAGAAAACTCAGATAGTCCACCGGACTGTCCGCCTTGACGGCAAAGGAGGAATCGCCGTTGCAGACATCGCCTACCCCGCCAATCCCCTGACGCCACATCCGCCGGTCGGCCTCTGCAGCGGCCAATTGCCGCTCCTCCGGCCCTTTCAGGCCGCGCACCTCTCCCATGCCGCGGGCGAAAGCGGTAAACCCTCCCCCCTGCGGAATGGCTCCCTTCAAATAGGAGAGTTCCAGATGGCAATGCGCATTGACGAAATCGGGGACAAGGATGCCGTTATAGAATTCGACTCCGGCACAGGCATCCACATTCCCGGGAACCTCCACCCCCGCTACCCGGCCGTCACTCGACCACGAGACTATCGCATTGCGCAACAACGAGCGGCGATGGTACACGTAATGCGCGGCTATCCGCCTTCGGAGCGTAATATTCTTCATATTCCCTGTCGTCTATCATCAACCGATAACCGTATTCATGCGACAGCACCCTGCGGGCCTCTTCGAGCGGCGGCTGGTAAACGACCACCAGCGAATCTATCGTAAGGTGCATTCGCTTCGGTTTCTCGGGATAGTTGCCGAACTTCACGGCGAGCTCCGTTACGTCCTCCCCTCCGGAGAGCACGACATTGTGTTTTATGCGCCTCCCGCTCAGCATGCGCAGCGTAGAACTCGACCGGACAAGGCTGTCGTCCGTCAACAAGGCATGGCGGTTGGTCAGATTCTTGTTTCCGTCGAGCGAATCGATAAGATAATAGTAGGTTATATCGACCTTGCCGGCACCCTCTTCCAACGGCACCCGCAGGGTCAGCGCCGCCGAATCGGCCAGGCTCCGGATGGTGATAAGCGAGTCACGGAACACCTCGCGGCGGCTCACGGCATACGCCATGCTGTCGATAAGGTCGAGAACGCGCACCCGTTCGGTTACGGCCGCCTGTTCGGCCTCGAGTTTCGCTATCGCCGCCTCCACGATGTCCGTCAGCCGGAAACTCTTCCGCTTCGTGGCATCCGTTATCGTCTGCCGGAAGTCCTCGGCCGTGTAGCCGTACTTGCCTATCAGGGGTCCATAGATGTCTACGCTGTCGAACCGCAGATTCATATTATTCCGTTCCATATAGGCATTCAGGACATACATGTCCTTGAAGATATCGGCGAGCGTCTCCTCCGGTATCTGTTTGTATCCCCTGCAGGAAGCGAACAGTGCAGCGACGCACGCGAGCACCGCACATAACCTGTAAACCAATGCCTTCATAATCTTACCGACGACTTGGGTATCATTCTCGATACCGTTAATCCGTTTATTATCCATGTCACGCCGAATGCCGCCGCCGCGACGGCCACGATGTCCCAGAACCGCACGACCACCGGATAGGCATCGACCAGAAACGACGCAGCCCCTATCTTGATGATACCGAAATGCTGCTGCACGAGCGCAAAAGCCAGCCCTACGGCGAGACCACCCGCCGTTCCGAGGCCGCTTATCAACATGCCCTCCTTCACGAAGATACGCCTCACGAAACCAACGTCCGCCCCCATCGTAAACAGTATCCCGATGTCGGGCCTCTTGTCGATGATAAGCATCACGAGCGAACCGATAATGGAAAAGGAAGCTATCACCAGCACCAGCAGGCTGATGAAGAAAATCCCCAGCTTCTCCAGCTTCATGATGCGGTACATGGAGGCTTTCTGTTCGTAACGTGTCATCACCCTGAAATCGTCGCCCAGTCCCGCCGCCAATTTTTTCCTGACGCTCTCCGGTCGGCCTCCTCCCGCCTTGACCGCAATAGCCGAAGCCTTTCCCGGATAATCCAGCAACTCCTGCGCGAAACCGAGCGTGCTGAGCACATACGTCCCGTCGGTCTCCGCATCGAGCCGAAAGATACCGGCGGGAAAGAGCCCCGCCGTCCGGTAACCGTCTATCGGAAGCAACGACGAATATTCGCCGCGCCGCACCGCATAGACGTTCAGCGGGTCGTACAAGGCGGTCTTCACCCCGAGGTCGTAAGCAAGCCCCTGCCCGACCACCGCCTGTTCCATATCGCCGAAACGCAGTTCGTAATCGCCGTACGCAATGGTCTCCCGTACGGGAACCACCCCTTCGTAACGCTCGTCCACGCCGCGCAGCCGGGCCGTGGTCTGCCGACCGCGGTACTCCAGCAGCACATTCTCCTCCAACAGGTAGGAGAAAGATTCAACACCCGCCTCAGCGAACGCCTCTTCATCCACAGAGGCAATGTCGAACACCTTGCCTTCGGCGGGAACCACGACAAGCTCCGGGTCGAAAACGCCGTACATGCTCTTCACCAGTCCGTCGAATCCGTTGAACACGGAGAGCAGGATGACCATGGCCGCGACCGGTACCCCCACCGCGAAGATGCTCACCCTCGATATGATGTTTATCACCGAAAGGGAACCCCGCGAGGAGAGGTATCTGCGTGCGAAAAGCGACGATATGCGGCCCACGGCACTTCTACTTTAAAAGGTTGTCGATGTTCTCGATATACTCCAGCGAATCGTCCAGGAAGAACGACAGCTCGGGCACCGATTTGAGCTGGTTGCGGATACGCGTCCCCAACGCCTTGCGGATGCGCCATTCGCCGGCATTTATGCCGTTCATTATCTCCGCACTCCGCTCGAACGGGAAAATGCTCAGGTATATCTTCGCATATCCCAAATCGGGACTCATGCGCACCGAAGTCACCGTCACCATGACGCCCCGCACGAGGTCGGCCGCCTCTTTGGTGAAGATGTCACTGATGTCCTTCTGTATCTGCTTCGCTACCTTGCTTTGTCTTGTCGATTCCATACTCTTCCGTTATTATCTCTTCCGGAACGACCGCGGTATCCTCCGTACCGGTTGTTCCGGCCGTCTCGGTTTCCCCGACAACCGCGGTCGTCTCCTCTTCCGTTATCTCTCCTATACCGGCCGTCTCCTCCGTTTTCTTCATCTCCTCCAGCTCCTGCTGCGCACGCTTGGCCTCCCTTTTGGCGATGATGCGTGCATACCAGGGCGGCGGCAGGGGGGTATGCGGCTTGTCGCCCAAACGGTAAAAGAATCCGAGCGACAGGCTGATGTTGTCGAGCGGCGAACGCACCGGATTGCCCGCATAGACGGCACTGTTGCGCATAATGTCGCCGTAACTGAAATAGTAGCGCCCCTCCAGCATCAGTTCCCATTTGCCCATGACGACATTGAGACCGATACCGCCGAGAAGTCCGTACCCGAGCGGGTTATCTTTCACGAGCGTCATGTGATAGGGCCCTTCCGTAACGGTATTTCCGCTCTTCACCCACTCATATGCGCCGACATTGTACGATGCCCATATGCCGGCATTCAGGAAGACGCGCAGCCGGTTATCACTGAAATTCATGTGGATATGCCATATCAACGGCAGATTGACAGTGCTATAGACACGGCGGGTATAATCCTCCGAGTCGAGGCTCGCCTGTTCCTGATAAGCCCGCTGCAGAAATTCGAGTTCGGCCGCTACAGCCCCTATGTACCTCACCTTGCCGTAATATTTCCATTGAATCCCGGCGGACCAGGTTCCCCACACCCACTTCATGGGATACCACGAAACGGGAGCGAAACGGCCGTAACCGACTCCCCATCCCGCCCGGGCGCCTATGTAGTGCTGCGCACGCACGGGCAGCACGAAAACTGCGAGCAGTGCCGCCAATACGACTCCCTTTGTGACTGTTCTCTTCATCAACGATACGCTGTCGGCACGCTTGCCGTAATTATCAAAATCCTCTTCTTTTCGCGCAGTATCCGCTCTCCTCCGGTCTTAGAACATCCTGTTGCCGGTATTGAACGCCCCAGTGGGGTTGAAAGCACCGCTGGCATTTCGGCTACGCTGCGTATTCTGCTGTTGTTGCTGCTGCTGGGCCTTCTTGATACGTTCCTCGATAAGGCGCTGGGCACGCAGCAGTTCCTGCTTGCGCAACTGTTCGCGTATATCCATGATGTCCACCGGTTTGAACAGGTCGGCCATATCCACCGTTATCTCTATGTCCCAGTTGGCCTTCATGGCTATCATTTCGTTTCCCGATTCGGGAATGTATATCTCCACCCGCTCCGGCTGTTTGCGGAGAATCAGGTCGCCCGTATCCCACTGTCCGTTACCGTTCACATCGTCTATGACGCGCAGCTTCACGTCACCCGGATTCACGTAGCGGAAGATGTATTTGCCCGTCACGGCATCCCGCTTCTCCTGCAGGACGGAATTCTTGTCGTTCAACAGCTGAAGAATATACCGGCTGGAGTCGGTCTGTCCCTTCACGTTCACCGTCAGCGTGCCGAACTTGTCGGGCGACAGTATCGAGAAATCGGCCTTTATCGAGTCGTTACGCTGTCCGGCCACGTCGAGGAAGACGCTGTCGGGGATGACGAGCTGATATTTCTGCTCCGGAATCCACTGGGCCGAAAGCATCCACTTGCGGATATCCACCGAATCGCGCCGCAGTTCGTACCTCACCCGGTACATATCCTCTCCCTCACCGAAACGCACGAGCGAGATACGGCTGCTGTCCATCTCCACGAGCGGATAATCGAAACTTATCGTCACGTTGTCCTCGGGATTTATCTCCCCGCGGGCGCTGAGGTTGTACTTGAACGGATTGGGCTTTTCGGGCGGCGTATAGGTCTCTCCCTCGCGTTCGGCCCGTTCGCGTTCCTTCTCCTCCTTCTCTCTGGCACGCTCCTCCTCTTTCGTTTCGATGTATTTCCAGAACAGTTTCAGCTTGTCGGTATTCGGTACGAGCTGATTGAGGCTGTCGTGCTTGAGGTAGGTAATTCGTCCGGTAATGGTATCGGGCAGCTCCTCCCCCGGAACGTCGAGCCACAGGTTGATGGTATCCCGGCCGGGAGTGACATACTCCGTTATGATACGCGAGGAGTCGATGCCGTCCAGTACCAGCGAATCTATCTGCGGATAGGGGGCGTTGAAATAGAGCTCTATCTTATGCTGGAGGGGCCGCTTCTGTTCGGCCAGGTTCTGCCGTTTGAACTGCCGGTCGGTGAACATGCGGATGAAAAGCTGCGGCTCGGCGGTCATATAGCGGCGCGTCGTATCGTACCATGCCATGAAATCAGGCAGGTCGGAGGGGTTGAATACACCGTCGAGAAACCCTATCTTGTCCACGCCCGGTTCATAGGCGAGATTGCCGTTGGTATCCTCGATGGCATATACCCGATAATCTATCGGTTTCAGGTTCTGGGCGATAAAGATACCGTTGTTCTCGGCCCTCGCGATAGCGTCGGGTTTGACATTGAATACGGTCGAATCGAATGCCGGAAGCGAATCGGGCCGGAGAGGGTCGGCAAGCCGCAGGAAAGGCTCGCGCAGGAAAGCCGAATCGGCCGCATCGTAGAAGAAGATGAGCGTCTTCTTGACACTGTCCTTCTTGTAGGCATCGACCGTATATCCCGACATGAACATGGAGTCTATCTCCGGACCGGTGGAGAAGACGTAACGGAAACCGTTGAGCGGATTCCCTTCGTTGTTGTCGCAGACACTGCTCCCGAAATTCAGTGCATAGGTGGTATTGGGTTTCAGCGTATCGAGGATATCTATCTGTACTCCCCGCCCCTTGACGAGGAGGGTGGGTGTCTTTTTCAGCTGCGGGGAGGTGAAAAACTCTTTCTGCTGGTCCTTGAGCTGTACGTACTCGTCGAACGTGATGTAGATACGGGTTCCCGTGAAGTTCGTCGTATTGAAAGCGGGCGTAGCCCCCATCACCTTGGGAGGGATGGTGTCCTTTGGCCCCCCCTGGGGAGCCCCTATGTTGGCGCAACGCCAAAAGAACGCGGAACTGAACAACGTCAGAGCCGCTATTCCCAACCATGTCTTACCGTGCGGGATACCTCTTTCCATTCGTTTACGAATCCTCTTGTCCATATTCTGTTGCCTCCGAATACACGGCCGGAGGAACCGGCTCTTTCCGGCTTTTTACCCGCGGGGCCTCTATCCTCGCCGTCAGCTCTCCGGTTCCGGAACAGGGGTGTCGGGCCGCTCCACCACGACGGTCCAGATATCCGAGGTCCATGTATCGCCGGACTTGTTCAGGTCCACCGACAGCGTCTTCGTCATCTCCACGGGATTGCTGGAGAGGTCGAGGTAGCCGTAGGCATAAATCTTGTTCTCCGCCTCCTGGGCCGGGTCGGCATAGAGCACAAGCATCACGCTGCTGTCGGAGAGTTCCATCGTCAGTTGTTTGTCCACCCAGACGGCCTCGACATCAAACGGGAATTCGACATACTCGTCGGAATCCTGCTCTTTTTTCCTCTCGGCTCTGCCCGACGCTGCCTGCTCCCACGAAGTTACCCTCCCGCCGTTGGCTTTGTCGAAGCCGTAATAGGCGTAGCACCGGGCCGACGTCATCAGGGTCGACCGATACTCCCCCTCCCTGAACACGGCAGGAGTTATCCGCAGTTGCGTCCGTATAGGAATATGGACATCCTTGTAGCCGTAGAATTTCCACGGCGTCTTGACCACCGGTTCATCCGCCCCCTCTTTCCAGTCGAGCGGGGTGAACTTTATCGTCACATACATGTTCGCCAATCCGGCGACGACATTGGCGTTGCCCGTAGCCCACATGGGATATGCCGTATCCACCACCAGCAGCATGACCGGCGTGGTGGCGAACCTCAGGTCGAAAACGTTTCCGGCCTCGCCGGACGCCTCCGCCACCATGTCGTAGCTGCGCGTGCGCGACGGGTCGCCCACCGCGGTGGCAATCCCCGCCCGTGCATTCTCGATGGAGGTAACCTCCCATTCGTCGGGGTTCACGAAAAAGGCGTACACCTTCGCGGTCGTCAGCGGAATAGGCTCCGTCACGCTCTTGCGTTCCTGCCACGTCACCGTCAGACGGTAGTCGCAGCCCAGAACGGGTTTACTGCACGAAACGGCCAGCGAACAGACCGCCGCCGTCACCAGCACCACCAAAGCCAACCAACCTCTTTTCATCGCCTCACGCCTCCCCGTTATGCACCGCGGCCTGCCTTGCCAGCAGCTCGCCGCGAAGCTGTTCAACCGTTTTTCCCAGAACGGGATGCACCTTCTCCGGCGCTATCTCGGCAAGCGGAGCAAGCACGAAATCCCGCTCCTGCATCAGCGGATGCGGCAGCTTGAGCCGGGGCGTATCCACCACCGCATCATCATAAAAAATGATGTCGATGTCTATCAGCCGCGACGAATAGGGTTCGCCCGTACGCGCCTTTTCGGCGGCTTCCGCCTCACGGTCGCGCCCGAGGCGCCCCTCTATCTCCTGCAGCGCAGCGAGCAGCTCCTCCGGGGCGAGGTCGGTATCGACCTCCATCGCCTGATTCTTGAAATCGTCTGCGGCGGTGAATCCCCACGCCTTGCTTTCGTAGACGTGCGAACAGCGCAGCACGATGCCTATGCCGGCATTTATCATCTGCTGTGCCTGTCTCAGGCGCGGCTTCACATCTCCCATGTTACCGCCCGTTATGATTATAGCCCTTGCCATCTCCGTATAACTGCTTATCCATAATGCTGCGGCATCTCCGCAGCCTCTCCGCACGGAAAAACCCGTGCCGTACCTACTGTCTGCGCCCAATCAGCTTGCTAACCGACAGAGCGTAATGCGTGAAGACTATCTTCGCATTGCCGTTCTGGCTTATATGCAGCAGGGCGGTACGGTTCTCCTCCGCCAACTGCTCGATATTGCCGTTGCCTACGAAAGGGGCGAACTTTTCGCAGAACTCCCTTTCCCGTCCCCAAAGATAGGATATATTTCCCATTCCTGCCGAAAGCATGTAACTTTCCCGCAACAGGGAAACTGCATACCTGAAAAAACGTTTCTGGGCTTCGCGCCCCAGCGACGCCATATTCTCGGCCCATCCCAGCAGCTCCAGGTGCCGGTCGTTGTAACTGAAACGCATGAGGCTCGCGAAATTGTCGAAATCCTCCCCGGATGCCTCCCCTTCCGGACGCTCCGCAATCTTCCGCAGCTCCACCATATCGCCTCCGGCAAGCCGGGCCAGCGCGGCGGCCTTCTGCGTCTCCATGCCGTACGTACCGGCCAGCCACCGTTCCATGTCGTCCGCTCCGACGGGAGGCACCCCGACCTCCTGAACACGGGAGAGGATGGTGGGCAGGAGCATTTGCGGGGCCACCGAGACCAGCAGGAAAAGCGTTTTGTCCCACGGCTCCTCCAATATCTTCAACAAACCGTTCGAGGCCTCCACTCCCATCTTCTCCGGCAGCCATATCACCACCGCCTTGTACTCGGCCTCGAACGCCTTAAAAGAGAGTTTGCGTATGATTTCATCCGCCTCGCGTTTGGCGATGAGCCCCTGCTGATTGTCGAGCCCAATCCGCCCGTACCACATCTGCTCGTCGAAATAGCCCCCCGTCGTAAGCACCGCCTCCCGCCACTGGGGCAGAAAGGCATCGCTCATGGGTTTCTGCGAACCGCTCCGGGAAGTATTGGTAGGGAAGACGAAATGCACGTCCGGATGAACCAGTTCCGCCATCTTGATACACGACGGACACCGACCGCAACTGTCGCCGTCGTGCCGGTCCGTACAGTTGATATACTGTACATAGGCCAACGCGAGGGGCAGCGTTCCCCTGCCGCTGTCGCCCGTAAAGAGCTGGGCATGGCTTACACGCCCCTCCCCGACACTGCGGCGCAGCATCGCCTTCACCTCCTCCTGTCCTATGACATCCGCAAACCTCATGCTCTTCTCTCCCTTTCCGCCGAAAACGGCATCTGTGCCGCGGACACGTCCGCAGCCTATCTTCCCGTCGAACCGAAACCGCCCGCTCCCCGGGCCGTATCGGAGAGCGTCTCGGACGCCTCCCACTCCACGCGTTCGTGCCGGGCAACCACTATCTGCGCTATCCGCTCGCCTGGTTTTATCTCGAAAGGCGTATCGGAGAGGTTCACAAGAATGACCTTGATTTCCCCCCGGTAATCGGCATCAATCGTCCCCGGCGCATTGAGCACCGTCACCCCGTATTTCGCCGCCAGCCCGCTGCGCGGACGCACCTGCATCTCATAGCCCGCCGGCAGCTCGACGAAAAGTCCCGTCGGGACAAGCGCCCGGCACAGGGGAGCCAGCACGATACCCTCCGCAATGTCGGCCCTCACATCCATTCCGGCCGCAAGGGGCGTTTCATAATTCGGCAATTCGTATGCCGACCTGTTTATAACTTTAACGACCATAGTCCCGTAATCTTGTGCCGCCGGACGATTATCGTCCACGGCGGATGACCGACTTCACCAATCCGCCCAAATCGATTCGCTCCCTTCGGACGGCATAACCTGCAAATATAACCACCAAAACCAAATAAATCAAATACCTCAGCCAACCCGTCAGACCGCCGCACAGCACTCCGGCACCGTACAGCAGAGCTCCGAGCAGCACATACTCCCCTATCCGCTTCAGGTCGTAGGGCACGGGGCAATACCTCCTGTTGAGCAGGTAACTGAGCGCTACCATCGCCGATTCGCACACCAGTCGGGCGACGGCGGCCCCCACGTAGCCGAGCGACGGAACGAGCAGGATGTTGAATGCCACGGTGAACAGCAGCCCCGTACCGGTCACGTAGATAGCGTATTTCGTCGCTCCGGTCTGCTTGTACCAGAAGGAGAGATTCAGCACGATACCCGACAGCATATTGGAGAGCAGCACAATGGGCAGTATCCACACTCCCTCGCGGAAATCGCGTCCGAGAATCAGGGCGAACAGGTCGCGGAACAGAGCGATGAACAGGAAGATGAAGATGGAGACGATGATGAAATATTTCATGGCCTCCGCATTGGTTCTGCGGAAATCGTCGCCCTTGAACTCGGCCAGGAAAAAGGGTTCGGCGGCCAGGCGGTACATGGAGGTGAAGAGTGTCATCACCACGCCGAGCTTGATGACAGCCCCGTAGACGCCCAACTGTTCCAGAGCATATTCGCTGCCGCCCGGCGTGAGCCACAGCACCATCTGCCGGTCGATGAACTCGTTGGCCGTCCCGGCTATCCCGCTCAGCAGAAGCGGAAGCGAATAGACGAGCAGGCTGCGGGCGAGCCTCCGGTCGATACGGGGCGCCACCCCGCCGCACATGGGCAGGATGAGGAGCAGCGTCACGGCACTCGCCGCGAGATTGGCCACGAAGACGTAACCGGGTCCCATCGCAGGGTCGTAGGCCCACGGCAGAATGCCCCGTCCGGCCAGCGACGGCAGCCATCCGTAAAAAAAGAAGCAGAGGGCGAGGTTCACGACGACCGAAACGAGCCGCAACAGGACATACCGACCCGAACGCGACTGTTCCCGCAGCCTTGCAAAGGGAATGGCCGTCACCGCGTCGAGGGCCACGATAGCACCCGTCATCCATATATAAGAGGGGTGTGCGGCATACCCCATCCACTCCGCTATCGTCCCGTTGAACAGCAGCACCAGGACGAAAAAGAGCACGGAGACGAGCGACACCATCCCCCAGGCCGTAGCGAATACCCTACGCTTCTCCCCCTCGCCGGACGCCTTGCCGGCAAACCGGAAATAGCCCGACTCGAGTCCCATGGTGAGTATCACGAGCACGAACGGAATGACGGCATAGATATGGCTGACCACACCGTACTGCGCCCTTCCCATCACGCGGGTGAGGTAAGGTACAAGCAGGTAATTCAGCAACCTTACCAGCACGGTGCTTATCCCGTACACCATGGTCTGGCCGGCAAGTTTGCGCATCTGATTCGACATGGCGGAGTATGCTTTGAAAACGATTGTCAAAGGTACGAAAAAAGGCGGCACCGCATACGGCCGGCTCCCCGGAACATGCGGTGCGGCGCACCGGCCGCTATGCTTCGTCTCCGGCCTCCTCCATCTGCTTTGTGGAGAGCAGGCCGCAGGCAGCCTGTATGTCCTCCCCGCGCGAAGCCCGGACGGTAGTAACGATACCCTTGCGGGAAAGCGCATCCCGGAAAGCCTCCATCCGCCGGTCGTCGGGACTGAAATAGGGCGAACCGGGTATCTTATGAAACCGTATCAGGTTGATGCGGCACTTCAGGCCGTCGAGCAGGCGGGCAAGCTCCTTCACATGGGCCGGCGAGTCGTTCATGCCGGCGAGCACGATATACTCGAAGCTGACGCGCCGCTGTCCGCCGAAATCGTAACGGCGCAACAGCGATACGACATCGCGCACGGGAAAGGCCCGCTCCACGGGCATTATCTCCGCACGCTGTTCCGAAAAGGGGTTATGAAGACTGACGGCCACATGCACCCGGCTTTCGTCGAGCAGGCGGCGCAGGCCCGGCACCACTCCGGCGGTCGAGACCGTTATACGGGTCGGACTCCAGCCATACCCCCACTCCGCGGTGAGTATTTCCAGCGAACGCAGCACCTGGTCGGGGTTATCCAACGGCTCCCCCATCCCCATATATACCATATTGGTAAGTCTGCCGCGTTCGGGTAGCGAGGCCATCTGGTTCAGAATATCCCCCGACGTGAGCTGTCCGCGCAGCCCCTGACGCCCCGTCATGCAGAAACGGCACCCCATGCGGCACCCCGCCTGTGAAGAGACGCAGAGCGTGGCCCGGTCGCCGTCGGGAATATAGGCCGATTCGACGTAGTGCCCGTCGGCCGTACGGTAAAGGTATTTTTTCGTTCCGTCACGCGAAACGGCCACCGACCGGGGAGCCTCGAGACCGAGACGATACGAAGAGGCGAGCGCTTCGCGGGCGGCTTTGGAAAGGTCGGTCATCGCGGCGATGTCGGTGCATCCCCGGCGGTAGAGCCACGATGCCATCTGCCCGGCAGCGTAACGCGGCAGACCGAGACCGGCGGCCGCTTCACGCAACTGCCCCAACGACATGCCGTACAGCGCCGGACGGCCACTGTCCTCACTCTCCCCTCCGGCCTCTCCGCCAACCATATACTGCGACATCGGACTACAGAATCACCGAAAAAATCAGGCCGTCCCGAATGTTCGGACGGCCGTTTATGGAATTTCCGCTGTCCGTGCATCTTATTAACAGAAATACGGACGGCTGCGTGGAGAATACCGGAATCGAACCGGTGACCTTTTGAATGCCATTCAAACGCTCTAGCCAACTGAGCTAATTCCCCGTAACTGTTCTGCACCGCAAAGATAATGCTTTTTACTTGTAAAACAACAGTCCGGGAGGAGGATAAAACAGCGTACGGGCCCAAAAAAAAGCGAACGGCCGTTTTTTTCCGATTTTTGTTCTTATATTTGTGAATCGGAAAAGTCTGTTTAAACCCGGAATAACAATAAAAACACGCACGTATATCTATGGAAGTCAAAAAGAGCAAAAAGGCCGACCTTGAGAACAGGAGGGGCTTGTTCATGGAAATCGGGCTTATCGTTGCCCTTGCCGCCGTCATCATCATGTTCAGCGTCAGCCAGCGCGAAAAAGTGGTCGAAGTGATGGCACCCGTTGCAACGGTCGATGAAGTCGAGATGATAGACGTCACGACCGAGAAGGAACCCGAACCCGAACCCGTACAGCACCAGCAGACGGTAGCGGTCATCACCGACGTCCTGAATGTGGTAAGGAATGACACCAAGATAGAGACCAGCATCGGCTGGGTGGACTTCGAAGACGAAGACATCGAAATCGCGCCGATACAGGTAGAGACCGAAGAGATAGAGGAGGAGACGATATTCATCGTAGCCGACCAGAAACCCTCTTTCCAGGGAGGAGACCTCAACGTCTTCCGCAACTGGGTACAGGCGCGCCTCTCCTATCCGCCTTTGGCACAGGAGAACAACATACAGGGCACCGTAACCGTGAAATTCGTCGTGGAGAAAGACGGAAGGCTGACCAACATACAGGTACTGAAGAGCCCCGACAAGACGCTCTCGGACGAAGCGGTAAGCGTACTGTCCAAATCTCCGAAATGGGAGCCCGCCCGTCAGCGCGACGTGCCGGTGCGTTTCAGCTACACGATGCCTATCGTATTCAAACTCCAGAACTAACGATTCCCATCCGATAAAAGCGAAAGGGAGTATCATCGGATACTCCCTTTCGCTTTTTCATCTTCTGCCGCACGACTGCCACTCCCGCCTTCTCTGTCGCGGTACAACCGTACCTCAACGACAACACACCTCTGTCGAACAGCGACGGCTCCCTGCCGCCCTATTGCATTGTTTCCCGATATACCGTCCCCCGCAGCGCATCGTCGGAATAGACATGCAGGCTATGTCCTGTCGGACTCAAGCAGGTGATGCGATGGATATGGTTCTCGAAGCTCCCTTCCGCACCGACGGCATAAAAACCGAGCGGCGCCTCCACGACGACCGAACGCTGCAGGCGGGCGTATCCCGCTGCGGCCGGCGCAAAAATTTCGACGAGAAATCTCCCGTCCGCGAAAAAATAGCCGGCAAACTGCGGATGGGCATGGATACTCGTCCGGTTTCCCTCCTGCCAACTCATCACGATGGCCTCCCACCCCGTTTCGGGAGAGCGTCCGAGATAGGTACGACGGTAGCCGTCGGCGGAATAGTCATCGAACCCGTCCAACGCATGGTCTCCGAGCCACGACATGACATACTCCTCTATCCGTTCGCCCAACCCGTCGTCTACCGCACGGGTATGCGTAACCTCCAGCAATCCGGAGAAAAAGGAGGCGTATCCGTCGTATTCGAGCGACGGGACGGCCAGATTCCCGGCTAACGTATCCGTATTCATCTTCTGCTTCTGCATTTTCGATTGTTTCCGAAACAAAAATAAAGGTTCCGTCCGAAAACGACAACAGCACAAATGCGTATCGTACATCCCGTTTTACACCCATCTGCCGCCCACCGGCAAAATTGCCGCAAGTACCCGAAAAACGAAAACGGGACCGGAATGTTTCCGGCCCCGCATAAGTATTCCGCACGGAAGATACGCGGCAGTGCTACTTCACGAAGACGAACTGCGAACTTATCTCCTTATAGTTATGTACGCGCTCAATAACATCTGCGAACACGTCTGCCGTACTGAGCACCGTTATCTTCGAGGTATCCTTATCGGTACGGAGCGGAATGGTGTCGGTGACGATAACCTCGGCAAGCTGGCTCTCCTTCAGGTTCTCGTACGCCTTGCCCGAGAGCACCGGATGGGTAGTCACGGCACGGACGCTGCGGGCACCCATCTCCATGAACATGTTGGCGGCCTTGGTAATCGTTCCGCCCGTATCTATCATATCGTCCAGCAGGATGATGTTACGGTCCTTCACCTCGCCGATGGCTATCATCTTCGCCACCTCGTTGGGCTTGTTGCGGTGTTTGTGGCATATCACGAGCGGAGCATTGAAGTAGGAGGCGTAACTGTTGGCCCTCTTGGCCCCGCCTATGTCCGGAGTGGCTACCGACAGGTTCTCCAAACCGAGCGACTCGATGTACGGCACGAAAATACGGCTGGCATAGATGTGATCGAGCGGCACGTCGAAAAAGCCCTGTATCTGGTCTGCATGCAGGTCCATGGTGATGATACGGTCCACGCCTGCCGACACGAGCAGATTGGCCACCAGCTTGGCGCCTATCGATACGCGCGGACGGTCCTTGCGGTCCTGACGGGCCCAGCCGAAGTAGGGAATCACGGCGATGACCTTATACGCCGACGCCCTCTTGGCCGCATCTATCATCAACAGGAGCTCCATGAGGTTCTCGGCGGGCGGAGGAGTGGACTGTACGATGAAAACGGTACATCCGCGGATACTCTCCTCGAACGCGGGTTGGAATTCGCCGTCGCTGAACCTGCTGACCGACAGGTCACCCAGTTCGCATCCGTAACTCTCGGCAATCTTCGCGGCCAGTTCATGCGAACCGCTGCCCGCAAAGATTTTCAGTTTGTGAATAGCCATCAATGTAAGTTGTTAAGGGATTTTGTTTTGTGTGTTACCTTTCCGCAAAGGTAAGGTATTATCCGGAACGATATCACATTTCCGTCCCGTTTTTATTAAGAAACTTTTACGGTTCTTCCGTACGCCGCAGGCACTCCCCTATGAAGCCGAGAATCTCCTCCCGCCCCGAACGTTTCACCGACGAGGTACGGAAAACGGGCGGCAGCTCCTCCCACTCCTCCAGCAGCCTCTTTTCGTAGAGGCCGATATTGGCATTCGCCTGCCCGGCAGAGAGCTTGTCGCACTTGGTAAACACGACACCGAACGGTACGCCCTCCCGTCCGAGCATCCGCATGAAATCGAGGTCTATCGGCATGGGGGCATGGCGCGAATCGACCAACACGAAGAGAAACCACATCTTCTTCGCCTTCGTGACGTAATCCGTTATCAGCTTCCCGAATTCCCTCCGGTCGCTCTTGGAGGCTTTCGCATACCCGTAACCGGGCAAATCGACGAGATACCACTGCCCGTTTATCAGGAAATGATTTATCAGTTTCGTCTTCCCCGGCGTGGCCGAAACCTTGGCGAGCGAACCGTTGTCGGTCAGCATGTTGATAAGCGATGACTTGCCCACGTTGCTGCGCCCGATGAAAGCGAATTCGGGCAATCCGTCGTCGGGTATCTGCGAAATCCTGCCGCTGCTGAACGCGAAACCGGCCGATGTTATCTTCATCATTCCATGGTGTTTCCCACAAAGGTAGCCTTTTTGTCCGAAAGCCGCAATCCCGCAGCGGTACGGTATGCCCCGCTCCGGCGGCGCCCCATACGATAACGGCCGCCTTTCCGTTAACGTTTCGACCGGCAGCAGGAACATTCCGGAAGGCCCTGCCGAACGTCCGAAGAAACGATTTATTAAGTTTATATAACAATCTGATTATCAATGATTAAATATTTAAAATATTTTAAAAATAGACAAACTCATTAAAAGCGGGCAATATGGGCGAAACTATTTTGCTTATTCCGCCGCAAGGGGCTATATTTGTGTAAAAATTAACAATCTTAAAACGTCTAACCATTTTTACCTGACATGGAAAAGTCAATCACACTCAATGAATTCATCATACACCAACAAGCCGAGTTTCCCGAAGCGACGGGCAATTTCTCCTGTCTGCTGCACCATATAGGCATCGCGGCCAAAAAGGTGAATCGGGAAGTGAACAAGGCGGGCCTGGTGGATATCCTCGGCCGTTCGGGCTGCGAAAACGTACAGGGCGAAGAGCAGCAGAAACTCGATGTCTATGCCAACGAAGCCTTCATGGAGGAGCTTCAGGCAAGCGGCGAGTGCTGCGGCATCGCTTCGGAAGAGAACGAGGATGTGACGACCTTTCATGAGGGGCTTTGCCGCAATGCCAAATACATCGTCTGCATGGACCCGCTGGACGGTTCGTCCAACATCGACGTGAATGTCTCGGTCGGGACGATATTCTCCATCTACCGGCGCAAATCGCCCATCGGCGAGGCCGCCGTGCTGGACGACTTCCTGCAAAAAGGCTCCGAGATGGTCGCTGCGGGATACATCATCTACGGCTCCTCCACAATGCTCGTCTACACGGTCGGCCGCGGTGTGAACGGCTTCACGCTCGACCCGTCGCTCGGCGAATTCTGCCTCTCGCACCCCAACATCAAAACACCGGCCAGCGGCAAGATATACTCCATCAACGAAGGCAATTACGAGAAATTCCCCGTCGGGATAAAGAAATACATCAAGTACTGTCAGGAGAAGGATGCTAAAACCAACCGGCCCTACACCTCCCGCTACATCGGCTCGCTGGTAGCGGATTTCCACCGCAACATGCTCAAGGGCGGCGTCTTCATGTACCCCTCGACCGACAGTCATCCCAACGGAAAACTGCGCCTCCTATACGAATGCAACCCCATCGCATTCATCGCGGAGCAGGCCGGCGGCCTCGCCTTCAGCGAGGAGGGCCGCATCCTCGACCTGCAGCCCGAGGCCATCCACCAGCGTGTGACCTTTTATGCCGGCGCCCACGACATGGTCATGAAAGTAAAGGAATTTTTAAACTTTTTTAATAACATCTGATAGGCCGGAGCCGCTGTCAGCCGCACGACTCCGGTACGGAAATTGCGCAACGACGAACAGACAGACGAATTCTGCAACCAAATGGAAGGATACGAAAAAATGTCGGACAATTTCAACGAAGTGACAGGAGGAGAAACGCCCGTATTGGTGGATTTCTACGCCACGTGGTGCGGGCCGTGCAAAATGATGGGGCCGGTACTCGCAGAGCTCAAACAGCGTTTCGGCGACAGGCTGCGCATCATCAAGCTGGATATCGACAATCCGGCCAACGCGGAAAGCGTCCGTCGGTACGGAGTACGTTCCGTCCCTACGCTGATGCTTTTCCGCCGGGGCGAACTGCTCTGGCGCGAGAGCGGCGCCCGCCGGACGGATGAAATGGCCGCCATACTCGACCGGTATATCGGCTGACACACGGAGCGCTACGGACCGATTATGCTAACGAAAGGGGAAGGTCAATGACCTTCCCCTTTCGTTTTTCTCAACACCCCGGCATATACCGGAAACCGCCGGCAGCACGACCGTATCTTTCCTGTACGCTCTTCCCCTCCCGGCGACCCGTGTTATTTCTGCTGTTCCCTGCGGCTTTGTAGGCTACAACTCCGGTGCAGACTCCTTCCCAGCCTCCGCGAGCGCCTCAGCCGCCTTGCGCACCAATACGCTCCCATCTCCGGCAAAACGGGCCGCCAGCGCATCGCCGTCCACTCCGTCCGGCAACCGGCCGTCGCTACCGCGCATCCGCGAAAGAGCCAACAGGGCACTGTAACGGAGCAGCGACGGAGCATCCTCCGCCAGCCACTTTTCGGCCAGCGGCCGGGCCAGCGACGTATGCGAGAGCAACGAAAAAGCGAGGTTCTCGGCGAGTTCGGAATTCTTCACCCCCGCTCCCCAGAAAGCGAGTTCGTCGGCAGAGACTGCACAAGGGTCGGCTATTACGAAAGCCGACAGGAGCAGCTCACGTAGATTCTGCCCGTAAAGAAACCGGGCAAAAGCGTGGTCGGGCGCGAACAGGGAGGCCGCACGCCGGACGGCATGCAGGCTGACCCCCCAATTGCATTCGTAACGGATACCCAACTGTTCCATGCGCTCCACCACCGCACCGTTGATATCACGGCGCAGCATCCGCACCAATGCGGCCATCTTCTCCCTATTTTCCTTCATCTCCATGACACGCCTCCCGTATCAACATTTGCATCGGTTCCGGAATCGTTCCCTGCGCCTATCTTACGGGCAGGATGGTTCTTACGCCGTATTGATATACGGGAAGTACGGCATTTCCGAGTTCGGTCCTATCGAACATCACGCGACAGTCCGTCATATCCGCAACGGCATACTCCGCTTCGTCGGAACGCGGCGTCCGTTTCCGCTGGGGTGGATAGGCCGTCACGGCCACCCCCTGCGGCCGGCACTCCAGCACCACCGGTTCGCCGGAGAGGTCGTCGGCAGGCAACAATCCGCGGTCGTCACGGAACCGGCACACGACAAAGGTACGGCCTTCGGCATCCGGAACGACATAGTAACGCACCGTATAGGTCGTCACGGAACGTTTTCCGAAAAACAGTTCGAGGTATTCGTTCTCCATGCGGTCTATCCGTTCCACCGCCGTGGCGAGCCCGGCCCCATAGACCGTCTCGGCATAATCGCCCGTAATGAGCTCCGTCCGCCTGCTGCGCAGGTCGAATATCGTTTGGGCGGCATCCCTCGCCGCATTCTCCAGGCTGCTGCCGGAGGCGCTGCGGCGGTCGGGAAGTACCCGCGGGAACTCCTCCGCGCTGCCCGTATCGGCGTATATTTCCGTATGGGGAGCAGGTATCGGACCGGGATTCAGGTCGCGTGTCACGACAGGGTCGTAACGGCTGACGACCGCCGAACGGAGCGTATAGGTCTCCTTGTCGGCGAGCGGCGCTATCACCCCGAAATACTTCTGGGCGAAACGGGCGTACGGCCCGGTCACGACGCTCTCGCGGGCCACCGTAATATCGACCACCACGGTCGTCTGCGGCATGGCATAAACCCGCCGGCCATCCGGCATCACCGCATCGCCTACGGGAGCCACGTCGAGCACCTGTCCGTAAGCCGTACCCGTACAAACCGCCAAAGCGGCTGCAGCGAACATCATCCTAATCTTTCCCATATCTCATGCTTTTTTGTATGTCTGTCGTCCTCTCCGGCGCACTGCGCACCGGAAAACAAGCAGTACAAATCTAACGTTTTTTGAGGGAAATAAAAACTGTCGGCGGGAGTTTCAAAAGCGCAGATAGAAATCGCCCGTCAGCCTGCGGTACTCATCCGTATAGCTCCCAGGGCCCTCGCCTGTCTCTATTGTCAGGGTGTCTTCGACGGGCATCGCCCCGCAGCTTCCAGCGAAAGCGAATTCGAGCAAGACGCGCTTGGGAGATATTCCGGGAAGGGTAAAGACACGTGTACGACGGTTCAGTCCGAACCCGGCGACGCGGGCCCCGGCGAGAAAACGCTCCTCGCTGTCGGCCGGCAACACTACCGAAAAGAGACCCTCCGGCGCCAACAGACGGGCAGCATGCTGCAGCAGTTCACCATAAGGGAGCGAATCGGCGTGGCGGGCCACCCTGCGTCCCGCATGGGGAGAGGGCAGCGAATCCACGAACCACGGCGGATTGGAAACGATATGGTGATAAAGCAGTTCGGGAGGGACTGTTGCCGACTCTCCTTCTTCGGAACAGTCTCCGGCAGCAGTCTCTTCACCGCCATCCGGTACGCTCGCCGCGTCCCTGCCGCCCCACAGGGGTTCCGACACCCCGGGACGGAAAATCCCGATTCCGCAGCGATACACCCTGACCGCATGACTCCACGGTGACGATGCGGCATTGGCCGCGGCCTGTACCGCTCCCGCACCATCCACCTCCACGGCATCGACGGTCGCCCCACCGGGCACATCCTCCGTGCGCTGGGCGAGCATCAGAGCTATCACCCCCGTTCCCGTACCGATATCCAGATAACGCGCAGGGCCCGGCAGCACCCGTGCCCACGCGCCGAGCAACACGCCGTCGGTACCCACTTTCATGGCCGTATCCGACTGCTCCACGACAAACCGTTTGAACCTAAACCAACTGTTGGACATTCCACAAACCGGCAACCGCCCTCCCCGGGCCGAAACCGTTCCTGCATTTAATAATACGTTATCTTTCTCTCCTCTATCCGGTACGGCACCCGTTCCCCGCCTTCGGCCATACGATACACCGTCCGGAAGGTCCAATTACCCGCGCCGTCGAATACGGTATAGGTCATCTCGGCAGAACCGGCCGCCGCGCCGTTCACGAACCTCTCCACCCTGACCGGATTGCCGTTTCCATCGTAGGAATATTTCAGCACCTCCGTACCGTCGGCCGCCGTCCGCTCCTGCCTTACCGGCAATCCCCGCTTGTAACGGGTTCGGAACGTCACGCTGCCATCCCCGCCGACCGCCACGCTCTCGGACCGGTTCCTCCTCCACTCGGTACGCTCTTCCGACACTTCATTTCCCTCCTCGTCAAAGGTGCGGCGCACATGACACCGGCCGTTCCATTCGAATTCGACCGTCCGGTCGCCGCCGTAACGAACCGAACGGGACACGATACGTTCCGGCCTCCCGCTGCCGTCATAGACGAACTCTTCCCATTTCACCACATGGCCGCCGCACAGATACTCCGTACCGGTGACATATCCCCTTTCATCGAAACGGTACGAACAGCACGACTGCATATCGTCTACCCGCGACCCTTTCGTTACCGTTCCGCCGCACGCCTTGGCTTCATAGGCCGATACATCAAGTGACCTCACGTTCCCCCGAAGCCCCATCCTTTCAAGGCTGTTCACCGCATCGCCGCCGGAACATCCGGCGAAAGCCGCCACAACGGCCGCCATGCACACGTTCCGGAATCCATTGACGACACTCTGCATGATACCTCCATCGTTTAACGTTATACATCAATATCTCTACACAATCTCCCGACCCGCCATCGGAATCTCCGCAAAACGGTGCGACGGACACTCCACGGGCCACGTACAGGCGGCAAACCGTCTGCCTACCGGAGATAGCCGGCGATGCCCGCACCGAAGAGCGCAAAATCATACTTCACAGGGTCGTCCGCATCCAGAGCGCGCAGCGCCTCCGTCACCTCTTCGACAGCCCTCCAGTCGTTCTGTCTCCGCTGCAGCAACCCGAGAGCACGCGCCATCGCTCCGCTGTGGACATCGAGCGGCAGATAGAGAGCCGAAGCAGGTATGCGTTTCCACATCCCGAAATCCACGCCGCGGCCGTCGTCGCGCACCATCCAGCGCAGATACATGTTGAGTCTCTTGCAGGAGGCTTTCCGTTCAATGGAGGAGACGTGTTTTTCGCAGCGGACGGGATGGTCACAGGCGAAAAACTCACGCCGGAATTCGGCAAGCACGATACGCAGGTCGCCCGTCGCGGCATAACGTTCCTCGAAAAATTGGCCGATGCCGCCCCATACGGTACAAAGTCTGCGCAGTGCCAGAACGAACGCAATGAAATCCGTTCCGTTGAAAGTACGGTGCACGAAATGTCCGAGCGGCCGCAGCTCCTCCGGCGAAGCGTGCAGCGTGAATTCGTAAGGCGCCCCGTCCATCAACTCCATCATGCGCCGGCCACTCCTCACGATGGCCCGACGGTTGCCCCACGCGACAGTCGCCGCCAGAAAACCGGCTATCTCCCTGTCCTCGCGCCCCGTAAAGAGATGGGGTACGGACACGGGGTCGTTCTCTATGAAATCCGCCGTGTCGTACCGGTCGTAAAACGCATCGAGCAGCTCCTTCAAAACCTCTTTCTCCATCCGTCACCGTCCATTCTTCCGCGAAGGTACTCAAAAAGCCCTACACCGACAACGGTACGCAAGAGACCCCCGAATGAAAATACCCAAATACGGCAGGCGCCGGACTTTTACAAGTCCGGCGCCTGCCTCGGTACTCCATACCAGAATCGAACTGGTATTTGCAGAATGAGAATCTGCTGTCCTAACCGTTAGACGAATGGAGCGGTTCTCTGCAAATCCGGGATTGCCTCCCGAAAGCGGGACAAAAATAGAACAAATATCCGAAACCGCCAAACAACTCGCAAAAAAATCGGCATCTCCTCCCTGCGGCAGGCGCTTTCCCTCTTTGTACCGTCTGCACCAACCGCTGCCGCACACTGTCCCCGACTCCTCTCGTTCTCCCTCAGAGCCGCCCAATCCGCCTTACCGCCCGACGTACCCGGCGGCTTTCTGCAACCCGTTCCCACCCCGAACGACTGCTGTCAGACCATTTTCAGCCCCACCACAGAAGCTATCAGCGTACAAATGAAAAAGAGACGTGCGAAGGAGACCGGTTCATGGAAAAACACGATGCCGAGCACGACCGCTCCCACAGCCCCGATACCCGTCCACACGGGATAGGCGGTACTGACGGGCAGCGTATGCACGGCCTTTGCAAGCAACAGCATGCTGATGACCACACAGGCGAGAAAGCCCGCTCCCCACAGATACCACTCCGTACCCGCAGCCTCTTTCATCTTACCCAGACAGAATGCGAAACCCGACTCAAAAAGTCCGGCAACAATCAGAAGAAACCAATCCATAAATCCTGTATTGTACGATTAAACAATCCGACGGGCAAAGTTATCCCGTTTCCGCCGCAACCCTCTTTACATTTGATAAGAAAACACCGGACAACGCTTTCCGAGAGATATTCCGTACCTTTGAAAAGAAATACGAACCCGACCATGGAACTGCAGGAGATACTCAACGCCATCTACCGGATACCGGAAGCCTCGGCCGACCGGCTCGCATCCTGTTCGGTACGAATCGACCGGCCGAAAGGGTGCCGCATACTGGAGGCCGGAAAGGTCGAAACGGACCTCTTCTTCATCGCACGGGGGATTGCCAGAGCCTATATTCCGAAAGGGGACAGAGAGATAACGTTCTGGATAGGCCAGGAAGGCACCGCTATCGTATCGTTGAGAAGCTACGTATGCAACGGAGCGGGATATGAAAGTGTGGAGCTGATGGAAGACTCCTCGCTGTACCGCCTTAGGCGCAACGACCTCGACACCCTCTACCGCGAAGATATCCACATAGCCAACTGGGGCAGGAAATTCGCCGAATCGGAATTCCTGCGGACGGAAGAGAGGCTCATCCCCCTGCTTTTTACGACGGCCTCGGAACGTTACGAACTGCTGCTGACACAGCATCCCGACCTGTTGCAGCGCATGCCGCTGGAGTGCCTGGCTACCTATTTGGGCGTCACTCCCGTCAGTCTGAGCCGCATCCGGGCGAAACGGAAATAAAAACGAAAAGCGGACACCCGTCGCCGAGTATCCGCCTCTATCGAACTCCGTCTCCGAACTATTCGTTCACCGGAGTAACGCTCACGTAAGACCTACCGTTGGTTTTCTTCACGAAAGCCACCGTTCCATCCACGAGGGCGAACAGCGTATGGTCTTTACCCATGCCCACATTCTCACCGGGGTTATGTACGGTACCCCGCTGGCGTACGATGATGTTGCCCGCCTTTGCGAACTCGCCGCCGAACAATTTCACTCCGAGCCGCTTGCTTTCCGACTCACGACCGTTCTTAGAGCTACCTACTCCTTTCTTGTGTGCCATCTTCTGCGAATTTTAGGTGTTAAGCGACTGTGATGTCTTCGATGAGTACCTGGGTAAGGTACTGACGGTGTCCGTTCTTCACCTTGTACCCTTTCCTGCGTTTTTTCTTGAACACGATAATCTTGTCGTCCTTGAGGTGACGTACTATCTTCGCGCTCACGGAAGCTCCTTCTACCACAGGTGAGCCTACCTTGACCTGACCGTCGTTATCCGTTAGCAGGACTTTGTCGAAACTCACGGAGGAACCTTCGTCCCCCTGAAGACGGTTGACATAGAGTTTCCGACCTTTCTCAGCCTTGAACTGTTTGCCTGCGATTTCTACTATTACGTACATATATTCTTTTAAAGAATTTGCGAATCAGCGTGCAAAGATAACGATTTTCCCCGCGCCAAGCAAACATCCGCAAAATTTTTCCCGTTTTCGGGACAGCATACCCATACCGCGGTATTGCGCCGATGCGGGATTTTGCTTTATTTTGCATGACATTTTCCGGCAAACGCTCCGCAGGAACGTCTGGTGGATATCCCTAAACCAACCACGCCATGCACAGGAGATTTCCAATCCTCGTCACGCTCGCCTTGCTGTCGGCCGCCCTTCCGGCACAGACACCCCATACGATACGCATAGAACCGCTCCGCAACGAAAAATGGTGGGGGCTCTTCGCGGGGGGAGGCCCGGCACAACCTTTCGCCGCACCGTTCGACAGCAGTGACTGCGACAGTTGCGGAACATTCGCCATCCCGTTCATGATATCGAGCGGCGGCCGCATGATGTGGAGCAGTGCTCCGGCCGATGTCGTCTTTGACGGCAGCCTCTTCACCGTAACTCCGTCGGGCACGCAGCCAACCGTCGCAAAGGGAGGCCGGACGCTGCGCGAAGCATACCTCTACTGCGTACACAAATACGCCTGGCCGAAAGGCACCGCTCCGGCCCGCCACCCCTTCATGCGGCCCGTTTACGACACAGGGCTGTCGGAAGCCCTCATCGCCGCAGGCGGTACCGCCCTGCTCGCCGCAGCCGATTCCATTACCGCCCACGGCTACCCGCCCGGCCTGCTGCTCATCCCGGACGGCTGGCAGGACAACTCCGGAGAGGGGGGCCTCGACCGCAACCTCTATGCCTCTTTCCGCGATACGGCGGATGAACTTACCCGGCGCGGATTCGACGTAATGTTCACCGTCACTCCCTACATTCCCGCCGCCGGGCAGCGTTACATCGAAGCACGCAGAAAGGGCATGCTGCTCGAAGACGCGGAGGGCCGGCCTGCCGTCATCCGTCTGCCGTCCGGTTACTACGCATGTCTCGACGTGACCCTGCCGGAAGTTACGGCCTACTTTGGCGAACTGCTCGACAACCTCCGGAAAGAGGGAATCACGGCACTCCGTTTCGACTGCCACCGTGCCCTCGACATCCTGCCTCCCGGAGAGCGCACGGAACGCTATCTGACCGCCTGGGCCGCACTCGGCGAACGCTACGGCGCAGCCATGTACCCCCTTGCGGAACAGACCCAGACACAGTGGCGCCCCTATTCGGTCGCACTCTCGCCGGAAATTTCATGGGAGTCCATGCGCCGCGCCTTGACAGACGCCATCCATGCGGGACTTACGGGACATATCTATCCCTACCTTTCGCTGACCTCCTCGGCCGGACACTGCTCCGACGAGACGATGCTCCTGCGTGCCGTACAGCTCGCCCTGTTCATGCCCATAGCGGCCGTTCCGCCCGACGGCAGTCTCTTTCCGACAGGCACCTGCCGGAAAGAGATGGAAAAGGCCGTGGGGCTGCGCATGGAGATGAACGGCTACATGGAAGAGCTGCTGCAGGAGGCCGGGACGACGGGAGAACCGCTGATGCGCCACATGGAGTACCAATTCCCCGGACAGGGATTCTGGGACTGTACGGACCAATACATGCTCGGCTCCCGATACCTCGTCGCGCCGGTACTCGACGACACGGGCCGACGAACCGTAAGACTGCCGCGCGGAACATGGATATCCGCCGACGGTACCCGCTACAAAGGACCACGGGTGATAAACGTGGATGTAAGCGACGGAAGCATCCCCCTCTTCCGACTGCGATAACGGCAGGAAAAAGAGGCGGGTTCCACCGCAATACCGCGGCACGAAGGACGTTGGCTCCGTAACGAAAAAGAAAAAACGAACGGAATGACAAACAACCGGCGAATGGTATGAAAAATGCGGCTGCCGGTCATAAACGAACAATGCAACAAATACGCTTATGATAACCAGGGAACAAAAGGAATACCTGCTGCCCAAGGCATACAACGCGGCCATCCGGGCCGGGGCCGCGATACTCGACATCTACAACAGCGGCGGCCCGATAGATGTGGACATCAAGAGCGACCGGTCGCCTATCACGGTGGCCGACCGCCTGGCCCACTCCGTCATCCGGGAGTATCTCGGCCAGACACGCATCCCGCTCCTCAGCGAGGAGGGACGCGAAATGCTCTACGCCGAGCGCAAGGACTGGGACCTCTTCTGGATGGTAGACCCGCTGGACGGAACGGTGGAGTTCATCAAGGGCAACGGCGAATTCACGGTGAACATCGCCCTCATGGCCGACAACCGGCCCGTCTTCGGGGTGATATACGTACCGTACCGCAAACGGATATACTTTTCCGACTCCGACCTCGGCGCCTTCCGCTCCTGCAATACAGAGGCAGACCCCGAAGCGGAATACGTCTATGCGGAGATTACCGCCGGAGCCGAAGCGCTCCCCCTGACCGACTGCCGCAACCGTCCGCTGAAGGTGGCCGTCAGCCGTTCGCACAGCGACGGGGAGACCGCCCGCCATCTGGAGGAGCTACGGAAAAGACATCCCGACGCAGAGGTGCTGCAACAGGGGAGTTCCTACAAACTCTGCCTGATTGCAGAGGGTTCCGTAGACTACTATCCGCGCACCACCGAGACCTACGAATGGGACACGGCGGCCGGCGAATCCATCATCGCCCTCGCCGGCGGAAGCATCTATTCGCTCGACGACACCGCCCCGCTCCGGTACAACAAGGAGTCGCTGGTCAACCCCCGCTTCGCCTGCCGCAGCAAATGGTTCGGTGACTGAGCCGCGGCAGTCGCCGTCACAACCATACGGGGATGTACCCTCAGGTACATCCCCGTATCTTATCCCGGTTTCAGCCACGGTGCAGCCCTTCCGCTTCAAGCCCGCACCGACAATTACCGGTCCGCCGCCTCCCGTTTCCGTTCGGGCGAACAGCTTCCGCAATCGCCGCCGCACGCAATATCGCACGACGAGGAGTCCAATCCGTCGAGTTCGCGCGTCTCCTGAATAACGCATTTGATACCCCGCGCACGCATGTTCTCGTTCTCGCTTATCTCCGACTGGATATTATGTCCCTTGAATATCAGCGTCAGCGACATTCCCACCACGAAAAAAGCGACCAGCCCGACCGCTATCAGTATGACTATAAGCGCATTTGACATATTTTCTGCAAATTGAACCGACATGTAACCGCACCGTAACAGAATTATTGGCACGATTTTGACTAATCCCCGGTAAAGTTATTAAATTTGTGCGGATAATTTGCGGACAAATTCATAATATCTCGATGAAGATAATCATTGCGGGGGCCGGCGAAGTGGGCAACCACCTGGCGAAGATGCTCAGCGGCGGCCACCACGACATAACGGTCATCGATGCCGACGCCAGGCTGCTCGACGACGTGGAGGGAATGTCCGACATCGTGACGATAGAGGGCGACTGCACCACTTTCGCCACGCTCCGGAAAGCCTCCGTACGCAAGGCCGACCTCTTCATCGCGGTGAACCACGAGGAGAACATCAACATCATCGCCGCCATCCTCGCCAAACAACTCGGCGCACGCAAATCCATCGCCCGTATCGACAACAACGAATACCTTGAGCCGAACAATAAGGAGATGTTCATGAACCTGGGCATCGACTACCTGTTCTATCCGGAGAAGATAGCCGCACGGGAGGTCATCAATCTGCTGGGACACACCTCCACCACCGAGTACGTGGACTTTTCGGGGGGCAGGCTCGCGCTCGTGGTTTTCCCGATAGATGCCTCCTCGGAGTTTACGGGCAAGACGGTGGCGGACATCAACGCCCTGAGCGGCGCGTCGTTCCGCCCGGTGGCCATCAGCCGCGACGACAAGACCATCATCCCGCATTCGCGCGACATGTTCTACGAGGGAGATACGGTCTATATCATCACCAACAACGAGGCGGCCAAGACGGTCATGAACTATTCGGGCAAGACGAACGTCTCGATAAAGAACCTGATGATACTCGGCGGCAGCCGCATCGGCGTCCGGATAGCGACCGAACTGCAGGACGAGCTCAACGTCAAGCTCATCGAATACAATCCCGACAAGGCCTACAAACTCGCCGAAACGCTCGACCGGACACTCATCATCAACGAGGACGGACGCGACATAGATGCCATGACCGAAGAGGGTATCACCAGCATGGACGCCTTCGTGGCAGTCACGGGGCGCTCGGAAACGAACATCCTCACCGCCATGCTCGCCAAACGGATGGGGGTGAAGAAGGTCATCGCCGAGGTCGAGAACCTCACCTACATCAACCTCGCCGAAAGCATCGGCATCGACACCATCGTCAATAAAAAACAGATAACCGCCAGCCGCATTTTCCGCTTCACGATGGACACCGACGTGCAGGCCATCAAATGCCTGACCGGCAGCGAAGCGGAGGTGCTGGAGTTCGTCGTCAAACCCGACGCTCCCATCACGAAATCGACGCTGCGCCATGCGGGGTTCCCGGACAACGCCATCATCGGCGGCATCGTGCGCGGCGACAAGGTATTCATCCCCGACGCCGATTTCCGCATCAACGCCTACGACCGCGCGGTAGTCTTCTCGCTGCCGGGGGCGATACCCAAAATAGGCAAATATTTCAACTGACAGAGGAACCCGCCATCCGAACCGACGCCCGAATTCCAACCCATACCGCACATGGCCGCAATAACAAAACTCATCAACCTTTATTTCTCCGACCGTCTCCGCGAAATCGACTACTTCCGCGAGCACCCGGCCGAGGTACAGGAACGCCAGTTCCGCTACCTGCTCGCCAACGGCGCGAAGACCGAGTTCGGACGCGACCTCGGCATGAAGGGCATTGCCACGCAGCAGCAGTTCCGCGACCGGATACCCATTTACGACTATGAAACCATCAGCGAGTTCATCGACCGCACGCGCCGCGGCGAACGGCACGTCCTGTGGCCGGAAGAGGCCAAATGGTTCGCCAAATCCTCCGGAACGACGGGTTCGAAAAGCAAATACATCCCCGTTACCCTGGCCGGAATGCGCAAATCCCACATGCGGGGACCGAAAGACATCATGGCGCTCTACTGCCATCTCTACCCCAAAACCAGCGTAGTGAACGGGAAGATGCTGACGCTGGGCGGTTCCAAACGCATCGAACGTGAAGGGGACAACATGATGTCGGGCGACCTGTCGGCCATCCTGATAGAGAATACGCCTGCCATCGCCAACATCCTCCGCATTCCCGACAAGAAGACGGCGCTGATACCGGACTTCGACGAAAAGGTGCGGCTCATCTCGGAACAGTCCACCCGGCAGGACGTGCGTTCGTTCACGGGCGTCCCTTCGTGGAACCTCGTCATGCTCAACCGTGTACTGGAATACACCGGCAAGGAGAATATCCTGGAGATATGGCCCCATATGGAACTCTTCGTCCATGGCGGGATGGATTTCCGACCGTATCAGGCGCAGTACCGGAAAATCATCCCGTCGCCCGACATGCACTACATGGAGACCTACAACGCCTCGGAGGGCTTTTTCGCCATCGCCGAGGAGCCGGGTCGACAGGAGATGCTGCTCATGCTCGATTACGGTACCTACTACGAATTCCTGCCCACCGACCGGCTCGGCGACCCGACCGCCGCCGTACCGCTCGAAGGCGTGCAGACCGGAGTGAACTACGCAATGATAATCACCAACTGCAACGGTCTGTGGCGCTACATGATAGGCGATACCGTCCAGTTCGTTTCCACTTCACCCTACACCATCCGCATCACGGGACGTACCAAGCACTACATCAACGCTTTCGGCGAAGAAATCGTAATAGACAACGCCGAATCGGCCATGCACGACGCCTGTACGGCGACAGGGGCCGAAGTGGCCGAATATACCGTAGCTCCCGTCTACATGGAGGGACGCAGCAAAGGCGCGCACGAATGGGTGGTAGAGTTCCGTACTCCGCCGGTCAGCCTGCCAAAGTTCACGCAGGCGGTAGACGAGGGACTCAAACGGGTGAACTCCGATTACGAAGCCAAGCGTTTCAAGGATACCACGCTGACCGAGCCCAAAATAACCGTCGTACCGGCGGGAACCTTCGAACATTGGCTGAGGGCCCACGGCAAAGTGGGGGGCCAGAACAAGGTTCCGCGCCTCTACAACGACCGGACCTATGCCGAAGAGCTCATCCGGGCCGCAGCAACGGAGAGGGCAGAAACGCTCCTTGCGGTACACAGCGACCGGACCGAAGCCTGACAGCGACCGCAGTGCTCCGCCGCAGCGACACGAAAACGACACGAAGACCATGTACATCGCCATTTCAGGAAATATAGGCAGCGGCAAGACCTCGCTGACCGAGATGCTGACCGACAGGCTCGGCGGCACCGCCCTTTTCGAGGAGACGGGCAACCCCTACATAGCCGACTTCTACGAAGACATGAACCGCTGGGCGTTCAACTTCCAGGTCTATTTTCTGGGCTGCCGGATGAAACAGGGTCTCCAGATAAAAGAGACGAAAGGTTACGTCATCCAGGACAGAACCATCTACGAAGACGCCCACATATTCGCCGGCAACCTGCACGAAATGGGGCTCATGTCGTCGCGCGACTTCAATACCTACATGAAAATCTTCGACCTCTCGGCCAACCTGATACCTACACCCGACCTGCTCATCTATCTGCGCGGCGGGGTACCCACGCTCGTAAGCCAGATTCTCAAGCGCGGCCGCAGCTACGAGATGAACATCGACCTCGACTACCTCGAAAGGCTCAACAACCGCTACAACGATTGGATAGACAACATCTACCGCGGCCGCGTGCTGACCGTAAACATAGACAGCGAGGACTTCGTCCTCAATCCGGCCATCGTGGACGACATCGTGCAGCGGATAAAAGAGGCCGAAACATCGGCGGCGCATCCCGCCCGATAGACGACAGGCGACCACCGACCTCTTTCCGGAAAAGCCGCACCGCAGCGACGATGCCCCGGCAGCGGAGCGACGCTCCAACTCCGCAACGCCTCCCGCCGCCGAAGAATCGCCGAAATATTCAATAAAGTATGCGGCAAGACGATATAATTTGCATACCTTTATTGTTCGGTAACGACGCCGGACATTCCCGGTCGGCCTTCTCGCCGTATCCTTATGGAACGTACCCGACCAGCCGTTATCCCGAAAACCGAACGAGACACCGTCGAACGCCATGAAAACGATTCTTACGCTGGCCGCAACACTGCTCCTCGCATACGGAAGCACGGCCGCCCCGAACGCAGTCCCCGCCTGCGACGACACCGGAACCGTCGTCCATACCGCCAAACCCCGCAGGGTAAAAGGCAGCGAACGCCTGGTCACCCGAGACCTGGGGAGAATCGGCGCGTACGAAGTCCTGTACGTCTCCGACGGCATCGAAGCCGTCGTTTCCGCAGCGGTCTCCACGCTGGTCATAACGGCCGACGACAACGTTATCGACCGCATCGTCACCCGTTCCGACGGCAAACGGCTGACGATGCGCATCGACGCACGTTCGATAACGGACTGTACGGTATGCGCTGTCATACCGGCCTCCGCGGCACTCCGGACGCTCGAAGCCGAAAGTATGGGCACCATACGCTGCGAAGTACCGCTCGGAAACGGACCGGTAACGGTACGGTCCTCCGAAGGGAGCAGGATTGCCGCCGACATCCGGACCGGAGACGACATCCGGGTACATGTATCCGGATGCAGCCGGTTCGAAGGAGCCCTAAAGGGCAATAACTGCAAAATTACGGTAACGGAGGGCTCGCAGACCGACACCCGCATCGAGGCGTCCGGCATCTGCCGCGTCGATGTCTCCGCATCCAGCCGGGCGAGCGGTTCGCTGAAGGCACACCACTGCGCCTTATCGCTGACAGAAGGTTCCGTCGCCGACATGCCGGTAACGAGCACCGGCGAAAGTACGCTTGTAATATCCTCATCGAGCCGGTTCAACGGGGCTCTGAAAGGCAATAACTGCAAAATATCGGTAACGGAAGGCTCGGTATTCGATGCCCCGCTCACCTGTGAAGTACACGGGGAAATAATCCTCGACGCTTCGGGCCACTTCGCAGGCGATGCATCCGCCGGCAACTCGCTCCACATAAAGGCAGCGAACGGCTCGGTCATGCAGGGCAATGCCGATGCCGACGTAGTCCTCGTACACGCGACGGCATCGAGCCATTACAACGGCAGCATCTCGGCCGCGGGACAGGCCGAGCTGAAAAGCACCGACGGCAGCGTCATAGCGGGTGCTTTCGCGGGCGGCCACATCTATGCCGTATCCACCGCTTCATCCCGCATCGCCCTGACCGGCAGCACCCCCGTCCCCTCGGCCGTCATCGAAGTCGCCTCCGGCAGTCGGTTCAGCGCTCCCGCCCTGCCGTTACGGAACTGTTCCGTAACGGCAACGTCGTCGGGACACGCCGAAGTCCGCTGCACCGACGAACTGCTGGCAACCACCTCGTCGGGCGGTACAGTCTTCTACAATGGCGACTGCCGTGTAACGACGAACAATCCCTACGTCCGCAAACAGGACTGATACATGGCTCCGGCCCGCACCAGCCCTACCGAAAATACCGGATACACAGACGACACACATCCGTACCGTTCCTTATCGGCGGTACGGCATACGATAATAACTTCGACCGACAATGACCGTTTCACTGCCCGAAGCATTCATACGCAACATACGCCAGGACATTCCCGGCGATGCAGACGCCCTGTTCAGCGTATTGGACGGCACGCCGCCGGTATCGGTACGTTGGAACCCCTACAAAACACAATCGCCCGCAGAAGGTATCCCGGTGGCATGGTGCCGTTACGGACGCTATCTGCCCGAAAGGCCGTCGTTCACGACCGACCCACTGTTCCACGCCGGGGCCTATTACGTACAGGAGGCCTCCTCCATGTTCGTCGAACACCTTCTGCGCTCGACGACAGAACCGGAAGGGGCGCGTATCCTCGACCTGTGTGCCGCACCGGGCGGCAAAGCCACCCTCTACTCCACCCTCGCGGGCGGAGATGGCATCGTAATAGCCAACGAAGTGATACGCAGCCGGGCACTCATCCTTGCCGACAACATCCGCAAATGGGGCATCGGCAATACGATGGTCACCAACAACGACCCGGCCCATTTCGCCGGCCTGGGCGAGTGGTTCGACGCGGTGGCCATAGATGCCCCCTGCTCCGGAGAGGGGATGTTCCGCAAAAGTCCCGAAGCCCGCGGGGAGTGGAGCGAGGCGAACGTCCGGCTGTGTGCGGCCCGTCAGCGCCGAATCGTATCCGACGCATGGGCGGCACTCCGTCCCGGAGGAGTCCTGATTTACAGTACCTGTACCTTCAACCGGACGGAAGATGAAGAGAATGTGCGGTGGATTGCCGAGGAACTCGGCGGAGAGGATGCCGGAGCGATGGTTCCGCCCGACTGGGGCATCGAAGAGCGTGAGGCCGGCGGAGTACGCTGTTTCCGTCTCTGGCCCCACCGTATCGCCGGCGAAGGCTTCTTCGCCGCGGCCATCCGCAAGGGCGGCCAACGGGGACGCCCCCTTCGGCCGAAACCACGCAAGACACTCTTGGCAGAGGCGTCGCGCAGCGAAACGGCCGAATTGTCCCGCTGGGTAGGGCAGCCCGACCTGATGCGTTTCGCCCGTATCGGCGACAGCCTCTACGGCTACTATGCGACACCTTTCGCCGACATCCGCAGCGCAGCCGAGTACCTCAACACGCTCCATTCGGGCATCTGCATGGGACAAATGTTCGGAGGCCGGCTGAAACCCGACCACTCGCTGGCGATGTTCCACGACCTCGCCCGCAGTGCCGCAGCCGAAACCCCGCTGTCGTCCGACGAAGCCCTGCACTATCTGCGCCGGGAAGATTTCGCTCCACAGGCAGAGGCCGCCGAAGGGATGAACCTCATGACATTCGAGGGATACGCATTGGGATGGGCCAAACGCATCGGAAACCGGTTCAACAACCTCTACCCAAAATCCCAGATGATTCTGAACAAATAGGGCTCCGCGGACAAACGCCGCGCCGAGTCTCTGCGGGATACACTCCCGACGAACGGACGAAACCGATAGCACCCCAGCAAACACGATACGCCGAAACAATACGGGCAGGAGTCCGTCGTTGCACACGGCCTCACAACAGCAGATGCGGACGATTTCCGACCACCGCATACGCAACCGGTTCTCCCCGGCCGTTCCTACATTTTTTCGGTCAGTTTCCGGACTATCTTGAAATGGTTGAAGAACTCCTTGGCGATGACGCGCAGAACGGTATAGCCCGGTATGGCGAAAAGCATCCCGACCACGCCGGCGAAGTGGCCGGCCATGAGTATCACGATGAATATCTCCAGCGGATGGGCATTGACGCTGTTGGAGTAGAGGAGCGGCTGCAATAGGAAGTTGTCTATCATCTGGGCCGCCAGAATGGTGATGGCCAGCGAGAGCACGATGAAGGTCATGGTCGTCCCGCCTCCCACGAAAGCCATGCTCACCAGCAGGCTTATCCCGAAGCCGAGCCACGGTCCCACGTAGGGAATCACGTTGAGCACCCCGACGATAAGTCCGATGAAGAAGGCGTTCTGGGGAAGGTATCCGCAGCATATCAGGGAGATGGAGACCATAAGCATCATGATGGTGGACTCGGCGAGTATCCCGATGAAATAGCGCGAGAGCAGCGATGAAGCGGAACTCAGCGCATGCTTCACGTTTCCTTCGTATTTAGTAGGCGTGACCGCGAGAATTATCCTCAGGAAAAGATTGTCGTCCTTGAGAAAGAAGAACGTGATGAAAGTTATCGAAAAGAGCGCTATCACTGCATTCGCCACGCCCGACACAATGGAACCGAGGAAGTTCTGCAGTTTTTCGGGATTGAACAGCCGTTCCACCTGCGCCCCTATCGTATCGGAAATGGAGATGGTGGAGACGTTCAACGAGAAATACTCCTCGAGGAAATTCTGCAGTTTGTGCAGCGGCTGCTCGAACGAGGCGAGAATGGTGGAGAAGTCCACCGATGCCAGTGCGGTAAGCTTGTCGAAAACGAGCGGGATGAAGATGGCGAACATGGCGACGCCCACCCCCCACAGCAGAAGCAGCACCACAAGCGCGGCGAGCCAGTCGGGCACGGAGCGTCCCCGCACACGCACCCGCTTCATCAACTTCGCCAACGGAGTACCGATGATGGCCAATACGGCCGACACGATGATATAGCCGACTATATCGCGGAAATACCACACAAGCAACAGGCCCGCCAACGTGGCGAGCACACCGACCGCATACCTGGTCCAGTGCACCGTCGGCTTGCTCTCGTTCCCCGTACCGTTCATACTCCTATTCTCTGTGCAGTTTCGCAAGCGGCGTCTGTCCGCCCCGTACCCTGTCGCCCAGACCGACGAGCACCTCGCAGTCCAGCGGCAGGAAGATGTCTATCCGCGAACCGAACTTGATGAAGCCATACTTGGCGTTCTGTTCGGCCCGCTCGCCCACCTTCGCATAATTGACTATCCGGCGGGCCACCAGTCCGGCTATCTGCCGGAAGAGTATCCTCTCATGCCCCGTATCGACCACGGTCGTGGTACGTTCGTTCTCTTCGGACGACTTCGGGTGCCATGCCACGAAAAAGCGCCCCAGATGGTTGTTGCGATAGACTATCTCGCCCCCTACGGGATACCAGTTTGCATGTACGTTGGTGATGGACATGAAGACCGAAAGCTGCAGACAGCGCTCCTTCAGGTACTCCCCCTCGAAGACCTCTTCGATGACAACCACCTTACCGTCGGCACTGGAGAATACCGTATCCGGGTCGCTCCGGTATTCGCGCCGCGTGGGTTCGCGGAAAAAGAGCGCCACGCAGACGCAGAGCCCGAAGAGCAGAACCGCCACCGCCCAGAAGAGCCATACGGGCATCCCGGCGTACTTCACGGCGAACGCCATGCCCACCGCAACGGCCGCGAAAACCGCGAACGTACACAAAACAATGGAATATCCCTCTCTGGCAAGTCTCATTGGCAAGGAATTTATTCGGTCTCTCCGCCGTTACCGGCCGCGGAGCCGCAGCACGCGCCCCTTTCCGGGCACTAACCGGCAAAGATAGTAAAATATGCGAAAACAAACGGTACGGAGAAAATCAATGCATCGAAACGGTCCATAAACCCTCCGTGTCCGGGAATGATGGCCCCCGAATCCTTGACGCCCGCCGACCGCTTGAACATGGATTCGACCAGGTCGCCGAGCACGCCGCTGACCACGACCACAAGAGCGAGTCCGCCCCACCACACCATGTCTTCGCCGCGCAGCCAACCGCACATCACACCGAAAGCAACGGCGAAAAGCAGTCCTCCTGCAAATCCCTCCCACGACTTCTTGGGCGACACCCGCTCGAACATCTTGTGTTTTCCGAACAGTACCCCCGTCAGGTAAGCGAATATGTCGTTCACCCACACCGTAAAGATATAACAGAGTATCGTCCATGCGTCGTAGCTTCCTCCGTAAAAAGCCACGAAGCACATCAGCGACATCGGCAATGCGGCATAGACGAGCCCTCCGACCGCAACGGCGATATGTATGAAAGGTTCGGGCGGCCTGCGGCGGAGTTCGTACACGAATATCACATACAGCAACGGGAAGAAAATGGAGAGCCACACGACCGGCAGCGTACCGCGTGCCACAAGGAAACTCATCGCGACGGCCACGCCTCCTACGGCAACCGGATAGACACGGTCGACGGAAAGGCCCTTTTTCGCCGCCATACGGTAGAATTCCCAGAGGCTGCCTACGCATATCGTCAGCATCAGTGCCGCAAAACCGTACTCCGATACGGAGACCGCACCCACGACGACCAGCAACAGCACCGTTCCGCTCAGCGTCCTCACCGCCAATTCCTTACCAAACTTCGCCATACATTACAGCTTTGCGGGCCGTCCGGCCGTCCCGATTCGGCGCCCCGGCATGCGACAACCCCGCATAACAGGGACAAAAATATGGAATAATTCCGAACCGCCTAAATCACAATCCGAAAATACGCTTTTTTCCGCCGACGGGCAAACCGGCAGTGCAGAATCTCCATGCAGACTGCCGTACCGTATCCCGTATCCGACACATGCAAAAACCGTGCGGGCGGGAATGGTCGTTCCCGCCCGCACGTCAGGCGAATCCGTGCTTTACGTACAACCTCCGGTCAGGACGCAGGCTGCGGCGTAGGCGTCGATGCCACCTTCAGCTCCAGTGCGCCTGTGCGCGTCCCCGTTATCCGATAACCCGCATCATCCACAAAATCGAAAGTCAGCGTATACGCTTCGCCGTTCCTTGCCACCGTCACGGTACCTTCGACTATCGGTGCGGAACCGACATACTCATCCTCGACGAGCCGGTAATACCAACTGCCGTTCGGATTTATGACGCTGTTGGATTCGGAGCCGGCAAGTACCGTGAACGGTTCCCTCGAGTTCTCGTCGTAGATGTCCTCCGTCACCACCCGGTAGGTACCTTCCGGCAACCAATATTCGTTGTCGTCGTTAAAATAGATGACCGAAGAACGTATCGTCATCTCCAGCCGCGACCCGCTGCCGTAATACCCGACCGAATAGGGCCAACTGACCTTCACATACTCCAAATCGGCCCCCCACAACGACATGTACCAGGTGGTCGTCCTGAAATCGGTCCAGTCATCGACGGGTATGACGCTCAGATTGCCGCCCCCGCCGGGGAGGTCCTCCATGACCGCGTCCCCGGTCAGGTCGCTCAGGAACTCCCGGCCGGCCTCCTGTGTCACCGCGACGGCGATATCGGGAACGTCGTCCTGGCCGGAGGTAACGACCACATACCCCGACCGCTCCTCAAGCGTGGCATTCGTCTCCACGTTCACGATGAAATAAGAGTCTCTTTCGGATACGATGGAAATCCATTCCACCGGATTGCCGGACGTATCCGGAGTATCGGACGTAACTACCTTCCAGTCTACGGCAACGGCAGCGACATTCACCGTCTGTCCCAGCATTTCCGCCCTGCTGCCGAAATGCAGTTCACGTACATCCACACCGAGCGAGGGCTGAAGAACCCGTCCCTCCTGCACCACCTTCACCGCTTTGGGGCCGACCCCCGCGACATCCGCAGAGATGACGACACTCCCCGAGCGCGGTTCGGTTGCCGGATTGTCGGCCACCGTCACGACGGCCGTTCCCTCTTTCCGGACCACCGTCACCCAACTCCGGCATGCCTCGTCCGCGGCGACCGTCCACTCGAGCGTTCCCCCGCCGACCGTCACGGCAATCTCCTGCGCCGGCGCATCCTCTCCTGCAAAGGACAGCGAGGCGGGTTCCACCGACAGTGTATAACTGCTGCCGGACTGAACGACCGTTATCCGTTTCGGTTCGAGGTCGGGAGAGGCCGGTACGAGGGTCACGGCTCCGCTACGGGACTCCACCCCCGAATTGTCGGCCACCGCAACGGCAACCCCGCCCGTTCTCTTTTCGACGGAAATCCAGGCCCTCGACTCGTCGCTCATGGTGCAGTCCCAATCCACATTGGAGGTCACGGCAACGGTCTGCACCGCCGCACCCACGGCCTCGAACTCAAGGTTCGTCGTTTCGAGCTTCAAGAAAGCCCGTTCCAGCTCCTGCTCCCCGCACGCGACGGAAAGCACGCCAAACACTGCAAAGAACAGCAATTCCCATACTCTTTTCATAACATAGAAGTTTTGGTTATCATGTATCTGTCGCAAGATAGCACAAGGGCGCAAAAAATGCAACAACATATTATATAGCAATACTTTACACCGCAGACTCCTCAGCCGGAGACAAAAGAAGGGAGGGAACCGCTGTTCCCTCCCTTGACCGGCTCCTGTTTGCGGAGCCCTCTTTCCGAACCGTCCGCCGGGACGGTATATGAACATCAGGCCGTCACTTCTCCGGCTTCTCTCCCCAATCGGGTGCGGCACCCGGCTCGGCGACAGTTTCCCCGCCGAATGCCAGTTCGGCATCGGTCACCGACACGGGGTCGGAATCGGCCGCTCCGGCAGCCGCTGCCGCCTCCGCCTGCTCCCGTTTGATATCCTTGATACGCTTGCCGAAGATGCGTTCGAGGTCTTCGGAGAAGACCACTTCCTTCTCCAGCAACAGCTCGGCCAACTGCGTAAATCCGTCTCTGTGTTCGCGAAGCACCTTCGTGGCGAGCGCAAAGGCATCATCGAGCAGCCGTTTCACCTCCTTGTCGATAAGTTCGGCCGTCTGCTCGCTGTAAGGTTTGGTCAGCGCCATCTCTCCCTGTCCCGACGAGTCGTAATAGCTCATGTTGCCCACCTTGTCGCTCATACCGAGATAGGCCACCATCGAATAAGCCTTTTTCGTCGCCACCTCCAGGTCGTTCAGCGCTCCCGAACCGAGCGTGTCGAAGACGAGCTTCTCGGCGGCCCGTCCGCCGAGGGTGGAGGCGATATCGTCCATTATCTGTTCCCGCGTGGTCACCTGCCGCTCTTCGGGCAGATACCATGCGGCACCAAGCGCCCGACCGCGCGGGATGATGGTCACCTTGATGAGCGGATTGGCGTATTCGAGTATCCAGCTCACGGTGGCGTGTCCGGCTTCGTGGTAGGCGATGAGCCGCTTCTCCTCCGGCGTGATTATCATGTTCCTGCGCTCCAGGCCGCCCACGATTCGGTCGATGGCGCTGAGGAAATCCTCGCGTCCGACGAACTTCTTGTCGTGCCGTGCTGCAATAAGGGCCGCCTCGTTGCAGACATTGGCGATATCGGCACCGGAGAAACCCGGCGTCTGCTTGGCGAGAAAATCGCGGTCGAGATTGGGGTCGAGTTTGATGTTGCGCAAGTGCACGTCGAATATCTCCGCCCGCTCCTTGACGTCGGGCAGTCCGACCTCTATCTGCCGGTCGAAACGCCCCGCACGCATGAGCGCCTTGTCGAGAATGTCGGCCCGGTTCGTGGCGGCAAGAATGATGACGCCCGAATTGGTACCGAAACCGTCCATCTCCGTCAGGAGCTGGTTGAGCGTATTCTCGCGTTCGTCGTTGCTGGAGAAGCCGGCATTCTTGCTGCGGGCACGTCCCACGGCGTCTATTTCGTCGATGAAGACGATGCAGGGCGCCTTCTCCTTGGCCTGGCGGAAGAGGTCGCGCACGCGCGATGCCCCCACCCCGACAAACATCTCCACGAAATCCGAACCACTCATGGTAAAGAACGGCACGTTGGCCTCACCGGCCACCGCCTTGGCAAGCAACGTCTTACCCGTTCCGGGAGGGCCGACGAGCAGCGCTCCCTTCGGTATCTTTCCGCCGAGTTCGCGGTACTTCTGCGGATTGCGCAGGAAGTCCACAATCTCCATGATTTCCACCTTCGCTTCCTCCAGTCCGGCCACATCCTTGAAAGTCACACGGTCCTTGTTGTTGGCATCGAACACCTGCGCCTTCGCCTTGCCTACATTGAAGACGCCCCCCTGACCGCCTGCGGCATTCTTCGAAGCATTGCGCATCATGACAATGAAGAAGACCATCAACAGGATAAAGGGGAGGAAACCGAGCACATCGAGCCAGATGTTGTGCTTCGTTTCATACGTAAGCAGCACAGCCTGCCCGTACTGCTCCTCGGCTCTGTCCAGGTCCTGCCGGAAGGTAGCCACATCGCCTATATTGAAGACGAACTGCGTCCCGCGACGCGGAATGTTCTTGTATTCGGGCCGGGCGGCATACTTCTCCACTGCTTCGCTGCGGAGCCGGACGTTGGCCTGCTCCTTGTTCACCACCTCGATGCTTTCGACATCTCCGTCGGCTATCATCTGCTCCACGGTGTTCCAATTGGTCTTCACGGGCGATTCGCTGCCTCCCAGCCACGACCACCCGATGATGAGCAGGAACAACAGCCCGTATATCCACATGCCGTAGCCCATCGGCCGTATCTGGGGGCGCCGGCCCCCGCTGTTCTTATTGTTCTGGTTTTTGGATGCCATCTCTACATTTACGTTCTGCAATATTGATGCGGCATGCGCCCGACGCTCATGCCGCGAAACATTAACGCGTTTATCCGCATTTTATTACTCCCACTCGCCGTAGCGCACCGAGGGGGCGTCGGCCCAAAGCTCCTCCAGCCGGTAGAACTCGCGGGCCTGCGTCTGGAAAACATGAACCATGATATCCACATAATCCACTACCACCCAGATGGCGTTCTGCATGCCCTCCGTCCTGCGCGGCCGCTGGCCGAGCGTTTCGAATACCTTCTCCTCGATGCCGTCCGCAATGGCGGCCACCTGCGTGGTGGATTCCGCACTACATACCACGAAGGCATCGGCCACCGCTCCGTCGAACCCTCTCAGGTCGAGCGACAGGATGTTCTTTCCCTTCTTGTCCTCTATCGCCGAAACTATCGTTCCCAACAATTCATCCATACAGTCCTAATAATATAATGTATTACACAGGGCGCCGGCAAATGTACATCTTTTTTGTCACAATCCGGCCGACCGCACCCACGGCCGCGGCGGCAGCCCGGTCCTTTCACTCCCCGGCAGCGCCTCCCACAGCGGCCACCGACTCCTTAAGCACCTTGACGATGGAGTCCTTCACATAAGTACGGCGGACGGCCACCGCTATCTTGCGCGACACGGCCCCTTTGGCAAGCGGCTTCACCTGAGCGGCATGCTCCTGCGGCACGTACGGCACCGCCATCTCCGGAATGATGGTCATGAACTCCGTATTGTCCACTATCCGCATCAGCGTTTCGAGCGAACCGCTCTCGAAGTAGTACGAGGCATGCGCCCCGCCCTTCGAAGGACAGAGGTCGAGTATCTGGTCGCGGAAACAGTGCCCCTCCGAAAGCAGAAGCATCTCTTTCAGGTCGAGGTCCTCGAGCCGGATGTTGGAGCGCTCGAAGAGCCTGTGTCCCGGCGAAAGGTAAGCATAGAACCTGTCATCGAAGATGCAATCCTCGGTAATACCCTCCGGACAGGTACCGCCCGCAAGAATGGCGGCGTCTATTTCGTCGTGTTCCATCGCCCGGACTATCTGCGGAGTTATCATCTCCTTGATTTCGAGGTGTACGTCGGGACAGCGTCCGGCAAAATCCTGTACCATCCGCGGCAGCAGATAGGGCGCCACGGTCGGTATCACGCCCAGCCGCAGCACGCCCGACACGGTTCCCTTGAGCACGGCCACGTCCTCATAGACCGAATTGAACATCTTCACGACATCCCGGGCCCGTTCGGCGACCACCTCTCCCGCCTGCGTCAATATGACCGGTTTTTTCGACCTGTCGAGCAGCACCACGCCGAGCTCCTCCTCGAGGTTCTTTATCTGCATGCTCAGCGACGGCTGAGTGACGAAACTCCTTTCGGCCGCAAGCGAAAAGCTGCCGAAATTCACCACCGCAAGCAGATATTCCAACTGTACAATCGTCATCTCAGAATCTATACCGAATCACAAAAGTATAAAAAATAACTATACGGCAAAACATCCCTTTCCCGAACGGCCGGCATCCTCTCCCGTCCGCTCTCCGGCTTTCCGCGTCCGGTCGAGGTTCCGAGGCCCGCCGTCGGCCCCACAGGACGTCTTTCAGGAGACAAGTCCCGTTTCGGCGAACATCTTCCCGTAAACGGCCGCCTTTTCGGCCAACGGTTTGGGATAGGCCCGCGATGTGGAGGGCATACGGTAAAAGCGTACCATGCGGCCCGAAAATTCGAATTCGGAAAAACAGCCCACCGCGGGAGGTTCGCACCCTGCGACTGCAGCCAACGTGTCGGCCGCCTTCTGTCCCGTAGCCGCCACGGCCCGACACGCCGGCAGCCTTTCCAGCATACCGGCCAGGTCGAACGGACGCACCACCTCAAGAAACCTATCCGACGCATTGCCGCGGGCCCGGACCACTTCGGCCGCAGTATCGGAAAGGGCGATTCCCCGCTCCCGACAGAACGTCTCCACCGCTTCCCGGTCGAAATGCCGTCCGTCCGGAGCGACGAACCGCTCACGGTCGCCGTAAAACACCAATCCCATCACACGCCACATGTCGTTCTGGAAATTGGGATAGTAGAACTCCATCGACCAGCGCGAACGGGCAGGCGGAAAACTGCCGAGCATCAACAGCCGTGCCCCCTCCGGCAGAAAAGGTTCGAGGGGGTGCGCTTCGGTCATCCGCCCGCTGGCGGCCTCTTTCCCGTCATTGACCATATGATTAAAACTCTCCTTATTCTTTTTCTTTGTCGGCATCCTTCGCGCTGCAAAAAGAACGAACGACAGCCGGCCAGCTTTTCCGCCGGGCCACGAACCGACGTTTCCGACGAAAGATATCCTACCGGGAAGCAATGTACGCATCTCCTCCCGGCAGGATACCGCGCCGGTGCCCGGCGAATCCCGGTGCTCCGCGGACGGATACCGGAAAATCTACTTCACCTCCTCAAGGATACGGCGGGCCACCATACCGGTCACGTTATGCCCCTCGCCGAATGCCACGCCCCGCTCATTGAAGCGGCGCTCGATTTCGCATATCGTATCCTCCCCTATCCCGACTTCGTGGAGCCGCGTCTGCAACCCCAGCGAACGGAAAAACCGCTCGGTAGCGTCGATGGTCCGCGTAGCGCGCTCCTCGTCGCTGCCCTCCGTGATACCCCATACGCGCTCGCCGTACTGGAGTATCTTCGCCATCTTCTGGTCACGCAGTACCTTCAGCAGGCCGGGGAAGACGATGGCGAGCGTATGTCCGTGCGTCAGGCCGTTGATGGCCGTCAGCTCGTGCCCGATTTGGTGCGTTGCCCAATCCTCCGTAACCCCCATGGCGATAAACCCGTTGAGTCCCATGGTGGCGCACAGCATGTAATCGGCCATGGTGTCGTAATCGTGCGGCTCTTCCAGTACCCTGGGAGCTATCTCCACCAACGTCTGGAGAATACCCTCGCTCCAACGGTCCATCAGCGGCGACTGCCCCGTCACGGTCATGTACTGCTCCATGACATGGATGAAAGTATCCGCCATGCCGGCCGCCCGCTGGTATTTCGGCAGCGAGAAAGTGGTCTGCGGGTCGAGTATCGAAAAACGGGGATAATCCACCTTCATACCGTACTTCTCTTTCGTCTCGATGCTCGATATGACGGCGTTGCGGTTCATCTCCGACGCCGTAGCAGGCAGTGTCATCACATCGCCGAACGGCAGGATTTCCCCGATGAGGCTGCCGTCGCGCACCAAATCCCAGGCATCGCCGTCGTAACGCACGGCGGCCGCTATCAGTTTCGTCCCGTCGAGTACGGAACCGCCTCCGACCGAGAGCAGAAAATCCACCCCCTCGCGCTTGCACTGTGCGACCGCCTTGCGGAGCGTCTCTATTTTGGGATTGGGTTCGATGCCCCAGAACTCGATGTAGTCGCGGCCGGCCAATGCCGCCGTGACCTGTTCGTACACACCGTTCTTCTTCACGCTTCCGCCGCCAAAGGTCACCATGATTTTCACTCCAACAGGTATCTCTGTCGCGAGGCGGGCTATCATCCCCTTGCCGAATATCAGTTTGGTCGGGTTCTGAAAAATGAAGTTCTCCATGCTTTTTCTCCTAATTAATTACGGTTACTCCCTGACATATACCTTTTCTATGGCACAAATATAGAGATAATGGAAATCTTTTTCAGGATACCACGCGTCTATCAGCTCCTTCTCCAGAAATTCCGCGGGTCCGAACCGGTCGCGGTACATCTTGCGGCACTCCAGCACGATTTCGGCACCGCCGATGCAGGGCGTTCCGGCCGGCGTATGCTCCACGGTCAGTCCCGCCCGGGCAATCTTCTCCTCTGTACGTCCGCTGTGCGCCCCGCAGTAAGCCAGCGCCCGGCGGTACTCCTCCCCCATGAATGACAGGGTAAGCCGCGGCTCGGCATCCACGAACTCCCTCGTATAACGCTGCGGCCTGATGTAAACGGTCGCAGCCGGCTGCCCCCATATCACACCGATACCGCCCCAGCTGGCCGTCATGGTATTGCACTGCTCCCCGCTGCCAGCCGTAACGAGCATCCACTGCCGGCCTATCATTTCGATTACATTACCGGGCATCCTATCGGCCGGTATCTCCTTATAACCTTTCATAATTCCTCCTTTTTTAATCGATACGGCGACCGGGCACCCGTCCGTTCCGAACCGTTCCGCCGCATGTCGTCGGGACTCCGGCCATTGACAGAACGCTTTCCCGCCGGTACGACATACGCGCGCCGCCGTTTTTGTCTGAAAACGAATTTTCACGGGCAAACAGCTTGCCGTACCCGCTTCCGTACCGCATTTAATTGCCTATTCAAAGATAAACCATTTACACTCTGCGGGAAGCGCTCTCACCGATTTTTTTTTGAAAATATTTGCACCTAACGCTTTTTTACCTATCTTTGCACCGCGAAAGTTTCAGACGACCTTTCCACGGCCCATTCGTCTATCGGCTAGGACGCAAGATTTTCATTCTTGAAAGAGGAGTTCGATTCTCCTATGGGCTACAAAGTTAAAAACAGCAACAAGACATGGCAAATCATAAATCGTCACAAAAGAGGATTCGTCAGACCGAAGCGCACAGGCTTCAGAACAGATATTATCACAAGACAACCCGCAATGCCGTGAAGGCACTGCGCAACACGACGGACAAGGCCGCTGCCGAAGCACTCCTGCCGAAAGTAAGCGCCATGCTCGACAAGCTCGCCAAGAGGAATGTCATCCATGCCAACAAGGCCGGCAACCTCAAAAGCAGCATCCAGAAGCACGTAAACGCATTGTAAGCCGCAGAGGCCGCACGCCGTATGCGCAAAAATACAGGGTATGCAACATTGCATACCCTTTTTGCATTATGGCTACCCCGCCCTTCCGGAACGGCCCATACCGACCGCCATTTGCATATCCGTAACCTTCCACGATACGCTGCACCGTCCGCCTTCGCGGCGCGAAGGCACTGTTTCTGCCGGTCGCAACCGTTTTCGGACGAAGAGCCGGGTCACTACTCCCTTCCGTCTGCGAAGCCGTAGAGCATGGCTATCTCGGCAGGCCACCGCTCCTCCACGGGGGTTTCGAGTATCAGCGGCATACCGTCGAAACGGGAATCGGCCGCAATATAGCGGAACGCTTCGAGCCCTATCGTACCCTCGCCCAACGGCGCATGGCGGTCCACACGGCTGCCGAGCGGCTTCATGGCATCGTTGAGATGCATGCCTCTCAGGTATTTCATTGGAACCGTCCGGTCGAGCAGCGCGAACGTGGCGTCGCAAGCCGCGGCGGACGAGAGGTCGTACCCGGCTGCAAAAGCATGGCAGGTGTCGATACAATACCCCACCCGCGACTTGTCCTCCACCCGGTCGATGATATAGGCAAGGTGTCCGAAATCAAAGCCGACATTGGAACCCTGTCCGGCGGTATTCTCTATGACGGCCGTCACTCCTTCCGTCTGCTCCAACGCGATATTGATACTCTCGGCTACCCGGTCAAGACACTCCTCCACGGTTATCTGTCCCAGATGACTGCCGGGGTGGAAGTTGAGCCGGTCGAGGCCGAGCTGGCCGCAGCGACGCATCTCGTCAACGAAAGCCTCCCGCGACTTCTGCAATTCGTCTTTTCCCGGATGTCCGAGATTTATCAGGTAACTGTCATGGGGCAGTATCGCCTGCGGAAGATAGCCGTTCTCGCGGCAGGCCCGGCGAAAAGCCTCGATGGTTTCCGGTTCGAGAGGGGCCGCACGCCACTGGCGCTGGTTCTTGGTAAAGAGGGCGAAACCTCCCGCCCCTATTCCATGGGCATTCACGGGAGCGTTCTGTACGCCGCCCGAAGCGCTCACATGTGCTCCAAAATACTTTTTCATTCCGTTTTCCATTCTACGGCAAATATAACACAATCCGGCGAACCGCAGACCGTCGGCCCGGCAGAAGTGTATGCTTTCAGCGAAAGGCACATACTGTTCAATGCTTTTTTTGTACATTTGCATCACGAGAAAACCGCGCATGGCGATGAAAACAGGTCTGCCGATAAATACATTGCTGAAAGCCCTCTGCATAACCGCGTGCTGCACCATGTTGGGAACGGGCACCTGCCATGCGCAGTTCACTATCCGAAAATCCGCGGCCGAAACCCAGGAACCTCCCAGGGTCTTCGACCGGCTTCCTGCCGTACAGCCCCGGAATGACTATTTCGACCCCGCGGCCGAACGGGCAAAACGGCTCAAACTTCGCAAAGAACGCAATACAATAGAGTTCAATGCCTCGCTCGAAACCTCACTGCAACAGTTCGAACACTGGACAGGCAGCGGGAGCAACAACTTCTATGCACTCGCCAACATCTTTTTCCGGCATCAATACAAAAAGGAGAAGCTATCGATAGACTACCGGGCGGACGCCACCTACGGCATGAACTTCATCGACGACGCCTTTTTCAAGAACAAGGACGAATTCAAAATCAACTGGCAGCTGGGCTGGGAGATGCACCGCAACTGGTCTTACTCCGCCTCGATAAATATCCGCAGCCAGTTCTCGCAGGGATACAAGTCGCGCACGGAACACATCCTCGTCTCGGACTTCATGTCGCCCGGCTATTTCGACATCGCCGCGGGTTTCACCTACGCCAAGGCGGGCAGTCCCTTCAAGATAACGCTCTCGCCCCTGGGCGGCAACATCGTCACCGTACTCAACGACATGCTTCCCGAAGACGGCCGCTACGGCGTACCTGTCGGCGAACGGGTCACCGGAAAACTCGGTTACTCGGCCGATGTCTTCTTCGACCGGGCGTTCGGAAAGAAGGAGTGGCTACGCTACCGCTCCGACCTCTATTTCTTTCTCCCCTACACCGAACCGGACAATCCCACGGTCAGGTGGGAGAACACGTTCGAGATAAGGATAACCAAATTCATCTCCACCAAACTTTACGGACAGCTCTACTACCGCAAGGAGGACAGTACGGCACTCCAGTACCAATACTCGTTCATGATAGGGCTGAAATACGTATTCAGGAACAAATAACCGTTCCGGCGGCAACCGGACGAAAACCGAAAGCAAACCATGGAAAAGAATTCGAAAGGCAGCATACTCACCCCCATTCTCCTGTCGGCAGCGCTCGTACTGGGCGTGGTGATAGGTCTCTTCGCCGGCCGCAACAGCGTGGACAGGAGGCTGCGCAGTCTGGCCGGCGAACTCGATTCGCCGGGCGGCAAGATAAGTTACGCCCTCTCGCTGATAGACCGCTACTACGTGGACCCGGTAAGTACCGACTCGCTCGTGGAGGCGCTGATGCCCGACCTCATGTGGTACCTCGACCCCCACTCGGTCTATATCCCCGCCTCGGAACTGGCCGAGGTAAACATGCCGCTCGAAGGGGAATTCGACGGCATAGGCATCACGTTCAACATGTCCACCGATACCATCATCGTCCTGAATGTCATTCCGCAGGGGCCGAGCCAGAAGGCGGGCGTACAGAACGGCGACCGGATAATCCGCATCGACGACTCGCTCGTGGCCGGACGGAAACTTCCGATGGACGACGTGATGAAGATGCTGCGCGGACCGCGCGGTACGCAGGTAACGGTATCCGTCCAGCGCAAGGGAATAGACGACCTCGTTCCCATCGCCATCGTGCGCGACAAGATACCGGTGAAAAGCGTGGATGCCGCCTACATGCTCACTCCCGACATCGGTTTCCTGCGCATCACCACCTTCTCGCAGTACACCCACGACGAAATGGTACGCGCCCTCGGCGAACTCCGCCGGGAAGGGATGCGCAAACTGATAATCGACCTGCGCGGCAATACGGGCGGTTACCTCGGACAACCCATCCGCATGGCGAACGAATTCCTCGCCGACGGCAGGCTCATCGTCTATACGGAAGACCGCAACGGCGACCGGATGGAGGAGTACAGCGACGGGAAAGGGGGCTATCAGGATGTAGAGTTGGCCGTGCTCATCGACGAGAACAGCGCCTCCTCGAGCGAGATATTCGCCGGGGCTCTGCAGGACAACGACCGCGCCACGATAATCGGCCGCCGCTCCTACGGAAAGGGGCTCGTCCAGCAACAGATACCATTTACGGACGGTTCGGCCATCCGGCTGACCACGGCCCGCTACTACACGCCCACGGGCCGCTCCATCCAGAAGCCTTATACATCCGCCGACAGCACGTACGGATACGACATCTACAATCGTTACTTGCACAACGAACTCTTCTCGGCAGACAGCATCCACTTCGACGACAGTCTGAAGTTCGTGACGCCCGGCGGCAAGACGGTCTACGGCGGCGGGGGCATCATGCCCGACCTTTTCGTTCCGCTCGACACCACGGAAATGACGCCCTATTACATGGAGGTAGCCGGACGAAACATCCTCTACCGCTATACCATGGAGTATGCCGACCGCAACCGGGAAAAGATTAATGCCGTAGAGAGCATCGCACAGCTCGACAGTCTGCTCGACGCCGACACGGGAATGTTCGACGACTTCGTCCGTTATGCCGAACGCAACGGCGTGGCCCCCGACCGGCGCCAGATACGCCAATCCGAGCGGCTGCTCCGGGCTCTTCTACGAGCCTACATCGGGCGCAACACCCCGCTGGAGGAGACCGGATTCTACGCCAACTATTACGTAGTGGACGCACCGGTACTGAAAGCCCTCGAAGTGTTCGGCGAGCCGCACCGGGAGTAACCGCAGAGAGGATATCCAAGGAAAGCGGAGGAGGCATCGGCCTCCTCCGCTTTCCTTGGAAACCCGTCGCGGCCTGCCCGTCAGCCCGCCTGCCCGGCCACCTGCTCCATCATCCGTCTGATTTCTTCCTCATCGCCGAGGAAATAGTCGCGGCGCAGGCGCAATGCATCGTCGAATTCGAATACGTAAGGAATCCCTGTCGGCAGATTGAGGTTCACGATATCCTCGTCGGATATTCCCTTCAGTATTTTCACTATCGCCCGGAGCGAATTGCCGTGGGCCGCCACCAGCACCTGGTCGTACCGGTCGAGCGAAGCGAGAATGCAGTTCTCCCAATAGGGTACGACACGCTCCACGGCATCCTCCAGCGATTCGGTACGCGGCAGCATCCCGGCCGGCACCTCGCTGTAACGGACATCGAACCGGGGATTGCGGGGGTCGTTGTCGGGGAGCGGGTCGGGTGCGACATCGTAACTGCGGCGCCACAGGAACACCTGTTCGCTGCCGTACTTGCGGGCCGTCTCCTTTTTATTGAGCCCCTGCAGGATACCGTAGTGCTTCTCGTTCAGCTGCCAGCTCTTCTCCACGGGAATCCAGTCGAGGTTCATCATATCGAGTGCATAATTGAGCGTCTTGACAGCACGTTTCAGATAGGAGGTGAACGCCATTCCGAAACTGAGGCCGGCCTCGCTCATCATGCGGCCCGCCCTTTTGGCCTCTTCCACCCCGTTTTCCGTCAGGTCCACATCGGTCCAGCCCGTAAACCTGTTCTCCTTGTTCCAAACGCTCTCGCCGTGGCGGAGCAAAACTATCCTTTTCATATTCGCTGCAATTCAAACCCCGGCGGAGACCGGAGCAAATCCCGTCAGAGAGTTGCATCTTTAATGCCATACGAAGAGGGCACGCCGAAAAAAGTGCTAATTTTGTTCCTCGATGAGACAAACGACGAAAATCCGAATGTTGCCGGCCGTATGGGCGGCAACACTTCTGCTCTGCGGCTGTGCAGAGACTTCGACCGTCCGCCTCTCCGGTGAAGAGGCATATGTTCCCCGTCATGCGGAGGGCTATTCGATATACGCGACCGACGGAGCGTCCACCGTCATCGAAATCCGCAACCCGTGGCAGGGGGGCGACAGCGTCCGGACCCAGCTTTTCGTCTCGCGCGGGAACGAACTTCCGCCCGAAGGGTTCGACGGCGTAACGGTCGCGGCACCCGTGCAGCGAGCCGTATGCTTCTCCTCGACACACGTCGCCTTCCTCGACGCGCTGGATGCGACGGACGCCATACGGGGCGTATCGGGGGCCGAATACATCTCCAACAAAAAGGTGCGCGAACGTTACCGGGAGGGAGACATACGCGACGTGGGATACGACACCAATGTCAATTACGAACTGCTGGCGAGCCTGCGGCCCGACATCGTATTCATCTACGGCGTAGGAGGAGAGAACACCGCCGTGACCGACAAATTCCGCGAACTGCACATCCCGTTCGTCTACATCGGAGAATATATGGAGACCACGCCGCTTGGCAAGGCGGAATGGCTCGTCCCCTTCGGCGAACTCACCGACCGAAGGGAGGAGGCCGCCGCACTCTTTACGGACATCGAGACACGGTACGATTCGCTGCGGATGCGGGCGACCGCCTTCGCCGAACGTCCCTCGGTCATGCTGAACGCCCCCTACCGCGACGTATGGTTCGTGCCGGGCGACCGGAGCTACATGGTACGGCTCATCGAGGATGCGGGCGGCCGCTACATTTTCGCCGGGGAGGAAAGCTCCGTCAGCCGCCCCGTCAGCGGCGAGACGGCTTATCTGGCCGCACGGCAGGCCGATGTCTGGCTGAATCCCAACCAGGCAGGGAACATCGGCGAACTCAAGACACAGAATCCTAAATTCACCGACATCCGCTGCGTGGAACAGCGGCGCGTTTACAACTGTACGCGCAGGAAGACTCCGGGCGGAGGAAGCGACTTCTGGGAGTCGGGAGCGCTGCACGCCGACCGCGTACTGCGGGATATCATCCTCTGCCTGCACCCCGAAGCGGCCGTACCGGACGAAGAGGGCATGTATTACTTCGAACGGCTCGAATAGTCCCGTCAAGGCGCCCGGGAGGCCCTCGGCGCCCGTGTCAGGGCAGAACGAACAGCGAAGCAACCACACTTACAGAACCGCACGGACATTGAAAAGGAGAACCGCCATACTGATGCCGGCCGTCACCATGCTGACGCTGCTGCTGCTGCTGGCCGACATGGCCGTCGGTTCCACATCCATTCCGCTGAAGGAGCTGTGGCGCAGCCTGACGGGAAACGGTTCGGACGAAAGTATCCGCTACATCATCCTGAATTTCCGTATTCCCAAAGCGGTGACGGCGCTCCTTTCGGGCGCAGCGCTCTCGGCCGTCGGACTGCAGATGCAGACCCTCTTCCGCAACCCGCTGGCAGGCCCCTACGTGCTGGGCGTAAGTTCCGGCGCCAGCCTCGGCGTAGCGCTCTTCACGCTCGGCATGCCCCTGCTGGGCATCTCCGCCTCGTCGGTATGGTGGGGCGGCATCGGCGCGGTGGGAGCCGCATGGGCGGGAGCCGCCCTCATCCTGCTGGTCATCATGGCCGTCACCACCCGCATCAAGGACATCATGGCGGTACTCATCATGGGCATGATGTTCGGGAGCGCCGCCACCGCAATCGTCGAGATACTTCAATACATGAGCCCCGAAGGGGCCGTGAAATCCTATGTGGTATGGACGATGGGAAGCCTCGGAGGGGTGCTGCTCTCCGAACTGCGGATACTCGTCCCCGTCCTCGCCGCGGGACTCGCCCTCTCCGTATCGCTTATCAAGCCGCTCAACATGCTGCTGCTGGGCGAGAACTACGCCCGCACCATGGGACTCGACATCCGGGCCACGCGGCTCCGCATCTTCGCATCGACCATCCTCCTGGCCGGAACAGTGACCGCCTACTGCGGCCCCATCAGCTTTCTGGGTCTCGCCGTACCGCACATCGTCCGCATGGCCTTCCGGGAGGCCGACCACCGCATCCTCATGCCTGCCTCGATGGTCTGCGGCGGCGGCATCATGCTGCTGTGCGACCTGGCCTCGCAGCTGCCGTCCTCCGACATGACGCTGCCGATAAACACCGTTACCGCCTTCATCGGCATCCCCGTTGTCATCGCGGTGATATTCCGCACACGCAAAAACGCCTGAAGATGGAGTACGAAAGGATAAATACCGTACAGCTCCACGGCCTCACGCTCGGTTACCGCGACCGGGTGCTCTTCACGGATGCCGGCATCGGGTTCGGCTGGGGGGAGTTCACCGCCCTTATCGGTCGGAACGGTACGGGCAAAAGCACCCTGTTGCGCACCATCGCCGGGCTTTCCAGACCGCTGGCGGGCCACATCACCGTCAACGGACGAAGGACGGACGAAATGTCGCGGCGCGAGATAGCGGCCACGATTGCCTTCGTCTCCACCGAGGAGGTGAAGGTGGAGAACCTGAAGGTATCGGACGTCGTAGCACTGGGCCGCGCCCCCTATACCAACTGGGTAGGCTCGCTGACCGAAAACGACCGAGCGAAGGTAACGCACGCGCTCGCGCTCGTCGGAATGCAGGAGTTCTCCGCCAAGGGCATCGACACGCTCAGCGACGGTGAGAGGCAACGGGTGATGATAGCACGCGCCCTCGCGCAGGACACCCCCATCATCCTGCTCGACGAACCGACCGCATTCCTCGACCTGCCCAACAAATACGAAATCGGCCTACTCCTGCGCCGCCTCGCCCACGATGAAGGAAAATGCATCGTCTTCTCGACGCACGACCTGGCCATCGCACTGGAACTGTGCGACACAATAGCCCTGCTCGAAGGAGGACGGTTCCATTACGGCACGACCGACATGCTCGTCGAAAGCGGCGACCTGGGCAGGCTGTTCCGGGACACCGCCCTGACATTCGACCCGGATACCCGCAGCGTCAGGCTCCGCGGCGAATAGCAAGCCTTCCCCGCCGGCCTGCCCCCCGGCGGGGTTTTCATATTTGCGGGGAAATCGCTACATTTGCAGGCTACGAAACAAACAACACGGATAAACCATGTTCGAGAACTTAACCGACAGGCTGGAGAGGTCTTTCAAGATACTGAAGGGCGAAGGACGGATTACCGAAATCAACGTTGCCGAAACGCTCAAGGAGATACGCCGCGCGCTCATCGACGCCGACGTGAACTATAAGGTAGCCAAGACCTTCACCGACGAGGTAAAGCAGAAGGCCCTCGGCGCCAACGTGCTGACCGCCGTCAAGCCGGGGCAGATGATGACCAAGATAGTCCGTGACGAACTTGCCCTGCTCATGGGCGGTACGGCCTCGGACATCAATCTCGACGGCCGACCGGCCGTCATCCTCATCGCCGGCCTGCAGGGTTCCGGTAAGACCACCTTCTCCGGCAAGCTCGCCAACCTGCTGAAGAGCAAGCGAAGCCGCAGCGTCCTGCTCGTCGCAGGCGACGTCTACCGGCCTGCAGCCATCGAACAGCTGAAGATACTCGGCCAGCAGGTAGGCGTGGAGGTCTACACCGAAGAGGGCAACAAGAACCCGGTGGAGATAGCGGAGAACGCCATAAAATATGCCCGTGGCAAGAACATCAACACCGTCATCGTCGATACGGCCGGCCGCCTGGCGGTGGACGAAGCGATGATGGAGGAGATAGCGGCCGTCAAGAGAGCCGTCAAGCCCTCCGAGACCCTCTTCGTGGTGGATGCCATGACGGGACAGGATGCCGTGAACACTGCCAGAGAGTTCAACGAACGACTGGATTACGACGGCGTGGTGCTCACGAAGCTCGACGGCGACACCCGCGGCGGTGCAGCCATCTCCATCCGTTCGGTGGTCAACAAACCGCTGAAGTTCATCTCGTCGGGCGAAAAGATGGATGCCCTCCAAGTGTTCCATCCGGAACGCATGGCCGACCGTATTCTCGGTATGGGCGATATCGTGTCGTTCGTGGAACGCGCCCAGGAGCAGTACGACGAGGAGGATGCCCGCCGGCTGAAAAAGAAGATTGTCAAGAACCAGTTCGACTTCAACGATTTCCTCGACCAGATAGCCCAAATCAAGAAGATGGGCAACATGAAGGACCTGATGGGCATGATACCCGGTGTCGGCAAGGCCATCAGAGACATCGAGATTTCGGACGACATGTTCAAGCAGACCGAGGCCATCATCCACTCGATGACACCCGCCGAACGCAGCAATCCGGAAATCATCAACCCCAGCCGCAAGGAACGCATCGCCAAAGGGAGCGGAACGACGCTTGCCGAGGTAAACAAGCTGCTCAAACAGTTCGACCAGACGCGCAAGGTGATGAAGTCCGTCGCCACGATGAAGCCGGGTATGGCCAAAGGGCGCCGCAAGTAATCCGTACACGGAAGCCCGCCTGCCGCCGCACGGCGGAGTGCTGTACACACAACCCAACAGAACAATTCTCCATGGCGATATCGCCATGGAGAATTGTTCTATGAAGGCCGTTCCATCGGGCCACAGGCTTCCGGCGAAAACCGCCGTTTCCGTCAAAAACGCCTCCGCAGGTATCCTGAATCTGCGATAATTTGCTACTTTTGCCATAAAGGGAAGGGCACGATGCCTTCCGTAAAAAGAGAGCCCATGCAATTGACGGAAGAAGAACTGTTGGTGGAATCGGATGAAGACCTCGAGATAGGGGCGTCGCTTTCGGTCGGTCTCGACGACCGCAACCGCATGGTCGTTCAACTGGAGTACGTGTATTACGACGACCATCGGAGAGACAACACCCTGTATGCCCTCCTTGACCAGGAGGAGACGACAACGCTGGCGGACAGGCTGCACGTTTCGACCGCCGAGCTGCCGGCAACGCTGCGCAAGCATTTCGACGACCATCCCGTCCTTCCGCCTCCCTCCTATGTGAAAGGCCAGTTCAAAGAGGTACTCGATTTCCTCATCGACTGCGGCGCCCGCTACCGTCTGTACGAGACATAACGGTCCCTTACCGGCCACACCCATTCGATATTCGCAATAACTATGACAGACAAAAAAGAACGACCCGCACACGACGCATACGACATCGTCCCGGCCAAAGCGGCCGACTATCCGATGCTGGTCGACATTTGGGAGGCATCGGTCCGGGCGACGCACACGTTCCTCGCCGAAGCAGACCTGCAACGGCTCCGCAGCCGACTCGCTACGGACTATTTTCCCGCCGTCGAACTCCACATGCTTCTCACCGACGGCCGACCTGTCGGATTCGCCGGCCTGTCGGGCGACAACCTCGAAATGCTCTTCGTACATCCCGACTTTTTCGGCCGCGGACTGGGACGGGCATTGCTCTCCTTCGCCATCCGCGAAAAGGGGGTGACACGAGTGGATGTCAATGAACAGAACAAACGGGCGGAGGGCTTCTACCGGGCACACGGCTTCCGCACGACCTCGCGCGACGAAACCGACGCCGACGGACTTCCCTACCCCATACTGCACATGGCCCTGCGGCAGTAGCCGCAGTCCCCGGCCGCACACCCTCTGTTCTCCGGCGGCCGGCAAAGAGTTCCCGCCGCAACCGAAAAAAACGGATTCCGTGTACTCCGGTACATGCACCGTTACCGACACATATCCCCGAAGCCGCCCCTCCGGTCATTCCGGCACCGGACTGCAAACGGCAAAAACCCGCTCCGCCGTATCAATCTCCCGAAAATACGTTACCCTCTTCCGGTCTCCTGGTCGCACAAGGAGGACAACCCCGGCAATTAAACCGCTCGCCAACAGTATGTTCCATACATGAACCCGCATGGCACGACCGTTCCTTTCAAAAGAAAACTAAAAAATATAGTTTAAAAACTAAACATATTAGTTGCATACAAAATTCTTTTAGTTATCTTTGTTCCATACGACCGGGAACACCCGGGCTACCGGATTTCGACCGCATGAATTCCGGGGACAGGCCATCCGCCGGACACCGCTCCCGGCAAACCGCAAAAAGACGCACAGCCATGGAAAAACTGACACGCAGAGAAGAAGAAATCATGACCCGTTTCTGGGAACGGGGCGCCTTGTTCGTCAAAGAGCTGCAAGAGCTTTATGCCGAACCGAAGCCCCATTTCAATACGCTCTCCACCATGGTACGGGGGCTCGAAGCCAAAGGGTTCCTCTCTCACCGCGCCTACGGCAATACCTATCAATACTACCCGCTCGTCACCGAGGAACAGTTTCGCAGCGGCACGCTCCGGGGCGTCATCAGCAAATACTTTCACGACTCCTACTTAAACGCCGTATCGACCCTCGTCCGCGAGGAGAAAATCTCCGTGGAAGAACTGCGGGAACTGATAGAAAGAATAGAAAAAGGAAAGGAATAGCCATGCAAGCGTTTATTTGGTATCTGCTCAAGGTCGGCATTTGCCTTGCGGCATTCTGGCTGCTTTACAGGCTCCTCCTCAGCCGCGACACCTTCCACGGCCTCAACCGGGCGGTACTCCTCGCCTCGACGGTGCTCGCCTTCCTCATTCCGGCCGGATTCATCACCCTTCCCGCCGACGCCCCCGGCCCCGAACCCTATACCGCCATCACCCCCATCGGAGACGAATTCCGAACCGACCGTATCCGAACGGTTCCGACACCCGAACCGCTCGCGGAGCCACAGGCGGCGGAACCGGACAAGCCCGTATCCGCCGAACACCGCCCGCTCCTCCCGACGCTCATCGCCTGCCTCTTCTGGAGCGGTGCGGCGGTCTCGCTGCTGCGCATGCTGGCCTCCGTCACCGAAATCCTCCGAACGGTACGCGCCGGCGAACGGACGCGCCTCGACAGGCATACCGTGCTCGTACATACAGCGGACCATACCGTACCGTTCAGCTGGATGCGCTACATCGTCCTCCCGCGCAGCGACTGCGGGAACCACGAAGAACAGATTATAGCCCACGAACGGGCACACCTCCGCCTCGGCCACTCCTGGGATTTGCTTCTGCTCGACGCGGCGGGATGTCTGCAATGGTTCAATCCCTTCATGCGGCTCCTGAGACGGGAGCTGCAGGACATACACGAATACGAAGCGGACCGCGCCGTACTGCGGGCCGGATTCAATCCGAAAGAATACCAAATGCTTCTGATAAAGAAGGCCGCCGGCGCTGGCCGCTATTCCGTTGCCGACGGCCTCGGTCACAGTAACCTCAAAAAAAGAATTACCATGATGCTCAAAAAAGATTCCGAGTCACGCGCCCGCTGGAAAGTCCTCGCCATGCTGCCGCTCGCATGCCTCGCCCTCACCGCATTCGCCCAAAGGGAATGCGGCAAAGATAACATTATTTACACGGACGAATCCCATATCACCCTGGAGTATCCATCCGCAGAAGGCACCGTATCGAAGCAACTCCATGTTCTTTTCAACGATAGCAAAACCCCTGCACGATACCTTTGCGCCGATTTAAGTTTCAACCGTTTCGCCGACATACACACGGCCACACTCACTGTGCGACCGACGAATTGGACCGACCGGACCTACAACCCCAACCGTTTCTACATCGCCCTTGACCGAACAAGAGAACCGAAAGCGTACGACGATATCTTCGATATCGTCCGGGAATATGTGCCGGAACTCTATGCGACCATTCCGACCGAATATCTGCAATACCCCATCCCATCGGAACTGCGATTCAACAAAGGCTGGTACACCCTGCAGCTCCACATAGGAGGCGGAGATACCAAGAACACCCTGCAGCAATATAATAACATCATTACTCTCGAATCCGAAGCCAAAGAGGACGGAAATCCGGCGCTGCAATACACCTACGTAACCATTCCTACCCAGACGATACGCATGGATACGGAAGGAAACTCCTATATCGACGATACACCTATCCCCTTCGCACAACTGGAGAACGCCTTGCTTACCCGGTTTGCCGAACAGGGAGTGCTTCTCTCCGACGAAGACGTTTTCTTTAACAACCTTTATGTTATCACCGACGATAAGACCCAATGGAAAGACTTTCTGCGCATCAAAACAGCCCTTGAAAAGGACAGCGACTACCTATGGTCTGTAGGACTCGCCGATGACATGAGTTTTTGGGGTGGAGTCAACCAGCATATCGAAACCTCTCCTTATCTATCGTATCCGCAAGCTTCTGGAATACACGTTCCCTATTATGCCTATTTCAACCCTCAAGGGTCGGTTGAAGCAGCACGCAATCACCTGATAGAAATAACAGTCACAGGCAACAACATTGCCGTGAACGGAAAAAAGAGCCGCCTTCAAAGACTCTCCCGAGACCTCATGCGGGAAGCGGAACGGAACGGCTTTCCGATGAGCGAAATGATGATAGGCATTTGGCCTGCCCACAATGCGGAAGTCGGCACGGTGCAGGCAGCCAAATACGAAGCGAGCCGACTGGTGCCCAAATACCTCGTACTGGTCGTCGAGGATTACGGCAAGGGCGGAGAAATCGTCCGGGTAAACGGACAGTCCTGACCGTTCCCGCCGATATTCGGAACGACTTCAGTTTGTGTTGCCCCTTCAGGGAAGCGGTTTCCCGCATGACGCCGAGACGGCATATCGGAAACGAACGCCCCGGCGGATTGATACGGTCTGCCGGGGCGTATTTGCCGGGACAACCGTACGGTCGGCGACACGCCCGAAGAATGCACGTACTTACCCGTTCCGCGTCGGACCGACACGAAACACCGCACGGCAAGGAAATACGGACTCGGACCGCCGTACCGGCGACACGCAGTCCGTTCCGCATCGGCAAAACCTCCATGCAGGTCCCGCAGGACAATCGTGCGGAACGACCGCATCGCTCCCGGCAAATGCAGGATTCAGCGCTACAAAAGCATCCCATACCCCGTGCAGCTGAACCGATACGCGATACGCGTACCATCGGAACGCTACCGCAACCACAGTTGTTAACGGAACAACCCGGAACAATGACCGGAACGCAACAACGGCAGGCAAGCGTTATATTCCGTGCGACAGCGGCGGCGGAACCGCTTCCGAAAGGTCCGCACCGCCCCACTCCTGCGCGATATAATCGAGCGTAGCGTTGATTTCGTTCACATCGGTCAGCGTAACCAACTGCAGCCGGGTAGGCTTGAAATCGGGCAGTCCCTTGAAATAATTGGACAGATGGCGGCGCATTTCCAGCACTCCGACCCGTTCGCCTTTCACCTCGACCGATTTGGCCAGGTGCCGTTTGGCGATTTCCACCCGTTCGCAGACGGAGGGTTGCGGAAGCAGTTCGTCCGTATCGAGGTAGTGCCTTATCTCGCGGAATATCCACGGGCGGCCATAGGTGGCACGTCCTATCATCACCCCGTCCACGCCGTAGCGGTCAAACGCCTCCGCCGCCCGCTGCGGCGAATCGATGTCGCCGTTGCCTATGACGGGTATCTTCATCAGCGGATTGTTCTTCACGCGTCCTATCAGCGTCCAGTCCGCCTCCCCCGTGTACATCTGGGCCCGCGTGCGGCCGTGGATGGTGAGCGCGGCGATGCCCGCGTCCTGCAAACGCAGGGCTATCTCCTCGATGTTCCTGTGCTCCTCGTCCCAGCCCAGACGCGTCTTCACCGTCACCGGTACCTTCACCGCCTCCACAATCCGCCGTGTCATCTCCACCATCAGCGGCACGTCGCGCATCATACCGCTCCCGGCTCCGCGGCCCGCTATCTTGCGGACAGGACAACCGAAATTGATGTCGATGACATCCGGACGGGCCGCCTCGGCGATGCGGGCCGATTCGACCATCGGTTCTATCAGATGACCGTAAATCTGTATTCCCACCGGACGCTCCCCGTCGCTGATATTGAGTTTCGCCACTGACTTCGCCCCTTCGCGCACGAGCCCGTCCGAGGAGATGAACTCCGTATAGACCATGTCCGCCCCGAAACCCTTGCACATGTAACGGAACGAGGGGTCGGTCACATCCTCCATCGGTGCGAGGAAGAGGGGCCGCTCGCGGAATTCTATCCCGGCTATCTTCATTTTCGCATGCTATTTACCGGTACAAAGATAATCCGCCGGGCGGTAAAAAGGAAAAATGCGTATCTTTGTCTTTCAATCCGCCGCGACAGCGGACGAACAGATTTCCGACATGAACATAGAAAACTACATCGAACAGGCCGCCGCCCGCGCAGTGGAACGCCTCTACCCGCAGGCCGCCGGCGCCCCCATCCAGATACAGCGCACCCGCAGGGAGTTCGAGGGCGACTATACGCTCGTGGTATTCCCCCTGCTCAAGGCGAGCCGCAAGGCACCCGAAGCCACGGCAGCGGAGATTGGCGAGGCACTCGTTGCCGGCGACAACGGTATCGAATCGTACAACGTAGTCAAAGGCTTCCTGAACATGACGCTACGCCGCAGCTTCTGGAATGAGAAAATTGCGGAAATCGCGTCGGACGACCACTTCGGATACGGAGAACCGACCGGCCGCACCGTCATGGTGGAATATTCATCGCCCAACACCAACAAGCCCCTCCACTTGGGGCACATCCGCAACAACCTGCTCGGTTATTCGGTAGCGGAGATTCTGAAGGCGTGCGGCAACCGGGTCATCAAGGCCAACCTCGTGAACGACCGCGGCATCCACATCTGCAAAAGCATGCTGGCATGGCAGAAGTTCGGCGGTGGGGAAACGCCCGCCTCGAGCGGCATGAAGGGCGACCATCTGGTAGGAAAATACTACGTGGAATTCGACCGCCACTACAAGGAGGAGGTCCGAGAGCTCGTCGCACAGGGCCAGAGCGAGGAAGAGGCGAAGCGCAATGCTCCCATCATGCGCGAGGCGCAGGAGATGCTGCGCCGCTGGGAGGCGAAAGAGCCGGAAACCTATGCCCTGTGGGAGACCATGAACGGCTGGGTGTACGACGGCTTCGACAAAACCTACGCCGCGCTGGGCATCGACTTCGACAAGACCTATTACGAATCGCAGACCTACCTGCTGGGCAAGGAGCTGGTGGAAGAGGGACTCCGCAAAGGGGTCTTCTACCGCCGTCCCGACAACTCGGTGTGGATAGACCTCACCGCCGACGGGCTGGACGAAAAGCTGCTGCTGCGCGGCGACGGCACCTCGGTCTACATGACGCAGGACCTCGGCACGGCCTACCGCCGTTTCGAGGACAACCGCCTCGACGAACTCATCTACGTGGTGGGCAACGAGCAGAATTACCACTTCCAGGTCCTCAAACTCGTACTGAAAAAGCTCGGCTACGAGGCATGGAGCGACCACATCTTCCACCTCTCCTACGGCATGGTGGAACTGCCCGAAGGAAAAATGAAGTCGCGCGAAGGAACGGTCGTGGATGCCGACGACCTGATTGAAGATATGGTATCGACCGCCATGGAGATGTCGCGCGAACTGGGCAAGCTGGACGACGCCACCCCCGAAGAGGCCGCCGACATCAGCCGCATGGTGGGACTCGGGGCACTCAAATACTTCATTCTCAAGGTTGACCCCAAGAAGACCATGCTTTTCGACCCGCGCGAATCCATCGACTTCAACGGCAATACGGGGCCTTTCATCCAGTACACCCATGCACGCATCTGCTCGGTGCTGCGCAAGGCCGGAGAGGCCGGCATCGTCTATGCGAACGACCATGCCGACGTACCGCTCGTGGCGGAGGAGATTGAACTCATCAAGACGCTCGACGAATTCCCGGCCACTGTGCGGCAGGCGGGCGACACCTATTCGCCCTCGGTCATTGCCAACTATATCTACGACCTGGCCAAATCATACAACGGCTACTATCACGACCACTCCATCCTGCGCGAGGAGAACGAGGCCATCCGTGCTTTCCGGCTTCGCCTGAGCTGCGAGGTGGCCCGCGTCATCCGGCGCGGCATGCGCCTGCTCGGCATCGAAGTCCCGGAAAGAATGTAAAACACAGATGCCGTCCGGAAAAAGGCAGCCGGGGAACAGTTCCGTTGTTCCCCGGCTGCCTTTTTCGGTTCCGGACACCGGATGTCCGTTTCCCATTCTTTATTGTGAAAAAGCCCCTCTCGCGTCCTCCGGGAGACTCCGGCACGTCAGAATTCCCCGTTGAACGCCTTGGCCATCTGCTCGGCCATCTGGTCGAGTCCCTGCTGCAACTTGGACCCTATCATCATCTTCATCACCATGTTGAGCTTGGCATGCAGCACCAGCCGCATACGCGTATCGTAATCGCCCACCTGCTTGAGCTGTATCCAGAAAGTAAAGTCGAGCGGCGAACGTTCGTCGCCGGTCACCTTGACATAGTCGTTCGGTACCTTGTCCACCATCCGCAGACGCATCGTCATCCCCTTTACCTTGAACGAACAGCTCGTCTCGTCCGCCATCCAATCCTCGACATGTCCCTGCACGACGGGGGTAAAATTGTTGAAGTCGCTGATTACCGAATAAATCTGCTCCGCCGGACGGCGTATCTGCTGTTGCCGGCTTTCGTATTTTTCCATAAAATTTGCAGTATTGCGCTTTAATGCGTTATTTTGTAACAGATTAAAAGCCCATGCAGATAATCTGGTACGAAAATAAAGCATTGGTATTCAAATCGGGTGATGCCGAAACGGACATTCCCTGCGTTCGCGGCGGCACAGGCTCCGACTTGAGCCCCGCAAATTTGCTGCAAAAATTCGACAATAACAACATCCTCTACGTATTGTCGGAGAACCCCCGACACGCCTTCGAAACTTTCCTCAGCCACACGACCGTCGTGGAGGCCGCCGGCGGAGTCGTCGAAGACGGCACCGGGCGCATCCTCATGATGCGGCGACGCGGTTGGTGGGACCTTCCCAAAGGACACGTCGAAAAGGGAGAAAGCCGTGAAGAGGCCGCCCTGCGCGAAGTGGCCGAAGAGACGGGGCTGCGGCAGGTGCGGCTGCTCGGTCCGCTGACGACGACCCGGCACTTTTACCGCATGCACGGACGCTGGGAGACAAAATGCACCTGGTGGTACGGGATGCGCTGCGAGGGAGACGAAACGCCCGTTCCGCAGACCGAGGAGGATATCACGGAAACAAGATGGATGCAGGGTACGGAGCTGTGGCAGGCGGTTGCCGGCAGCTACGGAACGATACGGGAGGTCTTCGACGCCTGGACGAAAAAGGAGTGACTCCCCACCGGCGAACGGCGGACGGGACATGGGAAACAACCACAAAACGAACAACAAATACCAAGGGAAAATGAAATTCACAACGAAAACACTGGCGTTACTTATGGCAGCAGCGGTAACAGTATCCTGCTCGGGCGACGGTTCCCGCAAGAACCAAATCGTACCGCTCGACATCGACAGCAACATGACCGAAGCCGAAATCCGGGCGGGAATACTCACTCCGGAGGTCATGTGGAAAATGGGACGCGTGGGCGAGAGCGTACTGTCGCCCGACGGCAAGAGCGTGGTTTACAGCGTGACATGGTATAACATGCAGGAGAACCGCGGCCTGTCACACCTCTATCTCATGCCCTCGGAGGGCGGCGAGCCCCAACAGCTCACCGTCGATGCGGTCTATGACCACTCGCCCCAGTGGAGTGCCGACGGCAAGACCATCTACTTCCTCAGCGACCGTACCGGCGAAGGTCAGATATGGGCCATCGGTACCAACGGCAAGAGGATACATCAGGTATCCGATATAAAAGGCGGCATCGAAGGATTCGGCATCGCCCCGAAAGGCGACCATTTTTATTACGTACAGAACGTACACGTAGCCGACATCGAATCGAAGGACGTCTATCCCGACCTCGACAAATCGAAAGGCCTCATCTACAACGACCTCATGACGCGCCACTGGGACTATTGGGACAGGGGTTACTACAAACACGTATTCGTCGGCAAATTCGACGGCAAGGAGGCCCATGCCGGCAAGGACATCATGCCCGGCGAAGCATGGGACGCACCGCTGGCCCCCTACTTCGACATGAAGGAAATCTCGTGGAACAACGCCGGCACGCAGCTCGCCTACACCTGCAAGAAGATGACCGGTACGAAATACGCACAGTCCACCGATTCGGACATCTTCGTCTACGACGTGGCGAAAGGTACCGTCACCAACATCAACAAGGCAGGAACCCCCGACGACCCGCGCCTGAAAATCGCCCCGGCTTTCCCCGGCTACGACAAATACCCTGTATTCTCGCCCGACGACCGTTACATTGCCTTCCAGAGCATGCGCCGTCCGGGTAACGAATCGGACAAGGACCGTCTCTTCGTATGGGACAGCACGGACGGTTCGTTCCGCGACCTGACCGAAGCCTTCGATTACAACTCCTACAATCTCGTATGGAAAGATAACGGCACCATCCTCTTCCTTTCGCCCATCGAAGCCACCCGCCAGCTCTGCTCGGTGAATGTCGAGGGCATACCTGCCGTAGAGGTCATCACGCGCGGCGACCACGACATCACCGCCTTCACCTATTCCAACGGCGTATGCGTCGCGGAAAAGGTGAGCATCTCGCAGGGAACGGAGCTCTACCGCGTGGACAACGGCGCCCTCAACCAGCTGACCTTCGTGAACAAGCACATTTACGACAACGTGAAGATGGGCGAAGTACAGAAACGCTGGATAGCGACCACCGACGGCAAGAAGATGCTGACATGGGTGATACTTCCCCCCGACTTCGACCCGAACCAGAAGTACCCCACCCTGCTCTATTGCCAGGGCGGCCCGCAGGACGTGGTGAGCCAGTTCTGGAGCTACCGCTGGAACTTCCAGCTCATGGCCGCCCAGGGCTATGTGGTCGTAGCCCCGAACCGCCGCGGCGTACCTTCGTTCGGACAGGAGTGGCTCGACCAGATTTCGGGTGATTACAGCGGCCAGAACATCCGCGACTACCTCAGCGCCATCGACGACGTAGCCCGGGAACCGTGGGTAGACCGCGACCGTCTCGGATGCGTCGGCGCAAGCTACGGCGGTTACTCGGTATATTACCTCGCCGGGCAGCACGAAGGCCGGTTCAAGGCATTCATATCGCACTGCGGCATCTTCGACTTCGACAGCATGTACGGCTCGACCGAGGAGCTCTTCTTCATCAACAACGATTACGGCGGCCCCTACTGGGACAAGGAGAACGCCGTGGCACAGCGTTCCTACGCCCACTCGCCGCACCGCTTCGTACAGAACTGGGATACTCCTATCCTCATCATCACGGGCCTCAACGACTTCCGTATCCCCTATACCCAGAGCCTGGAGGCCTTCACGGGCGCACGAGTACAGGGCATACCGGCCCGCTTCGTAGCGTTCGAAAACGAAAACCATCAGGTTTTCCAGCCCCAGAATTCGCTCGTATGGAACCGCGAATTCTTCGGCTGGCTCGACAAATACGTCAAGGGAGAGCAATAGAGCGCCTCGCGGTCAAAGCCGCAGGACTGATTCCGGAGCGGGCGGACCTTATGGTCCGCCCGCTCTTTTTCCGTCTCCGGAGAGTGTTCCGGAGGGCCCGACGGCCCCCTATTGGTAAGCCGCAAAAAATCGCTAACTTTGCGACGCGGAAAACCGCTTTCCGCAAAGGCGGTACCGCATACGAGAAACGGACATGGCAGACAACAACATACTGAACAGGCTCGACGGCCTGAAACTGAAATTCGAGGAGATAGGGCAGCAGATGACCGACCCCGAAGTGATAGGCGACATGAAGAAATTCGTGCAGCTCAACAAGGAGTACAAAGAGCTGAAGCCCATCATCGAGACGAGCGAACGGTACCGCACGGCGGTGAACAACCTGCGCGAGGCGAAGGACATCCTCGCCAACGAAAAGGATGAAGACCTGCGCGAAATGGCCCGCGAGGAGGTGGCGGAACTCGAACCCGCCATCGACCGGCTCGAAGAGGAAATCAAACTGCTGCTCATTCCCAAAGACCCGCAGGACGAGAAGAACGCTATCGTGGAGATACGCGGCGGCACGGGAGGCGACGAGGCGGCCCTCTTCGCCGGCGACCTGCTGCGCATGTACACCAAATATGCGGAAAGCAAAGGCTGGAAATACGAGATAAACAGCGCTTCGGAGGGAAGTTCGGGCGGTTACAAGGAGGTCGTGATGAAGGTCACGGGCGACAACGTTTACGGAACTCTCAAGTACGAATCGGGCGTACACCGCGTGCAGCGCGTGCCGCAGACCGAAACGCAGGGCCGCGTCCACACCTCGGCCGCATCGGTAGCGGTGCTGCCGGAGGCGGAGGAGTTCGACATCGAGCTGAACATGAACGACATCCGCAAGGACACGTTCTGCTCGTCGGGCCCCGGCGGCCAGTCGGTCAATACCACCTACTCGGCCATCCGCCTGACACACATCCCTACGGGCATCGTCGTACAGTGCCAGGACCAGAAGTCGCAGCTCAAGAACTTCGACAAGGCCCTCGAAGAGCTTCGCACGCGCATCTTCAACCTCGAATACCAGAAGTATCTCGACGAGATAGCAGGCAAGCGCAAAACGATGGTTTCGACGGGTGACCGAAGCGCCAAGATACGCACCTACAACTACCCGCAGGGCCGCGTCACCGACCACCGCATCAACTATACGATATACAACCTCTCGTCGTTCATGGACGGCGACATACAGGATGTCATCGACCACCTGATAGTGGCCGAAAATGCGGAGCGTCTGAAAGAGAGCGAACTCTGACGCTCCGGACAAAGGCGGGAACGGCATGACGGTAAAGCGGACGGCGGCGTCCGCTTTTTATCGTTCGGACAGCACGAAAGGGCAGGGAAAGCCGGCCGGGACATGCCCCGCCGAAGCCCGGCCAAAGCCGCCCGCAACGGTTTATTACCGCTTCGGGCACGCTAAAGCGGCACTCGGTACGTTATTTGATAAACTCCAGGCAATTCGCCACGCTATACTCTGGTATGGAATACACCGAAACAGCGACGATAACAACAGCAGTACAGGGAACGGAGAGGTATGCCGGCTTCCTCGACCTCCTCGGACGCACCTTCAACGAACAGAGCCGGCAGGCCGTCATGGAAGCGTTCGAGATGGCCCGCACCGCCCTCGACGGCATGGTGCGCTACGACGGAACTCCGCTGTTCGACCACTCGGTACGCACGGCCGAAATCGTCATCTCCGAAATAGGGCTCGGACGCAATTCCACCATCTCCACCCTGCTGCACGATGTGGCACGACTGGGACTGGCCGATGCCGACGAGATAGAGAAACGGTTCGGCAGTATCCCGGTCAGCATCCTTGAAGGGCTCAACCTCATCTCGAAGGTACACACCAAGGTGTCCATGTCGCAGGCCGACAACTTCCGCGACCTCATCGTCTCCTACTCCACCGACCCGCGCATCATCCTCATCAAGCTGGCCGACCGGCTGGAGGTCATGCGTTCGCTCGCCATGTTCCCCGAAGGGAAACAGCGGAAGAAGAGTTGGGAGAGCATGAACCTCTACGCACAGATAGCCCACAAACTGGGACTCTATTCCATCAAAAGCGAACTGGAGGACATCGCACTGAAATACCTCGAACCGGAAGATTACGCCTACATCAGCCGCAGGCTGGAAGAGACCGCGGCCGAACGCGACGAATTCATCGCAGGATTCGTCGCCCCGATACGGGAAAGGCTCGACGCGCAAGGTATCCAATACCACATCAAGGGACGCACCAAATCGGTCTACTCCATCTGGCGGAAGATGAAACGCACGGGAGTATCTTTCGACGAAGTGTACGACATCTTCGCCATCCGCATCATCGTGGAGTGTCCGACCGAGAGCGAAAAGCAGCTCTGCTGGAGCATCTACTCGATAGTCACGGACTTCTATACCCCCAATCCCGACCGGATGCGGGACTGGATATCCATCCCCAAATCGAACGGCTACGAATCGCTCCACACCACGGTTGTCACCAAAGACGGCCATTGGGTGGAGATACAGATACGCTCGGAACGCATGGACGAGGTGGCCGAACGGGGCATCGCAGCGCACTGGCGTTACAAAGGGGTGCACGGAAGCGGCAGCCGCAACGACGAATGGCTCGCCCGCCTGCGAGAAATCATGGAGGAAAGCACCAACAAAAGCCAGATAGCGAACAAAATCGACACGGAAAGCACCTCGGAGGAGGTCTTCGTCTTCACCCCTGCCGGCGACCTGCGCAAACTGCCCAAGGGAGCCACGGTGCTCGATTTCGCATTCGACATCCACACCCATGTGGGAGCCGCCTGTACCGGTGCGAAGATAGGCGGACGCAACGTCTCCATCAAGGAGGAGCTGCACAACGGCGACATCGTAAACATCATCACCGCCAAAACGCAGAAGCCCAAAGCCGATTGGCTCAATTACGTCGTGACGGCAAAGGCCCGCAACAAAATCAAGGCGTGCCTGCGCGAAGAGGAGGCCAAAGTGGCCCGGTTCGGACGCGAGGAGCTCGAACGCAAACTGAAAAACTGGAAACTCAGCATTCCGATTGACGATGCGGTCATCGCCCTGACCAAATACTACAAATACAAGACGGGAACGGAGTTCTACGGCGCAATAGCCGACGGGACGATAGACATCGCCGATACGAAAGAGGTCATCGCACGCTACCTCGCCGGGGAGCTTTTCGAACCCAAGGCCAAACCGGCACAGCCCGCAGCCAAACCCGCTCCCGAAAAGGAACAGGAGGGCGATGCGCTGGTCATCGACGAGTCCATCCAGGGGCTCGACTACAAACTGGCCAAGTGCTGCAACCCCATTTTCGGCGACGACATCTTCGGATTCACCACCGTCTCGTCCGGCATCACCATCCACCGCAGCGACTGCCCCAACGCCCGCCGGCTGAAGCAGCAGTATCCCTACCGCGTTCTCGAAGCGCGATGGCGGAGCACCGCCGGACGGAACAGTTTTCTGGCTTCGGTGCGCATCGTGGCAGAAGATACGACCGGCATGGTGAACCGGATTACGGAGGTCGTCTCGGGCGAACTGAAAATCAACATCCGCTCCATGAGTCTGAGCCCGATGCGGGACGGCAAGATTGGCGGGACGATAAACATCGAGGTACCCAGCACGGCCGTCGTCGATATGGTGGCGGCCAACCTGATGAGAATAAAAGGGGTAGAGAAGGCTTACCGCGTCACGCAACAGTGACCGCCCCGCCGAAAATCCCGGCATCTTCCCGTATGTTTCCATATCTACGGGAGAATGCTTATTTTTGTTTGCTGTACCGACAGCGTGCGGCAGAAACAAATTATTGAGAATACGGCAACGGTCCGACCGCTACCCGGCGAGGCATAACACTCCCCGGGTACGGACCGAAACGGCCGAAGACATGACATTAACTTTACCGAAACCGACATCGCCTTATGTGTGGAATAGTAGGATACGTGGGAAGCAAGGACGCTTACCCCATACTGATAAAGGGGCTCCACCGGCTCGAATACCGCGGGTACGACAGTGCCGGCATCGCACTGATAAATCCGGCGGGAAAGCTCAACGTCTACAAATCGAAAGGAAAGGTAACCGAACTCGAACACTTCGTGGAGGACAAGGATACTTCCGGTACGACAGGCATCGCCCATACGCGCTGGGCCACGCACGGAGAGCCCAACGACGTGAACGCCCATCCCCACTATTCGGAGAACGGCTCGATAGCGCTCATTCACAACGGCATCATCGAAAACTACGGGGTACTGAAAGCCATGCTCGCGGAGAAAGGCTACACCTTCCGCAGCGAAACCGACACCGAGGTACTCGTACAGTTCATCGAATACCTGCACACGGAGAACCGGTGCACGCTGTTCGAAGCGGTACAGGCGGCACTGAACCAGGTCATCGGAGCCTATGCCATCGCAGTGCTCGACCGCACCAACAACGATGAAATAATCGCGGCACGCAAGAGCAGCCCGCTCGTGGTAGGCATCGGCGAAGGCGAATACTTCCTCGCCTCGGACGCCACGCCGATTGTGGAGTACGTGAAGGACGTGGTGTATCTCAATGACGGCGAAATTGCGGTCATCAATCGCCACAAACCGCTCAAAGTAGTGAATCTCAACAATATCGAATCAAAAATCGATATCCGCAAGCTGGAGATGAACATCTCGGAGCTCGAAAAAGGCGGTTACCCGCACTTCATGCTCAAGGAAATCTTCGAACAGCCGCGTACCATTACCGACTGCATCCGGGGCCGCATCAACGTGGAGGGCACGAACGTGGTGCTGTCGGGCATCCTCGACAACAAGGAGCGGTTCCTCAATGCCCGGAGAATCATCTTCGTGGCGTGCGGTACGTCGTGGCACGCGGGCCTCATCGGCGAATACCTCTTCGAAGACCTCTGCGGCATCGAGGTAAAGGTCGAATATGCGTCGGAATTCCGCTACCGGAATCCGGTCATCCATTCCGACGACGTGGTGATAGCCATCTCGCAGTCCGGAGAAACGGCAGATACGCTGGCCGCCATCGAGCTGGCCAAAAGCAAGGGGGCTTTCGTCTACGGCATATGCAACGTGGTCGGCTCTTCGATAGCCCGTGCGACACACTCCGGAACCTACATCCACGTCGGACCGGAGATAGGCGTAGCCTCCACCAAAGCCTTTACCGGACAGGTCACCGTACTGGTCATGATGGCGATGATGCTGGCCAAGATGAAAGGACTCATCGACGAGGAGAAGTATCGGGAAGTGCTGCGCGGTCTGATAGCCATGCCCGACAATATCAAGGAGGTACTCGACCAGCACGAACACATCCAATCGGTGGCTTCGATATTCACCTATGCCCGTAACTTCCTCTACCTCGGTCGAGGCTGCAACTATCCCACGGCCATGGAGGGGGCACTGAAACTGAAGGAGATTTCCTACATCCATGCGGAGGGGTGCCCCGCCGCCGAGATGAAGCACGGCACCATCGCGCTCATCGACCAAGAGATGCCCACCATCGTCATCGCGACCAACGGCAGCGTGTACGAAAAGACCATCAGCAATATCCAAGAGATAAAGGCACGCGGCGGCAAGGTCATCGTTGTCGTCACCGAGGGCGACTGCATCGTGGCTGAGATGGCGGACTACTGCATCTGGATACCGAAAACCGCCGAATGCCTCACGCCGCTGCTCTCCTCGATACCGCTGCAACTCTTCGCCTACTACATCGCAGTAAACAAGGGGCGCAACGTAGACCAGCCGCGCAACCTGGCCAAATCCGTGACGGTAGAGTGACGACCGCTGCGGACAACCGAAAGAATCGACTATGGAAACAACCGGAAAAGAAGCGATACAGCCTGAACGGGCCGTCCTCGTGGCGGTCGTCCGGGAGAGGCAGGAGGTGAGCCAGAGCGAGGAGTACCTCGACGAGCTGGAGTTCCTCGCCGAAACGGCCGGCATCACCACCGTGAAACGTTTCATGCAGAAACTCCCCTCCCCCAATTCGCGTACCTACGTGGGTCCCGGCAAGCTGGAGGAGATAGCAGCCTGGACGGCGGAGAACGAAATCGACGTTGTCATCTTCGACGACGAACTGTCGCCCTCGCAGACGCACAACATCGAGAAGGCACTCGGCCGCCGCATCACCGACCGCACGCGGCTCATTCTGGACATCTTCGTCCAGCGGGCACAGACGGCCTATGCCAAGACACAGGTGAAGCTGGCACAGTACGAATACATGCTGCCACGCCTGACAGGCATGTGGACACACCTGGAACGGCAGCGAGGCGGTACCGGAACACGAGGCGGAGCGGGCGAACGCGAAATCGAGACCGACCGCCGTGTCATCCGCAACAACATCGCCAAACTGAAGGAAGACCTGAAGAAAATCGACCGCCAGATGGCCGTCCAGCGGAGCAACCGCGGCAGCCTGGTACGGGTTTCGCTCGTAGGATACACCAACGTCGGGAAATCCACGCTGATGAACCTGATAAGCAAAAGCGACGTATTCGCCGAGAACAAACTCTTCGCCACGCTCGACACGACCGTGCGCAAGGTGGTGCTCGACAACCTCCCTTTCCTGCTCTCCGACACGGTGGGCTTCATCCGCAAGCTGCCGACGCAACTGGTGGAGTCGTTCAAATCGACGCTGGACGAGGTACGCGAGGCCGACCTGCTGCTCCACGTGGTGGACATTTCACACCCTAATTTCGAAGAACAGATAGCGGTAGTACGGGAGACGCTGCGCGAAATAGGGGCCGGCGACAAACCGGTCTTCATGGTTTTCAACAAGGTAGACGCCTTCCGTTACAAACCGAAAGAGGAGGATGACCTCACGCCCGCCACCCGCGAAAACCTGTCGCTCGACGAGATTAAGCGCAGCTGGATGGCCAAGGGGGATACTCCGTGCATCTTCATCTCGGCCAAAGAGCGGCTCAACATCGACAAGCTGCGGACAGACCTCTACGGTATGGTAAGGGAAATCCATGCGGGACGCTATCCGTTCAACAACTTTTTGTATTAACTTTACCACGACGGTGTTCCGTTCCTGCCGGGACATGCAACACGCTCCGGCAGACGGAAGCCGGCACTTCATACTCCCGCTTAAAACAGAACGGCCATGGTACACATCCTTGACAGAGAGAACACGATACTCAACCGCTTCATCGCGGAGATACGCGATTCCCGCATCCAGAAAGACCGGATGCGGTTCCGCCGCAACCTCGAACGGTTCGGCGAAGTGATGGCTTACGAAATCAGCAAGAGTTTCCACTATTCGCCTCGGACGGTGGAGACGCCGCTCGGCGAAGCCGAAGTGATGCTGCCCGACGAGGAAATCGTACTCGCCACCATCCTCCGTGCCGGCATTCCCTTCCATCAGGGATTCCTCAACTATTTCGACGACGCCTCCTGCGCCTTCGTATCGGCCTACCGCCGGTACAGCAAAGACGGCACGTTCAACATCCGCGTGGAATACGTCTCGGCCGGCGACCTCACCGACAAGACGCTGCTGCTCGTAGACCCCATGCTGGCCACGGGGTCTTCGCTCGTGCTCGCCTACGAGGCGCTCGTGGAGCGCAAGGGAAGGCCGGCGAAACTGCACGTCGCCGCAGGGATAGCGAGCGAGGAGGGCGTCGAGTACGCTCTCAGACACTTGCCTGCCGCCGATACCACCATCTGGTGCGGGTCGGTAGACCAGGAACTCACGGTACACTCCTACATCGTACCGGGATTGGGCGATGCGGGCGACCTCGCATATGGAGCTAAACAGGATGAACTGCAATAGCGGCCTGCCGGTAGCCATCCGCCGGGCAAGACCCGAAGAGCTCGGACAAATCATGGAAATCGTGGCGGATGCCGCCGCTTTCATGCACGCCAACGGCAATCCCGGCCAATGGCGCGACGGCTATCCCGGCCGCGAACGAATCGCCGCCGACATCGCGGGAGGATACTCCCATGCAGCCATCGACGCGACAGGCACGATGGTCGCCACATTCTGTTTCATGCCCTCGCCGGAACCCAACTATGCGACCATCCGCGACGGCGCCTGGCAGGACGGAAGTCCCTACCATGTCATCCACCGCCTGGCCTGTGCGGTACGGGGCCAGGGCATCGCCGCCCGATGCATGGCATGGTGTCTGGAACAGGACCGTCACCTGCGTGCGGATACCCACCGCGACAACATCCCGATGCAGCGTCTGCTGCTTCGGTTCGGTTTCCGTCCGGTCGGCACCGTCTTCGTGGAGGACGGCACACCGCGCATCGCTTTCGAACACAGCGACAACTTCTCTACAAAACAGTAAACGACAGACGTTTCCGTCCTATTCACCGCCCTTTTCTTCTCCATCCGTGACGCCAGCGTCTCCGCAACCGTTGCGCTTTCCGGCACCGACCGACGCGTCGAAAGGTACCGGAGCAAATTCATCGCACTCCTTCCCCCGACAAGCGGACACGGAACGGCCGAGACAACGCGCCGTTGCCATTCTCTGCAATTTTATATAACTTTGTGGTTTCAAAGATTCGTAGCATATATGAGCAGCAGAAAATTCAACGAGTACAAGGGGCTCGACCTGCCGCAACTGGGCAGGGAAGTCCTCGAAGTGTGGGACAGAGAGAACACGTTCGGACGCAGCATCACCGAACGCGAAGGAGCACCGGCTTTTATCTTCTACGAAGGGCCGCCTTCGGCCAACGGACTCCCCGGCATCCACCACGTCCTCTCGCGTACCATCAAGGATACTATCTGCCGCTACAAAACCCAGCAGGGCTATCTCGTCCGCCGGAAGGCGGGATGGGATACCCACGGCCTGCCTGTCGAACTGGGCGTGGAGAAGAAGCTCGGCATCACGAAAGAGGACATCGGCCACAAGATATCCATCGAGGAGTACAACCGTACCTGCCGTGAAGCGGTGATGGAGTTCACCGGCGTCTGGGAGGAGCTCACCCGCAAAATGGGATATTGGGTAGACATGAAACACCCCTACATCACCTACGAAAACAAATATATCGAAACGCTGTGGTGGATGCTGAAACAGCTTTTCGATAAGGGCCTGCTCTACAAGGGATATACGATACAACCTTACTCGCCCGCCGCGGGTACGGGCCTCAGCAACCACGAGCTCAACCAGCCGGGATGCTACCGCGACGTGAAGGACACGACCTGCACGGCGCAGTTCGAAATCATCCGCGACGAGCGAAGCGAATTCCTGTTCGATGACGCACAGGGTACGCTCTACTTCCTCGCATGGACCACGACGCCCTGGACGCTGCCCTCCAACACGGCGCTCGCCGTGGGCGACAACATCGAATACGTGCGTGTGAAATGCCTCAATCCCTACACGCAGCAGCCCCAGACGGTCATTCTCGCCAAAGAACTGCTTCCAGCCTATTTCACTCCGAAGATGGAGGGAACGTACAGCATCGGGGAACGGATTTACAAGGGTTCGGAACTGGTCGGAATACGCTACCGGCAGCTTATCGACTGGGTGAAGCCGATGGGCGATGCCTTCCGCGTCATCTCCGGCGACTACGTGACCACGGTGGACGGTACGGGCATCGTGCACATCGCCCCCACCTTCGGCGCCGACGACGACCGCGTAGGTAAACAGGCGGGCATCGTGCCGATGTACGTCGTAGACAGGGCGGGCAAGAACCAGCCCATGGTGGACCGCCGCGGCCGTCTGTTCCGCATCGAGGACATGGACCCCGACTTCGTTGCGAAATACGTCGATGCGGAACGCTACCGCGAATGGGCCGGCCGTTTCGTGAAGAACGCCTACGACCCGTCCCTCGGTCCGGACGACCCCACGCTCGACATCGACATAGCCGTCATGCTCAAGGGCGAAGGCAAGGCGTTCAAGATAGAAAAACACACCCACTCCTATCCGCACTGCTGGCGCACGGACAAACCCGTGCTTTACTACCCGCTGGATTCGTGGTTCATCCGGACGACGGCCCTGCGGGAAAGGCTCATGGAGCTCAATGATACCATCGACTGGAAACCCGCCTCGACCGGGACGGGCCGTTTCGGGAAGTGGCTCGAAGGGCTCGTGGACTGGAACCTCTCCCGTTCCCGCTTTTGGGGCACGCCGCTGCCGATATGGGCGACGGAAGACCGCTCCGAACTCAAGTGCATCGGTTCGGTGGCGGAGCTGCGCGCGGAAGCGGAGAAAGCCGTAGCCGCGGGAGTCATGAAAAGCAACCCGCTGGCGGCGTTCCGCGAAGGAGACTTCTCGGAGGAGAACTACAACATCTTCGACCTGCACCGCCCCTATGTGGACGACATCGTCCTTGTATCGGACAAGGGCGAACCCATGCGGCGCGAAAGCGACCTCATCGACGTCTGGTTCGACAGCGGCGCCATGCCCTATGCCCAGGTGCATTATCCGTTTGAAATCAGCCGCGAAGAGTTCCTGAAACGCTTCCCGGCGGACTTCATCGCCGAAGGAGTGGACCAGACGCGGGGATGGTTCTTCACGCTACATGCTCTGGCCGCCATGCTCTTCGATTCGGTCGCCTTCCGGAACATCATCTCCAACGGTCTGGTGCTCGACAAAAACGGCAACAAAATGAGCAAGCGGCTCGGCAACGCCGTAGACCCGTTCGACATAATGGATAAATACGGGCCGGACGCCGTGCGCTGGTACATGATATCCAATTCGCAGCCGTGGGACAATCTCAAGTTCGACCCGGAAGGGGTGGATGAAGTACGGCGCAAATTTTTCGGTACGCTCTACAACACCTACAGTTTCTTCGCCCTCTATGCCAACGTAGACGGCTTCAACGGTCAGGAACCGGAAATACCCGTGGCCGAACGCCCCGAAATTGACCGGTGGATAATCTCGCTGCTCAACACACTCGTGCGAGAGGTGAGCGACAGACTGGAGGATTTCGACCCCACGCCTGCAGCACGCCTCATTCAGGAGTTCGTCGGCGAGAACCTTTCCAACTGGTACGTACGACTGAACCGCAAACGCTTTTGGGGCGGCGGCATGAGCACCGACAAACTGGCCGCCTACCAGACGCTCTACACCTGCCTCGAAACCGTTACCCGGCTCATGGCACCCTTTGCGCCCTTCATGGCCGACCGGCTGTTCGGCGACCTGAATGCCGTGAGCGGAAAATACCGGGATTCCGTACACCTGTGCGCTTTCCCCACGGCCGACGCCTCCCTGATAGACGGGGAACTGGAGGATACGATGTCCATCGCCCAGCGCGTCTCCTCGATGGTGCTCGCCCTGCGCCGCAAGGTGAACATCAAGGTACGCCAGCCGCTGACCAAGATTCTGATACCGGTGCTCGACGAAAAGACGGGACGGCACATCGAGAAGGTCCGTAGCCTCATCATGAACGAGGTGAATGTCAAGGAAGTAGAGCTCATTACCAACACCATGGGCCTCATCACCAAACGCATCAAACCCAACTTCAAGACACTCGGCCCGCGTTACGGCAAGCAGATGAAACAGATAGCCGCACTCGTGGCATCATTTTCGCAGGAACGGATTGCAGCCATCGAGGCGAACGACAGCTTCTTCCTCGAAATAGACGGCCGGCAGTTGCCCGTGACGCGCGAAGACTTCGAGATAACCTCCGAGGATATGCCCGGATGGCTCGTGGCAACGGAAGGAAAGCTGACGGTGGCACTGGACGTAACCGTAACCGAAACGCTGCTCCGCGAAGGTATCGCCCGCGAACTCATCAACCGCATCCAGAACATCCGCAAAGAGAGCGGCTTCGAAGTGACGGACAAGATTCGCGCGGAGATAGGCCGATGCGACCTCGTAGAGGGGGCCGTCACGGATTTCGGCACCTACATCGCCTCGCAGACGCTCGCAGTGGAATTGAAACTAGCCGATACGCCGGCGGGCGACTTCGTTCACGACGTGGACATCGACGAGCATCCGGTCACGATAGCGGTTACGAAAGCCACCGCCTGACGGCCGGCACACAACGGCTTCTGCCGGATACCCGGTCGCGCGGAGGTGCGCTGCAATAATAATGCGATGCAGAAAAGCGTTATGGCAAGGATATAGGAGATAATTTCACGCACCGGCTTGCATTTATGCCCGGAAGTGGTTATCTTTATAATATCGGAATTAAAAACCAAATAAGATACGGATATGTCAGAAGTCGAAAAAACCAGATACTCGGACGAGGAACTTGCCGAATTCAAGGCCATCATCCTCGACAAGCTCGAAAAGGCGAAAGCCGACTACGAATTGTTGCGTTCGTCCATCACCCACACGATGAGCAACGATACGGAAGATACGTCGCCCACCTTTAAAGTGTTGGAAGAAGGGGCCGCTACCCTCTCGAAAGAGGAGTCGGGCAGGCTCGCCCAGCGACAGCTCAAATTCATACAGCATCTCGAAGCGGCTCTCGTGCGTATCGAGAACAAGACCTACGGAATATGCCGCGAAACGGGCAAACTGATTCCGAAAGAGAGACTCAAAATCGTACCGCACGCTACGCTGAGCATCGAGGCCAAAGAGAGCCACAACAAATAGGAGTGCAAACGCACGGGAACCGTGTACGCAGCTCGTTGCCCGACAGGAACAAGGGATGGAAAACAATCCCCTGTTCCTGTTTCCATCTGCAGCGACCGCCCGCCATAGGAAAGTATCGCTTCCGGGATGCCGCCGGAAACAAGACGCGGCATTCCACACGCATACCATACGAAACGCCTCATCCGAGGCTGGCCATACACAGGGAGAACCTCTCTGTTGTTTCCGAATATCCTCAACCGTTTTGCCCCGTTACACGAACGGAACAACCTCTCTTGCCCGAGCCTCCCGAAGGCGGGAAGAGAACGCCAAAACTCTCGGGACAATCCGCCCCACCCCCTTCGAGAGCAGAAACGCCTTGTCGCTCCCGCCCTTTCGCTTCCCTCTTTTTACGAGCAGGAAACGGGCCATGCACGGCAACGGCATTTTTATCGTATCTTTGCCGGACGACCGCAACAGGCGGAACGACGATTGACATGGCGAACAACAAGATAACCATCTATACCGACGGGGCGGCACAGGGCAATCCCGGCAGAGGAGGGTACGGTGTGGTACTGCTTTCTCCGCCCTATCGGAAAGAGCTCAGCGAAGGATTCCGTCTTACCACGAACAACCGCATGGAGCTGCTGGCCGTCATCAAAGGATTGGAGACCCTCAAATTCGACGGCTGCGAAGTCACCGTCTTTTCCGATTCCCGCTACGTGGTCGATGCCGTCACCAAAGGATGGGTGTTCGGCTGGGAAAAGAAAGGTTATAAAGACAAGAAGAATCCGGACCTGTGGCGGCGGTTCATGGTGCTTTACCGCAAACACCATGTACGGTTCGTATGGGTGAAGGGACACGACGGCAATCCGGAAAACGAACGCTGCGACCGGCTGGCCGTGGCAGCCGCCAACAGCGGCGACCTGAAAGAAGACGCAGGCTATACAGGGAAAGAGGAGAGATAGCAAACGGGGCGCTCCGCAGCCATCGCTCCGGTCCATCTTCCCGGCACTACATGCCGACAGGAAACACGGATAGGATACGGTTCCCGCCCCAGATAAAGCCGAGCATGGCTCCGGAGCCATGCTTCCCTGCGCTGCACCGGGACACAGATTATCCGCCACAAAACAAACGCGATTTTCGATGCCCTATCACCCCGGCTCTCTGAGAATGCCACAGAAGGCTCGGAAACGGCGAGCTCCAATCTAAACCGATGATTTCTCACCTGTTCGGCAGAATCACAGCCGAGCAACCAAATACCGCATCAAAGTTTAGCTCGCTCATGACAGAAAAACCCTACATGTTTTCTGTCCCTTCTCCCGGCCTCTACGGTTGTATTATACAAGCTTCTACCACAACATCCGAACGTTTCATCTTATAAGCGGCGAATGTTGTAGATCGTCCTTCTACATCAAACCACAACAAACAACAATGCGACGAAAATTACGAGTGAGTTGTATTGCATCCTCTTTCTACATCAAACCACAACATGTAATTATGATACTTACAATCCCTTGGGTTGTATTGCATCCTCTTTCTACATCAAACCACAACTGTCAAACGCTTACGTGTTGCTATTGACCGTTGTATTGCATCCTCTTTCTACATCAAACCACAACTAGCTCACCGCGCTATTGGAGCGTTCATATGTTGTATTGCATCCTCTTTCTACATCAAACCACAACAGAGTGGTGATACGGGATGCAGAAGGACTCGTTGTATTGCATCCTCTTTCTACATCAAACCACAACCTCCGTCCGGTAAGGTTCCCCAACACTTACGTTGTATTGCATCCTCTTTCTACATCAAACCACAACCCTCGGACGCCAGACACTTTGATTTTCGGGCACTTAACAGCCAGTAGACATGACACGAAACGAGGCGGCGTACACCGGGGAAGTCGGTTCGATGCAGTTTTCACATTTTCTACAAATATACGGAAAATTATATTCACTGAAATACGACGGTGCATGTCGGTCCAAAGGGCCGGTGCACGGTTACGAAGCGATTCGTCTGAAGCAAATATATAAAAATAGATTCATTGAACGTCGAGAGCATGCAAAGCATCCCTCGGGCGGCAGCTCAACTCGGCAATCGTACTGCGACTCGCCGGAAGCAAATATCCAGAATATCCGACAACTCCCGCAAGTAGCCGTCACGCACGTCCCGATTCTCTAAAAGCACAAGAAAAACGCCGCCCGAACGATACCCGGTCGGCGCTCCCTGCATTCACCCAAAATGCGGACAGTATCACGGAATACCCTCTCCACGAATCACATCGCAACAGCGACCTGCCCCGATGCACCCCGCATACGAAAAGGGCACGGAAAAAACTTTCCGCACCCCATTTTCGATGACAGCCCACCGGGCTTGCCGCAATGACTATTTCGCGTAACTTACCGAACGCGTTTCGCGTATCACGGTTATCTTCACCTGACCCGGATAGGTCATCTCGTCCTGTATCTTCTTGGCTATATCATGCGACAGCGCATCGGCCTCCTGGTCGGAAATCTTCTCACTCCCCACGATGACACGCAATTCGCGGCCGGCCTGTATCGCATAGGTCTTCATCACACCCGGATAGGCCATGGCGATATCCTCCATCTCCTTCAGTCGCTTGATATAGGACTCCACCACCTCCCGGCGAGCACCGGGACGTGCACCCGAAATGGCATCGCATACCTGCACAATCGGAGCTATCAGCGAAGTCATCTCCATCTCGTCATGGTGCGAACCGATGGCGTTGCAGACTTCGGGTTTCTCCTTGTATTTCTCCGCCAGCTTCATACCGATGATAGCGTGCGGCAGTTCCGGTTCGTCATCGGGCACCTTGCCAATGTCGTGCAGCAGACCGGCCCGCCGGGCGAGCTTCGGATTGAGACCGAGTTCGGCGGCCATGATACCGCAAAGGTTGGCCGTTTCGCGGGAGTGCTGCAAAAGGTTCTGTCCGTAGGACGAGCGGTATTTCATCTTGCCTATCAAGCGAATGAGTTCCGGATGCAGGCCATGGATGCCGAGGTCGATGGTGGTCCGTTTGCCCACCTCGACTATCTCTTCCTCTATCTGTTTCTGAACTTTGGCCACGACCTCTTCGATGCGGGCCGGATGAATACGACCGTCGGTAACGAGCTGGTGTAGCGCGAGCCGCGCTATCTCCCTGCGTACCGGGTCGAAACCGGAAAGAATAATCGCTTCCGGGGTATCGTCCACGATGATTTCGATTCCGGTCGCCGCTTCGAGAGCCCGGATATTGCGTCCCTCGCGCCCGATGATACGCCCTTTCACCTCGTCGCTCTCGATGTTGAACACCGTCACCGAATTCTCAATCGCAGTCTCGGTCGCCACCCGCTGGATGGTCTGCACGACAATCCGTTTCGCCTCCTTGTTGGCGCTCATCTTCGCCTCCTCGACGGTCTCGTTGATATAGGCCATGGCAGCTGTCTTCGCTTCGGAGCGCATATTCTCCATCAGGATATTCTTAGCCTCCTCACTGCTCATGCCGCTTATCTGCTCCAACCGGACATTCTGTTCCTTTATCATCCGGTCGGCCTCCTCCTTCCGCCGTTCCAGCACGGCAATGTGGCTCTCCATCTGCTCTTTGAGCTTGTCGTTCTCGCGCATCCGGCGTTCGAGTTCCTGCTGCTGCTGCCCCAGACTGCTCTCCTGCTGCTTGATACCCTGTTCGCGCTGATTGAGCTTCTGGTTGCGCTCATTCACCGCACGGTCGTGGTCGCTCTTGAGCTGAATGAACTTCTCCTTGGCCTGAAGTATCTTCTCCTTCTTGATGACCTCTCCTTCGGCCTCCGCCTCTTTGAGAATAGCCTCCCGTTTCTTTTTCAGGCTCTTCTTGAATATGACGTTCGTTACCAGAATGTAGACGCCTATGGCAGCCACCGCACTGATAACGCAGGCAAGTATTGTTGCTAACATGATTATATATATTTAAATAGGTTGAGTAATAAATAATTATTATGTCAAATCAACTTTCCGTCCGCATATGGACACAAAAAAAACCCGCACAGAATCCAAGTTTCGTTTGACGAAGCTCCTGTATCGTCATGTATGGGGCCTCCGATAAAAATCGCAAACGTCCAACGGCACCGTACCGCCCGCGAGCGGCAGAGGATGCACCTCCGAAAAGGTTAAGGCCTGTTTTTGAAAACTCGAGTTAAACCCCAAATAGTTTAAATGTTAAGTTTCGCAAAGCTAAATGGAATCCATGCGGGATAATTCCTTCTATGTAAAGAACCTGTCTGTATCGTGTAAGGCCCGCGTACCCCGCGTACCTGCATTATTACATGCAAATACGGTACCACACGGCTACCTGAGCCTGTTGAGATGTTCGTCCAGTCTGCGGTTCAACGCATCGAGCTCATCTATGTCCCGTCCGAGGCTGCGGCTCGCTTCGAGCTCCACGACCTTGACGGCAAGCTGTAACGCCACTACTGCGAGGTAATCCTCCCGGTCGGCCATATACTGCGACTCGACCGCGGCTGTCAGGCGATTGACCTCTTTCTCCGCCCGCCTGAATATCTCTTCCTTTTCGCGTTCTATGCCGAGTGCGTAGCTCTTGCCGGCTACATTCAACCTGATATTGAATTTCTGCATAAAACGTGCTCCTTGTCCCTACCTGTTCATCAGCGCAATGCAACGGTCAATCTCCCGCATAAGCCGATTGATACGCGCCTGCGCACGCCTGCTGTCCGTTCCGCCCGTCAGGCCCTCCTTCAGTTCGAGAACACCGATGCGCCTTTCAAGCTCCGCCACGGTCTGTTTCAGTTCCCTGTTCTCCGCCGCCAGACGTTCCCTGCGAAGTGCGAACTCCCTGTTTTCGGCAAAGAGCCTGTCATTCTCCTCCATCAGGCGCCCCACCTTACCGGCAAGGGACTCTACAACGGCATTTCTGGCCATTTCTACAACATTTGGCGATAATCCGGCAACAACCGTTACGGTTTACAGCACTTCAAAGTTAAACAAATCTTCGCAATCTCCAAAATCATTTTGCAGCCCTCACGCGAGTCTGCCGTAAAGGTCGTACTCCTCGCATGCCGTGACGACCACCACCCGGAACTCTCCGGGGAGGAGCCGGCCTTCGGCAACCGGTATCAGTATCTCCTGGTCTACCTCCGGCGAATCGTATTCCGAACGGGCCACATAGTAATCGCCTTCCCGGCGGTCCACCACCACCCGGAGCTTCCTGCCTATCCTTGCAACGTTCGCCTCGTGCGAAATGTTGCGCTGCAGCTCCATGATACGCTCCACCCGGGCCTGCTTAACCTCTTCGGGCACATCGTCGGCCATCTCCGCCGAAGGCGTTCCCTCCTCGGCCGAATAGGGAAACACGCCGAGACGTTCGAACCGCTGGCGCTCCACGAAATCCGTGAGCTCCGCAAAATCTTCCTCGCTCTCACCCGGAAATCCCACGAGCAGCGTCGTCCGGATAGCAATGCCGGGCACCTCCCGCCGCAGCCGGGCGATGAGCTCCTCTGTGCCCCGTTTCGTGATGCCGCGCCGCATGGCCGAAAGCTGCCGGTCTGCGATATGCTGGAGCGGTATATCAATGTAACGGCATATCTTCGGCTCCTCCCGCATGGCGGCAAGCACATCGTCGGGGAAACCGGTCGGATAGGTATAGTGAAGTCTTACCCACTCCACGCCGGGTATGGCGGCCAAACGACGCAACAAACGGCCCAGACGGCGTTCTCCGTAAAGGTCCACACCGTAGTAGGTGGTATCCTGCGCCACCACTATCAGCTCCTTTACCCCGCGGCGCACCAATCTCCCGGCCTCTTCGAGCACCTGCTCCTCCGGAACGGATACATGGGGTCCGCGGATAAGAGGAATGGCACAATAGGCACACCGCCAATTGCACCCTTCCGAAATTTTCAGGTAGGCGTAGTGTCCTGGCGTCGTCAGCATCCGTTCCGTCGCAGGCGCCCCCCCTTCGCTGCCGGTCAAGGCCCGCACTACGCCGGAAAAGTCGCGTGCTCCGAAATAGGCGTCCACTTCGGGAATCTCGCGCCGCAGCTCCTCGGCATACCGCTCGCTCAGGCAGCCTATCACGAAAAGCCGGTCAATCGCTCCCTCCTCCTTGGCCCTCACGAAACCGAGAATGGTATTGATGGACTCCTCCTTGGCATCGCCTATGAACCCGCATGTATTGACCACCACCGTCCGTACCTCCGTTCCGTTGGAATCGAACACCACGTCATATCCCGCTGCAGCCAACTGCGCCATAACATGCTCGGAGTCCACCACGTTTTTGGAACAGCCGAGCGTAACGACATTTATCTTTTTTCCCTTTACTTTTCCCATCATCCAATCCTGATTCCGGATATCCGAAACGTTCCTCCGCGGCTACCGTCGGCCAACCACGGCCCGCCCTTTCGGCCGACAGGCGGAACGACAAATCTCCTTCTCTCCTCTATTCGCCGAACAGGGCGTTCACGAACTCCTGCCGGTCGAAAATCTTCAACTGGTCGATACCCTCCCCGATACCGATGTAGCGCACCGGAATCCTGAACTGGTCGCTGATGCCGATGATGACACCCCCCTTGGCCGTACCGTCGAGCTTCGTAACGGCGAGGGAGGTGACCTGCGTAGCATCGGTGAACTGCCGCGCCTGCTCGAAGGCATTCTGCCCCGTACTGCCGTCCAGCACGAGCATCACCTCGTGCGGAGCATCGGGGATAACCTTGGCCATCACGTTGCGTATCTTCGTCAGTTCATTCATCAGGCCGACCTTGTTGTGCAGCCGGCCGGCCGTATCTATCAATACGACATCCGCCCCGTTGGCAACGGCCGACTTGAGCGTATCGAAAGCTACGGAAGCGGGGTCCGCCCCCATCTCCTGTTTTATCATCGTCGCCCCCGCCCGGTCGGCCCATACCTGAAGCTGGTCGATGGCGGCCGCCCGGAACGTATCCGCCGCACCGATATAGACCTTCTTGCCCGCACGCACGAGCTGGGCTGCCAGCTTGCCTATCGTAGTGGTCTTGCCGACACCGTTCACCCCTACCACCATCACGACATAGGGAGCACCCTCCTTCACGTCCAGTCCGAAGCTGTCGCGGCGGCTGTCACTCTGCTGCAGCAGAGCACTTATCTCCTCGCGAAGAATGGACTTGAGCTCTCCGGAATTCATATATTTGTCGCGCGCCACGCGGGCCTCGATGTTGCGGATTATCTTCACGGTGGTATCTACCCCCACATCGGAGGTGATAAGCACCTCCTCCAAGTCGTCGAGCATCGCCTCGTCCACCTGAGACCTGCCGGCCACGGCACGGGCGAGCTTGCCGAAAATTCCCTCTTTGGTCTTTTTCAGCCCCTCGTTTAGCTCCTGCTGCCGGGAAACCTGCTCCTCGGGCCCGGCCTCCTCCTTTTTCTTCTTGAATATGTTGAACAGTGCCATATTACCGGTTATTTATGTTATCCATCCGCAAAGGTACGAAGAAAGCAACGAAGTTTCAATTTTTTTGACGTACCGTACTCTTCCTGCGGCAAGAAGCCGAGAACGCCCCCGACCGTTTCCCTGAACGGGAATTTTTTGGCATCTTTGTATCGGGCAGTTTCGGCTCTGCAGGGAATCGTTTTTCTCCGGAGAAAAAACGGGACGGTCTACGACATATGAAAAGAATTCTGGATTTCCTGCGCGAACTGCAGGAACACAACGACCGGGAGTGGTTCGAAACACACAGGACGGAATACCTCCGGGTAAAAGCCGCGACGGAAGAGTTCGCCGCACGGCTGATAGCGGGTATCGCCTCGTTCGACAGCACGGTCGGCGACCTCACTCCGAAAGAGTGTACTTACAGAATCTACCGCGACATCCGGTTCAGTTCCGACAAACGGCCCTACAAATCGCACATCGGCATCTTCATATCCCCGGGCGGCAAGAAATCGGGACATTCCGGCTACTATCTTCACATCGAACCGGAACATCCGGAGCGCTCCGACGGCGTGCCGTCGGGCGGTCCCATGCTCGTCACGGGACTCTACATGCCCGAACCGGCCGTCCTCAAAAGCGTCCGGGAAGAGATTCTGTTCAACGGCGAAGAGTTCGTCCGCAATATCGGACAGGCACAGGACTTCTCGCTCAACCGGGAGAATGCACTCAAACGGGTACCGGTCGGTTTTCCGACAGACTCCCCCTATGCCGAGTACCTCCGGCTGAAAGATTTCTGTCTGGAGAGGCCAGTCAGCGAAGCCTTCCTGCTCTCCCCCGCCCTGCTCGCAAGGGTGACAGCGAGTTTCGCCACCACCGCACCCTTCAACCGACAGCTCAACCGGGCGGTGGATTTCGCACTCGACGAAATGTAACCACCCGACCGGAAAACGGTTCCGCCGGAAAGGAATGCGACCGCACGGATGTGGCCAACGTATATCAGGCATCCAAAAATGACAGTCCGGGCCCAAAATACTTTCCCACCCACAACCTCCATATAACGAAAAGGCCGTGTCGGCTCGAACAAAGGATACAGTTCAATCCGATACGGCCTCTTCCAGTCTATGGAAACACAAAGCTGCAAAACATCAAGACACGGAATGAAAGGCGCTTGCTGCCGTAAATAACCGAATGCGCCTCCGCAAATAATAACGCAGCCATTCGCAATGATATCACATCCGCCCTTTCCGGCATCCGCAGCACCCGGTACCGTTCGCCCCGTTTTACAGCCGTTCTTTCTCTCTCCACACAAGGTCGTCCCCGACGACCGCCCTACGGCTGCCACCACCCGGAACATCTCCGCCAAAAAGACGGTGACCGATACCGCCCGCAGCCAGGCCTCAGTTCAGCAGCCTCCTGACAGCCTCGGATATCGCCCTGCCATCCGCCAGGCCGGCCAGCTTCTTGGTCGCCACTCCCATCACTTTCCCCATGTCGGCAGGCGATACGGCTCCCGTCTGGGCGATGATATCGCGGAGCGCCGCCTCCAACTCCGCGGCGGATAACTGTTTCGGAAGATACTCCTCGATAATACCCGCTTCGGCAAGCTCGTTTGCTGCAAGCTCGGCACGTCCGGCTGAGGTATAGAGCTCCGCAGACTCCCGCCGCTGCTTCACGAGCTTCTGCATGAGCTTCACCACATCGGCATCCGTCAGTTCGTGGGCCGTCCCCGAGGTCTTCTCCAGCAGGATAGCCGCCTTCACGGCCCGAAGTGCAGCGAGCCGCTCCGGCTGTTTCGCAAGCATCGCCTGCTTGATATCGTCATTAACGCGCTGTTCCAATGTCATATCCAAACTCCTTTCCCTATTAAACCGAAGGCCGCCCCGTTAGCGGGCGGCCTTGCAATGATTAACCTGTCTCGTTATCGTGTCATGCTATCCTGTAAAGCCTGTCCCTCAGAAGAAGCGCACCCGCATATCGGTCACATCGCTCTCTTCCGTCAACGCCTGCATCGTACGTTCGCCGACATAATTCAGCGCATTGGTATTGAGACGTACCCGTTCGCTCTCGTCGGTTGCCTCGCCGGAGGTCTGCACATCGGTCACGACGAACCGATATACGCCGCTTACCCCCTCTACCGGCAGCGAAAGTTCTCCGGCCGGAACCGCCGAAACCGCTCCGATAAGCTGCGGCTCAACCCCCACCTCGGGAATATAGAATGCGCTCCATTTGACACCGCTCACGGACTCGACCTCCACATCCGCCGCCCGTGCAGCCTCTTCGAGCGTACCGCCTGCCATCTCTTTCTCTATGATACGGGCCTTCTCCCTGTTGAGAAGCGTCTTGGTTATCTGAGCGGACACCTGTGCGAGCGGAGCATATCCCTCTTCCTTCACATCCACGAGAGCCGCTACATAATAGTCGCCGTCTATGTCCATAATCTGCGAGATATCGCCCGCCTTTCCGTTGAAAGCCCAGCGTACTATCTCCTTCGAGTTCTCCAGCCCGCTGATGGTACGGTCCGTATTGCGGATGCGCACCGTTCTTTTCGAGAGTGCGGCATCGTTCACGGCCTGGTTGAAGCCCTCCATCGTACCGCCCGCCGCGGTAACAAAACCGCTGGCTTTCTGGTATGCGGTCTGGATAGTCGCGGCACTCGGGTCCACCTTATATGTCACGGTAGCTATCTGGGCCTTCCGCACCGGACGGCTCTTGTAGGTGAGCTGTACCACCTGCAGTCCGGCAGGGCTCTCCACGACGTACACGTCCCCTACGTTGGCCGCAAGGGCGGCATCGGTAAACTCGGCGGGTACCTGTGCGGGCGTGAACCTGCCGAGGTCGCCCGAATTCTGGAACACCGACCTGTCGAACGAATTGTCAAGGGCCAGAGCAGCGAAATCGGCCCCGGAACGGATGGCGGCAACGAGGCTGTCGGCCAGTTTCTCCTGCCCTTTCTGGAGCAGGATATGTTTGGCTCCGAGGGTGTCGGGCATCATGCGTACATCGGCTACCCGCGAAACCGTATATTCGTCGCCGTTCAGGGTGGGACCGCTCATCGTCTCGCCGCCGTTTCCGAAAGCGAGCGCAGCCAACTCGGCAGAGAGTTCGTCCTCTCCGTAATAATTGGCATCGGGCTTGGTCTGGGAATTGAGCGTAGCGTACTGCATCGGGGCGTCGCTGCCCGCGAACTCCGCGGCAATGTCGTCCACCATGCGTTTTGCCTCCGCATAATCCTCATCGGAAGGCATCACGTCGAACACCACATACTCTATATCGCGCGAAGCACCCTGTTTGAAAGCCTCCTTGTGGTCGTCATAATACTTTTTGATATCGGTCTGGGTAACGTTCACCAACGAATCGGGTACGGTATAGTAATCCTTGCCGATGACGTCGGCCGCATAGGTATGGTTGGAAACCCTCACTCCGTGAGCCACCTCCAGCGCGTTGGCATAGAAACCGCCCTCGACCAGAGCAAGGTACTTGCTCATTACCCGTTCCTGCTGCATCTGATTGCGCAGAAAAGCCCAGATGGCATACGAACCATCGCTTCCGGTCACGCTGCTCATGAAGGATTTCATGAACTGCGGGTCGAACAGCCCCGTCGAAGGATTGACAAAGGTAGAGGTTACGACCGGCGACAGATAAACACCGTCGAGCATGTCCAACTGTTCCGCCTCCGAAACCGTCATCCCCATCCTGTCGAATCCAGGTTTGAGCGAATTATCCATGATAAGCTGCTCCCATGCGAGGTTATAGACCATCTCCTGCTCCTGAGCGGAGAAAGCGTCGCGGCCCCACATCATCTTGTATATGGAACCCATGTAATCGGCCTCGTTCAGGAAATCGACATAACCGATGTTCTTGCCGTTGATTTCGCCCACACGCATCTTGCGGGAATTCATCAGGCTGCTGCCGGAGGTGAATACGTCGCCGATAAGGAATGCGAGAAGCGCCACGAAAATCACGATGGTCACTATCACGCCTCCTTTGGTTCTTAAAGTGTTAAGACTTGCCATACTCTATGTTGTTTATTCAATTATCCTTCGCTGCGTCCGGAAACGTACCGGAGCCGTTTCGCCCCGTCGTCCCGCGCCCTCCTCTGTTTCGGAAGTCCCGTACCGGACCCGCGGCACACATATCCAGACTAAAACGGCTTCAAAGATAATAATTTTCCCCGTACAACACCCTGTCCGAAAACGAAATTTTCCGGACAGCGGCCCAAAAGGGCGCCGCAGGCAGGGCACCGCCCTACAAAAGCCTGACCTTCACGAGTTCGATACGGGAAGAGGAAGATTTGAGTATCCGAATCAATTTGTTGCCGATGCTGACCTCCGCTCCGGTCGGAGGAATCCCGTTCTCATTGGAAATGATATACCCCGCAAGCGTTTCGTACTCGTCGGACTCCTCTATTCCGAGGCCGTATTTCTCATTGAGATATTTTACCTCCAGACGGCTGGAAAAGACATATTCGTTCTCGGCCACCTGTCTCTCCACCATGTCGGACGTATCGTGTTCGTCGTCTATTTCGCCGAATATCTCCTCAAGCACATCCTCCAAAGAGATGATGCCCGCCGTTCCTCCGAACTCGTCGATAACGACCGCCACCGATATCCTGTTCTTGGTGAACTCTTCGAGCAGCCGCTCCGCAGGCATGGTCTCCGGCACGTAACGAACGCCTATCATAATATCCCGGATACTGGCGGGATTCCGGAAAAGACTCTTGATATTCACATAACCGACTATGTTGTCTATCGAACCGTCCCATACGAAGATACGGGAATATTGACTCTCGATGAACCGGCCGTATATCTCGCCGATGGAACTCTCCACATCGACCGCTTCCACATCCACGCGCGGCACCATGCAGTCCCGGACAAGGATATCCGAAAAATCGAGGGCATTTTGAAAGATTCTGATTTCGTTCTCCTGTTCCGACTGCGTCTCGGTATTCTCCTCCAGCAGATTCTCCAGGTCCACCTTTTCGAAACTTTTGATGCCGTCGCTGTCCTTGACTCGGATACCGAACAGGCGCAGCAGACCGAACGACAGCCAGGTAGCGAACTTCGCAATCGGATAGAGCACGATATAAAAGAAATAGAGCGGCACGGAGAAAGCCCTGAGGTAGGCATTGGGCCGCAACTTGACGATAGCCTTCGGAGTGAACTCCCCGACGAAGATGATGATGACGGTGGATATCAGCGATTCGAGCAGTACCGACCAGGTTCCCGTACCGAGCCGCAGCCCCCACATATCGGCCAGTGCATGAATGATAACCGTCATGTTGAGCGAATAGAGCACCAACACGATGTTATTCCCCACCAGCATGGTGGTGATATACTGACCGGGGTTGTTGATGAACACGTCGGCTATCCTGCCGAACAGACCGTCCTGTTTGCGGTCTATCTCGAGTTTGAGCTTGTTGGAACTGGTGAACGCTATCTCCATGCCGGAGAAGAACGCCGACAACAGCAACGAGACCACCGCTATGACAATTACCGAGCCCATTTACTCCGCACGTTCGTCCTCCTCCCCGGATTCGGGCCGGAAGACATTCTCCGTACCGGGGTCGCCCTCTTTGAGAGCGGGTACCGGACGCAATGTTCCTCCTCCCTGGGTCGGATTCCACCCCGGAGACAACACCTGCCGCCGGCTCGGAGCATAACCGTTCCCGACGCTCCTGCCGCCGGAGGGAACCGTCTGTTCTCCGGCAGAGGCGTCCGATGGGCCGCCTGCCGCACCGTCATACTCTTCATTGGGGGCAGTCTCCACGGCTATCGTCCCCTCATAATCACGGAACATCCATGATTTCAAGTCCTTGTCCGACTCGAACCCCTCCCCGTAATGCTCTCCGTCCTTATCGACGACCTTCACCCGTACATTCGAATAGACCCTGTCTGTCTTGGCATCCCAGAACAACTGCTCCGTATAGAGCGTATTGCCGGAACCCGAAGCGACCACATGCCCGCTCGCCATCCACAGGTCGCGCTTCTCGTAATTGATGGCCTCGTCGGCACGGAGCGTAGACTCGACCACCTCCGTGGAATCCTGAAAGGTCTGCACGAAAACCCCATCGGGATATTTCGTATAGGGTTCGGCCGCCAGGCCGTACTGCTGCATCAGCGGCGTGGTAAAATGGTAGGACTTCAGACCGTTTTTGCTCACGGTCATGCTGAGGTCCTCACTCTGCATGGTAATCAGGGTTTCCGGATTGACATTTCCGCGCGCCTTCTCCTTTTTGCACGACAATGACAAGAGAGCACTTCCCGCAATGAGAAATACCGTCCCACACCTTGCAAACGTACTCCAAAAACCCATAATCAATTATGCGGCGTCCCGTAATACGGGACGCCGCAATTCGTTTTCACCCTTTTTACTCAACCATCTTGACCGTGGTACGTCCCGTAATCCAACCGCACTTCACGTCGTATGCCGCCCCCGCAGTCGTCAGGCCGCGGAAGAAGAGCTCGTCGTTCGACGGGAACGAACGGCGGAACATACTCATGGTCTGGTCTATCTGCTGCTGCTCCGGCGAACCGTTCTCGAACAGCGAACGGGCGGAAGCGAGTATGTCGTAAGCCAGCCAATAAACGGTCTGACGGTCGAATCCCTCGCAGGCGGTCGCACCTTCAGCATACGCCTGTGCGAGCATGATGGCAGCATAACCGTTCGACGGGTCGAGCTGACGGGCCTGGCTGGCATAATTGGCAGCCACGGAAGCATTCTTGAGCACCAATTCGGTCGCCGCTATCTCCACCGCGAGCGTCGCTTTGTTCAGCGGGTCGGTCTCCTTGTCGAAAGCGGCTTTCAGGAAGCTCACCGCCTTTGCGTTGTCCCCCACCTTCACGAAGGCCGAAGCAACGAGTTTGGCAGTCGCAGCCGTCGGGTCGGCATTATAGTACATTTCGCCCACTTCGGTCAGGAATGCCGTATGGCACTCGCTGCGCATAAGCAGCGTAAAGGCTTTGCCCAACGTGGTAACGTCTGTCGGATTGGCCTCTACACGGGCCTTGAAAATTTGTTCGATGTTGTCGCAGCCGGCGGCATCGCTCGATACGAAGAGCGTATCGAACGTCTCCTTGGCGCTGTCGGCCTCCGGAGCGGTCACCTTGTCCAGCAGGGAAGCGAGCCACTCGTACTGCTCCAGATAATAATCCGTCTCGACCAGGTCGTTCTTGTAGTCCGTGGTCAGTTCATTGAAATAGATATTGATGAAGTCCACGTCCGGGTCGTCGGCATTGGCCTCTATCGCCTCCACGAAGACCTCGCGCACGCCGTCGCGGTCCATCGGCATGAAACTGAGATAATCCTTTGCCTTCTGAACGAGTATGTAGGGACGGCCGTACTTGGCGTTGTCGCCGAAATACTGGATGCGCATGTCGTACAGCGTCAGCAGCGAATCGACATACACCTGACGCTGCTTCACATCCATGCTACGCTGTATCTTATTCTTATAGATATTGATGGCATACACATAGATATTCTGTGCGCCGCGGGGAGAATTCTCAAGCAGTTCGGGCAGATAGGAGAGTGCCTTGTCGTAATTCTGGACATTGTAGGCATCCCGGTAATAGTTGAAAGTCTTGGCGTTTTCGAAGCGCTGCTCCTGCGTCGCATCCTCGCCCCATTCCGGTCCAAGCTGCACGTTCTGGGCAAAAGCCTGACTGCCGCCCAGCACTGCGGCGGCAACGATAAATAGCTTTAATTTCAACGAATTCATAATGTTCCCGTTTTTTATTTAAATCCGATTTAGTCGTATTTGTACTTCACAAACCAATAGTCGTCGCCGAACAGGCTGAGCCCTACCGAGACCTTGAAATAGTTCTCCCGCACCAGGCCTGCCACCGCGCGTCCGCGCGTACCGAACTCGAACCCTACATTGACATTGTTCACGCCGCGGGTACCCAACGGAATTCCGACGCCAAACGTCACCGCCGCCTCGTCTATGTTGTGCCCCCCGATAACCATATAATATTGGTCATACCGTGCCCCCAGCCGGTACGACCACCTGTTCATCACCTTGCGCACGTCGCCGGGATTGGGGATGAACTGTATTCCGGCCGCCACGGTGTGGGTATTGCGATAACGCACCCCGAACTTGTCGTCGGCGCCGTTCACGCTCCAACTGCCGTAACTGTAATCGAGGCCTGCGCTGAACTTCGGCGCCTGATAATAGAGACCTCCCCGGAAGATATCCGGAAGACGGAAATCGGAACGGTACTGCCTGTCCACCACCTTGTCGTAACCGACCGCCGAAAAATAGGGACCGTGCATCACGACCTCCGAAACCCGGCTGTTGAGTCTCCCGCCCATGCTGTACGAAATACCCAGGTTGAGCGTCCGGTTGTTCTTTTTCCACAACCGGGCCTGCAGGCCGAAATCGGCAAAGACCCGGCTCACGTGTTCCTGATTGTCGGAACTCATGCCCAGATAATATCCGCTGCCCGTGACGGGCACGACGGTCTGCTGGAAATTCCGGGTGATATTACCCTGATAATATATCATTTCCGCTCCGAGGGAGAGCCAGTCGGTAACGGCATAGCCCAAACCCGCCCGGTAACTGTTGATACCGCCGGAACCCGAATAAAGGTAGTGGACGTAGCCTATCTCCTCCCAGACATCGGAACCCTCTTCCGACTGGGTGATACGGTACCCCACACTGCTGAACGGCGAGATGCCCACCGTGAAACCGAGGCCCTCGGCAATGGGAAGCTGCAAAGCTATTTCGCTTACATTAAATGTATTGTAACTGCTCTTCGTATCCTGCGACCGCAGATAATAGTTCTGTCCGTAAAGACCGACCTGAAAGAGCGCCGTCTGCCTGTTGATAGCGCTGTACGAAGCGGGGTTGAGGGAGTTTATCGCTATCGGCGACCTGAATCCGAGTCCTACGCCGCCCATGGCACGCGAAAACGAAGGGTCCTGCGCCATGATGTCGCCTATGCCGTAATAGGAATACGGTGAGAAAGTATTGATGCTGCTGCTCTGCGCGGATACCGCCAACGGCAGGCACGACAACAGGAACGACAATACAGCTTTATAGACTCTGTTTTCTATCCGCATTATAATCCAAGATGGTATTCAGACCGGCAAGAACCAGTTCGTGGTTCGCAAATATCGTATTTTTAAATCTTTTTTCAAAGAGAGGGGCATCTCCCCCCGTAAAAATAGTAGTCAATCCGGCAAATTCCCCGGCATAACGCTCCATTCTTCCCCTTATCTCCAGTTCGATACCTCCCGCCACACCCGACACCATGGCCCCGACCGTGGAAGAGGGTACTTCCCGCTCCTCATAACCGACACATGCTTCGGCCTCCAGCAGCGGCAGCCGGTCCGTATAGTCGGCGAGCGACCTGAACCGCATACCCAGCCCCGGCGATATGCTGCCGCCGAGGTAACGCCCTTCCGCCGTTACGATGTCGCAGGTAATGGCCGACCCGAAATCCACTATCATCAGGTTGCGCCCCGGCAGCATCCCCACTCCGCCGACAGCCGCAGCAAGTCTGTCGCAGCCCAGCGTATGCGGCGTACCGTATCCGTTTTCCAAAGGGACGGGAACGGTATTGGCGAACTTCAGAAAATAACCGCTCCGGCAGCGCAGCATCTCTTCCGGCTCCGGGTTTTCGTCGCGGGTGGAAGAGAGGATGGCGCGGTCGAATCCGGCGTACCTGCTGAAGATTTCGTCAAACCTCCCGATTTCACGGCACCCGAAAGTCCACCGTTCCACTATCTCTCCCCCGCTGAAAACAGCCACCTTCATGCGACTGTTGCCTATATCAACAACCAGGTTCATACTCTCACGCATGCGAACGTTTTCGTGCCTCCCGCCCCTGCAGGAGTTCTTTCCGCACGAAACGCGCCCTTCAGCCGACGTTTTTCCCGGAGGTATCCCCTTCGGCCAACGCCCCGGCGTGCATCCGGTCGAGTATCTCCCAGGCCTGGCCCATGCCTTTTACCTCTCTAACTGTCAACATCAGCCTATTATTGTTCTGTTTCAGCACAAATTTCGCATTATTTTTCGACACGTATTTCAGTATTCCCATGAACAGCGCACTCTTATAATACGGAGATGCGCTGTCGGAGATGAAGCGCAGCAGCATGAGCCCGTTCTTCACCTTCACCCACTCGAAGCCGAGAGCGACGGCTCGCCAACGCAACCGGACCACATCCATCAGGCTGCGGGCGGCATCGGGCAACGCACCGAAACGGTCGGTAAGCCGCTCCTCAAAACGGCGCATCTGCTGCTCGTCGTTCATACTGTCCAGTTCGCGGTACAGGCGCAGCTTTTCGGCACTCTGGCCGATGTAGTCGTCCGGGAGCAAAGCCTCTATGTCGGTCTCTATCTGCGCATCGGTGAGGTACTGTACCGTTCCTTCTCGCTCCCGGCCGCCCTCCAGCAATCCGCCGGCTTCCGCAACGCCTTCGGCCCGAAGCTCGGCGACCGCTTCGGCCAATATCTTCTGATAGGTTTCGAACCCCATATCGGCGATAAAACCGCTCTGTTCGGCTCCGAGCAGATTGCCTGCTCCGCGTATATCGAGGTCCTGCATGGCGATGTTGAATCCGGCCCCGAGGTCCGAAAACTCCTCCACGGCCCGTATCCTGCGCCGGGCATCGGAAGTAAGCAGCTCGTCGGGAGGAGTCAGGAGATAGCAGTACCCCTTCTTGTCGGAACGCCCCACGCGGCCGCGCAGTTGGTGCAAATCGCTGAGGCCGAAATTCTGGGCGTCGTTGATGATGATGGTATTGGCGTTGGGAATATCGACGCCGTTCTCTATGATGGTCGTGGCCACCAGCACGTCGAACTCGCCGTAAATGAAGTCCATGACGAGTTTTTCGAGCTGCTGCGCGGGCATCTGTCCGTGGCCGGTCACCACCCTCGCTTTGGGACAAAGACGACGGATGAGGTCGGCAATCTGCTCGATATTGTCCACCCGGTTGTGGACGAAGAAGACCTGTCCGTGGCGTGCCAGCTCCGCCTCGACCGCTTCGCGGATAATCTCCTCGTCGAAAAGGTGCGACTCCGTGACGATAGGCCGGCGGTTGGGCGGTGGGGTGGCGATTACGGAGAGGTCGCGTGCACCCATCAGCGAAAACTGCAGCGTCCGCGGAATGGGCGTCGCCGTGAGCGTCAGCGTATCCACATGTACGCTCATCTGGCGCAACTTCTCCTTGCTCGACACGCCGAACTTCTGCTCCTCGTCGATGATGAGCAGTCCGAGGTCGTGGAACCGGATATCCTTGCCGAGTATCTTGTGCGTCCCGATAAGGATGTCTATCTTGCCTGCCGCCAGCTCCTCGCGTATCTGTTTCACTTCCCTGGCGCTCTTCACGCGGCTCAGGTTCTCCACCCGCACAGGCAGACCCCGCAGCCGCTCCGAAAAGGTACGGTAGTGCTGCAGGGACAGAATGGTCGTGGGTACCAGAACGGCCACCTGCTTGGAATCGGCCACCGCCTTGAAGGCAGCCCGGACGGCCACCTCCGTCTTGCCGAACCCCACGTCGCCGCACACGAGCCTGTCCATCGGCTGTGCCTGCTCCATGTCGTGCTTCACGAGCTCGACGGCCTGCTGCTGGTCGGGAGTCTCCTCGTAAGGGAACGACGCCTCCAGCTCATGCTGCAGATAACCGTCGGGCGAAAAGGCAAAACCGCCGCTCTCCTTGCGCTCGGCATACAGCTTGATAAGTTCGCGGGCAATATCCTTGACGGCGCTCTTCGTGGCGTTCTTCATGCGCTGCCACGCTCCCGAACCGAGCTTATAGACGCGCGGCGGCGTATCGCTGTCCTTATCCTTGTAGCGCGAAATGCGGTGCAGCGCATGGACATTGACCAGCAGCACATCGCCGTCCCGGTATTCGAGCTTCACGGCCTCGTGCACCTTGCCGTTCTCCACCGTCCGCACCAGACCGCCGAAACGCCCCACGCCGTGGTCGATATGCACCACGTAGTCGCCCGGCTTCAACTCGTTCAGCTCCGCCACGGTAAGTGCCTGACTGCGGTCTATCTCACCCCGAAGCGAATAACGCTGATAGCGTTCGAACAACTGGTGGTCGGTATAGAGACAAAGCCGGAGCCCGTTGTCCACGAAACCTTCGTGCAGGGTGACGGGAAGTGCCGCGAACTTCACCTTCGGGAATCCTTCCGATGCGAAGATATTCCCCAAGCGCTCTATCTGCGCCTTGTTATCGGAAAGGATGCAGACTTTGTAACCCGCTTCGCTTCGGTCATGTATATCTTTGGCAAGCAGCTCATAACGTTTATTGAAAGCGGGCTGCGGCAGGGTATCGAAAACGACCGTACGGGAGGCGGACAGCTCCTTCGGGCCGTCCCCCCGCAGCAGCAGCGTCCTGTCCTCCAGCGCCGACGACAACTGCCGGGCACTCGTCACACGTGCATCCACCCGTTCGGGCGCATCGGCCTCGGCCAGCATCTTTTTACGGATGTCGTCCACCCGGCGCAGCGTATGGCTCAGGTCGTCGGCCCACCACACGGCTTCGCCGGCAAACTCCGGAAGCGACACGCTGTGGCCGGCGCTTACGCTCCCCTTCATGTCCGGCACTATCTCCACCTGTTCGAGCTTCTCCGTGGAGAGCTGCGAAGCGATGTCGAAACGGCGGATAGACTCCACCTCGTCGCCGAAAAAGTCGATACGGCAGGGCCTGTTCTCGGCAAACGAAAAGATATCGATGATACCGCCGCGCAGGGAGTACTGCCCCGGTTCATAGACGAAATCCACCTTCGTGAAGCCATACTCCTCCAGCACATCGGCCAGGAAACTCATCTCCATCCGCTCGCCGCAACCAACCGTCACCGTCCGCCGGCCGAGCTCTCCCGCATCGGCCACCTTCTCGGCCAAAGCCTCCGGATAGGTACAGACAACCAGATGCCTTTTCCCTTCGAAACCGCGGAGGGCATTCAGCGCCGCCGTGCGCTGGACGACACCCGACGCATCCTCCTGCCCGAACTGTACGGAACGCTTGTAACCGGTCGGAAAGAACATCACCCCCTCTTCGCCCAGCAGGGAGTAGAAGTCGTTCATCAGGTAGGCTGCCGCATCCCTGTCCCCGCAGACGAAGATGTGCACGCCACCCCGCCGCTCCACGACCGCAGCGGCATACAGCGCATAGGCAGAACCCGACACGCCTTTCAGTACCGCCACCTCTCCGGACGCCGCCGCAGCGGCCAGTTCCTTTCCGGCCGGAGAGGCCGCCGCGCGCTCCAATATCTCCTTCATCGTTTCCATACACGCAATTTCAATACCGATTCTCCACCGGAAGCGGGTTGCCCGGGACAGACACGCCCGCCAACCCCTGCCGTCCGCAAATACATCAGCCTGTCGGTCCGAAACGGTTCCGCCTCTCTGCCAGGCCCCTATCCGACACGGGCCGGTACCCCAACGGTACCGGCTGCTGCAACCGGGAACGGAAACCCGGCCACACTCCCCGTTCATAACGGTTCCGGCAGCCGGGTTTCATCCGATAGTGCTCCGATGCTATAACAATACCCTGTCCTTCCGGTCCAGGAATTTATATTCCACGATGCCCAGCGACTGGTCGATGCCTATCTTCAGCCGGAAACCGTATTTGCTCATCCAACGGCGCCTGACGCTCGGAAAACCGCTCTTCAGGTAAGCCGCCACATAAGGGCTCACGAGCAGCCGGAGCTGTTTTATCTTTTTCTCTCCCGCATAATACGAAATCATATTCTCCAGCTCGCGCTCGATGCTGACCGTCGAGGTCACCTTGCCCGTACCGCCGCACATGGGGCAGACCTCTTCCAGATGCTCGATGGCCTCGGGCCGTACCCGCTGGCGGGTTATCTGCATCAATCCGAACTTGGAGAGCGGCAGCACCGTATGTTTCGCCTTGTCGCCGGCCATGAACTCCTGCATGGTCTTATAGAGTTTCTGACGGTTCTCCGCCTTGTGCAGGTCGATGAAATCGATGATGATGAGACCTCCCATGTCGCGCAGCCGGAGCTGGCGGGCTATCTCTTCGGCCGCCATGAGATTCACGTCCATTGCGGTGCTCTCCTGGTCGTCGGCCACCTTGGCACGGTTGCCGCTGTTCACGTCTATGACATTCATCGCCTCCGTATGCTCGATGATGAGATACGCCCCACGCTTGAGCGAAACGTATTTGGAAAAGAGCGACTTTATCTGGCGCGAAATATCGTAATGGTCGAAAACGGGAATCTTGCCCTTGTACAGCTTCACTATCTTCTCCTGTTCCGGCGCGATGACCTTGATATACTCCCTCACTTCGTCGTACATCTCCTTGTCATCCACTACGATGGCACTGAACGAACCGTTCAGCGAATCGCGCAGGATGGTATTGGCCCGATTCATCTCGCCGAGCAGCAGCGACGGAGGTTCGAGCGTCTTGATATTCCGAAGCACCTCCTCCCATTTATCGATAAGGGAAGTTATATCCTGACCTATATCCGTTTCGTTCTTGCCCTGCGCGGCGGTACGTATTATCACACCGTAATTCTTGGGCAGTATCGACAGGGCTATCTTCTTGAGCCGCTTGCGCTCTTCCGCCGAGCGAATCTTCTGGGAGATGGAAATCTTGTTCGAGAAAGGAATGAGCACCACGTTCCTCCCTGCAAGGGAGATGTCCGACGTAAGCCGGGGTCCTTTCGTGGAGATGGCTTCTTTGGCTATCTGCACCACGATGGACTGTCCCGTGGCGAGCAGGTTGGCTATCTTGCCGGTCTTGCCGATGGGTTGTTCGAGTTTGAACGTGTCGAACTGCACGTTTTTCTTCTTCGCTCCGGTGAGCTGTCCCACGAGCTTTTGCAGGGAGGCGAACTGCGGACCGAGGTCGAGATAGTGTATGAAAGCGTCCTTTTCGTGACCTATGTTCACGAATGCCGCATTCAGACCAGGCATTATTTTGCGAACCCGACCCAGATAGATATCGCCTACCGCGAATCCGGTCTTTACACTCTCCTTACCAAGCTCGACCAGCCGTTTGTCCTCCGCGAGGGCTATGGTTATCTCACTTTTGGATACATTGATAATCAGTTCCCTGTTCATCTGTTACTTCATTATGGGAAACCGCAAACCGGAAAGCCGCATGCGCCGGACCCGCAGGTCTCCTGCGCATGCCTTTCCGCCAAGAATCAATAAATAAAGCCAAAGAACCTTGCGTCTTCAGCTTTATCTATTCTTACGAAAACATAAATTCAGCTACCTATTTTTTCTTTTTATGCCTGTTTTTTCTCAGACGTTTTTTCCTCTTGTGGGTAGCCATTTTATGCCCCTTGCGTTTTTTACCACTTGGCATAGTTTCTCAATTTTAATATTTGTGGTTAGATAGAAATTAATTGCCTATTTTTTCTTTTTCGGCTGCTCCTTCATCGTGTCGTTCTTAATCTGCGCCACGAAACTCTTGGAAGGCTTGAATGCAGGAATGCAGTGAGCGGGAATATCGATGGAGGTACCCTCGGTAATATTCCTCGCCACCTTCGGAGCACGGTCTTTGATGATGAAGCTGCCGAACCCCCTCAGGAATACGCCCCTGTCCTTGCCTTTCTTGTCCTTGTTTTCTATGAGCGCGTTCTTCACGCTCTCCATAAACGCTTCAACAATCTGCTGAACCTGCGCCTTCTCTACTCCGGTCTGTTTCGAGATTTCATTAACTATATCGGCCTTCGTCATGTTTGTAAGTATTTAAATATTCGTTATCCTGCAGTACCATTGAGGACTGCAAATATACTTATTTATTAATTAATAATATCAACCGTATACCAATTTTTTTCTTCGCCGTATCCTGCAAAGCGCTTCTGACAATCAACATTATCGCTCCGCGCAATGGATTCCGGAGGGATTGGACGATAACAAATCCGGTCCGTTTTCCTGCCGCAGCGCGAATAGAGAACGCGGCCGGAAGCCATTTTATTATCCGACAACCACTCACGCGCAGGGACCGCAACATCTTTGTTCCATCCAACAATTTATATGCCATTTTCATTTCAGCGTACTCCGAACCTGCAAAAAATCAAAAAAATATCCCTTACGACACAATAATAAAGCGTCGGAAGCCTTTCATATTAACAGGGAATTGAAGTAACTTTGCGGAGAGTGCCGGAGAGCCGAGCCGCGTGAAAACAAAACGCCATGAACGAAGTGAGGATACTATGGGTAGACGACGAGGTCGATTTGCTCAAATCGCACGTCCTTTTCCTGCGGGGAAAAGGGTACGATGTAGACACATGCAACAATGGAGCCGACGCGATAGAGATGGTGCGAACCACCCCCTACGACCTTATCATTCTGGACGAAATGATGCCCGGCATGACCGGACTCGAAACCCTGCCGCTCATCAAGGAACAGCGCCCCACCACCCCGGTGATAATGGTTACCAAGAGCGAAGAGGAGAGCATCATGGACAAGGCGATAGGCTCCAAGATAGCCGATTACATCATCAAGCCCGTCAATCCCAACCAGGTACTCCTCTCGATAAAGAAAAACGTACATTCCCAACAGCTCGTCACCGAGCGGAACACCGCCGACTACCGTGCCGAATTCGGGCGCATCTCCTCCTCGCTGGCCGACGCCCGCGACTTCGGAGAATGGTGTGCCATCTACAAAAAACTGGTAAACTGGGAGATTGAACTGACAGATTCCACGGACGACAGCATCCGCGAAATCCTTTCGTATCAGGAGAACGAGGCGGACAACGAATTCGGCAAATTCGTGAAGCGCAACTATCTGGACTGGATAAACCGCCGCGACTCCTCCACGCCCGTCATGTCGCATACGCTGCTGCGCACGCGCGTGTTTCCCATCGTCGAGGAACACGAAAAGACGACGCTGCTGGTCATAGACAACTTCCGCTACGACCAGTGGCGGAGCATCAACTCGCTCCTGCACGGCTACTACGACGTCGAATCCGAGGACTTCTATTGCAGCATACTTCCCACCGCCACGCAATATGCCCGGAATGCGCTGTTCGCAGGACTCATGCCTCTCGCCATAGACAAGATTATGCCGGACCGGTGGCTGAACGACAACGAGGAAGGCGGCAAGAACAAATACGAAGAGGAGTTCCTGATGCGCCAGCTGCAATCCTCCGGCAAACGCTGGCGGACGACGTTCGACAAACTGATACGGCCCGAAGCGGGACGAAGGCTCATCGAGAATATCCAGCACGTCTACGACGCCGACTTCTCGGTCATCGTCTACAATTTCCTCGATATCCTTTCACACGCCCGCACCGAAACGGAAATCATCCGCGAACTGACCGAGGACGAAGCGGCATTCCGCTCCCTGACGCGCTCCTGGTTCGAACATTCCGACCTCTATACCATCCTCAAGATGCTCTCCGAGCGCCGCCATACCGTCATCATCACCTCCGACCACGGCACCATCCGCGTGGATAATCCCATCAAGATAATCGGCGACCGCGAAACGTCGCCCAACCTGCGCTACAAGACAGGGCGCAACCTCAACTACAACCCGAAGGAGGTTTTTGAAATCACACGCCCCGAGGAGGCACAGCTACCCCAAAGCAACCTGACCTCCACCTATGTCTTCGCCACCGGGCACGATTTCTTCTCCTACCCGAACAATGCGAACAAATACATCCGTTACTACAAGAACACGTTCCAGCACGGCGGCATCTCGATGGAGGAGATGATGGTGCCATTCATCGTCCTCCGCCCCAAAGGCTGACCTCTGCCCCCGGACAGTCCCGTATCTGTCGGCCCGGGCCGGCTTCTGCTCCCTCTCCGGCTCTCTATGCCTTACCGGACACAACCGGCAGGAAACGAACATGCCCTGTCCGCCCAGAACTTTTCCTCTCCGGCGACAGTTGCATACCATCCCGACAGATACGCAGCCGCACCTGACCGGCCATTTGCCATTACCCGCACCGACATTCCGCGGCAAACCGGGAATGGATGCACGTACGAACGGATTATCCCCTATCTTTGCAGACAAAGACACGAATATGGAACAACTTGCAATCGGTTCGCTCGGCGAACTGCCGAAGGCCGCCGAAGCGGTCATAACCGCCAGCGGCGGCCGCGGGGTAGTCGCCTTCTTCGGCGCGATGGGTGCAGGGAAAACCACCCTGATACGCGAAATATGCACGCAGCTCGGCGTTGCCGACAACGTCACCAGCCCGACGTTCGCCCTCGTGAATCACTACCGTTCCGGCAGGGGGGACAACATCTTTCACTTCGATTTCTATCGTATCGAAAAGTTGGACGAGGCCTACGACCTGGGCTACGACGAATATTTCGACAGCGGAGCACTCTGCCTGGTCGAGTGGCCGGAAAAAATCGAACCGCTCCTGCCGTCCGACACACTGCGTGTGTACATCGAAACAACCGGTCCCGACAGCCGCAAGATAACAATCGGCTGACGGCCGGGCAGACAGACCCGCTCTCCCGCCGTCGGCCGATACCGAGGACATTCCCTGCCGACGGCATCAATCATCCTCTCCGTTTTTCGCCTTTTCGTCTTCTCCGCACGAAGCAATGCTGCCGTTGGCACAGCCATTCTCCCCGCCGACGCATGTCCGCTCCTCCAAGCCTTACGTCCCCAAAGCAGTCGGGCCGCAGGATACCTGCGGCCCGACTCGTTTCCGTATGCAAAACGCTCCGTTATACAAACGGCAGTTTTACCACCTCGGCCTTGAGCAGTTTCTCGCGCACCTTGATGTACACGTTGTTGCCGACCTTGGAAAACTCCGGCTTCACATATCCCATGCCGATACCTATCTTAAGGCAGGGCGACATTGTACCCGACGTCACGACGCCGATTTTATTCCCCTCGGCATCGGCGATATCGTAGCCGTGGCGCGGTATACCCCGGTCTATCATCTTGAAGCCTACCAGCTTGCGGGTAACCCCTTCAGCTTTCTGCTTCTCCATGAGCGGACGGTCGATGAAATCCTTGCCCTCGACGAACTTGGTTATCCATCCCAGACCGGCTTCGATAGGGGACGTCGTATCGTCTATATCGTTTCCGTAGAGACAGAAACCTTTCTCCAGACGGAGCGTGTCGCGTGCCCCGAGGCCGATATTCTTGAGACCGTACTCCTCGCCGGCTTTCCAGAGTGCCTCCCAAAGCTTGTCGGCATCCTCATTGGCGATGTATATCTCGCAGCCGCCCGCACCGGTATAACCCGTCGCGGAGAGGATAGCATCCTTAATACCGGCCACTTCGGTCTTGACGAACGTGTAGTAAACGAGGTCTTCGACAGGCTCCTTGCACATCTTCTGGACAATCTTCATGGCAAGCGGACCCTGTATGGCGAGCTGGCATATCTCGTCCGAAGCGTTGTATATCTCCTTGCCTGCGGTGAGACCGAACTTCTTGCCCTCCTCCACGATGTGGTCGTAATCCTTCGCGATATTGGCCGCATTGACTACGAGCAGATAGGTTTCGGCATCAATACGATATACAAGCAGGTCGTCCACGATACCGCCGCGGCCATTGGGCATGGTCGTGTACTGTACCTTGCCATCGGTCAGGGCAGCCACGTTGTTGCTGGTTATCCGCTGGAGGAAATCGAGCGCTTTCGGTCCCTTTATCCATATCTCGCCCATGTGGCTCACGTCGAACACGCCGGCTTTTTCACGCACGTTGAGGTGCTCTTCGTTGATGCCCGTAAACTCGATAGGCATGTTGTACCCCGCGAATTCGGACATTTTCGCACCGTTCGCGATATGGTACTTGGTAAATGGTGTAGTTTTCATTATCTGAAGTTTGTATATGAAGTTAAATCGTCTCTGTCAGTTCCGTTTCACCCCCAGGCGCGGGCAGCGCTTGAACTCCTTGGTACGGTCGAAAAGGTAACGGTAGGTCACGTGCGTCTTGTTGCGGTGGGCACAGACGTAATTCTCCACCATGCGTATCATGACGGGGTTGAAGTCGCCCATCCAGGCCAGCTCCAGCGTCTTGTAGTGTATCTCGCCGCGTGCCACCGTCTGCTCGAATTCGTGCATGATACCCGACTCGATTCCGCGGCCGTGATATTCCGGCGCTACGCCGAAGATGATGGCGAAAACCCGGTCGGCCTTGTGCGTACACTTCAGGATAGCCATCAGACGGAGTTTGTTCACGAGGTTCATCTTTCCGTGGAAACGCCCTATCACCCGGTTGAGGTCGGGAACCATGATGAAGAAACCGACCGGCTCGTCGTTGAAATAGGCGAAATAGATGAGTTTCTCGTCGATGATGGGTTTCATGTTCCGCATAAGTGCCTGGGCCGCCTCGCGCGTCATGGGACGCACCCCGGGGAAATTGGCCCATGCCTTGTTATAGATAAGGCGGAAATCATCGGCCACCTGCTCGAGGTTCCTCTTGTCGATGTGGTCGAAGCGGTAACCCGGCGTCTCTTCCAGACGCTTCACTCGGTCGTAAACGCTCTGGTTGAATTCACCCACCCGTATGTTCCGCTGATAGGTATACTGGTTGAAATAGTTCTGGAATCCGTAATGCTCGAACAGCTCCTTGTAATAAGGCGGATTGTAGGGGTTGGTATAGAGCGGCTGAAGCTCGAATCCCTGCACGAGGCACCCCCACCATTCGTCCCGGTTACCGAAATTGATGGGACCGTCCATCGCCTCCATTCCCTTGCTGCGGAGCCACTCGCGGGCCGCATCGAAAAGCATGTCGGCGACCTCCTGCGAATCAATGCATTCGAAGAATCCACAGCCACCGGTAGGCTGTTCCTCCTCTGCGGCCTGGTCGGTATTGTAAAAGGCGGCAATACGTCCCACCACATCGCCCTCCCCGCTGCGGGCAATCCAACGGATGGCCTCTCCGCCCTCGAACATCCGGTTCTTTGCGGGGTCGAACACGGCCCTGATATCGTCGTCCAGGGGCTGTACCCAGTTGCGGTTACCGCGGTAGAGTCGCTTGGCCATGGAGAGGAACTCCCGCTCCTGCCGTTTGGTCACGACCTCTTCGAGCATATATTTTCCCATACGCTTTCTGTTTTGGCATCCAAAGATACGAAAAGTCGGGTGCAAAAACGAATATCATTCGTTTTTGCCGAAACGAAGTATCTAAAATAAAGTCAAAGGTACGAAAAAAACACGGAATGTCGCTTCCTGTGCTCATTCCGCCGCCCGGTCCTCCGGTGTCTGTCCGCATGAACCGGCTCCCCCGTATTTCTGCCGGGGGAGCCGAAACGCGAAAACGGCCGGCATATAAAAGTATCGGACAGACTGCC